>Ga0081606_1000006_pt1 | contig 473737 bp, 380 predicted proteins | sample EareggfetidaYelm_FD_71127 | JGI IMG/M metagenome (GOLD analysis project Ga0081606, IMG submission 71127) | Earthworm egg capsule microbial community from the University of Washington, USA - E. fetida Yelm (SPADES assembly) (version 2) | ecosystem: Host-associated > Annelida > Reproductive...
AAAGAATACCGCCTTTGCAGGAACTATCTCAAAGGTATCCTGGGAGACCTGATGAACCTTATCCTGGCAGCGGCCGCCATGAATTTTAAACGAGCGATGATCCTCTGGCGTACAGAGGCAACCAGTCGTTGGTTACTACACTTTATGGTACTTATTGGTGGGCTCAGGATTTTTATGCCTAAAAATTTAAAACCGACTTTTTGAGGGACGACTAAGTAATAGCAGCCTGGTTCTCGGCATTCATTTTTTGTGCGACCTGATCTACAGGTACACCCACCCATTTTTCCAGTAATCGCCGGGTATAGAAATAATCAATGGAGTTTTCAATGCCTATATTCCTGATATTTACTACCCATTCACTGAACTTTGCAGCAAGATCATGCAGGTAGATTAAAGACTTGGGCTGTTCAGTAATCTGTGGTAATGCTTGTTGTACGGCAACTACTTGAACAGGTTTGCCTGTAAAATCCGACTTATATTTTTCCAGTGACGGATCAAAATTACTTTTCAGGATATCCAGCTTAATCTCTGCTGCCTTGACAGCCCCAGGATGAAGATTCTCCGGCTGGTACACATAAGGGGGCAACGTGTACCTTTCTCTCTGATACCTCCACCTCAGCCTGATCCTGCCCCTGAAATTTCCCATGCTGATCTTCCCTTTGCAGCTTTTTTGATACCCATTTGATACCCAAAATTGAATTTTGAGCATTTTTTTGGGGTTCATCCTTAAAATGAGAAGGGAGGCAGGAATCAAAAGAAAAACCCTGAAACACTTCTCTGTAAAGCATTTCAGGGTTTAACCAAAAGTCGGGACGACTAGATTCGAACTAGCGACCCCTTGCACCCCATGCAAGTGCGCTACCGGGCTGCGCTACGTCCCGAATTATACGGGCAGCAAAAGTAAGGTTTTCTGACATTTTTCCGAACCGATCACAACCTTTATCTTTGCGCCTTAATGAAAATCATCATTAAACAAGCCCGGATCGTGGACCCGGCTTCAAACTTCGACGGACAAACAGCTGACATCTTTATTGTTGACGGAATTATCAGGGCCATTGGCAGCAAATTGGACGAAAAGGCCGACCAGGTGATCGATCTGCCCGGTTTGCATGTGTCGCCAGGCTGGATGGATATCTTTGCAAATTTCGGTGATCCCGGTTATGAATTTAAAGAAACCCTGGAAACCGGGGCCGCAGCCGCTGCGGCGGGCGGATTCACAGATGTCCTGGTCATTCCTAACACAAATCCCTGCATCCATAACAAAGCGAATGTTGAGTATATCGTGCAGAAAAGCCGCACGCTACCAGTGACCGTGCACCCGATCGGGGCCATTACCCGCAACGCGGAAGGCAAGGACCTGGCGGAAATGTATGATATGAAGAACAGCGGCGCGATCGCTTTCAGCGATGGCACGCACCCTGTTCAGTCGGCCGGGTTACTGGTGAAAGCACTGCAATATATTAAAGCGTTTAACGGCCTGCTGGTGCAGGTGCCGGATGATAAAAGCATCAACTCGCATGGATTGATGCATGAGGGGATCATGTCGACAAGACTTGGCCTGCCTGGCAAGCCTTCACTGGCGGAAGAACTGATCGTGTCGCGGGATATCAAACTGGCAGCTTATGCGGGTTCGAGATTGCATCTGACTGGTGTGAGCGCAGCTTCGTCGCTGGAGTATGTGAGAAGAGGTAAGAATGATGCTGTTGATGTAACGTGCTCCGTTACGCCTTACCATCTCCTGTTCAGTGATGATGATCTGCAGACGTATGATTCAAACCTGAAAGTGAACCCGGTGATCCGTGCGGCTTCGGACCGTGAAGCATTGCGTAATGCAATTACAGATGGAACAGTTGATTGTATTGCCACGCATCACCTGCCGCATGAGTATGACAGTAAGGTGCTGGAATTTGAATATGCAAAGAATGGAATGATCGGGTTGGAGACGGCCTTTGCAGTGCTTCGTACTGCCATGCCGGATGTTCCGCTGGCGAAATGGGTGGAGTTGTTATCGATCAATCCACGCCGCATTTTTGGTTTGCCGGCGGTGACCATTAGAGAAGGGGAGACGGCTTCGTTGTCGTTGTTTGATCCGAACGCAAGCTGGATCGTTGGAGAAAAAAATATCCGTTCTAAATCTAAGAATACACCTTTCATCAAAAAGGAATTGAAAGGAAAAGTGCTGGGAGTGGTGGCGAAGGGTAACGCAACACTCAATCAGTTGTCGTAGCTGCCTGGCTAAAGTCGGTCGATGGTCGAGCCTGGTTAGAAGGTAATAATAAAAATTGAGACAGTCAGGAGCGTTGGAGTTCACCTGTAAAGCACAGGATCTGTCGGATTGAAATAATGATTAAGTTGAAATGAAGAAAATAAGTCCACTTATTAAAGGGTTGATCACTGCTGCATTAATGATAATTGTGGCATCAGTGTTGTATTATTCGGGTTCAACGACGAACAGCGGTCTGCAGAACCTGGGGTACTTTATTTATGCGGCGGGGATCATCTGGACGCTGTTTGACTATTCCCGTTCGCAAGCTTATACCGGCAAATTCGGCGATACATTTCTGCAGGGATTTCGGTGCTTCGTTATAGTGACCCTGGTGATGGTGATCTACATGGGCGTGTTCAGCAAGATGCACCCGGAGATGGCAAAGGAATACGGAAAACTGTATAAAGAGGAAATGCTGAAGACGGAGAAGAACAGGAATGCCCCGGAGATCGATGAGATCGCTAAAAAAGCTGAAGAAGGATATACAACTGCGTTGGTGTATTCGTCCGTTTTTGGTTACCTGCTGGTCGGTTCGGTATTCACACTGGCCGGTGCCGGTTTATTACTAATCAGAAAGAAGCAATAACATGGATCTGTCCATCGTCATACCATTATTGAATGAAGATGAATCTTTGCCGGAACTCACGGCATGGATCGAAAAGGTCATGCGGGAACATAACTATTCCTACGAGATCATTTATGTGGATGATGGAAGTACAGATAATTCATGGAATGTGATCGAGCAATTGCGGGAAAAGAATCACCATGTAAAAGGGATCAAGTTCCAGCGTAATTATGGCAAGTCCGCCGGTCTGAATGAAGGCTTCCGCGCTGCACAGGGTGATGTGATCATTACCATGGATGCAGATTTGCAGGATAGCCCGGATGAGATCCCGGAACTGCGCCGCATGATCGTGGAAGATAAATTTGACATGGTGAGTGGCTGGAAAAAGAAACGCTACGACAATAAATTTACCAAGAACCTTCCGAGCAAATTATTCAACGCAGCTGCGAGAAGAATGAGCGGAATTATATTGCATGATTTTAATTGCGGCCTTAAATCATACTCGCGCAAAGTGGTGAAGAGTGTTGAAGTGTATGGAGAAATGCACCGCTATGTGCCTGTACTGGCAAAATGGGCAGGCTTCCGCAAGATAGGAGAGAAGGTGGTAGAGCATCGTCCGCGCAAATATGGCGTGAGCAAATTTGGCTGGGATCGTTTTATCAATGGATTCCTTGATCTGCTCACGATCTTTTTCATGGGTAAATTCGGCAAACGCCCGATGCACTTTTTTGGATTCTGGGGAACGATGTTCTTTCTGATCGGAACGGGATTTTCCTTATATCTCTTTATCTCCAAACTCATCGATTATACTTATCCGCTTACGAATAAGCCCGGATTTTATGTTGCCATAGGGTCGATCCTGGTGGGTATACAGTTATTCCTCGCTGGATTTTTGGGTGAGTTGATCTCGCGCAATTCCGCCAGCCGTAACGCTTATCTGATCGAAACCAAAGCCGGCTTATAATGGCGAAGATCGTGATCATAGGACCCGCACATCCGCTGCGGGGTGGGTTGGCCACTTTCAATCAGCGTTTAGCAAAACAGTTCAATGACGAAGGACATGGTTGTTCGATCTTTTCTTTCTCCCTGCAATACCCCGACTTTCTTTTTCCCGGTGAAACGCAATATACAGATGATCCGGCACCGGAAGGATTGACGATTCATTCGGTCATCAATTCCATCAATCCGCTGAACTGGCTGCGCGTAGGCAATCGTTTAAAAAAGATGAAGCCTGATGTGATCGTCGTGCGTTACTGGTTGCCACTGATGGGACCGGCTTTGGGAACGATCCTTCGCCGGGTAAAAAAAAATAAACACACACGCATCGTTTGTATTGCAGATAATGTCATCCCGCATGAGAAAAGACCAGGCGATAAACCGTTCACGCGTTACTTTGTAAAAAGTGTTGATGCGTTCATAACGATGAGTGAAAAAGTGATGAATGATCTTCGGTTGTTTGAAAAAACAAAGCCGGCGAGACTTGTTGAACACCCGTTATATGATACATTCGGCCCGATCATTTCAAAGGAAGAGGCAAGACGGAAGCTGCAATTATCTTTGGACGATAAGATCATTCTTTTCTTTGGTTTTATCCGCGAATATAAGGGGCTTGATCTGTTGCTCGAAGCAATGGCTGATCCGGCAATTAAAGCTGCCGGCATCAGGCTGATGATCGCCGGGGAGTTCTATACAGATGACACACCATATAAAGAACTGATCGCAAGATTGGGCATTGAACAGCAGCTCATCCTCAGGACAATCTTTATCCCGGATAGTGAAGTGCAGCCATATCTCTGCGCCTGTGACGCGGTGATCCAACCATACAGAAGCGCGACACAAAGCGGCGTAACTCCATTGGCATATCATTTTGAAAAACCGATGGTGGTGACGAATGTGGGCGGGCTTCCACGGCTTGTACCACATGAAAAATCCGGGCTTGTTGTGTCCCCTGATCCCCAATCCATTGCCGCGGGGATCCTGCGGTTTTATAAATTAGGTGAAAATTATTTTATTCCGCATCTTCGCTGCGAAAAAATGAAGTATAGCTGGGCAGGGTTGACGGAGGTTATCCTTGAGCTGGCGGGAATAAAGTAAAAGGTAAAAACAGCCCGTTCAGTTGTTGAGGATTTTTACTTTTTAAGCAGCCCTCGTGCGTGTCTCACGCACCGGAACTTATGCAAAGTAAAAGGCCCTGAGGATTGAAATAGCCCTGAGTACTTTGCGCTTGTCATTTTTACTTTTTAATGTTGATTTTTTACTTTTATAAACATGATCTACAGAAGCAAAGCCCCCCTGCGTATTGGTCTGGCAGGTGGAGGAACTGATGTAAGCCCTTACAGTGATCTTCATGGTGGCGCGATATTGAATGCAACACTTTCCTTATATGCGAATGCGTCGATTGAAATTTTGCAGGAGAAAAAGATAATATTGAATGCGATTGACAGAGGTGAGGAGGAAGTATATGATTGGGCGACGGAGCTTCCTGTTAACGGACACCTGGATCTGCTGAAAGGTGTATACAACCGTATTCAAAAAGATTACGGAGTCCCGGAGAGAGGCTTCAGGTTGTCTACGTTTGTGGATGCGCCTGCTGGATCTGGTCTTGGTACTTCGTCTACACTGGTGGTGGCGATCATTGGAGCTTTCACCGAAATGCTCAAGCTGCCGTTGGGTGAATATGACATGGCGCATTATGCATATGAGATCGAGCGGGATGATCTGAAACTCGCGGGTGGTAAGCAGGATCAGTACGCGGCCACGTTTGGAGGGGTGAACTTTATGGAGTTCTATGGTGATAAAGTGATCGTGAATCCATTGCGGATCCGGCAGGAGTATTTGTTTGAACTGGAGAATAACCTGTTACTATATTATACGTCTACCAGTCGTGAATCTGCGGAGATCATTAAGAAGCAAAGCAAAAATGTGGTGGACAAGAAAGGCAGTTCTATTGAGGCAATGCATCAGTTGAAAGAACAGGCACAACACATGAAGGAAGCATTGCTGAAAGGAAAACTGGGGGAGATCGGGGAGATCCTTGACTTCGGTTTTCAACAGAAAAAACAAATGGCGGAAGGGATCAGCAATCCGTTGATGGAAGATATCTACAGTACTGCTAAAAGTGCGGGCGCCACCGGCGGAAAGATCTCTGGTGCAGGTGGCGGCGGGTTTATGATCTTCTATTGTCCGGCGAATACGAAATATGCAGTGATCAAAGAACTGGAACGATTTGGTGGTAAGCATCGGAATTATCAATTTGTAAAGCATGGGCTGAAGACGTGGACAATTTGAGCGACGTTCCGGTGTGTGAGGACACACACCAGGGCGTTTGTTCCCGTACCTTGAGGACACGCACCGGGCGTTTGTTCCGGTGTGTGAGGACACACACCGGGGAGGTAGACAATTTAACAAAATGATGTCGTGAAAACTGGTTTCTTTGCGCAGATTTTTAACAACTAACACTGAAAAATGACCAAGATAAAAGAACTGATCCAGGCTTCGATTGATGTAAAGAAACAATTGCTGGCTGATGAAAAACTGTTGCGTGCGATTGAACAATCTGTTGAGATGATCACGAACGCGTTCGGGCAAGGGCATCGCGTTTACTTCGCAGGTAATGGCGGCAGTGCTGCGGATGCGCAACATCTTGCCGCAGAATTTTCGGGACGTTTTTATACGGATCGAAAGGCTTTGCCTGCAGAGGCACTGCATTGCAATACATCATATCTTACTGCTGTGGGAAATGATTATAGTTTTGATGTGATCTATGCAAGACTGATCGATGGAATCGGTCAGGCTGGTGATGTGCTGATCGGTTTGTCAACATCAGGAAATTCGAAGAATATCGTTCGTGCATTTGAGAAAGCGAAAGAAAAAAATATGCATACGATCGGGCTTACAGGAGAAACAGGAGGAGAGATGAAAGCAGTGAGTGATCTGCTGGTGAATATACCTTCGAAGGATACGCCGAGGATACAGGAGAGTCATATACTGGTCGGACATATTATTTGTCAGCTGGTGGAGGAGAACCTGTTTGGAGGGAAGTAGAGAGAGCGTTTTGAATAGGGAAATTTGAGTTTTCTTTAAAGAATAAGGCAGCTCACGAGAGGATCGTGGGCTGTTTGTTTTTGGGTAGTTTCGCTAGAAGGCGGGCGACTGCATAGTGCACTGCGGCTGCCTTAGCGGCAAAGATCTGAGAATTCTTGTGGGTCGTATGATCCTGCATTGCTGTACGATCATTGGAATCGTCCTCCGCGATTTCCACCGCCACTTTGTCTTGACTGGCCCGCAGCGCGATTTTGCCTGCTCTGATTACTGCCTCCACCAAACTTTTGCAAACGATAATTGAATGATACGAGGAAGTATCTCGCCAGACGATTATTCCGGCTATCCGTGATCATCGTTTCATTGATCGTGCGGGTAATGCCTGTATTTTCATTAAAGAGGTCAAAGCCCTGGACACGAACAGTGCCGAGTTTGTTTTTCAGGAACCGATATTCCGCAAACAGATTAAGGATAAGTGGATTGCTGTTTACGTTGCTGCTGAAGTTGTAGTTGATGACTTTGGAGAGATCATAGCCAAACGTAATATCTTTAACGAAATAATTTTTGCCATTGATGCCAATATTCAATGTGCGCGCTTTGGTAACATTAGTGTATTCGGTGTATCTGGTAGTAGTACGGTAAATGGTGTAATTGACATTTACAGAAGCGTCTACCACATTCTCAATATCAAATCTCAATTGCGTGCCGGGACGGATATTCCAGTTGTTGCCACGGTTGCGCTGATTATCTGTATAAGAAATATTGTTGTTGTAGTCGGCATTGAAGTTTACACTGGCGGTAAACTTTTTATCAAAGAAAGGACGGGAGAATGAGCCGTTGGCGTTGACGTTATAAAAGCCGTTTGTGTTCAGATAGGAAACGGTTCTCCCTGTGCCGGAAAGATTGTTTACACGGCTGTTCACGATCTTGTTATCCGTTTGATCAAATGACAGGTTGGTGAACAGAGAACGTCCGGATTTGTTGTCAAATTTATTGTATTGCAAACTCAATCTTCTTGTTAACTCAGCACGAAGATTTGGATTGCCGACTACAATATTGTTGAGGTTTGAGCTGTCAGTCACAGGTTGTAGCTGCATGAAATCCGGTTCGCGGCTCTGGCCTCCATAGGTAAGCGTTAATGAATGACTTCGGGCAAAATTGTAAACAAATCTTGCAGAAGGGATCCAGTTCATGTTGCGATAATTGGTATTGATTTCTTTGCCGATCGACTGACCGCTTAAGGCAGTAGGCTGGGAGATCAGTCCAATAACATAATTGTATTTTGTCGAATTGCCTTTCAGGCTAAGACCGATACGATTGGTTACAAACTGATAATCGAAGTGATTGCTTTGTATGGGGTTGAAAGCAGGCAGGCCTGTTACCGGATCTATGTCGTTAACGTCACGCTGATTTTCCGTTGCAGATCTGTTCCATTCGTAATTCATTTCAAGAACAGTGCGGTTTGTTCCGGTGTTGTTACCCAGAGGTTCTGTATAAGAAAATCTTGCCTGTGTGCGTGTATTGCGGTTGTTTATATCGATATCCTGTCGCTGGATCGTATCAGTGACAAGGATCGGGAAGAAGGTGGAGTCCGCATTAGTGTATTTGTTATCCAGATTTTGCGTCTGATCACGATAAGAATAAGTGAAGCTTCCTGTGATGTTGATATTTCTTCCGCGTTTGGCAAATTTGTGATTGTAGGTGAGATCTGTTCCCGTGTTGGGCGCAGTCGATTCATTCAGGGAGTGATTATTGTTCAGCGTATAATATCCCTGCCGGCTGATGGAAGACAGGCTTCTTCCGTCGGAAGATGAAGACGAAAGAGATGCAAAGGGAGAGACCTTCAGATAGTTCATCGAGTCTATTTTGTATTCCAGGTTGAATGTGGCGCGATGATTATAGCTGGAGGAATGGGAGTTGCTGCTGCGTTGGGTAAAGCGGATATTGTTTGGATTGAAATCCTGTGTTTGTGATTCACTGATGGAATTAGTGCTGCGTGCAGAGAAACTGTAACTGCCATTCACGGAGATCTTTGTTCCCCACATATCGCGGTAGTTGAGACCAGCAGATTTTGAAAGGGTGATCCCGTTGCCACCACCACCGGCACGTTCAGCACTGCCGAAGTTGGCACCACGTGCTCCACCGCCACGCCCGCCACCATTGAAGTTAAAGAGATTAGCATTGGTGTTGTTGATCGATCCGATAAAGGAGATCTGCCGTTCACCATTGAAATCATTAAATACAAGTCCGGCTGAATATCGATCTTCCGTACCGGCTGCCACTGTGGCGTTGCCGAATCTTCCTTTATTCTTGTCCTTGCGAATATTGATGTTGATGATCTTCTCGGGCTCTCCTGATTTGATGCCGGTTAAATTTGCCTGATCGCCATAATCATCGATGATCTGTATATTATCGATAATGTTTGCGGGCAGATTTTGTGTGGCCGTTTGTACATCGCCGCCGAAAAAATCTTTGCCATTTACCCGGACACGTGCTACCGATTTTCCCTGTGCGGTGATCTGTCCGTCTTTATCAACGGTAACACCGGGGAGTTTTTTGATCACGTCTTCAACGGGCGCACCTTCGCGGACTTTATAGGCATCCGCTCTGTATTCGACAGTATCTTCCTTTATTGTGATTGGATTAGTTGACGTCACGATCACCTCACTAAGCAATGATGCTTCCGGAATAAGCCGGATCGCTCCTGCGTTAATAACCGAAGAAGAAGCAGTATATGTTTTGGAAAATGTATTGAAGCCAATGTTAGAGATCCGGATCTTTACGGAAGAAGAGAAGGGAAGCGATAGGCTGAAACTTCCATCTTTACCGGATACAGAACCTGTACTGTCTGTTCCCGCATAAATTTTTACTGATGCGCCTTGCAGCGGTGAGCCGGATGAGTCGGTAACGATGCCTTTAACGGATACATTCTGCTGAGAGAAAGCAGTGGTTAAGGTCGTCATCACTATAAGGATAAGCAGCAGAATATGGCGGCGCATGCAAAAATGTTATGAGTTTTAGATGTTATTTATGTGCTATTCTTTCGGTGATGAGGGGCTTTTTTTGCTTTTTAACAGGAATCGGTTGACCTTAATAGTTTAACTGACAAATAATGTGTGCCGAATGATATAGGGGCTCTAAATTTCCCCTCTCAGGCCAATCCTTACCCAAATGCATTCTTACCGTTCTTACCGCCTCACCTTTTGCCTTTTACCGGAGGCGGTAAGGACGGTAAGAAATGCAAAAAGAAAGAAGTTATTTTCACTCCGGTTGCGTGTTCCGTGCAATCTTAAATTGCCGGTGTTTGCTGGTGCCGTAGCTTATTAAGATATAGGCAACGATTAACCCCTCAGGGGACTCAATACAGTCACTATAAAAGCAATGCCGAAGGATATCGGATACCAATGTTCGAAAAAATGAAACCTCTTTTATCAGAATTTTTCAAGTCTCCGCTGAAGAAAGAGATTGGGAATGGTCCCATGCCATTCTTTCAGGCGTACTGCGCAAAAATTTTATAACTTGTACACTTTATCACCTGCAAATAATGCTTCGAAAGATGAACTATATTTCCCGCAAATCCGTCCTGTTGCCTCTTATTGCCCTTCTGTTTCATACTGCGGCTTCAGCTGCGATCGTTGACACTGTGGATACCTACAGCCCTTCCATGAAGAAAAATATCAAGGCGGTGGTGATCACACCGGACAACTACTCCGAGGCAAAGTCTTTACCTGTGGTTTACTTGTTGCATGGTCACGGCGGCCGTTATTCCGACTGGATCAAGAGCGCAAAAGGTTTTGAAAAAGCAGCAGATCTGTACCAGATGATCATTGTTTGCCCCGACGGTAATAACAGCTGGTACTGGGATAGTCCAGTCGATCCTGCTTATAAATATGAAACCTATGTTTCCAAAGAATTGGTAGAATGGATCGACAGCAAATACAAAACCATCAAAGGCCGCGAAGGCCGCGCGATCACCGGTTTGAGCATGGGTGGTCACGGTGCGCTCTATCTTGCCTTCCGTCACCAGGATGTATTTGGGGCTGCCGGCAGCATGAGTGGTGGCGTGGATATCCGCCCGTTCCCCAACAACTGGAATATGTCCGAGCGCCTCGGCAAGTACGCTGAAAAACCAGACAACTGGGAAAAGAATACAGTTATCAATCTTCTTCATTTGCTCACGCCCAATTCTCTCTCCATCATCATCGATTGCGGCACAGAAGACTTCTTTTATAAAGTAAACGAAAACCTTCACACGCAACTCCTGCAGCGAAATATTCCGCATGACTACATTACACGGCCCGGAGCGCATAACTGGGCATATTGGAAGAATGCGATCGGGTTTCAATTGCTGTTTATGAGCAATTATTTCTCCAAACACTGACTATTTCTGGTACGCTATTCGTGAAAATACGTGACCATTGGCGCATTATTCGCGCCCAATAAATAATTGTAAATTCTACAATTAATAATATATTTGGTCCGAAATCGCTTGCAATTATGAATAAGCAATACGTACTGGGAGTGGATTATGGAACTGACTCCGTTCGTACTATACTCGTGGATGCCTCAAACGGGCAGGAAATCGCGTCTTCAACTTTTTATTATCCAAGATGGAAAGAACAGCTTTATTGTAAGGCTGAGCTGAACCAGTTCAGGCAGCACCCGCTGGATTATATTGAGGGATTGGAGCATACCATCACGCAGTGCCTGGCGCAGGCAGGACCTGAAGTGGCGGCAAAAGTGGCTGCGATCTCGGTGGATACAACAGGCTCTACACCAGTGATCGTGGATGAATCGGGCACGCCGCTGGCGCTGCATCCTTCATTCAGCAGGAACCCGAATGCGATGTTCATTTTATGGAAGGACCATACTGCCGTAAAAGAAGCAGCGGAGATTAATGCACATGCAAATAATTTTGATGTAAACTATCTGCAATTTGTTGGCGGCGTATATTCATCGGAATGGTTCTGGGCAAAGTTGTTGCACGTGCTGAGGGAAGATGCTGAAGTGAGAGAGGCCGCCTATTCGCTGGTGGAACATTGCGATTGGATCCCGTTCTTACTTACAGGCGGCAAGAGTGCGAAGGAATTGAAACGCGGCGTATGTGCTGCTGGTCATAAAGCATTGTGGGCTGCAGATTTTGGCGGTCTTCCCCCGGATGAATTCTTTACAAAACTGGATCCGGTATTAAAAGGATTTACTTCACGTCTTTTTTCCAAAACATATACCTGCAATCAGCAGGCTGGTACTATCTCAAAAGAATGGGCGGAGCGATTGGGTCTTCCAGTAAATGTAGCAGTTGGTATTGGTGCATTTGATGCGCACATGGGTGCAGTCGGTGGACAGATCGAACCATATCATTTGAGTAAGATCATGGGCACTTCTACCTGCGACATCCTTGTGGCGCCAATGGATGAAGTTGGCGACAAACTGGTGAGCGGCATTTGCGGTCAGGTACCGGGCTCCGTTATACCGGGCATGCTTGGTATGGAAGCTGGCCAGTCTGCATTTGGTGATGCGTATGCCTGGTTCAAACAAATTCTTGCATGGCCATTGCAACAGGCGATCTCCAGCTCATCTGTGATCGATGAAAAAACAAAGGCCGTATTGCTGGATGAAAGCATCGCATCCATCATACCACAACTTTCAAAAGCAGCGGCGGCATTGCCGGTTGATGAATATAGCGAGATTGCGATCGATTGGTTCAACGGAAGAAGAACTCCTGATGCAAACCAGTTGCTCGAAGGCGCCGTGCTCGGATTAAGCCTTGGTACAGATGCGCCACGCATCTTCCGCGCCATCGCTGAATCAACCTGCTTTGGTGCAAAGAAGATCGTTGACCGTTTTATCAGCGAAGGCATTGACGTAAAAGGATTGATTGGAATGGGAGGAGTTGCAAGAAAATCGCCATTCATCATGCAGATGATGGCAAATGTGATGAACATGCCGATCCGCATTCATCGCAGTGAACAAACCTGCGCAGCAGGCGCAGCCATGTTTGCTGCAACGGCTGCCGGAATCTACGCAAACGTAGAGCAGGCAATGAAAGCAATGGGGCAGGGCTTCGACCAGGAATATTTCCCTGAGGCAGATAAGGTGGAGGTTTATGCAAAACGCTATCAGCGTTACCTGACACTTGGCGAGCAGATTGAAAAAGAAACAATGTCGCTGCACCAGGAACTGGTTGCGCAATCCTGATCCTGTATTCATTCTATAGACAATAATACTGACTGATATGAATCCTTACGAGCATATACAGATCGAGGCATATGAAGCCAACATGCAGTTGCCCAAACTTGGCCTCGTGCTATTCACTTTCGGCAATGTAAGTGCCGCCGACAGAAGTAAAGGCATCTTTGCTATCAAGCCAAGCGGTGTCCCTTATGAAGAACTGACGCCGGAGAAAATGGTGATCGTTGATTTCGACGGTAAAACGGTGGAAGGAAAACTCCGCCCTTCTTCTGACACATTAACACATGCAGTTTTATATAAGCATTGGGATAAGATCGGAGGTATCGTTCATACACATTCTACCTACGCTACTGCGTGGGCGCAAAGCCTTCGTGATATTCCTATTTACGGCACAACGCATGCAGATCATAACACCTGTGATATTCCTTGTGCTGCTCCTATGGATGACAAGATGATCGAAGGAAATTATGAATACCAGACCGGCTTTCAGATCATGCAGGTGCTGGAAGAACGGAAGCTGAGTTATGAAGAAATGGAAATGGTACTGGTTGGCTCTCACGCACCGTTCACCTGGGGAAAGAACGCACATAAGGCGGTTTACAATAGCGCCGTACTGGAGGCTGTTGCAAAGATGGCATATGTAACTGAATCTGTAAAAGCAGATGCGGCAAGGCTGAAAGATTCGCTGATAAAAAAACATTATGAGCGAAAGCATGGACCGGATAGTTATTATGGCCAGTAAACTGGCCGGACAGCCGATCACCGACGGTTAGTTTGGAGTGATGTTTACATTGTGCGACGAGGCGAGAAATATTGAGACTTTCTTTTTTATTATAACATTAAAGACATAAAAGATTGATTATGGATTTGAAGAAACTGACCGTATGGTTTATTACAGGTAGTCAGCATTTGTATGGTGAAGAGACGTTGAAGCAGGTTGCGGATCATTCGCAGCAGATTGTGAAAGCGTTGAATGCATCATCGCAGATTCCCGTGGAAATTGTTTACAAGCCGGTTGTTACCACGCCGGAAGAGATCTATAATGTATTGCTGGCGGCAAATGGTGAGAAAGACCTGGTCGGGATCATTACCTGGATGCATACATTCTCTCCTGCGAAAATGTGGATCAATGGATTGAAGATTCTGCAGAAACCATTGTTGCATTTACATACGCAGTTCAACCGTGATATTCCCTGGGATAAGATCGATATGGACTTTATGAACCTGAACCAGAGTGCGCATGGTGACCGGGAGTTTGGTTTTATGGTAAGCCGCTTGCGCCGCAACCGCAAAGTGGTGGTTGGTCACTGGCAGGATGAAGAAACGTTGAAAAGCATTAATGTATGGGCCCGCGCTGCGGCTGGCTGGCATGACTGGCAGGGCGCGAAATTTGTCCGTTTCGGAGATAACATGCGCTATGTTGCCGTTACGGATGGAGACAAAGTGGAAGCAGAATACAAGTTTGGTTATTCAGTAAATACACACGGCATCGGTGACCTGGTGAAAGTGATCGACGCGGTCAGTGATAAGGCCGTTGAGGAATTGATGAAAGAATATGAAGACAGCTATGTATTGGCTAAATCATTATTGAAGGGTGGTGATCAGCGTCAATCTTTGTTTGACGCGGCGAAGATTGAATTGGGCATGAAACAATTCCTTGCAGACGGAAATTATAAAGGCTTCTCAGATACGTTTGAGGATCTGCACGGCATGAAGCAATTGCCTGGTATTGCATCACAGCGTTTGATGAAAGCCGGTTACGGTTTCGCGGGTGAAGGTGATTGGAAAACAGCTGCGCTGGTGAGAGCATTGAAAGTGATGGGAGCGGGCTTGCCGGGTGGCAATTCTTTTATGGAAGATTATACCTATCATTTTGACCCGGCCAATGAAATGGTATTGGGTTCACATATGCTGGAGATCTGCGAAAGCATCGCTGATAGCAAGCCATCTTGTGAGATCCATCCGCTGGGGATTGGCGGCAAAGCTGATCCTGTTCGATTGGTGTTTAACTCCGGCGCTGGTCCAGCCCTGAATGCATCCATCATTGACATGGGCAACCGCTTCCGTTTGCTGGTAAATGAAGTGGAAGCTGTGAAGGCCACTCATGATCTGCCTAAGCTTCCCGTAGCGCGTGTATTGTGGAAACCTTATCCTGATATGAAAACGGGCTGCGCTGCGTGGATCCTTGCAGGTGGTGCGCATCATACGGCGTATAGCCAGAATTTAACGTCTGAACATCTGGAAGACTTTGCAGATATGGCGAATATAGAATTTGCGCTGATCGGGAAGGATACGAAGTTGTCACAGTTTAAGAATGAGTTGAGATGGAATGAGGTGTATTATCAAATTCAAAAGTAAAAAGGTGTTCTATCAAAGTGTGAGTACGATGCTTTTGAATGGCTGATTCATTATTAAGACATTGGTCGATGCTGGACAGGGTTGCTGACATTTGAGACGGAGCGCCACACTACGCTACGCCCTGGTGCGTGAGACTGGTACCGGGGGCGTAACGAAGCAGGGATCTGCCTGTCAGATAAAATCACGCAGATTAGTGCCTGCTGTCAGAGAGTTATCTGCGGCAACCGTTCTTGCAAATTGAACGACATCGAATTTGACATACTGACTAAACTGAAAAATATGAAGAAATTGCTTGCTCTTCTACTGGCCCTGCCCGTGGCTGGTAACTCTTTATTCTCTCAGACCGCCGTAAACATCTCTGTTGATGGCGTTAACCCGAAGTATACCATCAGCCGCCATATCTACGGCCATTTCTCCGAACATCTTGGCCGTTGCATCTACGATGGCTTCTGGGTGGCGGATTCATTGAATGTGCCGAAGAAAGACCGCATCCGGCTGGATGTAGTGGATGCATTGAAAAAGATCCGGATCCCGAACCTCCGCTGGCCGGGGGGATGTTTTGCGGATGAATATCACTGGCGTGATGGCATTGGTCCGCGCAATCAACGCCCGACCATAGTAAATACCAACTGGGGCGGCGTTACAGAAGATAATAGTTTTGGGACACACGAATTCCTTGACCTCTGCAATCTGCTGAAATGCGAACCCTACGTTTCTGCTAATGTCGGCAGCGGCACCGTTGAAGAAATGGCGAAATGGGTGGAATATCTCAACTTCGATGGCGTCAGCCCGATGACGGCATTGCGCAAACAGAATGGCCGTGACAAACCATGGGGCGTCACCTTCTGGGGCGTAGGAAATGAAAGCTGGGGTTGCGGCGGAAATATGACTCCTGAATACTACTCCAATGAATACAAACGCTATGCAACTTACGCGCGTAACTATGCTGGTTCAAATTTGAAGAAGATCGCCAGCGGTTCCAATGGCAATGATTATAACTGGACGGAAGTATTGATGAAGAATGTTGGCCGCCAGATGTGGGGATTGACATTGCATCATTACACCATACCAACCGGTAACTGGGGCAAAAAAGGTTCCGCAACAGCTTTTGATGAGAAAGAGTATTTCAATACCATGCGAAATTGCTGGCAGATGGAAGAGTTGGTAACACGTCACGCTGAAATAATGGACAAATATGATCTGGAGAAACACGTTGCATTGGTGGTGGACGAGTGGGGCATCTGGACGGATGTAGAACCCGGAACAAATCCAGGGTTTCTTTATCAGCAGAATAGTTTACGTGATGCGTTGATTGCAGGAACAACGTTGAACATCTTCAACAATCATGCAGACCGTGTGAAGATGGCGAATCTTGCGCAAACGATCAATGTACTGCAGGCGCTCGTTCTTACACAGAAAGAAAAAATGTTACTGACGCCAACATACCATGTATTCGATCTTTATAAAGTGCACCAGGATGCGAAGTTGTTGCCTGTTTCATTCAGCAGTCCAGATTATGTTTCGGGAGATAAGAAGATACCTGCGCTGAATATGTCTGTCTCAAAGGATTCAACCGGCAAAATACATCTCACACTGGTGAATATCGATCCAAAAAATAAATGGACGATCACTACATCATTAACGGGGATCAAATTCAGTTCGGTATCCGGGCAGATCTTAACATCTGCAAAGCTAACTGATGTAAACTCATTCAAAAATCCCAACTATATTAAAAACGCGGCATTTAATGGTGCGAAGAAGCAGGGGGATCAATTGGTGATTGAAATGCCGGCGCAATCGATCGTAATGCTGGAACTCAGGTAGCGTTTACAGATTTAAAAGGTCAGCAAGCCTGCTTTTAAATCTTACACCACTCTATGCAAAAACTAATTTAAATGAAAAGACTATTTACGTGTTTTATTCTGTTGCTTTCTACTGCCTCATTTGCCCAGCAGATAGACTTTCACAAATGGGCAGCTACGCCGCCCATGGGCTGGAATAGCTGGGATTGCTTTGGCCCGACTGTTACAGAAGCTGAAGTAAAAGCCAATGCGGATTATATGGCGGCAAATATGAAACAGTTTGGGTGGGATTATATTGTGGTGGACATACGCTGGTTTGTTGCGAATGACAAAGCGCATGGATATAATGAAACGGATCCGCAGTATGAGATAGATGAGTACGGAAGGTTTCAACCTGCGGAAAATCGTTTTCCATCAGCAGCAGGAGGGAAGGGCTTCAAGCCGCTGGCGGATTATCTGCATAAAAAGGGGTTGAAGTTTGGGATACACATTATGCGTGGCATTCCGGTGGAGGCAGTGAAACGTAATCTGCCTGTCAAGGGGACGTCTGTTACGGCAAGAGACATCTATTCAGAAAAAGATCAGTGCAAATGGTTAAGGGATATGTACACGATCGTGCCGGGTAAAACCGGTTCGCAGGAATATTATAATTCGATATTTGAATTGTATGCCTCATGGGGATTGGATTTTGTGAAAGTGGATGATCTTTCTTCTCCGATCTATTTTACGGAAGAAGTGGAAATGATCCGCAAGGCGATCGAACGCACAGGGAGAAAGATCGTACTCAGCACTTCACCCGGCGAAACCCCAATTGATCATGCAGCACATGTGCAGGCCAATGCGAATATGTGGCGGACTGTTGGTGATTTCTGGGACAACTGGAAACAACTGGAAGAACATTTCGAAGTATTTGAACGCTGGAATAAATGGCGTGCGCCGGGTGCTTGGCCTGACGGCGATATGTTGCCATTAGGCCATATCGGTATCCGTGCTGAAAGAGGCAATCCGCGTATGACGAACTTCACGAAGGATGAGCAGTACACATTGATAAGCTTGTGGTGTATCTTCCGCTCGCCATTGATGTTTGGCGGACATTTGCCGGACAATGATGCGTTCACGCTTTCATTGCTTACAAATAAGGGTATGTTGGAAGTATTGAATAAAAGCACGAATAACAGGCCGGTGTTTAATGATAAGGATAAGGCCGCATGGATGGCGGATCAGGCGGGAACAAAGGCAAAGTATGTTGCGTTGTTTAATAAGAATAATGAGGCGGAAGTTGTTAGTATAAACCTGGAAGAGTCAGGGGTCAGGGGGAAGTATACGGTGACTGATCTGTGGAGTGGGAAGACCAGCAGTGGCAGCGAAAGCATTTTTGCACCAACTATTAATGGTCATGGAGCGGGTTTGTATAAGATCGTTGTTCAATAAATGATAAGTCCGTGAAATTGCTGTTACGCCCTGATGCATAGTTCAGGTGTGGCCTCAGTGCTTAGCCCCGGTGCTTAGCCCCGGTGCGTGTCTCACGCACCGGAACTCGGACCCCTTCTTTTAATTATGATTGACCATTTGTCTGTGCAACATCCATTCTCCCTTTTCATTTTTCTTCCACAAGTTCAAACTTTTTCCGGTAACAACTCCAGTACTTTTATCGTTGGCGATCCAGCGGACGCCATAAAATCCATGTTCAAGGATCATGTCATCCATTGCAAACATTTTCCCTGATGTAATATTCAGCGAATCGATGATTACATCGCCGGGTTTTTCATGATCGGTGAAATAGGCGGTTACCTGATCGATGCCGGTCATCATCGGCATATAATAGGGCATATAGATCGCGTCGTTGGTGAACAGCTTTGCGTGTTCCGTTCCTTTTCTTTCTTTGACCAGCCTGGTGATCAGCGCATTTCTTTTAACAATGTAAAGGTTCGTGTATTGACTGTCGTGAAAAGGAACAGGTTTAATTGCGGGCTGGTCAATATAGGGAAAAAGAGACCGGTCAATATACTCAATTGCCCCCCAGATCTCGGATACGATCTTCAGTTCGCCTTTTGTATTGATCATCCAATGCCGCATGTATTTACCCGGATAGATCAATATATCACCCGACGCTTTTATAATAGTATCAATGAAAGTACCTGATTCAATAATTGCATCTTGTATTTTTATGAAGTCGTTGGTCCGACTCGTGTATGTCGTGCTGCGGATATTTTTTATCCAGTTTGAAAAGTATTCCTGTATTGAGGGAACTCCTTCAATTGCCGTGTGAAATTCGGGCATGCAAACGGCAAGTGGCGCATAAAACGACGTGATCGATGTGAGGTTTTTTGACCTGATGGCATGGTCGCGATCTTTGTTGGCAATTTCCAGTTTTATTGTAAGAGGATCTTCCTGTGAATTGACGGACACTGAAAGAAAGATCATCAGTGGAAGGCAGATGAACCGTTTGTTTATCATAAAACAGCTGATTGGGATAAGGTGACCGAATACCGGCCTCGCCAAATATAGAAGAAATGGGTCATCCGTCGCAATTTGCCCTTCTTTTGTCATGACCAGCCCGGCTCTTAACCGTTTAGTGATCTTAAATTTACCTACTGAGCTGCAGTCGGTATTATCAGCACATTAATTATTAAACATAAACTTACGATCATGATCAAAGTTAATCCTTATCTCAGCTACGACGGCAAGGCTGAAGAAGCTTTTACTTTTTACAAAACTGTATTTGGCGGGGAGTTCACCGGTCTGTTCCGCATGAAAGACGCGCCGCAGTCAGACAATTTGAGTGAAGAAGAAAAGAACCGTATCATGCACATTTCGCTGCCGGTCTCAGATACCGTTACGCTGATGGCTTCCGACACATTATGCAATTCCGGGCCCACACTCACGGAAGGAAATAATATACAGATCTCCCTTCATCCTGACAGCCGCGAAGAAGCAGATCGCATCTTCAACGGTCTCTCTGCCGGAGGCAAGATAGTGATGCCCATGCAGGATATGTTCTGGGGTGATTATTTCGGCACATTTGCGGATAAGTTTGGTATTTACTGGATGGTGAATTATTCGACGCAACACGGCTAGGAACCTTTCATCTGCTCTTGCCTTTGGGTAACTGATGCTATACTCATTCGGGCTGCCAGATACTTTATCTCCTTCAATTGTATGCTGCAGGAGGCCTTCTTTGCCACGCGGATCAGCATAGCTTTCCTCAGAGTTTATACTTTCTGTTCAACGCCTGACAGGAAGTGGTATTCAGCATCATCACTCTTGGGAAATTCCGGGTGCTGCATCAGACGCATGTACTGACTATCGATCGGATCATCGGCGGCATTACACCTGCCGGAACTGGCGATTGATGCCGTTCGCACGCATCAATTTTCAACAGGAGATATTTATCCGGCTTACCAGTCAGTGCCTGATGCATTCAAATATGCGGAGACCAGCAGTCCATGTTTTCATTGAGAATTTTAATAAATATTCAGCCAACTGCCATCGCTGAAACTTATTATATTTATCGAAATTTTTGATGAATGAATGATCAGGTTTCTAAAGTGGTTTGTTTCGGTGAGATCTTGTGGGATATCCTTCCGGCGGGTACAGTGCCGGGTGGCGCGCCGATGAATGTAGCTTATCATCTCCACCAGTTGAATGAATCTCCGGCGTTGATAACAAGGGTGGGGAAAGATGTAAGGGGTGAAGAATTGAAGTCGATATTAAAAAATAAAGATGTTGATATAAGATTGCTACAGACGGATGAGCGCCATCCAACCGGTATCGTGTATGGTACTGCAAATGAAAAGGGCGATATGAAGTATGAGATTGTGGCGCCATCTGCCTGGGATTTTATTGAGGCATCTGCTGATGCTGTGAAGAACGTTGCCGCGGCGGATTATTTTGTGTGCGGCAGTCTTGCGGCAAGAAAAGAAGTTTCCCGGGCAACATTGTTTGCCTTACTGGATAAGGCAAGAACAAAAGTGGTGGATATCAACCTTCGTCCGCCATTCTATACGCCTGAATTGATCGGGCAATTGATCGGGCGTGCGGATATTGTAAAACTGAATAATGATGAACTTGAGCTGATCTCGTCATGGTGGGGCTTCGCCGGAGGTTTGCGCGAACAGGTGAAAGCATTGCAGCAACGGTTCGGCACAGAAACGATCGTTGTCACACGGGGCGCTAATGGCGCGGCGGTATGGCAGGCAGATCAATTATATGAACATCCCGGCTTCAGTGTAGTGGTTGCGGATACGGTTGGCAGTGGCGATGCCTTTCTTGCAGGCTTTCTTCATCAGCGCCGGCAGGGTAAGGCAGTGAATGAGGCATTAACCTTCGCCAGCGCAATGGGAGCCTTTGTTGCATCAAAAAGCGGCGCCTGGCCTGAATACCGGGTGAGCGAAATTGATGCACTCACTGGTTTGTGAGTTCGTATTATCCGATATTAAATATTTGTATCCGGCAATTGTTTCAGTTCATTTATGGAATAAAAAGGATAATATTGAAACAAAAGGCGCACAATTCTTGTTCTTGTTTTGAAATACAATGAATTGATCGCGGGAAGAACAGGCGAATATCGTCAAATGAACTGACCGAAAATACTACTCTAACATGAACGTTTTTATCAGCCGGATGATACCAGCTGTTGCAGTACAGCTACTGGAAGAAGCCGGGCTCAATGTCACCCAGTTCTCCGAACGAAGGAATATAGGCCGGCAGGAACTGATCGATGCCTGTATGCGGCATGATGCGCTGTTAAGTGTGGGGCATGAACACCTGGATAAAAAGTTTCTGCAAACCTGCGCACACCTCAAAGTTATCTCACTCTATTCTGTTGGGTTTGATAAAATAGATGTAGAAGAAGCAACGCGGCTTGGTATACCGGTCGGGCACACGCCGGGTGTATTAAGCGCCGCAACAGCCGATACAGCTTTTTTACTGATGCTGGCCGTTTCCAGGAAAGCATTTTATCAGCATAAGAAAATACTTCGTGGACAGTGGAGCTACTATGATCCGGTTGCGGATCTGGGTATCGAATTATATGGAAAAACGATCGGCATTCTTGGCCTCGGAAAGATCGGTTACGAAATGGCGAAGAGATGTAAAGGTGCATATGACATGAAGGTGATCTACCATAATCGTCATCCCAATCCACAGGCTGAAAAAGAACTCGGCGCCACGTATGTTTCATTCGAAGAGTTACTCGCGCAAAGCGATGTATTGTCCGTACATACGGCACTCACCCCTGAAACAAAGGGATTGTTTGATGGTCGCGCATTTGAACAGATGAAAACAAGTGCCATCTTTATCAATACGGCCCGCGGCGGCATTCATGACGAAGCGGCATTGAAAGATGCACTGGAAAAAGGGGAGATCTGGGGTGCAGGGCTTGACGTGACCAATCCCGAGCCTATGGCTGCGGACAATCCATTGCTGCAGTTTCCCAATACCGCCATACTTCCGCATATTGGCTCGGCAACGGTAGAGGCCAGGGAAGGGATGGCCCGCCGTGCGGCAGAGAATGTTATTGCCGCACTACAGGGAAAACCGCTGCCTTATCCGGTGAACCCGGAAGTATCTCCAAAGAAATAATACTGACAATAATCATATCATTAGCGGATTGGTACCTTTTCTCAGCTGTTTTTCTTTATTAAATTGCAAGCCTAAAACTTAAAACATGAAGACAAGCATTGGTATCAAAGAAGAGAACAGGAAAGCGGTAGCCATTCAGCTCTCCAAATTGCTGGCAGATGAATTTGTATTATATACGAAGACGAGAAATGCACACTGGAATGTGGAGGGACCGGATTTTCATGCAATGCATTTGTTCTTCGAAAGCCAATACGATCAGCTCGACGAGATCATGGACAGCGTAGCGGAGAGGATCCGTTCCATCGGCCACTATGCTCCTGCCACCTTAAAAAGTTTTCTCCAGCTGACACATCTCAGCGAACTGGGTGAGCGTGGCAATACCAGTAAAGACTTTATTCAGGAACTCCTCAACGATCACGAGAGCATCGTTGAATTTATCCGTGGTAATATTAACCCGTTTGCCAATGATTATGGAGATGCCGGTACAAGTGATTTTATTACAGGATTGATGGAAGAGCATGAGAAGATGGGGTGGATGTTGAGAGCGTATTTTAAGTAGGGATTTCTCAACCGGGCTGTACATAAGGGTTTGATAGGTTTCAAAGGATTAATGACTATTGATCGAAGTTGTGTTTCCCGAAAAGCATTTATAAAGCGAAACCTTCCGTTTATCGGAGGGTTTCTTTTTTTTGCGGGAACGTTTCTGATGGATTTCGGTCATCAGCCATCGGACGAAAAACGGCAGCTTCCTTAAAACAAAAAGGGCTGGATAGAAATCCTGCCCCGTTTTAAAATCCAATTTCCTATGAAAAACCAGTGCGAGGATACGAAGATGGCAGCGAAGGACGCAGTACCATTTAGCCAGTGACGGGATGGTTGAGCAAATGGTGAAAAATGGCTCAGTTTCGGGGGAAATCCTCATGGAAATACTGCGCGAATGCTGGACTTTTACAAAAACAACACGCCATGAAGGATACTTTCATACTCGAATTGGTCTACAATAACGAGAAAAAAGTGTTTGATGCGGAATTTCATAAGCTTAGCCGGTTTACTCACCGTATGATGGTCAAGATCGGCGAAGCCCAGGTGTATTTTGAACCTGACGAAGAACGTCATTACCGCGCTGTCCTTTCGCAGGATCATCCGTCACCGCCACCAGATGCCGCACTTGTAAAAGCAGTGGCAGATAAGTTGCGGGAGATATTTCAATTTGAAGATTAATTGGAGATTTTAAAACGGGCCGGGGATTGAACAGGCTGCAAAACAAAGTCCCGTCTTTGCAGACAGGACTTCTGGTGGAGGATGGAGGCTCCGGGAACGGTTTAACCCGTTACCCCGGGCTATAGTGAATCAGCAAAAGACGGTGATACAGCGGTGGCTGGCCTGCGGCTGCGGCTTATCGTTGCAAACACTGTTCTGGCAAGGCTTATCAAAAAGTCTGATAAAACAACGATACCCGAAGTTTGATACTCGGCGGAAATTCTTCGCATTGTGTAGCCGGGATGTGCAGAATGGGTAGAATAGCTTCTCATAATAGCAGATTGGATTGGTTTTCTGTATTGGTTGTTACAAAACAACGTCAATTCTGTAATAAGAGTATCTTGTCAGTGAGCGGTTAAAAAGGCGGGTACAAAAAAAAGAGAGAAAGTATATAGTTTAAGTTCATGATAATCATTCATTTATTCGTCCGCTGAATCCTTAATAGCCCGAACAGGTTGGTTTCTTTTTTTTGATAATTATCAATAAGATTTTATTCAGCCATCCTGCTTCGTACGCGGCTAAGGGTTTCGATCGTCATGTTCAGGTAGGAAGCAACATATTTCAGCGGGATCCTGTTGGCAAGACCGGGCCTGGTTTTGATAAAATGCTGGTATTTTTTTTCGGCTGAAGCAATGCGGCAGATATAGGCCCGCTCCTCGGCTCCGCGATAATTTTCTTCCAGGATTTTCCTTCCAACAACATTAGACTCGGGGAAATGCTCGTATAGATATTCAACGAGCGCATAAGGCATTGCTATGAGAGAGGAGTTTTCTATTGCCTGCAAATACTCAGGGGAGGAGATATCAAGACCAAGATTCCGGATAGAAGTGACCACGTCATTCTCTTCATTGATCCAGGTAGTGATCTCTTTCCCGTCTTCTTTGATAAATGCACGGATCACTCCTTTCAGGATAAAGAAAAGATGCGGCACTGTGTCCCCTGGTTTTAACAGGTATTTCCCGCGGGCGATCTGTACAGGGTAGGTCTGCTCATCGAGCAAGACGATCGCTTCTCTGGAGATCGGATGGATCATATTGAAGAAATCAGATATCGGTGAATGTCCGGAGGGGGTCTTCCAGATCTGCTTCCCGGACTTAGATGCTTTCTTGATCATGCAGGACTGCGTTGAATCTCTTTTTCACGGGCTAATGCCCGGGGATACCAAAACTACCGCATGATATTTAATTTCATCCGTAGAAACAAAGGATTTGTAAACAATAGTGAAAATTATTTCCTCTTCAGTTTCACGGCAATCACGGCATCCGCCTGCGTTACCTTCAGCTTTATGTTTTGATAGTCCGGGTTCTGACTCGTCAGTACCAATGGCAGAGGCTTCCATGTCCTGATCTTAAACTCTCCCTTCGTATCAGTCAGCGCCTCTTCTTCACCTTCCGTCACAAACAAATAGATGCCTGAAATAGGTTTACCGGTCTCTGCATTGGTCACAACGCCCTTTAGCTCAACAGGCGTTCGCATTTTTGATTGTAACGATTGTTGTGACATGACCGTTAACAGCGGAAATAACAATGCGATTAGTGTAGATTTCAGAAGCAACATAAAATGGGTTTATCTATGTACAAATTAGACGGGCTATGGTTGAACTATCAATAGCATTTTTTGGTAATGAAGCGCGGATCCATTTACTTTGTCTACAAAAATAGTGGACTATATTAAATACACAAGCAATTTACAATCTTGTTTTTTTGTGTAAAGGGCTTTAACATTTTCACAAAACAGTTTACGCAAACGTTTGTTGAATAGTCTATCAATCACTTAAAGGAAAATTCAGGTTAAGTTAAAATGAAAAAAAATCTCTTTTATATCATAATCGTACTCGTATTCCCGGGGTTTTACCATGCTTCCGCGCAGTCATTCTCTCCATTTGGAAAATGGAGAGGCGTCTTTATTTATCGTGACAGTATAGAGGTTCCCTTTAATTTCGAGATTACCGGCAAAACAGTCAGGGATGCAAAAGTCTATTTTATCAATGCTGCCGAACGCTTTGATGGCGGAAGGCTTGTCAGCAAGAACGATTCGTTGTTTATTATGCTTGATCAGTTCGACAATGAGCTTGCATTCGGGATCAACGGGCAAAGGCTCAAAGGTGTTTTAAGAAAACAGGATGGGTCCGGTTCGCCGGTTGCCGTAGAGGCTGAGAAAGGGAAAAACCGGTTTTTCCTTTCCGGGTTGAAACATCCGGAAGGCGATATTTCAGGGACCTATGATATTGTATCTCCCAACGGAGACAGCACCGTCGGATTGTTTACCCAGGAGGGCAACAAGCTTACCGCAACCTTTCTCAGCATTACCGGCGATTCCCGTTACCTGGAAGGCGTGGTGGAAGGCAATCAGTTCTATCTTTCTTCCTTCATCGGATCAGGCCCGGCCTACTATAAAGGAAATTTTGATAAAGGCGTCATTCATGGCGAGCAGGTAGGTGCCCGCGGTTCAAGAAAATTTACAGGTTATGAAAATGACGAAGCGCGTTTGCCAGATCTCTATTCACTCACTTATCTGAAACAGGGTTACGATCGTTTTGATTTCTCTTTCCCCGATCTGCACGGCAAAAGGGTTTCGCTATCTGATGATAAATACAAGGGCAAGGTTGTGATCATCGCGATCACAGGTAGCTGGTGCCCGAATTGTATGGACGAGACAATGTTCCTTTCACCATGGTACAAAAAGAACCGCGATCGCGGTGTTGAAGTGGTGGCGATCCATTACGAACGCAAAGACGATACTGCATTTGCAAGAAAAGCAATTGACCGCTATCGTCAGAAATTTGATATCCGGTATGATCAGGTCTTTGGAGGTATTGCGGATAAACAGTACGTGGCAAATTCATTGCCTTCATTGAACACGTTTCTTTCATTCCCTACAACTATTTTTATCAATAAGAAAGGAGAAGTTGCCAGAATTCATACAGGATATACGGGCCCGGCAACAGGAAAGTTCTATACGGAGTTTGTAAAAGATTTTGACAGGGAAGTGGATGAACTGGTGAAAGAATAAGGACCATTTTGTTTTGATTACCACGTAGTAATATTGGAAGAACATATTTTGCCCTCCTCCGCCTTGCTACGTCGGACACGGACCGCCGATTTTAAGACATTGGTCAATGTAGAAATAAGGTTGCTGGTAGTTGAGGCGGAGCGCCTCAACATTTTACGTCCCGGTGCACGTCTCACGCACCGGGCCTGCGAAAGCAGGAAGATCCCAATCCATAATAAAGCTTTTCAAAAAAATACCATACTTCATAACAGTATTATTAAGTCCCAATTCAGCCGATATCCGCTCAAGCAGTTTACATGCATAAAATCATCATATAAACTCTTGCTTTCCTTATATCTTCTTTAACGCTTCATTTATGTTTCTGGTGTTAATTTTGAAATTCTCTGACAAATGACACATCTCGTGTGTTGGCCAAACTATTACTGCTCCCTTCGGCCCATGTGCCTGTTTTGTTAATCTAAAAAAGAGGAGTTGTATTATGAAATCATTTTTTTCCATTTGTCGTGTAAACGTATTGTCACTTGCATTGATTGCTGTTGGTGCCACAGTCATCGTTTCCTGTTCGAAACTGGATAATGACAATGACCAGAACATGCCTGTGGCGGGTCTGATGGCATTTAACCTTGCACCGGACCAGCAGGCCCTGGCGCTTACCCTGGACGGCAACAGCCTTACGAATTTCCCGCTGCCGTACACCAATTTTACCGGCGGATATGTAACGGTTTATCCCGGCAACCGTACTTTTCAGGCATTCAGTTCAAATTCACCGTCATTTCAACCCCTGGCATCAGCAACGGCCACTTTTGATCCCGACAAGTATTATTCTGTTTTTACGATCGGGGCTGACAGCAATTACAGGAATGTGATTGTACATGACAATTTTGATTCATTACCGGGAAACGGAAAAGCATATATCCGTTATGTTAATGCAATTATTGACTCAACAAAACCTTTGACCGTCGTTATTTCCGCAGGTGGCTCGGATGTGGTGAATCAGCCCGCGTCCTATGCTTTTGTATCGGAGTTTGTAGCCATAACTCCCGGCGAGGTAAATATCGGCATCTCCAATAATGGCGGAACAGATGCAGACCGGACGATTACCCTGGAGCAAAATAAAGTATACACCGTGTTGCTGACAGGCCTGCCAGGCACCACGCCTGCTTCGGATCTGATCAGGTTCATCACCAATGGAACATTGGCGGAAGAGCCGAACACAAGCAGAAGTGCTGCACGTTCTGTTGCAAACTAAGCTCAGCGCTCGGAAAGTTTCAAAAGTCTGATGGGTTCCAAAGGTTAGTTGCTAACCCCGGGAACCCATCAGACTTTTGAAACCTGTGAAGTTTTCGTTATTCTCCTTCTTTCTTTTTCTTGAGCAGGTTATTGAGCGTATTCTTGATCGTTTTCTCCGCGTTCTTCTTGGTGCTGTCAAGATTTGTACTCCTTTGAGTGCTGTCCTGATTACCAAGCAGCTTATTCTTCAGATCTTCTTTTACATCGCTGATCACCTGGTTCTTTACTGAAGTAAGCGTGTCTTTCACTGTTTGTTTTGCACTATCGATCTTTTGCTGGGCAAAATCCTGGGCCTGTTGTTTCAGATCAGCTACTGCATCTCCTGCAACTTCTTTCAGATCGGTTTTGATCGTTGGGTTGGTGAGGCTTCCACCCATTTTGATATTCAGATCGATCAGGTCGCTCATTTTTACATTGACTCCTTTGTCATTTGCCTGGGTAACCAGGCCGTTGATCAGATTATTGCCTTGTGTGCCGAGATATTTGCGCGGCAGTTTCATTGCAACTATATAATCGATCGACTGATCAAAGGAATGCGTTCCGCCGATCTGCATTTCGATATCTTTTACTTTTACCGTAAACGGTTTAACCAGCACTTTACCGTTTGCAAATTCAATTGAGTTTTTAATGTCCTTTAAGGTGATCGATTGCAATTCCTGTACCTGCAGTGTATTGGCGATCTTTTCTAACGGTGCGAATTTATTTAACGCACCTTCCAGCAGAAGTAGATTTCCTTTGCCGGTAAGGCTACTCAGTTCAGGCATCATCTGTCCGTTCAGGCTTCCTGTTACAGAAAGTTGTGAACTGAGCTTACCCGCAAGGAATTGTCCGATCGGCATTAGCTTCTTGGCTGTCACAAAAGAGGTGAATGCCTTTTGGATATCGATATCTTTCAGATCAAAGCTCAGGGCAATAGCAGGATCTTTCTTGTTTACTTTAGTTGAATAAGACCCGTTGAAATTCATCGTACCCTCCAACGCGCTGGCCTGTATGTTCTGCAGCTTCACCGTCTCATCTGTGAGGGCGAGTGTGCCGTAGATGTTATTGTAATTTACATTGTCGTATGTAACCTGTCCGGCTTTTGCATTCAATACGAGATCAAGCCCGGCAGGCACCAGGAATGGGCCGCTGCTTGTTGCTGTTGAAGCAGTAGTGTTGGCCGCTGTATCGGTTGTGGCCATTGTCCCCATCCAATCATTCAGGTTCATTTTATCTACGCTTACATTCACTGTACCACCCAATGGTTCGTTCTTTAATGCATAACCGATCAGGTTATTCAATACACCATTCGCGGTGAAATTGGAATTAAGATAACTGCCCGCAAGATTGTTAAGCGAAACTGTTTTAGGATTAAAGGTCAATTGTGTATTACTGACCGAAACACCACCCGGATAATCTTTTGATACAAACTTGAACTTATTCAGATTAGTTGTACCGGAAAGGCTGATCTTATCATATTCTCCTTTATCGATCGCGGTCTTATTACCTGCAAAACTCAGGGCCGCGTCAAGTATGCCGGTTACCGAAGTACCGGGTTCAAGCTGCACAAATTGTTTTACATTATCCAGTGTAAAACTGCCTTTTGCCGTTCCACTAAAATCAATGGCAGACATTGGTTTTTTTAATTGCAGGGTAAAATCGAAAGGATCTTTTCCTAGCTCAATATGTCCCGATGTGATATTCACTTCCGTATTATCGGGAACTCCGCCGGTGTTGGCAACCTGTAATTTGATATTTCCATTCTGGATCGGCTGCGGGAATGCGTCTGAAGAATAAAACAGGTTTTGTATATCAAGGAATCCGCCAGCGCTGAAATTACCCTGTTGTGTTTGCAAAGCAGACATGGCGCCTTTTGCAAAAATATCCGCTCCGATCAATCCGGAGAGTTTGGTATTCCCTTCCAGCTTTACAAATTGTGTAACCTGGGAAAGATCAAGCTTGCCCTTTGCCGCAGCATCAATATATTGGGCGGTTTCGGGGTTTTTAAAGATGAACCGGAAATCGAAAGGATCATTCCCCATTTCAAGATGCCCTTTTGAAAGATTTACTACAGTGTTATCCATTTGTCCATCCTTATTGCTGGCCTGCAACAAAAGCTGGATATTCCTGACCGGCTTTGGCAGATCGGGATACTGAAAAAATCCATCTTTCACTTCCAGATTCACATCATAGGCGGGTAATTGAACCGGACTGTATGTTCCTTTTACAAAACCGTTGAAAACTGCGCTTCCGCTTGTTTTGATCTTGTCAAAATCATTTTTGTAAACAGCAGGAACAAGGGAAAGAATATCTTTAAACTCATTCGATGGCGACTTGAAATTGATGTCCATGTTATACGTGCTGTCATTCACCAGCTGGAAGAAACCATCTGCAGAAAGTTTCAGGTTGTTTACATTGATATCATCCGTCTTGAAACTGTATTTACTCGTCTTGTTATCGATCATTATATCGGCGCCAATCCCTGTTTGCGTTTGCGCAAGGTAGGGGACACCTGCGTAGTTAAAGCTTACAGCATCCGCTTTTGTCTTTGTTGAAAGCGTGAATATATCCTGGGTAAAATCGCCACTGCCTGAATGATTCAGACCGTTTATCTCTGCGCTCATAGCAGCCGTTTTATCTTCATAATAGATATAACCGTTGTTGATCTCATACTTGCTGAGGCTCATTTTGAATGCAGAGGCAGACGTGTCTGATGAAATAGTTGTATCAGTGGACGGGCGTGTTATATCCCAGTTCGCTTTTCCGTCTTTCGTTACCAGCGCATGTATTCTTGGTGATTCCAGAAAGATCCCGGACACGTTGATGTCTTCGCCTTTGATCACGCTGATGAGGTTAGCAGAAACATCAATGCTGGCGGCAGATACGAGTGTGTCTTTTGCAAACTCCCCGGTTCCTACCACCGAAAGATTTTCCAGTCCGATAGATACTTTGGGAAAATGACGGAACAGTGAAATACTTACATCTTTAAAATCAACTGTGGCTGTAAGGCTCTTATTGATCTCCTTTTTCACCAGATTGGTGATCTGTTTTTTGAACGCAATCGGAATGATGAACGCCGCAGCGATCAGCACCAGCAAAACAATACCCGTAACCTTTAAAACCTTCCTGATAGTTTTTTTCATAGTAAATTGGCTTATAATCCGATGGCAAGATAAAAAAAACATCTTTAATCGCTAAGGGTTAGGGTAAAGGAGGGCGTTTTTTGAGTAAAAACACTTCCTGGAATTAAGTATTTCCTCAATTTGCCCGCTGACGTTGGCCGATGGCTGAGACTTGTTTGAAACGCTTTACCGGAGGGCTATCAATCCGCTTGATATCGCCATATCATATTGCTTTCGGGTAGAATTTTGGGCATCAGTCACCGGTCAACGGCTTCAATCTGTAAATTCGCATAATGACCCCTGAAAGAAAAGCCAGGCTTGAAGGTGTTCTCTCTCACCGCCAGCCCGATATCACAATCGTGCTGGAAAATGTGTTCGATCCTCACAATATCTCTGCGGTGATGCGGACCTGTGATGCGGTGGGGGTACAGGATATTTATATTTTGAACACGCGTATCCCAAGGCATAAGAAATGGGGGAGCCGCAGTTCATCCAGCGCTGCAAAATGGCTGACCATACATCAGTTTACCGACCTCGATGAATGTATAAAAGAACTGCGCCAGCGCTACAAGAGGATCCTGATAACGCATCTGAGCACTGATGCGATAAGCCTGCATGATATCGACTTTACAGAGAGCATTGCGCTGGTTTTTGGCAATGAGCACAGTGGCGTGAGTGAAGAAATGCTGGCGGTGGCGGATGGGAATTTTATCATTCCACAGGTTGGGATCATCCGTTCGCTCAACATCAGCGTGGCTTGTGCGGTTACTTTGTATGAAGCATTCCGCCAAAAGAATAAAGCCGGACAATACGCGCAGCGACGCTTACCCGATGAACAATTCAAAAGCCTGATGAGCGAGTGGCGCGGATGGAAAGAAGATCAGGATCTGAGCGATCCTTCCAATGTAAACAACGATTGATCAAACAAACTGATGCTATGCAATTGCGGAAATCACTGTTGCTGCTTTTCTCCACTTTTTTTGCGATGAGCCTGATCGCGCAGGTGAAAAGCATTAAGATCACCGATCTTGAAAAGACGATCGCAGAAAGCAAAACCCCTATGATCATCAATTTCTGGGCGACCTATTGCGGTCCGTGTATCGCCGAAATGCCAGCATTTCAGCAACTGGCAGAGAAATACAGCCACAAAGGCCTCAAATTGATCTTTGTCTCCCTTGATATGCGTGAAGATTATCCCGCAAAAGTCGACAGCTTTGTTGTGAAAAGAAAAATCCGCAACCAGGTTCTCTGGCTGAATGAAACAAACGCTGATTATTTCTGTCCTAAGGTGGACGAGAAGTGGTCAGGTGCAATTCCCGCAACATTACTGGTAAACAAAACGAAAACTGTCCGCCGTTTCTTTGAGAAAGAAATGACGGAGCAGGAACTGGAAAAAGAGATCATGGCTATACTTGATTGACAGATGTAAAAACATCCATCGAAATTTTACCTGAAGCATTGAGATCATCTGTTCTCTTCCGCCTCCATTTCCTGGTCCATTTTCACCAGCAGGTACAGGAAATATATTGCTGCCCCAAGACTGATGATGCAGAGACAGAAACCGAGTGAACTTCCTGATTGAATGCTTTTGGCCAGCGCAAAACCTACCAGTACCATAAATCCAAGGATGATCATACGGCTGATTCCGACGTTGGAGAACATAAGCTAGATTTTGGGTTAAGAATGATGTGTTGGTGGGAATTTGATGCGGAGAATAAAAAAATCCATACAGGAGGTAGATGAATCTTGTAAGGTTAATGGAGCGGATCCAGATTTATTTCGATTGCCGATGGCCTGATAGAACTGTTTGTTGTCAGCGCTGTCAACAGTTGTTTGGGCCAGAGAAATGACAGCCCTGATTTTTTGTGTTGAGACAAAAACAGACAAAGACTTTGGCTTTCTGTTGACTCAGAGGCATTTACCTGCCCGGAAAGTGTGTTAACGGCGTCTTTGGCCTTCCCCAAAAAACCGAAACAAAAAAGGCGGACTCAAACGCCCGCCTTTTAATCAGATATCAATACTTTATTTGGCGCGCTTAATACTGCACCCAACAGAACGTGTGATGGTCGTTTCAATGGTTTTATTAGTCGTAAGCTCTTCGATAGCGATGCCGAGGTGTTTGCGGTTTTCTTTGTCATCAGGTGCATCCTGGTTTGCGTCGATCGCGCCATGATAAACCAGTTTGTTATTCCTGTCGAAAAGGAACACTTCCGGAGTACGGGTGGCACCAAATGCATCAGCCATGGCCGAGTTCTGATCAACCACATAATTGAAATCGTATCCCTGTTCTTTTGCATACGCTTTCATATCATCGTAAGAGTCACCGCTTGCTCTGGTAGCCTCATTGGGATTCAGCAGGATCACGCCAATGTCTTTGCCGGCAGCCAGCTTCGCGGACTCAAGCGTTCTTTTCTGGTATTTTTTTACAACAGGGCAGGTATTGCAGCTGAACATCACAAGCAGGCCGTTCTTTTTCGCGGCATCTTTGAAAGACACTTCCTTTCCGCTGATGTCTTTCATTTTCGTATCAGCATTGGGCAGGGAAGAACCGATGGGAAGCGGGTCTGACATTGTGGTAAAAGCCATAATAGCTATCGCCGCCAACGGCAGGGTGGACAAAAGGATCTTTTTCATACTAACTTGATTTTAGGTTATGGAGATTCGCGCTGACGCGCGATCATTTTCAGTTTCACCGAAGTTCCGCAAAAATCATGCGCCATGACTCCCGCCCGCAAGATTTTTATTCCTTTCATCCACTTCATACTTCAGCGAGTTTATACTCACATTCAGCTCAAATCCAATTAGTAATACGAGAGAGTTAAAATAGATCAGCAGCATCAGGATCAGTACGGTACTGATCGATCCGTATAATTCGTTGTAATTTGAGAAATTGCTCACCCAGTAAGAAAAGCCCGCCGTAAAGGTGATCATCAGAAAAGAAGCAAGTATGGAACCGGGATTGATGAACTTCCATCGCTTATGAACGGACGGCCCGAACTGGTAGATAAAGGAGATGCTCAGAAAGAACAGTGCTACAATGAAGATCCAGCGGAGATTGTGGATCAGCGAGATCACCGTCTCATTCGTCACACCCATCCACCGCAATACGGCACCCTGCATGACCAACAGGACCATGGTAATGATGAAAAGTATCAGCAGGATAAAGGTCAGCCGCAAAGCTGAACTGCGTTGCTGAAGTCCTTTCCGTTTTTTAAAGCCGATATAATTTTTATCGAATGACCGCATGATGCCCATCATCGCATTTGAGGAGAAGAACATTGCGAGAATAAAACCGGTTGACAGAAGTCCGGTCCTCGGCTTATTCAGGATATCCAGCAAGAACGTGATCAGCCCGTGATTATTTTTTTCACCAGGCACCACATCCCTGATCAGGGAGAACATCTGTTGAATGAACTGACGTGAGATCGGGAGATAGGGGATCAGCGTAAATAAAAAGATCACCGTGGGCGGTATAGCCATGGTAAAGTTGAAGGCAATCGCTGAGGCTCTTTCTGTGATACTTGTTTTTTTTATCTGTAATAAAAAGAACCGTATCACATCAAATAACGGGATTCCCTGAAATCCGGGCAGAATGATCTTCTTGCTCTTCCTGACCAAAAAACTGGCCGGCTCGGACGTTATTACCTCTCTTTTTATCCGGGTGATCAGTTTCATGCTGATTATTTCACATTGCGGTTATTTAATTCTTTCTGATAAAGCCGTGCATAGGTCATATGGTCCTTATAATTGCTGGTAAACACATGCGTACCGTCGAATGCGGAGCTTGCAACAAAATAGATATAATCCGTTTTGGGTGCCGTAAGCACTGCATCGATCGTATGTTCCGCTGGTGTGCAGATAGGGCCGGGCGGCAGACCTTTGTTAACGTACGTGTTGTAAGGTGATTCGGTGAGCAACTGTTTCTCATAGATCCTTCTCAGACCAAAGTTGCGCAATGCGAACTTCACCGTTGGATCGGCCTGCAATGGCATACCCTGTTTCAGCCGGTTGAGATAAACGCTTGCGATATTGGGTCTGTCTTTATCAGCATTAGTTTCTTCATCAATGATAGAAGCAAGAATGGATACCTGTGCGGGAGTGAGGCCAAGGCTATCCGCCCGCTGTTTTCGTCCGGCATTCCAGAAAGTGCTCCACGCTGTATGAAACTCGCGGAAGATGCGTGATGGGGTTGTATTCCATTTCAGCGTATAGGTCAGCGGCATCGCAGCAACCATCACGGTATTGGTATCAAGGCCGAATTGCTGCAACGAATCGGCATTGTTGAAAAAAGCAAGCATTGCTGTTGAATCACATTCGAAGGCGCGGCCTATGCGGCCTGCAAGTACTTCCCTTGTACGGATCTTTGTGATCACAAAATTTATCGGGCTCTGGGTTCCGTTCTTCAGCATGCGCACAAGGCTCAGTACACTTATTCCTTTTTTGATCTCGTAGCGGCCGGGTTTGATGTTGGTGTAGCCGGCGATCTTCGCAGCCATGCTGAACCATGCAGTACCGCCTAATATATTGTTGGTGGTCAAGCTATCGGTAACGTCTTTATAAGTAGCGCCTGTGCGTATATAAAGAAACTTCTGCTCTGGTGCATGGACTGTCGGACCGAAGAGATTCCAGCCGAAGAAAGCGATGATCAGCAGGAGGAAGGCAGCAATACTTATGAGGATCTTCTTTTTCATAGTAGCGGACAAATTAAACAAAAAACCCTGTCTTTTGAAGACAGGGTTTGAAATATTATAATGACTTAATTACTTGTTTGCACTGTCACCGGCAACAGGGAATGGCGCTGCATCAGCAGGCACAGTTTGTTGTGGAGCAGTCTGGGAAGAAACAGGCAATGTAGCGCCGGCTGCTTTATTTGTACTGTCGGGAACACCATCAGTGGATCCGCTTATAAAGAGGGCAGAAACCATGCACAGAGCGCCAATCACGCCGGCAAAGATCCAAGTGCCTTTTTCCAGTACATCAGTAGTTTGTTTTACACCCATAAACTGGTTGCTGAATCCGGCAATATTACCAGCTAAACCGCCACCTTTGGGATTTTGTATTAAAACGAAAAGCGCCAGAACGATAGAGGTAATGATAACCAGGATCAGAAAGAGAATTGTCATGTCACAACTGCTTTAAATGTTCGATTTTGGCTGCAAAATAAGCGCTTTTGCCGGGATCCAGCAAACTTAATTTTTCATATAACTCCTGCGCTTTTACGGCGTTACCTTGTTTTTCCCAAACCTCAGCCATTGCTTCGGTTACCACCTCACGGTCTGAAACAGAGACTTTTGCCATTTGTTCCACTTTTTTCTCTTCCTGCCGGGTTGTTTGGGAAGCAACTTCTGTGGCTGGCACCGTTTTCAGGGCTTTCAGCCACTCTGTAAAACTTTTCAGCTGTACGCTGAGCCTGTCACGGGGCTTTTCTTCGTCCTTGGACCGGATTCCCTGGGATGCGAAATAATCAACTGTATAATAAGGTTCAAAACTCAGTTCGGTTTTTGCAGGATCGATCGGTTCGATTTTGAATGATGGGAGAGGTCTCAATGGTGCCTTATCTCCCTGCCCGGTCTCATCCGGACCGAATGAAAGGTCTGCATCTTCGGCACTCTCCTGCGAAGCAGGGACGTATTCTGCTTCCTGATCAATGTCATCCTCATCAATATATTCGTCTTCCTCTGCTTCTTCAACCGGCAATTGCGCAATCACGTCTTCTTCCGTTGCAGGTTCCTCTATCAGGGCTTCTTCCGGTAATGCCGATACGATCTCCTCTGTTTCAGGTGAAGTTTGTTCAATCACATCCTCTTCTGTTGCAGGCTCCTCTGCCAGGGCTTCTTCCGGTAATGCCGATATGATCTCCTCTGTATTTGGTGAAGTTTGTTCAATCAATTCTTCTTCCGTCGCAGGCTCCTCCAATACTGTTTCTTCAGTCATTGCAAAAGAAGACTCTTTGGTTTCTACATGAGAACCCTGTCCGATCACGTCTTCAGCTGTTGCGGGTGTTTCAAGGACCGTATCGTGCGGTAGGTCCAGCATTGCATGAACATCACTTTCTTTCTCATCCATCAACTCTCCAAACCATAGTGGATTTGGAACAAACAATGCAGCTCTTGCTGAAACATCTACGGCATCCTCATCTTTCGCTTCCTTTTTCTTTTTTGCCAGCAACACATGCGCCGGCCCAAAGAACGGATACAACTTCACGATATGAAGCAACTCATCTTCTGTGCAATCGAGCAATCGTTCTTTACCAGTTAAAGCATGTGTAAGTTGGGAAATAGCCTCCATTGGTTGTTATTTGTTCTTTTTTCGGACAGCAAATATATAGATTCCCCTGAAGGAATAATGGGAAAAGAAGGGAACGTGGGTTATTCATTAGGGTGAAAGGATGTCCCGGAAGAAAAAAGATTCATGTATAACTATGCAAGTTGCGGGCTGTGTCTGATTTCTTGAACGGTCTGGAAATTGTAAGATGATTTTGAATCACCTTACAATTTCCGGAAGACACACAAATCAATTGCGCACCAATTCGCGAAACAAAATTGCTGCTACCAGTCGGAGAACAACCTGTTAAAAATATCATCCGTCACTCCTCTCACCAACTCGTCCCTCAGCTGTGATTCGGCCTGTTGAAGAGAGAGAGACGCTTTAAATTCAAAGTTGCGGGATACGTCGTACTCTTTGGTATCGCCACTTTTGGTATCGAGCCGGGTGACATGCACACCAACAGTCAGACGGTTGGTGGCTTCAGTTCCCTGCGAGATACCTGAAGTGCTGAAGGAATAATTGGTGATCGTGCCATTGATGACCCAATCAGCATTGTCAGTATTGGTTTGCCGCAATCTGGTCTGTCCAACGATCTTCTGGCGAAGGCGATCGGAAACAAGCTGGCTGAGTTGTGGATTGACGTATGTGGCCCGGTTTTGAAACTGATCGATCTTAACGGTCTTTACAGAATCAGGAACGCTGATATCATTGAAACGGTACACTCCGCATCCGGTCAGTTGCATGCTGGAAAATGCCAGCGCAACCATTGCCAGTATACTTGCGGAAAAGAGAAACGTTGTTAACTGTTTTTTGAGCATAGATGGATTGTTGTCCCGTGTTTATTCGTCTATATCGTATTCTTTCAGTTTTCTGTACAAGGTTCTTTCACTGATGCCAAGATCAAGTGCGGCATCCTTGCGTTTACTTTTATGCTTCTTAAGAGCTTTGATGATCAGCTCTTTTTCCTTGTCCATGATATTCAGGCTTTCTTCCACTTCCTCATGTTCATGAATGTCATCATGTCCAACATTGCTGCCATTGTTATGCACCAGCACCGGCTGCATCGGAGCTCCCGTTTGCATTGCCGGAGGCTGTACAAAGAATGGTTGGAGGCTTTCGTTTGATTTAAGTTCCTTCACTTCATTCAGGAATGAAGGATCCTTTGAAGCCATTGATGGATTCTGCAGCACTTCAAGGAATAACCGTTTCAGCTCGGTCACATCTTTTTTCATATCAAAGAACAGCTTGTACAGGATCTCTCTTTCATTGGCAAAATCCTGTCCGTTGCCGGTTGTTCCATTGGAAGCAAGCGCTGGTAAGCGGTTGCTTGAATAAGGTTGTAAGAACCTGCTGAGTTCTTTAGCGGTGATGTTTTTATCCTGTGAAAGAACAGAGATCTGCTCCGCAATATTCTTCAATTCACGCACATTGCCGGGCCAGGGGTAGTTAATTAACAGGTTTTTTGCTTCCTCATCCAGCTGAACAGATGCTGTTTTGTATTTATCGGCAAAGTCTGCCGCAAATTTCCTGAAGAGCAGATGTATATCTTCTTTGCGGTCATGCAATGCAGGGACACGGATAGGGACCGTGCTTAACCGATAGTAAAGATCTTCCCTGAATTTTCCCTGTTGGACCAACAGCATCAGATCTTTATTGGTAGCGGCGATCACACGTACATCTGTCTTTTGTACTTTGGATGATCCCACGCGGATGTATTCACCTGCTTCCAGTACCCGTAACAAACGGGCTTGTGTGCCCAAAGGCATTTCACCTATCTCATCCAAAAAGATCGTACCGCCATTCACTGTTTCGAAATATCCTTTGCGGCTGTCCACGGCGCCTGTGAACGATCCTTTTTCATGACCAAACAATTCGGAATCGATAGTGCCTTCAGGAATGGCGCCACAGTTCACTGCAATAAAGGGATTATGCTTGCGGTTGGACAATGTATGTATGATGATCGAAAACGCTTCTTTACCAACACCACTTTCGCCATTGATCAGCACGGTAAGATCTGTATTGGCTACCTGCGACGCCACCTGCAGCGCATAGTTAAGCGCTGGGGAGTTGCCTATAATGCCAAACCGGTTTTTTATTGATTGAATTTCCATTCGTGTGTTTTAATTCTTTATAACCATTCTCAAAAGCTATGGTTTATACGCTATGATGATTCTGGGTCAATCCTGCCGGATAATACCCAAAAGAGTTGCCTTGGTGCAGTCAGTTACATTGACCATAACGTAATCACCTTTCTTTAGTTCAGATCCGTCTTTAGGGAAAACGATCACTTTATTCTGTGAAGTCCTTCCCATCCAGTCGGTTTCACTTCGCTTGCTGTTTCCTTCGATCAGCACGTTGAATGTTTTTCCCAGATCCCGCTGATTGCTTTCTCTTGAGATCCGGTTCTGCACTTCAACGATCTCCTGCAAGCGTCTTTTTTTTACATCTTCAGGAATGTCGTCTTTATAACGGCGCTGGGCCAGTGTGCCGGGACGTTCACTATAAAAGAACATATAGCTCAGGTCATAACGGCTGTACTCCATAATTCTTAATGTATCCTGGTGATCGCTTTCTTCCTCGGTACAGAAACCTGCGATAATGTCTGAACTGATACCACAGTCGGGCATGATCTCGCGGATCCTGTCTACCTTTGCCATATACCATTCCCGGGTGTATGTTCTGTTCATCAGTTGTAATACGCGTGTTGAACCGCTCTGAACAGGCAGATGGATATAGCGGCAGATGTTCTCATATTTCGCCATCGTATGCAGCACTTCATCTGTAATATCTTTGGGATGCGAAGTGGAAAAGCGCACGCGGAGCAGGGGAGAGATCAGCGCAACTCTCTCCAGCAGTTTGCTGAAGGTTACGGTTTCTTTGGCTGCTTCGTCAATGTAATAATAACTGTCTACGTTCTGTCCGAGAAGCGTTACTTCCCTGTATCCATTTTCAAAAAGCTCACGGCATTCATTAATAATGCTTATTGCATCACGGCTGCGCTCACGTCCTCGGGTGAACGGCACCACGCAGAATGAACACATATTATTGCAACCGCGCATGATACTGACGAAGGCGGAAATGCCATTGCTGTCCAGCCTGACGGGGGATATATCAGCATAAGTTTCTTCGCGGCTCAGCAATACATTCACGGCTTTCTGCCCGCTCTCCGCTTCTTCCACAAGACCGGGAAGTGTGCGATAAGCATCCGGGCCAACGACCAGGTCAACCAGCTTTTCTTCTTCCAGCAACTTCGCCTTTAGTCGCTCAGCCATGCAGCCAAGTACACCAACCAGCATGCCTTTTTTCGCTTGTTTCAGCTTGCGGAATTCGGTCAGGCGTTTGCGAACAGTTTGCTCCGCTTTCTCGCGGATGGAGCAGGTATTGATAAAGATCAGGTCGGCGTCTTCAACATTTCTTGTAGCACCAAATCCTTCCTTATTTAAAATGGAAGCGACGATCTCGCTGTCCGCAAAATTCATCTGACAGCCATAGCTTTCGATATAAAATCTTTTCTTATACGTAACAGGGTCATTTGCAAAGGGAGCATATGCTTCGCCCTGACGTGTTTCGTCCTGTACTTTTGCAGAGCCAGCCTGCGGTATCAGATCTGTTGCCGTTTCAAACATGCTATTTATTTTTTCCTGCTGAAGTCCGGGATTATCCGGGGGCAAAGATAAGGAATACCTGCTAATATGACAGGATGTCAGCATTCAGTTGTAAAGGAAATCCTGTTGCGGGTGTATTTCGAATTTTAGCTTTACGTTTATTTTGAACTGATTGAAAGGTATGATAGCTAAACGGATATCCGATCCCGTCTTTGAATGCCGTGATTCCAGAGATTACAGGACATTTTTCAAAGCAGATGGTTAAGATAAATTTCCGGTGAGTGAGATACGCACTTACGCCCTGGTGCGTGAGACACGCACCATGGCACGCACCGGGGTTAAAAGCTAGTCGATCCATGACGATATTTCCGGTGACGGGGATGGTCAAATCTATATAAATCCGCGTGCCGGTCCGCCGAAGCTAAGGATGGAACCTTACGCAAAGCGAAAAGCTGCTACGGCCAATGTTGCGGGACATCTGACATATTCGGATTATCTTTAGAACGCAGAAGACCCGGAGATTGAAACCACTATTGACAATGGATAAACAGCCGGAAAGCCCGGGGGAGGTTTTTGAAATTGTTGATTTTTAACCATTCATTTACCGGAAACTATTTTTAACCGAACCGAATCAGCACAAAGTTGAGAATATTTGCCTTGCTCCTGGGCCTGCTGGCCGGGATGACTGTTTTTAGCCAGAACAGCCGGGGCCTGCTGACCGGTAATCTGATGGATGAGCATAGCAAGGCCATCGAAGGCGCGACGGTAGAGCTGATTCCGTTAACTGACAGCATGAACCGGCTTAGCGTATTCTCACTTGATGATGGAACGTTCAGCTTCCGCGATCTTACATTTGATTATTACCAATTACGGGTCAGCTATGTTGGCTTCCAGCTGCTGCAGATAGACAGTATCAATGTAAGAGCAGAGCGTACAGACTTTAACATACCGGACCTGGTAATGAGGCCTAAGTCTTCCGCTGATTTGCAAACGGTGGTGGTTTATTCCGAAAAACCGCTGATCGAATCCAAAGACGGTAATATCACTTTCAACGCTTCTGAATCGCCCCTGAGCGCGGGCAGCAATGCCAGCGACCTGCTGGCCAGCGTGCCGCTGGTAACCAAAGATGGTGATGGCAAGATTTCCGTGCGCGGTAAAGAACCGATGATCATGATCGACGACAAACCCGTACAGTTGAGTATGCAGCAACTGCAGGACCTTCTCGAATCGATGCCCGGCAGTGCTATTGAGAAGATCGAAGTAATGACGAATCCTCCGCCTCAGTATGCCAATGAACAGGGAGGTGTGATCAATATCGTAACACGTAAAGGCCGCGTTGGAAAAAGCGGAAGAGTAAGCCTTTCTGCCGGCTCACGTGGAGAAGCCAGTGTAAATGGAAGTTATACATACAGAAAACAGGGACTTGTACTGAACATCAATGCCGGTGCGGGTTACAGTAAATTTGCAGGAAGCGGTTATTCAATAAGGAATAACTTTTACACTGATTCAAGTAATTTCTTTAACACAAAAAGTGCAAACAACAACAAGAACCTCCGGCCAAATTTCCGCACAAGTCTTGATTACGATATCAACAAACTGCAATCGTTGAATGCGGTAGTGCAATTCAATTCAAGCGACTTCAATAATCAAAGCCAGACCACGTATACAAACATCAACCGGTTTGATCAGATCTACCGCCTGAGCGAAAGGAATATCAGGAGTGAGGGCGACAATTTCAACGCTTCGTTCAGTTTGTCTTACCTGATGCGGACAAAAAGGGCAGGGGAGCAGTTGAGGGTAATAGCCGATGCAAACCGATCCGTGAACAACAGCGACCGCAATTTTTATCAGCGGTTCTTTTATCCTGATCATACTCCAAACGGAATTGATTCAACACAACTCCAGCTGAATAACGGGCGCAATACCGGCTATAATCTCCGCGTGAATTATGACCGTCCAGTTATCTCACAGAAAACATTCTTATCACTCGGAACATTTTATAGAAATACAAATAATTATGTAAAGACTGATGCAAGTTATCTGAAGAAACAGGATGGCTCCACTGCACCGCTGGATGCGTTAAGTAATAACTTCAGGTTTCACCAATCGGTTGTTAATTTCCGGGCTGCATTAAAACAAAATATCGGCAATCAGTTTAACATTACAGCGGGCATTACAGCGGAGCAAACCAGTATCTGGTTCGAATTATACAAGGAACAACGTGATGCAAAGAACAATTACTGGACACGGCTGCCATTTGCCAATATCAGCAAACGCTGGGACAGCCAGTTGAGTCTTACGGGCTCATGGAGACGAAGTATCCGCAGACCCGGTATCAATGAATTGAATCCAACGATCGATTTTTCCGATCCGTATAATATCCGTTTTGGCAATGAAAAATTGCGGGCGTCAACGTCAGATAATTTTGATGTGGTAGTGGGTAAATCGCAGCAAACCTACTTTATCAATCTTGGTCTTGGATATAACATTGTCAAGGATATTTACAGTCGGGTAAGAACCTTGTTGACCGATGGTAAAACGCAGATCTCCTGGGAGAATATCAGTGGCCGCAAAGAATATGAACTGAGCAGTTGGGGAGGTGTGACGATTGCGCGCAAGTGGCGAACCAACCTGAGTGCAAGCTATACGTTCAATCAGTACAGTGAATTTGACCGTGCTGTCAACCGCTATCGCAACGGAGGTTCTTTCACGTCTAATATCAGTTCAACATTTACGCCAAAAGATATATTGAATTTTACGACCGGTTTTACCATAAACCGTTTTGCCAATCCGCAGGGCTTTGCAAGATGGAACTGGAGTATGAACACAGGCGTACAGAAAAAGTTCTTCGAAAAACGATTAACGGTTACGCTGAATATGATCGATCCTTTTTCACAGCAACGGAACCGGACATTTACCTACGGTCCTAATTTCAACCTGGAAAATTATAATACAACCACTACAAGAAATTTCAGGGTAACGCTTGGTTACAATCTGAATCGCCCTCAGAAGAATCCGCTGAAGAAGGTGCCGGAGAGGAAATAGGCAGAGACCGCAGACGGTCGTTTGGGAATGAATATTTACATCTTGCAGGAAAATGTCAACGCGTAATAGTTTGCCCATTCATCCGGGTGGATTGGCCTGCATGATGCGGCGTACCCGGAATACAAAAGACATCGTTAATAAAAGTATGGTACCGCGGTCGGCGGTCATTTCTCTTCCATCTGCGGGATCCGCTTTGCCAGCCAGCTCTCTTTCACCGGTATGATCCAATTTTCTTCGAGTTCTTTCTTTGTTTGAACAGTGTTGTTGAAGTATAAGCTGTCACCATTCAGGAATCCATTGCTGAACGCGTATGATACCTGCGCAAGAGGAAGTTGTTGTATGTTGTCCCTGATCACGAATGACAGCATGGTTCTGTCAAACATGTTCACTTTACATGTTTGTTCAATTTCTTTGATAAGGCGTACAGAACTGTCGGTGCTGCAGCCACTGACGCCGGTGGCGGTCTCGTCGGCCATCAGGATAATAAACTGGCCGAAAAACAGATAGGCAGCCCCTTTTACGGGTGTACCATGGCTTTTCCAGTTTTCCGCAAAGACATTCAGCTTCTCTTCGAGATCCAACGCTTCACTGATCGTAAAAATACGGCTCGATTGATAGATCCATACACGGGAATACGGATCAAAATTACCGTCAAGAAGGTATTTGTATTCAAGGTTCATCCTGCTAATTTACGCAGGATTTCCAATGGAGACAAACGACCGTCATAAAGCATTCCTGATACACTGGACTTATACCGCCGAAGAGTGGAAGAAGTTTCGCCGTTGGGGCTATTTCCGTCGCGGAATATGGAAGCATTTTGTATGGCGATTGCTGCGGCTCAATCTGAAACATATTCCGGAGATTTCAATTACAACCTATAAAGTCTGGATTGGTGATCGTGTACGCCCGTTCCGTGATGATGAGAGGCGTTTACGCCGGGTTAATATCCGCGATACCGGCCGTTTCAACATTATTGAAATCACCTACGAGCAGGCCAACCGCCAGGCAAAGCGATTGCCTGTGATCTACATCCCGATTCCGAAAGGGAAATTGAGGGAAGCAATTGTGGTGCATGAGGCGTTGTCGGAGTTTGCCTGGTGAAGGGGACGGACCACAGACCGCCGACCGCAGTACGATAATTTTATTAACGATGTCTTTTGTATTCCGAATAAGCCGCATCGGCCGTCTGCCGTCGGCGGTTATTTCCCCCTCACGCCATTGACTCCGCTACCAGTTCCGCAATATCCAACACCTTCACTTCACCTTCCTTCTCCGCCAGTTTTACGCCGTCCGTCATCATTGTATTACAGAAAGGACAGGCAGAAGCAATGACTGAGGCGCCAGTGGCAATGGCTTCATTTCCTCTTTCAATATTGATTCGGGTGGTACCTTTTTCTTCTTCCTTGAACATCTGCGCACCGCCGGCACCGCAGCAAAGACCTTTACTTCGGCAACGTTTCATTTCGATCAGTTCTGCATCCAGCGCCTCAAGTACTTTGCGTGGAGCTTCGTAGATATTGTTGGCGCGGCCGAGATAACAGCTATCGTGATAAGTGATCTTTTTCCCTTTGAATACGCCTCCTTCTTTCATGGTGATCCGGCCTTCATCAATCAGTTGCTGCAGGAAAGTACTGTGATGGATCACCTCATAATTCCCACCGAGCTCGGGATATTCATTCTTCAGGACATTAAAACAATGCGGACAGGCAGTAACGATTTTTTTAATACCGTAATTATTCAATATCTGGATATTCTGGTAAGCCATCATCTGGAACATAAATTCATTTCCGGCGCGGCGAACCGGATCACCTGTGCACATTTCCTCTTTGCCGAGTATGGCATAACGAATGCTGATCTTATCCAGTATCGTCACAAAAGCCTTCGTGATCTTCTGCGCGCGCTGATCGATACTCCCGGAACACCCTACCCAGAAGAGGATCTCAGGACTTTCTCCGCTGGCGAATAATTCTGCAACCGTGGGAACGTTCATATGCCAAATTTGTTCAAATCTAAAGACAAATCATCAACAAAGTGATTGTCTTTGTTTTATTTTTGCCACCCTGCATGCGAATAAAGAAATTTTTTGAGAAACTGTTTAACTGGGAGCTTTGGAACTTTTATGTGCTCTACGGGCCGATAGGGCCTGTATGGTTTTGGTATTGCCTGCGCAGCCGGTCCATGTGGTTTTTCAGTTCCTCTAATCCAACGATAACGTTTGGCGGTTTTGAAGGCGAAGGAAAAAAAGAGATGTATGATCAGCTGCCGCCGCATCTTGTGCCACGGACGATCTATATTCTTCATGATCTTCCTTTTGAGGAAGTCAGAAAAAAGATCATGGAAGCCGGCTTGAAATTTCCTTTTATTGTCAAGCCTGATGTCGGGATGAAAGGCATTCTGTTCCGTAAAATCGAAAATGAAGATCAACTGATCAAATACCATGAACGCATTCCTGTTGAGTACATTGTTCAGGATATGATCACACTGCCGGTTGAAGTGAGTGTGTTCTATTATCGCTACCCTGATCAGCAGAAAGGCGTGGTCAGTGGTTTTATTGAAAAGGAATTGCTGCAGGTCACAGGCGATGGCTCATCAACACTGAAAACCCTGATCGAACAGCATCCGCGTGCGCGTTTTCGGATGGAGGAAATGGAGCACCGGCATGGTCACCGCTTTCAGCGGGTAATACCAGCGGGAGAGGTGTTCTATCTTTCGTATGCGGGTAATCACAACCGGGGTGCACATTTCACCAATCTTCACAAAGAGATCAATCAAAGCCTGCATGATGTGTTTGATGAACTGAGCCATTATAACGGCAAGTTCTATTATGGCCGTTATGACATCAAGACCGCTTCCATCGAAGATCTTAAGCAGGGAAAGAATTTTCAGATCATTGAATTTAATGGTTGTGGGGCTGAACCCAATCATATATACGATTGCGGCATGAGCATCTGGCAGGCCTACGCGGAGATCCTTCGTCACTGGAAAGCGCTGTACCGGATCAGCCGTTATAATCACCGCAATGGCACTCCATACTGGTCTTTTAAACGAGGCTATACGTTTTTGAAACAGGCAAGAAAACATTTCGATATGCTTGAAAAATACGACTGACCGGCTTTACGGTTAGATAGTGTACAACTTTATGTATATTGTTTTCCTATGTTGTTAATGATCAATTCTGTTTATTTAAAAAAAAACGGGTAACTCCATGCATCCTTTGGTCCGCATTTTTTTTACAGGCATGCTGGTAAGTTTCCTGGGTTCACTGCCACTGGGAACGCTCAACATCGCCGCCATGCAGATCGCCATATCTGATGGTATTACTTCCGCATTATTATTTTCATTTGGCTCACTCACTGTAGAAGTGATCTATGTCAGACTTTCCCTTGTAGCCATGGATTGGGTACGCAAACAGGAAAAGATTTTTCGCATACTTGAATGGGTTACCTTATTGATCGTTGTGGCCCTTGCTGCTTCCAGCTTCTATGCAGCTGCTCATCCCAAAGTGGAAAAGAACGTGATCCTGAGCAGTACGCTGCCAAGATATGTACTGGGCCTCGCAATGAGTGCGGTGAATCCTGTGCAGATCCCATTCTGGTTTGGCTGGAGTACGGTGTTGTTTACCAAAAAAGTCTTACTGCCAAGACAGGATCATTATAATACCTATATCGTAGGAATCGGACTGGGAACACTAATGGGTAATGCTGTTTTTATCTTCGGCGGCATTCTGATCGCCAACAGCATCAACAACAACCAGCATATACTGAACTGGGTGATCGGCGGCATCTTTACAGTCACAGCATTGATACAGGTCTGGAAAATGTGGCGGAAGAAAGATGCTGCGCATCAATTGGAAAATCCGCCGATACCTTTGCAGGGAAGGAATAGTGAAGGGACGGAGGATTGAGAAATGATCGGCGTTATCTGCGCTTCCGAATAACCCCGCAAAAAGCAGAATAAATCAGCGTAGGCTGCGGGAGCTTACGCAAGCAGGGATCAACTCAATTTCACCGACGTCATATTCAACGATCCCGCTACGAGTTTATCATTAAACAATGTTACTTCATCTTTTTTATCCTGTAGTCCCAGGACATACATCAATGGATAGTAGTGATCTGGTGTTGGGATCGCCAGCTTTGAGGAAGGACTCAGTTTTTCATAGTTGATCAGCGCATGGTGATCTCCATTCAATAATTTCTGATTGAATATTTCATGCAACTCAATTGCCCAGTCATATCCATAGTTTGCCACATTCATTTTATCCCAGGCTACCATGCGGAGGTTGTGAATGATGTTTCCACTTCCAAGGATCAATACTCCTTTCTGTCTTAATGTGGCGAGTTGTTTTGCCAGTTCATAATGATAAGATGCAGGCTGACCGTAATCAATACTCAGCTGAATCACCGGGATCTTTGCTTCAGGATACATTCTTTTTACTACAGACCAGGCTCCGTGATCCAGCCCCCAGTCGTGATTTAATCCGACGTTGGTTGTCCTGATCAGATCACGCGTTTCCGCGGCCAGCAAGGGATCACCGGGGGCAGGATATTGTACATCAAACAACTCCTGCGGAAAGCCGCCAAAGTCATGTATCGTTGCCGGATGATCCATTGCAGTGACGTGTGTACCACGCGTCAGCCAGTGCGCAGAGATCACGAGAATTGCTTTGGGAACAGGGAGTTCCCTGCCCATTTTTTCCCATTGAAGACTGAACTCATTGTTTTCAATCCCGTTCATTGGAGAACCATGCCCCATAAAAAGCACCGGCATCCGCTGGTCATCACGGGCCAGTTCATCCGTAAATTTCTTTAAACCTGCTAAACTGCTCATAGCTATTGCTCCTGTTATAAAGTGCCGCCTGTTCATACAATGATGATTGAGTGATGAAAAATTTACCAGGCAACAGTAAATCTTTCACGTATATGCACCGGTTTCTCTGCTTCGTCAGCAATCGCAACCGAAAGATCTTCTACCGAAATTACGCTTCTTCCGTTTTCGTCAAACACAGGGTTATCTTTTCCTGTACGGTAAACGCCTTTACGTGTACCTGCGGTGCCTTGATGCATTTCAATCGCGGGACTCACAAATGTCCAGTCCAGCTCTTTTTCCTTCTGAATGATATTGAGATACTCACGGGCGGCCAAAGCACCAGGTTTCCATTCGGCTGGGAATTGTGGTGTATCCACCAGTTGTACTCCCGGCGCAACGAAAAGGCTTCCCGCCCCACCAATGGTAATGTATCTCTTTACACCAGACTCTTTCACAGCCTGCTGAATGGCCTGCGCTCCATCAAGAAACTCCTGATAAATGTTTGGACGTTCCCATCCGGGGTTATAAGAGCTGATCACCAGATCCTGCCCTTTGAGAAGCTTCGCAGTGGCTTCAACATTCAGTACATCTCCTTTTGCCCTGGTTAAAGAAGCGTTCTCAATGGTGATCTTTTCCGGATGGCGGACGATCGCCGTAACCTTGTGCCCGCGATCCAGTAATTCTTTCAACAGATGAGATCCCACAAATCCTGAAGCACCGATCAATGCTATTTTCATATTGTTTGTTTTATCGCTTAAAAAAATCGTTTAGTAAAATATGTACGTTCCGTACATCACCGTAAACAACAACAGAGTCCGGGAGAAGTTGTTGCAATGCTGTATTGCTGATGCTATTGTTACGTATATTGATCACCGGTTTCCCTGTAGTTACAAACCGGATATCGGAAGCGATCTCTGTATACTCTCCGGCCGGAATGGCGAGAATCACGGCATCCGCTTCCCAGCTGGCTTCTTTGGGGCAGGACACCCATTCAATGTTCGCTGGTTCTTCAGCAAGGGGAAGCTGCTTTCGTTTATATTCATCCGATTGTTTATAAAAAAGCAAGAGATGAAAGCCACTTTTCTTTAAAACACCGATGGCTTTTTCTGCGACCTCTTCAAGTGCGCCGATGATTGCTATTGTTTTTTGTGTTGCCATTGTTTTAAGGAGATACAAAGCTAATGAGGAGGGGAGGTAGTGGCCATTGATATGGGATAATTAATTTGTGTGACATTTGTCAATGAGATTGAGCATAGGGTAGCGAAAAGGAACTCTTCGCGGCCTTGTTTGCCAGTCTATTCCTTTCTCGGGCCTGGCACTCTCTATAATTTTCTGGAACAATAAATTCATAGCCGGATCAACCACGCTCACCAAATCATTTTCCCTCAGCCAACTGCTTCCTTATCCTGCTCAACGTTTCCCTTGTAATCCCCAAAAAAGACGCGATCATATGTTGCGGCACGCGCTGCGGTATACTGTCGCATGACTGGATCAGTGTGAGATAGAGATCTTCAGCTGAAAGGCTTAGCTTATCATTTAACCTTCGTTGTGTGGCAATGAGATTGTTTTGCAGCAGCAAACGAAAATACCGCTCCATGGCGGGAATTGTTTGCAGCATTTCATCATACCTGTCTTTTTTGATGAGCAGCAATTCCGAATCTTCAAGGGCATCGATCATATAAGCGGACGGTTCAACACTAAAGAAGCTATAGAGATCGGAGATCCACCAATTTTCCATAGCGAATTGCAGGATGTGTTCATTACCTTTTTTATCAATGGAGTAGGAGCGTAGCATCCCTTTTTCTACAAAAGCGGAATATTGGCATACTTCTCCTTCCTGAAGCAGGTATTGTTTTTTACGTAATTTCTTAGGGATAAAAAAAGTTTTCAGCTTTTCTTCCTCCTGAGAGCTTAGCCCGATCTTTTGTTTAATATTCCGGAGCAGTAATTCGTGCATACACGTTAATCAACGATAAATAAATGGCAGCCGGTGATGGTACTGCTTCGGTGAGGTTCGTTATTGTCGCCCGCAAGATAGGTCATCCCGCTTTTGAGTTTGAATACGCGGCCGTCTTCCAGTTCTGTGTCCATTTCGCCATCCACGCAATGCAATACATGTCCTTTACTGCACCAGTGGTTGGCTATATAGCTAGGCGTGTACCGCACTTTACGTATACGGATATTGTTCATCTTTATCACCTTCCAGAAAGCTTTACCCATCTCGCCGGCATGCTCTTCCTCCGGCACATCATCCCAACTCAGGGCCTGAAAGGGAAACGACTCTATCTTCATATGATATATTGAAAATGATATTTAGTTATGCGCCCGGCAGTTTCCCCATGATACAATAAAACTGAATGATCTTTATACAACAATAGCTCAGAAATTTCTTCAATTCAACGCTTCAAAGCTCATTCAGCCATCTCTGTTGCCCATTTATCGCGGTCTTCCGGCGACACTTTCCATGGCGCAAAGTTATTCTCCACGTTGCCAAACATAGAGGTCCACTCCTGCGGAGAGTTACTTTCCTCCATTACAAGGTAACGGCGAAGCTGCAGGATGATATCAAGCGGATTAATGCTTACCGGGCATTCCTGCACACAGGCGTTGCAGGTTGTACAGGCGCGCAATTCTTCTACAGAGATATAATCATGCAACAGACTTTTGCCATCGTCTTTGAATTCACCGTTGTTGGCAGTTATATTTTTGCCCATATCGTCCGCACGGTCACGCGTGTCCATCATGATCTTGCGGGGAGAAAGCGCCTTACCGGTAATGTTAGCAGGGCAGGCTGCAGAGCAGCGTCCGCATTCCGTACAACTATAGGCATCCAGGATATTTTTCCAGCTCAGGTCATTGATGTCCTTTGCACCAAATTTTTTTGGAGGCTCTGCCTCGCCTCCCGTCGGCGCCAGTTCGGGTTGCATGGCGTACAACACTTCATTCTGGATGGCAGGCATATTTTCCATTTTGCCCATTGGCTGAAGTCTTGCATACCAGGCATTGGGAAAAGCGAGGATAATATGCAGGTGTTTTGAATATGGCAGATAGTTAAGAAAGGCAAGAATGCCCACAATATGCAGCCACCAGCAGATACGTTCGATCGTCTCCAGACCGCCATCGCTTACCCCGTTCAACAGCGGATGAAGCAACTGTGAAAAAGCGAAATTGCCTGTTGGATATGCGGCATAGTGACCAACGCCACGAGCCTGCAGCAATGTATCGGTCGTATTCATGGTAAGAAAAAGTGTCATCAGCACGATCTCCGTGATCAGGATATAATTTGCATCGCTGCGTGGCCATCCATCCAGGTCTTTGCTGATAAACCGGCGAAGACGGATGATATTACGACGAATCAGGAAGACCGCACAACCAAACATTACCAGCACGGCCAGTATCTCAAACGAATTGATCAGGAATGTATACAGCGATCCAAGCGGAGCGGCGAACAAACGATGTGTGCCGAATATGCCATCCAGCACGATCTCAAGTACTTCGATATTGATTATTATAAACCCTGCATAGACAAAAAAATGCAGTACCGCAACCAACGGATTACGGAACATTTTCTTTTGTCCGAAAGCAAGCAGCAACACGTTCTTCCAGCGGCGGCCAGGCTGATCATTGATGATCTCATTCCTGCCAAGGCGGATATTACGGAGGATCTGTCTCGCGTTTTTACTGAAAAGAAAAATGGCAGCGCCACTGATCAGGATAAATAAAATTTGTTGTGCAATTTGCATAGCAATCAATTACAAGTGCTAATTTACGGCTTGTAATACAGTTTTAAACTTCTTTGCCACAGATTGTTTCCCGCATGGCAATTTTCCGTGGTATAAAACAAAAAATACGTGGCTTCTAAGAATTATATACTTGATCAATCTGTTGCCGAAAAGAAACTTCGCCGCATGGCGCTGGAGATCCTGGAGAATAACGGTGACGAAAAAGAGTTGCTGATCGTTGGTATTGATGAGAACGGGAGCGTGATCGCCCGTAATATCCGTGAGCTTATCGGTGAGCTTTCTCCTTCTATTAAAACAGAGTTCCTCACCATTTCACTGGATAAACGCACCCCGCGGGAGATCAAACTCAGCCACCAAATGGATTTCAATGGCAAATCGATCATCGTCGTGGATGATGTGGCCAACAGCGGGAAAACCCTGTTATATGCTTTAAAACCCTTCCTTGATTTTCAACCAAGAAAAATACAAATCCTGGTATTGGTAGAAAGAAGCCATAATTCTTTCCCGGTAAGACCGGATTATGTAGGTATCAGCATTTCCACCACGCTGCAGGAACACATTTTTGTGGAAGTGAATGAGACGAGGGTGTTGGGGGCTTATCTTGAGTAAATCTGGTTAAACAGCCCTGGTGCGTGGCCCCGGTGCGTGTCTCACGCACCAGAAAACACTCAGCCCTGGTGTGTGTCTCACGCACCAGAAACCCCCTAAAAGTATATCCCGTAGGCTTTGAATTTCCCTTTACTATCCATCATCAATGCCGGTGCCGGGCATTTGAATGCATTCAGCAAAGAGAACGTAGTACGTAGAAATTTGCTCCGCGTTTTGATCTTCGTAAAATCAATATCCGGCGCAAGATAGAACTGTCTTTTCCGCACAATATCATACCGGGAAATGACTGTGCCGTTCTTATCCGTCCAGCTGTTTTCAAATCCTCCGAACATGCCGTCAGCGCCGTAGCCAACGGAAATATTCAGCCATTGAGGCAGGTTACTATCCTTAAAAAATGAGTGCAGATTTGCGCTGAGCCAGTAAGTCTGTGCATTATAATCCTTCAGCATGCGCTCGTACCACGGGTTTCCAAAAAGACTGCGTGCGCGGGTGTTTAAAACCGGGTCACTATATGATTTATGATGAAAGGAGAACTTGAATTGTATCCGCTGTTCATTCCACAAAAATTCCTGCCCCATAAACAGACCGGAGCCAAATACATTAGCCCCCATATCGCTCCAGCTCCAGCCCCATTCGGCAGAGTGGCCATCGAGGAACTCGATAACGGTGAGATAGGCCGCGCCACTCAATCCGCCCACCCAGGTTGCTTTTTTCCGGGAGAGGCCTGCCCATTCCCACATTTCTGTGAGGTATTTGCCGGTTGTATAGGCGGTCCAGGCATGGCCGGTCTTGTCAACCTGCAACCATTCCCTGCTATCATCAAATGTGTGAAAACTTGTGCGCGGGTAATCCTTGTACCAGGCCGCATTCAATACAGCCAGCGACCCGCCATAAAAACCGGCGTTTGCCGCAGCCACCCACGTGATCCGCTTTTTTCTATTGAATGATGTAACCGAATCACCCGCAGGTACAGCCTCCTGGGCAAAAACCACGGCCGAATACACCAGCCAAAAGATCATCGTTACACCCCTTCTCAAAAACCGTTCATCTATTTCCATACTCCAAAAATAAGGTTCAATCAATAAACACCATTCATCCCTTCAAACCAACCTCCCTTTTCTCTTTTTAACTCTTTGCTAAAAATCAATAACTTCAGGCCCCAAATCAATCACATTAAACTGACACTATGGACACTGCCATACAGCAGAAAGTAGATACCTGGTTGCAGGGAAATTTCGATGCAGCCACAAAAGACGAAATCAAAAAATTACAGTCATCCGAACCAACTGAACTGGCTGATTCATTTTACCGCAATCTGGAGTTTGGTACAGGGGGATTACGCGGTATCATGGGCGTTGGTACCAACCGGATGAACAAGTACACCGTTGGTATGGCCACGCAGGGATATGCCAACTATCTGAAAGCGTCGTTTCCCGGGGAAGAAGTGCGGGTGGCTATTGCACATGACAGCCGCAATAACAGCCGTTTTTTTGCGGAAACAACCGCAAACGTATTTGCCGCAAACGGTATTAAAGTTTTCCTGTTTGAAAGCCTTCGTCCCACACCTGAATTATCATTCGCCATCCGCCACCTGAAGTGCAAAGGCGGAGTGGTCTGCACAGCTTCACACAATCCGAAAGAATACAATGGCTACAAAGCCTATTGGGTAGATGGTGGTCAGCTGGTTCCTCCACATGATAAGAACGTGATCAAAGAAGTGGAGAAGATCGCGTCTGTGGATGATGTGAAATGGTCTGGCGGTGACTCTAACATTACAATCATCGGTAAGGAACTCGATGAAGCATATATCTCGATGGTAAAAGGATTGAGTGTATATCCTGAAGTGATCGCAAAACAGCATGATCTGAAGATCGTATATACACCGATCCATGGCACAGGTATCAAACTTGTGCCGGATGTATTGAAATCATTTGGGTTTACCAATGTTCATATTGTAAAAGAACAAAGTGAACCGGATGGCAATTTTCCTACCGTGGTTTATCCAAATCCGGAGGAGAAAGAAACCATGAGCATTGGTTTGCAGAATGCCAAAGACCTGGATGCGGATATTTTGCTTGGTACTGACCCTGATGCAGACCGCGTTGGTATTGGTGTAAAAGATAACCATGGCAACTGGGTACTGATGAATGGCAACCAGACTGCGGTGCTCGCCTTCAACTATGTGCTTGAAGCGCGCAAAACAAAAGGCATTGCGAAGCCAAATGATATGATCATCACAACGATCGTAACCACCGGTATGGCAGATGGCCTGGCAAAGGGAAATAATGTAGCCTGCTACCGCGTATTGACTGGTTTCAAATGGATCGCAGAAATGATCAGGCTGAAAGAAGGAAAAGAAAACTACGTGATAGGAGGGGAAGAGAGCTTTGGCCTGATGATCGGTGATCAGATCCGTGATAAAGATGCCGTCAGTGCCGTTGCATTGCTTTGCGAAATGGCAGCTTACGAAAAAGAAAAAGGTAAAACGCTGTTTGAAAAACTGCTTGACCTGTATGTGCAATATGGCTTTTATAAAGAAGACCTGATCTCCATTACCAAAAAAGGAATGGATGGACAACAACAGATCGCTGCCATGATGGAAAGCTATCGTGCCAATCCTCCGAAATCGATCAACGGATCTCCCGTTGTGGAGTTGCTCGATTACGAATTGCAGAAAGGCACAAACCTCCAGACCGGTAAAGAGTGGAAGATCGAATTGCCGAAATCAAACGTGCTGCAATTCATCACGGAAGACGGAAGCACGATCTCTGCCAGACCGAGCGGAACGGAGCCAAAGATCAAGTTTTATTTCAGTGTGAAAGAAAAACTGAACAGTGCCGCGGAGTTTGATGCTGTGAATAAACTGTTGGATGGGAAGATAAAGGCGATCATCGCGGATATGAAGTTGTCGTAAGAAGCTTCATAGGTTTCATAAGTTTAATAGGTTTCAAAGGTTGAGAGTCTAACCTTTGAAACCTATGAAACGTCAGAATCTCTTACCCGCTGCAACTGCAGAGCCTGGCTCACCAGCCGCAAAAAGTTGCCGCCCGTCATCAACCTTTCTTCCTCCGGAGGCGCGTTCAACGCCTTTATTTTTTCCAGTTCAAGGTGCGGATGATGCCAGGGGCCATCTGTGCCGAATAAGATCTTGTGTGCTCCCGCACGCTGATAGGCCTCTTCGAGGAGATCAAATCGTTTTACGGCGGATGAATCGGTATATACATTTTTAAACTTTACTAACTGATCGATAAAGGCGGATTGTAATTTCCAATCGTCGGCATAGCTGCCCAGATGGGGTATAATGAAATTTACCGCAGGGTATTGTGCCGCAAAAAGCGGGATACTTCCTGTATCACCCAATACATCATACAGTACCGGAATGTGTAGCTTTTGCGCAACTTCACAGATCTCGCGGGAGATACGCGCATCATGGCGATGAACTTTGATGCCGCAGAAACCATACTGCCGTTTTAGCTGATACACCATCCGGTATACGCGACCTTTATCCTTCTCGGCATTGACAAAAGCAAAACCCATAAGCCTGCCATCGGAAGCCTGTACCATGCGCGCAACATTCAGATTTGCGATAAGATAATCTGAATGAAAAGCAGGGAAGATGACCGTCTTCTCAATGCCGGCTTCAGAAGAGCGCTGAAGAAATAATTTCAGTGGCGCTTCTGTATCCCAGGGGCCGGTGAGACCATCGCCTTTTCCGGCGTGACAATGACAATCAATGATCATGATGATTCATTTTACGGGAGAAAATGCAGCAGATACCGGTGCTCCCGCATTGTTATTAAACTTATCAGACAAACCCAGCCTGCCTGACTTTTGAAACCTTTCGCCGGATACCTGCAGTGATTCAGCAACTCCATTTAAATTTCTTCGCCTCGAAATACTCAAAATCCCTGTTCCGTTAACAACTCCTGTATCAGTGAGCTTTCTTTATCGGGCTTTTGCACCATTGGTGTTTTGCGGCGGCCGGGCTTCACATCCCGTTCCATTTTCCGTTGCTTTTGGTTTTGCAGTGCTCTGCCAATATCGGGATGTACCGGGTCACGGGGCGGAGCCGGAGCGGAGATTGGCGGCGGCGGAAGCTGTGGTGGAGGTTCACCAACACCACCGGTTATTATCTTAGACAGGATCTGCGCCCATCTTACTGCCGGCATTACTTTGTTAACTCCTTTTTTGAGTAACGCTTTTGCACGTGAAAAGATCCGGCTTAATTCCAGTTCCTCCTCTTCTTCAAGATTTAATTCCAGCGATTCAAGCTCCTGGTGAATCTGCTGCATCTCCTGGTTACGCTGATGGGTGCAATGCCTGCAGCCGCATGAGCCATTGGTACACGATGCGGTCTTCATCGATTCATTCATCAGCTCGTCTATGATTGTTTGCATAACTGATCTGTTTCTGGTTGGAAAATAGCTGTTGTCAGCAGATCCGGATAATAGTAGCGGAATGTTTTTTTTCCTGCGGATAGATCCGGATCACTTTACACTGTGACCGTTCTTTATTCAGATCATTTTCACCTGAACGGCGATGGCTATGAGTTTCCCTGCTGATTGCTGTAAGCAACCGCTGCAATAGTTTTCGTAGCATGGTAAAAGGTTTAATGGTGAATGACCACAGGAGACGTCTCCAGTGGTCCTGCGGATCACCCTCTCCGTTGGATCCTTGTACGTTCTTCAAGCATTCTGCGCTGGATAAGCATGGATGGTTGAATACTTCGCATTGGTGAATTATTACCCGGCGCATCTGCGGACAGATCTGCCCCCGTAACAGTGCGGTATGCATGCATATATTTCTGAACGCTATCCCGGAATGCAAGCGCCCAGTTTGCTGCATTTGCTGCCGGCATATATGCATTGCTCCAATCTCCATACCGGATAGAGAGCAATAGTTTTTCTCCATGCACCGCGAGGTCATAATAGTAGGTGATGCTTGCGCTTCCCCAACCCATCATGCTGCGTACCGTATCAACGCGGTCCATCCATTCTTCAGGATAAGGCACCATCGGCCGCCCGCCGAGGAATACACGCATTTCGTCCCGGGCTATGAGGTACTGCGTCATCAGCATTTCATGCCGGGCAGTCCAGGTAAGATTTCCGTATGCATTATGATTTCCTTCTGCGAGCAACAGGTGTACTTCCTTCAGGCAATTAAGCACGGGAAATGCATCTGCGATACGCGTGGTATCATCTGCTTCCTTATAATAGACGGACGTCGTTGTAAGCAGGTTATGAAATGCTTCAAGGAATTTTGAACGGCTGTCAGCAGGCGTAAAAGCCGGCACTGTTCTTCCCGCAAGCAATAACCCATATTCATGATCATACTCCTGAGTACGGCGTGGGAGTGATAAACGGTGTTGCTCATCCTGGATAAAACCCCAAAGTAAATGGCTTAACGGCCGCAGCGGGCTGAGATCAAATCTTGCGAGTTGATTGTTTGCTGCGTTGCCAATATTGATGTTTTGAAAACGAAGATTGATCAGGTTCATGGATTGCATCAGCATACCCTGCTCCATCCAGTAATTCCAGATCAGTTCAATAAAGAACGGTGTTTTGAAACGTGTTTTCCGGATGCTATCGGAAACCGCACCCGGTGGAAGATATTCCTGCTCTGCTGAATCATAGGTGTCTGAGAGATGTTCGAAATAAGGCAACCGGTCTGACATATATTGCGCCACTTCTGCTTCCTGCAGCGCGGAATGTTTCAGCATAAAAAACTCTGTTCCCTGTTTCAGCATCATGTATTCATTTACACCAACGAATACATGGCTGCGTCGTACGGAGGGATACCAGTAATTTACAGGCAGGCTGGGATCTGCCGGATTGAAAGGCTCATTTGTATCATACATTGCTTTGTTGATAAAGTTGAGATACTCCTTAAAATTCAACTGATGCCTTTTGATAGCCTGCCAGAATTCAATATCATCTGTTTCTTCAACACCGGCCCGTTCCATTCGTACGGTAGTGATATTATTATCTGATCCGCAGGCAAAATCTATCTCCGTTATTTTCTTCCAGGCTGTATTGGTACTATCTTCCGCACTTGCTATCGCTAGATCATTTGTCAGGTCTACCTCACTCCATTCATCAATCAGCTCCGGAGTAATGTCTGTAACTGCAAAAACTGAGCAGGTATGATCCTTGTCATCGTAATCACTGATATCAAAATCGCATTCCGTTCTTGTTCCGGCTCTCTTTGTGTAGAAGGGGCTGTTCGGCGTATCTCTTCCCGGCCCGCGATTTGATTTCGTTTTGATTTCGATCCTGTATACAGGTGACTGTTCAGCACCGGTTTCCTGTATTTGTATGTTAATACGTTTATTATCTTCATTGAATGCCCTTATCTTATAGGGCTCACCATCTGTTGGTAAGTATTTGAAATAACTGGATCTGTTTATGCGTCTCATAGTTTCTGTTTTAATTGTTAACCAATTGCTTTAATTCCCTGTAAACCCGGGGTAGTTCCTTTTTCGAGCGGTTCTCCGCACTAAGGAAGGCCCAGTTATTCAGCCAGCGTTTCAGCCACTCACTTTCTTTTGCAGGTGATATGGAAGCATCTGCCCGGGCTTGTCCGACAACCGCAAACAATAATGACGGTGGTGCTTTGCTGATCTCTTCCGGCGAGAACTTCCAGGTGCTGAACAAGTGTTGCAAATGCGCCGGTTGCCTTGAACGGAATGGAAAAAGATCGAGTAATCTTTTTCCGCCAAGCTTTTCAGATTGATGATTGATCACCAGGTGAACAAATGCAGGCATCGTCTGTTCGAGCTGTTCAAGTAAAGCCTGTGTTGAAGGGTCCGATCCGGATCTCGGATACATGCGTTCCCATAATTGCCCGTATCTGTCCCATTGCGGATGTGGATAAAGAACTTTTCCAAAAGCGAGACTTAGCTTCACGCGGATCCAGGGAAATGGATGAGGATCTTCGAGATTGATTCGGAATACAAAGTATTCGGGTAAACTGACAACGCTCATCAATCCGAGAGTAGCGCCAATACCAAGATGTGCCATCGCCCAGAAGTCTGCAATGATCTCAGAGATCCATCGGTAATAGCAATCCCATGATACTTTGTGAGGGCTATGGATCTGCCGTTTTCGGATCGCATCACGCAATGTTTCTACAAGATTGAGCAATGCGGCTCCCTGGTGACCCACTTCATGTATCAGTGATGAGGCGATGCCGCTTCCGATCATGCGCTCTCTCGGAACCTGTATGACCGCTACCGGGTTAAGATCTCCGCCGGGTAACCTGGTTCGTGCACGCCTGATAGCAGCACCATGACCACGTTCCAGAAAACAGATCAGTGGTGGAGGTGAATACAAACATGGATTGATTTTGATCGCATCTGCTGCCAGCGCATCAAGTCCGGCGATCAGTGAGCCTGTTTCATGTTCCGCGCGTTGAGCAAGTACATCAGCAAATATGTCCAGCTGGTCAAGCAACGCATTAAAACGCAATTTCAGAAAAGCATATCGTGCCTGTGCATTCCCGGGAGTAATGCCGGTATGTGGTGAATGCCTGACCCAATTGATATAGGAACCGACCTTATGTTTCAGTTCCCTGTATCCTTTGATGAGCAGTTCGGTGATTCCTCTCATTGCCTCATCTGAAATGGTTGCGGCCAGTACCATCGGCATATTCATAGCGAATGGTTTCATATCCGAAAGGCGCGTAAGCAGCGATTCAGCTTCATTGACCAGGAATTGCGTTTCAAAAATGCTGCGGCTCATGTCAAAGATTTAAAATGATCTGGTTGCCTTCCCGATGCCATGTTCCTGATCCGCCGGCGCTTCCGTTCGCTCCGTTTTCCTGGAATGAAGGAGCGGGTTGATAACTGCCTCCACTTACTCCACTGCGATTCCACCTGCGAGGCCTGCGACGGAGAAAACCCGGTGCATATCTGCGGGCAGAACCAACCACCGCACTGCGTACTGCCATTCCCGGATTATAACGATAAGAAGGGTTGCGGGATGCACGACGCACTGCATCACCAGCGAAGCGTACATAAGCCCGGGCCATTTCAAACTCCCGGTCTTCATTACTCAAACCTTCCAGCTCCAGTTCAAATAAGTTAGATGCTGCACCAGCGAGCTTGCCACCGATCGCTCCTCCAAGAGGTCCGCCCAATGCCGTTCCCAATGCACGGCCTGCCCATGGTAATGCTTTCTTTGCTGCGGATTTCAAAAAGCCCCCGATCGCCCTGCCCGCTGAAGAACGGGCGAACCTGCCGACTGCACCTGCAGCCCGTTTGATCAGTTTACCGAGAAACTGTTCAAGCTCCTGTTCATTCGAAACATTCAGCAATTCAGAAGCAAGCTCCATTTCCATCGTTTCATGAAATACCTCGCCGCTTAATTCTCCCGAATACTCACCCTGGTATTCACCCTGAAACTCTCCGGAGTACTCCTGACTGGCTTCAAAAGCCGCCTCAAATTCAGGATTGAGTTCATTCATTTCATACGTTTCATTGCTGAACTCATTTGCATATTCATTATTGAATTCATACTCCATTTCGCCTGTTGTTCGGTCTGTGTTGTGCATAGTATAAGTTTTAATAGTTAAAAAATATCCTTTGCAGCAGCAAGGCCAAACGTTATGCCATCAGCCAAAAACAATAAAAACAGCCTCCTTTCCGAATTTTTTTTCGCATCATAGCTCAAAGAGGTTAGTGCAGAGCGAAAAAAAATTCGCTGCGGAAACTACGGTTGTTTAAACTCAATTATTCCTCTACATTTATTATCCCAAACTGATGTAGTACTCTTAAAAACAGGTGAAGCTTGACAGTAGCAGTTGTACCTATGCCTGTAAACACATCAATAAAAATACCACGTGTATGGTTGCATGCATGTTCATCATGCAGTAATACATCTGTACAGCGCATCACAAACTGGTGGGAGAAAGAAGGAGTGACTGTAGAGAAGTGGCAGCCGTCATCCCAACAAAGGATTGGTATTATCTTTTTAAAATCACTGGCAGACTATGAAGAAGCGATCTCCTTTCTTCAATTGCAGGTAAAGGGGAAGGGGCATCGTGTTTGTGTACTTAATCTTGATGCAACAGTTTTTGATACAGAAAGCAAAGTGCGGATATTAAAATACGGTGCCGATTATTTTTTTGAATCTTCTTTACTGAACGATCAATATGAGGCTGTGGTTGCAAGACTCATCCGCTGGGTCACCATTGATTCACTATTGTTATCTCCCATTATCACTTCACGCGTTGCGGGGAATAGTTTGGTATTGTCGCAAACACTCAGACAGGTAATAGAGGTATCGTTCTTTTCAAAGAACAATCTGCTGTTGCTTGGAGAAAGGGGAGTTGGGAAAGAACAGATCGCGTGTATCGTTCATGAGCTGGATCCGCGCGATCGAAAAGGTGAGCTGATCATCCTCGATTGTACCACGCTCAAAAAGGAACTATCAGGGAGCGAGTTATTTGGTCATGAAAAAGGAGCATTCACCGGCGCAGATTCTTCAAGAGAAGGAGCAATTGCATTAGCAAACAACGGTACCTTCTTTATGGATGAGATCGTGGAACTGCCGTTCAATCTGCAGGCGGAGTTTCTTCGGGTAATACAGGAAGGTTCTTATAAAAGAGTTGGCAGTAATAACTGGCGGCATTCTGCATTCAGATTGATCGCCGCTACAAATAAAGATCTTCGCCAATGCACTGCGGATGGAGAATTCAGATCTGATCTGCTTGACCGGATCGATACAACTTCTATTCAGTTGCCTTCCCTGAATCAGCGAAGAGAAGACATCCCGGCCATCATTGATTTTTATCTTGCAAAATTCTTCAGTAAACATGCTCCTTTTGTTGAAAAAGAAGTATACGAGTTCCTCACTCAAAGAGACTATCCCGGAAATGTCAGACAATTGAAAAACATCATGCAGAACATCTTTATGAAATATTCAGGCAAGGGCCCCATCACACTGGGAGACATACCATGGATAATGGTATTACCCGTACATTCACCGCATTCCGAACAGGATAAATGGTATGACGAACAGGGGTTTTTATCGGCATTGCAGCAGGCGATCGATTCGGGCTATGATCTGAAACAGATCGAAGACGTTATACAAGCCATTACGACCAGGATAACCCTGAATAAAGTTGGCAAGAATAAAGAAGCTTCCCGGATCCTCGGCAAGAGCGAGCGATGGATTCAATTGCAGAAAAGCAAGGAACGGATCTGATCGTATACATTCCCTGTTCTCCCGGAGAAATAAAAGGAAGGCTATTCGTTGTTCGTGTTTAACAGGTTGAAGAGGCACAAAAATCCTTCAACAGGCGCCGGTGCTTCTGCATTATTGCTAAACTGATCAGACAAACGCAGCCTGCCAAACCTATCAAACGGTTCAGCAGAACCCTGCAGCTATCCGGCAATCCTTAAGTAACTGAAAGTTTGGCAATCCTGGTTATTGATTCTTTCCGCCCAGCATTGGTACAAAAGAGAAGTTATCAAACACTTCCTCTTTCAATGCTCCGTTCTCTAATTTGGTGAGACGCATCATGCGTTGCACATCGCCTGCGCCAACGGGGATCACCATCATACCGCCAACTTTTAACTGCGCGATCAGTTTCTGTGGTATTTCAGGCGCTGCTGCGGTAATGATCACACGGTCGAATGGTGCAAATGTGGGGAGGCCTTCATAACCGTCTCCGTAGAAGAATTTGATAGAGGGATACTTTTTAAGTAAACCGAAATCTTTATTGAGTTCGAATAATTTTTTCTGTCTTTCAATAGTGTAAACCTGCACACCCATTTCTGCCAGCACCACAGCCTGGTAGGCACTGCCAGTGCCGATTTCAAGAACTTTTTTAAACGGTGACAGTTCGAGTAATTGTGTTTGATAAGCGACAGTGTAGGGTTGCGAGATGGTTTGTCCTTCACCGATAGGAAATGCTTTATCCGCATAAGCTTCTTCGCCGAAAGCGGAGTCAAGAAAAAAATGGCGGGGCACTTTGCCGATCACCTGCAACACTTTTTCACTGGTAATGCCTTTGGCCGTTACAACTTCTACTAACTTTCTTCTTAGTCCCTGAAAACGATATGAATCTTCCGTTGGTCTCATAAGCAGGCCGCAAGATAGGATTATTGAAGGAAGAAAGGTTTGACAGGTTTGGAAAGTTTGAGAGGGTCCATAAGTTTAATAGGTTTCATAGGTTAGCATCTGTTAACCTGTGAAACCTATTAAACCTTTGAAATTTTTGAAACCTTTTACTTACAGATGTATCGCCTCACCGTAAGCCACTTCAATCGCGTCTTTCACGCTTTCGCTGATGGTTGGGTGCGGATGAATGCTATTGAGTACTTCATGGTAAGTAGTTTCCAGCTTGCGCGCTGTAACAGTTTGCGCGATGATCTCAGTTACGTTGTAACCGATCGCGTGTGTGCCAAGCCATTCGCCATACTTTGCATCAAAGATCACTTTGATGAAGCCTTCGGCATGTCCGGCAGCAGAGGCTTTACCAGATGCGCTGAGCGGGAATTTGCCAACTTTGATCTCATAACCGGCTTCTTTCGCCTGTTTCTCTGTGAAGCCGGCAGAAGCTACTTCAGGATAGCAATAAGTACAACCAGGAACGTTATTATAATCAATCGGTTCCGGCTGATGATTGTATTTCTTCTCACCATATGCGATCGCTTCAACACAGATGATGCCTTCTTTTGAAGCAACGTGAGCGAGCGCCTGACCAGGAACACAGTCGCCAATAGCATAAACTCCGGGAACACTTGTCTGATAATATTTATCAACAGTGATACGTCCCTTATCCGTTTTGATGCCAAGTTCTTCCAGGCCGATACCTTCGATATTTGCAGAAACGCCTACTGCGCTGAGCAGGATATCAGCTTCCAGTGTCACTTCACCGTTCGCTGTTTTTACTTTTGCTTTAACACCATCGCCGGATGTATCAACGGAAGTCACTTCGCTGCTGGTGAGTATTTCGATGCCTTGCTTTTTGAAGTTTTTCTCGAGTTCTTTGGAGATATCTTCATCTTCCACCGGTACTATGCGCGGAAGGAATTCAACGATCGTCACTTTTGTGCCGATGCTGTTGTAGAAATAACCAAATTCAACACCGATCGCTCCACTGCCAACAACGATCATGCTTTTAGGCTGAGCAGGGAGAGACATGCCTTCGCGATAGCCAATGATCTTTTTGCCATCCTGTTTCAGTGAAGGCAGTTCACGGCTGCGGCCGCCGGTTGCCACGATGATATATTTTCCTTCTACGGTTTGCTTTTTACCGTCTTTGTCAGAAACTTCAATTTTACCTTTTGCCACCAGTTTACCAAAACCCATGATAACATCGATCTTGTTCTTTTTCATCAGAAACTGGACGCCTTTGCTCATTTTGTCTGCAACGCCACGGCTGCGTTTAATGATCGCATCGAATTTTGGGGTGCCGCTGGCTTCGATACCATAGGCTTCCGCATGCTTGATATCGTTCACTACCTGTGCACTCTTCAACAAAGCTTTGGTAGGGATACAACCCCAGTTGAGGCAGATGCCGCCGAGACTTTCTTTTTCAATGATTGCTGTCTTAAATCCTAGCTGGGAAGCCCGGATAGCCGCCACGTAACCGCCAGGGCCACTACCGAGAACAACTACATCGTATGCCATATTTCTTATTTGTTTAAGTGAATGCAATCTCCGCCGGGGCGGTTGTTGCATAAATGAGTCGCGAAGTTATTCGAAAACGGGGAATTACGCAAACCGGGTTGAAGCGTCTTCCGCCTGGAATCGATGACCGATTATCGTTGGCTTTTGGCCTGAAATACGCTGATATTTGCCGATTCCATCACTATCCGCAACTGTTGAGCGAATTCATTGCCTGTGTCATTTTCCGAATAAGCCCGGCCAACAGCCACCGGTCATCGATTTCCGACAACGGTCAACTATACTTCCTGAAGATCGTCGTTGCAATATGCCCGCCAAATCCAAACGTATTATTCATGGCATAATTCACTTCTTTTTCAACGGCACGGCCGAGGGTGAGGTTGAAGATGTCTTTGAAAGCGGGTTCCGGATTCTGTACGTTGATGGTTGGCGGGATCCTGTTTTCCCGAACAGCATTCACGGCGGCAATCGACTCAATTGCGCCTGCGGCACCGAGCAGGTGACCGGTCATTGATTTGGTGGCGCTGATATGTACGCGGTTGTTTTCTCCAAATACCCTTTTTGCTGCCGTCAGTTCGCTGTTGTCGCCGGCAGGAGTGGAAGTGGCGTGCGCATTCAGGTAGTCAATGTCGGCTGGCTGCAAACCGGCATCTTCGAGTGCGGCAAGCATGCCGAGATAAGCTCCTTCGCCTTCGGGATGCGTATTGGTAAGATGATACGCGTCCGCCGCCATTCCTCCGCCAACCACTTCGGCCAGGATCGGTGCATTTCGCTGTAAGGCATGTTCAAGGCTTTCCAGGATCAGTGCACCCGCACCTTCACCCATTACAAACCCGTCCCGCTCTGTGTCAAAAGGACGTGAGGCCGTGGCCGGTGAATCGTTTCTTGTGGACAATGCTTTTGACGCATTAAATCCTCCGACAGAACTCTCATTGATCGGCGCTTCAGACCCGCCAGTGATGATCATATCCGCTTTATTCCAACGGATATAATTCATGGCATCAATGATCGCTGTATTGGATGTTGCACAGGCGGAAACAGTCGTGAAGTTGATCCCCCGCAATCCGTATTTGATGGAAATAACACCGGAAGCAATATCCGCGATCATTTTAGGAATAAAGAACGGACTGAACCTGGGTGTACCATCACCCTGCGCAAATTCCATCACCTGCTGCTGAAAGGTGTTGATACCACCATTGCCCGAGCCCCAGATCACCCCAATCCGGTTGCGGTTCAGTTGCTCAAAATCGATAGCGGCATTGACCCTCGCTTCTTCCACCGCAATAAGCGCATATTGTGTAAAAAGATCATAACGCCGGGCTTCCGCCTTCTCAATATGATCCAGCGGATCGAAATTTTTCAGCTCGCAGGCAAATTTCGTCTTGAATTTCGTGGTATCAAACCGGGTAATGCTGGCCGCACCGCTCACGCCGTTTATCAGCGAATGCCAAAAGTCAGTACTGTTATTGCCGATCGGCGTAAGGGCACCGACTCCGGTGACGACAACTCTTTTCATTGTTTAGATTTATAATGTAACAAATAAGGACAGAAAGGGTTTTGAAACCTCTGGAACCTGTAAAACTTCGTGGTAAAAAATTATGGTTTTAAGTCCGCCCGGATGATCTCATCCAGTTTGTCCAGCGTAATATTCAACTGCGACTGGTCATCCATTGCCTTGGAAAGCATGATCCCGCCTTCGATCATAGCAATGATAAGCGTAGCATATTCCTCTGCACTGGCTTTTGTATTGATCTGATGCTGCTTTTTGCCTGATTCGATCAATTGTGTGAAGATCTTTTTCCATCCACGGATACTTGCCTTCACCCTTGTTTTCAATGCAGGAAAATTATCGTCTGCCTCCACAGCAGCATTCATTACCGGGCACCCACCGCGATGGGATACATTTCTGTACTCACTGCGGTAAAAAGAAGTGATCGCCAATAACTTTTCTATGGGATCTGAAATTTCCGCGGTAGCCTGGTCACGGCTTTTGTTCATCTGAGAAAGGTTATAGTCAAAAACAGCGAGGGCAAGCTCATCTTTGTTCTCAAAATTTCCATAGATCGCGCCTTTGGTCAGACCCGTGGCAGCAGTGATATCGCTCAGCGACGTATCGGCATATCCCTTTTTATTGAAGAACGGCGCGGCCGTTTCAATAATATGAAGCCTGGTCTTTTCTGATTTGCTGGTTGTCATTTGCTCAATTCTTCCGTGAAAATATACCGATCGGTATATTTTACCAAATATTAGGTATACATTTAACAATATGTAAGTTTCCGCCACCGTTTTCAGCTCATCGCCCAAAAACAACCGTTAGAACCAATTCCGCGCCGCAGTCCTTGCGGTTTTGTTAGATTAGCGATTTTTCAACTGCATGAAACCGATATTTTTATTAGTAAGTTTTTTTCTGTCTTTGACAATATGGGCGCAGCCTTCACCCTCATCCCGGGAGATTCAACTCACCATTCAGTCTGCGGACAAGCAAATGCTGGGTTCGGCGACCGTGCATCTGTTAAGGATGGACTCTTCCATTGCCCAATCAGGCATTACAGACAGGCTTGGCAATGTCTATTTTAAAAAACTCGCTCCTGAAAAATACATCGCGAAAGTTGTGCTGATCGGATATGAAACGAAGTATACAGATCAGATAGATCTGATCACAAACCAGGATCTCCGGCTTACCATCGGACTTCAGCCTTTTGCAAGTGAGATCGGAAACGTAACTGTTACGGCAAAGAAGCCCCTTGTGCAGTTCATGCCTGATAAAACGGTGATCAATGTGGAAGCGGGTATTACCAATGCAGGCGCCACGATAATGGAAGTACTGGAAAAATCACCCGGCGTAACGGTGGACCGGGATGGTAATATCTCGCTGAAAGGAAGGGCGGGGGTGCAGGTAATGATCGATGGAAAACTGACGCAACTTTCAGGTGCTGATCTGCAAAACCTGCTGAGCGGCATGAACGCTTCTCAGGTGGAAACGATCGAACTGATGGATAATCCGCCCGCGAAATATGATGCAGCCGGGAATGCAGGCCTGATCAATATCCGCACAAAAAAAGTGAAGCAAAAAGGCTTCAATGGTACGCTGACACTGGCCTACGGACAGGGACGGTTACCCAAAAACAACGATGCGCTGGCATTGAATTACCGGAACGGTAATCTTAATTTCTTTTTCAACTACAGCCTTAACGTTAATAAGTACCTGATGGATCTTTATGCGTTGAGGACTTATTATAACAATGACGGTTCGGTAGCCTCAATGCTTGAGCAACCATATAACACCAGGGGGCTGGGCCGCACGCATAATCTCCGTACCGGTGTTGATTATTCCGTTAGCAAAAAAACAACGCTTGGCATGGCGCTAACCGGCACTTACCTGATTAGAGATGCCGATGGGAATGCATATGCTTCCTGGAAAAATGCCACGGGTGTGCAGGATTCGGTGATCCGGACCTACAGCAGCAGCTACAACAAGTTGAAACAGGGAGGTGTCAATTTTAATGCGAGACATACCTTTAGTGCAAAAGAAGAACTGTCTGCAGATATTGACTTGATCAGTTATGATATTTATGCGGAGCAATATTTCGAAAACCTCTCTTCGGTCACCGGCAGCAAGCCTGATGTATCAAGAGGGCAGATCCCTTCGGGTATGAAGATCTTTTCCGCCAAAGCTGATTATTCCAAACAACTCTCCGCATTTCTCTGGCAGGCTGGCTGGAAAACTTCGCGTGTAAGTACCGATAACCTGGCGCGTTATGAATGGCTGGATGATAATACCTGGAAAGATGATCTCGGGAAAAGCAATCATTTCCTATATACAGAAGAAATTCACGCGCTATATACAAGTCTCGACCGCCGAAGCGGTAAACTGCACATGCAGGCCGGACTTCGTTATGAGTACACGACATACAGAGCTAAACAACTGGGCAATGCAGTGGTGAAGGATTCCTCTTTTAACCGCAATTACAATAGCCTTTTCCCTACCTTATTTGTAAGCTACGAAGCAGATTCTTCCAATACGTTTACATTCAGAACCGGCAGAAGGATCGATCGTCCGGGATTTCAGAAACTGAACCCGTTTGTGTTTATCATTAACAAGTATACTTTCCAAAGAGGAAATCCATATTTCCTTCCGCAGTATACCTGGAATATGGAAGTATCGCATCAGTATAAAGACATTCTCTCAACTGCGCTGAGTTATAGTACTACAAAAGATTACTTTTCACAGATCTTTATCTCTGATACAGCCACCGGCAACATTATTTATACAGAAGGGAACGTTGCAAAAATGCAAAACTTTGGTGCTTCTGTAAGCATTCAATGTCCGGTTACTTCCTGGTGGTCTTTATCAGGCCAGGCGGTGTTTAACAGGAAGATCATTGAAGGAACACTTTGGAGAGTTTACAAAGCGGTCATCAACCAGGGCACGTTCAGTATGAACAATCAGTTCCGTTTCAAAAAAGGCTGGTCGGCAGAGCTTAGTGGCTTTTATATAACGAAGGCGCAAAATGATCTGTCTGAGGTGCTGGATCCGACCGGACAACTTGCCGCGGGTATTTCCAAACAGGTACTGAAGAGTAAAGGAACACTTCGCCTGGTAGTGCGTGATATTTTCTATACACAGGCAATGGCAGGATTGACAGATTTTCAGAATACAAAAGAATATTTCAAACTGATGCGTGATACAAGAGTGGGAACACTTTCGTTCACCTGGAGATTTGGCAAATCAATGAAAGCCGTTAAACGTTCTTCAGGAAGCGCGCAGGAACTGATTGAGCGGGCGGGATCGGTAAACTAGGCGGGAAGTTCCTGCTATCCAGAGCAGGTTATCTGCGAGGTGCAAAGGAGAAACTTATTCATAGATCACTCTTTTCCCAAACGGCATCAGCGAGATCTCCAGCAATTTAAAATGTTGTTTTCCCCAGGGAATGCCGATAACGGTAATACACAGAATAAAGCCCATTATGAGATGAACAAATGCCGTATATAATCCACCGCAGACGATCCAGATAAGATTAAAGAATATGCTGAGGCAACCCGTCTGGCTCGAATCGCTGATCACTTTCTTTCCGAATGGCCAGAGAACAAGCCCGGCCATTTTAAAACACTGAAGCCCCCAGGGCATTCCGATAATGGTGACGCACAATACCAGTCCTCCCATAAAATATCCAAGTGCTGCAAAGAAGCCGCCGAAGATCAGCCAGATAAGATTTCCAATCAGGTTCATAGGTCAATTATTGTTAGCAAACGCCAAAGTAATATAAAGCACATCAATTGATCTTGTTAAAATACAGCTGCGGCTATTTCTCCAGATAAGCTAACGGATCATACAAATAAAAAAACAGGACAGGATCCTGCTTTCAAAAATATTCTTATCAATGAGTGACAAAAGTAAGGCCTGATCAGTATAGCTTAACAATGATAGTACGACATTGGCAGGCAGCTCACCCGTAAAAAGTTTTCAATGAATGTCACTGCATCATCCTGATCATATGCAACCAGTGCATTGGGGATGCGCAGCGTGTAATAGCCCTTCTCGAAAGAGTAGTAACGGCGTTTCAGGTCATCAAGCACCTTTGAGTGGTTATAGCTAGTTTGCGGCTGGTCTACTTCAATATTTACTTTGGCATTGACGATGGCTATGTCAATCGTATTCTGATTTTCATCTTTCTCCAGTTCAACATTGATACCACGTTGTTTCAGCAAAAAGTAAAGCTTGATCGTTTCGCGGGATGTCTGTTCGAGTTTTGCTTTCAGCTCCAGCTGGCAGGAGGAGCAGAGCGGATGGCCAAGACGGTTAACTGAATGATAGATCTCCGGGTCAGTCAATGCGTCATTGCAATTGAGGCATAGGTGGGGCACATGAGTGTTTCTCATAGTTGGAGGATATTGGCTTGTTAAACAAACGAAGCAGTTAACAGTTTATTATGACCGACTGCTTTGTGTAAAGTAGAGAACAATCGCATCATTTCCAAAAGCAGCTATGAAATATTTTATTGTATCCGTCCTCTTATTATTGTCAGTTTGTGGATTTTCCCGGAAAGAACATGTTGTACATGGTACGGAAACCACCTGCCCGGTCTGCAAAAGCACCAAAAACAGCATCCCTGTGGTTTATGGCAAGCCTTCCGCATCCGGGATCCAACGCGCGGAAAAGGGTGAAATAAGGCTTGGTGGTTGCATCGTAACGGAGGATTCCCCGAAACATTATTGCAAAAAAGATAAGAAGCTCTACTGACCAGGCCGGTGTTGGATCCCCGATGGCCGGTTTCTATTCGCAATTGCTATCGTATACCGGGCAGACCTGAAAGAGGGCCGGTTGGAAATCTTCGGCCATTCGAGATCCGGTATCGGCCAGATGATCAGGGATGATTACAGGTATAACGCTGAAACAGGACCATGCCAATAACATTTGAAGAACCTTTGGAACGTTGACAGTTCTAAAAAGATTGGTACACTTTTGCTGTAGTGAGTACAAACTGCTGTATATGATCACAGGCCAACAGGTACCACCTTTTTACGTAAAGTTCTCATTGAACCTTCTTGCAATCGTTCTTCTGGGAGGGTTGATCTTTATCGGCCAGGATATCCTGATGCCGTTATTCTTTGCAATCGTCCTCGCTATTTTTTTGTTGCCTGTAAATAACCGGCTGCGCCGTTTGGGTATTCCCGAGGTGCTGTCGATGCTGCTGGCGATATTATTTGCATTACTGGTCATTGTAGCTGTCATTTATTTTCTGTCATCACAGATCGCAGTGTTTGCAGGGGACTTTCCTTCCATCAAACAACACTTCAATGAGCACCTGCATACTGTGCAGAAATGGGTCGCCGAGACTTTTCACTTCAGTTATAAGGAACAGGACAAAGCCGTGCAGGATGCAACCAATGGCTTGAAGGACTCCGGGGGCAGTGTGGTAGGAACTACCCTTATTTCAGCTGTCTCAGCCTTGATGATGGTGATTTTATTGCCGATCTACACTTTCCTGATCATGTACTACCGGGCGCTGATCAGGAAATTTTTTGTAGATATTTTTTCTGACCGTCACCGCAAAAGCGTGGAGGAGGTGATGGAAGAATCGAAGACAATTGTACAGGGATATATGGTCGGGCTGTTGATTGAAATGGCCATAGTGGCGGCGTTGAATACGGTTGGCTTCATGGTCATCGGGGTCAAATACGCGATCTTCCTGTCAGTACTGGCAGCGATCCTTAATATGATCCCATACGTGGGTATGCTGGTCGCAACGGTACTTTGCATGGCCATCACGCTCGCTACTTCCACGCAGATCTCGGATGTTATCTGGGTGGCGGCGGTACTTGGCGTGGTTCAGTTCATCGACAACAATTTCCTGATGCCGTATGTGGTCAGCAGCAAGGTGCGGATCAATGCGCTGGTAAGCATCATTGGCGTGCTGATAGGAGGGGCGCTGGCCGGGGTCTCGGGCATGTTCCTGTCTATCCCGGGCATCGCGATCATGAAAGCGATCTTCGACCGGGTGGAAGATCTGAAGCCGTGGGGTATGCTGATGGGAGATGATCTGTCGATGCTGAAAAAACAGAAACGGATCGGGAAAAGGAAAAATCAGCCATGAGGCCGTATAACGGATGGCCAAACCCGGCTTATAATTGAAGGCCATACGAGGGATGCTCCCGGCGGCAAATAGAAAGATCAGGATCTGCAGTTTGACAGATCCGTCCCATCCAGGGACGGCCGCTGCCGATGCAGTGAACACCGTCCGTGATTTTGAAGATGACCTGGCGGCAAAGGGCGAAAAATGCGATGTGGATAACTTACTAATTTGATAATCAGCAATAAGTTCTATCCTCGCAGAGGGATGGAACTCAAAACTTCAGGTGTACCGCTACTCAAATTGCATGGATTTCCACAGATGTGAGTAACTTCAAACGGCAAAACACTGATTTTTTTCAATTTCTTCTTATTATTCTCACGTTTTCTCCCTACCTTCGCCGTCCTAAATTTCGAATCGTCATGGCTAGAGTATGTCAGGTTACAGGTAAAACGCCGATCGGTGGGAACAAGGTGTCTCACTCCAATATTAAGACCAAGCGTCGTTTTTTGCCTAATTTACAAAAAAAGAGATTCTACCTGGTAGAAGAAGACAAATGGATTACGCTGAAACTGTCTACGGATGCTCTGCGTACTATCAATAAGAATGGTCTTTACGCAGTAGTTAAGCAACTTAGAGCGCAGGGAGAGAAAATCTAATTCGGTTTAAGGTTGGTAGGAGCTATAGGCGTATTGTCTGCAGTGATCACCGCAAAAAGTATAAATAAATAACAATGGCAAAGAAAGGAAACCGTGTACAAGTGATCCTGGAATGCACTGAACACAAAACAAGTGGTCAGCCCGGCACCAGCCGTTATATCACGGTAAAAAACAAAAAGAACAATCCGGAAAGATTGGAGTTAAAGAAATTTAACCCGATCCTGAAAAAAGTGACTGTTCACAAAGAAATTAAATAAGTTTACCGTTTATTGCCGGTCGTGATCGTGTGATCCCAATTGGCGATGAATAAAAACACATAAGATCATGGCAAAAGCAGCTTCCAAAAACTCGAAAGTAAAAGACCTTAAAGCGTCTGCAGAAGCAAAGAACTGGACAAAAGTGATCAAGGCCGTAAGAAGCCCTAAAACTGGCGCCTATACTTTCAAAGAGCAGATCGTTCACAAAGACAAGGTTAAAGAATTCCTGGCTCAGAAGTAATTCTGCGCAGGTAAATGATATTAAAAGCTATCCGCAACACGGGTGGCTTTTCTTGTTTAAATAAAAATTCAAAGGGAAAACATAAAGAAGACCTCCCGGTTGCTGCCGGGACTAATCATTTAAAGAGTTTCACTTTCGAATTTTTACTTAGTTTTTATGATCTGATTAAAACGAATGACGATGGGCTTATTCAATAAACTGTTCGGAAAGAAAGAAAAGGAATCGCTCGATCAGGGACTGCAAAAGACCAAGGAGGGATTTCTTTCACGGATCACCAAGGCAATTGCCGGCAAAAACTCCGTGGACGAGGAAGTGCTCGACAATCTGGAAGAAGCCCTCGTGGGCGCAGACGTCGGAATTGAAACAACGGTTAAGATCATCGAACGTATAGAGAAAAGGGTAGCGAAGGACAAATACATGAATACGGCAGAGCTGAATAAGCTGTTGCAACAGGAAATGGAGGAAATTCTTGTAGATGCACCTGAATCAAATAATTACGCTTTCGATACACCACTGCCCGCAAAGCCTTATATCATCCTCGTAGTTGGTGTGAATGGCGTTGGCAAAACAACCACTATTGGCAAGCTGGCCTATAATTTCAAGAAAGCCGGCAAGAACGTACTGCTTGGAGCTGCCGATACATTCCGCGCAGCGGCAGTTGACCAGCTGACCATCTGGAGTGAGCGGGTTGGTGTGCCCATTGTAAAACAGGATATGGGCTCAGATCCCGCTGCCGTTGCATTTGATACCGCACAAAGCGCCGTTGCGCGTCAGTCGGAAGTGGTGCTGATCGATACAGCAGGCCGTCTTCACAACAAAGCCCATCTGATGGAAGAGCTTTCCAAGATCAAACGCGTGATCCAGAAAGTGATCCCTGATGCTCCGCACGAAGTGTTGCTGGTACTGGACGGCTCTACCGGCCAGAATGCTGTGGAACAGGCCAGACAATTTACCGCCGCAACCGATGTATCCGCCCTCGCGATCACCAAACTTGATGGCACAGCCAAAGGCGGTGTAGTTCTGGCCATCGCCAATCAATTCAAGATCCCAGTCAAATTCATCGGCGTTGGTGAAAAGATGGAAGACCTGCTGGTTTTCGATAAACATGAGTTTGTCGATAGTCTGTTCAATCTTGAAAAAGCATAAAGAAGGTTTCTGAGGATTCAGAAGTTCCATAGGTTTCACAGGTTGTCTTAACGGAAAGAAGTTGAAACCCCATAGAACCTTTGAAACCTCTTAAACCCATGGAACCTCTTAATAAACCTTTCCTCTTGCCCTACTTCATCGCCATAGACATCGGTACTACCCATTGCAAAGCAGTTGTTACCACTTCTGCCGCAGAAGTATTGAATGAAGTGAAGGCGGGTTATCCATCTTATCAACCACAGCCCGGTTATCACGAACAGGATCCCGGGCAGCTGTTCAATGCAGTGATAGAAGTTCTCACCAGGGCCATTCAATCGGTTCCTGAAAAACACCAGATCCTTGCAGTCAGCTTCAGCGCAGCTATGCATAGCATGATGGCTGTAGATCTGGCTGGTCATCCGCTGACCAGCTTATGGACCTGGGCTGATACGCGAAGCAGCAAAATTGCCGCGAGCCTGAAAGCAACGGCACTGGGTACACAGATCTGTCATCAGACAGGTACTCCTGTTCATCCTATGTCTCCCTTATGCAAGATCGCATGGATGCGAAGGGAGATGCCGGAGATATTTGAATCGACCCACAAATTCATCTCGGGAAAAGAATACATTTTTTTCCGGCTAACCGGAAAGTATACAGTAGACACAGGCATTGCATCAGCAACAGGTTTGCTTAATGTAAAGACATTACGATGGTATAAACCTGCATTGGACTTTGCAGGAATAAGCGAGGCGCAACTGTCAACGCTCGCTCAGCCTACTGATCTCTTACCTTCTGTTCTTGCTGAGTATAAAAAACTATTCGGGCTTACCGCTGTCATCCCGTTTATTCACGGAGGCAGTGATGGCAGTCTGGCCAACACAGGTGCCGGCGCCATTCTTCCCGGCGAAGCTGCATTGACCATCGGCACCAGCGGTGCGATCCGCATCTTAAGCGAGCGGCCGGTGCAGGATCAGCAGAACCGTTTGTTCAATTACAGGCTGGATAAAGAGTTCTATCTGCCGGGTGGCGCAATAAATAACGGAGGCATCCTGCTTGAATGGTTCATACAGACCTTCACGGATAATATCAGATCATTCGATGCTTATCTCGATGAATTGATGCCAAAGGCTGAAGCAATAGAACCGGGTACAGATGGGCTGATCTTTCTTCCCTATGTACATGGAGAACGCGCTCCCGTTTGGGATGCGGAAGCCAGCGGTATGTTTGTCGGCATAAAGGCACTGCATACCCGCACGCATTATCTGCGGGCTGTAATGGAAGGCGTCGGTTTCTCCCTGAAACAGGTATTGCTGGCACTGGAAGAGAACGGCATTGTCGTTGATACACTTTTTGCCGGCGGTGGTTTTATTGAGTCACCGGTATGGCTGCGGATCATTACGGATATCCTCCAAAAACCGGTACGCGTTTCCCATGCCGCAGATGCCTCAGCAATGGGTGCGATATTTATGGCAATGAAGGCGACAGGGATCATAAAGGAATGGAAAGAAGTGAAAGCCTTTATGAAAGAAGATGAATTGTATAAACCGGGAAAGGGAGTGACGGAAGCCTATGAAAAGAATTTCGCAGTGTATAAAGAACTTTATCGCCGGTTCATCCCGGGCCTTACAGTCTGAAGATCGATTGATCGTTTAAGGCCGGCCTGAAAGGACGGATTTTTTTATACTCTCGCCTGCGCAGGGGCAGCCTGCCCAACCTTTGAAACTTCTCGAACCTCTCAAACGTTTCAGCAGAAACCTGCAATTATTCAGTAACTCCTACGGATCCACCTTCTTCTCATACCTGTAATAGGAAACCATAAAGATCACCAATCCAAACACACAACCCACCGCGGGCATCAACCAGCGATTGTCCGACAAACTAAAGAATATAAACACCACCCATATCCCAAACAACAGCGCGAGAAACTCCTCCATTTTATTATCTTCTGAATAAAGCAGGCTATGGATCAATAGCAGCACAGACGGCCCTGTCAGTAGCAACCAGCAGTATTCCGACAGGTTATGCTGGATAAAAATGATCCCCTTCAATGCCCAGAATTCCGGGATCAGCAGGATCGAATACAATGCAAGCAATGACGATAAGGTGTACCATTTACTCACCGGCATGTTGCGATAGAAGTACAGGTCATTTTCCATGAATTGAAAATTCCTGAAGATGATCACGCCATGCCCTATCAGCACTGTGATAAATAGTAACCAAAGCATTCTTCCTTCGAATACCTGGCTATCCGTTTTAGCAAAAAAATAAAGTGCGGTAAAGGACACGGTTTTCAATATCAGCAGTGTGATGAATTGTTTCCTGAAAACAAATTGCATCAGTATGCTGAACAATCCGGCGCGTACACCGGGCAGGCCGACCTTTCTCCGTGCCAGTTGGTTGTTCTTCCCGTTCTGTATCAACCGCCAGGTTGCCGCCACTGATGCGGTAAATAGCAAAACTATCGCAGCAAGCACACCAGCTCCCGATAACCATAACTGATGCCGAACAGCCACAATCATGATCACTGCTCCATACACAAATAACGGCGCCAGCATCACTGCAAGCATACGCGACAACTGAAGCAGGCAGGTCTTCTGCTTAATACCCAGCAGGAGATAAATGAAATCATACGATTCTTTCCTGAGACATCCCCTGATAAATAATACCACTTTCAATGTGTACAATGACCAGACCAGTGCGGCAATGCCAAAGAATGTTGCAGATTGAAGAATGGACTCAATAACCGAATAATGAAACTGCAGCAGATCTGCAGCACTTGGCTGAATACCAAACAGGATAAAGAATGTAAAAAGAAATGCTCCCGCATGTTGTTTATAAAACTGTTCGGTAACTGATCTGTTTAATATCGTGCTGATGGCTTTCATAGGGTAGTTTCTTCTTCCAGCTGAGCGTCCTTTAATCTGAATACGCGGGTGAAACGCAGATCGGGCGTTTCCAGATCGTGATGTGAAGTGATGATAAAGGATACGCCTGATCTGTGGCGGTTCGCGATCAGGGCATGCAGGTTTTTCTGTGCCTGCATATCCAGCGTGGTAAATGGTTCATCAAGCAAAATCCATCTGGGTTGACCAATAAAAGCAAGCAGCAATGAAAGTTTTTTCAGCATGCCACTTGAATAGCTGCCGGTAGGGTTTGCGGTATAACTCCCTATTTCCAGGAACTCTTTGATCTCTTTTACCTGTTGCGCCATGCCTTTTTTCACCGACGTAACAAAACTGGTCAGTTCATCACCGCTGACAAACGCGGGGAACACCGGCTCCGCCGGCGAATGGTTGATCAGTTGGCGGTATGCAACCGGCTTTTTGACCTGCGAAATCCCGTCGATCAGGAAATCACCTTTGCCCGGAAGCAGTCCTGCCAGCATTTTGAACAGGGTAGACTTGCCCGAGCCATTGGCGCCCTTCAGCCAGTAAATACCCGCTTCAAGCCTGAGTGAAGGAATGTCCAGCACAGGCTTGCCGCTGAATGATTTTTGTATTGAGGTTAATTCCAGCATGTTAGGTAATAAGAAAAATAATGGATTGATTAACAGGACAATATTAAAGAATATTTAAAGAGTTGAATTACCTTTGCCAATCTTTTGATCGCCTGTTTTGAACCCGGACAGTGTTTCGTTGCTGGTTAGCAGAACGGACTGCAAAATACAGGCGATCAGGATCAGTACCGGGATCTGGCTAAAAAATAATAATCGTTGAAAACAAGAACTCTTAAGAAAGACAAGGTAAATATCATTACGCTCGGTTGCAGCAAAAATATGGTGGACAGCGAAGTGCTGAGCGGCCAGTTGCTGGCTAATGATATTAATGTGGTGCATGAAAACAAGAAGTCAGATCACAATATTGTGGTCGTGAATACCTGCGGTTTTATTGATAAGGCCAAGGAAGAAAGTATCAACACGATCCTTGACCAGGTTGAACTGAAAAGAAGGGGAAAGCTTGACAAAGTTTACGTGACAGGCTGTTTGAGTGAGCGCTACAAAAACAACCTGGAGACAGAGATTCCGGAGGTTGATGCGTTCTTTGGTACAATGGAGCTGCCACTGATCCTGAAACAATTTGAAGCTGATTACAAAACTGAATTAGTAGGCGAGCGTTTGCTGGCTACACCCAAACATTACGCCTACCTGAAAATATCTGAAGGTTGCAACCGCACCTGTTCATTCTGTGCTATTCCGCTGATGCGCGGTAAGCACACGAGCAAGTCGATCGACGATCTGGTAACCGAAGCTGAAAGGCTTGTACGGATGGGCGTAAAGGAAGTAATGCTGATCGCGCAGGAGCTTACATATTACGGCCTGGATATTTATAAGAAAAGAATGTTGTCGGATCTGCTGAACAGACTGGCTGATGTAAAAGGTCTTGAATGGATCCGTTTACATTATGCCTATCCATCTAAATTTCCTCTGGATATTCTGGATGTGATGCGTGAACGCGACAATATCTGTAATTACCTTGATATGCCTTTGCAGCATGCGGCCAATAACATGCTCAGGGCAATGAAACGCCAGATTACCCGTGAAGAAATGGAAGACCTCACCGCCGCGATCCGTGAAAAGGTTCCTGGCATCTGTCTCCGCACAACCCTGATCGCCGGCTTCCCCGGTGAGACGCCGGATGATGTGGAAGAACTGAAGCTCTTCCTGCAAAGGCAACGGTTTGACAGGGTAGGGATCTTCTCTTATTCGCACGAAGAAGGAACTTCAGCATTTGACCTCGAAGACAATATTCCCGCTGAAGAAAAAGAACGCCGTGCACAGGATATTATGGAAGTGCAGCAGGAGATCTCCTACGAAAAGAATCAGGAGAAAGTAGGCCAGACCTTTAAAGTACTGATCGATAAAAAAGAAGCAGGCCGTTATCTCGGCCGCACGGAATTTGACAGCGTGGAAGTAGACAACGAAGTGATCATCCATTCCGATAAAAAACTTACCGTGGGCGAATTTGTACACGCAAGGATCGTCAAGGCATATGACTATGACCTGGAAGGAGAAGTGGTGAAATAACAGCAACCCTTTGCTTTTACCATTTGTCAAAAAAACAGACTACGAAAAGAAATAAGTTTGATATTGGGCGATGAATCAGCGTTAAAAGTTTCAGAGGCTCCGGAGGTTTATCCTGGCGAATTCAGCAGATCAACCTATGGAGCTTTTGAGGCTTCTGGAATGTTAAAACTCTTCAAACTTTGTATATGCAGCGGATCTCTTTGTTATTCGTATTCACCTTATGTTCCTACATATCATTTTCCCAAACCCTTTACAAACCGCGCGATGTAAAGAAGGCCTTTGAAAAGGGCACGCGTTCTGCTGATGGAAAACCCGGCAGCAAGTACTGGCAGAATAAAGGCCGGTATACTATCAATATCACTGCACTTCCGCCGGATCGCGTAGTGCGTGGCAATGAGCAGATCAGTTATATTAACAACAGCCCTGATACGCTGAGCTACATCTTCCTGAAACTCTTCCTCAATATTCATAAACCTGGCGCACCAAGAAATGGTGGCGCATTGGCCGATTATCTTACGTCCGGAGTGCAAATAGATCAGTTTGCTGTCAATGGAACGAAAGTTCCGTGGAGGCAAAGCCCTTATGCATATACGTCTGTTCCGGTGAGATTGCCCAAAGCTGTCAGCCCCAATGATTCCGTACAGCTATCGTTTGATTGGCACTACCAGATCTCATTGCAAAGCAATCGTGAAGGAATGATTGATTCAACCACTTACTTTCTTGCATACTTCTATCCTCGTGTAGCGGTATACGATGATTACAATGGCTGGGACAAAGATGATTTCATGGAAGACCATGAATTTTACAGCGACTTCAATGACTATACGGTCAACATTACTGTTCCCAATAACTATATCGTATGGGGAACGGGTACTCTTCAAAAACCAGAGACTGTATTACAACCGGAATATTTAAACCGTTTCAAACAATCACTCGCCAGTGATCAAACGATCAGGATCGCGACGAAAGAAGATCTCGCAGAAAAAAAGGTGACGGCGAATACAACCAATACCTGGCAATTTACTGCAGCGCATATTCCGGATATGGCATTTGGGTTGAGTGATCACTTTGTCTGGGATGGTGCAAGTGTGATCGTGGACAACACAACCGGCCGCAGGGCGAGTGTGCAGGCCGCCTACAACGATACGGCAAAAGACTACCATAAGATGGTGGAATATGGGCAGCATGCGTTAAAACTGTTGTCGACCACATGGCCCGGCATTCCTTATCCGTATGAGAAGACGACCATCTTCCAGGGATATGCAGGTATGGAATACCCAATGATGGCAAATGATGAAACGTATGAAGATCCGGTTTTCTCCCGCTTTGTGGCAGAGCATGAACTGGCGCATACATACATGCCTTTCTACATGGGTATTAATGAAACACGTTATGGTTTTATGGATGAAGGATGGGCAACTGCATTTGAATACCTTCTTGGTGTGCAGGATCTCGGTAAGGAAAAGGCGGAAGAATTCTTCAGGCAATTCCGTGTACAGGGCTGGATCGGCGATCCTTCTGCCGATCAGGATATTCCCATAATCACTCCCGCAAACGTGCTGAGTGGTGCCGGCTTTGGTAATAATCTCTACGGGAAAGCAGCACTCGGTTACCTCGCCGTAAAAGATATCCTGGGTGATGAGCTGTTCAAAAAAGCACTGCATGAATACATGAACCGTTGGAATGGCAAACATCCGCTGCCATGGGATTTCTTCAATTCTATCAATGCCGGTTCAGGAAAAAACCTTGATTGGTTCTGGAACAACTGGTACTTCACATCCGGCTATATCGATCTCTCCATAGAGGAAGTAAAGAAAACATCCGCCGGCTATAATGTGTCGATCAAAAATATAGGGGGCTTTGCTGCACCTGCTGACCTGGAGATCACTTATACTGACGGATCAACAGAGAAAAAGCATTTCACCCCTGCAGTGTGGGAAAAAGATCAGAAGCAGACATCGGTTAGTATTGCCACTAAAAAGCAGATCAAATCGGTGAAGCTTGATGGCGGCATTTTCATGGATGCCGACACAAAAAACAATTCATTCCCGGCTGCTGATAAAAAAGGATTCTAAGTCACCACATCTGACTATAAAAGAATAATTGCTTATGCGTTTGATCATGCTGTTTGTTTCAATAAGTATCTGTGCGATCGTTAACAGTCAGTCGCTTCCTGCGCCTGTAGAGATCCAGGCAACATATACCAAAGGAACAAGGTCTGAAACCGGCCGGCCCGGCAGTAAATACTGGCAGAATACTGCGGATTATAATCTGGATATCCATTTTGATCCAGCCACAAGATTACTCAGCGGCGCGGTGGATATTGTTTATTATAATAACAGTCCGGATACCCTGAAACAGATATGGCTCAAGTTATATCCCAATGTCTATAAAAAAGGATCTCCACGCTCATTTACTGTAAAGCCGGAAGATGAAAGTGAAGGCGTGATCATTGACTCGCTTTGGATAGACGGCGTTAACGCACCTGCATCAAAGATGAACATCAACGCAACCAATGCAATATTGGGTAGACAAGCGCTGGCGTCGGGCAGGCAGATCAGGTTCCGTATCGCGTATCATTATACATTGAATAAAACCTCGCACAACAGAACGGGGGAAATAGAACCAAACGCCGCGTTTGTGGCTTATTTTTTTCCCCGCGTTGCTGTGTACGATGACATAGATGGTTGGAATACCTATCCATACACCGGAGCTCAGGAATTTTATAATGATTTCTGCAAGTTCAATGCGTCGATCACTGTTCCTGCCAACTTTATTGTATGGGCAACAGGTGATCTGAAAAATGCGGATGAAGTATTGTCTCCAACTTATCTGGCGCGGCTGGCAGTTGCGGAAAAATCGGATGCGGTCATAACGGTGATCGATACGGTTGATCTTGCAAAAAAGAATTTTACGCCCGAAGGCAAAGCGTTTAATACATGGAAATACGAAGCGTCCAATGTGACAGATCTTGCATTCGCCACCAGCGATCACTATGTATGGAAGTCAACCAGCCTGGTAGTAGATCCGAAAACAAACAGAAGAACAAGAGTGGATGCTGTATTTAATCCCAGGCATCATGATTATTTCAACGTGGTAAATGATGCAAGATCGACAGTAGAGCACATGAGTTATCGTTTCCCTGCATGGCCATTCCCATATCCGCATATTACTGTAGTGGACGGGCTTGACCAGATGGAATATCCGATGATGGTAAATGACAACCCTGTAGAAGACCGTACAGAAAGCATCGAACTGACGGATCATGAAGTGTTCCATACAATATTCCCGTTTTACATGGGCACCAACGAAACAAAATATGCATGGATGGATGAAGGCTGGGCAACGCTGGGGGAGTGGCTGATCTCACCGATGATCGATTCTTCTATTATAGATGAATACGGAGTGATCCCTTATGCCTTCTCCGCCGGAAGGGAAACGGATCTGCCGATCATAACACTTAGTACAGAATTGAACCGGGGCTATTTTACTAACTCTTATCCAAAACCGGCAATGGGTTATTTGTATGTAAAAGACATGCTGGGCGATTCATTATTTACTATAGCACTTCATCATTATATTTCACAATGGAATGGCAAACATCCGATGCCCAATGATTTCTTCTATAGCATGAATGAAGGCGCAGGCCGCAATATGAACTGGTTCTGGAAGAGATGGTTCTTTGACGATGGCATCCCTGACCTGGCAATCTCAAAAGTGAATAAGAAAGGGAATGCTTATGCGATTGAGGTAACCTGTAAAGGAATTAAACCGGTGCCGGTTGATCTTACCGTTCTGTATGCAGATGGAAGTACAGAAAAACTGCATCGCAGCATTGCTGTTTGGGAAAAAGCAAAGTCCGTGACAATACCATTTACAGCCGCAAAAAAAGTGAAGAAGATCACACTCGCGGATCCGCATACGCCGGAGAGCAGGCCTGCGGATAATGTGTATGAGGAAAAGTGATTTCCGGTTCGTGAGACACGAACCAGGGCACTGGTACGTATCCGCTGCCCCAGTGTGTGTCTCAAACACCGGAAATCCCACTGCCCCGGTGCGTGTCTCACACACCGGAAATCCGCAGTTTTTGCTCCGTTGAGGTTTTCGGGTTGATCACATTTTCCTTAGCGGGACTATTGGGATAACCCTTAAAGTCCTCATCTATCTTCGGATCAGGGTTATCCACCACTTCACTTTTGTGCAGGATTGCTTTGCCTTCTTTTATTTGGCTGAGATATTTTTTAAACCGCCTGCTCTTCGTGTTTTTTCTTTTAGTATTGACAAAGCCGTGCCAGACTGCGGCTTTCGCATCGGGTTTATGCAACTCATATCGGTTTTACTGCAATTCACGCTGCAACCGGTTAGCAAAAAAAATCAGGTGATCTATTTTACATCATTATCCGGCAGTTGACACTGCTATCATATTACCACACCGCTGCAATCAACCAAATCAACAATTGTATGCGGAGATTTAAAAAAATACTGAAATGGACCGGCCTGATCATTTTGTTTCTGGTCGCCTGTGTAACGGTCACTGTTATGGCCAGGCAAAATATGACATATGACCGGCCTTATCCTGAGCTAATTGCATCTACAGATTCCATGGTCATTGCAAGAGGTAAAAGCCTTGTGTTTGGAGCGGCGCATTGCGCCGACTGCCACAGCCTTTCCAATGCAGATTCATTATATGAAGCAGGAACGGAAGTGCCACTGAGTGGTGGCTTTGTATTCGATCTTCCGTTTGGAAAGATCTATACGGCGAATATCAGCACTGATATGGAGACGGGCATTGGCCGATATTCAGACAGGGAGCTTGCAAGAGCATTGCGTTACGGAGTCAAGCCGGATGGATCGATCGTTTACCCATTCATGCCCTTTAATAATATGTCTGATGAAGATCTTACCGCCATTGTTTCTTATCTGAAGTCACAAAAGCCGGTAAAAAATAAAGTACCGGATCATCAGTTGAATATTATGGGGAACGTGTTCAAGGCATTTCTGATCAAACCTGCAGGCCCCGATGGTGTACCGGCAAAGAAGATCGGAAGAGACAGCACCGCTGCATACGGTGGTTATCTGGCAAATGTTGTGGCCAACTGCGGAGGCTGTCACACAGAGCGTTCTCCAACGGGTGTATTCATCGGCGCGCCGTTCGCAGGCGGCTCACCAATGCAGGAAAAGGGAGGTTCATTCACACCACCGAATCTTACAACGGATAGCAGCAGCCGGATCTTCAAATGGTCTGAAGAAAACTTCCTTGCGCGATTCAGACTTGGCCGTGTAGTGAAGGGCAGTCCAATGCCATGGCCATCCTACAAACGTATGAGTGATACCGAACTCAAAGCAGTCTATCGTTATCTGAAAACATTGCCGGCTGCCAAAACCGGCGACCGGAAGAATACAATAGAGGCTGCTGAATAACTATGCTGTTATCAATCTGCGCTGGTTTTTGTACTGATCGGTACATGCTTGCAGCAAACAGCCATCTGACGGAGTGCCTGAACCTCTTCAACCTGTTAAACGATGAACGCTTATCAACCCCAGATACCGGTGCTCCTGCATTATTATTAAACCGATCAGGCAAACGCAGCCTGCTAACCTATGAAACCTGTCAATCCTGTGAAACTTTTCAACAGAAACCGACAGTTATTCAGCAACCCCTGCCATATAATTTACGAAGCTTACGAAAAGCGATGTCAGTGCAAAAGGAGGCCGGTCATTTTTTGACCGGCTTTTATAATTTATCCAGTTTGAAATAACCCAGGTGGATCTCATCTTCCTGGTTGTCATCCACGGGCGTTGCGACAATCGAATACTTCGCCTTTACAGATGCGGGCAGAATTTCCTCAATATTGTAAATATCATCCACATCGATACCGTACTTATCATCAACATGTGTGGAATTGTTATGCTGGAAAAAAGCCGTCTTCTTTGCCTGCAGAATAGCCGCTTCCCGGCTATCAGCCGCAACAATCAGTTTATAATGATACTCTTCAAATTCTCCGGGTTTATAGCCCCCGAGATTGACGAAAAAAAGCTGGGTGGATGAACTAGTTAATACATTTTCACTTTTCTCTTTCACAGTCAGCTTGTATCCCCCAACAAAACTCACATTACGCCAGGCATCAATATGAACAGAGTTTTCGGCTTCCGGCCAGAAAGACCGGATCCCGGGGATGCAGTCGCTCAGCTCATTCCCTATGGTAAAGAAGATATCATGCTGCTCTGTATTCCGCCCATTGGGTTTACATCCGAGCAGCATCATAAATAATTTGAATTCTTGCATTTTTATCTGGGTAAAAATTAAAATTATGAATTGTAGAGGATGATTTCCTTCATTTATGTTGTTTTAAAACTGTTTGGCTATACATTTTATAAAAACACTGATTTCTTTTCAGACTGTTTACTGTTCAGGTTCGCATTTTGCTAATTTTGTAACAATCGCAGTTTATGAAAACCTATACTCTTATCGCGATTCTTGTCATTTTCGCCACCCGATCGTCCGCACAGCATGCTGACAATGCTGCCGGAAATCATCCGGGCGAGGCTATTGTTGCCACCGCAGAAAGATCGGATGACAGATTTTCCTTCAACAAAGACGGCCTCATTACTGAGAATTTGAACGAACGTAAGCTTTATTCAGGGAACGTAAGGAAGAAAAAGCTGGACGGAAACTGGGAAAGCTGGTATCAGAATGGGCAGCTTTGTGATTCAGGAAAACTGGAGCTTGGCCTGCCCGACGGTGAATGGAAACACTGGGATGAGAACGGTCAACTGATCGCCGTGCGCAATTATAGTGCGGATAAATATAACCGCATCAAAAGTGAGCTTACAAGATACAATCAACGTCAGGTGGCTTATCCGCTCACGAAAATGTATTACAGGAACAGATCGGGCGCTGCAAAATATCTCCACTCTTCTTATTCATTTCCACATAGCATCCGAAGGATCGATGATCAGTCGTTGCAGCAATGGGTGGCCGGGAATATAGAGCCAGGTCATGTTTATCACCCTGTATTTGATCAAAGCCTTCACCACGGGTTGTTTATGAATTTCTTTCCCGGCGGTATTGTAAAAGATTCAGGATATTATCAGAATGGTCTTCGGAATGGCGTTTGGATTCAGCGGGAGTATGCGGCAGGCCTGTATTATATGGGTGCATATAAAAACGGGCTCAAGATTAAAGAATGGCGGGCATATATGCCTTCGGGAAAACTGATGGGGATCATTTTCTACAACAATAAAGGGCAGGAAGAAAGCCGTCGCCGGATAGATCAGTAACGATCTGCGGCAACGGCTTTGATCATGGCTATTCACATTAGCCCTTTGCCGGTTTCTTCTTTTGCAACGTAAGATAATCCAGGAAATAGATCACTTTAAGCGAAAGGCTGTTGAATGATGGCGCATCAACCGATTTGCGGAGATTGCGGTAATATCTTTCCATTACAAGCTGATCATACAATTCTGAAGACGTCTTCCAGGTTATATTGATAAAACTGCCGGGAGCAAACTGCCAGGTGTAATTCATGTCAACATTGAACAGGTTCACATTAATATCAGGGTTTCTTCCATTGTACGATGCAATGCTTTCAACATCTCCATCCGGTTTGAGATTCATAAAATCAAAATATTTCACTTTACTCCAGTAGTGACGCACACGAAGCGTTAACCACATCCTGTTCGTGAAATTATATTTCACATTCATGATGTTCTCCGCAGTGCGGATCTTGCGCAAGCTCATGACCACACTGTCGTTATTCTGTGAAAGTGTTGCAAAACCAAAATTCCGGTTATGCATTTCAAGATAACTGGAAAGACCAATACTTAATTTGTTATTGAACCGGTAATTGTTGCTAACGTACATTTCAAGATTGCTGGTATTGTATTTCCCGGATACGCGGTGATACATTTCCAGCGTAGCTGTGTATTTTTTGGCTGAGTTTGTATTCAACCAGAAACCTTTCATCCATGAAGAGGGCTGTTTTACTTTCCAGCCATCGATACGGGCTTCATAAAAGTCATTGCGCTTTGGACGGATGTCACCAGTGATGCCGAACGACCAGAGATTCTTCAGTTGACCATTTACGTTACCGTTTAATACAAAATCCTGGTATTGTCTTGGTCTGAACAACTGCGTATAATTTGCATTCAGGTTCAGGTAAATGTTGTTATAAAAACTTTTTGGTTTTACCCATTTATATCCTGCATAAAAACCGTGCGTGACATAGTTGTTATTGGTAAAATAACCCATATCATTCTGGTTATACTTATCATCGGTCAGGTAACGGTGAACATCGAAGTTGAACCGGCCTTTGAATTTACCAAAGTATAAACGATACAGATTTCCCGCCTGTGTTTTCCCCGGTGCTTCATAGCCGATCAGACGGCTATGAGCAACCTGTCCCCAGAAATTCCAGTTCACATTATTATCGTACAGATCCCAGTCAACCGAGCTTACGTTGGCATCATAGGTCTTGCCACTACGCCATACATTTGTGTTGATAAAGGTGACACGGGAATTGTTCTTCATTCCCTGATCAAGCACAAGAATGTTGTAATTCGTAAGAGGACTGGTTTCAACGGTATGCTGATTTTTCGAACCATCTTCGATCGTTGCGTATTGAGCTTTGGTGATGGCATTGAAAAAACCGATCCCGAGTTTTTTCTTTGTGCGCCCGCTGATCTTGGTGGCATTCAGAAGTTTTGTCTGAACAGGGTTCTCTATCACTTTTTCATCCGGATTCAGCCCGGCATAAGCGGCGCCGTAGTTGATCGGAGTACCACCGATACGGCGGCTATAGAACAGGTTGCCTTTATTGAACAGTTCGGTTCCTTCGTTGAAGAAAGCTCTGTTTTCATTGAAGCGGACTTCGAACGGGGACAGGTTCAGTACCTGATTATCACTTTGCACCTGACCGAAATCGGGGATCAGCGTCATGTCCATCGTAAATCCATCCGATATACCATACTTCACATCCATACCACCATTGATGGAAGTTTCCCAGCGGTCGGTTGTTGCCGGGTTGCGGGTAAGATACGTGGAAAAGTAGGGAGAGAATGAAAGGCGCAAGGGAGGCCTGATATCCCGCAGACCCACCCAGGTCCCTGCCTGGTTCATAAAACCGAATTTGGTAGGATCAACAGGGCTCCAGGAAAATTGCTGACCCAGTTTTGCTCTGCGCCTCAGAATATGAATATTCCAGTTCTGCAATTTCTCCTTACTGAAGCGAAGGGCACTATAAGGAATACGCATCTCAAAAGACCAGCCGCTGTCAGTGATATTTGTTTTTGTATCATATACGGCGTTCCAGCTTCCATCTTCATTGCCGATGGCGTATTTCATATCAAACTGTTCATTGAGAGCCGTTACATAAAAGCCAAGCCCATTGATCTTATCCTGGTAAGTATCAAATACGATTCCGATAAAATCATTGACGCCAACTTCATCCCGGCCGGCAAGCTGGGTAGCAACGCTGTCTCTGGTGCGTTCACGGTTATATCCGCCGAAGTAAACAAAGCCATCATCATAAAGAAGATAAGCGGTTGTTTTGCTTTCGGGCCTTTCTGTCCGTCCGAAATCCGGCCTCATCTCTATAAAGTCTGAGATCACCGGAGCTTGTTTCCAGGCTTCTTCATTGGGAATACCATCAAGTATGATAGGGAGATCAGTACGGACTGCCGGCAGCTGTTTAACAGTTTGAGATTGGGCGGCAAGGCAGCATAGCAGCAATATGCTTATAAGAAAACGTGTCATTACAGAGTTGTGGTATTGGTTTTACAAAGAAACGTTGCGGCTAAAACATTCGTTACAATTGTGCTGTTAATAAAAACTCAATGCTTTATTAGTGGTAGCTAATTGTTATGAACGGAATGTGGGAGAGAGGGAAGAGGTTTCGTAGGTTCTTCCAATAGTAACTTCCTTTTAAAGCGTTGCGCCCGGCAATCTGCCGCAGCAACCTCTTAAACCTGTAAAACCTCCCTCCCGCAAACGAGGGGCAAAAAATATTTCCGGAATTCATGAAAAGTTAGATACATTTGATGGGTAGAATAGAATAGTACAGATTAGGTATAACGATCTTGTCAAACTAAAATCATTGCCACAGGCATTGTCCAAATGCAGAACGTCTACGAACAGGTCAGGGAACTTGAAAGCATACAGGGCCTCTCCAAACATGAGCAACTCGTACAGGGAATCATCAACGCCATAAATGATAAGCTTATTTCCAAGGGGGATATGCTTCCGTCAGTCAACAGCCTGATCAAAGAGCTGGGTTTTGCGAGGGAAACTATCGCAAAAGGATATAAGGAACTGGTCAGCCGTGGAATTGTTGAATCAAAAAACCGCATCGGTTTTTTTGTTTCCGGAGAGAATACAGAAAACCACGTGCGTATTGCTTTGATCATCTTCGCTTTCGATAGCTTTCAGGAAGTATTTTATAAAACTTTCAGGGACAGGGTAGGGAAGAGCGTCCATATCGATATTTTTTTTCACCACAATAATATCGATGTATTTGAAAGCATCATCTCAAAAGTCAGGGGAAAGTATGGTATGTATGTGGTTGCACCTATTCCGCATAAACGGACCGCTGAGATACTGTCTATTTTACCCATGAATAAATTCCTGATGATAGACAGGCTGGAGAAATTGCCTGATGATTATTCCTATGTCGTACAGGAGTTTGAAGAATCGTCTTACAAAGCGTTTTCAAGTCTCGCACCGGCCATACGGAAATTTAAAGGAATGATCCATTATCACAGACCGGCTTCGGATACGCCGATAGAGATCATCAATGCATATAAGAAATTCATTAAGGACTTCAAGATAAAAAGTCTTATACGTACAGAATACATTCCCGGTTCTATTGAGAAAGGATATGTTTATTTTACGATCAATAATGCGGAACTCTGGCAGATGTTGAAAGACGCAAAAGCAAAAGGCTTTAAGCTGGGAAAAGATATCGGCCTGCTGTCACATAACGATGAAGTAGTTAAGGAGATCATTTTTGATGGCATTACTACTTATTCCACAGACTTCTCTCTTATGGCACAGAAAGCGGCAGATTTTATAGTGAAGCGAAAGAAGATCCAGGAAGTTATTCCAACCATTTTATTGCGCAGAGGCTCACTGTGATTACTTGCTTATGAATGTAACGATACTTGTCAGTTTTCTTTCTGTCACCATGCTGGCCGCGGGTATTTCTGTCTATTTTACCAGGAAGCAGCAGCTCAAAACGCCTATCAGTTATTACCTGGGCAACAGAAGTTTCAGTTTCTGGATGATTGGATGCTCGCTCTTTCTTACCAATATGAGCGCAAACCAGTTCATTGGTGAAAATGAGTTTGTATTTACCACCAACATGTCCGTTATGGCATGGGGCATGAGCTCAATCCTCGCCATGTTGATCGTCGCTGAATTCCTGATGCCGGTCTACCTTAAGATCGGTGCGGTAACAACGCCTGATTTTCTCGCAAAGCGATTCGACCGGCAAACACAGCGCATCGTATCGGTCATTTTCCTGCTTGGTTATTTTGTGAATCTTATTCCTTCAGTTTTATACGGATGTGCCGTAGCGATAAACGGGATCTTTCATCTCGACCGGCAATTTGGGTTTAATTATTTTGATACGATCCGGTTGCTCGTGGCCATTGTTGGCGTCATCGGCTGCCTGTATACAGTGTTGGGCGGATTAAAAGCGATCACTGTAACCGATGTGGTACAGGGCATCGGCATGCTGATCGGCGGAATTTTTATTGTGTGGTTTGGATTTCGTTTTCTTGGAGATGGAAGCATTCTGGCTGGTGCCACAAAACTCACCAGCGAACATCGCGAACACCTCAATGCCATTGGCGGACCACATGATGTATTGCCCTTCGGAACAATATTTACCGGCATGCTGCTGGTTAATATTTATTACTGGGGCATGGAACAGTACATTGTGCAGGAAGCACTGGCCTCACGCAATCTCGCAGAAAGTCAGAAAGGGATTTCCCTGGCATGCGTGGGTAAATTGTTTGCTCCCGTACTGCTGAATATTCCCGGGCTCATCGCCGTACACCTGTATCCGCATCTTGATAATACAGCAACAGCATTCCCGCGATTGGTCAGCGACATACTGCCGCCTGCATTGATAGGGTTGATTGCTGCAATCGTCTTCGGCGGTGCATTAAGTACATTCAATGCGGGACTTAACAGTACGGGGACCCTGTTTATCATGAACCTGTATAAACCCTGGCTTGAAAGGAACGGCAAACCGGCAGATGAGAAAAAACTTGTCAGAAACGGTAAAGCATTGCAGGTATTTGTTACACTGGCAGCGATCTTTTTTTCACCTTATATCATGTATTTCGATGGCGGGTTTTACAATTACCTGCAGAAAGTTTCCAGTTTCTTCAGCGTTCCGGTATTTACAATCATGGTGGTCGGCCTGCTCACCAGGCGTGTTCCGCCGGTGGCCGCAAAGGTCGGTATCAGTTTTTTTGTGCTGAGCTATACGGCTACACAATTCGTTTTTGATACAGGCCTCCACTATCTGCATGTGCTGGCGATCCTGTTCCTGATCACCGTGTCCATTATGCTGGCAATAGGGAAATATATGCCTTTGGCGGAACCATTTTCGCTCAGGCACAGCTCATCTATCAGCGTGGTGCCATGGAAAAATCGCCATTGGTATTTTGCCGGTCTGCTATTGCTGATGGTTGCCATGTTCATCTTATTCTCACCAGCCGGCATTGCACGATAGAAAATATAAAACTGAAATATGTTCAAAAAACTTACTTCCATACTTGAAGATAACACAAAGCGTATCCGGTGCGCGGCATTGCTTCTGATCTGTATCGCTGCAATGTATACCGCAACTGCGCAAAAAGATCCGTACCTGATCCGCTTCGGCAATAACAGCGCCATTTCTTACGGAAGAGACGGTCATTATGCGGTTATGTTCAATGGCAGGCAGGTCATCTCTGATGCATATGCCCGTGCGAACGGTGACAGAAATTTTGATACACGCACAGACAATATCGGGATCCATACCTCAGGTAAAATACAGCTTGCAGGAATGAAATGCACAGTGCATACCATCTGGGTGAGCAACCATGCCATGCGCCAGTTGTTTTATGTTTTCCCCGGAAAAAATTACGTGCTTACACAATTGATCCTGGATGGACAGGGTGCATCAAATTACATGGCGCCATTGATCACTGACAGAGTTTTATTTCAGCAAAGCGGAGACAATCGTGTGTTATATGTGCCATTTGATAATGACATGTGGGCAAGATATAACGCGGCTCCAATGAAAGAGGCGGCCTTCAACAGCAGTGAAGTGACGGCCATCTACAACACTGATAATAATAATGGAATTGTAATTGGCTCACTTGAACAGGATAACTGGAAATCCGGTATAAGAATAAAAGGAGGATCTGCGGAAACACTCAATAGCCTGGAACTATATGCAGGCATGAGTGACAGCGTGGTAACACACGACAGGATCGCTCATGGCAAAATACTTCCTGGCACAGATGGCCAGGTGAAATCGCCACTCATGCTGATCGGAAGTTTTGCAGACTGGAGGGATGGCATGGAGACCTTTGCAAAACTCAATGCAGTGTTGCAGCCAAAACAGATCTTCAGCTGGACAAAACCAACACCTGTTGGCTGGAACAGCTGGGGCGTGTTGCAGGATAAGATAACGTTTGAGAAAGCGATGAAAGTCGTCGGCTTCTTTGGTGATTCATTAACGGCTTTCAGAAGTGAGGACAACAGCCTGTTTATCGATCTCGATGCATTCTGGGATAATATGACCCCGGGAGGCATCGATGGCGATGTAAGCAAACTGCAGACATTTGTTGACCGCTGTAAACAAAAGGGGTTGAAGCCGGGCATCTATTGGACGCCTTTTGCCGATTGGGGAAAATCAGATAGAAATGTGGAAGGAGCAACTGGTTATTCCTACCCCGAAACCTGGACAAAGCAGAATAGCCGCATGCTGGACATTGACGGCGGAAGAGCAATGGATCCTACCCATCCGGCAACAAAACAACGGATCGTACACACCATTCATAAAATGAAAGCGATGGGATTTGAAATGATCAAGATCGATTTTCTTGGCCACGGTGCACAGGAAGCCGATAGGTTTTATGATAGCAGTGTTACCACAGGCATGCAGGCATTCAGGCAGGGGATGAGTTTTCTTGATAGCGTGTTGGGAAAACAAATGCTGGTGTATGCTGCCATTTCTCCCAATATGGCCACTGCGCGTTACGTGCATGCGCGCCGTATTGCCTGCGACGCATTCAGCAGTCTTGAACATACGGAATATACATTGAACAGCACCGGTTACGGCTGGTGGCAGAGTTTTATTTATAATTATATGGACGCGGATCATGTAGTATTTGCAAAAGAAGAAGATGGCGTAAATCGCGCAAGATTGGCGGCAGCACTTGTAACCGGCACCTTATTTACCGGTGATGATTATTCCATTACAGGTAAATGGACCAATTCAGCAAAACTGCTATTGCAGAATAAGGATCTGCTTGCAGTGATCCGTGACGGAAAAAGTTTCAGACCGGTATATGCCAACACAGGGGATAGAGGCGTTTCTCTTTTTATAAAAACAACCGGTGATGCAGTTTATATCGCACATTTTAACTACACAGATCAACCTCAATCATTCACACTGCCACCCGGACCACTGAAAGGAATGGGCAAGCAACCGGCGATCAGGGAATTATTTTCCGGTCAGTCTGTGAATGGCGGTCTGACATTAGAAATCAATACTCCACCACAGGATGTACGCCTGTACAGGCTTGTAAGGCAGCGATAAACAATTTCGATCAGAATAATATTCATTCAAAAATTTTGGATGGGATGGAATATTGACCTACATTAGTGGTATAGTATAGGATAGTACAGGATAGATTGACTAGCTATCCTGAATCAAAACAACAATTGCTTATATATGAATACGAGTTCTGCTTGTCATTGCAGGACGGGTCGTGTCCGAACCCGCCTCCTGCCTATTCTTTCCCTGCTAATTTTTCTTTCACTTCCGCGTCAGCTTTCTGCGCAAAACTCTTCCGGCGTTCTATCTGGTTTCGTAATGGACAGTATGACCAAACAGCCCGTGAATGGCGTGTCTGTTGTGATCAGAGGTACCAAACAGGGTACAAGCACCGATCGCTCCGGTGCCTTTTCTCTGGACATTTCCGGCGGCCAGGCGATGCTTGAGTTTACATCTATAGGTTATCGTCCGCTGGCAGTGCTGGTCACAAAAGGTCAGCCTGCCATGATCTACCTGTCTGCGATGATTGATACATCAGGAGCTGTTGTGGTCACCGCATTTGGCCGCCGTGAAAGAAAGGAGGCCGTAGTTGGATCGGTTACTTCCGTGGAGCCGGGAGAACTGAAGATTCCTGCCAGCAACCTCACCAACGCACTTGCGGGTAAGATCTCAGGTGTCATTTCATTCCAGCGCGGTGGTCAGCCCGGGCTTGACAATTCCTCATTCTTTATCCGTGGCGTTACCACACTCGGATACAGCGCAAGCCCGTTGATCCTTGTCGACAACATTGAATTAACGGCCAGCGATCTCGCCAGGATCCAGGTGGATGATATCGCAAGCTTTTCAATACTGAAAGATGCGAGTGCCGCAGCGTTGTATGGCGCGCGCGGTGCAAATGGTGTGATACTCGTAACTACCAAAGAAGGTAAAGCCGGACAGGCAAAAATCGAAGTACGCATCGAGTCTGCGATCTCAACGCCAACCAGGAGCATAAAACTTGCTGATCCTGTTACCTACATGCGCACCTATAATGAAGCGCTCACCACCAGGGACCCGCTCGCTACTCCGTTCTACAGCCCGAACAAGATCATCGGTACACAAAAGACACTTGCCGGTGAAGGCGGAATCAATCCTTATATCTATCCGGCAGTGGACTGGATGAAGACCTTATTTAAAGACCGCACCAGTACACGCCGGGCTAACTTCAATGTAAGTGGCGGTAATGCTTTAGCAAAATATTATGTTGCCGGTTCATACTCCCGGGATAATGGGATCCTCCAGGTGAACCCGGTGAATAATTTCAATTCTGGAATGAAGTTTGAAAATTATCAGCTCCGTGCCAATACCAGCATCAAGGCCAGTTCAACAACTGAACTGGGCATTCGTCTCTGGGGAAATTTCAACGACTATACCGGCCCGATCAGCAACCAGGGCAGCAGTTTTGCAACAGATCTTTATTCACAGGTATTGCATTCCAATCCTGTTGCATTCCCCGCTTATTACCTGCCAGACAGTGCTAATAAGAATACTGATCATATTCTTTTCGGCAATGCGATCAATCAAACGGGCAATCTTCAATCGAATCCTTATGCATCATTGATGTATGGATATAAAAGTTTTTCCGAATCAAGAATGTCCGCGCAATTTGAAGTGAACCAAAACCTCAAATTCATCACCCCCGGCTTATCATTCTTCGGATTATTCAGTACTAACCGTTATGCCTATTTTGATGTAAGCCGCAATTATCTGCCATTCTATTATGATATGCAGAATTATAACGAACAGACCGGTGAGTACAAATTAAGATGGCTTAATCAGCAACCGGGCGCGGCAAGAGAATATCTTGGATACAATGAAGGCCCAAAATATCTGAACACTTATCTCTACCTGCTTGGACGTATCGATTACAGCCGCGCATTTGGTTCGCACACGGTGGGAGCTTCACTGATCGGCACACGCCAGCAAACACTGGATGGTAATGCCGGTAACCTGCAGGCTTCACTGCCAAACCGTAACCTTGGTATTTCCGGAAGAGCAAGTTATTCTTTCGATAGCCGATATTTCTTTGAGTTCAATTTTGGTTACAATGGCTCCGAGAAATTTGCTCCGGATCATCGTTTTGGTTTCTTCCCTACAGTTGGCGCAGGCTGGCTGGTGTCCAACGAAAAATTCTGGCAGGGTGGAATCAACAATGTGATCACCAGACTGAAACTTCGTGGCAGCTACGGCCTTGTTGGTAATGATGCCATCGGAGACCCAAGAACACAGCGATTCTTCTATTTGTCCAACGTAGCGCCCAACTCCGGTTCACCTGTTTATTTCGGAACCAACAACTCCGTTATGATGCAGGGGACAACCATCAATGCTTATCCAAACCCTGACGTAACCTGGGAGACTTCACGCAAAGCAAACCTTGCCGCTGAGTTTACGTTCTTTAACAAGCTCAACATTACTGCTGAGGTGTATAAAGAAAACAGGTATGATATCCTGATCCAGCGTGGATTCATTCCAGTGACTGTTGGTATCGAAAACAGCGCTGCGGGCAACCTTCGATCGAACCTTGGAAAAGCTACCGCGGATGGAATTGATCTCAATATTAATTATCGCCAGGACTTCAAATCAGGCCTGTGGGTTTCAGTACTGGGCAACCTGACCATCACACGCAATAAAATCGGCCACCTCGAAGAACCTGAATATCGCAATTCATGGAGCTTCAGGACAGGCAGGATGATCAATCAGCCTTTTGGCTTTATTGCTGAACGCCTTTTTGTGGATGATAAGGAAGCTGCGAATTCACCATCACAGATCTTTGGCACCTATCTTCCGAAAGGTGGTGATATCAAGTACAGGGATGTAAATAAAGATGGGAAGATCGACCAGGATGATATGGTGCCGATCGGCCTGCCTTCCACACCACAGGTCATCTACGGGTTTGGTTTTTCCCTTGGTTATAAAAATTTTGATCTCAGCGCATTCTTCCAGGGATCAGCCAGATCATCATTCTTTATTAATCCAACCGGTGTAACAAATTTTGAATACGGCATTTTCGGAACGGCCCCATTTGTAAATAATGCGCAGATCTTACAGGCTTATGCAGACAATCACTGGTCTGAAGAAAATCAAAATCTGTATGCACTGTGGCCGCGCCTTTCCGTATATGATATTCCCAACAACCAGCAGCAAAGTACATGGTGGTTAAGAGACGGCAGCTTTATCCGTTTGAAATCCGTTGAAGCCGGCTATACATTCCCGAAAAAATGGACAAGCAAAGCAGCCATGCGTGCCGCACGGATCTATTTCAGCGGTTTGAACCTGCTTACATTCAGCAAATTCAAACTATGGGATCCTGAGCTGGCAGGCAACGGTTTTGCTTACCCGGTACAGAAGGTATTTAACATCGGGTTGAAATTCGATTTTTAACCAGCAACTGCAACACATCAACTATTCAAATTTCATTTACATGAAACGATACATAAAAATATTACTGGCTGGATTAAGCGTAGTGTTTTTTACCGGGTGTAAAAAATATCTCGACGTTGTACCGGACAACGTTGCTACCCTGAACAGTTCCTTTGGCAACGCTAACGAAACACAGGCATACCTGTTCGGCTGCTATGCCAATCTGCAGGCACTGGCGGATGTAAGAAGGAACGCGGGCTTCACCGCTTCAGGAGAGATACTTTTCCCGATCAATATGCAGGACCAGACAACACTCGGAGGGCAGGGTGGAGATGATGGCTTCAACCTCATGCGCGGTTTGCAAAACAGTCTTAACCCGATCCATAATTTCTGGGACGGTTATAACATGGGGGTAAAGTTGTATGAATCGATCAGGATGTGCAACACATTTCTTGATAACGTAGATAAGCCGCTCGATCTTCAACCTTTTGACAAAAAAAGATGGATTGCCGAAGCAAAATTTCTGAAAGCATATTATCACTACTGGCTACTGCGCATGTATGGTCCGATCCCAATTGCAGATGTTGCCATTCCGATCAATGCTAGTTCAGAAGAAGTAAGACAAAAACAGCAAACTGTTGATTCCTGCTTCAGCTATGTGGTCAAAACACTGGATGAATCGATCGCTGATCTTCCGTCCGCTATTCAGAATGCAGCAGCAGAAGCGGGCAGGATCACTTCCACGATTGCACTGGCGGTGAAAGCTGAAGTACTGGCAACGCAGGCAAGTCCGCTTTTTAACGGAAACCCAGACTATGCCAGTTTCAAAAATAAAGAGGGCGCAAATTTTTTCTCTTTGACTCCGGATCCTGCCAAATGGCAGGCCGCCGCAGAAGCCTGTAAAAAGGCAATCGACGCAGCCGTTGCAGCCGGCGGTAAACCATATGAGCTGCGTATCCTTGGAAATATTGTGAATATGTCCGATCAGACAAAACAATTGCTGACCCTGCAGGGGGCATTCGTTGATGGCTGGAACTCAGAGCAGGTTTGGACACTCAACCCGCGTTACGGGTGGCAGTATATGTCTATGCCAAGAGTTACGGCGGATGCCGCCGCAAACGTGTTTGCAGTTTATTCAAACTTCTCTGTTCCTGTTTCCGAGTCCGAGATCTTTTATTCAAAGAACGGCGTTCCTATCAATGAAGATAATAGCTGGGACTATAGCGGCCGCTATCAATTGAAAGTGGGGGATGAAGAACACCGTTATTATATCAAGCAGGATTACACAACGGTAAAAGGAAATTTCGAACGCGAGCCACGTTACTACTCAAGTGTATCATTTGATGGTGCTACGTGGTTTGGTTCGGGTAATACAAACGACGATAATCCGAATTATGTAAATGCAGTCAATGGTTATGCTTCTCCGCCCGACCGTACACGGTATAATGCAACCGGCTACTGGCCAAAGAAGCTGGTGCATTATCAATCTGTGCCGGGACAAAATACTGTATGGCAAACTTATCCATGGACGTTCATCCGACTATCAGGTTTATGGTTATTGTATGCCGAATGTTTGAACGAGGTATCCGGTCCTTCTTCCGAAGTGTATTCATGGATCGATATGGTGAGAGAGAGAGCTGGTTTGAAAGGCGTGCTCGAATCATGGTCTCAATTTTCCCGCAATGCCAGCAAACCAGCAACAAAAGATGGCCTCCGCCAGATCATTCATCAGGAAAGAAGGATTGAACTGGCTTTCGAAGGACAGGCCGGCTGGGATCTGCGCCGCTGGAAGGAATTGCAAAGCGTGCTGTCAAGGCCATTCCAGGGCTGGACCGTTTTCAACAGAACAGTTGCCGGTTACTACCAGCTCAGCACCGTATATCAACCATCGTTTGGATTGAGGGATTACCTATTCCCGATACAGGAATATGATATGATCGCCAACCCTAACCTTGTGCAAACTCCTTATTGGTAATAAAATCTACGAACTGCTTAATATATGACTATGAATTTTTCATATAAACCTTTATCGCTCATTCTATGGATGGTTTCCATAGCATGTTTCTTATCCTGCAGCAAAATATCAGAATACAAGGATGTTGTTTCGCAGGATCTGACAAAGCCTTTACCCGTTACCAATGTACAGGTAACAAACAGGTCAGGTGGTGCGATCATTACTTATACGTTGCCGGCTTCCGAAAACATACTTTATGTACAGGCAAATTATAAGATCAATGAGACCGCAAGCCGGCAAACAAAATCATCGTATTACTCAGATACCATCCTTGTTGGTGGTTTTGAAAAAAGCCAGGACTACAAAGTTGTGTTATACAGTGTGAGCCGGGCAAATGTATTCTCTGATTCTGTTGTGGTGACCGTTCACCCCGGCACACCCGCTTATCTCAATTCATTTCCAACAATTGTTACCAAACCTGATTTCGGCGGCATCAACATTAATGTACTGAACATAGAGAAGGCAAACCTCGGAATCATTACCATTGCGAAGGACCCGGTAACAAAACAATTTGAGATCATCAATCAGAATTATACCAGCAAAGACTCGATCTCATACAGTCTGCGTGGTTACGATACCATACCAAAAGAGTTTGGTATTTATATCACCGACCAGTTTGGAAATATCTCTGATACATTCTTCACAACCATCACGCCGATCTTTGAAATACAGATGGACAAAGGCAGGTTCAGTCCGTATGTATTGCCCACAGATACAAAAACAGGATTCGGTTGGGAGATCCAGAACATATGGAACGATAATACCGGCTCACCGGGTTACCACACAGAGCAACCTATACAACCACTGGTATGGCCTGCCGTGATCACGTTTGATATGGGACAGACGGCCAAATTAAGCCGCTATACTATCTGGAACCGCGGTATCGATGGGAGCGGAAACTGGCTATGGCAGGCGGGTGCGCCACTTACCTGGACGCTTTGGGGACGCGCCACTTCACCAGTAGATGAAACCCTTCCAAGCGGACCTGGTTCACCGGAACCGGGAGAGACCTCCGCAAACGGCTGGATCAATCTTGGAACTTTCCGGTTGCCCGACAAACCGTCCGGTTTATCAAATCCGCAATACACAAATGCAGATCTTGATTTCTGGAACGCAGGCTTCAGTTACAACTTTTCGCTAGACCTTCCCAAAGTGAGATATATGCGATTCCAGTGTCTTGAAAACGCATCATTGACCAATAACTTTTTTAACCTGGCAGAACTGACCTTCTGGGGAGATCCCAGATAACCCGATTGCTCAGCTAATAATAAACTACATCGTCATGTTCAAAAATATAGCACAAAGGCTCTGGATATTTTTTCTTGTATGCCTGTTTGCCTGTTCGCAAAGACCGGATGAATTCCGGGAATTTCTTAATGGCGAAGAGATCAAATATCCCGGCGCCATCAGCAAATCGTTTGTCCTTTCAGGAGATGGACGTTTAGGTATCGGCTGGTCGCCGAGTCCGGACCCGTCTGTATCTCATTACATGGTTTACTGGAACAATAACCGCGATTCCATCCGGGTGGCTGCTACTTCATACGATCCATCGGATACCATCTATACAGTGATCAGCAATCTGCAGGAATACACCTACTCATTGTTTGTTTTTTCATTTGATAACAAAGGCAACAAATCCATCCCAACAGAGATCCAGAATGCGCGCGTATACGGTACAACCTATCGCCAAAGTTTGATGAACCGCCCGGTAAATCTTACAGACCCTTATCGATTGCTGAATGATGATGGAACATCGGTCACGCTGAACTTCCTGACGCCCGATACTACAAACACGCTGACCAATATCCGCTACACGGATCTTGGCGGCCAGCTAAAAGAAGTGGCATTGCTGCCGGCACAGAATTCCATCACACTGGATGATTATAAATATGGCACCAAAGTAGCCTATCAATCTTATTACAAACCGGCCAATTCCGCATTGGATACATTCTCAGCATCGCTGGCAGATACGTTTCCAGCAATTGAGTTTGGTATTGTGAAATGCGATAAGGCCCTTTTCAATGGGCTGAACCTTCCGTACGATGTGCAACCTTACGAAGGGCAAACCAATCTTGCAAAGCTTTGGGATGGTTCGGTCGGCCCGCAGGGATACCCGGACATTTTTCACAGTAACGGAGACAGTCCGTTGCCGCACCACTTCACATTTGATATGGGCAAAGCGTATGACAGCCTCAGAACACTGGAGGTGACCGGCCGCAACTGCTGTCATAATCCGGTTCAGTACGAGATCTGGGGAATTACAGATATTACCAATGCAGCAACAACTGTCCCGGGCAATGATCCGGGATGGAAAGACGATGCAATTGCCAAAGGCTGGATCCTTCTGCAGGAAGTAAACCGCTCGGATGATGGCACCGGTCCCTACACTATCAACTTTCCAACGAATACTCCAACAATCAGGTATGTACGGATCCGGGTGAAGAAAGTAGCGTCCAACGATGGATCATACAGTAACCTGAGCGAATTGACATTTGGGTATAAAAAATAAAATGTATAGGCAGTAGCAATAGCACTGCCCGCATTTTCCTGGAATAAATCACGTTAAATAATCCATGCCAACAATAACATTGTCCATTCCCGAAAAAACAAATGCAGATAACTTTACCAATAAGGCCGACAAATGTTTTGCTATGAAATTAATGATCGCTTCACTCTTCACCCTCGTATCTTCCGTTGCTTTTACTCAGGACCGTCCCCTGCGGATCTGGTTTGATAAACCTGCCGCTCAATGGGAGGAAACACTTCCGCTGGGTAATGGCCGCCTTGGTATGACACCGGATGGCGGCATCGAAAAAGAAAAGATCGTGTTGAACGATATCACCCTGTGGTCGGGAAGCCCGCAGGATGCCAATAATTACAATGCGTATAAACAACTTCCGGCCATCCGGCAATTATTATCCGAAGGGAAAAATGATGAAGCACAGAAACTCATCGATAAAGAATTTATCTGTCTCGGCCCTGGTTCCGGCGGAAGACAATGGGGCTGCTTTCAAATGCTTGCCGAGCTGAACATCACTTACCTGTTTTCAGGTGATACAAAAAAATACAATAACTACTCGAGAATACTTTCCCTCGATAGTGCCATCGCTACCACCAGCTTTGAACTGAATGGTGTTAAGTACACCCGGGAATACTTCTCCAGTTTTGGCGATGACGTGGACATAGTAAGAATAACGGCTGATAAAAAAGGAATGATCAGTTTTTCAGTCGGTATCAGCCGCCCCGAAAGAGGCTCGTCATCTGTTGCAGGAAAGGCATTGCAGCTGAGCGGTCAGCTGGACAACGGCACCGACGGAAAAGGGATGCAATACTTTACAGAGGTAAAAGTGCTGAACAGCGGCGGTTCGCAAACAGCCAAAGAGAACGAGCTCGTTATTAGCGGAGCCGACGAAGCGATCCTGATCATTTCAACAGCAACCGATTTTCGCAACACCGGCTACAAAGAACTTGTTGCAAAGAATATGGCTGCTGCCCTCGCACGTAAATACGCTGTTCAGAAACGACAGCACATCGCTTCATTCAAAAAACTGTTTGACAGAGTGAAGGTGGATCTGGGTGCCGGGATCAATGAATCACTTACAACAGACAGGCGTCTCGCAGAACATTACCAGTCACCTGAGAAAGACAGGTCATTACCGATCCTGTTCATGCAGTTTGGCAGATACCTCAGCATCAGCAGCACAAGAATTGGATTGCTGCCACCGAACCTGCAGGGGCTGTGGGCAAACCAGGTACATACACCCTGGAATGGCGATTATCATTTGGATGTGAACGTACAAATGAATCACTGGCCCGTTGAAATGTCCAATCTTTCTGAATTAAATCTGCCGCTGACTGAACTGGTCAGAGGTTTGGTTGAACCCGGCGAGCGGACTGCAAAAGCGTATTACAACGCGCAGGGATGGGTAGCGCATGTGATCACGAACGTATGGGGATTTACCGAACCGGGCGAGAGCGCATCATGGGGTATTTCCAAATCAGGATCAGGATGGCTTTGCAATAATCTATGGGATCATTATGCGTTCAGCAATGATATAAATTATCTTAAAAGCATCTATCCGATCCTGAAAGGTTCCGCGCTTTTTTATAACAGTATCCTGGTGAAAGACGGGAGAACGGGATGGCTGGTCACTTCTCCATCATCGTCACCGGAAAATTCGTTTTATCTTCCCAATGGGAATCATGCGAGCATCTGCGTTGGCGCAGCGATCGACAACCAGATCATCCGTGAATTATTCGGCAATGTAATCACTGCCGCGCGGAAACTGGAGATCGATCAGTCATTCGCAGATTCCCTGGAATCAACCTTACCCAAACTTCCACCCGCAGCCATCATTTCAAAAGACGGTCGCATACAGGAGTGGTTAGATGATTATAAAGAAACAGATCCCCAACATCGTCATATCTCGCACCTGTATGGATTATTTCCGGCCAACCTGATCACAGCAAACGGTACACCGGAGCTGGCAGAAGCTGCGAAGAAAACACTCAATGTCCGGGGAGATGACGGACCGAGCTGGTCCATCGCCTATAAACAACTTTTCTGGGCGAGGTTGCTGGATGGCAACCGGGCATTCAAGCTGTTAAGGGAAATACTGAAGCCGACACTTCGCACAGATATTAACTACGGCGCCGGCGGCGGTGTATATCCGAACCTTTTTTCCGCTGGTCCTCCGTTCCAGATAGATGGTAACTTTGGAGCAGAAGCCGGCACCATTGAAATGCTGCTGCAAAGCCATGCAGGATATATTGATCTGTTGCCCGCCATTCCTGATCTGTGGAAACCTTCAGGTTCGGTAAAAGGTTTAAGAGCGAGGGGCAATATCACTGTAGATTTCAGTTGGAAAGATGGCGTTGTTACCGGTTATAAGATCACATCACCCGATAAGCAAACAGTAAAAGTGAAAGCAAATGGCAGTATCAAAACGATCAGTGTTGTTAAAAAATAAGTGCTCCTTCATGAAACAACTATTGCTGGTCATATCCATTTTATCATGCAACATACTGCTATCGCAGCATAGCAGATCCTCACTTGCCACTACTCCTCCGATGGGCTGGATGACCTGGAATCTTTACGGTGAACACATCAACGAAGAGATCATCAAAGGCATAGCCGACGCAATGGATTCCTCAGGCATGGTGAAAGCCGGTTATCAATACCTGATCATTGACGATGGATGGCAGGGTGGAAGAGATAATAAGAACAATATCATTCCTGACAATATTAAATTTCCGTCCGGGATTAAATCACTTGCGGACTATGTACATGCGAAAGGCATTAAACTGGGCATCTATTCTGATGCCGCTTCATTGACATGCGCCGGATATACAGCAAGTTTGAATTTTGAAGAACAGGATGCAAAAACGTTCGCGGAATGGGGCATCGATTATCTGAAATATGATTACTGCAATGCTCCGGCAGATTCAGCAACAGCGTATCAACGCTATACAAAGATGTCAGGTGCGTTAACAGGATCAGGCCGTGATATTGTATTCGGCGTTTGTGAATGGGGTGGACGAAAACCGTGGACCTGGGCTGCAGCAGCAGGTGGTAATCTCTGGCGCACAACCGGCGATATCCGCGACAAATGGAAAACAAAACCCAATGAAGGCGGGGATGGAATAATGGACATCGTGGCTGTAAACGGAAACCTTTCGGCCCATGCAGGTCCCGGTCATTGGAATGATCCGGATATGCTGGTGATCGGTTTGTATGGAGCAAAAGGGCCGTCTTCAGATCTTGGTGGAATTGGTTGCTCCGATACAGAATACCAAAGCCAGATGAGCTTATGGAGCATTATGGCGGCACCGCTTATTGCAACGAATGATCTTACCCGAATGAACGATGTAACTAAGAAGATCTTTCTCAACAGCGAAGTGATCGGTATCAACCAGGACAGGGAAGGCAAACAGGCGCAACGCATCAACTCCTCTGCTGAATGGGAAATCTTTCTGAAGCCATTGCAAAACGGAGACGCGGCCATTGCGATCTTAAATAAAAGCGATAAGCCACTGGATACAATGATCAGCATCAAAGATCTCAAACTCACCGGCAATTACATCATCAGGGATGTATGGCAACATTCGGTAGTTGGGGCAAAAAATAGCTGGAAGGGTAAAGTAATGTCACATGAAACAAAACTGTTCCGGTTGATCAGAAAATAACTTCCTCCCTGATCGATCCAAACCCTCTTGTATAATGATGCGTATGCATCAGGTTAAATATTAAACACCGGATATAATTATTATGGATAAAAGAAAACACTGTGGCGCGCGATTTTTAAGGATCACTACCTGTCTGTTTTTCCTTGCAGGAGGATTGAGTTTTCAAAAAGGCTTTTCACAGGACGTTTTTATCCCTGTGCAAACGGCCGATAATACCCTTGTTCTAAAAGCTGATAAAGAAAAGAATCTCTCAATTATTTATCATGGGAAAAAGATAGATAATGCAAATGAATATGCATACCTGAGCTCAGTATATAACCAGCCGCCTGATTATTCCGAAGTGCTTAACGCCGCCTATGTTGCTTCAGGATCGCGCAATCTGCTGGAGCCTGCGATCACAGTAACGCACGCGGATGGAAACAACTCCCTCGATCTCCGATATGTAAAACATCAAACAACAGCGATCGATGAAAATGTTTCGCTGCTCACCGTTTATCTGAAAGACGTTGTTTATGACCTTGATGTAACCCTGTTTTATAAGTCCTATTCAAAAGAAGATGTGATAGAGCAATGGGTAGCTGTTAAAAACCGGGAGAAGGGAAATGTTGTCCTGCATAAATATTCATCTGCCAATCTTTATCTGAAAGGAAAAAGTTTCTGGCTGAATCAGTATCATGGCGATTGGGCAAAAGAAATGCAACCCGAAGAAGCAAAGCTGACGCATGGCATTAAAACCCTTGACTCAAAACTGGGAACAAGAGCCAACCTGTTCCAGCCATCTATGTTCATGATCTCGATAGATAAACCTGCAACAGAAGATGAAGGTACCGTATTGTTTGGCTCTCTGGAGTACAGCGGCAATTTCCGGACGGATCTTGAAGTAGATTTCCAGGATAATCTCAGGATCTTTTCAGGGATCAATAACTATGCGTCACCTTATACACTGAAAGCCGGTGAAGAATTCGTCACCCCCGCGTTTGTTTATGTTCTTTCCAACAAGGGAAAAGGGCATGCCAGCCGTCAATTGCATGACTGGGCAAGAAACTATAAACTGCTTGATGGAAAAGGGGAACGGCTCACACTGTTAAATAACTGGGAAGCTACTTATTTTGATTTCAATGAAAACAAACTAAAGGAACTTTTAAAAGATACACGTAAACTTGGTGTTGAATTATTCCTTTTGGATGATGGTTGGTTTGCAAACAAATACCCAAGAAACAATGATCAAACCGGCTTGGGCGACTGGCAGGAGAATAAAAACAAGCTGCCAAACGGAATAGCCGCACTCGTTAAAGAAGCGGATAAGAACGGCGTAAAATTCGGGATCTGGCTTGAGCCGGAAATGGTGAGCCCTAAAAGTGAATTATATGAAAAGCATCCTGATTGGGTGGTGAAACAACCGGCGAGGGCTGAGCATTATTTCCGCAATCAGCTGGTGCTTGATCTCAGCAATCCGAAAGTGCAGGATTTTGTATTCAATACAATAAATGACCTGTTCGTCAAAAATCCGGGTCTCGCGTATATTAAATGGGATTGCAATGCTGTCATCTACAACGCGCACTCTGCCTATCTCTCTGATCAATCACATTTTTATATCGATTACGTCCGCGGCCTTTACAGTGTATTGAAAAGGATCCGGGAGAAATATCCGAATATTCCGATGATGTTATGTTCCGGTGGAGGTGGCCGGGTAGATTATGGAGCACTTCAGTTTTTTACAGAATACTGGCCAAGCGATAACACAGATCCGCTGGAACGCATTTTTATGCAATGGGAGTATTCATATTTCTATCCCGCTATTGCAGGCGCCAATCATGTTACCGACTGGGGAAAACAACCGATCAAGTTCAGAGTGGACGTAGCAATGATGGGTAAACTCGGTTTTGATATCGTGGTAAGCCGCCTCGATCCAAAGGATCTTGCCTTCTGTCAAAATGCGATCAAAGAATATCAGTCATTCCGCAACATCATCTGGCAGGGGAATCAGTATCGCCTTGCAGATCCGCGTGAAGAATCTGTTGCTTCTGTTGCTTATGTAGATAAGGCAAAAGCAAACGTTATTGTTTTCAATTACCTGGTGAATAACCGTTATGGAGAAGGCAGCAGTTCGCCGATACGTTTGAAAGGACTGGATCCGCAGGCTGTTTATTCTATAAAAGAAATAAGTCTTTATCCCGGAACAACTTCAACTATAAATTCTTCCACACAGCTATCAGGTGATTTCCTGATGAAGATCGGGTTTAATCCGCAGGTCAGAAACGGGCGGACAAGCGTGGTCTTAAAGCTGGAGAAGGTCAAATAGAGAAGTATAACTGTAAGCACCCCGGTGGCAGTTTCAGCAATCCTGAAGCTGCCTTTTTTATAAACAGGCACTGCTGAATAACTATGCTGTATCAGCATGATAAACCGTCAGCACAAAAGCCTTCAGCAGCTATCGGTCCTCCTGCATTATCATTAAACTAATAAAGATCAGGCAAACGCAGCCCGCCTAACCTTTGAAACCTATCAAACGTTCAAGATCTTTCACCAGAAACCAGCAGTTACTCAGCCCCCTTAATACAGGTCCGCAAAAATAGCTGTTCCATCTTTTTGATCATTCATAACCTGATATTAACCTTTCCATTTGCCTCCCCTCAAAACGCCTATCTTTATCGCGTTATCAAACGCAAGGAACGGGAGCAGATTTTGTAAGCAATAGGGATGGAATTTCTCTGCGGAAATAAACCAGCCATTCAGTTTTTTGTATTATTAAAAAGAGATTGATCATGTTCAAAGACGCAACAATCGTCGAAATTGAAGCGGCCATGCAGGCTGCATGGGACGCATTTCATGTATACAGAAAAATATCATTGCATCAGCGTGCTGAATTCATGCGCAATATCGCCAGGGAGATCGAAGCGATCGGCGATGAGCTGCTTAAGGTGACCGGAGAAGAAACCCATTTACCTGAAGCAAGATTAAGAGGCGAACGTGCGCGCACAATGTTCCAGCTTACAAGTTATGCAGAAGCATGTGAGCGTGGCGACTGGCTGGAAGCAAGGATCGACACCGCAATTCCTGATAAAGCGCCTCCAAAACCCGATATCCGCAAGATGCTGGTTCCGCTCGGGCCGGTTGTCGTGTTCGGCGCAGCCAATTTTCCGTTTGCCTATTCTACCGCCGGTGGAGATACTGCCTGTGCATTTGCCGCGGGTTGCCCGGTTATTGTAAAAGCCCATCCTGCACATGCACGCACCAGTGAGTTGGTCGCCGGGGCAATTCATAAGGCCGCAAGATCATCCGGCCTGCCCGCTGCAGTATTTACACATTTACATGGAGCATCATTTGAAGTAGGAAAAGCATTGGTGGAACACCCGCATACCAGAGCCGTTGGATTTACGGGTTCTTATTCGGGCGGCAAACAACTTTTCGATTGGGCAAACCAACGCAAACAACCAATTCCGGTGTTTGCGGAAATGAGCAGCATCAACCCTGTTTTTTTATTACCGGGAAAAATGAAAGATGCCGCTGCAGAAACCGCAAAAGCTTATGCGGGCTCCATCACACTTGGCGTTGGACAATTCTGCACCAACCCGGGACTGATCATCGGTATTGATAATAATGACCTGAATGTCTTTATAGAAACACTTTCCGGAGAGATCACTAAAACGCAGCCGGCAACAATGCTCAACACCGGCATTTTTAAGAATTACGTGGAAAGAAGGGCAAATGCGATTGCGCAGACGCAGGTGGAAACCGTTGCTGTGTCAGACACAGACCCGCAAATGGATCAGGGCACACCCACAGTGGCAACTGTTCCCGCTGCTGTGTTTATGCAAAATGCTATTCTTCATCAGGAAGTATTCGGACCGTATTCACTTGTGGTCAAATGCCATGATGAATTGGAAATGCTGGCCGTAGCCAGACATCTTGAAGGACAATTAACAGCCACATTAATGGCAACTGAACAGGATATACTTGATCACGATGCGCTGGTAGAAGAAGTGAAAAATATCTGCGGCAGATTTATCCTGAACGGAGTGCCCACAGGCGTTGAAGTTTGCCTTTCCATGCAACATGGTGGCCCGTTCCCGGCAACAACAGATAGCAGGTTTACCTCAGTTGGCGCAGATGGAATCAAGCGCTTTGCGCGACCGGTTGCTTTTCAGAACTGGCCTGATAGTTTGCTGCCGGCGGAATTGAAGAACGGAAACCCTCTGCAGATCTCGAGGATCGTAGATAACAGGAGGAGCGAAGGAGGTTTTTAAACGAAGACGTATTGTTCGCACCTCCGCTTCGCTATGGAGGATACAGCCCGCAGATTTTAGGACATTGGTCATCAATACACAAAATGCCTGCAGCAGTTGTCAGTGCTCAGGCATTTTATTAAACTGATCAGGCAAACGCAGCCTGCCTGATCTTTGAAACCTCTCAAACGTTTTACCAGAAATCTCCGGTTATTCGGCAACCCCTGATTTAGGTACGCGGTAGCGAAGTCTTCCTTTTCAATAATAATGCCCACCATACAGTACCTGCAATGGACAGAATGAAGTATCCTGCAAGGATATAAACGATAGATGGAATGTAAGCCGATGCTCCAAACCAGTCTTTCCGGGAAATAAGAAACCAGATGCCAGAACCACTTCTCAGGATCTCCCAGGCTATGGAAGACAGGTTGCCATCCATCAGGTCTGTCAGCGCATAAACGCTCAGGAAAATAAACCCGCCGTACCAGAAGATAAGTCCCGTATCGATCTCTTTTATGCCTGCAATATTTCCGAAAAGATAACTTACAAAAAAGAGGAGCATCAGCAATTGAAACCAGCACCAGGCTTTAAATCCGGGTGGGGCAGCGGTTGTGTACTTCTGAAAATCATAAACATTCGCGATCTTATAAACCGGGAACCGGTCTGCTACATCTGCCGGGCGATAACCCGTAGGCTTAAACCATAATTTTAATTTTTCGCTCCAACTTTCCGTCCGCCAGGTGTCTTGTATCATTAGCCAGACGTGCTGAAAATTGATCCTTATTGGATTCCAGGTTCTGGCCGGTCGTGTAATGCCATACACCGGCGGCACATCTCTCAGCTCTTCCTGGTAGCTTCCGAACCATTTATCCCAGACGATAAAGATCTGTCCATAATTCTTATCGAGATATTCCGGATTGATCGCATGGTGCACGCGGTGATGCGAGGGCGTAACTATGATCTTCTCCAGGAAACCCATCTTCCCGATATGTTGTGTATGATACCAGAACTGTGCAAACAAATGCAGTGGTGCTACCACCGCGATCACCTGCCCGGGCACGCCCAGCAAAGCGGCAGGCAACAGAAAGATCACAAAAACCCTTGCGATCGATGAAATGCTTTGCCTTAGCGCACATGCCAGGTTGAACTCCTCACTGCTGTGATGAATAATATGACCGTTCCAGAAAAAATTACTCACATGCTGGATCCTGTGCACCCAGTAGCCTGCAAAATCCAGCGCCAGGAAGGCGATAAGATAAACAATGACCGTCGAAGAAATATGCGTAATGGCCAGATGGCTCACCAGCCAGGGATAAGAAATCAGAACCAGCACCAGACCAAGCACGTCTTTAGTAACATTAGTGACGCCGCTACTCAGGCTGGACAACATATCCATCGTCTGCACGGTCTCCTTTTTCCTGAACCAGCCATACCATTTTTCAAATACTACCAGGAGTAAAAAAGCCGGCATGGCGAACAGTAAAATCTTTCCATACGTTTCCATACAAAAGCAATCTTAACCAAATCTACCTTCTTTCCATTACTCTTCCATGCCGCCCACCAACATCTTGACTCTTGTCAATAGTTCATTTTTTAACCCGTATTCTCACTATCTTAACCACTTTCAAAATTTCCTCTTCCTCCCTTTTCTCCCTTTGAACTCTTAGCTTAATTTTAGGTCCTTACCAGAACCATCTATTATAATAATTTATGAAATATACGTTCGATTGTGTTGATGCACACACTTGTGGAAATCCCGTCAGGCTTGTCAGAAAAGGCGGCCCGGAGCTGGAAGGCGCCAATATGAGCGAGAAGCGTCAGCATTTTCTGAAGCATTACGACTGGATAAGAACAGGGCTGATGTTTGAACCGCGCGGGCACGACATGATGAGTGGAAGCATCCTCTATCCGCCCCACGATCCGGCAAATGATGTGGCGGTATTGTTTATCGAAACCAGCGGATGCCTGCCGATGTGTGGCCACGGAACAATCGGTACGATCACCATCGCCGTGGAAGAAGGCCTGATCAAACCCAAAATACCCGGCATCATCAGAATGGAAGCCCCGGCAGGTCTGGTGCTCATCGAATACAAAGAGGAGAACGGCAAAGTAAAATCGGTAAAGCTCACCAACGTCGCTTCATTTCTCCATTCAACCGCACTGAAAGTACAATGCCCTGATCTTGGTGAACTAACGGTGGATGTTTCATATGGCGGTAATTTTTATGCGATCGTTGATATACAGGAAAATTTTAAAGGACTGCAACATTATACTGCCGGACAGCTGATTGCGTGGGCAAGAGTGCTGAGAGAAAACATTAATGCAGCTTATGAGTTCATTCACCCGGAAAATGAAACCATCAGGGGATGTTCTCATGTATTGTGGACAGGTGATGTGCTCGACCCGCAAAGCACTGCGCGCAATGCAGTGTTCTATGGAGATAAAGCGATCGACCGCTCACCCTGTGGCACCGGCACCAGCGCGCGCATGGCCCAGTGGTATGCAAAAGGATTGCTGAAAAAAGGGCAACCTTTCATCCACGAAAGTATTATCGGCAGTAAGTTTACCGGGCTGATCGAAGAGGAAACCACCATTGCCGGCATGCCCGCCATTCGTCCGGGTGTGGAAGGATGGGCAAGGATTTATGGATACAACCAGATCTGGATCGATACGGATGATGACCCTTATGCACATGGATTCCAGGTGATCTAAGAAACGATGGCTGATGACAGATGAGCGTTGGCCGAAAACGGCCTATCACCGATAAACTTTCACAACAAATGGAAAGTGATTTCAGCATAAGACCATTTAAACTACGAAAAGGGGAGATCGGCCAATGGCAATCGAACCCTTATTGAAAATCCAACAATAAACAATGAACATAACAATTATCGGAGGCGGAGTGATCGGTTTGTGTAGTGCTTATTATTTACATAAGCAGGGGCACCGCGTTACAGTTATTGAGCGTAATGACATTACAGACGGATGTTCCTTTGGTAATATGGGATATATTTCGCCATCGCATTTCGTGCCTCTTGCTACGCCGGGCATGGTATCACAGGGGATCAAATGGATGATGAGCTCCTCCTCACCATTTTATATACAACCCAGGCTGGACTTAGATCTGATGCGCTGGGGCTTTGCATTCTGGAGATCCGCGAATGCGCGCCGCATGAATGAAAGCATTCCGCATCTCAACAATCTTCTTCAGCTTAGCCGCCGCCTTACAAAAGAAATGACACAGGCAATGCCCGGATCATTTGAGATGCTGGAGAAAGGTTGCTGGATGTTATACAAAAATGAGAAGACCGGCGATCATGAGAAGCACCTCGCGGAGCAGGCAACTTCGCTTGGGTTGACAACGATCAACTGCACGCGTCAGCAGGTACAGGAAAAAGAAACAGCCGTAGAAGTGGATGTAGCCGGCGGCGTGTTATATGTTGACGACAGTCATGTCAATCCCGCCCAAATGATGAATGCCCTTTACGAATACCTGAAGGCTGCCGGTGTAAAGTTTTGGTTGAGGACAAACGTGACAGGCTTTGAAAAACAAGGACAACGGATCACAAAAGTGTTGACCGATAAGGCAGATCTTGATCTCGACGAACTGGTCATTGCCAACGGCTCCTGGATCGGCCCGATCTCCAAATTGCTTGGCCTTAGCATGCTGATGCAGCCCGGCAAAGGGTACAGCATGGCCTACGAAGGTGTTAAGGCCAATCTGCAGCATCCTTCCATTCTTGTCGATGACCGCGTAGCAACCACCCCCATCAGAGATTGGCTGCGCATTGGCGGCACCATGGAAATGAGCGGTCACAACGACAGGATCCTTCCCAAAAGAGTACTGGCCATCTACGAGGCCTTCAAAAAATACTATCCCACTATCTCCATCACAACTCCCGAACCATCCAAAGCATGGTTTGGTTACAGACCCGTAACGCCTGATGGAATGCCGTATATCGGCCGTCACCCGAAATTTGGCAACCTCATCTATGCGGGCGGGCATGCCATGCTTGGCGTAAGTGCCGCTACCGGTACAGGACAATTAGTGAGTGAACTCGTGGCCAGGGAAAAAACTATTATCCCGGTGGAAGCATTCAGACCGGATCGGTTCTGAGTGCCGGAGAAATGGAACAAAACTGTGCCCCGGTGTGTGTCTCACACACCGGAACAAAACTGCGCCCCGGTGTGTGTCTCACGCACCGGAACAAAACAATTACAATCAGCCCTCTCAAACCATTCCGCTTTCAATCTGTTACTTACTTTTACAAAACTGACAGACCTGAAAAGGCACTCTTTGCCTCCTGAGGCAAAGGAATGTTAAATTTGAAGCCAGCGGTTTTACCCGTTTTATTTTTACACTGATATGGACTGTACATCTACCCGTTTATCGTACGCAAGCACAGGAGTATTTTCGAAGATAGCAACAGATTACATTGCGAATGCGCCGGCACTGGCTCCGTTCTTTCAGCATGCACCAACATTGGATGGCATAAAGAATGCAATAAAAGAAAGGCAGCAATTTCCTACCAACCGGAAAGCACTGGTGGAGGAACTGGAGAAACAGTATGCTACTGTTTCCCGAAGCAAACAAGTGCTGAATAACATGCAATTGTTGTTATCTGCGGACACATTTACCATCACTACCGCACATCAGAACAATATTTTCACGGGTCCTTTATATTTTATCTATAAGATCCTGCATGCGATCAGGCTTGCCGCTGATCTGAAAAAAGAACTTCCGCAATACAACTTTGTGCCCGTGTATTATATCGGCTCGGAAGATGCAGATCTTGCGGAACTCAATCATATCTATCTTGACGGAACAAAACTGGTTTGGGAAACCAACCAGCGCGGTGCCGTGGGCCGGATGAAGATCGATACAGCGTTACTGCGCCTGATCGACAGGATGGAAGGGCAGCTTTCTGTTGAAGAACACGGCCGTGAGATCATCCATCTCATCCGCCAGCATTATAAAAGCGGTGATACAGTACAGCATGCAACCTTCAGTTTTGTGAACGCATTGTTTGCTGAATACGGATTGATCGTTCTGTTGCCGGATAATGGATCACTCAAAAAACAAATGTTGCATTTGTTTGAAGATGATCTGTTGCATCAAACAGCGTCTTCGATCGTTGGTAAAACTTCCGGCCAAATCCAGGATGCCGGTTATAAAACACAGGCGCATCCGCGGGAGATCAATCTTTTTTATTTAAAAGATGATATACGTGAGCGGATCGAATTGCATAGCAATGAATATTCCGTATTGAATACTGCGTTGCAATTTCCCCAGGAACAAATGCTCGCAGAACTGCAATGGCATCCCGACCGCTTTAGCCCGAATGTAATCCTTCGCGGATTGTACCAGGAAACGATTCTACCCAATATTGCATTCATTGGTGGTGGGGGAGAGCTGGCCTACTGGCTGGAATTAAAGGAATTATTCCAGCACTATAAAGTACCTTATCCGGCCCTTATCCTGCGTAATTCTTTTTTGGTTGTTGAAAAGAAATGGCAGGACAAGATCAATAAACTGGGCTTTACAATACCCGAATTGTTTTCAAAAGAACAGGTACTGCTCAACAAACTGGTGAAGCGTGATACCATAAACAAACTTCAGCTGGATGGCACGATATCCGGTACAAACGCACTTTATGATTCAATCCTTCAGCAGGCAACGGCAATAGACACCACACTCGAACGTCATGTACAGTCTCTCCGGCAGAAAGCCATGTACAGGCTGAAAGAACTGGAAAAAAAAATGCTTCGCGCCGAAAAAAGAAAATTCAGCGACCAGCACCGGCAGATCCAGGCGATACGTAAAACCTTATTCCCGGGCGATGGCCTGCAGGAACGTACGGACAACCTGGCCTATTTCTATGCAAAATGGGGAAAGACATTTATTGATCAGTTATATCAGCACTCACCCGGACTGGACCAGGAGTTTGTTGTGCTGAATGTATCCTGAGCTATAATAGGGGTTGCTGAATAGCTGCGGGGTTCTGCTGAAACCTTTCAAACCTGTCAGTCCCCTATATAAGTTTACTCGGCATCAAAATCATTTGACCAGCCTTCTTTTCTTAGCTTCTCTACTTTTTCAAGCACTTCCTTTTCCATGTTCTCTTTATAGGAGATCATTTTCCTGCTCACTGAGTCATCAAAAGCACCGATGATCTGTGCGGCGAGCAGGCCTGCATTTTTTGCGGCATTCAACGCTACGGTCGCAACAGGCACTCCGTTTGGCATCTGCAGGATCGACAATACAGAATCCCAGCCATCGATGGAATTGGATGATTTTACCGGCACGCCGATCACCGGCAGGGGTGTAATAGAAGCCACCATGCCCGGCAAATGCGCCGCACCGCCAGCTCCCGCAATGATCACTTTCAACCCACGATCCTTCGCCTGTTTTGCATATTCGACCATCCGCAACGGCGTCCGGTGTGCAGATACAACTGTTACCTCCGCTGCTATCCCTAATTGCTTCAACACATCGGCCGCTGCCTGCATTATACTCAGATCGCTGTCGCTGCCCATGATGATGCCTACCTGTGGTTTCATGTAAGTGTGTTTAGTTCTGTTCGCGAAAATACAAAGTAAAAGGGTTCAGGCGAGCCAGAGGAGCCGGAGGATGGAGGTTTAATAGGTTTGATGGGTTTCAGAGGTTGCTACCGCGATTTGTAACGGTTTCTCGTAGCTGACCCCACCCCACCTGTCGGCGATTTTCAGAGCGCGGCAGCAACCTCTGAAACCTATTAAACTTCTGAAATCACTCAAACCTTTCTCGCCTCCCTACCTCAGCATTTCCCCCTTCAACCGGAGCAATTCCGTTTCCGACAATTTCGTTGCATACCGTGCGGCAATAAGACGGTTGTTTGCATCTTCGAGGCTGTTCTGAGCTTCGCGGAGCTGCACAAGCGTGGCCGCACCGAGTTTGTATACCTGGAATACAATGTCTACGTTCTCGCGGGCCAGCAGAATGTTTTCCTCTTCTATTGCGAGCGTCTGTTTGTTCTGATCATACACACGGAAGGCATTTACCACCGCAAGGTTTACCTGCGAACGCTGATTTTCGTAGCTCATCTGCAGGTAATTCACATTCAACTGAGCCTGACGTATCAGACGACGGGCATTCAGCCCGTTGAAGATGGGAATGTTTGCGGTAAGGCCGTAATTCAATCCGTTCGATTGATTGAACAGGGTAGAGAAGGGGTTGATCACCGTTTTATTATCCGTTCTGCTATAATTATACGCTGAATTGAATGATAGAACCGGCCAGCGTTCTGCTTTGCGCTCTTTCAATGTCAGCTGTGCGATATCGATAGTTTTTGAAGCGATCAGCAACTGAGGACTGTTCTTCTCAATATCCTGTTGAATATCGCCCAAAGCCATTCCCATATTCAGGGGAATGGAATCGTTTACTTCAAAAGAAGTGCCCAGCCTGGTGTTCATTGCCTGATTCAGTTGGTCTTTCAGCTGATCGATGAGCGCGAGTTGCTGCAGCTTTGCCGATTTCTGCGCATTCAGATCAACCTTGCTTTGCAACACATCTGGTTTTGCACCGGTACCAATATCAAGTTTGTACTGTGAAAGACGAACACGCTCTTCATTCAGTGCGATCTGCTCTTCCACAGCTTTCAATTGTTGTTTTTGTCTTACAACATTATAGTAAGTGGTGATCACCGCTGCAACACTGTTCACCACCTGATTCTTCACCGTCAGCGAACCCAGTGTCAGAAATTCTTCCCCTTTTTCACGGGTCGCAAACATTTTCAATCCATCAAACAAGGTCCATTGTAACTGTAAGGCCGCAGAACTATTATGAGAACGGATCCCGTTCTGCTGTCTTTTAGTACCATCAGCGAGGGTCTGCCGCTGGTTGTTATTATTCCAGGTTGTACTTGCCTGACCATTCAGCGTCGGAAGAAAAACCATGTTGCGGTATGAATAATCCAGCGCAGCCACCATTGAGTCGTTCTTCGATAATTGTATATCATAGTTATTCTGTAAAGCTGTTGCAATGGCTTCTTCCAGCGTCAGCATTCGCTGCGCATGCAATACAGAAGAGGTTGATAATAAAAATGCAAGTAATGCAAACTGAACTTTGTTCATGACTGTCTTTTTATGCTGGCTCTTCATGTTGTTCATTGATGATAGTGGCCTCTGTATGCGGCTCAGGGTACAATTTTTCCATTTCGCTGATCTTCTTTGGCGTTGACATATAAGAATACATGGCAGGGAGTACAAACAGTGTAAGTACGAGGGAAAACAGGATCCCACCTACGATCACGACACCCAGCGGAATACGGCTGGTGGCCGCAGCACCCAAAGAAAGCGCGATTGGCAATGCGCCCAATGCCATTGCCAGACTGGTCATCAGGATGGGGCGAAGCCTTTGCACGGAAGAATAGATAGCTGCCTCCGTTTTCTTCATCCCCTTCATCCGGTTCTGGTTAGCAAACTCCACGATCAGGATACCATTCTTTGTTACCAGGCCGATCAGCATGATCCCACCGATCTGCGAGAAGATATTGATCGTATGACCAAACATCCAAAGCGAAAGTACGGCACCCGCGATCGCAAGCGGCACCGTTACAATAATGATCAATGGGTCGATGAAACTTTCGAACTGTGCTGCAAGGATCAGGATGATCAGGCCAAGCGCAAGCAAAAATGCAAACGATGTATTGCTGCTGCTCTCCGCATAGTCACGGGATGAACCGGAAAGCGAGGTGGAGAATGTGTCATCCAGTAATGACGCCGCAATCCTGTTCATTTCTTTTACACCATCACCGATCGTATATCCCGGTTGCACACCCGCGGAAATAGTAGCCGATTTATAACGGTTGAAGTGATAGATCGACGGAGGAGTATTCGCCTCTTCTACAGTAACAAGGTTATCCATCGAGATCATTTCACCTCTTGAATTGCGGACAAAAAGATTTTTCAAATCATCCGGGTCGTCACGGTTTGAACGTTCCACCTGACCCATCACCTGGTATTGTTTACCATCCTTATTAAAATAACCGAGACGACGGTTGCTGTATGCCAGCTGCAGCGTTTCAGAAATATCACTGACGCTTACACCAAGTTCGCTTGCTTTCAGGCGATCGATAGCAACACGCAATTCAGGTTTATTGAATTTAAGATCGATATCCACCTGTTGCAATACTTTGCTCTTATTCGCTTCATCGAGGAATTTTGGGAGAATGGCTGTAAGCTTTTCAAAGTTGTTATTCTGCAATACGAACTGAACAGGTTGTCCGCCGCGTCGGTTCTGCTGGATCGTCTGCTCCTGGGAAGCAAACGCACGGCCTTCGTTGAATTTCGTCAGATTACGATTCACCATGTTTACGATCTGGTCCTGCGAACGGGTTCTTTCTTTTGGATCAACCAGCGTCACCCGTACACTGCCGTTATTTACATTACCGCCGGAAAAACCACTGGCAGTGATGGATAGCACGATCTGTTTTTCAGGAATCGAATCAAGCATAAGATTGGAAACCCGGTCCACATACTTATCCATCGCGTCATAGGAAGTTCCTTCAGGAGCTGTGAGACTCAGGCGGAACTGGCTGCGGTCTTCCATCGGAGCAAGCTCAGATTGCAAATTGCCGCCGATGAAATAAATGATGGCGCCGCAGGCTGCGATCAGTATGAAAGAAACCCATCTTACCTTCATGAATTTTGTCAGCGCCTGCTGATAAGAGTTCTCCATCCAACGGAAGAAAGGTTCTGTTTTTGTATAGAACCATGAGTGCTTATGTATATTTTTCTTACTAAGCTTAACGTTCAATACCGGTGTGAGCGTGAGCGAAACAAACGCGGAGATCAGCACAGCGCCGGCCACCACGATCGCAAATTCACGGAACAGGCTTCCCACAAACCCCTGGAGGAACAGGATAGGAAGGAACACCACCGCCAGGGTAATGGAAGTGGCGATAACAGCGAAGTAGATCTCCTTTGACCCTTCCATCGCCGCCTGCCATTTACCCATGCCCTTCTCCATCTTCTTATAGATGTTTTCCGTTACAACAATTCCATCATCCACCACCAGGCCGGTAGCCAGTACGATTGCCAGAAGAGATAATACATTAATAGTATAACCCATCACGTACATAATAAAGAAAGCTCCGATCAGCGACACCGGGATATCGATCAGCGGACGCAAAGCAATCAGCCAGTCGCGGAAGAATAAATAGATGATGATCACCACCAGCACAACGGCAATGATCAGCGTTTCTTCTACTTCAAGAATAGACCGTTTGATGAATCTTGTCTGATCAAGGGCAATATTTATCGTAAGGTCGTCAGGAATATCTTTTTTGATCTGTTCAAGACGTTTATAGAATTCATCAGAGATAGCTACATAGTTGGCTCCGGGCTGAGGTACCACTGCCAATGCGATCATTGGAATACCGCTTTCGCGAAGGGCGGTCTCTTCATTCTCCGGGCCAAGCACCACTTCTGCGATCTCCCGGATACGTACGTCGGCGCCATTAACATTCTTTATAATAACATTTCCGAACTCTTCTTCAGTATTAAGACGTCCGAAAGTCCGTACCGTTAATTCTGTTGCATTACCAGCGATCTTTCCGGAAGGGAGCTCCACATTCTCGCGCGCAAGCGCCGCCTGCACATCACCGGGAGTAAGTCCGAATGCGGTCAGTTTTGTCGGGTCTATCCAGATCCTCATTGCATAACGCTTCTCACCCCAGATCTGGATCCCGCTCACGCCGGGAATCGTTTGCAAACGCTCAACAAGTACGTTGTTGGCATATTCGGTGATCTGCAAAGGATTTCTTGTATTGCTCTGTACCGTCATTGAAAGGATCGGGTCCGAGCTTGCATCTGCTTTTGTTACTACCGGGGGAGCTTCAAGGTCAGGAGGGAGTGAACGTGCGGCCTGTGATACTTTATCGCGTACGTCATTTGCAGCGGCTTCAAGGCTGATACCGAGGTCAAACTCCACATTGATATTGCTTGTCCCATTGCTGCTGGTTGAGGTGATATTCTTGATGCCCGCAATACCATTGATTGCCTTTTCCAGCGGCTCGGTGATCTGCGTTTCAATGATATCAGCATTCGCACCAGCATAGGATGTGCGTACGCTGATATTCGGAGGATCGATGGCGGGGTAATCCCTTACACCCAGGAATTTAAAACCAATAATACCGAACACAATGATGATGATATTCATCACTATGGCAAGCACCGGCCGTCTTAAACTCAGTTCGGAGATATTCATTGCGAATTATTTATTGGATTGAGTCGCTTATTCTTTTTATTGCCACAATAAATAAACCAGAAAGTTTATTTATTGATGACTTTACCCACTTGTATTTTGGCTTCCGGCCTGATGCTGAGCAAACCGGTAACGATCACCGTATCGCCGGCTTTCAAACCTTCCGTTACCTGAACACGTGCAGAGTCGCGCACACCGGTTGTTACGTCCACAAACTTTGCCACACCGTTTTGAGCCAGCACTACTTTTTTACCTCTAGCCTGTGGAAGAATAGCCTGGGTGGGAATAAGAATAGCTTTCGGATCAGAATCGAATCCCAATTGCACTTTCGCAAACGCGCCCGGCAGCAACGCATCATCTTTGCTTTGAATGAGAGAACGAACTTTCAGGCTTCGTGTATTTTCCGCAACAGCAGATTCCGTTGCAATAACTTTCGCTGTGTATCTTTTGGGAGAACCTTCATTGGTAAAAGCAACCACTTGTCCCAGTTTGATCTTGCCTGTATACTTTTCCGGAACGGTAAAATCAAGTTTCAGTTCGCCGGTCTGGTTGATAACGGCGAGAACGGTAGAAGGCGTAACGTATGCTCCCGGGCTGATATTCTTCAGACCGAGTTTGCCGTTGAATGGCGCACGGATCTCTGTGCGGGAGATATCGGTACGGATGATATCTATATCTGCTTTGATATTGTTTACATTCAGCAGGCTTGCGTCGTAATCCGCTTTACTGATACCCTGTATTTTGAGCAATTGCGCAGAACGCTCTTCGTTTGTATTCGCGATCGCCAGTTGTACCTGTAGTTTTCTCAGCTGTGCCTGCAGATCCTCATCATAAAGCTTCGCAAGCAATGTTCCTTTAGCAACCTGGCGGCCTTCGGCAACATTCAGGCTAACAATGCGGCCGGATACTTCGGGATGGATCTCTGTGGTTTCATTGGCAAGAATGGAACCGGGAACTTCGATGTTCTCAGCAAAGGCCTGTTCTATTACAACATAAGCGTCCACACGTGCCGGTCCCTGCGGGCGGCCACCGGCCTGCTGAGGCTGCTTCTCTTTCTTTGAGTCTCCTCCGCAGGACGCAAGAATTCCTGCCGCTACAATCAAAAAATAAAAACGAAATGGTGGTAGTGTTCTCACTTGATATAAGTTTATTAAAACTGCCGGAACAGTCATCTGGATCAACCGGCAAGCCCCTGAATTCCAGACGGATATTTAGACGACAGCGCACAGCGATCCCTGCGCCATTTCTAATTAAAATCTTATTAGTTGCCCGGGTGTTTTTCAGGTAGCTTTCCGTTACAGTACGAGCGCTAGGCTTTCACCGTAAGGTTGCGTTTTATTTTGTTCGATTGATGGAGCAATTCCTGTTTATCCTTGCTCAAAATCGTAACGTGGCCCATTTTACGGCCAGGTTTGGTCTGCTTTTTACCATATAAATGGACAAATGCGGTATCAATCTTTAAAACCTCCTCCAAACCTTCATATACAACATTTCCTGAATATTGATCAGCACCGATCAGGTTGACCATCGCGGAAGGCAGGATAGCTTCGGTATTTCCCAGCGGATAGCCAAGTATCACCCGCCACAGCATATCGAATTGTGACGAATAATGCGCTTCAATGGTATGATGTCCGCTGTTGTGCACCCTCGGCGCCGTTTCATTTACCAGCACATCGCCGTTTTTATCGATAAATATCTCGATGGCGAAGATCCCGGGCGATTTAAAGTTACGCACTACAGACAGCGCGATCGCTTCCACGCGCCACAAGGTGCGTTCGTCAATATCCGCGGGACAGAGCTGGTAGTCGAGCAGATTCAGTAACGGATCGAAAACCATCTCCACCGGTGGATACAATGCCGTTTCTCCCTTGTCGTTTATTGCCACCATCTGCGCGATCTCCTTCCGGATATTTATCATCTTCTCCAGCACAGACGGGGCATCAAATCCTTTGTCGAGATCCTCTTCTTTATTGAGAAGCTGTACACCGCGACCATCATAGCCGCCTTCCCCCAATTTATGCACAGCGGGAAGAAAGGAAGCATGATCTTTCAGCTGTGCTGCATTGGATGTGACCACAAATTCCGGTGAAGGTACCTGATGCGATTTATAATATTCTTTCTGATAAATCTTATTTTTGATGGTCCGCAATACAGACGGTTTTGGGTAAATACGCACGCCTTCAGTTTCCAGTTTCTCCAGTGCTTCCACGTTCACATTTTCAATCTCGATCGTCAAAGCATCCAGGCCTTTTCCAAAAGCATACACGTCATCAAAATTTTTGATATCGCCTTTTGTGAAATGACTGCACAGATGTGCGGCCGGGCATTCCGGGTCATTTTCCAGTACAAATGTTTCAACAGGATAATTGGCTGCCGCCTGCAGCAACATACGGCCGAGCTGGCCACCACCGAGAATACCGATTTTTTGCATGGCGCAAAGCTAGGGGAAAAGGAGAAAGGACGTTTAAACATTCAAACTTTGCAACTCTTTGCCTAGCTTTGGGTGATGCGTCCCGATTTTCCGCAAAAACGCTTTTCCGATCACCGGATCAACTTCAGCCTGCTGATGGAAACATTGGCCATGGGCAGTCGCTGACACTGCACTCCTTTACCACCTGATTTTATTGTGTTGTTCGAAAGAACTGTTTTGATTTTATTATTCTTACAAAACGTTGTCGTATGTCAACTATTACCAAAGAAGTAAAACAGCAGGAAGCTGTTCATGATTTTTTGCCGCTTGAAGGAACTGATTACGTGGAATTCTATGTGGGTAATGCCAAACAGGCCGCCCATTATTACATGAGCGCATTCGGGTTTCAGGCACTGGCTTATGCTGGCCCGGAAACAGGAATAAAAGACAGGGCGAGTTATGCCGTTCGTCAGCATAAACTCACTTTTGTACTCACCACGCCGTTGCGTTCCGATAACCCGATCGCGGATCATATTTACAAACACGGAGACGGCGTGAAGGCGCTTTCATTAAGAGTGAAAGACGCAACCTCCGCATGGAAAGAAACGACCAGCCGTGGTGCAAAGAGCTATATGGAACCGACACATCTGAAAGACGAAAACGGAGAGGTGGTGATCAGCGGTATTCATACCTATGGAGAAACAGTACACCTGTTTATCGAGCGTCAGAATTATAATGGGGCATTTATGCCGGGATTCAGAGCCTGGAACAATCCGCATTATGCACCTGCTGATACGGGTTTGCTATATGTAGATCATTGTGTCGGCAATGTTGACTGGAATCAGATGAACCCATGGGTGAAGTTTTATGAAGACGTAATGGGTTTCAAAAATATTCTTTCGTTTGATGATGATGATATCTCTACCGAATACTCTGCATTGATGAGCAAAGTAATGAGCAGTGGCAATGGCTTTGTAAAGTTCCCGATCAATGAACCGGCCGAAGGCAAAAAGAAATCTCAGGTGGAAGAATACCTGGAATTCTATAGGGGAGAGGGCGTTCAGCACGTAGCACTGGCCACTTCGGATATTGTACAAACTGTTCGTGACCTGATGAGCAGGGGAGTGGAGTTCCTTAAAGTGCCGTCTACATATTATGACGATCTGCTGGAAAGGGTTGGCCATATCGATGAAGATCTCGAACCCTTAAAAGAACTTGGAATACTGGTTGACCGTGATAATGAAGGATACCTGTTGCAGCTGTTCTCCAAACCGGTGGAGGACAGACCGACTTTGTTCTTCGAGATCATCCAGCGTAAAGGAGCAAAGAGTTTTGGCAAAGGAAATTTCAAGGCATTGTTTGAAGCTATAGAACGCGAGCAGGAAGCAAGAGGGAATCTTTGATTTGCCATAATTCAATACAAAACTATCCTGATAAAAAAACCTGAGTCAAAATGAGCAGCACTCCTTTAGTCGTAGAAAAACTGGTCAATGCGCCGGTCAAAAAAGTATGGCAGGCCATCACCGACAAAGACCAGATGAAGAAATGGTACTTTAACCTGGACGATTTTAAGGCCGAAAAAGGGTTTGAATTCAGTTTCCCGGGCAAGGGCTCCAAAGGCGAAGATTATATCCACCACTGCAGGATCACCGATGTGATCCCTTACAAAAAACTGCAATACAGCTGGACTTACGAAGGGTATGAAGGCTACTCTGAAGTGAGCTTCGAACTATTCGATGAAGGAGACAAAACACTCGTAAAACTCACCCATACCGGTCTCGGATCATTCCCGCAGGATAATCCGGATTTTGGCCGCCAAAGCTTTACAGGCGGCTGGACGGAGTTGGTGACGAAGCTATTGCCTGCATTCGTGGAGGGATAGAGAGAGAGACCGCAGATATTAACTATCACAGTAAAGCTTGGTGAAGTCATAGCAATTGATCGATGTCGGGGGTAAACTCCTACCCCCGTGTCATCCCCGGCCCCGGGCATCGATCCGGGCCCGGAAGGACACGGGAGTTTACCCATCATATCTTGAAAGTGGAAAATTGTCATACAGGCGTAGGTGGGCCTGAAAATTTTGAGTAGCGATTAGTTTAAGCACGGAGAAGTGATGTTTAATAACGGACGCCGCAGCCGATGATCTGTAGTGTGCAGTCCTTGCTGAGAACCAATTGTCTACGCCGTTTTCCCCAGCTGTTCATTTCTTTCACACCAGCTTCATCTTCAGCATATTGCCAATGTGCCGTATCTTAGCAAATCATTAATGATCAACCAGTACTAAAACTGCCTGTGAGCCGTTAATCACCTTAAGGATATCCACACATGAAAAGACTGATCATACCCGTTCTCCTTACCTTGTGCTTTGTCTTACCGGCTGGTGCGCAGACTGCTGCCAGGAATGCAGCCCTTTCCACGTCCTTTATTGACTATCAGAAAACTTTCCCCAGACCGGATGAATCATTCAGGCGTAAGGAGGATACATTGCAGAAACAGTTTGCTGCAAAGAAGCTGAAATGGCCGGCTAAGTACGTTTATATCCGGTCGTTCAAATATGACAGTAACATGGAAGTATGGGTAAAGGATGAAGTGAGCGAGCCATTCAAACTTTTCAAGACCTACAAAGTGTGTGCGCTCGCGGGTACGCTCGGGCCCAAAAGGCTGGAAGGCGATTACCAGGTTCCTGAAGGGTTTTATTATATCAATGAATTCAATCCCAGAAGCACCTATTATCTTTCTCTCGGTATTAATTATCCAAACATTTCAGATCAGATACTCAGTGATTCGCTGAGACCCGGTAGTGCTATCTATATTCACGGCAGCTGCGTGACCGTTGGCTGCATCCCCATCACTGATCAGCAGATCGATGAGCTCTATATTCTTGCAGCGCATGCAAAAGACCAGGGACAGGAGTATATTCCTGTACACATTTTTCCTGTAAGATTCAACGTACAGAAGAGTGTTAACTATCTCAACAACCTTTCAAAGGATGATCCTTCCCTGAAAAAGTTCGCGGCAAGAATGGAAGATGCGTTCGACTATTTTGAAAAATACAAGCAGTTGCCGATTGTAATGATCAACGACAAAGGCGAATATATCATCAACAATGTACCCGAAAAGAAAGTGGCCGAAGAAGTAAAGCCGAAGAAAAGAGAACCTGTTGCACATCGTACCAGGGAAATTGCATCCATTGCACAATCAGTGCATCAGTGGCCGCAATTTGAGGGTGGCGCAGACGGCTACGCAAAATATCTTGATAAACTGGGCAAAGACATGGCCGCAAAATTACCCGGGAACCTGAAGAAGTCTTACGTTCAGGTAGAGTTCATTGTTGATAAGGATGGAGTACCTGCCAATTTCAAAGTACTGAAAGGACCCAACGATGAAGATTTCAATGATGCCCTGATCAACGAAATGGAAAAGATGCCAACATGGAAACCCGCGTTGCTGAATGATAAACCGGTGGCGAAGAAAATGGTCCAGACGATCACAGTGGAAGGGGAGTGAAATAGAGAACGACCGCCGACAGCCGACCGCAGAGATGAACGATAACCGGAGAGCTTTATATCATAAGAATATGGCCCCTTACTACTGAGGGGCCATATTCTTATAACAGGTACTGCCGTCAGTGGTCCTTCCCCTCTCTCATCAGCACCTGTACCGTATCTGGCGTTTGCTGCTTCAGCAATATCTTTCTTCCTGCGGTTAGTTTTTCCAGAGAGTCGCCGGTGTAATGGCGGATCGTCAACAGCAAGAGCCCTTTCATGATCTGTGTATCAAATAAAGAAGCGGCTTCAAGCGCCAGTCTCTCCGTTTTTTCTCCCTGATCATCTACCACGCAGACAAAACTGATCGCACCATTCTGAGTGAGATTTGGCTTGATCCTGATCTTTTCAAAAAGATGATAAAGCTGTCCAACATAGTACTCTCCCACAAACGAAAAATCTTTTGAGTTCAGCTGCAACATCACCTGGTTCTCCTTTAGTACGATCACCGGCGGCAATTGTTTCAATTGCTGATCATGGATCACCGTTCCCGGTAATGATGGATCGAGAAAGCATTTCACATAAAGCGGAATGCTTTTATTCTGCAAAGGCTTGATGGTTTTTGGGTGAATGACCTGTGCGCCATAGTAAGCCATTTCAATCACTTCATTATAATTCAACTCAGGCAATGGCTGGGCATCGGGGAATTTCTTCGGATCGGCATTCATCACACTCTCCACGTCCTTCCAGATAGTCAGGCTTTCAGCATCGAGTATATTAGCAAAAACCGCGGCAGTATAATCGCTGCCTTCACGACCAAGCGTGGTGCTTTCATTCTCATCTGTTGACCCGATATACCCCTGCGTGAGAACGATATCCACATCGGACAGAACGGGTATTACACTATCGGTGATACGCGCCACTGTATAATTCCAGTCAATCGCGGCATCCCTGAAGTTATCATCCGTACGGAAAATATCACGGACATCGAGCCATTTATTGGCCACCCCGGCTTCATCCAGGTAATGACTGACGATGGAGGTAGAAAGTAATTCTCCTGCACACACTACCTGATCATAATAATAATCGAACTCACGGACCGGCTTATCATGTAAAAGCCACTCCACTTCTGTGAAGAAATCGCGCAATTGCCGCTCGCAGGCGAGATAGTTTGTGACCAGCAGATATTTTGCCGTAGTAAGATGCTGTTGCTTTACCTGTTCGAATAAAGCAAGCGCATCATCTTTCCGGTTTGCATAAAATGCTTCAACTACTTTTTCAAGTGCATTCGTGGTTTTACCCATTGCTGAAATCACTACCAACAGCTTTTCTCCAGCATATCCTTTCAAAATATCACCCGTGTTCCTGACCCGGTCCGTACTGTTGACCGATGCCCCGCCAAACTTAAAAACCTTCATGTGTCTAATAGATTTTTCCGGTAACGTTTCCGGGATGCAAATGTGCTGAAAATAGCTGGTTTTTTAATGTACACGTCACACATCTGTATGGAAGTTGTGAAGTTTACACCTTACATTTGTTCGCTTTATCAACTGACTGCTATGAGTTTCAACAGGAAAATTCTTACACTGGATGAATTCACGATCCAGCAATTACGACACATTCCCAATGCAACGGGCGAATTGAGCACATTACTCCGGGACATTGGTCTTGCCGCCAAGCGTGTAAACGTGGAAGTCAACAAAGCCGGTCTTGTTGACATTCTCGGCGATGCCGGAAGCGTGAATGTACAGGGTGAAGACGTAAAGAAGCTGGATCTGTTTGCCAACGATCAGTTCACCGGCGTATTGCAACACGGCATCAGCTGTGCTGGTATTGCGAGTGAAGAGCTTGATGACTATGTTGCCTTTGATGACCCCATCAGCAACAACTCAAAATATGTTTGCCTGTTCGATCCGCTGGATGGAAGCGGCAATATTGACGTGAATGTATCCATCGGAACGATATTCGGTGTTTACAGACGTGTAACGCAGAAAGGAGAAAAAGCAGGCAAGGAGGATTTTCTCCAGAAAGGCACCCAGCAGGTAGCTGCGGGTTATATTGTGTATGGATCATCAACCATGCTTGTATATGCAACACGCCGTGGGGTGAACGGCTTTACACTTGATCCGTCCATTGGTGAATTTACGCTCAGCCATCCTGATATCAAATGTCCTCCAAACGGTAAGATCTACTCGGTCAATCATGGCAACTTCTTCCAGTACAGGGATGGCGTGAAAAAATACATTGATGTTTGCCAGAAAAAAGACAAAACAACCGGTGGCCCTTATACACAACGTTACATCGGCAGTATGGTGGCAGACGTACACCGAAACCTGATCAAAGGTGGCATCTTTATGTATCCCGGTACGATCGATAAGCCAAAAGGAAAATTACGCCTGCTCTATGAGTGCAATCCTTTTGCATTCATCACGGAAGTAGCAGGCGGAAAGGCAACAGACGGGACGCAACGTATCCTCGATATCCAGCCAACAGAACTGCATCAGCGCACTCCCATGTTCATCGGAAGCAAGGATATGATGGCAGAGCTTGAGAGCTGTTTGCAGAAGGAACAGGTGTCTTAACAGGTTGACAATTGCCCGTTGTCCGGGGCTAAAACCAAAGCCCATGAAGCGATCTGTTCACAACCCGTCCATCTTTTGTGAGCCTCGCTGACACTTCCAGCCCTCCACTTTGGTTCTTCCTCGTCCGCCGAGCGACAGAGGAGGTTTCGGGAACAGCAAGGAGGATGCAATGAGGAGAATCCCGGGAAAAACTACCAAACTCCACGCGATTTCGGAGAGACCACGACCGGTTTAAGCCCCTTCGCCACTTTTTTCATATCATCCGCAGGATCGGACCGGCAGCCTTCATTTGACCGGGCCTGATTAACATTTAACATTACACAAGCAGCAAAACGCTTTGTTTTTTAGCCGATTGGTACTAATCTTGCCGGAGTCCGATATGCAGATCATGAAATATATTACCCGTACCACTTCCGCTTTATTTTTCGGCATCGCCCTGATCTTCTCGCTTTCCCTGAAAGCGCAGAGTCTGAGAGACGATGTATTGAAATACACCAATGATCTCCGCAAAGCAAAAGGCTTACCAGCGCTGGAGATCCGCGACGACCTGAACGAATTAGCCCTCAAACACAGCACCAATATGGCAAAAGGCAAAACCAGCTTTGGCCACGACGGTTTTGACGACCGCCGCAATGCTGTTCATAAATTCCTTCCATCCATGAACGCCTTTGCCGAAAATGTTGCCTACGGCGCCACCACAGCAAAGGATGTTGTCCAGATGTGGAACAAATCTTCCGGCCACCGCCGGAATATGCTCGGGAATTATCGTTATATCGGCATCGGCATTGCCGCTGATAGTGATGGGGTGCTCTATTATACACAGGTTTTTGTTAACTGAAATACCGTGTTTTAAAGCAGGCGTATCAGATTTTCGCTTTGCGTACGGTTCCATACTTCGCTTCGCTACGGCGGAACACGCAGCTTTCGCACGCCCCGGTGTGTGTCTCACGCACCGGCGCGTGCGAAAGCAGGATCCCCATTCAGCTACAGAAGCTCTTGCCTGACCTGTGAAACCCCACGCACGCCCCGGTGTGTGTCTCACGCACCGGCGCGTGCGAAAGCAGGATCCCCATTCAGCTACAGATGCTCTTGCCTGACCTGTGAAACCCCTCAAACCTCTAACCCTCTTTAAACTTTTAAACATTTAAACCGGTAAACTTCCCTCACCTGACCGCCACATTCCTTAACTTGCTCCTCAATGCAAAACAATACAATCATCTCTGTAAAAAACCTCGTCAAGCAGTACGGCCAGTTCGAGGCAGTGAAAGGTATTTCCTTTGATGTATATGAGGGCGAGATCTTTGGGCTGCTTGGTCCTAACGGAGCAGGAAAATCCACCACCCTGGAGATCATCGAAACGCTTCGTGAAAAAACAAGTGGTGAAGTGATCGTAGACGGATTGAACCTGGATACACAATCAGCGGAGATCAAGAAGATCATCGGTGTGCAGTTGCAGACAAGCGGATATTATCCGGGACTGAACCTGCTGCAGCTGATCGAACTGTTTTGCGGCCTTTATAACCGCGAAGTGGGTGCGATGGAACTACTGGAAATGGTAAACCTGAAAGACAAGGCAAAAGCAAAGTTCAAAGACCTGAGTGGTGGTCAGAAACAACGTTTTTCTGTTGCAACAACACTGATCAATGAGCCCCGCATCATCTTCCTTGATGAGCCTACCACCGGACTCGATCCGCAGGCAAGACGCAGTCTCTGGGAACTGATCAGGACCATCCGCGAACGCGGCACAACTGTGATCATTACCACACATTATATGGATGAAGCGGAATATCTCTGCGACAGGATCGCCATCATCGATTCAGGAAAGATCCGGGCACTCGATTCCCCTGATAAAATGATCGATGACCTGGTTGCTTCCGGATTCGAACGCCCGAAAGAGGTTAAAAAAGCCAATCTCGAAGATGTATTCATCAATATGACAGGTCACTCGCTACGCGAAGGTTAGAGCAGAACTGGCAATATTATTGCCCGCTATCTCATGCTATATCGTTTATCTTTGCATTTTGGTCAGATAAACGAAAGTTCAAATGAGTATTCAAAACAAATTAAAGGAATTTATGAACGGCAAAATCGACGCACAGAAAAGCGCAGGTGAGGCTTTTCTTAACATCAATAAAGACAAAGAAGGCGTGGTGCAACTGCCTGAAGGTATTCAATACGAAGTGTTGAAAGAAGGTAGTGGCGCACAACCGTCTTCCAGAGATAAGATCAAAGCTCACTACAAAGGAGCATTGCTGGATGGAAAGGAATTTGACAGTTCCTTCAAACGCAATCAACCCTTTACTGCACCCCTGAGCCAGCTGATCAAAGGGTGGCAGATCGCTATCCCCCTGATGAAAGAAGGCAGTCACTGGCGGTTGTGGATACCTTCACATCTTGCCTATGGCGATCGCGGCGCCGGTTCTGATATTCCGGGTGGCGCTACACTGTTGTTTGAAGTGGAATTACTGGAAGTAATAAAATAATGCCGGATCTTCTTGCATGATAATATAAGCCCATCAACAGGGCTTTTATTATTTTAGTCCGAATTGAAATTTTACTTGATTAAATTTGCCAGCAACCAATTTGTTCATCATAAATTTTGTTTATGCCTACTATGGTTGATCCAAGCTATCCGATCGGGCAATACGAAGCACAGCCTTTTTCTATTGAAAGAAAAGTGGAGTGGCTGGCAGATATCAAATTCCTTCCGCTCGCCCTTGAGCAGGCATTGCTGAACCTCGATGAAGAACAACTGCACACACCATATCGCGATGGCGGCTGGACTGTTCATCAACTGGTGCATCATATTGCCGATAGCCATATCAATGCGTACATCCGTTTCAAACTGGCGCTTACAGAAGATAATCCAACCATCAAACCATATGATGAAAAATTATGGGCAGAAATGAACGACGTGCAAAAGTTGCCGGTGAATATTTCAATTACACTATTGCATGCATTGCACGCGCGCTGGTATGAAGCGCTGAAATATGTAAAGGATGATGACTGGAACAATCGTACAGTGTTTCATCCCGAACATAAACGCACCATGCGCCTGTGGTATTTGCTGGGCAACTATTCCTGGCATGGCCGTCATCATGTGGCGCAGATCAATGCGCTGCGCGAAAGAAATAGCTGGTAATTTATTATCGCGATAGAAAAAAACTATCCTGACATCTTAATGTATTTTGTTGAATGAAATGGAAAACCCTTTCGTCCGAATATCTTTTCCGGGATCTCTGGTTCAAAGTAAGAAAAGAACGCTGCGAAACACCTGATGGAAAGATCGTCGATCCGTATTATGTATATGAATTTCCAAATTGGGTAACAGCTGTTGCGCTTACTGAAGATGGAAAGATCATTATGGAACAGCAATACAGGCATGCTCTTGGTGAAGTTTGCATGGAGATCCCCGGAGGTTGTGTTGATGACACTGATGCAAGCTTTGAACAAGCCATCAAACGTGAGCTGCTCGAAGAGACCGGCTATGCATTTTCTTCATTTGAATATCTGGGGAAAATATCTGCCAATCCTTCCACAAACGCCAACCTGATGCATATGTTCCTTGCAAAAGGAGGGAAGAAGGTGTCGGAACAGCATCTTGATGCGAATGAAGAAATAAATGTTTCATTGCATAGTGTGGAAGAAGTGAGAGAAATGTTATTGAAGAATGAGATCATTCAGGCCATGCATGTGACGTGTTTGATGTATGCGTTCAAAAAGCTTGGTGTGAGCTTCTGATGTCAGGTGCTGCTGAATAACTTTGTTATTATCAATAAGGGGTAATAAGCGTGGGCCGTTTAACAGGTTGAAGAGGTTCGGGCGGTCAGCCAGATTGCAGCTTCTCGCAGGCATAATGAACCGGTCAGCACAAAAAGCCCGCGGCAGACACAGATGCTCTTGCCTAACCTCTCAATTCTATGAACCCGCTCAAACGTTTTACCGGAAACCTGCAGTCATCCAGCCCCTGACTATAGCTTCACTTCCGCCACGAGGAATACACTTCCACAAACCAATACCAGGTCATTCGGTTTTGCAATGGCCAGCGCATTTTTCAACGCATTATTTACATCCGGGTATGTTTTCCCTTTCAACCCAGCCCTCGCAGCCTGTGTTTGCAATTCCGCGGCGTCCAGCGCACGGGGGATGGATGCCTGCGTAAAGTAATAATGCGCAGAAGCGGGAAGTAATGCCAGCACTTTCTCAATCGCCTTATCGTTCACCATGCCTATCACAATATGCAGCGCATGATAATTCATCAGCTCCAATTGTGCGGTAAGCTGCTTCACCCCGGCTTCATTATGCGCCACATCCAGGATCACCGTCGGATGCTGATGGATCATTTCCCAACGGCCGTGCAAACCCGTTGTGCGTTTTACCTGCCGCAATGCGGTATAAATGACTTCATCCGTAAGGTTCCAGCCGCGGGTTTTCAAAACAGCACATGCATCCAGCACCGTCAGCAGATTCTTTGTTTGATACAAGCCAGGTAGATCGAGTTGATAGACCAACCTGTCTGTTCTGTGCTGCTCCGCTACTTCCACCTGTAATAGGTGGTCTTTCCATTTCCAGTCCATTGCAGAAAACTTATGAGAAGCAATAGAAAGAGGCGCTGCCTTATCTTTTGCGGTACTGATAAAAATATCCTCTGTTTCAGCGATCACTTCACCAACTACAACAGGGATGCCCTGTTTAATGATACCCGCTTTTTCCCCGGCGATCTTCTGCAATGTATCGCCTAACAGGTTCATATGATCCCAGCCGATATTTGTTATCACGGCCAGTTCCGGCAGCACAACATTTGTACTGTCCAGCCGACCGCCTAATCCCGTTTCAATGATCGCGATATCTACTTTTTCCTGCTCGAAATAATCAAATGCCATAGCCACTGAAATCTCGAAAAAACTGGGATCGACCTCATCGATCGCGGGCTTTATTTTCTCGGTAAACTCTATCACAAATTCTTCAGATACCATTTGACCATTGATCCTGATACGTTCTCTGAAATCCTTCAGATGCGGTGATGTATGCAAACCGGTTTTGTATCCGGCCGCCTGCAGGATCGAGGCCAGCATATGACTTACAGATCCTTTGCCATTTGTGCCCGCAATATGTATTGATCTGAACTTCCTGTGCGGATTGTCGAGAAACTCACACAGGCGGATCGTATTGGTCAGATCCTCTTTGTAAGCTGCTGCGCCAATACGGCTGAACATTGGTAAACGCGTAAAAAGATAGTCGAGAGTTTGAGCGTAGTTCATTTTTATTCCTTAAGTAGATCCCTGTAAAGTTGATAATTCTCTTCATCAAAACAAACGAAGTGAACCTCAATAGATGCTTTCCTCTCATTAAGCCATTTCTTCACCAGTTGAACAGCCAGAGAGGCTGCTTCGTTCTTTGGATAATGATAAATGCCTGTACTGATATTCGGAAATGCAATGCTCTTGACATCATGCTTCAATGCAAGCGCGAGACTATTGAGGTAGCAGGAAGCGAGTTTCTCCGGCTCATCTTTTTTCCCTCCATTCCACACAGGCCCAACCGTGTGAATAACATATCTGGCCGCTAATCTGCCAGCTGTTGTAATGACGGCTTCGCCTGTTTTGCAAGACCCCTGCCTGGCAATGATCTTCCTGCAGTCTTCCAATACTTCGGGGCCACCCGCTCGATGGATAGCACCGTCTACGCCGCCACCGCCCATCAGTGATGTGTTGGCTGCGTTTACAATGGCATCGACTTCCATTTTGGTAATGTCACCTTTTGTAAGGAAGATGTTTTGCTGCATACAGCAAAGTTAAGCGTACACGGTACAAGTTTAAAGGGTTGAAAGTTCAAAGGTTTAAAGGTCAGTCACAATTCATGAAACCTTTAAACCTTTGAACTTTCAACTTTTAAACCAATATTAGCCTCCAAGCAGAAAATTGAACTGATAAACCACGATAGATTCTTCCGCGGTTTTATTGAAGCGGTTTCTCCGTAACCATTCTTTGATGATCGAGATCGCATCACCATTGGTGATGGTGGAGCCTTGCACCCAGTTCAGGTAAGTACCCACTCCATCAGGCGATACGCGGATCTGCGCCAGCACTTTCCCTTTGAGGTTCTCTCCGGCATCCATGGATTTGGGGTTGATCACAACGCGGTTTCCGCTGACAAGACTCGGGCCATTGCCACGTCCCGAACCGGATCCATTACCACCAGCGGAACCGGTACCCGATCCACCGCCGGAACCGCTGCCATTACCCACGCCTGCGCCACGGCCACTGCCACCCGCGCGATCATAATCGGTTGCCGCGCCGCCACCGCTTCCTGTACCGGTTGTTGTTTTACCCAATACGGCTTTGGGAGTAGGCTTAGGCTGCGGAGGCTCCGGATTTGGTTTAGGAGGCGCTTTTACGGGAGATTTATTTTCGTTGATCTTTTCTGCCTTTGGCTTGGGAACGTCTGGCTTAACAATCGGAGCTGTTTCCTTTTCCGCGGGGTCATCTTCAATATCACGGGAATCTTCGTTTGTGCCCGGCTGCGGAGGCGTTTGAGGCGCTGCGCCGGCAGGGCCGCTTGCTTCTACGGGGTTACCACCACCGCCGCCGCCACCCACCTGTTTGAGCGGGATCTCTTCATCCGGCAGGTCCATTTCTACCATCATGCCCTGGTCAGGATGCGGAGGTTGGATCACGGGGATCGTCCAGCTCCACAGGAACATCAGCAGGACCAGTAGTCCCGCAAAGCCCAGAGTGATCATGCTTGCCTGCGAATTCTTTTTCGCCTCAAAGGATGCCGACATAATAGACACGTTGTTCATACAAATTTAACGGTTGATGGCCCGGTACGAAAGGTGTTGTTTTACACACCTGTGTATTAACGTACAAGGACTGTGCAGCTTGTGTAAGGGTATGGCTATAAATTGTTAAATCTCGACGCCCGAAACAGTAAAAACCACATTCTATCCCTGATCACGTATGTTTTTCTTCATTTCATATTAGCTTCGGCACACAAAAACTATAATATGAGGAAATTCGCGCAAAAGCAGGTCTGCTTTTTTCTCCTGATCGCCGGATTATTATCGTCAGCCCTGTCCTTTGGACGGAATATCAATGAAGCAAAACCGGGTGACACAACTTATATCTATGTATACCGCACAGGCCAGTTCAACGAGGCGGCCGCAAACTGGGCCGTCTTTCTGGACGGAAAAAAGATGTGCAAGCTTAGCAATAACCGCTTTATGCGCCTTGCTGTTACTCCCGGCAAACACAGTATCACTGCCAGGATCGGAGGTGCACAGCTCTTTAAAAAAGAAACAGAGGTAGAGATCGAGGCGGAAGCCGGCGGCTCATATTATATTGCCTGCAATGTCAAACAGAGCATCACACGTGCAAGACTGGAATTGCTGGAAGTGACAAAAGGAACAGCCGGTAAACAGATGGAAGGAATGGCGCTCGATAATTGTCAGGAGAAGCTGGATAAGCAGGAGTGAGGGAGAGAGGGTTTCAGAAGTTTGAGATATTCAGCAGGCTGTTCCATACAGGTTCTGTTTTTTAACCGATCAGCTAATCACTTCTTCCTGCAAATTCTTTTCAAAGCGTGGTAGCAACCTCTGAAACCTCTCAAACTTCCGAACAACCCATAAACTGTTGAAACGCCGCACTAGCGGCGCTCACGCGCCGAGGACAGGTTCGCAATCACCAGCCCGGCCAGCACGATCAGCATGCTGAATACGTGCACGGGTGAGAACTCTTCATTCAGGATCAACACCGCCTCAAGACTGCTGAAAACGGGTATCAGGTTTCCGAATAAAGCCGTTCTTCCTGCACCAAGCAATTGAATGGCTTTATTCCAGATAAAGAAACTGATGATAGACGCACCCAATCCAAGATAAAATATTACACCGGCCATCTGCAGATCCCATGCGATCGGTGCACTAGTACTGGTCTCCCAGATGAAAAACGGGATCAGCAACAAGGTTCCAAGTAAGAAAGAACTGAACAACAGATTGAGCGGAGAGATTACGGCTGGTCGTTTTCTGACAAAAATATTATAGATCGCAAATGCCAGGGCAGCCAGCAATACCCATGCATCACCCTCGGAAAAATGCAGCTTTAGCAGGTTGTTGAAATTTCCTTTTGACAATAATAACAGGATACCCGCTATACAGATCAGCATGCCTGTTACTTTATTGATGCTGAATTTTTCTTTCAGAAAGATCCGCGCAAGTATATTGGCGAAAATAGGAGAAGAGGTTGTACCGATCAATGCAAGGTTGATGGCTGATGTATGATGACCTGCCACATATACGAACGTATTGAACAATGAGATCCCCGTTAGTGATAGCCAGAACAACCAGGAAAGATGTTGCCTTAATACAGGCCACTCCTGGATGAAGGTCCGGAAAGCAAATGGCGCCAGCAGAACAGTTGCCGTGGCCCAGCGGTAAAATGAAAGCTGCCCCGGACTGATATCTTTATGAACAGCCCTGGCCACGATAAAATTACCTGACCAGATCAGGGCTGCCAGCACGGCCAGCGATATACCCTGTAAACTGTTCTTTTCTTTCAATGGCTTGATTTATCAATGATGTGCAAAGTCAAGATCAAAGCGGCCTTTGATCCTTTCCATCGGCGGGTTAAAATATCCATACCGCAGCTGAGGAAATTCCTCACGCAGCAATTCCTGCAGTTGCTTTACGCCCATACATTCACCTGTATCACCCACACCGATCTTGCCAAGGTACCAGTCTGGATCGATATTGAAGTTTCTCCATTGGATCATCTTCAAACCGGTCTCTTTGATCAGTTTGCGCAAAGCCTCATATTCTGCAATGCTGTCTGTCATTCCCGGAAATACAAAGTAGTTGATAGACGTCCATCCGCCAAAACTGTTTACCACTTTCAGGCTTTCAACGATATCGTCAAAGTCGTAGTTATTAGGACGGTAATATGGCATATACACTTCGCGTCTCGCAGAGTTTGTGCTTACGCGGATGGAGTCCAGTCCTGCTTCGCAAAGCTTTTTAACGGCATCGGGTTTTGATCCGTTTGTATTGATATTGATGCTTCCTTTGGGTGTATGCTTGCGTATTTCGATGATGGCTTCGCGGATCGTTTCCCACATCAGCAATGGTTCGCCCTCACATCCCTGGCCAAAACTTACGATGGGGAAGGGGGCCTGCTCCAGGTGCGGAACCGTGAATTCAACGATCTCTTCCGCTGTGGGTTTGAAGCGAAGCCTGTCCTGGGTTGATACGATCGTTTCTTCATCCGGCTGCAGGGAAATACAACCAACGCAGTTGGCATTACACGCGGGAGATGAAGGGATCGGACATTCCCAGCGGCCAAGAAAATAATTACGTGCTGCGGGACACTGATAGGTCAGCGCGCAATTATTGGCAAGGTGACCCACCAGGCGGTTATGCGGATAGGCTTTCAGCAACTGCTCTACACCAAACTCAACTTTCTCCTGGTCATACCCTTCACAATCCTGACGGATATCCTGTTCAATTCTTGTGGCGGGAACAAAAAACTTATCATCATACCAACCTGCAGCGGTGTAGCAAAACAGTGGCAGGGTTGGAGCATCAGGCGCTGTTTCATATGCGGCAAGATAGAAACCTGTATGTGCGGGCGGAATAAATGCAGCAACGGCCCATCCCTTTTCGCAAAGACGCATTTCTCCGGTATTCACATCGATGCCGATACCGCGGCGGCCCGGCAGTTCATAGAGCGATCCGCCATCTGGCAATTCGATCCATTCATCTTCCGGTATCTCAAATGCATCCCAGCCGCTGCGGCCGGTCACATACAATGTCTGATCTTCAAAAATATTTCCCTTACCGTCTGAATACAAAAGATAGGGTGAGTGTGTTATTTGCTCCATAATCTGATCCGCTTCTGTTGAGTAAATGTTCCCGGGTAAAAAGTTTAAATGTTTAAACCTCACCTGAGCTGCTTCCTGCAAAATTCGTTAAATTCCTGTTCATTCAATCCTGCGGACGATTCAATGATCTCAGACTGCAGCAACTTGTTGTTTTTGAAATCGATGGTCAGCAGGCCATCCTTTAATACAATATTGTTCAGTTCACTCCATTCAATCCTTCTGGCAGGGAACGAAGGATAAAGCACAAATTTCTGATCCACCTGTACGGCCAGCCGTCTTTGCGCAGCAGAGAACAAAAAAAGCAATAACACGCAAAGGGCAAAAGCCCAATAGTTCCCGATAAAGATCCAGGTGCAGGCAGCAATGACCATGGCGGAATTGCGCAACCGTATATTATTGACACCTTTGCTGCGGACAGCACCATCAACGACCAGTGCAACAAGCGACAATACGGCGCCAATGACAGCAGTTACTCTGATGAACTGATCCTGTGAATAAAAAAAAGTAATGATAAAGACCGCTATATTCAACAGTATAATGAACAACATCATACTGTAATATTGTTTCGATTTGGTGTTGCGTAGTATTACTTCAAACATCGTCATTGATCAATTGAAAAAGTTGCTTATTGTGTGTTGCTTGCTACCAAAAGATTACACAGTTTGAATAACACACGTGCGCCAACGTTTGCATTCCAATCGGTATCACTAACCCCTACTTCACACAGATCAAAGCCAATGATCTTTCTTCCGCTTTCAATTACCTTTCTGAACAGGTAAAAAACTTCCTCTGTTTCAAAACCGCCCGGAACCGGAGTACCTGTGTGCGGGCAAAGCTTACGGTCCAGTCCATCGATATCAAAACTGATGAACACCTGTTGCGGCAGCTTGCTCACGATCTCTTCAACTATCTGCTTCCAGTTCTCTCCTTCGTACTGGCGGTATTTGATATCGCGGTCGAAATAGGTTGTAACACGATCGCTGTTATTTTTCAGGTATTCCCATTCGTCACCTCCATAATCACGCACACCAACCTGCACCAGTTTTGTCAGCTGCGGGATCTCTGCCAGCGCATTGTACATAATACTTGCGTGCGAGTAGGTGAAGCCTTCGTAAGCAACACGAAGATCGCAGTGCGCATCTATCTGCAATATGCCAAAACTTTCATGCCTTTCTGCGATGGCTTTGAAATAACCAAGCGGCACACTGTGATCACCACCAAGGAGGCCAACGAGTTTACCTTCATTCAGCAACACCCTGGTTTGTTCATAAACCCATTGCGTAAGAAACGCGCCACCTTCATTTACTTCCCTGATGGTTTTGCTCATGAACTGGTTTGCGGACACTTCTTCCCCACGGGAGATATAATCAATGTATAATTCTGCTTCTTTGCGGAGATAATCGCTTTTCATCAGCAGCTTTCTGTCGATCGGGCGCATGTAATATCCCTGCTTCCAGCCTTCCGGCACTTCTGAATCGAAGAGATCAACCTGCAATGCAGCCTTAAAGATCGCTTCAGGAGCACGGGCCGTTCCCGCACCATAGCTCACAGTTACTTCCCAGGGGATAGGCACAATCACCAGCCTTGCATCGTCTTCAGAGGTTGGGAGTCCGAAAATATTGTTATTGGGATTACTGACGCAGTTCGGATCGTAATTAGCTAAATCTACCATTTTTCTTCCTTGTATTGAAAAAACGGTGCAAGTTACGGTTAAGAGTTGAAAGAGAAAAAGGGAAGGGGTAAGTAGTTAAGAGGCAATTGGTTGGGGAGAGATGTTTGTGAGGTTTCATAGGTTTGACAGGTTGCTGCCGCGACTTGTAACGGCTTCGCGTGGCAGACCAGCTACTAACCATTACACCTGACCAGTCGGCTATTTTCAGAGCGCGGCAGCAACCTGTCAAACCTCTCAAACCTCCTTTTCGCCCCGCGCAAACTACCCAGGTTCCTGCTGACTGAGGCAATGAAAACTTCCCAATCCCCAGATGATTTCTGTTGAGTCGATGCCGACCACTTCGCGATCAGGAAAACAGGTTTGGATGACCTGAAGGGCTTTATCGTCTTTGCTGCAACGGTAAGTTGGAACGATGACGGACTTATTGGCAATATAGAAATTAGCGTAAGATGCCGGGAGGCGCTGATCATCCCAGATCACGGCATCGGGCATTGGAAGCTCAACGATGTTGAGTTGTTTGGTGTTGAGCAGACGCATTTCTTTCAGCTGTTTAAGATTGTGCTGAAGCAGGTCGTAGTTCTCGTCCTGTTTGTTTTCTTCAACAACAGTGAGTACGGTATCTTCATTTATGAAACGGATGGTATCATCGATATGACCATCTGTATCATCGCCGATGATACCTTCATCTACCCATAATATTTGTTCAACGCCATAATAATTGCGCAGGTATTCTTCTATCTGGCATTGATTGAGTTGAGGGTTGCGGTTGGGATTCAGCAGGCAGGCTGTTGAAGTAAGCAAAGCTCCTTTGCCGTTGAATTCTACAGAACCGCCTTCCATTACGATGCCCGGATTGAAAACGGGAAGATTGAAGTGCTGGCCGATAAGCGTTGGGATCACATCATCCAGATCATAGGGAGGATATTTTCCACCCCAGGCATTATATCCCCAATCGACAATGGCTTTTCCTTTTCCCGCCATTTCATTCACCAGGAATGCGGGACCGTGATCCCGGCACCAGGCATCATTGGTAGGGTGAAAAAAGAATTCCACTTTCGAAAGATCCACACCGCCTTTCCGCAGATGTGCGATCGCGGATTGTTTCATCGCTTCATCAGCAACGTTGATACGCACCAGCTCGCCTCTTGTGAGTTCCTTGATGAATGCTGTATAATTTGGATAAATGCTATCGATCTTGCCCGGCCAGCTTGCTTCCTTATGCGGCCAGCTGAGCCAGGTGGCTATATGCTGTTCAAATTCTGCGGGGAAATAATAACCCAGCTCACGTGGAGTGGAAAGATCGTTCGGATTTCTTGATAAAAAACTCACAGGCGTTATTGTTATTGGTCAAAATTAAAAAGTAAAAAGTAAAAAACAATCTCCTGATACGGGAGATGCCCGGACCCAGGAGATTATTTTTTACTCTTTACTTTTGACTTTTAATCTGCGAAGGTTAGTCTTCGTCAATATATCTTTTCGTGATCTGCTGATATGAATCGATTCTTCTGTCGCGCAGGAATGGCCAGTGTGTCCGGTATCTGTCTGATTTACTCAGGTCAAGTTCTTCCACATGCACTTCTTCCTGGTCATGTGATGCTTTGTAGATCACCGATCCGAATGGATTGGAAATGAAGGAGCCGCCCCAGAATTTCATGGCGCCGTTCTGTTCAAGCCCTACGCGGTTGACGCTTACCACATGCAGCCCGTTTGCTACAGAGTGGCTGCGTTGAATGGTCTGCCATGCGTTGTATTGCTCGATGTTTGTTTCTTCATCCTGTGAAGTTGCCCAACCGATCGCGGTAGGGTAGAACAGCATCTGCGCACCCATCAGTGAAGTGATCCGCGCCGCTTCAGGGTACCACTGATCCCAGCAGATCAGCACACCGATCGTTGCAAACTTTGTTTTGAAAACTTTATAGCCGAGATCACCGGGCGTGAAATAAAATTTCTCGTAGTAAGCCGGATCGTCCGGAATATGCATTTTGCGGTATTTGCCGAGATAGCTTCCGTCTGCATCCAGCACTGCAGTAGTATTGTGATACAACCCTTCGGCTCTTTTTTCAAACAGCGACGCAATGATCACCACACCAAGTTCCTTTGCCACTTTGCTCATTGCATCCGTGGAAACTCCGGGAATGGGTTCCGCCAGTTTGAAATTATCATAATCTTCTACATCACAGAAGTAGAGCGAAGTGAATAGCTCCTGCAGGCAAACGATCTGCGCGCCTTTGGCTGCCGCTTCTCTTACCTTGTCTGTTGCCTTCTGCAGGTTGGCTGCCTTATCAGCAGAACAGCTCATCTGAACAAGACCGACTTTTACTTTTGACATGTTGAAAAAATTAATACGCGAAGGTACGGGATTAGTTTTTTGCGGAAGTGCAAAAAACTATTAAAAAATGTGCCCGCACTTTTCGATCAGCCCTGGATCTCCATCCTATGAATTACTGTACTTCTCAAAAAAAAGGCGAAGAAAACTCTTCGCCCTTTTTTTATCTGCTATAATTTCTTTTAGTGAGAATGCACTCCGTTTCTTCCCATTTGACGCAGGAACGATACATGCGACGCAACCGCATACCGAACGCGGCTGTATTCGATGTATTGAACGCCATATTCCTGGCAAGCCTTCTTGATGATCTTGCTGATCGCAGGATAATGTACGTGAGAAATTTTCGGGAAAAGATGGTGTTCAACCTGGAAGTTCAAGCCACCAACGAGCCAGCTGACGACCTTGTTGCGTGTTGCAAAGTTCGCCGTGGTCTTCAACTGGTGGATCGCCCATTCATCTTCCATTTTACCCGTTGCATTGTCCGGCAGCGGGAAATGCGTGTGCTCAACAGTATGAGCGAGCTGGAATACGATGCTGAGCACAAAGCCTGCAACAACTCCCATGGCGATGAATCCAACTATCCAGGATACAAAACCTACGAAATAGATTGGCAACGCAATGAAGATAAAGATGTGCGCCACTTTATAGAACCAAAAGGAAAAATGTTCCTTCAGCGTGAATTTCTTCAAAGGAGTGCTGCCGATTTTCAGCGTAAAATATTTTATGTAATCTGTCACAAAGATCCATGCCAGATACAGCAGACAATAGAAGAACCAGAAATAGTAATGCTGATACTTGTGGATCTTGTAATATTTCTGTTCGTCGCAAAGACGGAGAAATGGTTTTGCTTCGATATCATCATCCACACCATGGATATTAGTGTAGGTATGGTGGATCACGTTGTGCTTGGTCTTCCACATGTGCTGACTTGCACCGAGGAAGTTGGCAAAATTTGATGCGGCACTGTTCACCCATTTGTAGCGGCTGAAGCTGCCATGTGCACCATCATGCATTACATTGAAGCCGATCGCTGCGATCAGGCAACCAAGCAATACGCATTCGAGCACTGCCCAAACTGTAGTTGGTGTGAAGAAAACAAGATGTACATAAGTTGACACAAGCAACACGATCAGAATCGCAGCTTTCAGATACAACTTGAAGTTACCTGTTTGCGGTTTTCCTTTTTGTTTGAAGTAGTCCGCAATCCTCTTTTTCAACTCTCCGTGGAAAGAGACAGGGATCTTGGGAAACTTTGGACTGGACATGGCAGAATTTTAATGAATTAAGTACGCGAAGTTACTTCATGTTGATCACAAAACATTCACAAACCTGTAAAACCTGTATGATCTTAATCAGGTTTTCATAACGCTAACCTGATCATTTCCGGCAACTTAACTGCAGGGACGAGCCAACCCGCACAGATTATAATGTTCCAAAAAAATCAATCAGGCCCGTGGTAGTGAAAAACTCATTGACTGATCACAAAAAAGACCAGGTAAACCGGTCTTTTTTGTGATGTATTACGATAAAAGATCATCCGGATATCAGGTTTCATTCTGTATCAGCGCATCAAGATTTTTGAGGCCGATCTTTTTGTCGGTCGTGAACCCTTCTGCATACTTAACACCGATGCGTTTTCCAAGCATCCTTGCGCGTGCAACAACGCTGTCCAGGAAATCAGGAGTGGAAATATAGGTTTGCGGGCCATCCGAACTGGTATTCCCGGTATGGAACTGTGTTGCATATGCCCGGATCGCCTGCATTTTGGTTTCAAACGCTTCACTGATATCAATCAGCAGATCCGGTTCATGATACCAATCCTGCATGTATTGCAAAAAGTACTTTGGTCTCCATTTTTCCTGCGCTTTTCCATCCTTTCCGGTCGTTTCAATCCTGGCAAGTCCTGAAAGAAAGCAGGCATCGCTGATAAGGTGACCGGCGCGGCCATGATCGGGATGGCGGTCATTCAACACATTTCCCAGCACGATCCCGGGTCTGTAATGCCTGATCGCGCGGATCAGCTCCAGCTGGTGAGCCTCATCGTTCTTAAAAAAGCCATCACGCATTTTCAGGTTCTCTCTTTCCATCACGCCGATGATCTTCGCGGCATCCGCCGCCTCTGTGTACCTCGTCTCCACCGTTCCGCGTGTTCCTAATTCTCCCTGCGTCAGATCCACGATCGCAGCCGTTTTTCCATTCCGTATTTCATTGATCAAAGTGCCCGCGCAACCCAGTTCGATATCGTCCGGGTGTACGCCAATGGCGAGAATGTCTGTTTTCATGGGTGCAAAAATAGCAGGAATAGTGGGAATTCCGGAGATGCCAGGAGGTTGTTCGGTCGGCTCCGCAATGACTTTCAATTTTAGAATGTTTCTGTGTTATAACCAATAGCCATCTGCCATCAGACAACCCGGAGGTCACTTCCGATAGGGATTCCCATACCAGGCGCCATCAATCTCCCTCACAAAGCTTTCAATCTGCCGGTCGGTTTTGTCGGAGAGGTCCCATTTTTGTTTGAGGTTGCCGCCGACGAAGAAGGCGACGGTTTGATAAAGGCGTGCATTGACGCCTCCTTTGTATTCTTTGATGATCTCGTAGCAATTGTTGCCCGTCTGGCGGTTGATGAGTTTCATCAGCACTCTGCCCTGGTATACGGAGAGATTGGAAAGCGGTTCGGTAAATTGCTTCCGCAATTCTTTTTCGCGTGATTTGATATATTCCTTGCGCTCTTTTTTAGAAAGCAATGCAGCCTTTGCGTTGATGTCATTGATCGTTGCGCCGGCAACGCGCGCATAAGGATAGGTTACATAAACCGCATTGCGCAGCCTTGTCCATTCCTGTTTATACTTTTCTAATTTCTCCGGCGAAAGATTGGAGATCCACACCATGGATTCCTCACGGTAGGATAGCATTTCGCTGTTGTACCAGACTGCGTCCGTAATGATCGTATCATTCGGGCCCCATTTTCTTGATCGTTCCGCAAAAGAAGGCATTGGAGAAATGGTATCGGAGCTGACAGGCAACGTCTCCTCCTGGGCACTCAACTCCGTTGAAAAGAACAGGGTTACGGCCAGGAAAAAAAAGATGATCAGGTATAACGGCTTTCGCGACATGTGGCTTATAAATGTACAAAACAAAGCTATGGCCACAAAGACCGTTAAAATCGTCTCACTATTGTTGTGAAAATGTGAAAATTATACTTTTCTCATTTGGCGGTTCAGCCGGATCCGGTGTGCCATACTCATGAAGATGCCGATGGCCGTTACAATAATTCCCATCCATAATATCTTGATATATGGGAACTTGTACGCCTTCAGCGTAACATATTCAAGCACGGCATTGGATTCCTTCACGCCAACATCTGCAAGTCCGCTGCTGTCTACATTGTTCAGGCGGAGGATCAGGCTCTCGGCGGTGACCGTGTCAGGCAGGGCCAGTTGTGCGCCTCCCTGGCTGATAAGCAGCGCTTCGGCGGTATATGCACTGCGGCTGACCGCATGAACGCCAACCGTTGCCACCGTTGCCCGGTCGCCCGGCTTAAACCCTTCGAACGGCAGACTATCGCGGCTGGACAATTTCTGCAGGATCAGGTATCCCCTGGAATAGAAGATGCTATCGCCTTCTTTTACTTTGTGACTGACAAATTTTGACGTATCCTGACTTGCATCGTTTTTTGAAAGAGCGGATATATAAGTAAATACATCATGATCCAGGTAGTGCCTGGAATCAGGGTTGGCCATCAGCCCTTCATTGCCCTTATAGTTTACAAAAGCGTTCGGCTTCAGCGTAAACTCTTCATTATCCTCACGGCTTTTGAAGTGAATGAAATAATACCATTGTTCTTTCTTCGGGTGCGCTGAATCTTTCACATAAGTAACATCATACTTGCCCATTTTCATGGGATAGCCTTTTACCAGTGTCAGGTTCTCTCCGGTTTTCTCTTTGCTTTCCTTTCCGAATTCTATGGCGATGCCACTTGTGTTTCTTGAAAGGATCTCTTTTTTAGAAGATGAGATCAGGATTCCAAGTAATACCATTCCAAATCCAACATGAGAAACCGATCCTCCGGAAAACTTTAGTTTTCCTTTGAAACCGATCCATATATAGCTTGCGTTTGCAATAATCGCGTAAACCGATGCTACGATCGCAAACCAGATTGCGCCGAGATAGAGGACACCATAGGTTTGATAATTCACATTACCAAAATAAAGGATCAATGTTGCGGCAACGATCGAGATAATGGTGGGGATCCAGATCTTTTTCCAGAAAAAACTGCTTGTGGTGCTTTTGTAACGCAGATACTGAACAACGGCCGTTAAGATCCCGATGATGATCGCCACAAAGATCTGGATCTGATTGTAGGCAAACTCTTCATCTTCCGGCGCAGCGATCTTTGTGCCAAACACTTTATTGAAAACAGGCAGGGATGTTTTTGCACTGATCACAATGGCCGTCAGGAAAAATACCAACGAGCCGATGAACATCCAGAACTCGCGGGAAGATGTGGCTTCTTCTTTTGTGATCGTTGGAACCTGTTTCTGGATCTCATAGACAAGAAAGACCAATCCCGCAATGATCGAGACAAAGGCGAAGACCGGAGCCAATGGCTTTTCAGCGATCGCCAGGTTCAGCGTTTCCGCAGAGCGTGCTACGATCAACAAAACAAGCCCCGTCAGGCCTATCAGGATGCGGCGCTGCACAGTTGGTGCAACCAGCACAGGGGACAGCCATGCAAAGATGTACATCAGCAGGAGCAATTGCCCGTTCATTCCCGTATCGGTAAACGCATGGACGGAAGAATCACCCAACACACCACTTTTTGTAAGGAAAGTGGAGTAAAGAATGAACATGAACGTCAGGATCAGGAAAAGAAACGTAGATCTTAATGAATGCCCGCTGTGTTTATAGATAAGCAATGTATGAATGCCGGCAACTAATATCAGCCAGGGAACGAGCGAAGCGTTTTCCACCGGATCCCATGCCCAATAGCCACCAAAGGTCAGCGACTCATAAGCCCAGGCTGCACCCATCATAATTCCCACGCCAAGAAATGCCAGTGAAAAGAGTGCCCAGGGGAGTGCTGGTTTTATCCAGTCTGAAAAACGTTTTGTCCAAAGGGCGGCTATGGCAAATGCAAACGGAACAACTGTTGAAGCAAAGCCAAGGAAAAGAACAGGAGGGTGGATCACCATCCAGTAATTCTGCAGCAATGGATTCAGGTCATTTCCGTCTTTGATCATAGTGAGATAATCCTGGCGGAATGGCTGTGTAACATCTCCATCGATGTGCATCATCGGAGCATTATCAAGCACACCGGATTCACGCAGCAGCAGGAACGGATTTGATCCCATCCGCCATCCGAAAATATAAAGACCGGTGAGCATGGTGGCAAGACAGAATTGTACAAAGCTTACCACGGTCATCACAGGCGCTTCCCAGGTCTTTGAGGTTTTGATCAGTATCAATCCCAACACACAATGCCAAATGCTCCACAACAGCGTACTGCCTTCCTGGCCTTCCCAGAAACAGCTCAGGAGATATTTCACCTCCAATGAACGGCTGCTGTGCTGCCATACATATTTGTATTCGAAACGGTGATTATAAATAAGAAAAAAGAGAATGACAAAAATGGACAGGACCGAGAACACCTCTGTAAGAAAGGCGATCCTTGCCAGCTTTTTCCAGCGGCCACCATCAATAGTAGACGCATATTGGACAGCTTTGAAGTAAGAGAAGCTGGCCACAAGAGACGCAACCAATGAAAGAACGATAAAGAAATGACCCAGATTTCCGGAAAAGAGGTCCTCGCCAATGTAGTCCATCAGGAAAAAGCTGTTTTAGTGAAAAAGTGGAGCGATAATATCAGATGTATCTTCCGGCAGGGAGCAAGGGTTTCAGCAGTTTCAGAAGGTTGACAGGTTTCAAAGGTTAACAACCTCTGGAACTTCCGGAACCTCTGAAGCTTTTGGAACCTCAACTTCTGCTGTATTAATATTTCGAATCAGTCTCAGCCAGTGTCACCTGCACATTCTTCTTTGCCGCTTCCATATCATCTTTGTATTTGGAAGGACATTTTGTCTGAATGCTCTGGCAATCAAAAAGACCGTCCTGGTATTTTCCTTTTAATACCAGCTTTTCGCTGATCTCAAAATTTTCGGGTTTGGGCTGATGATAGATCACTTTTACTGATTTGCCCAGGGTATCAACTGCGGTGAAACTTAAATAATTCGGATTCTTCAGTGCATCGTATTCGAGAGGAGCCGACTTGTCCCAACGGGCCATGAGGTGAACGAATTTGCCGGGTTTGGACATTGCGGTGTCCACGGTATCATAAGTGCTTGTGTTTTGTAAAAAACTGATCAACACCGCGATCGTGGCAGCAATTCCGACAAGTAAAATGATATGGACCTTTTTCATCCGGCTTTGGGGGTTTATTTCGCTAATCAGGCCGCCTTTCAGAGGTTCGGCAAACTCCGCGAAGTTATGTCAAATTACCGTCACAAACGGCGATTTATCCAAACAACGGCTGTATAGACTGTTTGTTCAGCCGAATGAAAAGTTTTTTGAAAAAAAGCGGATTATATTCGTGCCTGCTTACAACGCTTGTAAGCAGGAAGGTTTAAAAGTCTAACCGTTTAATGGGTTAAACGAATTTTGTTTAAACTTGAATATCCAAAAGCTAAACAATGCAGAAATTGCCAGCATTTAAGACCCATAATTTTAAACTCTTTGAACATTTAAACAGATAAACTCAGATTGCTATATGATTTTTGAACTTTCAGAAGAACAATTAATGATCCGGCAGGCGGCCCGCGATTTTGCGCGCAGCGAATGCCTGCCCGGAGTGATCGAACGCGACGAACATCAGAAATTTCCCAAAGAACAGATCATGAAGCTGGCAGAGCTCGGCTTTATGGGGATGATGGTTGATCCGGCCTATGGCGGCAGTGGTCTTGACACAGTAAGCTATGTGCTTGCCATGGAAGAGATCTCAAAGATCGATGCAAGCGTAAGCGTTTGCATGAGCGTTAACAACAGCCTTGTATGTTATGGTCTTCAGCAATACGCCAATGAAGAGCAAAAACAAAAATACCTGACGCCACTTGCGCAGGGACGAAAAGACGGCGAACTCTATATCGGTGCATTCATGCTCAGCGAACCGGAAGCCGGCAGCGATGCAACTTCGCAACGCACCACTGCAGAAGATATGGGTGATCATTACCTGCTCAACGGTACAAAGAACTGGATCACCAATGGAGGTTCTGCATCCGTTTATCTTGTGATCGCGCAAACGGATCCTGCCAAAAAATCAAAAGGAATCAATGTCCTTATTGTAGAAAAAAACTGGCCCGGCGTAACCGTTGCGGCAAAAGAAAACAAACTTGGGATCCGCGGCAGCGATACCCATACTGTTATGTTCACCGATGTGAAAGTGCCAAAGGAGAACAGGATCGGGGAAGATGGTTTTGGATTCACCTTCGCCATGAAAACACTGGCCGGTGGACGGATCGGTATTGCATCACAGGCACTCGGGATCGCGAGTGGCGCTTATGAACTCGCCAGGGAATATTCCAAAACGAGAAAGGCTTTTGGCACAGAGATCAAAAACCACCAGGCGATTGCATTCAAACTGGCGGATATGGCCACACGCATCGAAGCGGCAAGACTGCTTTGCCTGAAAGCCGCCTGGGAAAAAGATAATAAGATCGATTATACACTCAGCTCATCCATGGCAAAAGTGTTTGCATCTGAAACCGCCATGTGGACAACCACCGAAGCGGTGCAGGTACACGGCGGATACGGTTATGTAAAAGAATATCACGTGGAGCGTTTGATGCGCGATGCAAAGATCACTCAGATCTATGAAGGCACCAGTGAAGTGCAGCGGATCGTGATCAGCCGGAGTATTCTCAAATAATTCAAAAGTCAAAAGCAAAAATTTAAAAACAACAACTTCAAAACACCAACAAACCTGTTACATCAGAAGTATTTGTTTTTAAATTTCTACTTTTGACTTTTATTTTTTGAACATGCCGGTCAATAAGGATAATTATACAAGGATAAAGCAGGAACTTGATAAAGCAGGTGTAACGCTGATAGCAGTCTCCAAAACAAAGCCAGCCAGTGATATACTTGAATTATATGAACTCGGACAGCGTGATTTCGGTGAGAATTATGTGCAGGAACTGACAGAAAAACAACCGCAATTGCCTGCTGATATCCGCTGGCATTTTATCGGTCATTTGCAAAGCAATAAGGTAAAGTATATCGCACCATTCGTTCACCTGATCCATGGTGTGGACAGCACCAGCACTATAAAAGAGATCAATAAACAGGCGATCAGGAATAACCGCAATATCGACTACCTGCTACAGGTTCATATCGCGCAGGAAGAAACAAAGTTTGGATTTGATGAAAACGAGGTGAACTCAATCCTCACAGGTGATCAGTACCAAAGTGCACATGTCAAAGGCCTGATGGGAATGGCTTCTTTTTCTGATGATCTTTCATTGGTTCGTTCCGAATTTCATGCATTAAAAAATCTTCTGACCAAAGCTCAGTTGATCGATCCCGCAATGACCATTCTTTCCATGGGCATGAGTGGAGACTACGGACTTGCTATTGAAGAAGGTTCCACGATGGTCAGAATTGGCAGTCTTCTTTTTGGAGACCGGAATTGATCGGACGGGCGGATCCCGATCCTTGTTCCGTTCACTTATAATTTGGAATATTCTTTCCCAGATAGATATTCCTTTCTGATTTGACCATATTCCCAACGTCTTTCATCTTTAGAATGCCATTACCGCCCCGTTGCCGGAGTTTGCTCCTTTCTCTATCTGTAAGAACAGGATCATCGTCGAACAGATAATCATCGATCCAATACGGCACTTTACCTGGCTCTTTGATCATGGCGTGAATATGCGCCGGATTTTTGCCGCCAGGGTAGGAGCCGGGACGCATGGTAAAGAATTTGTATTCACCTTTCTCATTGGTCTTCATCCAGCCGCGGAGATAACCGTGCTGGCGGTCAAATCCTTTTTCATTTCCGCGTGTTGGATATATGCCTGTGGAATCCGTATGATAAATATAGATGACCACATCCGGCGCCGGTGACCCATCGGGTTTATACACAACACCGTTGATCGCAATGCGGCGGGGATCCGTTTCCTTCCAATCACTCAGCCATACCATATCAGACAATTTATCAAATGATCCCGGGCTCTCAAATACCGCTTCACAACCTTCACAACCGTCGCCGACAGGTTGATCCCCGGACGATTTTTTCTGGCCACAGGCAGCTTGCAGGATCAGGAGAATAAAACAGGAGAGAAGTTGCAATTTTTTCATGCTGATTATTTTGACCAAATTGAAACTATCTCGTTTTTTGCGCAAAAACATTACACAAAGCGTTCGGGCCGCCTGACGAAATGCCGGACTCTGCAGGAAGAGATGCGATAGCGGGCTTCAGCAGCAACGCCTGCAGGCAGCAACCTCCGGAACCCGTGGGCTTTCCTGAATCTTTCTCCTGACCCGCACCTTATCCTGCGAAACCTTCTTTTCATGTAATCTTTTTTACCCCCGGGAAAATGTAATTTTATTTTGAATATGCCTCAACACGTTTTCTTCAAATATAAATTTCATCATGTCCTGTTCTGGATGCTGGTATTTGCCATCTGGTATTTTCTGCGTTACCAGGATTACAGCACCAGCAGTATTGCCATTAACGTCACGCTTATAAAAGTGATCGATCTTGCGATACTGGTTTATATCACCAATTATGTACTTATCCCGCAATTTCTCTACAGGAAGAAATATATCAGCTTTGCAGTCTGCTTTGTACTGATGATCGTTGCCAGCAGTTTACTCAAAATGTTTATTCTGGCAAAAGTGATGCACGCTCCGGCATTACTGAATTTCTCACGCGATATGAAGACACGGGTATATGATAACGTGATCCCCCATTTCTTCCTCGTGACTGCCGGTGCTGCCATCCGCCTGATGTTTGATTATTTCCGGTTGCAACAACGCATGACTGAAACTGCGAGGGAAAAAGCTGAAGCAGAACTTAATTTCCTGAAATCGCAGATCAATCCGCATTTTCTGTTCAATTCTCTTAACTCGGTTTACTTCCTGATAGATAAACAGAACAGCGAAGCAAGAGAATCGCTGCATAAATTTTCCGGTATGCTGCGATATCAATTATATGAAGTGAATGGAAACCGCGTGCCGATAGAAAAAGAATTGCGATACCTCGAAGATTACGTACATCTGCAAAAGCTGAGAAAAGATGAACAATATGATCTGTCGCTTTCTTACACGCCGGCCGTAAAGGATTTTTCTATAGAACCATTATTATTGATCCCTTTTGTTGAAAATGCCTTCAAACATGTTTCAGCCTTTACCGGTAAAACAAATTTTATCCGTATTGGCCTTGATCATAAAAATGGCATACTGCTTTTTACCATAGAAAATTCAAGGGAAGAGCGGTCTCAGGCAGATGCGTACGGAGGTATCGGATTGAAGAACGTTCAGCGGAGACTGGAACTGCTGTATCCGGGCAATCATGAGTTGAAAATCAGCAAGACCGATGATCTTTACTGTGTTTCGCTCAGTCTTCACACAACACAACCGGAGCTGCCGCTTTTACTATACAAACAACCATTATGAAAATGAATTGCCTGATCATTGATGATGAACCCCTGGCAAGAAAGGGATTGAAGGAATACGTGGAAGAAGTGGATTTTCTTTCCCTTGCGGGCGAATTTGACAACCCGCTCAAAGCAAGCGAAGAACTGAGCCGCCGTCAGGATATTCATTTATTGTTCCTTGATATACAAATGCCAAAGATTTCCGGTCTCGATTTTTTCCGTTCTATCAAGCCGTCGATTCCGGTAATATTCACTACCGCTTATCCGCAATATGCCCTCGATGGTTTTGAACTGAATGCGTTGGATTACCTGGTAAAACCAGTGTCCTTTGAACGGTTTTATAAAGCCGCCCTGCGTGCAAAGGAATATCACGAGTTAAGAGAAAAGAATGCGGCAGAGCACATTTCCAATAGTGATTATTTTTTTATTAAAGCAGATAATAAACTGGTGAAGATCCAGCTAAAAGAAGTGCTGTTTGCTGAAGCGCTGCAGAATTATGTAGTGATCCAAACCATAAATAAAAAATTCGTCACCTATCTTACTTTTAAGGCGGTGGAAGAATACCTTTCCGGTTCAGGGTTTCTGAAAACCCATAAATCTTATATTATAGCCGCGGATAAGATAGATAGTATTGAAGGAAATAATATCCGCATCGGTACACATGATATTCCGGTAAGCCGCAATCTGAAAGATGAAGTGATGGAAAAATTACTGAAAGGGAAATTCCTTAAGCGTTAATGCTGGTCATAACCTTCAACTTCCACGATCGTTCCATAGTTAACAAAGAGCTCACTGCCCGCCGGAATATCCCTGACGGCTTCGAAATATTCCCCATCATTTACGGAGATCAGGTTAGGATCTGAGGAATGATTCAGGTAGTTAACCATGTCCATCACTTTAAAGCCATAATCCGGAACATAATAATCCGTTTCATCGTACACGCAATACGTTTCCACGATCGATCTGGAATATTCCGGCAGTTTTTCCACCTCCGCGATCGGCAGCCTGATCCATTCGCCAACATTTTTGGAAAAAATATCTTTACACCCTTTGGGGATATCGCGAATGGCAAAGACCCCTATGCCATGCACGCCGGAAGGTTTCAGCGCCGCATAAGTTTCCTGGGAGAGCTCGCGAAGCAATTCTGCTTTTGTCATCTTTTGTGTATGTTTTTTGTGCGTGAACGCTGCAAAACAATAAACAAAACCGCAAATACCAAAACAATCTTATTTTTTGGAGAAACGCATCACGGCGACATCACCCATGATCAGATTCAGCGTATTGCCACCGGAAACAGACCAGGAGCTGACCTTCTTCAGTGTTTCAAAAAATACGGTTTCTCCTTCGCCGGGACAGGCCATTTTTGTCAGCGCCATTGGCTGATCAAAATTGATCTTGCTGCCATCAGCTACAAGGGGACCTGAAAACGAGTTGCAACCCGTATTTCCGCTTACGCGCTTGTCCTGCGAACTAAAAACAATCTGGGGTTTCTTATTGGGATAAAGGCCATCGAATGCGATCCGTGGGCCGGAGATGTAATTGAGTGTCCAGGTTCCGTCCAGCGATGCAGGATCGCTGCCTGTAGCTTTTTTGCTGCTGTTGCAGGCAAAGAAGGAAAGGATAATCAGTGAAAAGAGAATTTTTTTCATACCCGTTGGGTTTAACGTGTTAAAGGTAGAGGCTAATTCAACTTAAAAAGGCAAATGTGGAAATTAAAAACATCGCCTGAGGTGCATGAAACACGCATCAGGGTATGAATGTTCGATCCGGTTATAGTGTCAGGCATGTTTACCCAATGAATGGCTGATACTCATTTTCCCGGACTGCATTAAAATCAACCCCCACACCGATCCCCACACAGGCACTGATCTGCGCCTTATATCATAAATTCGTTGCATGAGAAATCTGCTGATCATTGCATTCCTGATACCGCTGTTTTCATTCAGCATACCAAACAGCAGGCAGGTGCTGGAAATAAACAATCTTGATAAGATCAAAGGCAAACTTTATATCGGATGGTATAAGTCTGCTGGTGAGTTCAGGAAACCTGATAAGGCCGTTTTGCAAAAGATCGTAGAGGTGGAAGGAAAAGAATCCGTGGAAGTAGTATTTGAAAACGTTCCGCCGGGCATCTATGCCATTGCGGTATTTCTTGATAAGAACGACAACGGAAAGATTGACACGAACATGCTCGGCATACCAAAAGAAAAATACGGTTTCTCCAATAACAAATATCCGCTTACGCGGGCCGCTACTTTCGAAGAATCTGCTTTTAAAGTAGGGGAGAATGAGCAAACCATCGCTATCAAATTAAAGGGATGACTGGTCATCAGTTCCACAAATTTCAAAGGTTCCATAAGTCAGGAAACTAACCTATGGAACCTTCGAAATTTATGGAGCCTCCCGAACCGCTGCGATTATGCAGGCAAATCCCGGATTAACTTCCGCGCTGAGAGCCAGTGTTCGATTGCTTGCTCACAAACCCTGTTTTGGGCTTCTGGATAAATTTTGACCCCTGGCCGCCTGCAGCAGCTCCGGACTTCTTATTATCCTTCTTTTTATCCTTACTATTTTTCTGATTCAGTAATGACATAGGTATTTATTTTTTATAAAGATAATATTTCCTGGCGATCAAAGAAATCGGAATCCCGATGCAAACGATCAATATTAACGCGGCAATAAAGGCCTGGTTCCAATTGAATGGTCCCCGCGCTCCCGGCACATTACTATTAGGCACTACTACCAGATTCATCACCAGCCATGTAAATATACCGTATAAGACGCCGATCAATATTGGGTTAAACCGTACGAGTTTCAGTTTTCCGTATAACCAGAAAAGAATTATCGTAAAAATAAAGGCGATCACAAAGTGAAGGAACAAACCAAGTGCGGCAATGCCCGCGCCACCCTTCATCGCCGTTTTCCCCAGTATCCCTGACGCAATGTATTTGAGGATCACTTCCACATTCTTTTTCCCTTCTATCATGTACTTGATGAATGCGGAAAGGATATCCATGGTGCCGGCAATAAGCCATGCTTTGAGAATGGCCCCGCCGGGACCGGAAGAACTGGCTGTCATAATCGTTAGTTTTGGTGTGACCAGTGATCTTGTTCGCTATGTGGCCTGATCATTCAGGGAAATATACTTTCGAGATCTTTCCTTTTTCAATAATATATATCGCGACGCCGGTGAATGGCGGGCGTCCATCGGCATATATTTCTTCATGATCGATCACCATATTTCCCTGAACGATCCTGTTGAGCAGCCTGCAATAAAGACCCGGCACACGTGTAATGAACTGGTAATTCTTACGCATAGCCTCTTTTCCTTTTGTATCGGCTTTGCCGGGAAATGTATAGATCTCCACATCTTCTGAATATGGCGCAAGAAATGCATCAAGGTCATGTGCATTATAGGCATTGAGTTGTTGCTGCGCCAGCATTTCAGGCGTATTGACCAAAAAAGAATCCGGCTTAAACGGAACTCCTTTGTTGATCACCCAATCTATCTTTCTCCAATTTTCCAGTGACTCAACAGGGTTGGCATTTAATAAGACGAGATCGGCCTGTTTGTTTTTGGCAATGCTTCCCCATCCGGCCTGTTTATTCAAAGCTTTTGCCCCATTGATAGTGGCAGCCTGCAAAAGATCCCAGGTATTGAAGCCTGCGTCCTGCATAGCTTTCAGCTCAGGGAAAAACGAACCAGCATGTTGTGTGCCGGTATTACCGGCATCTGTGCCCGCAGCGATGATCACACCTGCATCCAGCAGTTTTTTGAGATTGGCAGCAAGAACGGAATCACCATGCTTTGCCTGTGCGACCCTTTGAGGGCTTGTGACAGATTGAATATAACGCTTACCCAGTACAGTATCCGGCCATGGAAAATCGAGTATGCCGGCAACGGTTGTTGGATTCGAAAGAGTCAGCTCATCGCCGGTAAACTGATAGGTGTGACCAAATGTTTTGCTATAACCGCTCCCCACCACAAGGGTAGGGCAGAGAACTGTTCCTTTCGTTTTTAGTAACTGAACAAAGTTATCATCAATGGGATCATCAACACTATGCACCAGGAAATCCGCACCTGACTCCACCGCAAGCTGTGCAGTGATCTTTTCTGTAGAATGAACCGCAACCCGCAGGTTATTTTTATGCGCTTCATCGATCGCAGCCTGTATCAGCGGAAGATTTTTACGCGCACCGGCTTCTTTATCCTTATCAAGAACGATATACCAGATCTTGATAAAGTCCGGCTTATAAGGCAACTGGTCACGCACCCCTTTGCGTGTTGCTTCTTCGGATGTCATTTCTATAAACGGACTTTCATTTTCGAGGCCTTTAAATGGCTCGGGCACCCAGGTTGTGAGCAATGGGCCCGTCATGTATATATCCGGTGCATATGTTTTTGCAGCAAATGAATCCCGTTGGGTAAGAAAGTTGAAGCTTGCTCCAACATCGATCACGGTGGTGATACCGGCGCTCGTGTAGCGGCGCAAAAAATCATCCATATGATCATGTGTCCATTTCAGCTCTTGTTGATATGGATGATATTTACGCAGATCGATCGCATCGGGGCGTGTGTAAATGCCTCCATTCTGGAAAAAGTGGACATGTGCGTCTACCATTCCCGGAATCAGGTATTTGCCGGTGCCATCGATGACCGTTGTACCGGGTACCGGTTTGTATTGACGGTCCTTATCAACCGAAATAATCTTTCCATTCTGAACAACAACACTGTAACCAGAAAGGATCTTTTTCTTTTCAACATCCACCACATTCGTATTGCGGATCAGGATCTGTGCATTGGAGCAAAACGTAAACGCTAAGAGGGTCAATACAAAGACGTATCGCATAGCAGTTGTTTGCTTCAAGATAAGAATAATTCCGGAAAAGCGGTCAGGGAGAATGGGATCCTGAAACGGCAGATTTGAGAAGTTTGAAAGGTTTCAGAAGTCTGAGAGATTTCACAGGTTCAAACCTCTCAAACTTCTGAAACTCTCCACCTCTCCATCACTGCGTTGAGAACTTAAACTCAACCCTTCTGTTTCTCGCTCTTCCCGCAGGCGTACTATTCTCTTCAACCGGTTGATCCATGCCGTATCCTTTTGAAATAAGTCTTTCGCTGGATATGCCGCGTTTGACGAGTGCCGCCTTTACCGATTCTGCACGTTTTTCGGAAAGTACCTGGTTGGATGCAGCTTTGCCTACATTATCTGTATGTCCGTCTATCTCCAGGTTGATCTCTTTGTAACGATTCATGTATTCAACGATCTCTGTCAGTTCACGCAGCGATACTGTGGTCAATGTCGCCTTGCCGGTCACAAACTGAATGTTTGTTGCGTTGAATTTTGGTATTGCCGGGCAACCATCATTCTCACGAACACCTGCTATGCCAGGGCATTTATCCTCAGGATCAGGAATGCCATCTCCATCACTGTCCGGAACCGGGCAGCCATTGTATTGTGCCACGCCTTTTTCCTGTGGACATTTATCCTGATCATCATTGATGCCATCACCATCACTATCAGGAACAGGGCAACCATCATATCGTGCTACGCCGGCCTGTTGCGGACATTTATCCTGTTCATCATCGATGCCATCTCCATCACTGTCAGGCACAGGACAGCCGTTGTATTTCGCCGTACCGGGCTGGGTCGGACATTTATCAAGTGAATCAACAATGCCATCATTATCTGTATCAACCGGAGGAAGAGGAGGAGGAGGTGGTGGTGGTGGAACAGCCTTGCGCTTGTTTCCAAACAGTTTGAATTTCAGTCCGGCCTGGAACAACTGGTTATAATAAAACGGGGCAGGGGTATCTGGCTCTTCGATCTTTGTCAGGCCATGCATATAACGTCCATAGATCGTAACCGGGCCTCTTGGAAAGAATTCGATACCACCCGTAGCGCCAATGCTCGTACTTTTGAAATCATCTTTGTTTTTTACATCAGTCATTTTCTCTTTTGCACTGAGGAGGAAATCAAATTGAGGCCCGACGGCCAATGCAACATATTCTCCGAGATGAAATTTAATAAACAGAGGAACGGAAAGATAATTCAATTGCTGGTTGGCAAACTGAGTTCCGCTTGTTTCTATTTTGGTGCCCACTACAGAGTAAAGAGCCTGTGGCTCGATTGACACAACATTTCCCAACGGAAAATTAAGGAATGCGCCGGCCGCATAGCCCCATTTCCATTTTGATTCGACAGGGAGATTGCCGCGGTCAGTTATTTTGATCCGCGCATAATTGCCCGCACCAATAAGTCCTCCTGAGATAGTTGGCCTGCTTGTCGGGTCCTGCGCGATCACGCTGACGGACAGGCACAAGCCAATGAAAGATAACAAGATGTTCTTTTTCATATAGTTTGATTAACAGGTTACAGCAGATAAAATGATCGATAACAATGAGAGATAAAATGTTTGTTTCGTCAATAAATCAGTTGAGGCTTTTCTGAATACTGGCGGTGGAGTTTTGCGCTTGTGTCAATCCTATCGCAAAACTCATTCCATGAGGCAAATAAAGGGAGTGCAGGATCAAATGAAGAGGATGGTGGGCAATTTATGCCCCGGTTAAGCCGGCAGAAATACTTACAGGTTTCAAAGGTTTCGGCCGTTTCAAACGGGCAGGAGAACCGTCTGCCGAAAATTCTTTTTGTACATAAAACTATATTACTAACTTTTGAAGTCGATTAAGCCTCCCGATTCTTAAATTCTGTTCCATATGACCTCAGATGCCAAAACTCCCGAACAATATTTAAAGCAACTTCCTGCAGGACGGGAGGAAGCCGTAACAAAGCTGCGCGACACCGTTGTTAAAAATCTTCCCAAAGGTTTTGAAGAGACTATGACGTATGGCATGCTGGGATATGTTGTGCCGCATTCGATCTACCCCAACGGTTATCATTGCAATCCTAAACATGCGCTTCCCTTTTTAAGTATCGCTTCGCAAAAGAACTTCATCGCTCTATATCATATGGGTCTGTATGCAAATCCTGTATTGATGAAATGGTTCACGGCTGAATATCCCAAACACAGTACCGCCAAACTTGACATGGGTAAGAGTTGTATCCGCTTCAAGAAGCCGGAGCATATACCGTATAAACTTATTGCGGAGCTGGCAAAAAAAATGACAGTGAAAGATTGGATCGGACTTTATGAAAAGAACCTTAAACGCTGACGGATTAAAGAACAATTAGCGAAGCCATTCGATGGATAATATTTGACGGTAATATTGAGATACAAACTCAATAACCGGGTATTTTTTTCAAACATTTGCCTAAAAAATGTGAACAAACCCGCCTCAGACCCATCATTCGTAAGCAATGGCAGGGAGTTTGTCGTACATTCTGTTAAATTCGCTTCTTATGAAATATCTACTTGCGACGTTTGTTCTGGCAATCATGCTGACCGTCGCGACTCCGGCCTCCGCACAATTAAAAGGATTTGGTATTGGGCCCTATGTAGAAATGGGGACGCCTGTATCCGATCTGAAGGACACGCACAAAAAGGGTTATGGCGCAGGTCTGTTCGCAGATATCCGTCTTCCGGGAAGACTCAGCATTACCGGATCTGCGGGATATATGCAATTCAACGGCAAGACGATCGGAACACCCGAAGGTGGCCTGGCTGAAATCGCAGATCTGAAAGCGTTTCCTGTAAGAGTTGGCCTGAAGTTCAGACCAACGCCACTCTTCTATATCAAAATGGAAAGTGGTTCGGCCAATTTCACCGGTGATCAGTCAGGCTCTGCGGTCATCCTTTCTCCGGGCATTGGTGTCCGTATACTGGGCATCGATGTGCAGGCCAAATATGAAGCCTGGTTGAAAAGCGGTATGACCAATGCCTTCTGGGGGTTGCGTGCAGGAATCAGCTTCTGATATTAAGTTTAAAGATTCAAGCGATAACATGATGATGTGCCCGGCAAGCTTTAAACATTTAATATAGATTCCTCCTGTCAGAAAAATCTCTGATTTCTTAACTCATCAATAAATCAACGTTTATGAAACATTCTTTTTACAGACCGGGGGCCATGCTTCTTGCGCTGACGATCGGATCTGCAGTTATTTTTTCCTGCAATAATGAAGGCAGCCCGGGCAATGCAGGCGACAGTACAACGACCGTAGCGCCTGTTGATTCTGTAAACCATTCCGGTCACGATACAATGCCAATGGCTGATGCGCCAATGGCCGGTCATGCGGAAGCAGCCCTGAGCGGTACTTATCCCGATACAACAGTAACCGGTTTAGCCAAATTTGATACAGTGGGTGGCAAAGTGAAACTGGAACTGGAGATCACCGTTCCCAAAAAAGCGAACAAAAGCGTCGCCGTTCACCTTCACGAACATGGCGACTGTGCAGATACCGCAAAAATGGCCCATGGCCACTGGAACCCAACTCATGCCCAGCACGGTAAATGGGGTGAGGGAAGCTTCCACCTCGGCGACATCGGCAACGTAAAACTTGATGCCAAAGGCAAAGGCAAAATAACCATCACCACGGACCTCTGGACTCTTGGCGGCCCTGCCAGCTCCAATATCATCGGCAAAGCCGTGATCGTTCATGGTGGTGTGGATGATTTTAAAACACAACCGACAGGAAATGCAGGAACGAGGATTGGTTGCGGAGTGATCAGATAATTGATGATTTTATCCGGATTGTTCGATGCCAGATGACTGATGGCAGGGCTCCGCAGTTTAAAATCTTGCTATAGTAAAGAGGCCTTTCATGCCCGGAAGGCCTCTTTGCTATTTTTATTTGTCAAATTGCGCCCCCCGGAACAATGGCCATCGATCGTCGAAACAAAATGAAATTTTAACTCCAAATAGGGGTGAGCGGTCATTCAGTTGTTCTTTTAAAAATTACTTTTGGGCGCCGCATTAATTTTAGAATCAGGATACAGGGCCGTTAGAATGGAAACAGACGACCAGGCAATCAGCATTTTGCTGGCTAAAAAGGATGAAGCCGCTTTTGAACAGGTTTTTAAAACATATTTTAAAAATCTGCACGCCTATGCATGTACTATTTTGAAGGACGAGGATGAGGCAGAGGAAATGGTTCAGCAGGTTTTTTTTAAGTTGTGGGACAGGGCCGAAAATCTTTCTTTCAATGGCCCCATTGCTGCTTACCTCTACCGGGCAATCCATAATGAATGCCTCAACTACATCAAACACCAGAAAGTAAGGTCGAATCACCAGTTATATGTGGCACACAGCATGAAAAACCAGTCGGAGCATGCGCAGGGCAGGGTGTTGGGAAAGGAACTGGAAGCCCGCTATAAAAAAGCCCTCGAAGAATTGCCGGAACAATGCCGGCTCATATTCCAGCTGAGCCGTTTTGGCGATATGAAATACCGCGAGATCGCGGATGAGCTCAATATTTCCATAAAGACAGTCGAGAACCAAATGGGCAAGGCCCTTAAAATACTCCGGCAGAAACTGGTGGAGTTTCTACCAATACTAGTCGTTTTGCTTAACCTTTAATACAAGCCTCCTGGAAGAAAAATTTTACCATATAAATGATGATCTCCTGGTGAAACACCTCCTGAGAGAAACCAGCCCTGAAGAAAGCGCGCTGGTAAAAGAGTGGCTCCATGCAGATGCTGCCAACCAGGCGTATTATGACGGCCTGAAAAAGGTCTGGGACACAAGCCTCGAACTGGCCGCTTCATCCGCCATTGATGAAAATAAGGCCTGGCAGCGATTTCAACAAAGGGTGCATAACGGGCAAACGCAGGTAAAAGCACCGGTGCATGAAATGGCAACCCGCTCATTCGATTGGAAAAAAATAGCCGCTTCCGTAATACTTGTGATCGGACTGGGCATTGCCGGGCTTTGGTTATATAATAACAGACCGGCAGAACAGTTGCTGGCACAAACAACCAATAACGTGATTACTGATACATTGCCGGATGGCTCAACGGTTACACTAAACAAAGCATCATCGCTTAGCTATCCTTCAATATTTAAAGGTGATAAAAGAGCTGTAACATTGAAAGGTGAAGCTTTTTTTCATGTAACACCAAACAGGGAAAAACCATTTGTGGTCTCCGTAAATGATATTGAAGTAACGGTTGTTGGCACTTCATTCAATATCAAAACAGAGAACGGAACCACCGATGTGATCGTTGAAACCGGCATCGTGCGTGTAACAAGAAATGGCAGAACGGTAGAACTCCACAAAAATGAGCGCCTGAGAACAACGCAAACCGATACGCTGACCAAAGAGCCGGTAGATGATCATCTGTACAATTATTATCGTACAAAAGAATTCGTGTGTGATGATACACCACTTTGGAAGCTGGTTGAAACGCTGAACGAAGCATATCAATCCAACATCATTATCGGAAAAAAAGAATTACGCAATCAGCGGATCAATATTATTCTGAAAAATGAATCACTTGACCGCGTGCTTGAACTCGTAAGCGCAACGCTGAATGCAAAGGTTACAAAAAACAGTGGTCAACTGATCATTGAATAGATGAAGAGCGGACATGAAAAAAACTACCTTATACCTTATTCTTTCAATATTGCTATTTACTTCCGCTGAACTGCGGGCACAATTGCTTTCAACACCGATGAACATCGAAAGCAATAATAAGCGTCTTGACAGAACGCTGGAAATATTAAGTAATAAAGGCCGGTTTTATTTTTCTTACAGCTCGGGAATTGTAAGAAAAGACAGCATTGTCAGCATCAATGCATCCGCTAAAACATTAAAAGAAATACTGGACCGATTATTCGGGCCCGGTTATGAGTTTATAGAGAATGGCAACTACATCATCATTCGCCGCGCACCGGTGAAGATCACGATGATCACGAATAAAGCAGTGAAGGAGGAACGGATCTATACTGTAAGCGGATTTGTTTATGATGAACAAACGGGACATGCCATCCGGGATGCTAGCGTCTACGAAAAGAAACTTCTTTCAGCAACATTGACCAACCAGGATGGATCTTTTAAACTGAAATTAAAAAGCGGAAGAAAAAGCACAGCCGAACTGACATTAAGTAAGGAATTCTATGCGGATACATCAGTAATGATAGAGCCCCGGTACAACCAGGAACTTACGATCACCATGATTCCGCTGGAGAGTGAAGCCGAGCGAACGGTGATCAGCCCTGAAGATTACGAAGTGGCCGAACTGCCACCCGCACCGGAAAAAGAAGACACGCTGGTGGCCGTCCCTGAGACGGCCATTGCTGATTCAGGCAAGGTGGAAACCACAAGAGCCGGTCGTTTTCTTCTTTCCGCGCGCCAGAGGATACAAAGTCTGAATCTGAACAACTTCTTTACAACGAGACCCTATCAGGCATCCTTTGTACCCGGGCTGGGATCGCACGGGAAAATGAGCGGACAGGTGGTCAATAATATTTCATTGAATGCTCTGGGCGGCTATACCGCCGGAACAAACGGGGTGGAGATCGGCGGACTTTTTAATATTGATAAAAAAGCAGTGCAATATTTTCAGGCCGCTGGTATGTTCAATATCGTTGGCGGATCAATGAAAGGCTTCCAGGCAGGTGGTATCACTAATACCGTGCTGGATAGCGTTACGGGTATGCAGGCCGCAGGCATCAGCAACCTCGTGAAAGGAAAATTCACAGGATTTCAGGTGGGTGGTATATACAACCATGTTACCGACAGCGTAAGTGGGATGCAGGCGGCAGGCATCGCAAACTTTGCAAAAAGAAAAGTGTCTGGCGTACAGGTTGCCGGTATTGCAAATGTGAGCAATAAGGAAACACACGGCGTACAGATAGCAGGCTTGCTGAACTATTCTAAAAGATTGAAAGGCGTACAAATTGGGTTGATCAATATTGCCGACTCATCGGATGGCTATAGTATCGGATTAATCAATGTTGTATTGAAAGGCTATCATAAACTGAGCTTCTTCGCCAACGAAATGACCGATATCAATGCTGCTTTCAAAACCGGCAATTCAAAACTGTACAGCATCCTGCTGGCAGGCATGCGTTCTGACAGGGAGGCAAAAGCTTACACAATGGGATATGGACTTGGCATGGAGTTATCAATGAATAAAAAAAAATCATTAACGCTGAACCCGGAACTGTATTCACAATATTTCTATTTCGGTTCATGGGACTACTCAAATATCATGAACCGCTTGCAGGTAAACCTCAATGTAAAGCTGGGAAAATTCGTATCATTCTTTGCAGGCCCTTCAGTTTCTCTCTATTTTTCAGACCAGCAACCGCAGATCAAAGGATATCACAAACCCGGCCCGCCTGACGGATATAAAAACTTTACAGTAAACGATAAGATCACCGGATGGTTTGGCTGGAACGCCGGCATAAATTTCTTTTAATTCCTGACTGGTAATAGAGACTCATCTGCTCCAGATTGCTAATAAAGAGACAATGACCTGCAGGAAGATGACCATTACAATGAAAAGTAATTCACGTTTACAACATGCATCGCTGCTGCCGGTAATGCTAAGCTTTATTTTACTTCATGTGAAAAAGATAAAAGGAGAGATGCTGCTATAACTCAAACCTTCGCCATCCAAAATCTCAAAATGATTTCTTCCGCTGCAAACGAAGGTCACTTACAAAATCAGTCTAACCTACCAGCTTGAACTAAAGGCGCAGGATGTTCCGCGCCTTTTTATAAGTAAGACCAGTTCAAAATCCTTTTTTTGCAGTTTCTTCTTTCTTAACAACAAACTTTTGCGCGTCATCCGCCGTCACATCGTCAAAAAATTTTTTCACTGCTGCGTAGCCGGATGCCGGTATTTTATATTGTGTAAGTACAAGCATACTGATCACATAGATCGCATTCTCTGATTCGTTGTATGAGCACTTTGAACTAAAATTACCATAATCGCATTTTAGTTCTTTATCTTTTGGCAATGCTTCGGGTTTTGTCCCTTCCGGCAATTTATAAATGGTTGTATCACGTTTTTCAAACGGCTCCTCAAAATAATAATCATGCTTGCGGTTCTCGGCTTTTGGTAAACGTTCATTCCATAGCTTATTCAATCTTGGGCTCAGGAAATATTTATCACCGGAATTGAATTCATGCACCTTTGTATAAGTAAGTTTCAGATGAGCGGTTTCATCATCATTGGACCAGATAAAATCATCCGGCTGTTTGAAACCCCAATAATAAACGAGGGCCTGTTTCTGACGATCCCGTTTTTCTTTTGTAAAATATAACACCGGCTCTCTGAAACCACCGGTTGTCCGAAGTGCTGTTTCAGCAGACGCGGAAAAGTCGCTCTGTATTGACACCAGCGTTCGCGAATTGAACTGGTTGGCATTTGATCTGCTTTTCGGCGTCGGCACCAGCACGCCTCCGTTTTCCGTTATCAACAGTGCATTCCGGTTTTCTGTGGAAGAGCCAAGCACGCCAAACGATGCGGTATTGCTGGTACATTCAAGCCAGATTGAATCATTCTGAACAGGTACACAAAGGATGGCATGATCAAAAATATCGATCGGAAACTCCGGATCAACAGGCTCCTCATTATATTGTGAATTGATGAATGCCATATAACTTTTAATGCCCACCGACTTCAATGCTGCCTGCATAAAAGTACTGAGACCTTTGCAGTCACCATATTTCTTCGCATCGGTAAATGACGCCGGGAATGGCCTCACTCCGCCAATGCCAAGCTGGATACTTACATAGCGAAAGTTTTGCTGCATGTACTGATACAACTTTTTGATCTTGTCCCTTTCTGCCGGTATATCTTTTACAAGATTCTGATAGAATAGCTGTCTGTCTGCAGGCAATTCGTCAAGGCCTTTGTTCAGGCTGTTCAACCAGTCGCCGTAAGTTTTCCATGAACTGAATTCTCCTTTGTATCCATAATGAGAGAACTGCTCTGCCACAAGCCGGATACCCGGGTACAGGCTACTCGCGGATACAGCGCCTTCTTCGTATTCAACCGGAGCAAGATCCTTTACGGACCACTTATATTCCCTGTACTTCGGGTTATCTGTGATCTCTGGCTTCAGATCAGTATTCATTGCTTTGAAACGGATCTTTATATCGTTGGGAACTCTGGCCGTAAAGCTTGAAGACACCTTACTTTGTTTTGGTCCTGCAATCCGGTAAGACGGAAGGGATAAAGTCCCTTTATATTTCAGTTTATAATCAAGCTCAATCGTTACAGGATAGGAGAGTGTAGAAACTCTGTAGCCGGTCAGAAATCCATCTTCGATCAATCCTTCACCTGTTGCCTGGGAACTCATGTCCTTTTTTGTATAACGGGCAATACGTTTGCCATTTGCATCGTATACTTTGATCTCTGCATCATCCAGCTGCATATTTTTATTCTGGGGTTGAATAAAGGTCAATGCATCTTCTCCTTCCTTGTTTATAATAGTAAATATTTTGTGGACTGAAAGTTTTGCTTTGTCTACCGCCTCCATTTCATACAGATAATCTTCAAGATGTACAACAATAGCAGCTTTCGCTTTCAGCGCTTCCGGAACCGAGGCCAGTGTGTATGATCCTGTCTGCGCAAAAGACAGTTTTGCGGCAAACAGGATGACGATGGCAAAAATGTTTTTTTTCATCTTCATGGATTTTAAGATCAGGCTTTCTTTTTACGGACCACGAATTGTTCATTGATCAGTTCGAACAGACGTTTATAGAATTCCTGAAAGTCCGGATATTCACCCGCCTGATAAAATGGTCTTTTGAAATCAACCTGTATGCGTGTCATCAGCACACCGTTTGAGATCTGCGCTACGCGCGATAAAACGATGCTGGTATCAGGCATGATCATCTTTATATTCTTTGGCAATGCATCAAACTCATATCCATCGGCGAGTTGAAAATTCCCCATAATAATATAGGATTGGTTGATGCCAAAGAATATATCAGAATGACGTTCATCCGCAACAAATGGATTTGTTTCAAGGCCTGACAGAATATTGCTGGAAAAATAGCTGTAGTCGCCTGTATTGTTCAATGTCTGATTGAATTTCACCGTTTGCACAAGTGGCAGTGAATCACTGTCGAGATTATTAAATTCAATATCATCCACGGCCATACCCTGATTGGAAGACACGTAAGTTTCTATAAATTTATCCTTCCCTTTTCTGGCGATAGGAAGGCGGGCAAGCCGCGCATAGTCATAACTGGTGATCGTTGCCTGTCCGCTCATCCTGCCAGTTCCATCGATCGTCCCATTTACGAGCACCAGGTTTTTGGAAAGCGCATTATTGGCAAGATGCTTCCAGCCCCATTCGGATGTCTCGATCTTTTCAATCACCAGGCCATCTGTTTCGAGAATGTCCGGCGAAACAAGATGCACAGGCACGTCTTTTTGAGAAGCGTCCAGTACATATTCTTTATCTCCCAGGTCAACAAAAGCCATCACCTTATTGAATTGTCTGAAACCGGGAGAATTATAGGTGCCGGCATCCGTTGAGTTGACTATGCCATTTGAATGTGTGCTTACAAGAACGGGGTGAACATTCAAACCGGCATCTTTCAGCAGATTTACCAGGATCAGGTTGATCTCACCCGAAGTTCCTTTTTTATCCTTCCAGGCACTTTTCACCCCATCAAAAGCCCAGATACCGGAATATTCATTCCATTGCATATTATCCTGCACGTACTTGTAGATCGTTTTCATCCGGTCATATGGCGCGGAAATACCTTTCAGTTTTGCATCTAGATCGGCCGTTCTTGGAATATTTTTCTTAACCTGTACGCCAAAATCTTCATCCTCCATCAGGAATTTGATCACCTGGAGCCAGTTCAATGTACGGCTTTGACGACGGCCATCGACAACATAGGCCGTCACTTTCGTTTCAAGCCTGTCCTTATAAAAATTGTCATTAATGATATATGGTTCATGCCGGAATGCCGGCACCTCAGTCATCGTATATGCATCCACTTTACGTCTTCCCGATGTCGAACTTACATGCTCATACGTCCGGCGCGTACGAGGTAAAAAACTTACCTCCACTTCTTCCGGTGCATCCACTTTGAAGCGGCTGAACTTTACAGGGATCGTCTCCTGGAAACGCCAGTTGATCAGACCAATGTTCGAATGCCTGTAGCGGAATTCCACAATGGAACCCACTTTTACCCCGGGAAAAGTGAAACTTCTTTCACTTTCCTGTTTGTTAAGCTTCTTGTCATACACAAGGGCTTTCTCAAGTTTTGATATAACAATGTTTCCATTCTCATCGAGATTGTATGTCTGTGCTTCGAGGCCTTTAATATCTTCCTCACCTCTGGCGCTTATATAAGAAAGGTGAACGTTTGCCCATTCAAGTCCTTTTTCGGAAAGGATTTTGATCCGGCAGCGCCTTTTCATTTCAACGCCGGCTCCCAGAACAAGGTCCAGCTGCGCATCGTCCAGCAGGACCATGGCTTCAGCTTTTTCATCAAAGGAGCATTCTTTCATTTGGAGTTCCGCCTTTTCAACTTTGCCGAAAGCAGGAAGTTCCGCTTCTTTTTTCTGGGTAAACGCGAGCAGGGAGATGCACAACATTACGTTGAGCAGAATTGATTTTTTCATGCAGTTTGGAATATTAAGGTGGCGTTAATAGACGAAGCCCGGGAAGGCCTTGATCGGTGGTTTTGAAGTCGAATTTAATTAATAAGGTTTTGGATAACATGCCAAATTAATAAAGTTTCCATATTCCGTCAAGTGAGTTGAGCCGATTTTTCACCGCAAAAACTAAGTGAAAACACTCATTTTCAATGGATTTTAACCCGATGCCTTGCTAATTTGCAGCCGGGCAGGAATAAACAGTTGCAAAAAACAAAGCAATCGTTGCGCCTATTCACGGCAAAGCAAAAAAAATCCCGGCAAAAGCCAGGATAATTTTCCGGATCACTCCGTTCTGCTTATTATACTAAATCATTAAAGGAAGAATATTGCATTAAGTTAGTTGCCTGTTGGAATGCGCGCAGTTGTGACAGAACTGAACACGCAACAAACCTGAAGAAGATTCAGCCATCGGACATATCAGGTGAGGATTCAGCCTAGATCACCCGCCCCGCCGCATTGCTGCGACTCTTTGAGGTCTTTTTCATATCATCCGGTTTCGCATCGCCAAGGATGACCTTACCAAAAGACGACTTCACATTGATCTTCGAAGAGCCGTTTCCCGCTTTACCCTCGTACTGCCTGTTTGAATCAGGGCCAAAACGCTGCCGGGCATCGGTTCTTACAACGCCGATATCGGTACGGTCGATGAATGTGCCAAAACTGGTCTCAATATTATACGTTGCCCCGAGGTTGCCCGCAGGACGAAGATTCACAGTACTGTATGATTCGCTCAGTGTGAGTGAAGTGAGATTGCTTGACAGAACAATCTTGCTGCTGTCGCAAAAACCCATCGATACCTTACTTGTACCTGAGAGGTTTTCAACCTGTACCGTGGAGAATTTGAATGAAACATCCGCATCTGACAGGCTTTTTAACTGCGCTTTACCGAATTCCACCTTGAGGTCTTTTACATCTGACAACACGCCCGCGGTCAGCGAACCAAATTTCTCCACTATCGAAACGGGGCCTTTGTAATCCGGTAATTCAATATTACCAAAAGAGTTGCGGACCGTAAGCTTGCCATTCACCGGCATTTTTACTTCATAGCTAATGCGCATGTTGGTGCGGCAATTTTTGCAATTATTACTATTGTCTGATTTCTGTTCTGTTTTAAAACGGACCACATCGCCGGTTTGACTGTCCAGCACATTGATATTGTCAAAGATCCGTTCCGCATTCTCTTTATCAGATGATTCAACTTTGATTGCGATATCAACCTTGATCTCATTCTTATCCCATGGCACGATCTTTACATTGCCAAAACTATTTTCAATCACCAGGCTGTTTCCGGACGCCGGATAGGTTTTAGCTATGGCGCGTTCTTTTACAAACTCAAGTTTCTCTTTGCCCTGATCCTGTGCAGTAGCGGCCTGCGACGACAGTATCATTGATATCATCAGCGCGATGGCACTAAAGATTGCTATATTTTTTTTGTTTCTCATTCTGATCCGTTTTAGTGTTGTTGAATTCTGTTAATACATCCAACTGTTTGGAAAGAAGCTCCGCCTGCAGTTGAAGGTTGTTCATCATTGCCCTTATGAGTATTTCCCTGTTCGGAGATTTAATTGCCTGGGCTTTTAATACACGATAAGAACTGTCGAGCGTTGCAAGGTCCTGGGTAAACTGATCATACAATTCCGGCTGTGAAGCAGAAAGCGTTTTCAGTTCCTTTTGTTGTTTCTCAATTGCCTGGTAGATAGGTTCAGCAGACGCAGCATATTCCGGGGCCAGCGTACGGATATCGTTTTTTGTTTTCCTGCCATTTGCTATGGATATTTCTGCTGGTTTATGTTGAGCGAACCAGTAAACACCCACAGAGATCACCAATACGGCGGCTGCAGCCACCCATGCGTATACCTTTCTGAAAGACCGTTTTTTGCCACTCAATGCCGGAACAGCATTGGAGATCCTGTCCCAGTTGTGCTCATCCGGTTGCTCGTCATCAAATGCATGACGGTTCTCTCTCATGAAATCTTTTAAATTCCTGCTCATACGGTTTCCTTTTTTTTCAGCATCGCTATCAGCTTCTGTTTGCCCCTGATATATTGTGTGCGAACGGTCGATGGAGCGACCTGCATAATATTCGCGATCTCTTCCTGATCATATCCCTCCAGCAGATACAGCGTTAATACGGTACGATAGCCGTCGGGCAAGGTTTGCAATGCCTGTTTAATGGCATTGACAGTAAAGCCGATCGATTCTTCATCGATCTTTTCCTCCTCCTGCAGCCCGATCTTCTCCGGCTCCAGTTCTACCAGCATCATTTTCCGTTTTTTGATCAGGCTGATACTTTTGAAAACAACGATCTGTTTGATCCAGGCGCCGAAAGTGGACTGATGCCGGAATGAACTGATCTGAAGAAACGCATCAATAAACGCTTCCTGCAGAACATCCTCCGCATCGGCCATATTATTCGTGATCCGGAAGGCCGTATTGTACATAGCCCTGGCGTATCGCTCATATAAAAGGCGATAAGCTGTCTTGTCTCCCCTGATGCACTGCTCCACCAGTACATCAGCAGATGGTATTGTTGCTGTAATCTCCAGGCAATTGGTTTTATATAAAGTAAGGAAGATTAGCAGAATGTTGCACGACCGTCTGTAAAAAATGAAAATTCCGGTGCGTGGGACACGCACCCGGGCAGTCATTGGTGCTTCGGCGCGCGTGAGACAGATACCGGGTGGGCAGGGAACCTACGTCAAAGCCTCATACAGGATCTCGACCGGATGTTTCGCCTTCCGGCCCGTTCCATCTTTGATCTGGTGCCGGCAGCTCGTACCCGGTGCGGCAATGATCGTATCGGCCGATGCATTGCGAACGGCCGGTAACAATACCAGTTCGCCGACCTTCATGGATAATTCATAATGCTCTTTTTCATAACCGAAACTGCCCGCCATACCACAGCAGCCGGAAGGGATTACCTCAACGGAATAATTTTCAGGAAGGGAGAGAAGTGTTTTGGACGGATCAACGGAAGACAACGCTTTCTGCTGGCAATGTCCATGCAGCTTTACCTGTTTTTTTTCTTTGGTAAATGATGCTGCAGTGATATGACCTTTCTTTATCTCAGCAGCGATAAACTCGTCCACTAAAAATACATGGCGCGACAGATCTTTTGCTTTTTCATAATTCGTATCGTCCGCGAGATCGATATATTCATCGCGGAAAGTAAGAATTGCCGAAGGCTCTATGCCAAGAAGCGGCGTATCCGCGCTTACTACAGGATGCAGTAACCCGATATTCCTGTTAGCGATCTTTTTTGCATCGCGCAGCAAACCTTTGGATAACCAGGCGCGGCCGCTTTCGATATGCTCAGGGATCAGCACTTCATAACCAAGTTTATCCAACAGTTCGATAGCTTTGATGCCGATCAGCGTATCATTATAATTAGTAAACTCATCGCAAAACAGGTAGACCTTTTTCTGTTTTGGCTGATTGTGCTTCTTTTTCCAGTTGCCGTACCACTTCTTCAACGTTATACTATGCAGTGTCGGCATGGAGCGGTCTTTTGCAAAACCGGTTGTTTGCTTGACCCATTTGCTGACCACGCTGTTCGTCATAAAAAAATTGTACAAGCCCGGCCATACGGCGCCAAGTGCAGAACTTTTGCTGAAGCCTGCGATCAGTTTTGCGCGGAGCGGAACGCCGTTTGCATCATAATAATGCTGAAGGAATTCTGCTTTCAGCTTTGCCACATCCACGTTGCTCGGACATTCAGATTTGCACCCCTTGCAGCTCAGGCAAAGATCCATTACTTCATAGATCTCTTTATGATCGAACCTGTTCAGCTTATCTGAATTCGTCAGGAACTCGCGCAGGATATTTGCCCTTGCACGTGTTGTATCCTTCTCATTACGCGTTGCCATATAAGAAGGACACATGGTGCCGCCGCTGATCTGCGTTTTGCGGCAATCGCCACTGCCATTGCATTGCTCCGCATGCTGCAGAATATCCTGGTTGTTGAAACGAAAAACAGTTTTAAACGCCGGCGCCCGCAGCCCCGGTGTGTAACGCAGCATGCTGTTCATTGATGGCGTATCGATGATCTTATTGGGATTGAAAATATTCTTCGGATCCCAGGCCTTCTTTAATTCTTTTAACAGCCCGTAATTCTTTTCACCAACCATCTGACGAATGAATTCACCACGTAATCTTCCATCACCATGCTCCCCGCTCAATGACCCCTGGTATTTTTTTACCAGCGTGGCGATCTCTTCCGCGATCGTGCGGAACAATTGGTTGCCCTGTTCTGTTTTCAGGTTAATGATCGGTCTCAGGTGCAGCTCACCCGAGCCGGCATGCGCATAATGCACGGAATACAATCCATGCTTATTCAGTATTTCGTTGAACTCGCGGATATAAGCGGGCAGGTCCTGTACATCTACAGCCGTATCTTCGATCACCGGCACCGCTTTTTCATCACCGGGCAGATTACTTAACAGGCCAAGACCTGCTTTGCGCAATGTCCAGATCTTCTTACTGTCCGCGCCAAACAGGAGAGGGAAGTGATAACCCAACCCGGCAGTACGCATTTCTTCCTCACATTGTTTCGCCGCTTCAATGATCTCATCACGGTCATTACGGGCAAACTCAACCACCAGTATCGCACCGGGATCTCCCTGCACAAAAAAACGGTTCTTTTGCTGTTCGATATTGTTCTTTGTACACTCAAGGATATAATGATCGATCAGCTCACTAGCACTGATGGGATACTTAACGGCAATAAGATTCGCCCTTAATGCTTCATCAATGGAATTAAAATGCACGCAAAGCAAACCGATCTCTTTTGGTGGCTCCGCAACAACATTTAATTTAATCTCTGTAATAAATGCCAGCGTTCCTTCCGAACCGGCAATAAGTGAACAGAAATTAAAATCGGGGCCGCCTGCCGTAAATGGTGACATTTCCAGCAGCAGATCCACGGCGTAACCTGTATTTCGGCGCTCAACCGTCTTCTTTGGAAATTCCTTCCTGATCTCCACCTGGTTTTCGTAATTGCCCAGCATGCTTCGCACCTGCCGGTATATCGCAGATTCCAGCGTGCTGCCTTCGCATTTTGCATGAAAAGTGTCAAGATCAAGTGTGTTGAATACGGCTTCGCTGCCATCACTCAGCAACGCTTTTACTTCAATCAGATGTTCGCGCGTGCTGCGATATACTACCGAATTGGAGCCGCAGCTGTTATTGCCAACCATGCCGCCGATCATCGCCCTATTCGCCGTTGAGGTTTCAGGACCGAAGTATAATCCGTGCGGTTTCAGGAACACATTCAGTTCATCACGTATCACCCCGGGTTGCACTCGCACCCATTTCTCGTCTTTATTCAGTTCAAGTATCTGTGTAAAATTCTTTGATACATCTACAACGATACCCGCACCAACCACCTGGCCCGCAAGTGATGTTCCTGCCGTTCTTGGTATCAGCGACGTATTATGCTTATTTGCAAATGCAATCAGTTTGCGGATATCATCTATCGTTTTCGGAATGGCAACTGCCAAAGGCAATTCCCGGTAAGCAGAAGCATCAGTAGCGTACAACGTACGCATGGTCGTATCAAAATGCAGTGTTCCTTCGAGGGATCCAGCCAGCTGCGTCAACAGGTCGTTCATGGCGGAAAGTTACGGCGTTGGAAGGAAATTTACGACAGTTGTTTCGTGAACTGATGGCAATTGGCCGGGCTTCGCAAATCGATAAAGCTTTTTTAAACAAACCTTTCCGTTATCAGAACGAATCAATGTTCTCCGATGTTAACAAAACGCGGAGCCCGGTCACCGGTCATCAAAACAACCCCAGGAACACTACCATATTTAAAAGCGAATCCCTTAGCTTTGGAAATGACTACTTCCTTCCCGCAGGTCATCATTTCCCTGCTTGCCGGTATTATTGCGATCATTATTCTGACTGTACGATTTAAGGTTCACCCATTTTTTGCGCTGCTGATTGCATGTTTTGTGACAGGACTCGGAATACAATTGGGCATCCCGGAAATACTGAGCCTGATGAAAGCCGGGTTTGGAGACATTATGTCGAAACTGGCGATCATTATTGTGCTGGGCACAACGATCGGCGTGTTGCTGGAAAAAAATGGCAGTACGCAGGTCATGGCTTCATTTATTGTAAAGCTGGTGGGAGAGAAGCGATCGTCACTGGCGATTGCGTTGACGGGTTTTATTGTCGGCCTGCCGATCTTTTGCGATTCGGGTTATATCGTATTGAACGGGATCAATAAATCACTGGTCAGAAGAACGGGGATCGCTGTAGCGGCAATGAGCGTATCGCTTGGTTCAGGCCTGTACGCGGTGCATTGTTTGCTGCCACCACACCCCGGAGCAACAGCGGCAGCAAGCACGCTGGGTGTCGATTTTGGTAAACTCATTCTCTGCGGTATCCTCATCGCCATACCCGCGATGCTGGCCGGTCATGCATGGGCAGTATATGCGGGAAAAAAGACAAGACCGAAGATAACAGCACCTGATGATGTACAGCAGGATACAAGCACCGAAGCGCCGTCAGTGATGCGCGCCTTTCTGCCGATCATCGTGCCGATACTGCTGATGGCGGCAAAATCAATGATCGGCCTTGAACATGCGGAAGGTTTGATTGCAAATTTTTTTAATGTCGCAGGTGATCCATCCATTGCACTGGCGATCGGTGTACTGCTTGCGATCGCCATTACAAAGAACAGGAGAGATACACTAAGTGAAAACCTCGCATCCTCTATTGAAAAGGCAGGAGGAATCCTGGTGATCATTGGTGCGGGAGGCGCATTTGGCGCGGTGTTATCTGCAACTAATATCGGCGCACATTTCAGTGATACATTGGATATGAAAATGCTGGGGATCTGGTTCCCGTTTTTGCTCACCTGCATCGTTAAAACAGCACAGGGATCCTCTACCGTGGCCATCGTTACAGCATCGTCCATCATTTTGCCATTATTGCCGGCATTGGGATTGGATAGCGAGAATGGAAGAATTCTGACAGTGCTTGCTATGGGCGCAGGTTCCATGATGGTATCGCATACCAACGATGCGTACTTCTGGGTGATATCAAAATTCTCGGATATCGATATCAGGACAATGCTGCGCGTTCATTCTGTTGCATCGATCTGGATGGGACTGGTGACGATGATCGTGGTCTTTATTCTTTCATTCTGGATGAAATAATAAAGACAGTTCAGTTCTCTGCTACATCATATTCAATATCCTCTTCACAGTTGATCTTATCATTTTCAGAATATTTTGCCGGTGCAGTATCATTAACTGATCGGGATACGTTCGCATCGGCCGGCTCAGCTGAAGTTCCTGTAAAAAGAAAACAAAGAATGATCGTCAGGAAGGTGGGCAAAAAAGAAAGACAGGCAGGAAGCTTCTTGTATTGATTCATGGGATACTTGTATTCGGGGCCAAGATAGTCATTGCTGTCCGGTAAAAAAAATGGCCATTTTAATTGCCCAAATGATACACAGCAGCAAGCCGGCCAGTTCCCGTGCCCAAAGTCCTGCAAAAATACCCCCTGAGGAAATCTATAACGGGTCAATTATGATTAACATTCAATTTTGCCACATGCAGACACGGCATCCTGCGACTGGTAATTCATCCCAATACAGGACGCTGAGAAACCCCCTCTTGCTTACTTCCCTTCGCCATCTCTCGAAAGCAGATAACGCGTCATGAATATTCCTCCGCCGCCTGTATCATTCTGGCTTAGGGTCAGTGAGGTAACATGATCCAGCTTCCAGCCGTCATCTGTATAGGTCTTCAGCACTTTGATGATCTTATTCTCGTTGCCTTTGATATTCTTGAAATTGATGCCCGTCATGCTGAACAGGTTGTCCATATCCGTATCACTTTGCGTCCCATCGGGGTTGGTAATGATCAGTCTTGAACGGCCAAGTCCGCCGGCGAGCACAGATTCTACTGTATTGATCTGCATGAATTGTTTTGATACAGCAGGTTTTGTTTCCTGCGCAGCCAAACTGAAACTGATGAACAAAGCAATCACCAGTGTGGTAACGATCCTTTTCATTGATAAAATTTTGACGAAACTAAAACTGCTTCATCATTGAAAAGTTCACATGTGTATCAATTGTACAAAAGTAAAGCTGAGTTGAGAAGCTTATGCTTTTTTCATGACCAATACAGAAGGAATTGCGGATAACCATGGATCTCCGTTATCGACCGCAGCCTTCCATGCTTCCGTACTGATCAGCAACAGATCAGTGTTGGCTTGTTGCACATGCAATTCCTGATCGATGGTCACAGGCGCAGGTGTCAGCGCTTTGATCATTCCGGACGTGATCTTGTTGAACCCGCCATTCAAGGCAGCCGTATCAACAATGTGAACGTGCACTTCCTGGTGAAAAACCAGTTGTTTTGCATGATCGATCAGAAATGAATCTCCGGGAGATGAAAGATGCACATGAACGTGTTTCAACTCCTGCAGGCCTTTATCCAGATAGATCCCTACGGGCACCGTTGTATTGCGGACGATATTTTTGACCGTTTCATCAAACGCTGTCGGTTCAAATAATTTTTCTTTACCGGTGATGGTATCCAGCAATCGCTCCGGATTGATGATTCTTGTTGTTAAGCCCAGTATCCGGCCGAGTAAACTCCCTTCAAAAACAGAGCTGCCTGCGCCGATCAGCAACAGATCAACCTGCGTGAGATTGGCGGTTTGAATGATATCGTGTTCTATCTGGGAAGATGGTTTGAACATAGTTTGTATCGGCACATTCAGTTTGCCGGCTTCATCACGGATCTGCTGGAAACTTTCCCGCTCATATTCTTCCTGGTTGTACATATTCAGCTCTGTGCTGGGAGAAAGATGCAGTGCGGTGATCCTTGCTTTATCGCGGGAATTTCTTACAAAATAATTCGCGAGCTTCAGCAGTCCGACGCCTTTGCGTGCAACCCTGAACGTAAAAAGTATATTGTATGGCTTGATCCTGGGAGCTTCCTTTTCCGGCGTCTTTTTATCTCTCCAGATCCGGTTGATCAGATCGAGTGATGGACCGGTCATAAACGTAGTGACCAATGCCATGATCACCATCATTGCAAATATGGATGGGCTTAATACGCCGAGGTCATAGCCGATATTCAGCACAACAAGTTCCATCAGGCCTCGCGTGTTCATCAACGCGCCAATGGATAAACTAGTCTTCCAGTTCTGGCCAACATATTTGGCGGCAAGCGCACCTCCGGCAAATTTACCGATCACCGCCACGGCCACGATCGCGCCGCAAACCTTCCAAAGGTGCCAGTCATTCAACAATCCGATCTGCGTGCGCAAGCCGGTAAATACAAAGAACAGGGGAAGAAGCAGTACCAGCGAAATATCTTCCACCTTCTCAATAAATATGCTGCGGAAATTGATCCTCGATGGCATGATCACCCCGGCCATAAACGCGCCGAACAACGCGTGAATGCCGATCACCTCCGTCATATACGAAGAGCTGAGGAGCGTGATAAAGAAAATCGCCACTACGGGTTTGCTGATCGTTTCCTTGCTTGAATATTTCTCACCGATCCTCTTCAGGAAAGGATGGATCACCTTCAGCATCACGATCACGTACCCAACCGCCATCAGGATGGTGAACAATGAACTGAGGATCGAGCCTGCTTTTACGATCGCAATCACGGCAGCAAGAATGCACCACGCTGTAATATCATCCGCTGCGGCGCAGGTGATCACGATCGAACCAAGCCTCGTCTTCGTCAATTCCCTTTCCTGCACAATACGCGCAAGCACAGGGAATGCCGTTATACTCATCGCAATGCCCATGAAGAGCGAAAACGCAATAAAATTGATATTGACCGGTGCAAAACTGTTATAGATAAAATATGCCAGCGCTATTCCTAAAGTGAAAGGAAAAATGATACTTGCATGGCTTACGACTACGGCATCTTTTGCTTTATTGCGAAGAAGATTCAGATCAAGTTCCATTCCCACCACAAACATGAACAGGATAAAACCGATCTGGCTAAGGAATTGCAGATTATTGAGCGACTGTACCGGGAACAGGAAATGCGAGAACTCCGGGAAATATGCACCCAGAAAAGACGGCCCGAGCACGATACCAGCAATGATCTCACCGATCACCGACGGTTGTCTTATCTTTTTAAATAAAAAACCAAACAGCCTCGCTGTAAGAATGATCGTGATGATCTGCAGCAAAAGGATCGCCAGCGGATTAGTGACATTATGATTATATGTATCCCTGAACTGATCCCAGGTAGACGCATTGATCTGCGGCACAAACTCCTTCACTTTATTAACTTCAAGCGTTCTTGTGCCGCGACGGATGATAAAGTAAATAATACCGCTGAACCCACCTATGGTTATGATATAAAACAGCAGGTTTTTATATTTCCTCATGAATCTTTCGGTTAGCGTTAAAGAGAAAAGGCTTAACGGTTTAAAAGTTTAAAAGTTCAAAGTCTGAAAGGTCGAAAACGCACAAAGTAACTTTATACCTTTTAACCTTTGTATCACATTATCCACGCTTTTGCAGTCCGTCATTTATCTTGTACCAGGCCTCATGCCATCCGTTGATGCTGAGCGGGAGCGGCAGTACTGCTGAAAACAGTGATCAAAAAACAGTGCGGCAGCCAGTTTTGTCATAGCCGTTTGTTTGCCGAAAGATAAAAACATCTGTGCAGGAATCAGCGTAAAACCGCAAAGGGTAATCAAAAATTGATCCTGTCAACGTTATTGTTTGCTGTTTTGCACACATAGCAAAGGCTATTACCGGAAAATGAGGAAATACATCAACACTATCGTATTAATATGGCCAGGAATGGTGCTTTGCGAAGGGTGGGTATAGTTTTTGGCCGTTGCCTGGTTAGAAAGTATGCCCGAGTTGTTCGTTGACCAACGAATAAACCATATCAGCTTGCCAACTAAAATCCCTAACCTTAAACCAATATATCATGGCAAAATACTCCCAGGGCGCCCAGAAAAGGGTAAAATCGGCAATGAAGCGGATGGAAAAAGGAACGCTGCGCAACGGCCGTTCCGGAAAAAAAGTGACGAACCCCAAACAGGCAATTGCAATAGGTTTGTCTGAGGCGAGAAAGAAGGGCGCGAAAGTACCGAAGAAGAAGCCTCCAGAAAAAAAATCTGCCGCAACGAAAACTGCCGTAAAGAAACGTGCCGCACCAAAGAAAAGAGCCATGGCAAAGAAATCCGCCACAGCAACGAAAACGGCCGTAAAAAAATCATCGGCGGCAAGAAAGACGCGTAGCACTGCTGCGAAGAAATCTGCAAAAAAGGCAGTGAGGAAAACAGTGAAAAAAGCGGGGCCTGAAAAAAGGACCGCAAAAGAAACAACGAACCTGCGTTCAGCAACCGCTGAAATGGAATCCCCTATTGCAACCAACCATGTGCAGACGGAAATGCTGCGGCATGAAGATCCTGTCGGTACTGTTGATCAGTACACATTCGATCGTTTCACCCTCAAAAGCGATCCGCGGCAAAAGCTGCAGCTTTCGTCCAAACCCAAAAGTTCCGTCAAACCTTCGGGAAAGAAACCTTTGTGGAATTAGGCGAATGCAGATGACCCAGCTCCGCGCTTTGAAAATGGCTAATTCAAATGAAGCGTTCCAATTCAGAAGATTTCATTTGTATTATTCTTTATCAGGCTGCGGGGCACGGCCATCGAACAAATATCACTCACTCTCAATCCAAAATCCATATATTCGACCCTTATAAAAAACCGCAACTACATGAGAAACTTATTACTGGCAGGTGCTGCTTCCTGCTTTGGCGTTATGATGGCTTCGGCACAGGCCAAGCCGGAATGGAATGAGGTGTTTGGGAAGATCGATCAGGAAGTGCTGACAAATTCGAAAGCGTATGCAACATTGGGTGATGCCACCACTAAGATCGGACATCGGCTCACCGGTTCGGAGAATGGAAAAAAAGCAGAACAATATGCATATGACCTGCTGAAATCTTATGGATTCAGCAATGTGAAATTCCAGCCATTTGAAGTCGAAAGCTGGAGCAGGGGTACAATACAGGTAACGGTGGGACCGGATGCACAGCATCTTGCCCCGGTAAAAGCTGTTTCACTGGCGCATGCTCCGGTGAAATCTGATGTAAGCGGCGAACTGGTAGAGATCGGCAACGGTCTGGAAGCCGATTATCTTGCCGCACCTGGAAAAGTGAAAGGAAAGATCGCACTTGTTTATCTCGGCATCTTACCCGGTTCCGGCGAAGGCTTGAAAAACCTGCACCGCTCGGAAAAAACTGCCCTGGCTACAAAATACGGCGCTAAAGGAATTATCATTATCAATACCGCCAATGATGGCGTACTGCTCACGGGTACTGCATCAGTAACAGGTAAGCTCATTTCCATCCCCGCAGTTTGTATCGGTAAAGAAGACGGATTGTTGCTGCGCGAAAAACTGAAAACAGGTAAACTGGAAACACGTATTCAACTGACAAATTTTTCAGGCATGATCAAAGCGAGAAATGTGATCGCAACGATCCCCGGAAAAACAAAACCAAACGAAAAGATCGTTGTTGGCGGACACCTGGACAGCTGGGATCTTGCCACAGGCGCGATCGACAATGGTATCGGTTCGTTCTCTGTACTGGATATGGCCAGAACATTCAAGGCATTGAACCTTCAACCTGAAAGAACGGTTGAATTCGTCATGTTCATGGGTGAAGAAGAAGGCCTGCTTGGTTCCAAAAGCTATGTAAAGGAATCAATGAAAGATAAAAGCATTGATCAGATCCGGTTCATGCTGAACTACGATATGACCAATGATCCGAAAGGCTACTCCGCAACCACTGATGCAAGCAAGTCATTGTTTCTCGCCATCGGTGCCATTGCAAACTCACTCGATACATCTTTCAAAAACAGTTTCCGCGCCGGCGCCGGTCTGCACAGCGATCACCAGCCGTTCATGCTGCAGGGTGTGCCGACCGGTGGAGCGGGAGGAGGGAGCCTGCCCAATAATGCAGGGCCATGCTATCATGCAGATTGCGACAACTTCAAACTGGTGGATGAAAAAGGCATGCAGAATACCGTTCGTTTCAATACCATGCTGATCTACGGTCTGGCTGATGCAACAGATATCATGTCAAAAAGGTTGAGCGACGCGGAAACAGAAGAACTCCTGTTAAAATCAAACCTGAAAGAGCCCCTCCAGATCGCCGGCGAATGGCGCTGGAAATAACGCGAATAATAAGCGAATGAGCGCGAAGAAACACGAATAGCCTCCTAATTCAGGGAAAATCTTTCTGAATTCGTAGGCTATTCGTGTTTGTTCATGAATCAGAGGTAAACTTGCATTGCCAGACCATCTTATCTTCCTTCCCGCCTTCCTCGTTCTACAGGAAACCATTCGCGTTTATTCGTGCCCATTCGTGTTACATTCGCGTTTTCGCTATATTTGCAGACCTATGTCACACGAAGAAAAGAAAGAAGAAAGAAGCCTTAATTTCCTGGAAGAGATTATTGAAGCGGACCTGGCTTCGGGCAGGTACAAATCGATCATGACCCGTTTTCCGCCTGAGCCAAATGGCTATCTTCATATCGGCCACGCATCGAGTATTTGCCTCAATTTCAGTCTGGCCAATAAATATGGAGGTGGCACCAATCTCCGCTTTGACGATACCAATCCCACCACAGAAGATACAGAATACGTAGAAAGCATCAAAAACGATGTCCGCTGGCTCGGCTTTGAATGGACCAACGAACTATATGCATCTGATTATTTCGATCAGCTTTACGCGTACGCCGTCACCCTGATCAAAAAAGGATTGGCTTACGTGGATGACAGCACCTCCGAAGAAATTGCCGAACAAAAAGGCACACCTACACATCCCGGCCATCGCAACAAATATGCTGAAAGAACTATTGAAGAGAACCTGCAGTTGTTTGCAGATATGCGCGCCGGAAAATATAAAGATGGAGAAAAAGTGCTTCGTGCAAAGATCGACGTCGGATCATCCAACATGCTGATGCGCGACCCGATCATCTATCGCATCAAACACGCGAAACATCACCGCACCGGCGATGCATGGTGCATTTACCCGATGTATGATTTCGCACACGGGCAAAGCGATTCGATCGAGCATATCACGCATTCGATCTGTACACTTGAATTTGTTCCGCACCGCGAAGTATATGACTGGCTGATCAGTAAACTGGAAATATTCCCGAGCAAACAATACGAGTTCGCCCGCCGCAACGTGACCTACACCGTGATGAGCAAGCGCAAGCTGCTGCAACTGGTAAATGAAAAACACGTTTCCGGCTGGGATGATCCGCGTATGCCAACGATCTCCGGCATGCGCCGCCGGGGCTATACTGCACAAAGCATCCGTGATTTCAGTGACCGCGCAGGTATTGCCAAGCGCGATAACGTGGTGGATGTTGGCCTGCTTGAATTTTTTGTACGGGAAGACCTTAATAAAAAAGCGCTCCGCAGAATGGTGGTGTTTGATCCTGTCAAAGTGGTGATCACCAACTACACCCAGGATGAAGAACTGCTGAAGAGTGAAAACAACCCGGAAGATCATTCAACCGGAGAGCGCGATATTCCATTCAGCAGGGAGCTCTTTATCGAGCGGGAAGACTTTATGGAGAATCCGCCAAAGAAATATTTCCGTCTCGCTCCCGGCGCAATGGTGAGACTTAAATCAGCTTACATCATCAGGTGCGACGAGGTCATCAAAGATGAAAACGGCAATATAACAGAACTGCATTGTTCTTATATCCCTGAGAGCAAGAGTGGTGCTGATACATCAGGGATCCATGTAAAAGGAACCTTGCATTGGGTAAGTGTAAAGCATGCGATCACGGCTGAAATAAGATTGTATGACCGACTGTTCAAGGTAGAAGATCCTGCCAGTGAAGAGGGAGATTTCAAAGACTATATCAACCCTGATTCACTAAAGGTGGTAAAAGCTGTGTATGCCGAACCGGCATTGAAGAATGCAAAGTTTGATGAAGCCTATCAGTTTATCCGTAAGGGATATTTTGTACTGGATAAAGACAGCAGCACCAGCGGAATGGTCTTCAACCGGACAGTAGGATTGAAAGACAGTTTTAAACCTCAGGGAAAATAAGTTATCAGGTAGATAGTCCTTACTTACTTCTTCCTTTTTTTATTACCCTTCGATGGTGTCTTTGTGTTTTTTCAGTATTCCATGTGTTGCGACCACCAATGTTTCTTTTTCGTCTATTTTGTCCCGAAATGAAAAGAGACGATATGCTTGCCATTGTATAAGGTTCGAAACCCCTAAATGAAGTCATTGAATTTTTTTAAAAAATCGCTTTCGTTTTTAAACTGAGTTTCTCTGATACCTGCCTGGATGCAGGCAAAGGCAAAAACGAAGAATATCTGCAATTCGTCCCAGGCATTTTTCTGCCGGAGGTTTTGGGTCAATTGCTCAGTTCTGACCTGTAATAATTACGGTAGTTTTAACTTCATCATTATATCGGTTTGTTCGTCATTGCCCAGTTTGAAGATGTGCTTGTCAAATTCAACAAAGCCGTTTTTCCTGTAAAAGCTGATCGCTCTTGGGTTTTCTTCCCAAACGCCTAACCAAACATAGTCGACGTTTTTCTGTTTGGCAATTTCAATAGCTTTTTCATATAGCAATTGCCCGACTTTCTTACCGTGAAACTCCTTTAAAACATAAATGCGTTCGATTTCCAGTGCTTTATCGTCCTGCAATTCTGTTTGTGATTGCCCGAAGTTGAGTTTCAAATAGCCGATTACAGTATTATCAAGTGTCACAAAATAAAATTCGGCACCCTGGTTGTTCAATTCTTCCGTCAATTTTTCTATAGAAAAACCCTCGCTTAAATAATTGGCTATATTTTCTTCGGTATTTACTGCCGAAAAAGTTTCATAGAAAGTTTGTCTGCTTATTTGTTGCAATTGTTCAAGATCGTTTAATGTTACTCTTTTTATTTGCATCGTTTCCATTTGCCTTATCTTTTAATTCAACTCGTAATTTAACCAATCCCGGTTTTCTTTTACCCCTAATTGTTCATATAATTTTATTCCAAAGAAACACTTCTCCAAACAATTTCGGGTGCTATAGCAAACTTGCAAATCACGCATATTTTGCCTTTGTTAGCGCCCTCAATCAAAAGCCAATCGTTGCTTCAGCAGCGGTCAACCTTGCAAAACCACTGGCGTTGCCGGGTCAGCCAATCGGGGGCATTGTTGTAAAAGGCGGTAAAAATCCTGGTGGTAGTATGACAGATCTGATGGTGGATGATAAAGGCACCATCAGATTTGATATGTTGGACGCGGGAGATTATAAATTCATTATTTCACTCTGGAATTTGCTGCCGGGATATTTGGACTTTCATTATATACGGATTCGCAGAAATGTCATTTAACCGGAGAATGATCCGGCTGGGAATGCAAGCTAAACGTTGATGCGGTTGTTCGCTATTGATTGCCCTGATCGCCAGACGAAGAAACAATATGCTTAATGATCTTATCCGCATGTTCCCGAGAATTTTCAATAAACAACCGGTGCGTATTCATTCCTCCGCAGATCACACCTGCGAGATAGATGCCTTTGATATTCGTCTCGTGCGTTTCTTCATTGATAGTGGGACACATTACTTCATCCGCTGAAAGATCGATACCGATTTTTCTCAGAAAGTCCAGGTTGGGTTGATAACCGGTGGCAGCAATGACCCAATCATTCGGAATGGTTACCACACCATCGGGTGTTTGTATATCCACTTCATGTTTCCTGACCGAGAGAATGGATGAGTCATAATATGCTTTGATCGATCCTTCCTGGATCCGGTTCATGATGTCCGGTCTTACCCAGTATTTCACGCGTTTGCCTATGTCTTCGCCACGAACCACGATCGTTACATCGGCGCCTTTTCTCCAGGTTTCCAACGCAGCATCCACTGCGGAATTCTGCGCGCCAACCACAAGCACTTTCTGGAAAGAATAGAAATGAGGGTCTTTATAATAATGGGTAACTTTGGGAAGATCTTCTCCCGGTACATTTAATTTATAGGGGATATCATAAAAGCCCGTTGCGATAATGATACGCTCTGCTGAATATTTGCTTTCCGCCGTAGTCACTTCGAATCCTTCGCCATTTGCATTGCGGGCAACGGCTGACACTTCCTCAAACAAATGAATATTCAATTGGAACGAACTGGTCACTCGGCGGTAGTATTCGAGCGCTTCAAGCCGGGTTGGTTTGGCGTTGTTGCTTACAAAAGGAACATTGCCGATCTCCAGTCTTTCTGATGTAGAGAAGAAGGTCATGTTCACAGGATAATGATAGATGGAATTGACGAGTGCACCTTTTTCTAAAATGAGGTATGACAGTCCAGCTTTTTGTGCTGCGAGTGCGCAGGCGAGGCCGATCGGGCCACCGCCGATAATGATCATTTTGTAGTTCATGGATTATGCTGATTTCGGGCGCAAATTACGTGAATTGGTCAAGGTTCCGGTGCATGGAGACACGCACCGGGGCGTAGCTGACATGATCAAATATTACCCGGCTAAATATCTCTTTCACTCGTTTTTCTCTTTTTATCCCTTTTAGCTTATTTTTGCGACTCTTAAAAAACTAACCGAAAAAATGGCAAGATCAATCGCATTCCGTGACGCTCTTCGTGAAGCAATGACTGAGGAAATGAGAAGGGATGACCGGGTTTTCCTGATGGGTGAAGAAGTAGCAGAGTACAATGGTGCTTATAAGGTAAGCCAGGGCATGCTGGCAGAGTTTGGTCCTAAACGCGTGATCGATACACCGATCGCAGAGCTTGGCTTTACGGCTGTTGGAGTGGGCGCGGCGCAGAGTGGTCTTCGTCCGGTGGTGGAGTTTATGACCTGGAACTTTGCGGTGCTTGCGCTCGATCAGATCCTAAACACGGCTTCTAAAATGCTGGCAATGAGTGGAGGGCAAATTTCCTGTCCGATCGTTTTCCGTGGCGGCAACGGCTCTGCAGGTCAGCTGGGTGCTCAGCACTCAACTGCTTTTGAAGCGTTGTATGCGAATATCCCCGGTATCAAGGTTGTTTCCCCAAGCAACGGTTATGACGCGAAAGGGCTGCTGAAGCAAGCGATCCGGTATGAAGAAGATCCCGTAATGTTCATGGAAAGTGAGCAGATGTACGGCGATAAAATGGAAATTCCCGAAGAAGAATATTATATCGAATTAGGTAAGGCTGATGTGAAAAAACAGGGCACTGACGTAACGATCGTATCTTTTAACAAAATGATGAAAGTTGCGCTGGGTGCTGCTGCTGAACTGGAAAAAGAAGGTGTCAGCGCTGAGGTGATTGATCTGCGTTCCATCCGCCCGCTCGACTGGAAGACGATCCTGGAAAGTGTTAAAAAGACCAACCGCCTGGTGATCGTGGAAGAACAGTGGCCATTCGCATCTGTATCTTCAGAGATCACTTACCGTATTCAGAAAGAAGGGTTTGATTACCTGGATGCCCCGATCCGCCGTATTACTGCCGCCGATGCTCCGCTGCACTACGCACCAAACCTGGTTGCGGCCGCATTGCCAAGCATAGAACGCACTGTCAAATTAGTAAAAGAAGTGATGTACCTGAAGAAATAAAGGTTATCCACATATTCAATAGAGTTTCTGCCCGCCCGTTCAATAATACAGGCGGGCAGTTTCGTTTTATTCACAAATCGTAGATTTACGCTTAATATTTTTTTGTCAGATAATGCAGCGTTTTGCATCTAAAATTGCATCTTTGTAATGGTTTTTCATAGGATATTGGATTTTAAAAGCGAGGCTGGATTTCTATCCGGCCTCTTTGTTTTTATACTATCCGCCCGGAGGCCGTTGCCTGATGGCTGATAGCCAGCTTAAGAGTTTGCCTTTTAATGGTATAAGACCGGGCTTAATTTCGGTCAACGATCAAATGAACGCAAGCCTCCCTAAAAGATTTCCCCCTATTTTTGCGCCTACTAAACCTTAATGAATGGCTGATATACTGATTATTGACGATGAAAAAGCGATCCGGAAAACATTGACGGAGATTCTTTCCTTCGAGGGATATAAGCTGGATGAAGCATCTGATGGGGAAGAGGGATTGAAAAAATTTAAAGAGAAGACCTTTGACCTGGTCCTTTGTGATATCAAAATGCCGAAACTGGATGGCATAGAATTTTTGCAGAAGGCCAGCGAAATAAATCCTGATATTCCTATTATTATGATCTCCGGCCACGGCAATATTGAAACCGCCGTGGAAGCAGTAAAGAAAGGAGCGTACGATTATATCTCCAAACCGCCGGATCTGAACCGCCTGCTCATTACCATCCGCAATGCGATGGAAAGAACAAGTCTTGTTACAGAAACAAAAGTCCTGAAGCGCAAAGTAAGCCGCGTACAGGAGATGATCGGCGGATCTGCACCCATGCAGAAGATCAAAGAAACGATCGATAAGGTGGCTCCTACAGATGCACGTATCCTGATCACCGGAGAGAATGGTGTGGGTAAGGAATTGGTGGCGCGCTGGGTGCATGAGAAAAGCAACCGCAGCGCAGGACCGCTGGTGGAAGTGAATTGTGCGGCTATTCCTACAGAGCTGATCGAAAGCGAATTATTTGGTCATGAAAAAGGATCGTTCACCTCTGCCATCAAACAACGGATCGGAAAGTTTGAACAAGCCAATGGCGGCACTCTTTTTCTTGATGAGATCGGCGATATGAGCCTTAGCGCACAGGCAAAAGTGCTTCGCGCCTTGCAGGAAGGAAAGATTACGCGTGTGGGCGCTGATAAAGACATCAACGTGGACGTACGTGTGATCGCTGCAACAAATAAAGATCTGCTGGAAGAAGTGGATGCAAAAGCATTCCGTCTCGACTTATATCACCGCTTAAGTGTGATCCTGATACACGTGCCATCGCTGAATGCACGCCGCGATGATATTCCGATGCTGGTGGATCAGTTCCTGGAAGATATTTGTGCCGATTATGGCATCGTGAAAAAGAGCATTGATGATGATGCTCTGAAACTGCTGCAGGAATATAACTGGACTGGTAATATCCGTGAGCTGCGCAATGTGGTGGAGCGCCTGGTGATCCTTTCATCGAAGAGCATTACAGGTGAGGATGTGAAGAGTTATGTAATGCCGAGGTAATTCAAAAATAAAAATTAAAAAACGGCTATCTTCAGGCTGTTCGGGTACTTCCCGGCTGAAGTTTTTTACTTTTAACTTTTTACTTTTTAATTAGCTGTATTTTTGTTTGTTTAAAATAAATTCAGGCTCATGCCTTTAAAACATTTACTTGTCATCTATCTTATCGGTACCCTCTATGTGTTTCTGCCTTCTTTCGGGCTGGCGAAGTTATTTGTGAAAGCGGGTGTGCCGGCCTGGAAAGCATACGTTCCGTTTTATAATACCTGGATAATGCAGGAGATCACGCAACGCCCGAAGCATTGGGTATTCTGGCAGTTCATTCCTGTGGTAGGTTGGTTTATTACACCGGGGATTTTTATTGAGTTTTCGAAAGTATTTGCCAAATATTCATTCGGTGCACATACAATGGCTTCGTTGTTACCCTTTGTCTATTTCCCTTATATCGCTTCAAGGCCGGATACACGTTTTGTCGGCCCGCAAACAGTAAAGCTTTATCATAAGCCAGGCTGGAGGGAGTGGGTGGATGCAGCCATCTTTGCGGTGGTAGCGGCCACATTGATCCGCACATTCGTTTTTGAAGCATATACGATCCCTTCGGGTTCGATGGAGAAGACCTTGCTGGTAAAAGATTTTCTTTTCGTAAGCAAACTCAGCTATGGTCCGCGCATTCCGAATACGCCATTGTCGGTTCCTTTTGTACATAATTACATGCCTGTTACCAATGGTAAATCTTATTCAGAGCTGATCAAGCTGCCATATATCCGCTGGTTTGCAAGTGCACCGAAAAGAAACGATGTGGTGGTGTTCAATTTCCCTGCAGGCGATACGGTAATACATAAAGATGGGTTTGAATCGCTGATACCATATATCGATATCAGGCGCGAAGCTGCAAGAGGAAGCTCGCAGGCAAGGGAATGGATGGCTGATCCGGTAAACTATCCGGTGGTATCTCACCCGGTTGATAAAACAGATAATTATATCAAGCGCTGTGTAGGTGTTGCGGGAGATTCAATTGAAATAAGACACAATGTTGTGTATGCAAATGGTGTTCTTCAACCACCACCACCTTACTCCGAATTGCATTATAAAGTGACCGTAAATGTCCCTGCATTGGATATGGACGTAATGAAGAATGAGTATGATTGTGATTTTGAGAACGAAGAATATCACGCGATCGGTCCGAATACCTATGATATGTTGCTGACCATTGCCGCACGAGACCTGATGCTGAAGAATGGCCTCGCAAAAAGTGCCGAGCCGATAGATCAGGGCGATCATAATGTATTCCCCTATGATACGGTGCACAACTGGACAATGGATACATTCGGCCCGTTCTGGATACCAAAGAAAGGAGCATCCATTATACTTACTCCGGAAAACTTTGCATTGTATGAGCGTGCGATCCGCAAGTATGAACATGCTGAACTGGAAGACAGAAATGGTAAATATTTTATCAATGGAAAAGAAACCAACAGCTATACATTCCAGATGGATTATTACTGGATGATGGGTGATAATCGCCAGGGATCGCAGGACAGCCGCAAATGGGGCTTTGTTCCGGAAGACAGGATCGTTGGTAAAGCGTGGATGATCTGGTTCAGCTGGGATGGGGGTCCGCGATGGAAAAGACTCTTCAATATTATTAAATAATTTGGCCTAACTTTAAATGCCCCGCGAAAGCCGGGGCATTTTTGTCTATAAGGATTTGTTATGAGCGCGAAGAAAATTCAAATTGACTACGAAGTATACAGCGATATAAGTGAGCTTGGCGCGGAAGACGCAGCTCTGCTAAAGGCGGCGAGAGAGATCACTGCGCAGGCATATGCGCCATATTCTCATTTCCGTGTTGGCGCAGCAGCCCGCACAGAAAAAGGCGTTGTAACAGGGACCAACCAGGAAAATGCTTCCTATCCTGTAGGCATTTGCGCAGAGCGCGCCCTGCTGTCCACAGCCTCTTCTATATTCCCTGGCCTTGCCCTGGAGACCATCGCCGTAAGCTATCATAATGAGAACGGCACAAGCAACAGCCCCGTATCTCCCTGTGGCATGTGCCGCCAGGCACTGCTGGAGTACGAAAGCAGGGGAGGAAAACCCTTGCGGATCATTATGAGCGGACAGAAGGGGGAAGTGATCGTGTTGAAAAGTGTGGCGGATCTGTTGCCCTTTGCATTTTCGGAAAAAGAGCTTAAATAAGATATTGGTAGATTTTTTTTTTGCAGGACAGTAATACCCTGACTGCTGTTGTATCTGTAAACAATAGCGGAAAAATTACCACAACAGTGCGCCAACGACAGCATACGATTGTAATCTGATACGGGATTGATGTTATAACGAAACTATCCCCATAATCACGTACTTTCATTTCTTCCGTTCCCTCCATCGGCCTTCAACTTAAAACCGCTAAAGAATGAAAAAACTGACCACATTGCTGCTGTTCCTCCTATCGTTCATCTTACTGAATGCGCAGCAGGAAGCGCGTCTCCTTCGCTTCCCCGCGATGCATGGCGATAAGATCGCTTTTACCTACGCAGGTGATCTTTACATCGTTCCTGCTTCAGGCGGAGTCGCACGGCGTATTACCAGCCATCCGGGATATGAAATGTTCGCACGTTTCAGTCATGATGGCAAGTCGATCGCCTTTACCGGGCAGTATGATGGCAATACTGAAGTATTCGTCATTCCCGCAACGGGTGGTGAACCCAAACGCATTACCTATACGGCCACACTTGGCCGTGATGATGTGGCCGACCGGATGGGACCTAACAATATTGTGATGGGCTGGGCCCCTGATGACAAACATGTCGTTTACCGCAGCCGTGGCACTTCCTTCAACGCGTTTAAAGGAAAACTTTATCTCGCTCCGCTCAATGGCGACCTCAGCGAGGAATTGCCGTTCTCGGTTGCATCATGGGCTTCTTATAACGCCGATGGATCGAAGCTCGCCATGAACCGCGTGTTCCGTGAATTCCGCACCTGGAAAAACTATCGTGGTGGTATGGCAGATGATATATGGGTAGTGGACCCAAAAACAGGCAAGACGGAGAACATTACCAATAACCCGGCACAGGATATGTTCCCGATGTATTATGGCGACAAGATCTATTTCGTAAGCGAACGCGATAAGATCGCCAATCTGTTTGTGTATGATACCAAAAACAGGCAGACACAAAAAGTAACAACATTCAAAGAATTTGATGTTAAGTTTCCTTCCCTGGGTGATAATGCCATCGTATTTGAGAATGGCGGTTATATCTACCTGCATGATCTAACCAGCAATCAGACAAAAAAACTGGAGATCATCATTGCTGAAGATTTTGCATCAGGAAGATCCAAACAGGTTAACGCAGCGGATTTTATTTATAGCACCGATCTCTCGCCGGATGGTAAGCGTGCGGTATTGGCAGCACGCGGTGATATATTTACCGTTCCTTCAAAAACAGGAGTGACACGGAATCTCACCCAGTCAAGCAATGCTCATGACCGCAATGTGGGGTGGAGTCCCGATGGAAAATGGGTGAGCTATATTTCCGACCGAACGGGTGAAGACGAATTATACGTTCAGCAGCAGGATGGAACACAGCCTGCCCGGCAACTGACAAAAGGTGGCGGAGCTTATAAGTTCTACCCTGTTTGGAGCCCCGACAGCAAGTCGCTCTTATTCGGTGACCGTGCGCAAAGTCTGTATATAGTGGATATAGCAACGGGAAACAAAACGCAGGTAGCCCATTCTGATGATGGTACGCTGAACACATATACATTCGCTCCCGACAGTAAATGGATCGCCTATACTTCTCCCGGAAAAGCAAGGGAATTCAGTGTGATCAAACTCTATAATACCGATACAAAAAAGACCATCACTGTTACAGACACCTGGTATAACAGCGGAGGAGCACAGTTCAGCCCCGATGGAAAATTGCTGTACTTTGTTTCCCAGCGTGATTTCAATCCTACGTATGGCAACACGGAATGGAATCATGTCTATACCGATATGGCCCGTCCTTATTTCGTACGGCTGACCGCGGGCTATAAATCGCCATTTGAAGATAAAAATGATGAAGTATCTGTAAAAACTGAAGTTGATACCAGCAGTAAAAAACCTGGCGCAGCGAATAAGGCAGCTCCATCATCAAATAGCGTAACCGTAACAGTAGATGAAGATGGCCTGGCAGACCGGATCGAAAGCCTGCCCGTCGCTCCCGGTTCTTATGGAGGATTGGTGCCTGTTGATGATGGTATTTATTATTCAACTGCCGGACGCAATGGCCGTGGCTTTAAATTTTTCAGTCTTGCGGATCAGAAAGAAACCGAGATCGGCAGTTTTGGCGGGTACAGCGTTACGCCGGATGCGAAGAAAATTATGTTCCGCTCCGGGAATGATTTCTATATCGAATCACTCAGCAAGTCAAAGATCACTCCATCAAATAAGTTAGATCTCAGCGCACTTAAGATCAATGTAGATCTCAAAGCAGAATGGAAACAGATCTATGACGAAAGCTGGCGCCAGATGCGCGATTATTTTTATGATCCGAATATGCATGGCGTGAACTGGCAAGCGATGCACGATAAATATGCGCCATTGCTTCCTTATGTCAATCATCGCGATGACCTTACCTATCTTATCGGTGAACTCATCGGCGAATTGAATGTGGGACATGCGTATGTGAACAGCGGTGACAGACCTTCGATCAATCGTATTCCGCTTGGTTTGCTTGGTGCAACATTCAGCCGCGATAAAAGCGGGTATTATAAGATCGACAGCATTCTGTCGGGGCAAAGCTGGAATAAGACTCTTGTGTCACCATTGCGTGCGCCGGGCCTGAATGTAAAAGCAGGGGAGTATATCATTTCGATCAACGGCACTTCTATGAAGAACGTTGCAAATCTGTATGAAACACTGATCGGCAAAGCCGGACAGCTGATCGAAATAGAAGTAAGCAGTCAGCCATCAACAAGTAATTTGAGAAAATTGCTGGTAAAGCCGATCGCTGACGAGTCATCTCTCTATTATCATGAATGGGTACAACAGAACATTGCCAAAGTAACTGCAGCCAGCGGCGGCCGTATCGGTTATGTTCATATTCCTGATATGGGTCCGGAAGGATTGAACCAGTTTGCCCGTTATTTCTATCCGCAACTGGATAAGGAAGCGCTTATCATCGATGACCGCGGGAATGGTGGCGGCAACGTTTCACCAATGATCATTGAGCGACTGCTGCGTCATCCGGGATTGGGCACGATGGCGCGCAACGGCAAAACTGCTTCCATCAAACCCGATGCACATGTAGGTCCGAAAGTCTGTTTGATAGATCAGTACTCCGCTTCGGACGGAGATCTGTTCCCATGGCAGTTCCAATACCACAAGATCGGCCCGCTCATTGGCCAGCGTACCTGGGGTGGTGTTGTAGGCATCAATAACACGTTGCCCTTCATTGACGGCGGTGATATGCGCAAGCCCGAATTTGCACATTTTGCAGCGGATGGTTCGGCGTTTGTGATCGAAGGCGAAGGTGTTCATCCCGATATTGAGGTGGCGAATGATCCCTATAGTGAATATAAAGGAATTGATACGCAGTTGACGGAAGGTATAAAGGTATTGCTGGAAGAATTGAAGAAAGGAGGAGCGGTTGGTGTACCGAAGATCCCGGCATTTCCGAATAAGGCGAGGTAAGGATGTTTGAATGTGTGGATCAGGCAGGTAATACCCTGTTATCAGGAATGATCTGCCTGATCTGCCTCCACCGCCTGCAAGCAGACACCATGGAGAGTGCATACACGCAAGTATATCGTCGTCTTTTATGATAACACCTGGCACAAGAGAATGCAGTTGCTGAAGGATTGGAACCGTATGATGCAGCGCCACAAAACGCGGATCTGTTGCAATTCAGTATTATCCGTTGTTAAACTTTCGTCGTTTAACATGTTAAAGAGGTCCAGTCAGTCAGATGGCAGTTTGCTGCAACCATTATGAACCGGTCAGCACAAAAAGCCTGCAGCAGTCCCCGGTGCTCCTCCATTATTATTAACCTGATCAGACAAACGAAGCCAGCCTAACCTATGAAACTTCTCAAACCTCTCACCCAAAACCCTCAGTTACCCGCCACCCTCTATTTATATTCCCCATAAACTTCCCGCAGTGTATCAGCGATCTCACCAAGCGTGCACTTATTTTCCACAGCCTCGATCACAGATGGCATGATATTCTGACCACTCACCACATGATCATTTAAAATTTGCAGACATTGATCCACTTTTGCGTTATCACGGTTGGCGCGTAGTTTATTCAGTTTTTCCGTTTGCAAGGCGCGGATGCTGTCATCGATCTTAAAGATTGGAATAGATTGTTCTTCTTTTACCTGGAATTTATTTACTCCAACAATGATCTTATCATTTGATTCGATCTGGCGTTGATATTCATAAGCGCTTCGCGCGATCTCATCCTGGATAAACCCTTCTTCAATCGCCGACACGCTGCCGCCCATCGCATCGATCTTCTCGATCAGTTTCCAGGCGGCTTCTTCCACTTCATTGGTCAGTGATTCGACAAAGAATGAACCCGCCAGCGGATCAACCGTGTCCGGAGCACCGCTTTCAAAGGCAACGATCTGCTGCGTACGCAGAGCGATGCGTGCTGCTGCTTCTGTAGGAAGACTCAATGCTTCATCAAAACCGTTGGTGTGCAATGATTGTGTACCACCCAATACAGCAGCCAGTGTTTGGATAGTCACCCGTGAAATATTATTGAGCGGTTGCTGAGCTGTTAAGGTACTGCCGCCTGTCTGACTATGAAAACGCAGCATCATTGCCTTTGGGTCGGTAGCGCCAAGACTCTTCATCATCTTCGCCCACATGCGGCGGGCGGCTCTGAATTTGGCTACTTCTTCAAACAGGTTGTTATGCGCATTAAAGAAGAAGGAGAGACGTTTACCAAAAACATTTATATCCAATCCTTTTTCCTGTGCCGCTTTTACATAAGCTTTACCATTGCTTAAGGTGAATGCGATCTCCTGAACGGCTGTTGATCCTGCTTCGCGGATATGATAACCGGAGATAGAGATCGTGTTCCATTTGGGAAGATCCGCAGCACACCACTCGAATATATCGGTGATGATGCGCATGGAAGGTTTGGGCGGATAGATATACGTACCACGGGCGGCGTATTCCTTCAGAATATCATTTTGTATAGTACCGGAGATCTTCTTCAGATCAGCACCCTGTTGCTTTGCAAGTGCCACATAAAGCGAAAGAAGAATATAGCCGGTCGCGTTAATGGTCATTGATGTGGAAACATCTTCGAGTTTGATACCATTGAACAAGGTGGCCATATCTTCGATACTGTCGATCGCCACGCCAACTTTACCAACTTCACCTTCAGACAAGGCATGATCACTGTCATAACCGATCTGCGTGGGAAGATCGAATGCCACGCTCAATCCCATCACACCCTGTGAAAGGAGGTAATGATACCGCTTATTGCTTTCCTCAGCGGTAGAAAACCCGGCGTACTGCCTCATCGTCCACAACTTTCCGCGATACATATCCGGCTGCACACCACGCGTGAACGGATATTCACCGGCATTTTCTTCTGGCGGCGTGCTCAGCGGCGAATCTGCAGAATAGATCTGGGAGATCTCAATCCCGGAATCGGTATGAATTTTCTTTGCGTCGGACATGGTGGAGAGGTTTTGGGTTTGAGGGGGGTAAAGATTTCAGAGGTCTTAAAGTTTCAATGGTTTCATAAGCTAGGATCAGTAAGCGTTTTAAAGGTTCTTTCACGTCTCAACACCTGAGAAGTTGCAATAATTAAAAAAATCTTCCACCCGTTACGACAACCTATGGAACTTCAGAAACCTATAAAACTTCTGAAACCAACACTTCAGCCAACATGCTGCCGCAACCTATCTCATAATCTTCTTCGCTTCAAAGTTAAGCGCTTCCAGCACGATCGAATGCAGCGCACCTTTCTTCTGTGTCATCACAAATTCCAGCAAACGTTTATTTAGTTCAACACCGGACGCATCGGGAGGCAGGGTAGAGCCAACCTGGTTTACGATCAGCATATTTTGTTCTTTCAGGTTATTGACGGCTTCCCAGGCTACAGGACTTACATAGATCTGTTGTGAGGCATTGTATTCAAATTCCTGCTTGATGCTCTCGATCAGCAGCATCTGCATGTCGCGGGCATTGAAGCCGGGCTGATTGGCGCGGCTTACCAGGTTTGGTATGGCAATGCGTTCTGACAGCATTACCAGCCTTTCATAAGCCTGTAATTGCAGCGGGCGCGTAGAGAAATTGTCTTTATCCCCGGCAAGTTTCGATTGTTTGGAAGAACTGCGATTGGTAAAGAACGAATAGAGAGCAACGATCAGAGCAAGAGTGGCAATCAGGATAGCGATCAGGCTAGTAGACATTGGCATTGGTTTTTACGAATAACAAAAATAGGCAGAAGATCGATGTTTTAAAATCAATGTCGGTTGGTTGAGAAATTCTTCCATGATTGTTCGTTGGCTGATCAGGGCGTTCAAAGTTCAACGGTTCCCGGAATTTCGGACACCTGAGACACGTATCGGGGCAGCCTGGAACAATCCTCAGCCGGACGACATCTGAGATCTTACTGAGTGAAACATAACGTTTTAAAAATAAAAATCTTGCCTTTACAGGCATTTATTCCGGGAATCATTTTCCGGTTACTTTCTTATGCAGGAATCGTGCAAACCTTCACTTGACTGAATTGATTATTTTTGCAGCATGGAATCAGCAATAAGAACACCAGTGACACTTTCACCCGGTGCAATCAAAGAAATAAAACGTTTGATGAGTGAACCCGGATTTGACGCAACCCAAAGTCTCCGTGTAGGCGTAAAGGGCGGCGGCTGTTCCGGCATGTCATATATCCTCGGATTCGATCAGAAACAGGAAGCCGATCAGGAATTTGAAATTGAGGGTATTCCCTGCGTAATGAACCGCTCCCACGAGATCTATCTGTACGGCATGCAGGTTGAATGGCAGGATGGACTGAACAACCGCGGTTTTGCGTTTAAGAACCCGAATGCAAGTAATACGTGTGGATGTGGGACCAGTTTCGCGGTTTAAGAACACTGGAGAAGGTTTCATAGGTTATGAGCAGTAAGAGTCTTAAATGCCCTGTCACGTCTTAATACCCGGGAAGTTGCCTTAACTAAAAAGATCTTCCGCCCGTTACGACAACCTATGGAACTTTTGGAACCTTCGCAACCTTCGACGTTCTTATAAAAAACAAATCCCCGGCTTTATAAAACCGGGGATTTGTTTTTTATAAGAACGTCGACTATGCTTTTGGAGGAGTCGGAACAGAACCAGCCTTCGCCGCTTCTTTCTCTTTCTTGCTTCTTCCAAGGTTGATCAGCATCGGAGCCGCAACGAACATAGAAGAATAAACACCAGTAACTACACCGATCAGCATTGCAAAGGCAAAACCGCGTGTTACTTCACCACCAACCAGGAAAATGATCAGGATGGTGAGGAATACGGTCAGCGAGGTCATGATCGTACGGCTCAATGTTTCATTGATCGCACGGTTGATCGTTTCCGGCAGCGGAGCCGATGGATACAGTTTCCTGTCCTCACGGATACGGTCAAAGATGATCACCGCTTCGTTCATAGAGAAACCGATTACCGTCAGGATCGCTGCAATAAAGTGCTGGTCGATCTCGAGTGTGAATGGCACATGTCCTCTCGCAAAGGAGAATACGATCAGCGTCACCAATACGTCGTGCAACAGGGCAATGATCGTACCCACTGAATATCTCCAGTCACGGAAACGGATGAAGATATAAAGGAAGATCACGAAGATCGCAAACACGGTTGCTTTGATCGCACCTGCTTTCAGGTCATCAGAGATCGTTGGCAACACGGTTTTTGAACCCATTTTATACTGCTTGTCAAACTGAGAATAAGTCAGGTTTGCAGGCAGGTGTTTTTTCAGCCCTTCATACAGCTTGTATTCTACCAGTGAATCCGCATCAGGCCTTGTGTCTTTGATCAGGTAGGAAGTAGTAATGTCAAGTGTTCTTGTATTGCCTACAGTTTTGATCACAGGGTTCTCGCCATCAAATGTCGCTTTCAGTTCATCACGCAAAGGCTCCACCTGGCTTGCCATGTTCTGATCGAAGTGAACGGTATAGCTACGTCCACCATTGAATTCCACACCATAGTCAAAGCCATGGAAAATAGAAGAGATCCCCAGTGCCAGTACAACGAACGAAATGACAAAAGCTTTCTTTCTGAATCCGATGAAGTTGAACTTAGCCTGCTGGAATATCTTCCTGGAAGCGCCGGTGAAATATTTAAGGTGAATGTTCTTTTTGTTGAAGATCTCAGTGATCCATCTTGTAACAAGTACACCGGAGAACAGCGACAACAGGATACCCAGGATCTGTGTGGTTGCAAAACCTTTCACCGGACCTAATCCGAAATAAAACAGGATCAGTGAAGTCAGCAGGATCGTGATGTGACCGTCAAGGATCGGAGCAAGAGAGCGTTTGAAGGCTTCATTCACCGCCGGCAGATAACCTTTGCCCTTGGTAAGCTCTTCTTTGATACGTTCCTTGGTAATTACGTTCGTATCCACCGCGAGGCCGATCGTAAGGATCAGACCAGCGATACCGGGAGCGGTCAGTGTAGCACCCAGCCCAGCAAGGATGCCTATAGTGAACAGCAGGTTCAATACAAGCGCAATGTTTGTAACCCAACCACTGCTGTTATAATACACTAACATCAGAACAAAGATCACAAGGAAGGCGACCGCGAATGAAACCATACCACCACGGATCGCATCTGCGCCGAGTGTTGGTCCCACGGTTTGCTCAGCAACGATCTTTGCAGGAGCCGGCAGTTTACCGATCTTCAGCATGTTTGCCAGATCTTTTGCTTCTTCCACGCTGAATCCGCCGCTGATCTGTGAAGTACCTCCGTCTATCACACCATTTACATTTGGCGCAGAGTAAACGATGTTATCGAGAACGATCGCAATTGGCTTGTTTACATTCTCGCCGGTCATTTTAGCCCAGTCGCGTGTACCGGAGCTTGTCATGATCATACGAACCTCCGGCTTACCACTCTGATCGTAGTCCATTGCTGCAGTGCTTACAGCATCACCTTCGATCTTGGCACGCTCGCGGCCGAAAGTCTTAATAGCATATAGTGGAACGAATTTCGCAACATTGTTTTTCTTATCGCGCTCCGGAATACCAAACATCCATGCAAGCTGAGAAGGGAAGCTGCCTTTGATAGCTGGTGTTTCCAGGTATGAACGCACCAGTGAGGTATCCCTCACAGCCACATATGCAATAGCCGGATGGAATACTGTACGTCCATTTTGTCCCTGCTGAGGGTCGATGAACTGCATGTAGAAACCAAGGTGCTTGGATGCATCCGCCTGACCTTCTTCAAGACCAGGAGTAGCTTTGCCCGTGTCAGGCTTTTGGTCAAATGCCAGGTTGCTATCAGCCGGGTTCAATTGTGCAGCACTATCGATCGCTTTTGCAGCTGTATCAATAACTGCTTTTGCCGTTGTATCTTTTTCTTTACCACCCATCATTGCGAAGAAGATCCCGTCAGCTTTTACAATGCTTGGATAGATCTCGCCGATGTTATATACTTCCCAGAACTGGAGGTTTGCAGTTGACTGAAGAATTCTTCTAACCCTTTCCTTATCCTGGATACCTGGCAGCTCCACTGAAATAATGCCGCGGTCACGGTCAGGATTGATGCTTGGCTGAGCAACACCAAACTGGTCGATACGCGTTTGGATAATGCGGAAAGTATTATCGAAGGCATCTTTTGATAAAGTCTGCAGCACGCCGGATACTTTTGTATCAAGGTCGCCTGGTTTGATCAGATCTTTATTGGCAGCAGCAAACAGGCCAGACATTTTGTTTGGTCCGGCGAGTTTCTGATATTCTTCGGTGAAAAGGTTGATAAAGTTTGCATCACTGTTTGCTTTTCTGATGTTCGCATTCTGCAACGCCTTCAGGAAGTTTGGATCTTTGGAGTTGTTGCTTAATGTTTTCAGCAAACCGGTCATTTCCACTTCCAGTGTTACGTTCATACCCCCCTGGAGATCGAGACCGAGGTTCAGTTCTTCTGATTTTGCTTTCTGATAGCTGATAGCACCGGTGATGCCATAGGTGATCGTTTCGTCCTTGGTGCTGTCTTTTAAACGATTCAGTCTTTCATTAAACAGCCTGTCCTTTTCTTCATCTTTTGCTTCAGGATGGTTGACTTTAATGTAGCTCTCAGCACTTGCCGCTAACTTCTTTTCGTGGTTTTGGACAAACCAGGTAAAAGATAACTGGTAAAGTGAATAGATAATAAGCAGGATCGTAAAAAATCGAACCAAACCTTTCAGTTGCATACTTTGTTATTTACGTTTTTTCGGTTCCTTACTCCGCTATGGCAGGCGGGTAAAGGCTTCAGGGATTTTTAAGGATGGCAAAGATAATGGTTTCAGCCATATATTGTTAGCGCATTTATTGGCTCCCAAAAACATTTATCAGACTAATTATCAATTGATTACATATTCTAAATTCACAGCCGTGGAGAACTGTTGCTGCGGTTTGGGGCGTTTGTGAAGTCAAAATTCAAAATTCAAAAGTAAAAAGGCCCGGCACCGGTTAGCTGCATTTTCTACTGCATGTATAGAAAAAAACTTCAAAAATCAATGAGAAGCCCTGCGTAAATAGTGTTTCGCTTATCCACATATTTCATCAGTTATATCACAAATACGTTAAACAGTTTTTAAATAAACAATCGATTCATTCAAATTCCTACATTTGCATCCGCGTATTCAATACACGAATTATAAAACGCGGATTACGCGAATTGTGCGTATGCGTTCAGGTCAGCTTTCTATTGGCAGAATTGCAGTTTGCAGCGCTTCTTTTCAGAGACAATGACCAGTTTCCCGGCTAAACTCTTAATTCGCGTAATTAGCATAATAGAATTCGCGTAATTGAAACAGAATAATCAATCAAATACACCTTTGTATGCAGTTATCATCGCTCTTGCAGCGCTTCAATGAACCAGAGACCCTCAAAATGGCAAAACTCGGCCGTGAACTAAGGGCACAAGGTATCGACGTGATCGATCTTAGTTTAGGTGAACCGGATTTTGATACACCGGAACATATCAAGGAAGCAGCAATAAAGGCGATAAAGGATAACTTCAGCCACTATACACCGGTTCCGGGTTACCTGGATCTGCGCGAAGCGATCTGCACAAAATTCAAACGCGATAATAATCTTGATTATAAACCAGAGAACATTGTTGTATCGACTGGTGCAAAACAAAGCCTGGCAAATGTAATCCTCGCTCTTGTTGATGAGAACGACGAAGTATTGATCCCAACACCTTATTGGGTTACATACAGCGAGCTGGTAAAGATCGCGCGTGGCAGAGTGGTAGAGATCAAAACGAGCGCAAAGGCTGATTTCAAGATCACGCCCGAGCAACTGGAAGCAGCGATCACCCCGCATACAAACGTATTCCTGTTCTCTTCACCCTGCAATCCAAGCGGCGCTGTTTACAGCAAAGCTGAACTGGAAGGATTGGTGAATGTATTCCGTAAACACCCAAACATCACGATCATTTCTGATGAGATCTATGAATATATCAACTTTATCGGCGAACATGAAAGCATTGCTCAGTTTGAAGATATTAAAGACCGTGTGGTAATAGTAAATGGTCTGAGTAAAGGCTTTGCAATGACAGGCTGGAGACTTGGCTATATTGCTGCTGATCCGGTTATCGCAAAAGCTTGTGAAAAGATCCAGGGGCAATTTACAAGCGGTACTTCCTCTATCACACAAAAAGCAGCGGTTGTTGCATTGACAACGGACCTGCGCCCTTCAATGGAAATGGTGAAAGAGTTCACCCGTCGCCGTGAACGTGTGATGGAACTGATCAAAAATATCCCCGGCGTAGAGTGTTCTGCTCCTGCCGGTGCATTTTATATTTTCCCAGACATCAGTTATTATTTTGGCAAGTCTGATGGTACAATAACCATTCATACATCAGGTGATCTGTGTATGTACCTGTTGAACACGGCACACGTATCATCCGTAATGGGAGAGGCCTTTGGCGATCCGGCTTGTGTGAGATTCTCTTTTGCAAATAGCATGGAGAAGATCGAAGAGGCCTGGGCAAGGATTGGAAAGGCACTGGCAAAGTTGAAATAACCGGTTAAGTAGTCAGAGACTGCATATATCAGTTTAAGGGTTTAAAAGTTTTGAGGATCGAAAGGCCCTGAATCTTTTAAACCCTTTCTTGCTTTCGGGAATACACTCCGCAGGCCACAATTGAGCTGATCCTGATCACTTCCACTCCTCACCGGTCACCGCGCTTATTGCTATACGCCTGCTGATTTCTTAAACTTCTCATGCAATGCCAGCACCTGTGGTATCAGCAACTGCTGTTCATCATTCATCACCACAAAATCACACAGCTTCATTTTCATCCGTTCGTCTATCTGCCGCTTCATGCGTTGTAAAACTTCTTCTCTCGTAATATTGTCGCGGTGCATGATGCGCTGAATGCGGAGAGCGGAGGGAGAGTAGACTCCAATGATATAATCGAGATTGCCTGCAGATCCGCTTTCAAATAAAAGGGCTGCTTCTTTGATGGCATAAGGGGTGGCCTGCCGTTTCATCCATTGTTCTGAATCAGCAATGGTGGCAGGGTGGGAGATCGTATTCAGCAATTCCAGCTTTTCCGGATTGCCAAATACCAGGGAAGCGATATAAGGTCTGTTCAGTAAGCCTGCCGCGGTATAGCTTTCCTTGCCGAAATGCCGCAGCATGTTCTTCTTTACTTCGGGATCTTCATTCATTACCCGTCTCGCCGCATCATCTGCATAATAAACGGGAATGCCAAGCACACTGAAGATTTTTGCGACGGTGCTTTTACCGCTGCCGATGCCGCCTGTGAGACCGATCTTGACCATAAAGTAAAAAGTAAAAAGTAAAAAGTAACCCCGCTTTCAGACGGCAGGGTATGCGTTCGGAAAGCGGGGTACTTTTACTTTGAGGCAAATTTATTTCTTATCAGCTGCAGCCGCATCTTTGTTCAGCGCAGCTGTCCAATCCATACTGATCGCAGATTTTTCGATCTTAATGTTCATACCGTGACTCACGTCAATACTGAGAGTACCGTCAGGATTTACTGCGGTGATCTTACCGTGAATGCCGGCGATCGTCACGATCCTGGAACCAGGTTGCAGGTCTTCGATAAATTTCTTCTGGTTCTTTGCACGCTTTGCCTGCGGACGGATAAAGAAAAGCCAGAACACCAATATCATACCACCGAGGAAAATCAATTGGAAGTAACCGCCGCCTCCCGCTGAAGGAGTCGCTTGCAGGAAAAAGATCTGATTCATTCTGTTCTTGTTTTGTTGTTTATTCGATTTCTACTTTGAAATTTAACTGCTGTGGAGCCTGTTCAATATTTGCATCCACATACACTGTTTTATTCTGTACGCCTTTTGGACGGCCGCGGCTGTCAAATTTGGCCTTGATCACACCTTCTTCGCCGGGAGCATATGGCTTCTCCGGCTTTTCGGGCACGGTGCAGCCACAGCTTGCATACACATTGGTGATCACCAATGGTTTTGTACCTGAGTTCCTGAAACGGAAAACCACTTCCACCACTTCACCTTCTTTTACTTTGCCCAGGTCCTTGAATGTTGAATCGACCCACTCGATAGAAGTGAAATTCGCCGAATCTTTCTTTGCAAGGTCTTTGGCCTCCTGCGTCAACCCGGGCGCCGCCGCCTTCTGGTCGCTCCCCTGGCAAGCTGCAAAACCTGCACAAACAATCGCCAGAACGATATATATCTTTTTCATGAGTGTTGATTTTGAGGAGGCAAATGTAAGCCTAACTGCTTAAAGGCGGATAGCTGACCGGGTAGTTTAAGCTTTTTTATAGTCCGTTTTCTGCATTTTGCCCTGTTGAGTCAGCTCTTTGTGGATATTGTCCAGGATGCCATTCACAAACTGGCCACTCTGCTGCGTGCTATATTCTTTTGCCAGATCAATGTATTCGTTGATAGTGACTTTTGGCGGAATGGTTTCAAAATAAAGGAATTCGGCCACCCCCATTTTCATCAGGATCATGTCCAGCAGAGCGATCCGCTCCGGATCCCAGTTCTTCAGCTTCGGGACGATGATCTCCTGCAGGTATTCAGTCTTATCCTGCACAGTCTGTAAAAGGCTTTTTGCAAACTGTGCCTTATCGGGGCTCATCAGCTGAATAAAATTGTAGATGCCCGGTTTTTGAATATAAGCGGCCAGCAGCTGCACCACCATCTCACCATCATCATTCCAATTGGTAAAATTCTCCTCGATATGTGAAATGAATGATTCATTCGCCAGCATCATGTCATTCAGGATAAATTCGATGATCTTCTTTTCTTCAGCCTTATCCCTGGCCTGCGTGGAGATATATGTTTTATACTCGGGTGTTTCTACAAATGCAAGATAAATGGAGCGTACCATGTCCGAGTTCTCACCCGGCCTTGGACGATGGGTCAGTTCAGGCTTTTCCTTATTGAACTGCTCCTGCAATGCCGGATCTTCCAGCATCTTCCAAAGCACTTCATTTCCGGCGATCTTGGTGTTCACATTCAGATCTTCGGCTGAGGGAAGGTGCTTGTTTGCACGTTTGTGCGCCTCTGTTTCCGCATAACGGGCAACCTGGGTAAGAAACCAGGAGAGATAAATCAGTAAAGAACGGGTCTGGTCGAAATGCTGCTGTAATACTTTTTGTGGCTCCCCGGGTTTCAGGAGTGTTTCCACTGTGTCGATCGTGTAGAGTGTCTGCATCACTTTTACCCGGATATTTCGTCTGCTGATCATTGCTTAAGAACTGTTAAGGCGGCAAAGATAAGCGATTCCGGGGGTGTTTTCCAAGATTTGAAGAGTTCCCGTGTCTGCGTCGTTTGGGATTGTTAATGTTTGAATTTTGACGCCGGGAAGGAGAGGTTAATTTACCCGGTAATTTGGTGATAAACCCTCATTAAATACGAGCATCTGTTTGTAACTTTAAATCCGGATCGTTGCAGGATAGCTTTGAGGGCAGATTTGGACATATGCAGGTTCCGGATGATCTTTTGACTGATTATGTACCCGTTTCATTTACAAGCTATTCGTTTTTTTCTTCATGCAACAGTTGCCGGATAATACATCACCATCATCTATACCTTTAAAACCGGATAACCACATTAATCCCTCTGACGAAATCACCCGATTATTTGAGCAGTCTTCCGTGGCTATCGGAATGCTGAAAGGAAAAGATATGATCATTTCCGCGGGCAATGACGCGATGTTCAGGATCTGGGGATTGGATAAAGATGCGCAGGGAAAAAAGCTGACGGATGTGCTTCCTTCCGTTATGAAAGAAGGTTTTGGAGAGATCCTCCGGAGCGTCTTTGAAACAGGTATCTCTTACAGTGATTATGAATACCAGCTTTGTCTTCAACGGGATGGTATTCCCTATGAAGCTTATTACACCTTTAACTACAGTCCGTATTTTGATGCGGATGGCCAAACAGCCGGCGTGATCGTCAATGCCGTTGAAGTAACGCCGAGAGCACTGCTGAATATGCGCGTTGCGAAAAGCGAGGCCGATTACCGCCGTCTGATCGACAATTCGCCGGTTGCCATGTATGCCTGCGATAAAGATGGCTTTATTACACAAAGCAACCACGCAGCAAAAGAACTGTTTGGCCGTACACTGGACCCCGGCAGTGACCGCTGGACCGGTGCCTGGAAAATGGCTGATGAAGACGGCCGGTATATTGCTCCGGGGCAGTCACCCATGGCGGTAGCACTGAAAACCGGACAGATCCCGGAACAGCAGGAGATCACCTTACAGAACCCCGATGGCGCTGTCCGGGTGATCATTGACCACCCTCAAATATTTCAGCTGGACAATGGAGAGATCTCCGGTGGCCTGAACGTGGTGATCGATATAACCGAACGCAAGCTGGCAGAGAAGAATACGGCAAGACTGGCTGCGATCATTCACACCACAGACGATGCCATTATCAGCAAAAATCTTGAAGGCATCATCACCAGCTGGAATCCCGCAGCGGAGAAACTTTTTGGCTACACAGAAGAAGAGGTCACAGGTACGCCTATCACCCGTCTTTTCCCTGCAGACAGGATGGATGAAGAGCCGTTGATCCTTGAACGCATCATGAGAGGTGAAAAGATCGAACACTTTGATACGGTCCGGATCAGGAAAAATGGTGAGCCGATAGATATCTCCCTGACCATTTCGCCGATAAAGAACAACGCCGGTAAGATCATTGGCGCGTCAAAGATCGCGAGGGATATCACTGCACGCAAGGTTTTATATAAAGCGTTGCAGGAAAGCGAACAAAAGTTCCGTGAACTGGTCATGCAGGCTCCGGTTGGCATCACCATCCTCAAAGGCAAAAACATGGTGGCTGAGCTGGCAAATGATACTTATCTTCAGATCGTAGACAAAACAAGGGAAGATTTCATCGGTAAAAGCTTATATGAATCATTGCCCGAAGTACGGTCAGCTTTTGAACCGTTAATGACAAAGATCCTGGAAACAGGCATTCCTTATTACGGCAACGAATTCCGTGCTAACATAAAACGTCATGGCCGGATCGATACAACTTATTTCAACTTCGTATATCAACCACTCAAAGAAAGCGACGGACATATCTCCGGCATTATCGTTGTTGCCAATGACGTGACAGAACAGGTGGAAGCAAGACATGCGCTGGCTGAATCTGAAAAAGAATTCAAGCGGATGGTAATGCAATCGCCGATCGCCATGACCATCTTCCGCGGACCTGAGTTTGTCATTGAAGTGGCCAACATTGAAATGTTTGCCAATATCTGGCGGCGTACAGAGAAAGAGGTGATCGGCAGGAAAGCCCTCGAAATATTTCCGGAGTTGAATAATCAGAAATATGCGGACCTGCTTCGCCATGTAATGACAACAGGACGATTGCACCGCGAAAATGAATCACTTGCCTTTGTACAGGGCGCAAATGACCTGAAAAAATTCTATCTGGATTATGAATACGCTCCATTGTTTGAAACAGATGGTTCTATCTCCGGCATCATGATGTCCGTAAACGATGTGACGGAAAAAGTGGAAGCACGGCATAAAGTGGAGGACGCAGAAGCAAGGTTGCGCCTCGCAGCGGAAGGAACAGGACTGGCCACATGGGATCTGAATCTTGTCACTCATGAGATCATTTATACACCCAGACTTGTGGAGATCTTTGGATATGACCGTGCGGATCACCAGGTGAGCTTCGATAACCTGCGGTCAAGGTTCGTGGAAGAAGATCTGGTATCCATTGTTTCACCAGCTTTCCGCGTGGCAATGGAGACCGGCACTTATTATTATGAAGCCCGTGTACGATGGCCGGATGGTTCCATTCACTGGATCCGCACGCATGGAACCGTGATCTATGATCAGCAGGGAAAGCCATTGCGTATGCTGGGCACTGTGCAGGACGCTACAGAACAAAAGAATGCTTCCAGGATCCTCGAAGAAAGTGAACAGCGGTTGAATATCGCGCTGGAAGCAACCGAACTTGGCACGTGGGACCTGAACCTGGAAACAAGACAACCGACATATTCTTCCCGCTACCTGCAGATCCTCGGCTTCCTGCCACATGAACATCCCGTGCATGCAGAATTATTGCAACGCATTCATCCGGATGACGCCGTCAAACGTGATCACGCAATGGCTGAAGCCCTGAAAACAGGCCGGCTTGACCTGGAGATGCGGATCGTACAACCGGGAAAAGAGCTGCGCTGGATCAGGGCAAGAGGAAAACTGTTCTATAATAAAAAAGGACGGGCAGAACGGATGATGGGCACACTGCAGGATATTACTGAACAGAAAATGGCCTTTCTGTCCCTGCAGGAAAGTGAGGAACGTTTTAAGAGCGTTGCGGATAGTGCGCCTGTGATGATCTGGATGTCAGGCTCAGACAAATTCCTCGACTTTTTTAATACTACCTGGCTCAACTTTACAGGTCATACCATAGACAGGGAAAGGAAAGAAGGCTGGCAGAACAGCGTTCACCCGAAAGATCTTCCGGGAACACTTGACATCTATAACGATGCTTTTGCAAAACAGACCGCGTTCTATACAGAATACAGATTGCTGCGCCATGACGGCGTTTACCGCTGGATCTCCGATAACGCAGTACCGCGTTATGCACACGGAGAATTCATCGGGTTCATCAGCGCATGCATGGATATAGATGATGAAAAAAAATTCAATGAACGCCTGCAGCAAAGTGAGCTGTTATTTAAAACGATCTCGAATGTTTCACCTGTAGGCTTATGGATGACGGATGAAAAAGGGGAAAACACTTTTGTAAATGATACATGGATCAGATGGACCGGCATAAGACAACTGGAACATTATGAACATGGGTGGTTCCGGTGTCTGCTTGAAGCAGACAGGGAAGTGGTGACGCATATCTTCCGGCGGAAGCTGGCGCTGCGTGATAAGTTTGCGGCTGAGTTCCGTTTCAAACGAACAGACGGTTCCGTCCGCTGGGCATTTTCCGAGGGTTATCCTTATTATGACCAGGCGGGCAATTTTGCCGGCTACGCGGGTTCAGTTACAGACATTACCGAACGCAAACAGGATGAAATCCGGAAAAATGAATTCCTTGCAGTGGCCAGTCATGAACTGAAAACGCCGATCACTTCTATCAAAGCCTACACACAATTGCTCGCGAATACATACCAGCACACAGATGACGCCTTTCTCAAAAATGCGCTGGCAAAAGTAGAGAACCAGGTAAACAAAATGGGCAAACTGGTGGGTGACTTCCTGAACCTGTCAAAGATCGAAGCAGATAAAGTGATCCTGCAAAAAGAAAAGTTTCCGATGAATGATCTTGTGCGCGAGGCCGTGGCGGATATGCAATTGGTCTCACCCGGATACGTGATCACTTTACATGTGCCGGCAAAGACACTTTGGGTAAATGCCGACAGGGAAAAGATCATGCAGGTACTTACCAACCTGCTCAACAATGCAGTTAAATATTCACTGGATGAAAAAGAAATAAAACTGATCCTGGGAGAAGAAGATGGAGAAACGGTCGTGACCATTGAAGATAAAGGCATCGGGATCAGACCCGGTGAATACGATAAGATCTTCGAGCGGTTTTATCGTGCAGATCCTAACAATATCCGGGTATCAGGTTTTGGAATTGGTCTGTATATTTCTGCCGAGATCATCCGCCGGCATGGCGGGCAGATAGGAGTGAAGGGGAATAAGGACAAAGGAGCTTCTTTTTATTTCAGGTTGCCGGTTACGGAAAAATAAAATAGTATATTTTTATTCCTGCAATAGCTTTGACTGATGGCCAAGAAGATTATTATTTACGATGACGATATGGATCTGCTGGAAGTTTGTTCACTTATTCTTACCGCCAGGAATTTTGAGGTGGTGATAAAGGATAAATGCACAGAGATCATTGAAGACATTGTCGCGCACAACCCCGATGTTATCCTGATGGATAACTGGATCCCGGATATTGGTGGAGTGAAGGCCACCCGCCTGGTGAAGAATTCTGAATTTGCCCATATTCCGGTCATTTTCTTTACCGCCAATAATAATGTGAACGAACTGGCGGCAGAGGCCGGAGCGGATTATTCACTGCAGAAGCCGTTTGATATTACCGAGCTGGAGACAATTGTTACGGAGGCTGTAACAAAATCCGAAAGCCGTTAACATTGAGGTTTCCCGTGCCTGAAAAACACACCGGGGCAGCGCATTCAAAGACAGGATGTCCGTTTAGTGATCATACATTTCAATCAGCTGAAAATAAACGCAAAGCGAAAAACTGAAATACACCAGCGCCCCGGTGCGTGTCCGGTCTGCCGCCCCGGTGCGTGTCTCACGCAACCGCCCCGGTGCGTGTCCCACGCAACCGCCCCGGTGCGTGTCTCACGCACCGGTCTGACTAAAATACCCCCGAACCAACCCGCCAAACTGTCCATAATCAATTCCAAATATTATGGTTACCCCCCAACCCGTCAGGGTTCCACTCCATTTCCTGCCAGCACCGGGCACCGGAAATGAAAAAATGTCGGTTTTCAGCCAAGTGGCATATTATTCGCGTACCTTCGCCATCCATTTTTTGATAAAAAACAAAACATCAAAAATCAATACAATTATGGCTAAGAAAGTAAACATTACCCCATTGCATGACAGGGTAATCGTGAAAGCAGCGGCTGCTGAAGAAAAAACTGCCGGTGGTATCATTATCCCCGACACTGCTAAAGAGAAGCCTCAGCGCGGTGTGGTTGTTGCTGCAGGCCCCGGTAAAAAAGATGAACCTGTTACAGTAAAAACCGGAGATACGGTTCTTTATGGCAAATATGCCGGAACTGAGATCCAGGTTGAAGGTCAGGAATACCTGATCATGAGAGAATCTGACATTCTGGCGATCGTTTAATCGGGACATTATTCCTGAATTTCTTTATAAAAATGGAGTATCACTTTATTCCATTTCCTGATTCCAAACACAAATACAAAAAAACATAACATGGCAAAGCAACTCTTCTTCGATATTGAAGCAAGAAATAAGATGAAAAAAGGCGTGGATGTGTTAGCCAACGCTGTAAAAGTTACCCTCGGTCCAAAAGGCCGCAACGTGGTTATCGAGAAAAAATTCGGTGCACCCGCCGTCACTAAAGATGGTGTTTCCGTAGCAAAAGAGATCGAACTGGAAGACCCGATTGAAAATATGGGCGCTCAGATGGTGAAAGAAGTAGCTTCCAAAACCGCGGATATCGCTGGCGATGGTACTACTACCGCAACCGTTCTCGCACAAGCTATCATCAGCGAAGGACTGAAAATGGTGGCTGCAGGTTCTAACCCTATGGACCTGAAAAGAGGTATCGATAAAGCAGTTAGCCTGGTTGTTGAAAACCTCCGTGGCCAAAGCCAGACTGTCGGAAGCGACAGCAAAAAGATCCAGCAGGTAGCTACTATCTCTGCCAATAACGATGAAACGATCGGTAAACTGATCGCTGAAGCATTCGGTAAAGTTGGTAAAGAAGGTGTGATCACTGTAGAAGAAGCAAAAGGTACTGACACTACAGTAGACGTAGTGGAAGGTATGCAATTCGACCGCGGTTATATCTCTCCGTATTTCGTTACAAACAGCGAGAAAATGGAAGCGGAACTGCAGAACCCTTACATCCTGATCTACGACAAGAAGATCTCTTCAATGAAAGACATTCTCCACATCCTGGAGAAAGTTGCACAAAGCGGACGTCCTTTGCTCATCATCTCTGAAGACCTCGAAGGTGAAGCACTTGCAACACTTGTGGTAAACAAACTGCGTGGTACGATCAAAGTTGCAGCTGTTAAAGCTCCGGGCTTTGGTGACCGCCGCAAAGAAATGCTGACTGATATCGCTACACTGACTGCAGGTACTGTGATCAGTGAAGAACTTGGTCACAAACTGGAAAGCGCTGATCTGACATCCCTTGGTCAGGCTTCTTCTGTTACGATCGACAAAGACAACACAACTGTAGTAGGCGGTAAAGGCAAAAAAACTGATATCACTGCACGTGTTAATCAGATCAAAGCACAGATCGAGAATACAACTTCCGACTATGATAAAGAAAAACTGCAGGAGCGCCTGGCTAAACTGGCTGGTGGTGTTGCTGTACTTTATGTAGGTGCTGCTACAGAAGTTGAAATGAAAGAAAAGAAAGACCGTGTGGATGATGCACTTCACGCAACACGCGCTGCGGTTGAAGAAGGTATCGTTCCTGGTGGTGGTATTGCTTATATCCGCGCCGTTGAAGCTCTGGAAGCGAAAGTTCGCGGTCAGATCGAAGACGAGCAGACTGGTATGGCGATCGTAAGAAGAGCTCTTGAAGAGCCACTGCGTCAGATCGTTGGTAATGCTGGCCTTGAAGGTTCTATCATTGTTCAGAAAGTAAAAGAAGGTAAGGCTGATTTCGGCTTTAACGCCCGCACTGAACAGTATGAAAACCTGCTCAAAGCCGGTGTGATCGATCCTACAAAGGTGACACGTATCGCTCTCGAAAACGCTGCTTCAATCGCCGGCATGTTGCTGACTACTGAGTGCGTGATCGCTGACAAACCTAAAAAAGAAGAAGCTCCTCATTCTCATGGAGCTCCTGATATGGGTGGAATGGGTTATTAATCCAGACCACTTCAGGTAAGATTTAGAAGATTAAAGGTTTAATAGTTAAAAGATTTAAAAGTTTGAACGGCTGTCAGCTGATGATAGCCGTTCCGACCGGAAACTTTAAACTTTTAAACCTTTAATCTTTTAAACCCTTTCGCTTTTCTGCATCCCGACCGGTATTACCTCCGGTACGGGATTTTTCATTTTGTGCAGCAGGGAAATATCAATATTTTTAATTCAACAATTTCCAAATCAATTTCTGACGTTTATGAGGAAGATCTACCTGAATGCTGCGTTGTTGCTGAGCCTCTTTTTTTGTTCATCCGTACTATTCGCCCAGAACAATTGGACCGGGGTCAGTGAGGGTGCATTAAGAAAAGATCTTTTCTCCGGCCGGTATAAACCCAGTGCATACAGGTTGTTTCAACTGAATGAAGTGGCAATGCAGCAACAGCTGAGGCGCGCTCCGTTACGATCGGCTGTGCCCGCGGAATCCTCCTCACTGATCATCACCATCCCGGATGCTGACGGCAATCCGATCCGGTTCAAATCAGTTGAATCTCCCGTAATGGATCCCGCCCTTGCCGCAAAATACCCGGAGATCAGAAGTTATTTCGGGCAGGGCATAGATGACCCTGCATCTACAATTTATTTTGACTTTTCTCCCCGCGGCTTTCATGCCATGGTCTTCTCTGTAACAAAGAAAACGATGTATATCGATCCGGTTGACCGGGAGGGAAAATACTATGTCGCTTTTTCAAGAAACGATGCTGACAACAATACAAGCGTATTCAGCTGCGAGACGCCCGTGTCCTCCACGCAGGATACACCAACTCCGTCCTTGACAACCGGCAGGGGCGCAGATGATGCCAGGCTCCGGACATATCGTCTTGCACTTGCCTCTTCAGGTGAATATTCCGCTTATTTTCTTGATGGTACAGAAACAACAGATACACAGAAGAAGGCAAAAGTTCTTGCAGCTATGGCAGCATTATTGACACGGACGAACGGTATCTTCGAGCGTGACCTGGGCGTGCATATGAATCTTGTCGCCAACAATGATCAGGTAATCTATTTAAATGCGGCAACAGATCCCTGGAACAGCCTTAATTCCACCTGGGATACAACCACGCAGGTAATGCTGGATAACGTAATAGGTTCATTCAATTACGATATCGGTCACTTTATTACACAGGGTTCCGACAATGGCAATGCCGGCTGTATTGCCTGCGTTTGTAAATCATGGAATGGTCAGAATGGCGACACCAACGGGCCATTTGTTGGGAAAGGCGGTGGTTTTACCTCACACCAGAACCCTGAGGGAGATCCTTTTGTAGTGGATTATACAACTCATGAAATGGGCCACCAGTTCGGAGCTAACCATACCTTCAGCTTTGCCATTGAATCGGGCTCAGTTGTGCAGATGGAACCCGGCAGCGGAAGCACTATTATGGGCTATGCAGGTATTACCGGTACCCCGGATATTCAGGCTCACTCGGATGACTATTTTCATTCGGCAAGCATTCAGCAGATCACGGATTATGTAAAGGGTACAACAGGTGGCGGATGCGCTGTGGTAACCAATACCGGTAACAATATTCCGACGGCCGATGCAGGAGCTGACTATATCATTCCGGCGGGAACGCCCTTTACACTCACCGGCGCCGGCACTGACGCCGATGCAGCAGATGTTCTCAGTTATACATGGGAACAATTCAATGATGCAACCGCATCACAGGTTACACCTCCGGCAAACTCACTGGTAGGTCCTTTTTTCAGATCAAGACCTTATAATGCTTCCAATAGCAGGACATTTCCTCCGCTTAACGACATCCTGAATAATAACAATGTAAGTAAGTGGGAGGTTTTACCGGCAAGACTTGCAGCACCCGCACTTCCGACCGCCCCCCTCAACGACAGGGCCCTGGTATTCCGTTTCACCGTAAGAGATAACCGCCCTGGCGGCGGAGGAACCAGGGATGACGATATGCAACTGAGAATCCCGCAGGAAACCGGCCCATTCCAGGTGACCAGTCCTAACTCTGCTGTCTCCTGGGGCGCCGGTACAGATCAGACGATCACCTGGAGCGTTGGCGGTTCAGACGCGGCTCCGATCAACTGCACAAACGTAAAAATATCGCTGTCATATGACGGGGGCCTTACTTTCCCGACAGTACTTCTGGCAAGTACACCCAATGACGGATCAGCAGAGATACAACTTCCCGCCAATACAAGCTCTCAGGCTCGTATCAAAGTGGAAGCTGTTGGCAATATCTTCTTTGATATTTCAAATATCAATTTTAATATTACCGGACCCGAGTTCAATTTCAACTCGCCGGCAGCAGCTATTATCACCTGCGGTCAAACCACCTCATCAATCACGCTTGCTACAACGGCCAGTCTCGGATTCAATACACCGGTCACTCTGAGCGCGATCAGTGGCGTACCTGCAGGAACAACCGTAATGTTCGGAACAAATCCTGTTAATCCCGGCAGCAGTTCATTGATCACACTGAACAATGTAAATCTGCTGACAGCTGGTACTTCCTACGATATCACGATACAGGGTGTTGCAGGCGCAATCATTAAAACACGCGTACTGAGGTTCACTGTTGAATCACTTACGCCTCCGGCCATCACGGCACAGCCGCAGGCCATTTCCGCTTGTATTGCATCCAACACGAGCTTCTCTGTGACTGCAACGAATGCTGTAAGTTATCAATGGCAATTAAGCACGAACGGAGGCGCAGCTTATAGCCCTGCACCCGGAACTAATAACACGGCCACCTATTCCATTTCAAACGCAACGATCGACATGAACGGCTATCGCTACCGTGTTCAGGTCAATGGAACCTGTTCGCAAACGATCACATCCAATGCAGCAATACTTACGGTGATCGCACCTGTAACAATCAGCAGACAGCCTTCAAACATTACGATCTGCGAAACAGGGAATATAACCTTTGTTACTGAGGGCACCAGCACGATCCCTGTCATTTATCAATGGCAGGTGAGCACGAACGGAGGCACTGCATTTACCAATATCACCAACGGCGGTTCATATGCCGGCGCTACCACAGCAACCCTGGCGGTAAATAATGTAGCAGCGTCAATGAACAATTATCAGTATCGTGCATTGCTTTCCAGCGCAACATGCACATCACCTGCTATAACCAGTACAGCAGCCCTAACGGTAAATGCGAGACCCACCGTGCAGCTGACAGCATCTCCGCTTACCGATCTGTTGCCGGGTCAGACAACAACGATCAGCGCAACAATCAGTCCCGCACCCACAGGTTTCAACATTTCATGGACGAGGGATGATCAGCTGCTTCCGGGTATAATTGGAACAGGTTACCTGGTGGATTCCGTTGAAGTAGGTAATTACCAGGTGGGCATTGTTAATCCAACAACTGGTTGCAATAACAGATCCAATGTGCTGACGATCGGCGCGACCGCCAGCGCAAACCTGTTCATCTTCCCAACGCCGAACGATGGCCGCTTTACGGTTTCTTATTACAACAGTACCGGCTCTGCCGCGAAACAGACACTGGCCATTTATGATACGCGTGGCCAGCAGGTCTACAGCGCCCAGCTCAATGTAAACGGGCCATATACGCTCCACGACATCAACATCCGTGGCAAAGCGAAAGGCATCTACTACGTTGTGATCGGAGACGGCTCCGGCAAAAAAATCACCGAGGGAAAGGTGATGATCTACTAAGTCCCAACATTCCAACCTGCTATAGTGGAACCCATCCGGCTTTCGGGTGGGTTTCCCATTTCCGGTGTTGTCCGTAACAGAGGTCAGAAGAAACCGATATTCCGGGACCCTTCACTCATTTTTTTGGCAAAAGCGGGCAACGGACAACAGTCTACGGACAACGATTCTCGACTTAATGCCGTACCTTTGCGGCTTCAAAATCACTAACAGTAATGATCAGCGTAAGAGACCTCAAACTGGCCTACGGAAAAAGGGTATTGTTTGAAGATGTGAATCTTAATTTCACAAAAGGCAATTGCTATGGCGTGATCGGAGCAAATGGAGCCGGTAAGAGTACTTTCTTGAAAATACTCAGCGGCGAGATCGAACCGAATAAAGGCTCGATCGATATCACTCCGGGGGAACGCCTGGCTATTCTTAAACAAAACCAGTTTGAATTTGACGAAGAAACTGTTTTGAATACCGTAATGATGGGCCATAGCCGCCTCTGGAAAGTAGCACAAGAACGTGAAGCAATCTATGCACTGGCCGACTTTACCGAGGAAGATGGTTTACGTGCCGGCGAACTCGAAGGGGAGTTTGGCGAAATGGGGGGTTATACCGCAGAAAGCGATGCAGCAATGCTCCTGAGCGAGCTGGGTGTAAAAGAAGAATTTCACCAGGCATTGATGAAAGATATCCCATCCACCTTCAAAGTGCGCGTGTTACTTGCGCAGGCACTGTTCGGCAATCCTGACATCCTTTTGCTTGATGAGCCTACGAACGGTCTGGACATCGAGACCATCAGCTGGCTTGAAAACTTCCTTGCTGATTATGAGAACATCGTTCTTGTTGTGAGCCATGACCGTCACTTCCTCGATGCCGTATGCACACACGTTGCCGATGTTGATCGTCAGAAAGTAAAGATCTTCACGGGTAACTACACATTCTGGTATCAGTCATCACAACTGATGGCCCGCCAGGTGAATGATAAGAACAAAAAAGTAGAAGAGAAACGTCAGGCATTGCTCGACTTCATCGCGCGCTTTAGTGCAAACGCTTCGAAAAGTAAACAGGCCACTTCACGTAAGAAAGCGTTGGAGAAACTTACAATTGAAGAGATCGAACCAAGTTACCGCAAGTATCCGGGCATTATCTTCCAGCAATTGCGGGAAGTTGGTAACCAGATCCTGAACATAGAGAAGCTTACCTCATCAGTTGATGGCCGTATGCTCTTTAAGGACGCGACATTTACCGTTAACAAAGGAGACAAGATCGCCATCCTTAGCCGTGATCCACTGGCAGTAACGGCTTTCTTTGATATAGTTACAGCAAACCGCACTGCAGACAGTGGCTCCTATGAATGGGGAACAACTGTTACCCATGCTTATCTTCCGCAGGAGAACAGCGAGTTCTTCAAAGGAGATCTGAACCTCATGGACTGGCTGCGCCAGTATGTGCCACCGCATGTTACGGACGTGGATGAACCATTCCTGCGCGGTTTTCTTGGCAAGATGCTGTTCAGCGGCGATGATGTTCAAAAGAAAACTAACGTATTGAGCGGTGGTGAGAAAGTACGTTGCATGCTGAGCCGTATGATGCTGCAGAATCCAAACGTGATCCTGCTTGATCAGCCAACCAACCACCTCGACCTGGAAAGTATCCAAAGTTTCAACGAACAATGTACTGAATATAAAGGCATCGTTCTGTTGACCAGCCATGACCATACATTCATGCAGACTGTTGCCAACCGCATTATCGAGCTGACGCCACGTGGTATCATTGATCGCCTGATGACCTTTGATGAATACCTTGCAGATGATCGCGTGAAAGGGTTGAAGGAGGATATGTACAAGTAAAAGGAAGACAATAGCTGGCCGTTATACGTGGTTGGGCCGAAGGCCCCGACCGCGGACGGGTTTTGTTTATAGGCAGAGCTTAACTATCTTCCTGTTACAATGTCATCATTCCTGACCAAAAAGATCGGCTTCTGGTCTGCCACCTCCATTATTGCCGGAAGCATCATAGGATCTGCTGTTTTTATTAAGCCGTCATCTATGGCGGCACAGCTGGGCTCGCCGGTATGGCTGGCGGTTGTCTGGCTTATTGCAGGGCTTTTCTCCCTTTGCGGCGCATTGATCTATGCGGAGCTTGGCGCTGCCATCCCCGAAACAGGTGGCATCTATGTTTTCTTCAGAAAGATGTTTGGCAATTTTACCGCGTTCATTTATGGTTGGGCCGCTTTTGCCGTGATCAACACCGCTGCAGTAGCAGCCATTTCATTTGTATGCGCCAGGTATGCCGATTACTTTCTTCATCTTCCACAGGCCGACAGTGGACTTGTTAATTCATTCAAACTCCATATACCGTTTATCGGAGATCTTTTTCCATTACAGGATATTGGAGTAAAAGCGATTGCTGTTTTGCTCGTGCTTCTATTTACATGGATCAATTACAGAAGCGTAAATGCGGGAAACAAATTCCAGTTGCTATCAACTATTGTCAAGATCATCGTGATCGCGGCACTGGCCATAGGTTTGTTTTTGTCGGGCAACGGCAGTACTTCCAACTTTTATCATAGTGCTATGCCTTCACCTGCAAATATGGTCAGTGCATTTGTTGTTGCCATGACGGGTGCTTTTTATGCATATGACGGATGGGTCAATATCACTTTTGTTGCCGGTGAGATCAAACAGCCACAGACTAATATTCCGCGAAGCCTCCTTACGGGCATGGTGATCTGCATCATTACATACCTGCTCGTGAACCAGGCATACCTGTACGTATTGCCTATTGATAAAATGGCCGCTTCATCGCTGGTTGCCGTAGATGCTATCGAAGCTGCGTGGGGGCATACCGGCAGCACGGTTGTAGCAGTGCTGATCGTTGTTTGCACACTTGGTGCGCTGAACGGAAACCTGATGTCAACCTGCCGCGTTACATATGCGATGGGGCAGGACCGCAACTTCTTTTCCTGGGCAGGTAAAACGAATCCCAAATACCTTACACCCGGCCATGCATTGTGGCTTCATGCAGCATGGACCTGCCTGTTCATTATTTCCGGTTCGTTTGATATGCTTGCAGACATGTTCGTATTCGTCACCTGGATCGCTTACGGACTTGGCGCCACCGGCATTTTTATATTAAGGCGAAAGATGAAAAATATTGCACAACCATATAAATCGCCGGGCTATCCCTGGCTGCCGCTTTTGTTTATTCTCTTTTCTTCATTCTACCTGATCATTACAGTATGGAATGATGTATCGAATTATATCAACCATCGTCAACCGGTTATTAATTCATTGCTGGGGCTGGTGCTTACAGCCGCGGGAATTCCCCTCTTTTTTTACCTCAGGAAAAAATACAACCCGATCAGTAAAGAACGATCATCTTCACAGACGTCATCCTGATATTTCGTAACTTGAAAATAAAAAGATGAAAACGGCAATCGTTACGGGAGCTACAGGCAATCTTGGAAAAGCGGTCATCGAAAAATTTCTCAAGGAAGGCTATGTTGTCATTGGTACAACCAGCAAGGCATCGAAAACTTCCTTTGACGAACAGCCCGGATTTGAAGCATTCGTTGTTGATCTCAGCAATGAGGAACAAACATCTGCTTTCATGACCACCCTGTTAAAGAAATACCCGGTGATCGATGTGGCGGTACTAACCGCCGGCGGATTTGGAATGGGAAAGATCGCGGAGTCTGGAATGGATGACATCATGCATCATTACAAACTCAACTTCCAAACAACTTATATTCTGGCACGAATGATCTTTGTGCAAATGCTCAATCAGCGCAGAGGCCGCATATTCCTGACGGGTTCCAAACCCGGTCTTGATATGAAAAATGGCAAAGGCGTTACTGGTTATGCATTGTCCAAGTCGCTTATTTTCCGGCTGGCCGAACTAATGAATGAAGAAGCAAGGAATTCATCCGTTGTAACGCATGTGATCGTTCCCTCAACTATCGATACACCAGAGAACCGGAAAGCAATGCCCGACGGCGAATTTGATAAATGGGTAAAGCCGGAGAATATTGCAGCTGTTGTTTTCACTTATTGCAGCGAACAGTTTGAAGCACTGAGAGAGCCGGTGATCAAGATTTATAACCGGGCGTAAGGACGATATCAGGTCCCTGAAATTACAATCGTGCTACTTGTTTATGGACCTGTGAGTGCTGGAATTACCAACAATCATAAATCCGATCATTTATAGCCGGACGGGATGCCCGGTTATATTGCGTTTTCCGGCGCAGCGCGCTATAGGAGGGCCCTTATTTTATAGGGCACAGAGATTTCTGTCAGGTGAGATATCCGTCTAATAGTTATCTTGCGGGCATTACAATTGACTTTGCTATGCGTTGGATTAAATGGCCTGGCCTGGCGGCGGGTATACTGTTGATCGTTTCATGTTTTTTGGTTTGGGCAACCTTGCCGGGAAGAGACATTATTATTACTGGTGTGGAGACGGGGAAGACGAGTTTTGGGAAACCGGGATATATGCATTTGATATTGGGAAGCATCTTTGTTATCCTGCATATGATCCCAAAGCTATGGGCAAAGAGAGCTAATCTCATCGTGGTGGCAATAAATCTTGCATGGGCGGTGAGAAACTTCTTTGTGATCACAGCCTGCAGGGCAGGCGAGTGCCCCGAGAAACATACCGGTATTTACCTTGTCCTTATTACTTCGATCATACTGCTCATTGCAGGTTTGTTTCCTGACATGAAATTGCCGCAGGAGCCGGCGCCGGATAATACACCAACAACCGCAGCATAAAATTTTTTTTCGATAAATGTTGTTGTGTGGAAAAAAAAATTATAAATTCGGTGCGCTAAACCTTCCTGATAATTCCTCCCTCCCCATTGTAAAACTACCGGAAACTTTCAATCACCGTTCGAAGTGTTGGCCTGATCCGCTGTGTGCAACAGCAGTAAAAAGATTTTGGTTGATCTGTCAGTAACCGCTTTCCCCCCGACCTTTATTCAAAAGAATAAATCTGACCGAAAAACCATTCGTATTTCACCGCCCCGTTTCTACACGGGGCTTTTTTTTATGCGGTAAATAATCTTGCTACGCCAAAGGCTGCCGCAGCCGCCAATGCCCCAATGATCGTTACGCGCAATGCACCGGCCCAGGCATTTACGCCCGTGATCCTGCTTTTGAAAAAACCGAAGATGAATAAACAGATCAATGTGATCACAACCGAAACACGCAGGGCATTGACAGGTGTGTCAATAAAGAAATAAGGGCTTAGCGGAACAAGCCCGCCGGTTGCGTAGGATATTCCGATATTCAGTGCAGACTTTGTTGCCCGTCGCGGATCAGGTTTATCAAGCCCAAGCTCATACTTCATCATAAAATCAACCCACTGCTGCTTGTCTTTTGCTATTTCATCTGCCGCCCTTTGCTGCATTTCTTCACTCAATCCAATATTGGCAAAGAATTCTCGTACTTCTTCTTTTTCTTTTTCAGGAACTGTATCCACCTCCTCGTTCTCTCTTTTCAACTCAGCCCTGTAATGATCGATTTCCGTTTTGCCTGCCAGGTAACCACCCAATCCCATGGCAATAGAGCCTGCAGCGATCTCCGCGATCCCGGCAATTACAATGATCGATGTATCCGACACGGCTCCCGATAAACCGGCCGCCAATGCAAATGGTACGGTTAAACCGTCGCTCATGCCGATCACTACGTCGGTAAGAAAATCGCTGCTGCGCAGATGTTTCTCGTGATGATCCATTGAGGGGCAAGATAGCAAATTCGCGGAGGTTTTATTGCTGGTCATGCTGTTCAACCGATCCGGTATCCGATGGTTATCTTCCTGAAACAAGTCTCTTCTGTTACCAACGGAACTCAATAAAAGAAGAGCTTCGGTGATAGAATGAAATTCCGGCCATCGGACAATAACCTCTCTAACCAAGCACGGCCAGCGAACTTCCGATAATTGCCACACATTCGTCTACCTGTTCCGCTGTAATGATCAAAGGCGGGGCAAAACGGATCTTGTCTCCATGCGTGGGTTTTGCCAGAAGGCCGTTGTCTTTCAGGGTAAGACAGAGATCCCAGGCCGCATCAGCGTTGGCATGATTGATCACGATGGCATTCAGGAGTCCCTTACCCCGTACGAGACTTATGCGGGATGAGTTCAATGAACGCAGCCCCTGGCGTAAGCGTTCGCCCATTGTTTCGGCATTTGCTGCCATGTGTTCATCTTTCAATACAGTTAATGCGGCAATGGCTGTTTCGCATGCAAGAGGATTGCCTCCATACGTAGAGCCATGTTCACCGGGTTTGATCGTCAGCATCACCGGATCATCAGTCAGTACAGCGCTTACGGGCAGCATTCCTCCGCTCAGCGCTTTACCGAGAATAAGAATATCTGGTCTCACATTCTCATGATCACAGGCCAGCATTTTTCCTGTACGGGCCAGCCCGGTCTGTATTTCATCTGCAATAAATAATACGTTGGATGATTCGCAGAGTTGTTTGCATTTGCTGAGATAGCCTTCATCAGGCACAACAACACCTGCTTCACCCTGTATTGGCTCAACCAGAAAACCTGCAACATTTTTGTTGGCTGATAATACTTCTTCCAGCGCCTTCACATCATTGTATGGAATACATACAAACCCCGGCAGGTACGGACCGAAGTGAGTAGTTGATGACGGATCATTGCTGAACGAGATAACGCCGGTTGTACGGCCGTGAAAGTTTCCTTCACAAACCACTATCACCGCCTGTTCGTCCTGAATGCCTTTAACCTCATAAGCCCATTTGCGGCAAAGTTTGATAGCCGTCTCAACCGCTTCAACCCCGGTATTCATCGGCAATACTTTATCGTAGCCAAAATAACGGGTTATAAATTCTGTATATAATCCGAGCTTGTCGCTATGAAAAGCACGGCTTGTCAATGTCAGTTTTGTTGCCTGCCGCATGAACGCTTCCACGATCCGCGGATGACAGTGCCCCTGGTTCACAGCTGAATAGCCACTCAGAAAATCATAATAAGGCTTGCCATCAACATCCCACACAAAAACACCCTTGCCCTGTTCCAGTACAACGGGCAGAGGGTGATAATTATGAGCGCCGTATTTTTCTTCGAGAGTCAGATAATGTTCAGCCGCAGAGCTAAGCCCGGTGATTTTTTGCATGATAAATGATTAAAGAAAGAAAATGATGGTACACGAAAATATTCTCCCCGGAGCGGGGAGTTGCTGCAGCCTATCCTCGATGATTGAGGAGATCCAAATTGCTGTCAAGCACCAGTGTTATCGTGAATAGCTGTTGAATAAAGCCTGAATTTCCGGCAAGATAAAAAAATAAGCTGGTTTTACATGCCCTGATCCCAACAAACATGCTTGCAGGTTTGATGCGTTCAGAAGGTCTGACTCATGATGCAGGTACTTATTGGCAGCCCCGTTACTTTTTTCAAACTGATCAAACACTCTGCCTTTGCCAAACTTATCAAATCTCCCGCCCCGCATTATTTACTCTGTAAAACTTATATGCAGCAAAAAAGACAGGATGCTCATGATCGATTTCAGTTGCTGAAGCCGATTTCTTTAACAAGAAATTCTCCGGGAAAGACAAGCTGTGGTTTTGCATCCACGGCAAACAGGCCATACACGGTGCTGCCACTGCCGCTCATGGAAGCATATACCGCACCAGCTGAATAAAGCTGATCAACGATATCGCGGATCACGGGATATCGGTCGGCAACCGGTCTTTCAAAATCATTGATGATCCTTCCGCGCCATTCATTCACCGGCAAGGCGATCAGCTCTTTTAATGATTCCGATGCACGGGCAGGAGTCAACCATGAAAATGCGGGCCCCGTTGGAATATGTATGCCGGGATTGACAAGTACAAATCCATAAGCGGAAAGATCAACCGGAACCGTTTCCAGCAGCTCACCCCGTCCGGTTGCGTAAGCAGGTTTATTGATGATAAAGAAAGGACAATCACTGCCGAGCCGCAGGCTGTAATCGAGCAATTGCGGGACGGAAAGGCCGAGGTTACCGATCTGATCCAGCAGCCGGAGAGCGAATGAAGCATCAGCGCTTCCGCCACCGAGCCCTGCGCCCGAAGGAATTGCTTTTTGCAGATGCATGGTTACACCCGGAAGACCCGGATGATCCCGTTTCAGCATTTCATACGCTTTTACACAAAGATTATCGGATGGATCACCCGCAATAGTCAGACCTGAAGAGAGGAACTGCAATCCATCGCTCGCTGGCTGACGGATAATTTCCAGCGCGTCATAAAGGGGCAGGGGATAGAAGATAGTCTCCAACTCATGGTAGCCGTCGCTTCGCTTTTCTGATATGCGAAGCCCTAGATTGATTTTCGCATTGGGAAATACGACCACCTGGAAAGAGATTTAAGATGAGTAAAAACCGCGTTATGTCAGCGTTTCTTTTTGCGGCTGTTGATCTCGTCGCGGATAGCGATGGCCCTGATGTAATCTTCACTCTCCAATACATCATTGAGCAATACGTCCAGCTCTTCGATACTCATGGTTTTGAGATCCTCATTGCCGGTAGGGGCTCCACCTGCTTCTTCCACCATTACTTCCTGTTTGGCTTTCTTTTTCTTACCGCCGGTACCGGTGTCCTCCATCAGGATGCCTGCGCTTTCGAGAATATTTTCGTAAGTATAGATAGGACAGCCAAAGCGTACAGCCAGCGCGAGCGCATCAGATGTACGGGAGTCTATTTCGATCGTATCGTTTTCGGAAGAGCAAACAAGTTTGGAGTAGAAAATGCCTTCCTGGAGATCGCAGATGATGATCTCGTGGAGATCAATAGAAAAGGCATTCAGAAAATTCTTCATCAGATCATGCGTGAGCGGACGGCTGGGATTCATTTTTTCCAGGGCAACTGCTATCGCCTGGGCCTCAAAACCACCAATCACAATCGGTAAACGCCGTAATCCATTCACTTCGCCCAATACTACTGCATACGAATGAGTTTGGGTGATACTGTGGGATAAGGCCACTATTTCCAATTCTATTTTCTTCATAAAATATCACACGAAACTAAGGTTTTTTGTGTAAAAAAACCATGCCTCACGGAAGTGGGGGCAAAGTAAAAAGTCAAAGCAGAAAAGGAAAACCCCGCTTATCGAAGTATTTGATTCTCATTCGTAAAGCGGGGTTAATTTTTTACTTTTTGCTTTTTGCATTATACTTCTATTACGGGTTTAACCTTTTATTTTTTTGATTGCTTCGGTCAGCTTCGGCACTACCTCAAATGCATCACCAACGATACCATAGTCAGCGGCTTTGAAGAATGGTGCTTCAGGGTCTTTATTGATCACTACGATCACTTTGCTGCGGTTCACGCCGGCAAGATGCTGGATCGCTCCGGAAATACCGATCGCGATATACAGGTTTGGAGCTATCGCTACGCCTGTCTGTCCCACGTGTTCATTATGCGGACGCCAGTGAGCATCAGCCACCGGGCGGCTGCAGGCTGTTGCCGCGTGTAATACTTTGGCCAGGTCTTCCACAATACCCCAGTTCTCCGGGCCTTTCAGACCACGCCCCGCACTGACCACTACTTCCGCCTCTGTCAGCGGTACTTCGCCGCTGGCTTTGCTGGTGCTGATCACTTTCACTTTCGGAGCATCCACCGTTGCATCAAACGCTGTAACAACAGCGGTGCCTTCACCCGCCTTGACGGGGTAAGCATTCGGGTTAAGCGCAATCACTTTTACAGGAGTAGCGATATTGATGTTTGCAAAAGCCTTACCGGAGAATACGTTCTTTTTCACCGTAAACCCGTTGCTTGTATCCGGCAGCGCAACAGCACCGGAGATCAGGCCGGCTTTCAGGCGGGCCGACAAACGCGGCGCTATGGATTTCCCGTCCATATTGTTCGGAAAAATCACAACCGTTGCCCCAACAGCCTGTGCAACCTGCGCAATCACTTTTGTATAGACCTGCGCATCGAGATGATCAAGCGCGGAATTATTGACATGATGGACCTTTGTAACGCCGTATTTACCCAACGCAGCAAGATCTTCCTTCACACTGCCCAATACAACACCTTCAGCGCTGGTACCGGTTTGCTCAGCCAGTTTTGCGCCATAACTCATGGCTTCGAGAGATGCTTTTTTTACCAGGCCTTCGGCTATATCAACAAATATTAAAACAGACATAGTGCAAGTTTAAAAGATTAAAGGATTGAAGGTTTAAACGTATAAACTAGATGGCTTTTGCTTCTTCATGCAGTAAGCGAACAAGTTCTTCTACGTTATCTGCCGGAACAAGTTTAACCCCCGCTTTTGCAGGAGGCAGACCAAAACTTGTAACGGTGGTCAGCGCATCTGCCGCCACAGGTTCAGATACCTTCAATGGCTTTGTTCTCGCCGCCATAATGCCACGCATGTTTGGAATACGCTGTTCTGCCATACCTTTTGCGGCACTTACCACAACCGGCAGGTTTACTTCAGCAACTTCTTCACCGCCTTCGATCTCTCTTGTGACGGTTGCCTTTGCACCCTCCAGCTCAAATTTTGAAGCGAGCGAAATGTATGGAAGATCGAGTAATTCAGCAACCATTCCACCTATGGAAGAACCGTTATAGTCGATCGTTTCTTTACCAGTGAAGATGAGATCATATGCGCCATCTTTTGCAATGGCAGCGATCTGCGAAGCAATAAAAAAACTATCGTGGCTGTCTGTATTCACACGAAATGCTTCATCACCGCCGAGTGCAAGCGCTTTGCGGATGATGGGTTCTGCATCGGGGCTGCCAACTGTTACCAGATGTACAGCTATGGCTGGATCTTTTTCTTTCAGTTCGATCGCACGTACGAGTGCATACCATTCATCATAGGGGTTGATGATCCATTGCACTCCGTTAGTATCGAATTTCGTGTTATTGTCAGTGAAGGTTATTTTTGCCGTTGTGTCCGGCGTTTTGCTGATGCAAACTAAGATCTTCATACTATTGTTTTGAATCGTTAGCAAATAGTTGTTTATGCAACTAAAACAAAGATAAGCGATGTAAATTTAAATCCGGTCATTTCCCGGGCAATTTTTTTTCGATGGAGCGGCTACAAAAACTAAAAGAATTTCTTGAAAAAGACCCGCGTGACAGCTTTTTGCGGCACGCATTGGCGCTTGAATATATCAAGCTTGGTGATGACATGGCGGCAAAAAAAGAATTTGAAGAGCTGCTTACCCGGGATCCTGCGTATGTTGGCAGCTATTATCATCTCGGAAAGTTACTGGAACGGAACGGCGATGCAGATGCCGCGATCGTTGTCTATGAAAAGGGAATGGCGCAGGCGAAAATTGCAGGTGATATGCATGCACATGGAGAACTGCGCGGGGCTTATGAAGAACTGATTTTTTGAGGGTAAAGGCAGGAGTTGAGATCGATCTCCCGTGACCATTACTTTCTGGCCAGCGAAGCGGTACATGAAATCAATTGACCCAGCTCACCGGATCTCGCTTATCAAACAACGGCATTTTATTAACAGCATTATCATTGCTCAATCACTATGGTTTTTACCGACGCATTTAAATCATTCATTTTACAACATGGGCTTTTTTTACCAAAGCAACGCTTGCTGCTGGCTGTCAGTGGCGGGCTCGACTCTGTAGTATTATGTGCTTTGTGTTATGAAAGCGGATTTGATTTTGAGATAGCGCATTGCAACTTTCAATTAAGAGGAGAGGAGAGCGAACGGGATGAAGCATTTGTAAAAAAACTGGGAGAAAAATACGGAGTAAAAGTTTGGTTAAAGCGATTTGATACAAAAGAATACATGGAAGCCAATAGGCTTTCTGTGCAGGAAGCTGCGCGTGAACTGCGATACAATTGGTTCAATGATCTGTTGAATGATAAAGACAACCACCTGGATGTTCTGCTTACTGCACATCACATCGATGATGCGATCGAAACATCGATGATGAACTATTTTAAAGGCACGGGCATTACCGGATTACGCGGCATACTACCCAAACAGGCAAAGATCATCCGTCCGCTTTTATTTGCCGGCAGAAAAGAGTTGCATGCATTTGCCACGGACCGGTCACTTGAATGGGTAGAGGACAGTTCGAATGAATCGGACAAATATACGCGTAACTTTTTCCGACACCAGGTCATCCCGCTTGCAGAACAGAGGTTTCCCGAAGCAGCAAAAAACCTTCGGCAGAACCTGATTCGTTTCAGGGAAACGGAACTGCTTTATCTGCAGGCGCTGGATCTGCATAAGAAAAAGCTGTTGGTAAAAAAAGGCAACGAAGTGCACGTGCCGGTATTAAAACTTCAGCAGGTTGTCCCTTTTCACACGGTGCTGTATGAGATCATCCGTGAATATGGGTTTTCCGCGGCGCAAACGACAGATGTTGCAGCGTTGTTGAAAAGCGGGTCGGGACGTTATGTACAATCATCGTCGCACCGCATCATCCGAAACAGGGCCTGGCTGATCATTACAGCTTTAAAGGCCGACACTGCATCAGTCACCGTTATTGAAGACGCGGGCGTTCATAACTTTCCCGGTGGCAGGTTGCGGCTGGAATTCGTTCAGCCAAAGGATGGCCCGCCCGAAAACAGCAACAATATCGCTTTTGTGGATGCCGGCTTGATCAGTTTCCCCCTGACCCTTCGCCCTTGGAAAACGGGCGATTATTTTTACCCGCTTGGCATGCAGAAAAAGAAAAAGCTGGCGCGTTTTTTTATCGATCAGAAAATGTCCGCAACAGAAAAGGAAAATGCCTGGGTGATGGAAATGGACAGGAAGATCGTCTGGGTCATGGGCAGAAGGATTGATGACCGGTTTAAGATCAGACCGTCTTCTGAAAAAGTCCTGCGGATCAGTATTCTTCCCTGAAGATTTTACCGATAAAAACAGCAACGCCTGGAGAAATTCTCCGGGCGTTGCTGTTAAGGCTTATTGCAATTAGTTCTTCAACAATTTATATGAACTGCCGTTGATGTTGAGGAAATAAACTCCTTTTGGCAATGTTGGGTCGAGGCGGATGGCATTGGCGCCAGCGATCTCAAAGCCAAGTTGTTTACCAGCCATATTGAATACCCGGATGTTGTTCTTGTTTATATCAGATGCACTTACACCGATCAGCTGAATATCTTCATTCAGGAAAGGGTTTGGAGCAATGCGTATAGTAGTGGACTTATCCCTGCTGGTATTGATGTAGGCAATTTTTGAATAGCTGGAAGTACCATTGATATCAACTTGTTTAAGGCGATAAAACGCTACATCACCGGCTTTGAAGCCTGCATCAACAAAAGAATACTTGTTGAGCTCAACAGAATTTTGGGAACCAGCTACTTCACCTACAGAAGTAAAGCTTCTGCCGTCGGGACTTTTTTCAACAATATATTTTGCGTTGTTGAACTCGTAAGAGGTAGACCAGTCGAGCAATGCAGCACCGTTCTTCAATACAGCAGTGAATGATTCGAATTTTACAGGAAGAATAACCTGCTGTGCAAATGTTACCACCGTGCAGGTTTGACCACCAGGAAGGATGGAGAGAACGCCTTTGATCGGAGCCTGGGAGCAATCATAATAAACGGCTGCAAAACCACTTGCATCCGCTGCTGCCTGAGCCACATAGCCATGTTCGTTGGTAATACTTACGTTAGAATTGGGCAAAGCGTTCTGAACATAGATAAGACATTGTCCCTGATAGATGTACGGTTGAGCCAGCATGCCGTCCACCGTTGCGCATTGCGCCTTGCTGCTTAAAGAAGCTACGGAAAGAAAAAGGGTACCAAGGAGACTTAGAGTAAAAATTCTCATACAGTATAAATTTTAATGAATGATTTAAAAAAATAATTCATTAGGACATTAGGGTATACGGACTATCGTAGACGCCCGGGGGATATTAACTGCGGAATTTTGTGGGATATTAGAGAACGGATAACTGGAGAAAGTGCGTAAAAATACTGTGATGTAGTATTACGCGATAAAAGTAGAAATTCTACTTAGGATTCCAAAGCTTTTTGAAGAAATGTTTTTTACCAGTCTGTGAAATACGTTGTAATCACATGATTATCAACATTGAAAGTACTCAAAAAGTGTCAATAATCTGATCAGATCATATCGGTTAAAAACCATTTATGTATGCTTTGATCTGATCGATGGAGTAGGTAATCGCATCAAAACCGGCAACGATCCTGCCTACAATGATTACAAATCCCAGCCCGAACAAAGCACCGAAAAGGTGAGCCGAATGGTTGATATTATCGCCGCCGCGCTTATCCATCCAGATCGAAATGGCCACATAAAGCGGCGCGAAAATAAACCCCGGAATACGTATTGGCAGCAGGAAAAAGCCTACACCCAAACCCGGGGCAAGCAGTATTACGGCAAACATCACGGCACTGACAGCACCAGATGCGCCAAGGCTCGCATAATGCGCGTTGTCTTTGTTCTTTAAGTGTGTTGGCAACAATGAAAAGAATAAAGCCAGCACATACATCAGCAAATAAATGAATTTGCCTGAACTTCCGAATATTTGGTGCGTAAATGCATCTTCAACACTTCCTCCGAAAAAATATAGGGTGAACATGTTAAAGATCAGGTGAGGCCAGTCGGCATGAACCAACCCGCAGGTGAAGAATCGATACCACTGCTTCCGGTAAGTAACAGCCGGCGGATAATACATCAGATCATTCTTGATCTTAACATTATTGAACCCGCTGATCGAAACGACCGCGGTAATAATAATGATGATAAGTGTGACATTAAGCTGAGGTAACTGCATAGCTGATCTTCTTAAACCGTCTTGTTATTTATGATGATATTTTTCATTGCGCATTATCGTACATGCCCTGTAAACCTGTTCAGCCAGGATCAATCTCACCAACTGATGAGGGAATACAAGCGTTGAAAGGCTCCAGACAAACCCAGCCCTTTTTATCACCGCCTCATCTATGCCAAACGCGCCACCGATGAGAAAGACCAGTTTTTTTGTTCCGGTATTTGCCCTGCTTTGTAAGAACGCTGCCAATCCTTCCGAAGAAACCTGTTTGCCTCTCTCATCCAGCGCAACGAGATGATCGTCTTTCTCAAGTTTCTCCAGTATTATTTCACCTTCTTTTTTCCTGAGCTCAGGCTCACTCATCACTCCCGCATTTTTAGGTTGCGGAATGATCACCCATTCAACCTTAAAATAATTGGAGATGCGTTTGGTAAAATCTTCCACACCACTCTTCACATATGCTTCATGATTCTTGCCTACAGACCATAATTCGATGCGCATGCGGAGTTCAGTTGAAGAGTTGGGTTAAAAGTTTCAAAGCTACGGCATTCGAGGGAAATGAGGAGGGAATGAGAGGTTTGACAGGTTTCAGACGTTGCTTACCACTTGCAAGCATCTTACATCTTATGCCTGTGACAAATAACCTTCCACAGATCATTTGATCCTGCCGGATCAAATATTCCTGAGCTGTCTGTAAGATCACCCCCTGACAATTGCAAAAGATATGATCATGGTAGCAACCTGTGAAAGCTATCAAACCTCTCAAACTTCCCCGCCAAATCAAAACGCTTTCTTCGGCTCCTCCTTTATCTGTACCTCTGTAACAGGTCCGTATTTCTCCGCGATCTTTTTGATGTCAGCAGCTTTTCCCACAAGTACGAACTGAAGTTTGTCCTGTGGAAAATAAGTCTGTATGATTGATTTAGCTTTTTCAAGCGTAAGCCCGTCTACATTCTTCTGGAAATTATTGATAAATGATTCATCAAACTTATACCAGAACATTTGCGTAAGCAATCCGGCGAGCTGACCGCTGGTTTCGTAGCGTGGAGGAAATTGTCCCTTCACATAGTTTTTTGCAGAAGCCAGTGATTTTTCATCAACGCCCTGGGTATGCAACTTCTTTAATACTTCCAGAGCTTTATCAATCGCGGGCTCGGTTGTTTTGCCTGCAGTGAACGTAGTGATAACAAATGATCCGCCATTTTTCAATGCAGAGAACCGGCTGCTGGCGCCGTAGGTAAGGCCGGAATTTACACGCAATTCGTCATTGAGCATGGAAGTAAATCTTCCGCCAAATAAAGTGTTGATCACATCCACGGCCACAAAGTCAGGATTGTTGCGGCTGATGCCGGGTGCACCGATGTAGAAAGTTGTTTCTTTTGCATCGTCCTTATTTACCAGCAGCACTTTGTTGCCTGTCGGTTTTTCTATTGGCTTTGCGGCAAGATTTGCGTTCTCCTGTTTTCCTTTTGCCCAGCCGGAGAATATTTTTGTTACTGCCGCTTTCATTTCCTTGCTGTTAAAATCACCCACGATAGAAATAGCAGAGCCGTTTGGAATGTAGTTCGCTGTATAGAATTGCCTTACATCAGCGGGTGTGAGATTGCTTACCGTGCCAATCGTTCCGCTGATCACGTTCCCATATACATGGTCGCCGTACAGCAATTTATCAAAATAAGAACCGATCACAGAGCGGGGGCTTTCCTTCGCCTGTTCAAGTCTTACAAGTGTCCTTCTTTTTTCCTTGGAAAATTCTGTCGTATCAAAAGAAGGCGCCGTCAGCAGATCATTGATTATATCGAGCACTGCATCTTTATCTTTTGCGGCAAACTCTGCAGAGAGACCGGCAGATTCTTTTGATGCGTATGTATTTACTGATGCACCGATAAAGTCAAGTTCCTCATCAAGCTTTGCTTTTGGGTATTTTTTTGTTCCATGTTTCAATGCAACAGAAGTGAGTGAGGCCAGGCCGGCTTTGTCTCCATCATAGATCGCACCGGCAGGTAAAATTGCCGACACATTGATCATGGGAACATCATGTTGTTCCATCAGGTAAACGGTCAACCCGTTTTTCAGGGTAAACGTCTGATAGGCGGGCAATTTATAGTCCTGTGCATTTATCACCAGGCATGACATACAAGCCAGTGAAAAGAGGACAAAACGCATATAGAGTGATTGTTTCATTTGTTGTTGTTTAACTTGATGCTTGAATAGTGAATATTATTCTGCCGTGTTTGATTTCAGCACACCCACTGTACGTGTTGTCTTTTTGAAATAGTTATTAGCCACGCGTTTGATGTCTTCCGCAGTCACCTTGTTATAGCGGTCGGGCGCTTCAAACATTTTTTTATAATCACCAAAGAACACCTCGTAGGTGCCGATATTGTTGGATTTACCGTTGATGGTCTCTACCTGGTTATAGAACTCGATCAGCTTCTGATTCTTTACTTTTTGTAATTCTTTATCGTTTACGCCATCCTTTTTCACTTTCTCTATTTCTTCATAGATCGCATTTTCCAGATCGGTATCTTTTACATTCTTGCCGGCAATGGCGAAGAAGCCAAATGTGGTAGGGTCAAAGCTTTCGCCATAGGAAGTGAATACCGAAGTGGCCAGTTGTTTGTTATCAACAAGCGCAGCGTAAAGGCGGGATGATTTGCCGGAGCTGAGAATATCGCTCAGCAATGACAGTGCATAATAGTCGTCATCTTTTGCGGCGGGTGCTTTATACGCAATTTTCAGGTAAGGCGTTGCCACATCTTTCTGCACCATGATCCTTCTTTCGCCTGTTTGCGGCGGTTCTACCTGGTGTACTTTCGGCGGTTCAGGCTGAGCGGGAATCGGCTCAAGGTATTTCTCCGCGAGAGCTTTGATATTTTCCGCTTTGATAGCGCCCGACATCACCACCACGCAATTGTTCGGCGCATAATATGTTTTGAAATAACGTTCAAGGTCTGTTTGTTTCCAGTTCTTCATATCGTCTTCGTAACCGATCACGGGCCAGTGGTACGGATGTTCCTGGAAAGCCTGCGCCGTAACGGCTTCACTAAGCATGCGCCACGGAGAGTTTTCCAGGCCGGTACTGCGTTCACTCAATACAACGCCTCTTTCGCTTTCCACCATTTTGGGATCGATGCTCAGGCTGGCGATACGGTCGCTTTCCAGATCAAAGATCACTTCAGTGGCAGATGCGGGGAACCAGTCGGTATAAACGGTCACATCTTCCCGGGTGTAAGCATTGTTGGCACCGCCGTTGAATTCCATGGTGCGGTCAAATTCCTTCGGCCCATATTTTTTTGCTCCGTTGAACATCATGTGTTCAAAAAAGTGGGAGAGACCTGTGATTCCCTGGTATTCGTTTCGCGAACCCACCCGGTAAAACAGGTACATATTGGCATTGGGAATGGAGTTATCCTCCACTATGAGAAACTTCATCCCGTTTTTCAGGGTAAAACTCTTTACATCGTCTGCTTTGATCTGTGCCTGGGAGATAACACCCAGCAACAGGCAGACAGGAAGAAGGATTTTTTTCATAATTATACTGTAGTTAGGTGATAAAGCTAAGAAAAGCGGGGATTGGATGGATTACCGTTTGAAAAAAACCTTTCATGTTGTGCGATCAGCGCCACGATCTCAATCAGTGTATGGTTAGGGGATTGCCTGATGTTCGATGAGGATCGAAGTGTTCGTTTACTTTTTTGTCTTGATGGAAAAAAGATCAAGGCTGCGGAAAAATGGCTAAAAATCGGGGCTGGCACCTGCACAAAAAAGACTCGCCCGGAAGAGGTGGAGGAATGCTGGGCTGTGTTGAGCCCAGACAAATTTTTTGTGCCTTCGCCCCACCTGCAGTGTGTCTCAGACGGAGCCAGCCTCCGATTTTCTTCATCCCGCATCGGGTGCGGGACAGGCTGCCATTTTTCCGAGGCCGGGCCCTTTGTGAATGGAAGAAATGAACTACAGGTTTTAAACTTCCTTTAGATTAGACCGACGGAGTAAAGATTCTGTAAGTGAACTCATATTGCGAATGAAAGGACCCGACCGTCCTTAGTTGGACTTTATCCATATTCAAACCACTTCCTGCTCTTTACGTGTTCGGACGGCCTTGGAGAAATTGGCTGGAAAATGGCGGGAGGCGCTTACTCCGGCGAAGCCGGAGGCTGGTAAAAGCTGTTTGAGCCCGGCACGCCCTCCAACGTTCATTATCGTCCGGGCGAGTTCTTTTACCAGAAGCGCCTCCCGGCATTTTCCCGCCAAAATTTCTCCACAGCCTTGATCTTTTTTGTTACTTTTTTGCATCAAGGCAAAAAAGTAAACAGACACTTCGATCCTCATCGAATAAGCGCAAGCCGCTAACCATACACCACCACTCCCTGCTATCAGCAACTCCTCAACCTGCCCCTCATTCCCACTGCAAAAATCCTAACAATAAGCAATCACCTTATTTTACCGATCAGCAATAATCGAAGACTACACGTCAATTGTAACGTTTAGTGTCATTAAAAGATGTCATCATGCATTTGCTGATATCCTGTCGTTAAACCACGGTAGCATGCCGGGGTAACGAAATGCAAAAGCATTCAATAGTAGTGAGGTTATAAAAGCAAAACCCACACTATAAAAGTGTGGGTTCTTTGTGTGACCGCGTCAGGATTCAAACCTGAAACCTTCTGATCCGTAGTCAGATGCTCTATTCAGTTGAGCTACGCAGCCAAACGGACGGCAAAGGTAAAGGAAATTAGATTTCCCACAAAAAGATTATCAAAAAAACTTGGGATTTTTTTCCGGAACGTATTGGAATTAAGATGATTGACTATTGCTACGAGTCCGTAATATGATGCATCCCCGAAAGCTTTCAGAATTGGATCCTGACGCGGTCACTCAAGGGATCCATACCATCATTTATAAAAAAGCAAGACCGTTCACTGATCGCCCGAAAGATAATCAAGGCCGCTAAAGCGCCTCCGCTGCCAGCCTCACAGCTTCCGTATAAGTCTTCCCATCCGAAACTGCCGATTCCAGCACTGGAATGATCCTTGGCAGGTAAATGAATTTTCTTGCCTCGATGTAATTCTTCAGAAGATCATCCGCCTCTTTCGTGCGACCCATTTTTCGCGCGATGATCACTTCACCTGCCCGCACAAAATGCTCCGTCACACAACTGTTCCAGTCCGGATAACCCTGGTTGTCCATTGTTGCGGCGATAGGATTGAATAAAGAACGTTTGGAAGAGATCAGCGAATCTGGCAGGTGGTTCACCACAGGATTGGCAAACGAGTGGCCGAACTCATGTATGCTTAACTCCAGGATATGCTGCGGTTTGTTATAACCAAGACTAATATTACTGTCCAGCCCCGGCACATCAAACGGACCGAACAGGTTATAGATCTCCACACCACGGGCATTCTTTACATTCACACCAAAAGCCATTCCTGAGGGGATCGTGAGACTTGGCAACAATGTGTAGGTTTCAAAACATTTTCCATAGAACTTTTCCATCATCGCGATGGAACCGGCAACAGGCAGAGCTGATCTGATCTCCTGCATCGCCTGCTTGTAATATTTACCTGAAGAACGGAAATACGTGTCAAAAGAAATGGTCTTGTAAAAACGATTCAGTGCCGATAAAAATGCAGTTGCTTCAGTGGCAGCCTCTGTACTGTCATTATACGTTGCAAATCCGATGATCTTATCCTTTGCGATCCCTTTGGGAAGAACTGCGTTGGGAATATTGTTCACACTCATGAGCAACGGAAAAATATCGGGTGCCTGCAATTTTTCAAGATAACCTGCGGCGATCGCAAGATCAGGATCATCAGTAAAGTCCTGGTAACGGTTCGCAAGTAACAGATCATAACGGAACCAGTCTTTCTTCAATGTTCCGCTACTCATTTTGGCGCCGGGAGCATTGGCATCGGCAGCCATGGTGCCCAGAAAAAACACAAACCCCGCAAATTCGATGTTGTGCTCAAATCGTATACGGATCTCACCAGTAGTGTCAGCGGCAGGAAGCTGGGCGTTAAGCTTTCCGGAACATACAATGCCAAAAGCAAGGATCAGGTTCTTCATTCTTCTTTTTGCCGAAAGTAGAATGAAGCAGCAGTCCTGCTGGTGCTCAACAGGTGTGAAAACAGGTTTCAGGACGTCTTCCTCATGTATCCGGACGGCGTCATGCCTGTTTGTGTCTTGAAAACCTGGTTGAATGCGGATTTTGAATTGAACCCTGCTTCCATCGCCAGCGCGAGAAGTGTTTTGTGTTGCTGCTCCGGATCTTTCATTTTCCGCATCACTTCCTCCACGCGGTATGCATTGATGAACGAGATGGCGGTCGTATTCAATTTACTGGTGATAATATACGTCAGATACCGTTTGGGCAATTGAAGAGCCGTTGAAAGGTCATCGATCGAAAGCCGCGACTGAACATACACCCGTTCTTTTTCCATCAGGTGAAGCAGCCGGTTTACTGTTTCCTCATCATCATGCGGCCAGTCAGCGGTTGCGACAACCGGAGCTGGTGACGCCGGCACAAGCGAAAGACGATCGAACAGACCGGTCCGCAAAAAAACAACATAGCCTAATAACAACATCGAACCGGCCAGCAGCTGCGCCAGCAGATCGGAGAACCGCCATCCGAAAAACGCCTCCGCCAACCACAGTACGCTAAGCGAAGAATAATAAGCAAGCAAAGCAAATGGCAGCAGCATATGCTTTTTTGCCGGCGCCGGCATAAGCGGTCGGCCGGATGCTTTCTTTCTTAACTGAATGATCCACCAGCAAAGGATCATGACGGTGGCTATGACCGGCAGGATCTCGGTAAAAACAAACCATATTTCAACTGACTGAAGCGAAGGCGTTGCGTATCCCGCAGATCGCAGCACAGATACAATAGATTCCATCATGACCTCAGTAACTGCGGGGACAAAAAGCAGTACGGATCTGCGCCTGGTTAATAAAGGAAGATTTACAGAGTGACGCACCAGGTTCAATAAAGCCGGCGGGATCAGCAGGTAAGAACCCAGCACCCAGAATGGGATCGCACCCGGCCGGTTGGTATAATGAATGCGTACCGCAAAATCGGTAAGCAACTCAACAGATAACACCCCGATCAGGACCGCCAGGTATATTAATACACTGTTATTCTTTTTTGATTTTGCTGTTAACCCGATCGTAAGTAGCAACCCCTGCACACCGGCGAGGAGAAACCAATATGATTTCCAATCTTGCATGAGACAAAGATAAAGGAGAAGAGATGTACGGAGCCCGACGATCAATATCCGGCCTTCACCAGCTGTTTCAACAATAATGACTTTTCTGCTAAAACCCGATCACCGGCCATCAAACACCCGTCATCGAACCAGGCTATTCCACCGGAATGACCGGCTTACCCGCATCAAGATATTTTTTGTCTTTTAATAAGCGAAATGCTTTATCCAGCATATTTTTATCTTCGACGCGAACGACGATCACTGTTCGTTTCTTATCATCATAAAATGTCGCTATGTAATTCTGAGATTGCTGACCGGCCAGTACAGTATTCAATTCCAGCAATACTTTTTTCAACCCGCTGATCGTACTGTCCTGATGCTGATCAACCACGATCAATTGTGTGCCCTTGCTGTTCTTTATATAATCAATGCTGTATTCATGCAAAATGGGAGAGGAGAAGTTGTAGCGGCCCGACTGAAAATATTTACCCAAAACATTTTTCAACTGCTGGCGCTCGCTTCTCTCTTCCGCATCTGAGTAGAGATACATATTGTTCAGCAGAATAGAATAGTCTGCCAGCGATCGCGGATAGGTTTTGCCAAACAATGTGATAGCCTTTTCTACAAACGAGCTGTCCATTACTTTGCCTGCGGCAAGATATTCTTTCACCAATGGATACATGGCATGCGCAAAGCCATCGATATATTCGTTGTTATACCAGGCCGTTGTATCAGGCCTTCCCGCAAGATCACGGTATGCAAATCCATTACCCAACACGGTCGCCATCGCTTCATCAAAAAAACTGTAGGCGATATCTTTAAAAGGAGACACGCTTTTCGTAAACCATCCATCCACCTTGTGTTGAAAACCGGACGTTTGTTCATCGTATAAAACGTGACAGATTTCATGCATTGTCACACTCACGGTACCTGCAGGGTCTTTAGCGCCTGTCAGCACGGATACACAAAGACTGTTGGCATGTGGCGTTGCCGTTGTATTTCCTGTTTTTGCAGGAATGGGAAATACGGCCACATCAAATGGAATATTGTCTGGCCAGTCCGAACAATAAAAATTCCTGAATATGCGGAACAGCTCATTTGCCCTGCCGGCATATTGACTGAACGCTGCAATCTGTTGCTGCGTTGCTTTTTCGGACTGGCGCCAAACATAACGGTTATAATAAGGCTCGGCCTGCGCCATCAGGCTGCATAATTGCTGGTGTGTACTGTTGGGAAGTATGCCGATCGTGTTAACGCGGAACTCTTCAATGGAAGCGCTTTTAACTGCGGCGATCACGATCAGGTCATAAGTAGAACGTGATTGCCGCCGGTTGGAAGGATATTCATCGCGGCGGTAATTATAGGAAAGCACCAGCTTTTGAAAATCGTCAGCAATAGAAGCAAATAACGGTTCATGCCTGACAACAGCAGTATCCACATAATTACGATAAGTGGAAGAATGCGACTGCCCGCCGCCAGCCGCTTCCAGGAAACTAAAAACGGAATAGGGCTTGCTTGTTTTAAAACGGACAATTGGTTGCGAAGAAACAGGGACGTTCAACAAGAACAATGCGGCTGAAAAAAAGAGTAATGGTTTCATGTGTGCAGGTAAAGATCAAACATACGAACTTTATCGTATTTCTTTTAATAATGTGATGACCGGTGTTTAAACATCAGCACTGGCGGCCTGCTATTTAAAAAATAATTTTACCCTGATGCAATGATTTTGAAAAATATGGTGTCAGCCAGTCAAAACCACAACATGAAACTCCTGACCAAAACATTGCTGCCGCTAACGGCGCTTGTATTACTGCTAGCGGGTTGTCTTAAAGATAAAGTCAGCCGCTCTTACACTATTCTTACTCCGGTCTATAAAAACAAAAACGATGTGCTCAGTGAGGTCAGGCCGTCTTCGGCTCAGCCGTTGGAAAACCCCGGCAAGATCTTTATGTATGGTGATTATCTTTTTGTAAACGAAATAAATAAAGGTGTTCATATCATTGACAACAGCAACCCTTCCGCACCTGTCAACAAATCATTTATTACTATCCCCGGCAATATTGATATTGCAGTAAAAGGCAATGCGCTGTATGCGGATATTTACACAGACATGCTTACGATTGATATTTCCAGTCCATTATCTGCAACGGTGAAGAAGGTCTCCAGGGATGTTTTCCCTGAGAGAAGTTATGGTAATGGCTTTGCTGCGGACAGTTCCCGGTATATTGTTGACTGGACAAAAAAAGATACAACCGTAGCCTATGATAAACCCGGTCCATGCATCAATTGCGGACTTGTCTTGTTTGCAAGTTCCAGCCAATCGGCTGCAAAGGCTACAATCGGCATTGCAGGATCCATGTCAAGATTCTCGATTGTTAACAATTACCTGTATACCGTCAGCATCAATGCGCTGAAAGTATTCAATGTAAATGATGCATTCAACCCTGATTTTTTAAACAACTCCTATCTTCCGTTTGGTATTGAAACTATTTATCCGTTCAGGGACAAACTCTTTATTGGCTCTACAACCGGCATGTATGTGTATGACATCAGCAACGCATCAAAGCCGGAATTCATCAGCGGAGTTGCGCATGTGCGCTCATGCGATCCGGTTGTAACGGACGGTGACTATGCCTATGTAACGCTTCGCGCCGGTACGACCTGTGGAGGGATGACGCAGAGCCGCCTTGAAGTGATCGACGTGAAGGATATCTCTTCACCGAAATTGATCGCAACATACGACCTGAGCGGACCATACGGTCTTGGCAAAGACGGAAACACTCTTTGGATCTGTGATGGCACCGCCGGCCTCAAAGTATTTGATGCAAGCAATCCACAATCGGTCAGGCTGGTAAAAACATATTCCAACCTGGAGCCATTGGATGTAATTCCCTATAATGGCAGGCTGATCGTAAGCGCCAAAGAAGGCATTATACAATTCGATTATTCCAATGGTAATATGACTGAGTTAAGCCGTTTGAAAAAGAAATAAGCATGCTGAAAAAAACAATGTTCGTTGCCGCCTTGTTCAGCAGCATGCTAAGCGCTGCGCAGAAGCCCGTTTATCGTGGCAATCATTACTTCGGAATATTAGCCGGAGAAGATAATGGTTACCAGCTCATCACCACGAACGGGATCGAAAAAGGTACTTACTTTTTTGGATTGGGTACCGGTTTTGACAGCTATGGGAAAGATGCCGTACCCTTATTTTTATCCATATCAAAATATCTTTCTGCCTCTGAGAAAAACTTTTTTGTGTCACTGAATGCGGGTACATCGTTTGCCATAAAACATGACCCCCTGGCAATGTTCAATGCTTTTAACCGGGATTTTCAACTCAGGCCTTTCGGTGAAGCAGGAATGGGTTACCGGCTCCAGCTGAAGACAATGAAAACAGGGCAGGGTATATTATTTGGCGCCTACTATTCATACAAAGGCATCAGGGAAAAATATACCATCGCCGGAAATTGCAATAACCCGCCCTGCTCAGATGAATATCAGTACCTCAACTATCAGTACCACCGCTGGGCTTTTAAAATGGGGATTGCTCTTTAACAATATTTTGGGCTGATGGTGAAATAACCGAAGGAGTGAGTGCGTTGTGAAGATGGCATCTATTTCACATCAAAACCTTAACCGTGCAAAAGAAATTAACCAGTCAGCTTGTTGCATTATTTTTTTGTGTCACAGCCTGTGCCCAGATAAAAATCACGAATCGGGATGCTTTGCATCCCGATTCGTCGTTACTATTCATCGGAGCGGAAAATATCGTTACGGTAGACGGGCCATCTGCCGATTACGATCTCACCGTAAAAAGTGGCACCGCCAATGTTTCAAAAATTGAAGCAAAAATGTATGGCGTGAAAGTATATAACAACCAACCTGTGATCCTTCAGGCAACAAGTACCGATAAATCCAAACCAGGCGTTCATACGCAGCAATTCCGGAATGATGTTATACGCCAGTATGAAATAAGGGTAGGCAGTGCGGAAGATACTGTCCTGACCGTTGCACACATCATTGCAAATCCCTCCCTGTCAGTGATCATTCCGGGTAGCAGGTTCCGGCATAACATGTCTGTCACAAGTTTTCGCTTTGCAGCAATATCCGGTACAGACACAACATTTTCGGAGAACCTGACGCAAGGCAGTAAACTGAACCCATTACAACTCGATCAGGTCAAAAGATCATTGAGAGGAGACAAACTTTACTTTGATGAGATCAGGGCAGCGACACCGGATTCCATGATATATAAATTTCATCCGCTTACTATATTACTCAAATAGAAGCAAGTCAGCATCCATTGTCAATTGCGTGGTCAATAGCTGAAAGATATGAATGAAGCTTCGATAAGATCAGATCCACCGGCAGATCCTGTTCCGGATCCACCTGGAATGACTCGTATTTATCTTTCGGCCTTACACCTTCCGGAAACCGCAGCAATGATTTATCTGTACACAGACCGACCATCAGTTTCTTACGGTTCAACCATAAGTATCCCAGCTTTTTTCCCTTGTACATAAAAAAAGGGATCTGGAATTTTCTTTCATGAACAACCCCTTTGCTGGCAGACAGAATAATATGCTTTAATGCAAGCAGGCAACTTTGATAAGGTTCCGGTTTGCTGAGGTAATAATTTTCAAGCTGGGTGTTCATGAAAGTGCTGGGCGGGGTTTCACAAGCTCCAGAGGTTGCTTAACCGGATTGTCGTTTCATGAACTTCAGAACCTGTTAGAACCTATTACTCCGCTCCTCAGTTAAAGGTAAGCTAAGCCGGCATTACCTGTGCCGGAAATCACTGGTCATTGGGACTGAAGTTGATTCCCGGGCCAGCCTCTCGTCCTTTTTGCATTGGGCGATAACGAATGCCAGTGCCAGCAGGATCAGGGTTGAATAGTTGAAGATAAAAGGGACCCTGTGATAAGGTTTAAGCATGTGCAGCATTTTCTCTGCCGAAAGTAAATTTGCTTTAATGCCGCGAAAAGCAAAAGGGTGATCAGTTGTCTATTTGTATTACTCAATTGCAAAATAAAAAAAGTCCACCGCGATAGGAATAAAGCGGTGGACAAGGCTTACACATGAGAAATAAAAAAAGCTTATTGGGAACGTAATGATTTTACCGGGTTGGAGAGGGCCGCTTTAATGGATTCATACCCCACTGTCAGCCACGCGATCACGAGGGCGGCCACCGCGGCAAGAATAAATATGCCCCAGCTCACCGGCACACGGTAGGCAAAACCCTGCAGCCAGTTGTTGATCGCCCACCATGCGAGCGGAATGGCAATCACTGTTGCGATCAGGATCAGCCTTGTAAAACTGAGTGAAAGCAGGTATACAACGTTGCCAACGGAAGCGCCCAATACTTTTCTTACGCCGATTTCTTTTGTCCGCTGTTCTGCCATGAAAGCGGATAAACCATATAATCCCATGCAGGAAATAAGGATGGCGAGAATCGCAAACAGGTTGAACAGACGCCCCATCTGTTGCTCTCCCTTATAAAGCTTATCTATCTCCTGGTCAACAAAAGAATAAGAGAACGGATAAGCAGGATTAAGTTTTGCATTTATTTTTTCCAGCGCTTTGATCGTCGCTTCTGTTGCTCCGGGTTTCGTGCGTATGATCGCAATGCTTCCCGGGTTAAAGCGAAGGATCATCGGATCGATCTTATGCTGGACTGCTTTGAAGTTAAAATCTTTTACAACTCCAACGATCATTCCTTTATTACCCCACATCGTCAATGGTTTTCCAATAGCAGATTCACTATTCATACCCATTCTGCGGGCGGCAGTTTCGTTGATAATATAATTATTGGAATCAGCAAAAGCAGGAGAGAAGATACGGCCACCCGCCATTTTCATTTGAAATATATCAAAGAAGTCTTCGTTAACATCCATATTTGAGAACATTGTCTGATCGGTTGGCGGCTTGCCTTCCCATTGTACGCCGATCGTGCCATTGGTATATCCGGCAGGAATGCCATTTGTAATAGTAAAATTGCTTGTTAACGGATTGCCCTTCAGTTCCGCCTTCAGCACATCATATTTACCGGCGAGGTTACCCGTCATCGGCAAACACAAAAGATTTGAACGCTCAAACCCAAGATTCATGTTCTTGATAAAATTCAATTGTCTGAATACGATCGCAGTGCCGGCAAGCAATACGATCGATACCACAAACTGTACTACAACCAACGCATTTCTGAATATCAGGTTGCCACCCATTTTGCGCACATCTCCTTTCAATACCTTTACGGGTTTAAAAGAAGAAAGGAATATTGCGGGATAACTTCCGGAAAGAAGACCGGTTACCAACGCAATGCCTCCCAGGATAAGCAATAGCTGCCCGTCAAATAATGAAACAGCAAGTTCTTTTCCGGCAAGTTTGTTAAACGCCGGTAATAATATCCATACGAGTAGGATGGCAATGATCAGTGCAACAAAGGAGATCAGCACAGATTCTCCAATAAACTGCAGAACAAGCTGACCGCGTACCGCCCCCACCACTTTGCGAAGCCCTACTTCCTTTGCCCGACGCGCAGATCTTGCAGTAGCAAGGTTCATAAAATTGATACAGGCAACGATCAGGATAAAGACCGCTACTACAAAAAAGATCTTTACATACAGGTAATTTCCATGACCTGCAACATCAGCCTGGTAATCGGAATGCAGATGAATGCTTGTCAGCGGTTGCAAAGCGAAATCAACCTTCAGCAGGTTATCAGGGATCTGTTTCTTATAGATCTCCTCCAGCTGTGCTGTCACTTTCTTTACGCCGGCTTCGCTCGAAGCGACATTTTCATCAAGCTCAACATAACTGAAGAAATTGAAGTTATCCCACACATAATTTTTGATATCGCTATTGCTTGATGCAATTGCAGACATCGGCATGATATAGTCAAATTGCAAATGCGAGTTGGCCGGTACATTTGCGAGTACCCCCGTTACCACTACATTTTCCACATTATTCTTACGCAACACTTTACCCACCGGATCTTCTTTTCCAAAATACTTTACCGCCATGTCTTCTGAGATCAGAATGCCATCGCTTCTTAGCAGTGCAGCATTGCGATCACCTTTTACAAGCGGAAAAGAAAAAGCCTGCAGGAATGTGGAGTCGACATATAATCCACCGGCTTCTTCAAAGCGGTGATCATCCTTCTGAAATACAACCGCATTAGTTGGCTGCATTCTGATCACACGTTTCACCCCGGGAGCCTTCGATTGCAATTCCTGCACAACGGGATATGGTGTAACAGCGGCTTTGAATTGCGCAACGTTACAAACAACCCTGAATAGTTTATTGGAATTCTCGTGAAAACTATCATAGCTCATTTCATTTCTTACCCAGAGAAGGATAAGAATACTGCAGGTCATGCCAATCGTTAAACCGGCAATATTGATCATCGCGAACGCTTTGTGGCGCATGATATTCCTGATCGCGATCTTCAGATAGTTTTTGAACATTCTGTAAGTTTTACGGAAACCGTCTGGTTCCGGCGTTTAGCTGGCCAATAGTGATACGCGCAATTACCCAACAGCATGCCAAGCAAGTAAGTCAATGATTTTCAATTATAAACCCATAAAAATCAGGGAAAGTGTACGGAAATGCAACAACAATTGTCCGCTGACGAACAGTGGGGGGCTGAAGTCGCGGCTTTATTCGTTATTGAAATTCAATGTCTTTTAGCTGGATTACACTATGGGTTATATTTATTTGAATTTCAGTTAATTGCAATAAAAATTGGAAGAAAGACAGTAAATTTTCTCCCGGGCAAAGAGGAGTTCCATCCCGGGTCTGCCTGCAGCAGGATTGATAGTGTCAATAATAATTGATCCGGCATATGTTTCCTTAAGAACGGCCTGTCGCTCCTCACTCATCACCACCAAACATGCGCTCCTGTACTTTGATTTTTTCATACGAGAGGTATTTTGTTGGTTTGTTCCAGAAAGACCGAAGATCAAATGCCGGATAAACGAAACATATCACTTTACTGGAAATGCCAGCTGATCGGATGGTCGGCTGCATCGCTCTACTGGGGTTATGTAGGATATACCGGCAGCAATTTCAGTTTTCCCCTGGCCATCATCCATTTTACCGGGGACCTGTTAATGTATATCGGTCTTACTCATCTGTTCCGAAATTTTTCCCGGCATCATCGATGGCATTTGCTTCAGCCCGGCAAACTACTGATCCGGATCATTCCATCCACAGTGCTGCTGGGTATAGGGTTTATGTTCGTGACCATCGGGAAGATATACCTGGTAAGATATGTTTTTGAAGAAGAATTTGCTGAATCGTTTGGCCAATACTTCAGTTCACAATGGCTGGCCACATTTGTAACCGGCGTGCGTTTGATGGCCATTTGGGTGCTTGCTTATTATCTGTATCAATATGCGCAAAGGGAGATCAATGCAACAAAAGAATCAGCAAGGCTTGCGCTGATCGCAAAAGATGCACAACTGGATAATCTATCCGCGCAATTGAACCCGCATTTCTTTTTTAATTCACTCAATAATATAAAGGCGCTTGTGCTGGAGGATCCGCAGGCGGCAAGAAGAGCGATCGACCTGTTGTCTGAACTGCTGAGAACTTCCCTGTACAGAAGAGACGCGCCGCTTATTTCACTGAAAGATGAGGTAGACCTGGTAACTGACTATCTCGAACTTGAAAAGATCCGTTTTGAAAAAAGATTACAGACCAATATTGAAATAAACGAGCAGCTTTTGCAGAGACAAATACCGCCACTGAGTATTCAGACGCTGGTTGAAAACGCGATCAAGCATGGTATAGCGCAGCGAAAAGAGGGTGGCACCATTTCCATAAAAGTGACGGAAGACAATGGATATTTAAAAACAGACGTACGCAATCCGGGAAAACTGAGCAGCTCAGGCAACAAAGGACTTGGGTTAAAAAATCTTGCCGACCGGCTTCAGTTGCAATTCAATGGCAAAGCGAGTTTTGAATTGATCAGCCCTGACGAAAACATTGTTTTAGCCACCATTAAAATTCCGGTCTCATGAAAAAACTGCGCGCACTGATCATCGATGATGAAAGGCTGGCGAGGGAAGAGATCAAAGAACATATCCGTAACTGCTCTTTTATTGAACTGATTGGTGAAGCCGCCGATGCTGATGAAGCCGAAGATCAGATCCGATCGCTTCAGCCGGACCTGATCTTCCTGGATATACAAATGCCCGAGCGGTCGGGACTGGACCTGCTCGAATCGCTTGATGAAATACCAGCAGTGATCTTCACTACCGCTTATGATCAATATGCGGCAAAGGCTTTTGACCTGAATGCACTTGACTATCTTGTAAAGCCTGTAAGGAAAGAACGCTTTGAGCAGGCCGTTGCAAAGCTGAGAATGAAGCTAACATCACCGGAGAACCGTTCTTACCGGCAGAATATTTTTACCAGGGAAGGTGACAGGTTTTATTTTATAAAAGCTGAAGACATATACCTGATCGAGTCTGCCGGCAATTATGCACGGCTGCATACACGGGAACGGAAACATTATATAAGACGTTCGCTTAACCAATTGGAAAAATCACTTGACCCGGATACATTTTTCAGGGTAGGCAGAACAGAGATTATCAATGTACATTTTATCAAAGAGATCGTCAATCAGCCGAAAGGGAAAATTATGGTAACCCTTGATTCCGGCGATACGATCGAAGTCTCAGGCAGGCAATCTGCCGCGTTCAAAAACAAAAACATGATTTAAGCCGGCAGCACAGCATCATATCAACACCAGGATCGATGCCATGCCAGAACCCCTGGCGTCCTGATCACCGGTATGCCGGCAGTATTCCTTTAAAATTTAAAAATGAAGAATTTAGTTCTACCGGCATTGCTATGCCTTTTGTATTCATCACTGCTGCAATCACAATCATTGGTTGACAGCCTGAAGGCAAGCCCGGATTATACCGTAATGGATAGTATTCTTATCAAAACAAAAGATGGTGCATTTGTTTCTGCATGGGCGATGAAAAAGAAAAACCTGCAGGAGCCGCAAACTGCCATCCTTCAATTCACCATATATGCCAGACAAACGGATATCAGGAGGATGAAAGATGCAGCAGACCATGGATATGTTGGCGTCATGGCTTATTCCCGGGGCAAGCGTTACAGTCCCGGTGATGCTATTCCCTATGAATATGATGCACGTGATGTTTATGATGTGATCGATTGGATCAGCCACCAGCCATGGAGCAATCAGCAGGTGGGCATGTGCGGCGGGAGCTATAACGGCTTCACCCAATGGGCTGCAACAAAAAAACTCCATCCTGCATTGAAAACGATCGTGACCTCCGCATCAGTAGCGCCGGGGCTGGATGTGCCAATGACAAATAATGTGAACATGAGTTTCGTATTCTCCTGGATCTACTATACCACCAATAACAAATTTCTCGACGAAGAAGACTACCGCTCCCCGCATTGGGATACAGTCTATGAAGAATGGTTTCAGCAAGGGAAGAGCTACAGGTCACTGGACACTGTTGCGGGCAGGCCGGGAAGAAAGATCTTTCAACGATGGCTTGATCATCCGGTATATGATTCATACTGGCAGTCGATGATCCCTTATAAGAAAGAATTTGCCAATATCAATATTCCCATTCTCAGCACCACTGGTTATTATGACGGCGGCCAGATCGGTGAATTGTATTACTACCGTGAACATCTCAGATACAAACCGGATGCTTCGCATTATTTATTGATCGGACCTTACGGACATTTTGGTTCACAGGGTTATCCTGATTCCGTTTATAATGGGTATAAGATCGATCCTGTTGCCAATATTGTAATACATGATGTTATTTATGAATGGTTCGACCATATCTTCAAAGGCGGACCGAAACCCGCAATATTGAAAGACCGCGTAAACTACCAGGTAATGGGTAGCAACGAATGGAAGCACACGCCGACACTTGAAAAAATGCATGATCAGTCAATAAAACTTTTCATCGCTCCGCAGCAGGGTAGCAGCGATAGTATGACCGGAATATTAACCAGTAAGAAAAGCGATCCGGCAAAGTTTATCCGGCAAACGGTGGATTTCAATGACAGAACAACACGGAACAGCTACTATTACTTCAACCGCGTTATCCGCGACAGTCTCTTTACCAATAATGGAATATTGTTGCTCAGCGATCCCCTGGAAAACGATACGGAGATCAGTGGCTGTTTCAGCGGCGAAATGAAAGCCATGATCAACAAGAAAGACATGGACCTTAGCCTGGCAGTGTTCGAGCTGATGCCGGATGGAACAAGTTTTCTGCTCTCTTATTTCATGGGACGTGCCAGCTATGCAAAGAATATACAGAAAAGGAACCTGTTGAAACCCGGAAAAAAGGAAACCATTCCGTTTACCAACAGCTATATGACAAGCAGAAAGCTTTCAAAAGGCAGCCGCATCGCCGTTGTGCTGAATATCAATAAAACGCCCTTTGAACAGATCAATTACGGAACCGGTAAACAGGTTAGCGAAGAAACGATCAAAGATGCCGGAGACCCGTTGGAGATAAAATGGTTTTCGGATAGCTTCATTCGTTTACCGGTGAAAAACGGGTAGTAAGGCAGCAGGAGCCGGGGTTGAACGACCGTGCAGACAGAACTCTCTCCTGCAAAATCGCACTATTCAAACCGCGGCGCCCGCAGAACATCTTAAATTCCGGAACATTCTCAGCTGCCCTGCAGGATTCACAGTGAGAACCGCTGTATTCACAATGGCCTGAGGCCAAAATACGGGAGAATGGATATTTACAGTATAAATTCATCCAATCAAACCGGTCATATGTTACAACGTTTCTTACTGGTACTATTTGTTCTTATCGCGCAATTTGTAAATGCGCAGACTAAATCAGCAGAATTCGAAGACTATGCGCAAAATCAGCGTAAACTATTTGTAGCTGCTTATGAAAAACGGGATACCGGTTCTTATCAGCGCTTACTGAAAGAATGGACTAACCGTTTTGATAAACTTTCAGCAGCAGAACAAAAGCAATTCCGCTCTGACCATATCAATGCATTTTACAATCTCTGTTGCACGTATTCTCTTATTGGCCAGCGGGCGCTTGCATTGGATTACCTGGAAAAATCAATACAGCAGGGCTATACAAATTACAGTCATATTTCAGAAGACAGTGATCTTGATAATATCCGGCAGGAAAGCCGGTTTATTTCAATGACACAACCCTTGAAGGAGGTTGGTGATTATCTCTACATTCTGAAAAAAGCTTCCGCCTATAATAACAGCGATCAGCGCCCCGTACCTGCATTCACCTATCAACCGGCATCTGCTCCTGAGCTTGTTGCACTGCGGCAGGCATTCAGGCTTGACTCTGTTGCCGGACAGGGAGATGAAGCTTCGCGCGTATTGAATCTTCTGCACTGGATACACGAGTTGATCCCGCACGATGGCAATCATCAAAATCCAACTGTAAAAAACGCGATGAGCATGATCGCCATCTGCAAAAAAGAAGATCGCGGGCTTAACTGCCGTGGCCTTTCAACAGTTTTGAATGAAGCATATCTGTCGTTGGGATTTAAATCGCGTCTGGTAACCTGCCTGCCCAAAGACAGCCTTGGCATCGATCCTGATTGCCACGTGATCAACATGGTCTATCTGCCATCATTGAAGAAATGGATCTGGGCCGATCCGACGAATGATGCTTATCTAATGAATGAAAAAGGCGATCTGCTGGGAATAGAAGAAGTAAGACAACGGATCATCGAAGACAAGCCGCTTATCTTAAATCCAACCGCCAACTGGAACCATAAGTCCACTACCACAAAAGAAAGATATCTTTACAACTACATGGCGAAGAATCTGTATATACTGCAATGCCCGGTGAACAGCGCTTATGATATGGAAACAACCGCCGCAGGCAAAACAATTCAGTATATACAATTAAATCCGCTTGACTATTTCCGCCAGAACCCTGACAAAAAAGAAACGATCAATAAGAATACACAAACTACGTACGAGCTTTTTAATACCAATAACACTGCTGCATTTTTCCAAATTCCCTGAGATGAAGAAACTACTTTTTATCAGCTGTCTAATCGCAGAATGCATAAACTGCCCCGGGCAGGTCAACTGGTCGGAAAGTGACCAACCTAATAAAACGATCGAATGGAGCAATTATTCAACTTCGTACATCGGTGAAGAAAGGGACAGTGTGCCGTTGCTTGTCACAGCTATTCCGTATAATGGCATTTATAATCTGAATGAAAGAACGGAACTGGATATGGATTTTGCAGGATCCGCTTTCCGCTTTCGTTCAAACCTTGAAGACAGGTACAGAAAAATGTTTACCTATAGTCCGGGCGATGTTTACTTTATGGTGCCGGGCATATTCAGGAAAAATGCGGTGCTATACGAATTCCGCGTGGTAAAAGATGATAGTACGGAGATCAGGCCGTGGAGTGCTATCACTCAATTCGTGTCTGAAGATTTCCAATTGAACCAACTTCATACTTCTTTTGGCTTCCTCGGCGGTTACCGTACGGAATGGGATCATTATATTGTTGTTGAGCTGCGGAGAAAGGGAAAAACTGAATTGACCGCAGCATCTGTTGTATACTGGAAGTCATCCAGACCCCGGCTCGTCAACATATTCTCGCCAAACGAATTGACTGAGTTATTGCTGAAGAAAAAAAGTCCCTACCAGTCCGTTTCCATCGGGCCTGCTCCAGAAAAATGGAAGAAGCTATATACCCCGGATCAGATAGATAGCGTTACAATGCTGCCGAAAAAGCTATACCTGGGCGACAAAGAGAACAGTCCCATCTTTGTGATCAGCGCCGATATTTATAAAAAAGAAGCCTTGATCTATTCGCTGAGAAAAGACGATAAGATCTACAGGGAACAAGGCCCGAACGACTATGATAATAACATTATCGCATTGAAAGATCTGCCGCCGGGCAAGTATATGTTGCAGATGCACTATGCAGTGCAGCCGCAAAACATAACGGTTTACAACTTCGAGATCAGGACCCCGTGGTACCAAAGCGCCCGGGTCAAAATACTGGCGGTGATATTACTCGCGGGAGCGTTGCTATCTGTCATCTTACTGCTGAAACTTCGTCAGCAGAAACGAAAGATGATCGCCGAGCAGGCAAAGAAAGATCAACTGCAGCTAGGATTAAAAACGATTCACTCGCAATTGAATCCGCATTTTATCTTCAATGCTTTATCATCTATCCAGGGACTGATCAATCACAACGATATCACCGGCGCCAATCACTATCTTGCCGATTTCGGCACACTGATCAGGCATGCGTTGACAGACAGTAATAAAGAATTCATCCCATTAAGCCGTGAGATTGAGACCTTGAATATCTATCTGAAACTGGAACAGCTCCGGTTTAATTTCTCTTACCATATTGCACTTGATGACCGGATCGAATCCGCCACAACAGAATTACCTTCGTTACTGCTTCAACCTCTGGTAGAGAATGCCGTAAAGCACGGCGTATCTTCCAATCAGGAACAAGGTGTGATCAGCATATCTGTCAAAAAAGAAGCATCGGATATGCGGATCACGATCCATGATAACGGGATGGCCGGATTTGATCCCGCCCATCTATCCGGCGGTTATGGATTGAAGTTGACAAAAGACCGGATACATTTGCTGAATGAAATGAATCCCGGCTGGCCGATCTCCATGCAGATCGCAGGAACCTCAGCAAAAGGGACAACGGTTGAACTGGTTTTCAAAAACGCCCTGACATAACAATGAATGTAATTCTGATCGATGATGAAAAAAATAATCTTGACAACCTGAAGCAGTTGCTGCTCTCGTACTGCCCTTCGGTGAAAGTGACCGGAACCGCCATGAATGCAATTGAAGGTAAAAAGGCAATTCAGGAACTGCAGCCTGACCTTGTATTCCTTGATATACAGATGCCCGGCAAGAACGGTTTTGAGCTGTTAAAGGAATTGAATCACTATGACTTCGAAGTGATCTTTGTAACGGCATTTGACCAGTTTGCTATACAGGCAGTCAGATTCGCCGCTGTAGACTATCTGCTGAAGCCTGTAAACATCGAAGACCTGCAATCTGCGGTTGACCGTGCAGAAGCCCGGAGCAGACAACGCAGGCAGAATCTTCAGCTCGAAAACCTGATCAGCATTTTACAACACAGGAAGGAGGAACATCGCATTGCATTGTCGACTGTCAAGGAAACACGGTTTGTTCACACCAATGAGATCATTCGCTGTGAATCATCCAACAACTATACAATTTTCTTTTTAAAAACAGGGGAGAAGCTGACGGTTTCAAGACCGATCTTTGAATTTGAAGAGATCCTAAAAGCCTACGGATTTATCCGTTCACATCAATCTCATCTGGTGAACCGGTATTTTATCAAAAGCCTTGTAAAAGAAGAAGGAGGGTATCTTTTGCTGGAAGATGGATCACAGGTTCCGTTGTCCAGAAATAAAAAGGATGAAGTGATCCGGCAGTTAGCCGGATAGAATTTGAAGGAAGGCATTATTTGCCAAACCTGAAGCCATGCAAGTCATTCGTTTTTGGAACTATAACGTTTTTTCCAATACGCTTCATCCCAGCGTTTCATCGCTTCTTCAACGGAATCAGCGCAACCCACAACTGCATGCTGATCATTTCCCAGGATCAGGCAGTATTCCTCTCCATCCAGATAAACATCGGGGCGAAAATTTTTGACTGATTCAGGAACGTGATCACCCGAGTAATCGACCCTGATCCGCTCTTTTTCCAATGACAGGCTTTTCATTACGGCATTTTCCAGACAATATGCAATTCACGTGCCTTATCGGACACCTGGCAATAAAGGAAGGGACACGCACAGGAGACCGAATAACGATATACCATCACCGCTATGAGTGAGCATATTCATCAATGAGATTTCTGTTGTTGCTATAAAGGAAAAATCGATGCCGGAAAAAACACTTAGTGACTGATAAAGATGCAGACTTCTAATTCTCTTTTAATTCCATCGATGCAGCATCTTTGAAATATTCTATTATGAAAATGTATTTTCCTATGAAAAGAAGAGAGATAGACTCTTTTTTTTAAGAGTTATCCACATTATGACCGTCTGGCAACATATTAGTAGTGTATGGCCGACACAACATATCTCATCACAAAACTTATTACGATGAAGACCTTATTAAGCACAGCATTCCTGAGCCTGGTATTCCTTTCTTTCGCAGGTACTGAATCAAACGCAAAAGAAACAGTAAAAGGAAAAGTGTATTCCATTCAACAGGATACAATTCCTAAAAAGGATACTATCCTCAAAGACACTGTTAAGAGAGACTCAGTTGTTTTATTCCAGTAAACTGTTTGTTTCGTAGCTGGTCATTTGGAAACCGCCGGAACGGAGATCAACATTTCCTTTTCTGCAGAAGTACGGTGACCAGCTTTTTTATGCGCATACATAAGAGCGGAGAGTTGGATATATACGCCTGATAAAAGGCTCCGTTGACCTGATCTTTGCATTCAATGATGAAAAACACCGCGTATCAGCTCATCGCAGGAGAAAAGTTATTCATCTTGTACATATTGATCTTACTGTACAAAGTCTTCCTGCTGATCTTTAATATCTCCGCAGTTTTTCTTTTGTTATTATTTGTTTCCCTTAATGTCTTATAGATCATTTCGTATTCGGCCTGTTTTACTGCTTCCTTCAGGAAGTCTCTGTCCGTTGCTTTGAAATCGCGGATCTGGGCCGGCAATGCAGACAATGTAAGCAGTCGGTCGGTGGGAGCGAGAAATGCTGCCTGCCTGACCGTTTCACGCAATTGAGGCAATTGACCCGGCCACGGATAAACCATCATTTGCTCAAGGCATTCTTCAGAAACACCCGGGATATTTTTATTCCATTCCAGATCTGCTTTTGAAAGAAAATAATTTGCGGCAAAGCGGATATCATTGGAATGATTACGCAACGACGGCACTCTCACCATTTTTGCATCTTTCATTAATGGAAAGCCGGGATGCTGCGGTATCTCGCGATTGAATGATTTTATATTGATGATAAGTTTCAATGACAACCGCGCAAGCAATTGCAATAAATACTCCTGTTGATCCGCCGGCAAATGATACGGATCATTGATCAGCACGGTTCCTCCTCTCATTGGCTCCAGCAACTCCGGGTTGGTGAAAAGATCAGGCAGCTCACCGTACACAGGGTAAGCAAGGCTTATACGGACATTTCTGCCGGCCTGACCATGACAGGAGAGTGAAAAAAAAGGTTTGTCAGCCCATGCACTGAGATCGTGCATTGCTTCAGCTACAAGCTGATTGCCATCATCGGGAAGATTGGATAACAAGATCGCCTGTTGTTTATCTGCGGCCCCCGCATAAATGAGCTCAGATAACTTCCCGGTGATCCTTGCTGTGGATTCCTGCATTGGCTCATTGGTTGATATTTCACTGGTGTTTAGCATAAAAGAACAATTAATGGATAAATAACGCTGTCTTCTTTGTCTGAACAACAAAACCAAACAATAGCTCAGACGACTAAATATGAATTCAGATTGGTCTTGTAAAGTTCCCTGAGGAATAAAAGAGAGATGTATTAAACCAGGTCAAGCGGACATAGATATCCTGACCGTGCTATAAATTTAGGACTTTTGTTCAACTCAATACAAGTATTTCCTGAGTTTTTAAAAATAAAGTGCCATGCAAATGATAGGGGACTTATCATTTTATTAATATAGACGATTGGTGGACTATATAAACAGATCTGTTACAATGGAAGAATTTTTATTGCCGTATCGAAATGATGAGTGTACCGGGGTTGCTGAATAACTACAGGTTTCCGCAGAAACGTTTGAGAGGTTTCAAAGATTAGGCAGGCTGCCTGAGCCTCTTAAACCTGTTAAACGACGACCTAGTTCAACCTTCATATTAATAACAACATAGTTATTCAGCAGCCCTGTATAATAATAATGTATATGTTTTGTGGTTGAACAAACCCCGGGGAAAAACTTTACCTGAAATACAGGGAACAAAGTAAACATCGTGTTTACTCCAGCCTCCGGATATTTGCATATCACCTACGCAGGGATTTTACTTCGCTTATAAATATCAGGAAAAACGCTGGCATTGGTCTTCGAAGCTGATGATATTCCGGAAAGGATAGGGAATGAATTTTTCATTAACGGGAACGGATCCCTGGGAAGCAATCGCATAGTAAGTGAACAATTTACTAGCCGATTCGGGACATGCTCTGGCATACCCTGTTACGGCCAATCCCCAATCGCTGGTAAATGCCTTACATACATTCAACGCCATTTCCCGCGCAACCTTCTCCGATACACAATTTGTTTCAATTGCGTGAAGCGGCTCAACGCTCAGATGAAGCGGCCAGCAAAAAATTTGAGGAGAACTATGAATGTCCGATGGCATGCAGTTTGCAACGCTACCAATACCCTTTCTCGCTACTCACCAAAATCCACAATTATGTCAACAACAAACCTCCGCAGCAAAGCTGCCAACAGGCCATCTGCGCCTGGCAGAGCCGCAGGTCACACAAAACCGAAAGCTCTTTTGTCGGTTCTTTGAGCTGAACTGGAAGTGGAACGGATCAGCAAAAGATAATGCAGCATAGTGAAACAAACATCAGCCCGTCGCAGCAGACTGATATTATTCTCCAATAAAAAAGGAGAAGGGGCACTCCACTCACCGTGCATCAAAGGAAAACCGGCTGCGCTATTGTATGATCTGTTACATTTCTCCCGGTATTTGGTTGGGCGTTGAGCAGATGATAGTGCCCCGGTAAGACTGAGAAAGAACGGAATCTTTATTCATCACATTCCATGAATGGATCTGAAGAGAACGATAAATACAAATGATTGAAGAATAACAGAACCAATATCCGGAATTAATGTTGTATGAAGTATAACACTGCCTGGAAAACGTTAAAACAATTACCTGTATGAAATCAATCCAAAAAACTACGGAGAGTTCAGGCATACGCAGTCTGGTCGTGTACAAGAAAGAGATCCAGTTAAGCGTCCGGGTAAAAAAATCCGGGGCAGCAATCCTTTATCCAAAAGTGGTGATGCCTGAGCAGCAGCATCGTTGCATCAAGAGCAGCAAGCACGAGTGCTGGTAAATCCCCAGGTATATGGCCGGCCGGGGAGAATAGCGTTTTTCAACGACTGTATTTCTTTTACCTCAAAAATACCCCTCAACAGCACAGCTTGCTGACATCAAAAATTTCGAAGGCACAACGTTAAATTTCTTCCGCGCCTGCCTGTTTTTTTACAGAAATACATTAGTTTTAACTCTCTGGATCCGACCTTTCTGAATCCCCTCAATACTTACCCTACTACGTTTTCATTTGCCCGGAACCGGATTATCCCGTTGATACGGCATCGGACGGAGAAGAAAAACATCAGCAATTGCTTGTGATAATATATGATCCCGGTGATGTCAGCGCTGTATGCCTGGCCGGTTATTGCAATTATTTAGTACATGAAGAAGATCTCCGTTTTATTGGTGGATGACCATCGCATGATGATGGAAGCCTGGGCTATCGTGCTCGGGCAGCACAAACAATTCAAAGTAGTGGGACAGGCTACCGAACCTGAACAGGCGCTGAAGATCGCCGAAGCGCAACATCCCGATATTATCCTGACAGATATCAACATGGCTCCTATGGATGGTTTTGTCCTGACCGAAAAGATCCTCGAAATCTCCCCGGCTTCCAAAGTGATCGGCGTATCGATGCACAATATTCCCCTGTACGCTAAAAAAATGCTCCGCGTGGGAGGCAGGGGATATGTCACTAAAAACTCCTCCAAGGACGAACTCGTCTCCGCCATCCAGGAAGTATATGATGGTAATATTTTTATTTGCAAAGAGATCAAGAATATTCTCGCCAATGAACAGCTGGACGAGAACAATGATATGATGCGTCTCTATTCCCTCACCGAAAAAGAACTTGGCATCATTGCCTGCGTCAAACAGGGTCTTTCATCCCGCGAGATCGCTGAAATCAAAGATGTGACGCTGAAAACCGTGGAAGTTCACCGGTATAATATTTTGAAAAAACTGGGATTACCGAATACGGCAGCGCTGGTGAGTTATATACAGTCCAAAGGCCTCTAACAACACCAATGGTGCGCGTTTAAAAGAGAAGAGCCATTCTGCTGCAGCAGAATGGCTCTTCTCTAAGACGTCTTTTTGTTAGAATTTAATGGGTAGTGGAAGGCTTGTGATCACCGGATGAATTTGAATTCAACCCGGCGGTTCATAAACCGACCGTCAGGATTATCACGGCCGTTAATTGTTTCGGCTTCGAGCGGACAACATTCGCCAAGAGCTACTCCGCTAAGACGCGTCCGGCTTATGCCTTGTTGCTCCAGGTAAATGATGACTGCATCCACACGCTCCTGCGCAAGCTTAAGGTTATAAGCCGCACTTCCTTTAGCGTCCGTGTATCCGTTCACTTCCACTTTCATGGAAGGATCCTGATTCATCAATTCCGCAAGCCTGTCGAGGTTGTTGAAGTATTCATCATCTACTACAGACTTGTCGAAACTAAAATGTACAACCGGCTGGAATGCTCCGTCTGCCGTTTTGCGGCTACGGGCCACTCTGCCAGATTTTGTTGCTGTACCGTCTGGTGTAAATTGCTTTTCACCAGCTTGACGTTCGTTCGATCCTTCAGCTACTACCGGCACAACAATGTTTGATGTTGCTCCGGGCAATACTCTGAATTCAACCCTGCGGTTTATCGCACGGCCTTCCGGATTGTCCGACCCGTCAACGATCTCACGGACAGCGGGAGTGGACTCACCATATGATTTGCTGATCAACCGCTCAGCGCTGATACCACGATCGCGCAGGTAACTGATACAGGCATCTACACGATCCTGCGCCAGTTGCAGATTATACTCTTCGGTTCCGAAGGCATCTGTATGGCCGCCAACTTCTACTATCATTGATGGGTCTTTCTCCATGATCTTTATAAGTGTATCTAAATTGTGATAATATTTCTTCTGTAAAAAAGATTTGTCAAACTCAAATCTTGCAATGATCATTGGCCTGCTGGCCGCACCCGGAGGTTTCTCCGGCGGATCTTTTCCTTTGTCAGGCTTAAAGATCTCATTCGTCGGATCAGGCGGTTTGCCCACATCAGGATCAAAGATCTCATCCGATGACAATGCCAGATCTTTATTCGTTATACTATCCCGGCCCGTTACAATGGCTACAGTATAGCTGCTTGTATCGTTATTATATGTTGGCTTTTGGGCCACAATATTATAACGGGATGTATTTCGTAATTCAAATTGATAAAAACCAAGGCTATCTGTCTCTAATGCCAGCATTGTGCTGTCATTTTTCTTCGGATCCCTGACAAGCAGTGATACGCCTTTTAATGGTTCGCCGTTCTTCTTATCAATCACTTTACCGGAAATGTACTGCACATTATCTGCCACAACGGCAAACAGATCCAGGCAACAATCTGTTTCACGGTCTGAGCTCAGCCAACCGGTATTCCACAGATTCACGTCATCCGTGCCTACATAATATTGATCATCTTTTGTCGAGTTGATCGGTTCGCCCGGATTCACCGGTACTTCCCATCTTGCGGTTGCAATATCACCGGTAGAAGCATAGATATCGAAACCACCCATACCCACATGGCCGTTGCTGGAAAATACCAGGCTATTCGTTGCCGGATGATACCACGGCGTTGCCTCATCATTGGGCGTATTGATAAAGATGCCCATGTTCTGTACAGACACCGCTTCGCGGTCTGCATTCAGTTTTGCAAACCAGATATCATATTTACCAAAACCACCTTTTCTGTTGGAAGAGAACAGGAGGTATTGACCATCAGGAGTAATAAACGGCTGTGTACTGTTTGATCCTTCCAGGTTTACCGGAGAAGAAAGCTTTTTCGCTGCAGCCCATGTTCCATCTGCATTTTTATGTGATGTATAGACCGACGCCGAAATAACGCCCTCATTCTTTTGCCAGCGTGTGAAGAACAATTGCTGTCCATCATTTGAAACAGAAGGAAGACCGTTATTATAACCGGGCTCTTCAGGGATATTCACCAGTTTGGCCGTCTCGCGGATATTGCCGCTGTCGGGTGCGCTGTATAAGCGTGCTGAATAAGCAGGATATCCCCTGTACATTTTACTGCTATCAACAAACATTGCCGTGAAGAAAACTTCTTTGGCAGGTGAGGTAGCCAGGGCATACGCTGAAGTGTTGGCGGCATTTGGTTTCCGCGTTACCGTAGCTATTTTTCTTGAAGTTTCTGATTGTACGCGAATGTAACGGAGGTTTTCCAGCTCACGATCCGCGGCCACCGTCCACTCGTCTTTTTCTTTTCTTGACTCACGGAATTCCGTGATCACTTTTACGGCCTCATCATATTTCTGGTTTGTTCTCAGCGTTACGCCATACCAGTACTGGCTGGCAGGATAGGAGCTGAGTGAATGCGATGCTGCTTCTTTATACCATTTTTCCGCTTGTTTATAATCGTTATGTAAGCGATAGCTTTCTGCAAGACGATAAATAGCGCCCTGGCGTGCAACCGAACCGTCCACGCTTTGAGCACCGCCCTTCTTTCTTACCGAGAAGGGACTTGAGGAAATGCGTTTGTTATCTTTATCTCCTGTAAGATACTTTTCATAAGCCTGGGCGGCCTCATAATAATTCTTATCATTGAAGAGCTTTTCTGCTTCTTCAAACAAAGCCGGTTCGTTGCTTTGTGCATGCAGCGCCCCCATACCCAGCAAAAGGCAGGATATGAGGCCACACACAATCCTCGTAAGGACCGGTTTTCGCATGGCTGGAAGGTGATTAATTTGGTTACCCATATCTTTCTCTTACACTTTTAAAAACGAGGACAATAGAATGGTTTTGTTTTAACCTCCGTATTTCCGCCCCAACCCACATAAGACAATGACACTTCAATACTATTACGGTTGATAAAATTCTGCGTCTTTGCCGATGCATTCACATCGTAGCTTGCGCCGAAAGTGAATCCTTTGTGATAAAATCCTACAAATGGAGCCAGCGCATCATCAATGCGAAGATTCGCACCAAACATCAGATCGGTATTGGCTCCTCCATAGATCTGTGCATACGCGCCCACCATTTTCTCCTGTGCATTTCCCTGGCGCATATATAAAAAGTTAGGAACAAGATCAAACATTTCGGAAACATAAATCCTTGCACCCGCGTGGGCACTATACCTGACCGGCAGTCTTGATTTCTCTCCGCCACTGATAAACGGATCAGTAGGACGGGTAAGGTGAAATGCAGAGAAACCCCCAAACAATTTTACTTTGTTATCAGGATTACCATTATAATAAGCAATACCTGTTCCTGCATCAAAGGACGAAACAGATGGCTTATAAAAATTTTCGGAAGTAATTGAATTGGGATCGTATCCCAGGCCGGCAACCCACTGATCACCGAACTGAAGTTTACTTACATTGAAGCGGCGGTTTATAAAACCTGCCTGTACTGCCATTACGATCTGGTGGGTACCAAATCTTACACCGGTATACGCAAAGTTTGCATAACCGGTTGTATAATTATATGCGCCATCGGAAGAAGACTGATGCATGATGTTCATTCCCACATTCAGATTCATATTCGTTGGCGCTTCAGCGGAAATGCCCTGTGTAGTAAGTGTTCCGCCATACTGACTTCTCCAGACTGCCGACACGCGATAGTCACCCTCGATCGCACCAGTCAATGCAGGATTCAAAAACATTGGCTGAATAAAATATTGCGAGAAGTGCGGATCAACCTGGGAGAGGGCTGTTCCGCGCAAACCGAGAACAGCCACGAGGACTGCCACAGCTTTCAGCAATTTGTTCTTATTCATTCAAATGGTTTTTATAGGACGAAATTGGATTTTCTTATCGGACCAGGTTCACTGTGCCCCTTCGCATTGATGTTGTATTATCCAGGAAGGTGACTTTTATTCCGTAAGGATACACGCCAACCGGCTGTGCTTTTCCTTTGAATGTGCCATCCCATCCCCTGGTCTTGTCTTTTGTTTCATACACCAGTTCACCCCACTGATTGAATACTCTCAGCTCAATTGACTTGATAGAAGATCCATACGGCTTAAACGTATCATTCTTTCCATCATTGTTCGGTGTGAACGCATTGGGGATAAAGAAATCTTTACCACCAGGCTCCAGTTCGATCAGCAGTGTTGCCGTATCAAGACAACCATCTGCGGAGCGGCCGATCACTGCAAACGTCTGTGCACTGTCTTTCATAATGAATGATTGTGCCAGCGCTGTCTGTGCGGAGAATCTGTCTTCCGGCTTCCAGCCAACTACTGTATAAGAACTGTTCGCACCCGATGTTAGCGTTAGCATCATTCCCGGCATGATCGGGTTCGTATTGGCAGTAAGCGTCACATCAAAGTCTCTCACCTGCACCTGTACTGTTCCCGTTGCTGTACAACCCGCGGCATTTGTTACAGCTGCCGTATAAGTTGTAGTTGCTTGCGGATGAACTATAACGCTATTGCCCGTACCAATATTTTGCCAGTTGATAGTATTACCTGCCGAAGACGCTGTTAATGTAACCGCTTCGCCTCTGCAGACCGTCGAGCCCGGGCCAACCGTGATTACCGGGCTGGCGCTGACCAAAACATTCACCGGTTTGATATCCGTTACACATCCGCTTGCAGGATTTACACCACGGATATAGTAAGTACCGCTTGTATTGATTGCAGACGGATTGGCCAATGTGTTTGTTCCAGCGGCATCAGTAAAATATTCAAATGTCAGGCCAGCCGTACTTCCGGCAGTCACCGCTATTGATGTAAGATCAGCTGATGCAGGCAAACATACTGGTAATGGGTCTGTAACATTCAACACAGGTTTCGGCATAATGCTCACTGTTGTTGTTGCAGTATTGCCACAAAGGCCGTTGGAGAAGGTATACGATATCGTGTACACACCCGGGACGCTTGCCGCAATATCAATTGCACCTGTTGATACATCAATAGATAACCCGGCTGGCTGGCTTGCATATGTGCCGCCGGCAAGGCCAGTTCGCGTAACCGTTCCTGTTCCTCCTGCACTGATGCAGAATGGAGAATTGTTATAAGTGATCGATGCTACCGGCATAAGATTCACCGTTACCGCCACAGCTTCAACACCTGTTACACAACCGGTAGGAGCGGTTCCCTGTACATAATATGTACCGCTTGTTGCAATAGCGTTTGGCGAAGACAATTTGATCAATCCATTCGGATCAATGAAATAACTATAAGATAAACCGGGTGTGCTGCCTGTAGTAACTGTAGCTGCGGTAATATCAACCGTACCCGGCGCACACACTGCCGCAGGATTTGTGATAATGAGCACCGGCAATGGACTCACCGATACAGATGCGGTCGTCGTGTTACTGCAAGTTCCGTTGCTGAATGTATAGGTAACAGTATAAGTTCCCGGTGTGCTTGCCACAAGATCGATTAAGCCCGTTGCTGCATTCAATGCAAGCCCCGCGGCAGAACTGTAAGTACCACCGCCCTGGCCGGTTTGCGTAACACTTGCTGTAGCAGTTTGCGCAGCACAATACGGTGACCCGCTATATGCAATAGCTGCCACAGGCCGGGGATGGATGGTCACATTTACCGGCAGTATGTCTGAACGGCAACCAGCAGGTGTTATACCCTGAATATAATATGTGCCACTGACTGAAACCGCATTTGGATTAGCAAGTGCAGTTGTTCCCGAAGCATCAGTATAATAATTAAATGAAAGGCCTGCTGTACTTCCGGCTGTTACCGCAGGATCAGTCAGATCAACCACCAGCGGTGCACAAACTGATGCAGGATTTGTAACTACCAGCGATGGAACAGAAACGATCACCACACTGGTGGTTACATTTCTGCTACACGTACCATTGGTGAAGCTATATGTAACAGTGTATGTGCCCGCAGTGCTGGCTCCGATATTGATCGCGCCGCTGGCAGGATCGATCGATAAACCGCTCGCTGAACTGTATGTACCTCCGGTCTGACCTGTATGTGTAACATTCGCCGTTCCCGCTGTACAGAACGGACTGCCTGCATAAGCAATGCTTGCAACAGGAACAGGAGAGATCGTTGCCTGCACAGGCAGGATCACTGAACAGCCGGCTGCATTTGTTCCTTTGATATAATAAACACCGCTTACAGAAACTGCTGAAGGATCTGCAATAGCTGTTGTTCCGGACGCATCGGAGTAATAAGTATATGTCAGCCCTGGTGTGCTGCCCGCAGTAACAGCTGGTGCTGTCAGATCAACTGTAGCAGGTGCGCAAACTGATGCAGGGTTTGTAATTATCAGCGATGGGGCAGAAGCGATCACTACAGTAGTGGTCACATTTCTGCTGCAAGCACCATTGGTGAAACTATATGTAACAGTGTATGTGCCCGCAGTGCTGGCTCCGATATTGATCGCGCCGCTGGCAGGATCGATCGATAAACCGCTCGTTGAACTGTATGTACCTCCGGTCTGACCTGTATGTGTAACATTCGCCGTTCCTGCTGTACAGAACGGACTGCCTGCATAAGCAATGCCTGCAACAGGAACAGGAGAGATCGTTACCTGCACGGGCAGGATCACTGAACAGCCGGCTGCATTTGTTCCTTTGATATAATAAACACCGCTTACAGAAACAGCTGAAGGATCTGCAATAGCTGTTGTTCCGGAAGCATCGGAGTAATAAGTATATGTCAGCCCTGGTGTGCTGCCCGCAGTAATGGCTGATGCTGTCAGATCAACTGTAGCAGGTGCGCAAACTGATGCAGGATCGTTCACCAACAAAGATGGAGATGCAGCTACTGTGATCGTTGCGTTGGCAGTATTGATGCATGTGCCATTGCTGAATGTATAAGTGATCGTGTATGACCCCGGTGCGGCAGAAGAAAGGTCTGCTTCGCCGGTCGCCGGATTGATCGTTAACCCGCCGCTTGCGCTGTACGAACCACCAGGCTGGCCTGTTTGAGTTACAGTCCCGGTACCAGCACCGCAGAACGGAGAGCCGGCATAGCTGATGGCTGCAACCGGCAATGGATTGATTACAACAACAACCTGTTCGATGGTTGTTTTACATCCACCCGAAGCCGTGCCTTGTATATAGTATGTTCCGCTTGCAGTTACCGCAGACGGATTGGTCAGTGCATTTGTTGCTGCAGCGTTAGTGAAATAAGCGAAGGTCAATCCCGGTGTACTACCTGCGGTGATTGCAGCAGCTGTCAGGTCTGCGCTGCCGGGCGCACATACAGGTGCGGGATTGTTTATGATCAATACAGGGCTTGCAACGATGGTGATCGGTGCTGTAGTTGTATTTGTACAGCTTCCGTTGCTGAAAGTATACGTAACCGTGTAAGTTCCCGGTGTGCTGGCGCCGATATTGACCGCACCTGTTGCCGGGTTAACAGAAAGACCGGATGGAGCGCTATAAGATCCGCCGCCCTGTCCTGTTTGTATTACGCCTGCCGCTCCCGGAGCTCCCTGGCAATAGGGGGAATTCGGATAGCTGATAGATGCCACTGGTGCAGGAATGATCGTCACCGTTACAGGAACGATCGTTGTTACACAACCCGATGGCGAATATCCCTGAATATAGTAAGTGCCGCTTGCTGCAACAGCCGTCGGGTTTGAGAGAACAGCTGTTCCCGCAGCATCGGTGAAGTAATTAAAGCTTAATCCCGGTGTGCTGCCTGCGGTTACCGCAGCAGCTGTGAGATCAACCGTTGCCGGAGCACAAACAGCTGCCGGATTATGTGTCAGCAATACCGGCGCACCGATAATGGTGACGGTTGTTGTAGCCGTATTTGTACATCCGCCATTGCTGAATGTGTAAGTAACGGTATAAGTTCCCGGTGTACTGCTTCCAACGTTGATCACACCTGTTGCTGAATTGATGCTCAGCCCCGGAACAGAGCTATATATACCGCCGGCCTGACCCGTCCGCGAAACGGCAACATTAACTGCCCCGCAGAATGGCGCGCCATTGTATGCGATAGTTGCAACAGGCAGCGGATTGATCACCACCTGCACCGGTCTTACCGGCGTGGTACAACCACCCGCTGAAGTGCCCTGTATATAATAAGTACCGCTTGTTGAAACAGTTGAAGGATTTGTCAATACGGTTGTTCCGGCAGCATCGGTAAAATACCGGAAGGAAAGTCCCGTTGTACTGCCCGCAGTGATCGCAGCAGCTGTAAGGTCTACTGTATTGGGTACGCATACTGCCACGGGATTGGTGACGGAGAGATTCAATGTCACGCCGATCGCAATCGTGGTGGTTGCTGTATTTGTACATATCCCATTTGTGAACGTATAAGTAACGGTATATGTTCCGGATGAGCTTGCCCCAACATCCACCGTTCCTGTTGCCGGGTTGATCGAAAGACCGGCTGCTGAACTGTAAGATCCACCGGCCTGTCCTGTTTGATTAACGGTTGCCATATTCGTACCCGCACCGGACGCACAATAAGGGGAATTCGGATAAGAAATGGAAGCAACCGGCAGAACTCCGATCACAACGGATGTTGTAGCGGTATTGCTGCATGTTCCATTGGTGAAAGAGTAGGTAACAAGATAAGTTCCCGGCGTGCTCGTTCCCGGGTTGATCGCACCCGTTGCCGGGTTGATGGAAAGGCCGGCTGTGGAAGCATAAGTGCCGCCTGCCTGGCCGGTCTGTGTAACATTACCCGCAGTGCCTCCACAGAAAGGTGAGCCTGCATAGCTGATGCCTGCGAGTGGCAAAGGATTGATCACAACCACAACTGGTTTGATATCAAAACAGCCACCGGCTGATGTTCCCTTGATATAGTAAGTTCCGCTTGCAGAGATCGCTGATGGATTTGTCAATGCATTGGTCCCTGCCGCATTCGTAAAATAAGTATAGATCAAACCGGAGGTGCTGCCGGCTGTGATGGATGCCTGAGTGATATCAACCGTACCAGGCGCACAAACAGGAGCGGGGTTGCTCACCTGTACAACAGGCTGACCCGTTTGACCACCGTTGTAGGTGAATGTAGTGCTGTTTTGCGTTGCAATCACTACTTCAGTTACGGGACAAGAAACGCCCGTTTGAGAACATACACCGCCATAGCGGATCACCGCCTGCTCTGTTGTGGCCGCACTTGTGCCCGTAGGATAGGTTGCCGCTGTTGCTGCGGGAACACGAACCGTTGCAGTGAATACCACAGAATCACCTGCCGCCACACCGGTCCCCATCAGGAAATTGTAATTGCCGCCACTTAAACCGGTAAAGCTTGCACCACCCGGATCGTGGGTAAATGAGATGGATGATGTATTCAATTCCCATGGAGAAGGAAGACTTACCCTGAAGCCATCTGCCACGGTTGTTGGCAAAGGTCCCTGGTTAACGATCTTGAATTTATAATTCGCAACAATATCGCCGGTGGTACAATCAAGCAATCCGGTTGTTGTTGCCGAGCTGACACTATAAACATTTGTGTATTGGGGAATTCCATTGATGGAGATCTTCTGGCTTTGCTGCTGGGTTGAAGTTGTTGTGGCGCCGCAGAATGATGACCCCGTTGAATAAAAGCGGAAACTTCCCCCGCTGCTAAATGCGCAGGCAGTAGTTAAACCAAAGCGGATGCGGAATCCCTCGGTGGAGAATAACTGGCTGATCTCACTGTTTGGAATGGTGAACACAATTGTTGAAGCCCCGGTGTTCACCTGCGCATCGGCAATAGTGATATATGAGCCGCTGCCGGCGGGATATTGCAATCGGAATGTTCCGGGCACATACGTTGTTCCTACGGCGGGCAGGGCGACTGTTACTGTCAGTCCGCTTACAGCCGAAGATCCGGTATTGATCGTTTCGAGTTCATACGTCAGCACATCGCAGAAATCATGGGTTGCACCGGCGGGTTCGGTTACGATAGACGTCTGTAAAGCCGGTTGCAATGGTATAACGGAAAGATCGATCTCTTTTTTGAATGCCGCTGAAGCAACACTTGCGGGATAACCGGTGCCAGCGCAATCATACCAGTAAGCCAGCTTCATACTGTCTTTTTTACAGCTGGTATAGGTGGCATTGATGCGGTAATAGTTACTCATCTGGGTAAGTGACCCGAGCTGGTAAATGCCTCCGCCACCGGGAGTAAGGGTTGAAAGAACAAACCCTCCGGGACCGCTTAACCGTTGAATACTGGTGATCGTAATACCCGCTCCGGCCGCTTTCGCCATCCATACACGCGAAGCCGTCGCAACCGTCGGGTTGCTGATCTGGATCTCCCAACTCACCGTTGCATCATTGGAAGTAGGGCTCGTATTCGCTGTACTGGCAATGATTTCGGGGATTGTAAGGTAAATGCTGTCTTTCCCGTTAAGTGACGAACCAGCGAAACCGGTATTGAATCCGGGTGTCTGCACCTGGCTCATACGGAACAATGCCTGAGAAGAAGCCGGCGCTTCGCAACCGGGCCTGATGGTTACATTTAATGTAAGGCTGTTCCCCTGGTCTCCCGTCGGGAACGTTCCATTCTGAAAAAGAGTGGCGATATTAAATATTAGCGGGCTGGCTGCCGGATTAACAGGAGATACGGCAACCGTCTTGGATGTGATCACACCAACACCCGTTGTGTAATTATAAGTGACGGTTGCCGAGACATACTCATAGTTTGCCGGAACCGTATATTGTACCTCATTGTGAATACTGACAGGCCGGTATTCGTTGACAAACGGTTTGCTGCCTGCCGTCGCACCACCGATCGAAAGAGAGTGGCTCATGGAAGTAACGATATCCCCGCTGCCAACAGATGTATAGGTCTGGGTGCCGCTGATCGTTGCCTGATGACCCGCAACCGTGAAATTCCCATCCATATTATTTCCGCAGGTATACTGATCAGCCGGCGCGGCAGGATCAGCAATATCACTCAGATAGAAAGCATTCTTTGCTTCAACAGGAGCATAGACCGAACCGGGATTACCCGTCACCTTGTAGTACGTATATACTACCACCGAGTCACCATCGAGGTATTCATAATAGCCGGTGACTGGTAAAATACTGTTCAGGTTAGACAGGCTCGCATCCACCTTGCGCACGGCTCCCGTTCCCTGTATCGGCACATTCGGACATACATAATAAGGTGTTGAACTTCCAAAGAGATAGATCTCCACCCGGGCATATAAATTACTTAGATAGCCTGCGCCCGTTGTAAAAGTATCCACCGCGTAAGCATACTGGAAACTTGGCGACGAACTACCGCCAACGATCCGGCCGTTGAATATTGCAACTACGGTATCTCCGGGCATGGCAAGATCTGTGCGGATCTTTGAGAAATCGAGACTGCCGGAAGGGTCTGCCATGCCATTGTTATCATTATCTGCGAAGCCAAAGTTTGAGCGCTGCATGGAAAATCCGGAGAATTCCATACCGCCCCTTACATCACAATCCGGCTGAGGGCATGCGAAACTGATAGTAGCGGGCCGCGAGAATAACCACTCCTCATTGCTGCAGGCCGGAGAAACTTTAAGATATGCATTCAGCGTAACGGTATTTCCCGAAGAAGGAATACCGCAATCCAACGTCATATTATCAAAGCCCAGGATCGCATTCTGCAATGAAGCGACTGTAAATCCGGCTGTAATATTATAGGTAAGGCGAATGGTACGTGTTCCGGCATTATAGTTGAACGAGGCGGGACCTGCAAGTACCGCACCGGTAACCGGATGCTTCAAATGAACATCGGCGGCATTTCCGCTGAATACGATATTGGACGGCAACCGCATTTCGAAGGTGACCGAAGAGGCGTTTGCATCAGTGTAAAGTACACTGTTAGCAACCGGGAAGCGATAGCTGTAGTTATAAGACTGACCGGGCACCATGCTGGCGGGGAGCGATCCCTGCGGAACGATCTCGCTAACAACCGGTGCACGTAACATTGAGGACACCGCCGCGGTTCTTCCTCCGCACGGCGCTTCATAATCATACCTGACCAGCGTTCCGGCACTCACCAATGAACCGTTTACTGCGGCCCCTGCAATACAGTTCTTTTCATCATAACGTATATATATTGTATCACCGGGATTGATAACGGCTATATCGAATGTAGTGTTACCACCGGATCCTCCGAGGCAGGCGGCGGGTGAACTGAAATTGGAAGAAGCCGATGGGCTTAATGCAGCCCAGGCTCCGCCGGCATTCACTTTATACTGAAAATTCCCGTAACCTGATTGCGAAGAAGCAGGTGCCGCAGTATTGAATGACTGCAGCGAAACCGGTTGAGAAGAAGCTGTTGAAAAAAGATTTAGTTTAAGATCATTCAGCTTTACACTCCCGGTATTGGTCAACCGGATCGTCTGCTGATAGTCAGTCCCACGGCACAAAAGAGCCTGCAAATCTGGAATCACCTGCAGGGAAGGCAGGTAAGAACTATTGACAGTCGCCCCGGCTGTAGCCGTTCCGCTAACATTATTGAATGTACAGGGAACATTGTCGCAGCCAAACCAGGTACCGAAGCGCGTCTGCAGGTTACAATTGCTTACCATCGTCACATTCTCGATCAGGGTAATGCTTTGTCCCTGCGTCAGGGCTCCCCCAAAAAGCGTGAAAGTGGTAACTGTATCAGTTCCCACGGTAAGTTTACTTGTTGTGAAAGTCCATCCACCACTCACGGAAATTCCTTTTATATAAAGGCCGCTTCCGCTGGTATCTGTCAGGTTGACCCGGGAAATGGATCCCCAACCGTTGTTGGTGATCGTAATGGTTCTTGTATAATTGTCGCCGGCAGCACCGAAATAACTGCTGTTGGTGATATTACTGATAGTGAGAGATGCGCTCTGCGTGTTGAAACTGTTGCTTGTAACAGTTGTGGCGGGAGCACAGGAAGAATTAAATGTATAACTGACCTGGTTGTTAACTGAAGTGCCGGCCGCAAGAGCCGCACAGGTCGCATAAGCTTCGAAGCTGATCTCGGTAAAGCCCGGAGCAGCAGGAATAGATTGAATGTTAAGCGTAGCTGTATTTCCCGAAACTGAAGTTTCAGACACCGTTCCCGTTCCGCTGCTCAAAACAGCAGTAGCGGGCGCATAAAGATAGCCGGCAGGCAAACTGATACTCAGTGAGCCTTGCGCACATGCGGCGGAACCTCCAATTACTTTTACCTTGAAAGTGGCGTTGCCATTACAAACGTTTACCGGTGCAGCGGGGGCACCGTAATCTGGCTGCAAAGTCTGCGCACCAGCAGGGATAAGGTTTAATAACAGGAGGCCCAAAAAAACGATGGGCAGAAATCTTTTCATGTTTCGGGTAGAGTTAGATAACGGTATCAATGGAATGCGCAGATCATCCACGCAGATTGCCACGATGCCAGAATACTACCAACTTGATAATGGAATTCAGATGCCGGATAAACCGGTTTGATATTGCCTGATTGATTCGCCCGGCGGAGCGGAATAGATTGAAAGGGGAGTGTAGTTTTGTTTCATGTTTTTCTGGATTTTGGATAATGTGCTAATCTTCTCTGCTAAAATAACTCATTACTTGCCTATTAAACAACCGAAGAAGCCGGATTATTGCATGTATTGGCCCAGGGAGGCCGCAAACTAAAGGGAAATACTGGTTTCTACGGAATTAAACCCCTACAAACAGGTCCTTTTACCCTTACAAATGATGTTTCAAAATCGTATGTTTCCTCGTGATCTTTACGCCTTTAGTGTTGATTTTACCGGATTTTATACAGGCCGCGTCGCTGACATCAAACTGTTTACAGGCAAGCTTTTCATGTAAACATAACGGGTATTTATACGAGGGGTTAAACCCGATCCAGACCTGTTCCCGGGCCGCAGAGCTGCGAGGCTTTTAGAAGATTTCCCATCATCAAATGAAAATACACGATGAACGAATCGTAGTTGTACGATAACTAACTGTTCCAAAAAACGTTTTCCACATATTTTTCACATGGAACACTCGTATCCGTTGAAACCTTTATCCGGCAAGGGTTTCAGGCTTATGCATTGAAAATGAAAAAAGTACTTCTATAAGAATCAGTCGGTCGGGGATTCTTTTATCCGGAAAAAACGCTCACGGAATGCTTTGGGATTTATACTCTTTTTGCGAAGAAAGATCCGGTTGAAATAAGACATGTTTTCGAATCCACAGCGATACGCGATCGCACTGACAGGAAAGTCGGAACTGACCAGTAATGCAGAGGCGCGCCCTATCCGGACATCGTTCACATAGTCGGAAAAGGTTTTCCCCGTGGCACGTTTGAAAAATTTGCAGAAGGCCGGCTCAGACAGATAGACAAGCCCCGCAACTTCTTCCAGCGTAAACCGGCGGTCGATATTCCGGTGAACATAGCGGCACACCTTGTTGATCCGCGTCTCATTCCCGCCACCGGTAGCCGGAGTAAAGTCTTCGGAAGCAAGAACTTCCCACCTTTGCCTTGACAAATGCTCCAATATTGAGAAAAGCCGCGTGAAGCGCTCCGCCGCATTCAGCCCGGCCAGATCTCCGAGCATTTGCCGGGCCGGATGTTCCCCGGGGAAAACCAAACCCTGCCGCGACTCCTTCAGCATGGCGGCGGCTTTTTCAAACTCCGGGAACTGAAAGAAAGATTGAACAAAAGACTCCGGAAACTGGACCACAACAGCCCGGCATTCCTTCTCCAGCGGATCACTGACCCAGGTATGTGGCATGGACGGTCCTATGAGAACCAGGTCGCCGGGACCAAAATTCTCGTGATTATCCCCAACCAGACGTTTGCCGCTTCCCTGAACAATCAGCGTCAATTCATATTCAGGATGATAATGCCACTTGAATTCAAATGCAGGAACCTCAAGCTCATAGGCTACAAAAGACTGAAGGCCCTGTCGCCCTGATATATCCTCATAAAATGGCTTCATTAATACTTAAATTACCGGCAAGTTAGTATTTAAAAACATTTTTTGTCAATATAGTATCAATAAATAACGACCGCGTACCGGAATCAGGACCCAATGAATGGTAAGTTTGTATAAATGATTGCCATGTCAGCTATTCCCGAGTCTATCAGACAAGACCTGAACGGTCCTTTTGTATTTACCCCAGGCCAACTCAAATCTTACCAGGAACAACGCTTCATCAAACTCAGGGAGGTTCTTTCCCCGGAAACCATCTGGTTTTTCAACCAGGCCATATCGGCAAGAGTCGAACAAATGAACCACGTAAAAACTGATCTGCAGGAGCGTGACACCTACGGCAAGGCATTCCTGCAGCTCTTTAACCTGTGGAGAGAAGACGAAACCATTAAGGAGCTGGTTTTCAGTAGGAAACTAGCGAATATAGCTGCAGCACTGATGCAAACGCAGGGCGTGCGGCTGTATCACGATCAGGCGCTCTTCAAAGAATCGGGCGGAGGGATAACTCCCTGGCATGCCGATCAATATTATTGGCCGCTCGAAACCGACAAAACAGTCACCGCCTGGATCCCGTTGCAACAAACACCGCTGGAAATGGGGCCGCTTGAATTCAGCGCCGGCAGTCACAAGATCGTCGAAGGCAGGGAGCTTGCAATTGGCGACGAAAGCGAGTCTGTCATGCAACAACGCCTCCGGGTCACCGATTTCGACCATGTGATCGAGCCTTTTGAGATCGGCGAGATCAGCTTTCACTCGGGATGGGTTTTCCACCGGGCCGGCGCCAATAGCTCTAAGGATATGAGAAAAGTGATGACCATTATCTATATGGACCGCGACATGAAACTGAAGGATCCGGAAAATCAAAATCAGATACACGACTGGAAAACATGGTGTCCGGGCGCAATTCCAGGAGAAATCATCAATTCCCCGCTTAACCCGGCATTGTCCTGATGTATTTAAAGTAAAATATCAGACAATCGGTTTTTAAAACAATTTAAAATATTGTCTTTTAATCAACCATACTCTTTATTTTCTATTTTAAAACAGATTAATTTTGAAGTATTTCTCCCTGCTGATATTGACTCTCCTGGTGATAAATCCAACATTTAGCCAATCTCAAACTGGCCAAAGCAGTTACAACAATCCTATGCCCGAGCGCTTCAGCTTGCTGCCACTAGGCTCAGTTAAACCCAATGGCTGGCTCCGGGAACAACTGAAAAAAGACCTGGCCGGATTTACCGGACACCTTGATAGCCTGGTGCCCGACCTGATCCTGAAAGACGACATTTATGGAAAAGACCGCCTGACCAAAAAGGTCAGCGCCAAAGATCTTGGGGCGCTTGGCGAAGGCGGCGACTGGCAGGTTCAATTTCTATGGTGGAATAGCGAGACGCAAAGCAACTGGTGGGACGGATATATTCGCGCGGCCGTGCTGACCGGAGATCAGATGCACCTGAGCCGCGTCCGGAAATATATCGACCGGATCCTGGCTACCCAGGACAAGGACGGCTACCTCGGGATTTACGATAAAGAATTGAGATACAAGTTTGACAATGAAAATGGAGAGCTCTGGTCAAAGACCACTTTACTACGCGGTTTGCTTGGGTGGTATGAATATTCAAACGACCCGGGAGTTTTGGCGGCTGTTGAACGGGCCGTTAAAAATGTGATGGATAATTACCCGGTCAACCGTTCCCATCCTTTTTATTCCATCAAACCGGATGTTGGCGGTCTATCGCATGGCCTCACATTTACGGACGTACTGGAATCTCTTTACCGGATCAACGGTGATAAAACTTTACTCGAATATGCGGCTTTTTGCTACCGTGACTTTTCCGACCAGATCCTGAATGAAGACGCCCAGCTGACCAAACTTCTCGATCCGAATCTGCCATTGAAGGGACATGGCGTGCACACTTATGAGCATCTCCGTTCACTGGCCGCCGCTTACCAGGCTACCGGCAACCCGGACCTTGCCCGGGCCCTGAAGGCTTTTTTACAAAAGATCGACCGGATGACCACGCCTTCAGGCGGCCCTGTCGGCGACGAATGGATCGCCGGCAAACCGGCAGACGCTACCAACCGCGGATACGAATATTGCTCTATCCACGAGCTCATGCATAGCTATCTCGAGCTATATCTGAAATCCGGCGACCCGCAATTTGCCGACAACGCAGAACACCTGTTTTTGAACGCGGCTCAGGGCGCAAGACATCCCGAACTCAGCTGTATCGCTTACCTCAAATCAGACAATTCCTACAGCATGACCGGGGGATTGAATGGTGACACAACCGTCAAAACACAGACCCGTTATAAGTATTCACCCGCGCATCAGGATGCGGCTGTTTGTTGCGTTCCCAACGCAGGCCGGATCACTCCATATTATATTCAACATATGTGGTTGAAAGAAAATAATGCTCTGATTGCAACACTATTTGGGCCAGGTACCTTAACTACTACATTAGATAAAAAACAGGTGGTGATCACTGAAGAAACCTCGTTTCCTGACGGCAATTCCATCCGCTTTACTGTTGATGCAAACGGCGCCGCCTTCGCCCTAAAGATCCGGAAACCCTCCTGGGCAACCGCGGTTAAACTATCGGAAGCTTATACAGAGAAAGACGGATTTCTTATCATCAATAAAAAATGGAGCGGCAGGCAAACTGTTACTGTCGGGTTTACGGCCGGTCCCGAAACCGCAAAAGATCAGAACAACGAATACTATTACAAATACGGCCCGCTGGTACTGGCGCACCCGATCGCAGCCACGGCCACTCAAACACGTTCATTTCCGTTAAAAGGCTTTTCGGATCTGGCCTACAAACCGGAAAAACTGGTGATCTACCAGTTTGTTCCCGGTCAGATTCCCGTCCGCCAACCCGGAAAGGAACTGAAGTTTACCGTTACCGCGTTAAACCCATCAACAGATCAGACCGAAACGATCGTGCTTGAGCCGGTCGGCCGAACGATCCTCAGACAGGTGACTTTTAAAACAACCGAATAATATGCGGACAATACTGCTTGCCTTATGCTTTTTACTTCCCGCCGCTCCTGCGATCTCACAGCCGGAAGTGATCTATCATGTTTTTCAACGCAGTTTTTTCGACAGTAATGACGATGGAAACGGAGACCTTACCGGCATCAGGCAAAAACTGGATTACCTGCAGGATCTTGGTGTTACATCGATTTTACTGACACCTCTTTACCTGTCCGATTTTTATCATAACTATTTCGCCAACGATTTTGAGAAGATCGATCCGGCTTACGGTTCAATGGATGACTACCTTACCCTGGTCAGGGAAGTTCACCGGCGGAAAATGAAGATCTACCAGGATGTGGAAATGCAATATGTGACCGGCAAGCACAAATGGTTTACCAGCTCTTATAAAAACCCTTCATCCCCATACAGCGGCTACCTTTTATATAATGACACCAGAAACGAAGCCCCTTACTGGTTTTTCGGGGTCCCTGAATTCACTACCTACAACAATTCGAAGGAACAGATCATCGTGGTAAATATGCAGGACACAGCTGTCCGGAACTATACACAAAAGGTGCTGAGCTACTGGGTGGATCCGAATGGCGATGGCCTGTTCGATGACGGCGTTGATGGCTTCCGGCTCGACCATATGATGGATGACCTGGATAATGCCGGCAAACTGACCCAGCTGTTTTCCCGCTTTTGGGCGCCCCTGCTTCAATCCCTCCGTGAGAAAAATCCATCGATCAGCATTGTGGCGGAACAGGCTAACTGGGGTTCATATGGTTTTGAATATTTAACTGAGGGAAAGGTTGACCGCGTATTCGCTTTTCGTTTAAAACATGCGATCGGGTCCTTTGACAAGGCGAAGATCATGAAGGCTGCCGATAGTTGCTTTCTCCATCAGACCTCCCAGGTTGTATTTATCGAAAACCACGACACCCAACGTTTTTCAACCACTGTTGGGCAGAATCCTGGAAAACTACGGGCCGGAGCCGCCCTGAACATCCTGCTTGGCGGAGTGCCCTCGATCTATTATGGTCAGGAATTGGGAATGACCGGCAGTCAGTTAAAAGGTGCGACCGATGGTAATGATATCCCGATCCGCGAAGCATTTGAATGGTTCCGTTCAGGCAAAGGTTCAGGAATGGCTTTCTGGTATAAGAACACGGGCATCTGGTGGGACAGTTCACAGGTCAAACCGGATGACGGCATTTCCTTTGAAGAACAAAAAGCGGATAAAGGTTCTCTTTTTAATTACTACAAAAAACTGATCCGCTTAAGAAGAGAAAATCCGGCACTGGGAGAGGGGCAGTACAAACCTGTTATGAATGAAAACCCGGGTCTGCTTTCCTTCGCCAGGATCGCGTCCAGTCAAAAGGTACTGGTAGTGATCAACCTTTCATCTTCTCCGCAAACTGCAGCTATTGATATCACAGAAAAAAACAAAGTCAGAAAAATTGCCGGATCCTCCTCTTTTACCAAAACATCATCCGGCATCAGGCTGACAGTTCAGCCATACGCGTTTCTGGTTTTTCAATATTAGAGAGGAGGGAGAGGTTTGGGAGGTTGTCGTAATGGAAACGAGGTGGTTTTGATTATTATAAAAGTAACTACTAACCGGGGAGAGTTAGACGTAGCCTCAAGGCCATTCATTATTAAACTATCGACCTTATTACATATAAGACCCGGCATCCGGTGACCAGGAATTCCTCCCGATATTACGGGATGCCGGATCAACAGTCTTTAAACTTGTTGGTCTTTAAAAGCTGGTCCGGCAGCCCCGGACCCGATCCGGGGGGCCATTATTTTCTCCCCCCAAAAACTACTTTCAGATACGCCAATCTATGAAACCTCTGAAATTTCTCAAACCTCTCTGCCTCCCCAAATAATCCAACCCTTTACCCGCAAATCGCTAAATTCGCATTTCGCGCTGCGCGGAATTTGCGAAAATTATTAGTGGTCATGTCTCTCTTTATTTCATCTCTTAATTCTGGTTCAAATGGCAATTGTTACTATATCGGTAATGATGATGAAGCCGTACTCATCGATGCAGGTATTTCCTGCAGGGAGATTGAAAAGAGAATGAAGCGGCTTGACCTCCCTGTTGAAAAGATCAAAGCTGTTTTTATATCGCATGAACATGGCGATCACATAACGGGCGTTGTAAGTCTTTCCCGCAAATATCAATTACCGGTTTACATAACACCACAGACACTGGCAGACAGCAAACTTCCGCTGGATGCCGCAGTTGTGAATTCCTTTAGTGCAGACACCCCCATTACCATTGGCAATTTGCAGGTTACCGCATTCCGCAAACACCATGACGCGATCGATCCGCATAGTTTTGTCATCAGCTCAAATGATGTGCAGATAGGTGTATTCACTGATATCGGTGTATGCTGCGCTGAAGTAAAAAAACATTTCACACAATGTGATGCCGTGTTCCTTGAAAGTAATTATTGTGATAATATGCTGGAAAATGGCCGGTATCCATATCATCTCAAGAGAAGGATCAAAGGAGGCAAAGGCCATTTATCCAATACAGAGGCATTGGAATTGTTTTGCCAGTGCCGGGGACAACAATTGAAATACCTGATACTGTCACATCTTTCAAACAATAATAATGATACTGAATTGGTGAGCCGGATATTCAATGAAAAAGCCGGTGATACCAATATCATTGTTGCATCACGCTATAAAGAAACCGAAGTATTCCGCATCGATCCTTTTACAGCAACCATCGCTCCAACGCTCACCCCTCAAATTGAGATCTTCAGGGCAGATGATATAAGGCCGGTACAATTATCACTCTTTCAATAACGTTCAAAGAACTTATCGGATTACTTCAACGCTGCAGAACCATTGCCTGCAAACAAAAACGTCATTCTCACACTTAATCAAATCCCGCGCTTTCTGAACCCTTCCGGGTATTATTATAGAATTATTTGATCATTAAGATCGAAAATCTACATAGTATAACTTCCTATTAGAAAATATCTCATACATAAACGTACATGAGATAAGGATATGCATGCAGTTACAATTATCCTATCCAATACGGTCCTGTTAGAGTTTGAACTACAGATCAATCATAATACGCACTATTTTCTCCGGCTTGGTATTGGCGTTACTTTGCATTGTCAATGACGAACAGGAACAAGCCAGCATACCACCTGTATCCTAACCTGAAAACCGATATCCGGATCCTTTGAAAGCAAACGTCCAAATCCTTGAAACCGAAGTCCAAATCCTTGAAACCAATGTCCCGATCCTTTTGAAAACAACCTCTTCCAGGTCCTTGAAAAAAAATTTCCAAATCCTTTGAGAACAATCCAATCCTTTTGAAAGACGTACTTCAGGTATGAAGGAAATTATAAGCCCCGGCATTCCGGGGCTTATTCATTTTACTAAGTGCAATCACTTATTGAATTGATCAGACACTATAGAGTTTTAACTACATGTCAATCATAAGATGAACTATTTTTCAAGCCGCGCCTTTACTATTTCTTTGTGTTATAAATGATGCAGATTGTTGGTTAATGGTAAAAAATCCGTACTCTGGAAAGCTCCAAATGAACACATTTAATCCAATCCCTGAAAGACCAAATCCATCCGCCGATTGATAACCGATTCCTCAGTTGGTATGAAGGAAAATTAAAAGCCCTGGTTTGTCCGGGGCTTTCTGATTTAGGACGGTTTGAGGGGTTGAAGAGGGTTGAGTGAGTTGAGAAGGCGGATGCCTGATCAGCTAAAAAAACAGAGGGAGCCGCGATATTTGCGGCAGGCTTTCTGTATGTCGGAAGATCTGGTAAAAAAAAGAGCGGGCAGTAGAAACCGCCCGCGGTATCACATGAGAAAACTGTTACGCTTGGTAACAAGAGATATAATGACCTGCTTTCGCAGATGAGGATTATAATGATCTGCTCCAAAAATATTGTTCCTGATCACAACTCAATACACAAATACGCTGATAGCCCGCTTTTGTTGTTTGAAATGAACTAAATGACCACTGAAGTATCCCGCCATTCATAAAAGCGGGTTGTCCGGTCTCTTTATATCCATTGATCTTATTGTTATGCGGTTCCCGCGTGACCGGTCTCTATACAACAGTCGCCAATTATGCTCTTTTACGCGCTTTTTCCGACAGTTGCTTCGAATCAAAAAGTACCGCTCCGTTTTTATTGTAGCTTGCCCGCATACAATCATTCACTCATGAAATTAAAAAATCACTACACCTTATTTGTCGCTGGCATATTGCTGACAAGGATAGTTGCCGCCCAACCGGCGAACGAAGTTGTATCTGCGGAACTTGCTTTCGCTAATACTGCGAAAACACAAACGATGAAAAAAGCCTTCCTTCAATACATGGACAGCACTGCGGTTGTATTTGAAAACGGGGAGATCCACAACGGATTTGCATTCTGGAGCAATGCTCCGGAAAGCAACGGCAAATTATTATGGCATCCGTCATTCTATGGTATGTCCCGCTCAAATGATATTGGCTTTACAACCGGTCCGTGGGAATACCGCGCGACCATGAATGACTCTGCAGCCGCCAGCGGTCAATACACCACTATCTGGATACGAAACGGCAAAGGTGAATGGAAATTCCTTGTTGATCTTGGAGTATCCTATCGCGGCTCTTTATTTCCGGATCAATCGCTTTCGTCCTGCGCACCACTGCTATCCTCTGCAACGAACGACACAAGCGCACTAGCAATAGAAAACAGGTTTCTCCAGGCCTTCACAACAAACAGGGAACTCGCCGCCCGGCAATTCCTTCATCCTGACTCATGGCTCAATACTGATCGCAAACATCCTGTTCAGACATCATCAGCCATATTTCCTGAACTGATCGGTCTGCCTTCCGAAACAGCTTTTGAGCCCATTGCCTGCGGCATGTCTTCATCGCATGATCTTGCTTACGTTTACGGTACTGTCCGGTATAGTAACAAAAAGGAAAATTACTTGCGGATATGGGGATATGGGGAAAAGGGATGGAAGATCATACTACAGGTCATCAAGCACTGGTAAATCAAAAAAAGGACCATTATATATGATCCTGAATTATTACTGAATCCCCCGGCGATTCGCGCTATTCGCCGAGCCACTTCCGGAATTCTCCCGCCTTCAATCTCCCTATCACTATTTCTTCGTGCGCTGCAGGTGCAACTTCCACTTTCAGTTTTCCGTTGAACCATGTGTGTATTTTTTTAATGGTATCATAGCCAAGAATGAACTGGCGGTTGACACGGAAGAATTGTTCGGGGTCTATCTCTGGTTCGATCTCGTCCATCCGCCAGTCGATAATATAATCCTTATCTGCCTTCGTCTTGATGAACTGCATACGATCCTTGATATAGAAATAGGCGATATCATTTATCTCAACAGAGATAAGACGGGTGCCTGACTTGGCGAGATAACGTTTACGATAATTGTTTGCGTGTTTTGCCTGGATCTTTTTCAGGATCTCGATGGCATTAGCTGCGCTGGCCACTTTGAGTGCAGGCATGTACAGCTTACGGTATTTTTCAATCGCACTCTGCAGTTCCTGTTTGTCCACCGGCTTCAGCAGATAATCAACGCTGTTTAATTTGAACGCTTTCAGAGGGTGTTCCCGATAAGCAGTAATAAAAATAACCGGCACATCTGTTTGCACCTTATCGTAAATATCGAAGCTTTGCCCATCGCCAAGCTCAATATCCATAAAGATCAGGTCGAGCCGCGGAGCAGTATTGAGATACGCGATTGCAGATTCCATGCTGTCGAGCACCTGCACGACTTCTATCGTTTCGTCGGCGTCCTCAAGCATCTTAATAAGGTATTGCGCCGCAAGCGCTTCGTCTTCAATAATAGCAACTTTCATAGCCAAGGTTTTTGATTTGGTCAGCGATAACAAAACTAAACCGCATATGATTTCATCGGCTACCGTTTAACCATTTCTCAACTTATTTTAATCACTTCAGGAGCAGACTGGAACATGTCAGTATTTTCCGTTTGAAAACAGCCGATCAAGCAGATAGATATTTCCACCGGGTAAAAGTTATTTGCAATTCATTCACGCTTTTACTCAATTCATCCCGGGTAATATAAACCCGGGCCGGTGATGCGCAGGATATTTGCGTAGATCATTTGGGTTAACTGATTGTTCAGGCACCGATTCTGACCGTTCAGCCAGTAAACCGTTCATGTAAACCGGCAAATTCAGACCTTTATTTTAAACAGCATTACTGCTATGAATATCTCCGACAAGAAACTGCATAACTATGGCTTCCTGATAGCGGCTTTATTCTTTTGCGTTTTCTTTTTACTGGAGATGTTCTTCTCTTCCTGGAAAATCAGCCAGCTTCCGTTGAAGGTGCTGCTGATCACAATATTCTTCACAGCAGGTGTCTTCGAACCAACTCATTGGGTGATGATGGCAATCAGGAAAAGAAAAAAGAATGCAAAATACACATGGGTTCGGATCAGAACGGCGTTGTTTATCCTCATCCCATGGACTATTGCTTTTGCATTTTTGCGTGTATGGGTTGAAGACGTTACACTGATCTGGGGAAGAAGGATCGACTTTACATGGTATTATATGTGGACTGCCGGAACGGCTGTGCTTTTTATGTTGCTGCAGGTGGCGATATATGAGGGCATTTATTTTTTCAAACAATGGCGGACAAGTATTCTTGAGGCGGAAGAATTGAAAAGATTGAATCTGGAAACGCAGTTTGATGCATTGAAGGTGCAGATCCAACCTCATTTTCTTTTCAATTCACTGAATACACTGGTTGCCCTCGCTGAATTCAACCCACCCAAAGCCGTATTGTTTACAAAAGAACTTGCCCGGATGTACCGGTATTTCCTGGATGTAAGCGGAAAGCAATTTATCAGTCTTGAAGACGAACTCGAATTCACCCGGACTTATCTGTCATTGCTCAAAACAAGATATGATGAAGGCCTTTATATGGAGATCATTCCCGCAGATGATCTGGATGAATTTGTGTTGCCGCCACTAAGCCTGCAATTGCTGGTAGAAAACGCTATCAAGCACAATGTGATCAGCCAGCACAAACCATTGCATATTCAGATCTCATTTGATTTTGAACGATCCGTTATTACGGTAAGGAATAATCTTCAGCCCAAAAAGAATATCATCAGGACCGGCGCCGGACTTGCTCATTTGAAAAAGAAGTTCCGCCTGCTGGGGTTGCCTGAAGTGATCATTGACCAGGATCCGGGTGCAAAGCATTTTACCGTTACGGTTCCTTTTGTACAGGCAAGAGTGCAACTGGCGGTTGCTGGTTAAATCCTATTTTGTTCCCCATTCCCACAGGCCGAACAGGATCTTTTTATCAAGATGATGACCACTTTGTTTCAACGACAGAACGATCTGACCGCGATGATGAGCTTCATGCGCGATCAGGTAGCCGAGAAATGCCTGTGCATGCGGCTTAAAGCCTTTTATCTTACCAGTAGCAAGCCCTTTCTCAAGCAACAGACCGATGGCCTTGCCGCTTTTATTGAACTCCTCCGCGATCTTCTTCTTCGTAATAGCTTCTTTTTCGATCTTCGAGACGGTGCTCATCAGTTCGGGCATGGATGCCTGCAACCACATCAGACGAACGTTATGGATATGCGCCAGCTGTTCACCTACAGTACGCCCTTTGGAAGCTGATTGATCCTTGAAATGTTCGGCAGGAATAGCGTCGAGAAGATAAAGATTGATCCGGTTGCTGATCTCCCAGGCATCGATGGCATCGTTCATTAAAGCGAATTTAAAGGTTTCAGAAAGTCTTTTATACAATGGCTGTGACCGATGGCAGATCCGGGCTCGCTTGACGGAATTTCCTGCTTCTTATTGATCTGTTTAGCACTCTTTTTACAGGATCATTTCCTGGGCATGGCTTTAAATCAGCCAACGGACAACGAACATTGATAACGCTATAACTGGCAGTTAAATTAATTATCGCATTAAACTACAAAAATTTAAACATTCAAGCTTCTAACCCTGCTAAAAAAATATAACCCCTCTATGGGAGGAGTTATATTATGGTAGTTCTCAGAGCGAATACATTGGCCTACCCGGCCATTAGCGTCTTCCTGAGCAAGCCCGGAGAGGAGCTGTAATGCTTCTTGAAGACCCTGATAAAATTGCTGGGCTTTTCATAACCAAGACGGAATGCGATCTCTTTTACAGAAGTGTTTTGCTGAGCCAGCAGTTGCCTCGCCTGTTCCATTTTCTTCTGGAGATAAAAATGATAAATACTGGTGCCAAACACTTTTTTGAAATTCCGCTTGAGTGTGGATTCACTAAGGGCCAGATCTTTCGCAATTGTTCTGATGGAGGGCAGATCTTTTTCAAGATACACGTTCAGCATTTGCTCCACAGATAACATTTTTGAATGCACCTGGCTTCTTGACTCTTTAAGTTGAATTGATTTTAACATACAGATCCGGTTTATGATTAATGGAAAGAGAGACTTCTACAGGGAGGGATGATGATTGTTTCTCAGATAAAAGGATTTTCCAATAATTGCATATTTCCGGAAGGAACAACGAAGTAATTGCCGATCGCAATTATCTATATTATCGCATATCGTAAATTCCAAAGGGAAGGCTGCAGTTAATTAAGGCTCTATTAAAGTTAAGACTTCTTCTGATTATTCCCAATAAGTGTTATACCTTATAAATGGACTATTTGGGGTACTCTTTAATAAGCGGAAATTATGGCTTGAACAGGAATAGTCGTATCTTAACCAAAGCAACTTACTGGTTATAGCATTATCATTGTTCGATGGCTATCGAACTTCAGCACTGATTACCCGTAGCATTTATTCAGTAAAAATAACAGCTTGATCGCTGAACGATATTGTATTGCCTGGACGGCAACTATATATTGTGAAGAAAGGTCTGTTGCGAAAACAAAAGGGATATCGCGGGTGGGCGATGTCCCTTTTTTGATATCATCATTTCTTTATTCCTGCAGATTCCTTGATGCCGGTGAATAATGATTTCCACGAAAGATGGAAGATAGACCGGTGGGGATCCCTTTGAAAATTTACATGCGCAACACGCGGAGGATCTTTCTTACCGGGATTGGAATTTCTGATCATAATATTGGCGGCGAAGCTTGCCAGCTTTTTCTTCGCCAGTTTCTTTGATTCCTCATCTTTTTTCAGCAGTGAGACCTTCAGGTCATCATACAGCATTTTCACATCGCCGGTCATATTCATGTTATTTCCCTTCAGATCAAATGACAGCTGATTGATCATTCCCTTCTCAATACGTGCAGGCCCCATGGGAACAGATAGGGCATTCACATATGTTGCTGGCATTGCGCCAAGGTCACCAACAATATCAAACCTGCCATTCGGGTTGAACAAATAAAACTTCCAGGTCACCCGCAGCGGCGCTTTATTCAAAAACTTTGTGCTGATATCGATGCTCAGCATATTATTTTCGGTTGCTACATCCTGACGGTTCGTAAGGTTTGTGATCGTTGCATAGGAATTGTGGAATTGCACCTTACCTGCCTGTCTTGAAATAACTGCTCTTTCTTTGTACTCTATAAACGTATTGGCAAGAATGATCTTTTTCACCCGGAAAGGAATGGGAGCTTTTACCATAGATTGATGAGGGAATGATCTGACCGGCCCCCTTATCCCGTTCTTGTAACCAAGGTCACGGTATATTTTAAATGAAGCACTTTCAACTTTTATCGTATCTGCAAAGATCTCTTCTGTAAATAGAGCAGGGAAATCCATCCCAATGATCTTTATCCCTTTTACTGAAAAATCAAACCGGTCATCCTGGCGGGGCAGGCTGTGAATGAATTTATCTTCCGGCAACAACGGATCAACATGAAATCGCCCCACACTGATCTGCCCCGATGCCGAACCAAGCTGCACGCTATCCAATCCAAATGAATAGGGGCGACCTTTTGATCTCCACGTGATATTCCCTGCATTGATATCAATCTGCCGGGAGAATAACAGCCTGGTCGTGTCTTTCCATGCAGTGCTGTCAACAGATACATCAAGCAAGCGTACTGTTGTATTCATCAGCTCCACTTTTGTTTCTCCGGTTCTGATATCTTTTGTAAAGATTTTTGCATTGTTGACCGTTAGTGTATCGATCCTGATCAGATTGAGATTGCCGAGGATCTGCTCATACACTTCCCTGGTTGGCGTGTTGCGCAATGAATCCCTTCCGGAATATGTATAGATGATATTGATCACAGGATCATTGATCTGTAAGTTTTTCCCCACTATTTCTTTATCAATCAATGCCCGGGGAGTTTTCACCCCCGATACAATAATCGAAGGGATCTGAATATTCAGCAGGGCAGGAGGAGCATCATTGTTTTGCCGTAATGAAAGATACCTTGCACTGTCATAACTAATGGTAAAGTTGGTAACGGCGAGATCTCCTGCCACTTCATCCAGGTCCAGCTTATCATATTTCACCATGTACAACCCTTTGCTCTTTTTCCTGATGGTATCTTCCAGTTTGGCACGGATGATCTGTTTGCGATAAAATCCCCAGTAAACAATTGCTGCTGCAATAAGGCCGAGTATTCCAACGATGATGCCGAAGAAAATGACTTTCCCCTTCGGTGTGGATGCTGCTTTTTTTATTTTATGACGAATAGTTCGCATGGGCATGATAAAACAATTTCTATTCCAACAAAAACGGCGGTTAAAAAAATGTGGCACAGTCTTTTAGACTTTTACTCCCTGACATGTGCACGCCTTGCAATTTTGCATCTGTTTTGACTGTTCAATTCTATACCTTAGCATAACTATGCCAACATTCAATGACCGGATCAAACAGGTTTTACTTTTACTGATCATTATTCTCCTCGCGTATCTGGTAGTGATGGAGCTGACAGTTTTTCTTCCCGGGTTGCTCGGAGCGCTGACGCTTTATATTCTCAGCCGGACGAGTTACTTCCAGCTGATCTATCATCGCAAATGGAAAAAAGGTTGGGCCGCCGGCTTGCTTATCATCTATTACCTCTTCCTCCTTGGGCTGCCGATATACCTTGCCATTACATTGATCAGTCCGAAAATAAATGCATTTCTTGCGGATCCCAATGCAACAATTGGCGCTGCCAGGCATTCACTCGATACCGTTCAGCATAAGATCGGGTTTACCATTCTTTCCGAATCAACGCTGACCAATTCCTTAAGCAAGCTGACCGCGTTCATTCCAAGCATTCTCAATAGTACAGCCAACCTGATCAGTAATCTTGCGATCATGCTATTTGTTCTGTATTACATGCTGGTGAACGGACGGGAAATTGAACGCATGCTCAACCGGATCATCCCGCTGAAGCAGGAGAACATCAATATGCTTGCGGCTGAGACAAAGAAGATGGTACGTGCAAACGCATTGGGGATCCCACTGATCTCGATCATCCAGGGGCTTGTTGCCACCCTCGGCTATTTCATTTTCGGAGTAAAGGAATGGGGGCTCTGGGGCTTTCTGACAGGTGCCTTTGCATTCTTCCCCGTTGTCGGCACCATGGTGATCTGGGTGCCATTGATTCTCTATATGTACGCTGTCGGCGACACCTGGAATGCCACCTGGATCACGCTTTACAGCATTATTGTTACCGGCAACGTCGACTATATAGCCCGTATCACGATCATGAAACGCATGGGAGACGTTCACCCCGTTATCACGATCCTCGGCGTGATCGTTGGCCTTGGACTCTTTGGCTTTATCGGTCTCGTATTCGGTCCGCTGCTTATCAGCTATATCATTGTTCTCTTCCAGATCTATATGAACGAATTCGTAAACAAAAATATTCCCCGGATGGAGGAAGAGGTGGGATTGCAGGAAAAGTGACAGGGAAGAGGCGAAGTTTCAGGGGTTTGAGAGGTTGTTGTAACGAAAACGAAGTGGCTGGATTACCATAAAAGCAACTACTGACCGGAAAGAGTTAGCCCGGCCTCCGGTGCCATTGTTGTCCGGTAAAAAGTTGCCCCGATGTAATCTAAGCCCTGGGTAAACCACTTCATCCCGGGCCCCGGATCAATGTCCGGGATAAACTACAGTGTCATCCCGGGCTCCGGGCCAATGTTCGGGATAAACTACAGCGTCATCCCGGGCCCCGGATCAATGTCCGGGATAAACTACAGTGTCATCCCGGGCGTCTGACTTCCAAACTATAACAATCCCAAACGACGCAGACCCGGGACGAGTTTATCCTCCCCAAACGACCCTATGCCGGACCAGCTTTCGTCAGTTAACAAGTTTAAAGATTGTAGATCCGGCATCCCGTAACAGGAAGATGAATTCCTGATCACGGGATGCCGGGTCTTATATACTGTAAGGTCGATAGTTAATAATGAATGGCCCGGCATAGGTCTCCGGGGGAGAACTGTCATCCGTCCCGGGTCTTACAGTTTGGAGGTTGATTGGTCGTTTAAAACCGGCCCGGGATGACAGGGGAGGTTATTCATTTCATCATCGAATTGAATGACTGTTACCCGGGAGCTAAATCCGGGACCGACATTGAATCCGGGGCCCGGGATGACAGGGGGATTATTCATTTCATCATCGAATTGAATGACTGTTACCCGGGAGCTAAATCCGGGACCGACATTGATTCGGGGCCCGGGATGAAGTAGTTTACCCTGGGCTTACAATTACGTCAACCGCTCAAACTGCCGTCGCCCTGATCAGTCCTTCAGCTTCGACAACAACCTCAAAATCTCCAGGTACAGCCATACCAATGTAACAAGCAGGCCAAACGCACTGTACCATTCCATGTATTTTGCGGCACGTACCTCAACACCTTTTTCAATTGTATCAAAGTTCAGCAGCAGGTTGAATGAAGCAAGGCCTACAACGAGGATAGAGAATCCTATACCAATAGGAGTCGCTGCATTTGTGAAAGAGCCGATTGGAGATCCCATTGCAAGATAAGTGATCCATTGTATCAGGTAGAAAACTGCCAGCGCAGCAGTTGCAATTGTGATCACCATACGCAAACGGCTTGTTACACGAATGATCCTGTAACGAAAGATCAGGAACATCACCAGTGCAACGATCAGCGTAAGTGCAACAGCCTGCATAGGCAACCCCGGAGCCGCATAATCATAATACGCACTGATGGCACCCACGAACAAACCTTCCATCAACGCATATACGGGAGCAAGAAACGGTGACCATTCCTTTTTAAACATCATAATAATGGCAAGTATCAATCCGCCAACAACACCTGTGATGATCAAAGGCATCACGTTCTCACCTTTTACCGCCTGATTCCATGAAAATACCGTCGTTACACCCATTGCCAGCAACAGAAACCCAAGCTTATTCATCGTTCCTTTCACTGTCATCGTCTGATCTGCCGCTATACCCTGGAAAATGGTTCCCTCGTACGACTTCTCCTGCAACGTAGGATTACTAGATTTGAATAGTGACATAGTGGTTTATTTTGGGCCAAAATAGCGTTTTTTTCTGAAAGGCTCCGTTAGAGAGTCCGATGAGTAATATCTGATGGAAATGGTCATCTTTTATGTGAAAAATCATCCAAAAAATAAAGCCTTCCACTATCGGAAGGCTTCACATATTAAAGCTGTTTTTCAGCCATTGAACAACTGAAGTAAATTAATAATCAATAATGCCACCTCACAAATGCTTCCATCGCCGCATAGTGCGTCAGTCCGAGGTCAGCATACAGGCGCGCAGTGGCGGCATTGCGCGCTTCGGCACGCTGCCAGAATTCCCGGGAGTCACTGCCCTGGAAAGGCACCATGTCTTTCTGGGATTGATGGATGAAAATGCCAAAGCGTTTCTTAACCACCTGATCCGGGCTCATTGGAATGGCCATTTCAATCTCTTCTATGTTCCATTCCTGCCATGCGCCCTTGTACAACCAGAGCCAGCAACCATTGATCCATTCATCACCATCAGCCTTGATGCGTCTCAGGGCTTCAAGTACCACATTAAAACAAACAAGGTGTGTTCCATGCGGATCAGCGAAATCACCGGCACAATAAACCTGTTGCGGTTTTACTTTGCGGAGCAACCCGATCGTGATCTCAACATCCTTTTCTCCCATCGGATTTTTCTCGATCGTTCCTGTTTCGTAAAAAGGAAGATTCATGAAATGTATATTGTCATCAGGGATCCCAACATAACGGCAGGTTGCTTTTGCCTCGCAGCGGCGGATCAGCCCTTTGATACCACGGATCGTTGCCGTATCAACCTGGTTTGATTTTTTTGTGGCGATAAAGCTGCGCGCTTCTTCCAATATCTGACCGGACGTTTTTGTATCAATACCCACGATCTCTTCAAAACCAACAGCGAAATCAAGAAAGCGGGTAACGAACTCATCCGTTACAGCAATATTACCGGAAGTCTGATAACCTACATGCACATCATGCCCCTGGTCATGCAGACGCTGGAATGTTCCTCCCATGCTGATGATATCATCATCCGGGTGAGGGGAGAAGATGATCACGCGTTTAGGATAAGGTGTAGAGCGTTCCGGATGATTGGGGATCACCGCATCCGGCTTTCCGCCCGGCCACCCGGTAATGGAATCACGCAGCAGATAATATACCTGTAGATTGATCTCGTAGGCATCTCCCTTCTCAACCAGCAGATCACTTAAGCCAAATTCATTATAATCACTATTGGTAAGACTGAGCACAGGCTTCTTCAGCTTGAGTGCCATATTCACTACAGCCTTCTTGATCATCAACGGTGTCCATTCGCAATCACCGGTAAGCCATGGCGACTTATTCCGTGTCAGCTCAGCTGCAGCCGCATCGTCCACAAAAAAAGTAACATCATCATGATTCTGTAACAGCGAAGCGGGTACATGTTCTGTATCATCCTCCTCAACCGCCTGTTTGATCACCGCAGCTTTTGAAGCGCCCCATGCCATGAGAACGACCTTTTTTGCTTTCAGAATGGTGCCTATTCCCATTGTGATAGCCAGTCTTGGAACCTGTGAGATATTTGCAAACTCATACGCATTAGCTATACGTGTTGAGTTATCAAGCGTGATCAATCTTGTTCTTGAATAAATACCGGACCCTGGTTCATTAAAACCAATATGTCCGTTGACGCCAATACCAAGCACCTGCAGATCTATACCACCGGCTGCGTCTATCTTTTTTTCATATTGAAGACAATGGGATTTGATATCCTCTTTCTCAATTTCACCATTGGGGATATGAATGTTCTCCGGAAGAATATCAACGTGATCAAACAGATTTGTCTTCATAAAGCGGTTGTAGCTCTGCAACGCGTCTGTTTCGATCGGATAATACTCATCAAGGTTAAATGAGATCACATTTTTAAAGCTCAGGCCTTCTTCTTTATGCATTCTAACGAGTTCCGCATAAAGTGATTTCGGGGTGGAACCTGTTGCGAGACCAAGTACACAAGGCTGATTCTGTTTTTGTTTTGACCTGATCAGGTCTGCCATTTCCCGGGCTACTGCGATTGAGCCTTTTTTCGGATCGGGAAATACTTTAACTGGGATTTTTTCAAAGCTGTCTGAAAGGTCGATTGCAGCTGCTTTCTTTGCCATAATGGTTGTTTTCCTATCTGTATTGAGTGCACAAAGATATTGAAATGTAACCATTTATTCAGTGCATAAATGATAGTGACAGCAAAGAAATTAACCTGCATAAAAACGCAATACGAGTGTTAGTTTCGGAGAGCGGGCGGGAAAGAAGTTTGAGAAGTTTCAGAGGTTTAATAGGCTTGAAACCTATAAGGACTCTCAACCTGTGAAACTTCTTTCCCGCTCCCTCACAGCAACCACCCCACCAGCATCACCAACGATTTCTTTAACGCCTTTATCGCCTGGCTCATCAGATTACGGGCCACCTGGTAATTGATGCTCATGATATCGCTGATCTCTTCATAACTCAGTTCCTGGTAGATCTTGAGATAGATGATCTCGCGTTGACGGTTGGTGAGTGTTTTCAGTGCATCGATGATGCGTTGCTTTTTTTGCTGGTCTTCCTGTTTTTCGATCATGAAGTTATCATGACTTACTTCAAACAGCATTTCTGCGGGACCGCCTTCATCAATTGATTTCGTCAGAGGTTGACGATGTCTTTTATACAGCTTATACTTTAATGCCTTTAAAAGATAAGCCTGAACGGACTGGACTTCTGTTTTTGATTTGCTTTGCCAGATCTCTGCGAAGAGGTCCTGCACACAATCCTCCAGCAGACTTTTATCAGCACATATCTTACTGCCGTATTTGATAAGCAGCGGATAATATGCTGTAAAAAGCTGACCCAGGGCGTCCTGATCCCCATTCTTCAGCTTTTGCCAAAGTATGATATGAGGGTGCTCACTTCGCAAACGTTACCAGCAGATTTTGTGCAAAATAGGGTTTAATATCAACTTTCATATCGAAAGTTCGCGGCCGGGATCGATGGCCGTTGGCCGAATAACCGTCCCGATATTCGAAGTTATTTCGCATATGGAGAAACGATCGGCCAACAGCCATCGATCCGGTCAGAATATTTTTTCAAAAAAAGACATTACAAAACAAATCCGCCCGGCACCCGGTATTTTTATAACAAAAAAGATATGATCAGGAGTTTTGACCAGGTGGAAGATGTAATCGAAAATGAAGATTTCCAGGCATGGTTTGCCGGGAAACAGGTGGATGGCTGGGAAGAATGGCTGATGGCAAATCCTGCACAGGCGGAACTGGTGGAGGAAGCCGTTGAATTCATGAAAAATATCAGGGTGAATGAAATGCCGGTTCCCCCGGAACTGATCGCGAACGCTCACGCACGGTTAAAACAAAGACTTGAGCGCGATGCACAAACCACCCGGGTGATACCGATCAAACGCAACGCGTTTAAACGCTGGATTGGTGCAGCGGCCGCCATACTCATCATCGCAACAGGTATCTATTTCTACAAATACACGTCACGCGAACCTTCGGTGTCCACTGCATATGGCCAGATCGCCAGTCACGAACTCCCGGATGGCTCTGTAATGATGCTGAATGCAAACAGCAGCGCGAAACTTGGCAAAGACTGGAAAGACTGCGACAGGGAAGTATGGCTGAACGGTGAAGCATTCTTTCATGTTAAAAAAACACCTCAGAAAAACCGGTTTGTCGTTCACACAAATGATCTTGATGTGATCGTGACCGGCACTAAGTTCAACGTATGGACAAGAGACAACAAAACAAGTGTTTTGCTGACAGAAGGAAGCGTAACGATCCACACGCTTGCCGGTGAAGAGATCAAAATGCAGCCCGGAGATTTTGTGCAGATCGATAACAAAACACTTGAAAAGAAAAAGGCCAACGAAGAAAGTATACTGGCCTGGAAAGACAACCGCATACCATTCGATAACACACCTATCAGGGAAGCAGCTAAGATGATCACAGAGCATTACGGAATTAAAGTGACCGTAGATGATTCCTTACCACACACAATGACACTGAGCGGAATGATGCCAAACAACAATCTGGACATATTACTGCGTTCAATAGAAGCAACCAATGAGTACAGGATCACCCGCAAGGACGCGGAAATCCTCATCTCAAAGCCTTAATGCTGGCAAAGCAGTTACGCTAATGGCGCGGATTACGTAATTGCACTTACCAGGAAGGCGATGGGAACTATCGCTAACAAATAAAACTGCAACAATGAGACATTCAAAGCCTTTTTACCGGCTGCTGGGATGTTTGATGAGTGCCCAGCTATTGGTGTGCATGGACGGTTCTGCGCAAAGCAACGGAATCATCTATGCATCCAATAAACAAAATACCCTTCCGGGATACCCGCAACAACAGCCTGCGCAGGAATCTAACGAAAAGAAAACGTTATTCAACGTTCTGAAAGATCTGAATAAAAAGAAAGGAACCTACTTCCTTTTCTCAGAACAAAGTCTTGGCAACAGGATGGTCACCCCGGTAAAAGATGCAAACACATCCGTAGAAAAAATACTGGATGAGATCCTCAGGAATACAGGTTTGAAATACACAAAAGTATCCGACAACACTTTTGTGATCCTGAAAGACAAAGAAAAAGTATCAGAAGAAAAACTGCAGCAGCTCAATCTGAATGCAGAGATCTCTTCCGCCACAGGCATTTCAAAATTTGATCCCATTACAGGACGGATCACTGATGATAAAGGAAACCCGCTCTCCGGCGTAAGCATCTCCCTGAAAGGAACAAACAAGGGAACCACTACCAATGCAAATGGCGACTTCAGCATCGATGCCAAAAAAGGTGATATCCTGATCATTTCCTATGTTGGGTTTGCCGAGCAGGCTATCACTCTGGGAAACAATAATACCCTCAGCATTGCAATGAGCCCGGGCGCTACACAAATGACCGAAGTGGTGGTTACGGCACTCGGTATCAAAAAAGAAAGAAAAGCACTTGGCTATTCCGTTACCGAAGTAAAAGGAAGTGAGCTGACACAGGCGAGAGAAACCAATGTGGCTAATTCATTGGTTGGAAAAGTAGCGGGAGTGAATGTAAGTTCCGTATCGGGAGGACCGGGTTCGTCCACCAGTGTTGTGATCCGTGGAGTGTCAGGCTTTAAAAATATCCAGCCACTTTATGTTGTAAACGGCGTTCCGATGTCGAATGCTCTGTCTGACGGAAACGATCAGGCGAATTCCGGCAGCCAGTGGTATAACTCTTCAGACTATGGTGATGGTATCCAGAACATCAATCCTGATGATATCGAAACGATCTCCGTGCTCAAAGGAGCTGCCGCTTCGGCGCTCTATGGCTCAAGAGCAAAAGCAGGCGTAATTCTTATCACTACCAAAAACGGTAGCGGTGCAGGTACACTTGAATTCAATTCCAATACAACAATAGACCAGGTGATCGATGTTACCGACTGGCAATATCAATACGGCAATGGCGCCAATGGCATAAAACCTACCACTGCATTGGCCGCATTCGATGCTGGCAACTCAAGCTGGGGTGCAAAACTGGATGGCAGTGATGTGATCCAGTTTGACGGTGTTTCCCGTCCTTACAGCGCTCAGAAAGGAAATCTCGGCCGCTTTTACCGCAATGGGACTACGCTTACCAACACGGTGTCATTCGGAAAAGCATTCGACGGTGGCTCCATCCGTTTCTCCGCAAGCAATCTGCATAACACAGCCGCTGTTCCCAACTCAGGTCTCAACAGGAATACATTTAACCTGTCCACCGTATTCAATGTAACAAAGAACCTGACAGTGGATGTGAAAGCCAACTACATCATGGATAAAGCCAGGAACAGACCAATACTTGGCGATGGCGCGGGTAATGCAAACTTCCAGGCAATGTTCCTTCCCACAAGCCTGAACATCACCACACTTTCACCTGCAACAAAACCCAACGGTGACGAATTGCTGTTCACAAATAACAACTATGCAACGAATCCTTACTTTGCCGCGTACAATTTCGTCAACAATACATCACGTAACCGCCTGATCGGAACTGCAAGCGCCCGGTATACGTTCAACAACGGACTATTTATACAGGCAAGAGCAGGACGTGATTTTTACTACGACCGTTACACGGGTGTAGTACCGAACGGCGCTGGTTATTATGCACAGGCAAACCGCAATATCACCGAGCTGTATGCAAGAGTTTCAGAATTGAATACGGACGTACTTGCAGGAAAAACATTCAAAGCAGGCAACGATCTCAGCATTACAGTAAATGCAGGAGCAAACCTCATGAAATTCAGAAATGAAAATACCACTGAAGGAGGAACGACATTCGCCGTGCCTTATGTTTACACCATCCTCAATGCGAAGAACAAGACGATAGACTATAAGGATAAAAGAAGTGAAGTGCATTCCGTATACGGAACCATCGACCTTGATTATAAAGGATTTCTGTTCCTGAATGCATCCGGAAGAAATGACTGGTTCTCCACACTTGCGCCGTCCAGTGATCTTGATGTGTTCTATCCTTCAGTCAATGCGTCTTTTGTATTCTCTCAATTCGTCAAACCTTCATGGCTGAACTATGGAAAGATCCGTGCAGGTTGGGCCAACGTAGGTGCAGGAACTGAGCCTTATCTGACATTGCTGAACTACAACCTTATGGGCAGCCAGTTGAATGGACTCCCTCTTGGAACTATCAGCAATACCTCCATTCCTAACAAAAACCTGAAACCGTCACAGGCAAGTGAGATTGAAATAGGAGCGGAATTGACCATGCTGAATAACAGACTTTCCCTGGACGTTGCATGGTACAACAAGAAATCAAAAGATGAGATCATCGAAGCTCCGGCATCACTTACTTCAGGTTATAACGCTGTTGTATTGAATATCGGCGAGTTGAAGAATACGGGCGTTGAATTATTGCTGACAGGAAAGATCCTTCCCAAATCTTCGCCGCTGTCATGGACAAGCTCATTTAATGGTTCAATTAACAACAACAAAGTTATCAGCCTTAGTGAAGGCCAGGCTTATCTGCCTGTAGGTACTTCCCGTACCGGCGTAGGTTTTATCCGTCAGATCGTTGGGTTGCCCGCATACCAGGTAATGGCTTTCGATTATCAGTATGACGCAGCTGGAAAGGTCGTACTTGGTCCGGACGGTGTTCCGGCACAAGGAGAACTCAAACCATGGGGCACTGCTTTCCAAAAATACACTGCCGGCTGGAACAACGAATTCTCCTGGAAAAACTTCAACCTGGGCTTCCTCATAGATGGCAAGTTTGGCGGTAAGATCTTCTCAGCGACAGACTACTATGGTTACTACTTTGGTTTGCATAAAAACACATTGGATGGCCGCGACAAGAACTTCAATCCTGATCCAAACGGTCAGGCAACCAATGCACAGGCATACTATACACAACTTGCGGTGAATGCATCAAGGTTATTTGTATACGATGCAAGCTTTATCAAGTTCCGTCAGTTCACACTGGGTTATACAATGCCCGCAAAATGGTTCAACAACAAGATCAAGGGTGCAAACATCAGCCTCGTAGGCCGTAACCTGTTCATCCTGATGAAGAAGACAGACAATATCGATCCAGAGTCAAGCTATTCAGGATATACACAGGGCCTCGAACTCGGCGGCGTGCCACCAGTAAGAAGTTATGGTGTAAATCTGAATATAAAATTCTAAGGACTTAATGATTTTTGTGCTGCAATGCAGCTCAACCAATAAAAATTATACGGATGAAAAACAAATTTGTAAAACTGCTAGGTTTGTTTTCCGCCACAACGATTTTGTATACGAGTTGTACAAAAGACTTTGACGAGACAAATACAGACCCAACTGCTTATAGTCCATCCAACTTCGATCCTAATTACCTGCTTACATCAGCCCAACTGGGCTATACGGGTAGCTTCGATTTCAGTTACGAGACCTGGAGGGCAAACCTCATTTATGCATCTACCATGATGCAGCAACTGTCAACCGTTGTTGGTTACTGGGCCGGCGATAAATACCTGCTCAACGCAGACTATACCGCCGCATACTGGGAGAAAGCTTATCCGGACCAGGCAAAGTATGCTGCCGATCTTGTAGAACTAACAAGAGACAAGGAGAATTATAAAAACCTTCATCAGATAGGCCGTATCGTAAAGGCTATGATCCTGCAGCGGATCTCTGACCTGTACGGAGACATCCCTTACGTGAACGCAGGCCTTGGTTATTACAGTGGCGTATATTTCCCTGTATACGATAACCAACAGGAAATTTATAACGACATCATCAAAGAATATGAAGAAGCAGCTATTGCGCTCGATCCTTCGGCAGATAAACCGGCAGGCGACGCATTCTATGGTGATGCCCCTGATCAGATCGAAAAATGGAGAAAGCTGGCTTATTCATTATTGCTGCGCGCAGGTGTACGATTATCAAAAGTAGATGCGGCAAAGGCACAGACTGTGATCGCAAAAACCATTGGTAAAACAATGCAAAGCAACGATGATAATGCTTTCCTCATTCATGATGAAACAGGCGGCCGCCCAACAGTTAACCGCAATTTCCAGGTATTACAGGGACAACCGGAAGCGGATTATGTGAAATGGTCTCAAAAGCTGATCGATTTCATGAAGACAAATAACGACCCAAGACTGGGTGTAATTGCGGAAGTAAACGGTGGAGACCGCACTCCGGCCAACCAGAAAGGCATGCCCAATGGCTACGATCTGAGCGGCGTTGCAGGCCGCGATATTTCTTCTGCCCCCGGCTACACAACAATGGCAGCATACTCAAAACCGAGCACACTGCTGAACAAACTGAAAGCGCCAACATTCATCTTTACCTATGGCGAATCAGAATTGCTGCTGGCTGACGCGGCTGCAAGATTCCCCGGTATCAGCGGAATTGGCGCACCGGCAACATACTACAACAACGGGGTAAAAGCGTCCATCACTTACATGGCGCCTTACGACGCTGCCGCTGCGATCTCAACAACCGCAGCTGATGATTACCTTACCGCGCATCCCTACAACGCCGGAACAGGTCTTGAAATGATCAACACCCAGTACTATGCGCTCACTGCCACAATGTTTGATTTCTATGAAGGATGGAGCAACTGGAGAAGAACGGGATTTCCACAACTGACACCGGTTGTTTACCCCGGTAACGTAACGAACGGAACCATTCCGCGCCGTTTCCCTTACCCGCTTTCAGAAGCAAATAATAACCCGGTGAATTATAAGAATGCACACGATGCCGTGCCGGGTGGAGATCTGCTGATCGGGCGTGTCTGGTGGGATAAACAATAACGCGGACGGCGCGGATCATATTCGCGAAAGTCACACAAGGGTTTGAATAATAAATAGCAGTTAGCAGAAAGAAGCCATGCGTTCATCGCGTGGCTTCTTCATTTCAGGGAACGCGGGTGTTATCCAAATGAACGCAGATGCCCGCGAATAAGGTCTGTTGAAAGAGGCGAAACTGGCAATGGAGGGTCAGAACAGTGCTAATACCATCAGACTGAGGCACTTTGCTGATATCCGGAGAATGGGAGGGGGCAAGGTTTTCCTTTCCGGGCAACACTTAAAAATGCGCGTGAACCATCTTCTTATCTTGGACAAACCTTCATCAAACACTCATGCCCGCCTCCCGGCACCCCTCTTTGCTTTGATCTTATCTATTACCGCTTCTACCTCCGTTGAACGATCTGCAACGGAGCTTCATGCCGTTTTGCAGCTTCAATAAACTTTCCCGTTGCGGAAAACATCGCCGTTTTTCTTTGTAAATTACAGGAAAGCAAAAAAATGGCAATCATCCGCAAACCGCTGCTGGAGCTCCACGGCCGCCGTTTCGGGCACGTGGTATTCTACCGCCTGCCCTGCGGATTGATCTGCCGCACCCTAAACCCCCACACACGCAAACGCATTCTGAAAGATCCGCGGTTTGCCGCGTTCAGGACATGCTCAAAGCGCATGGCAAAAGCTTCAAAGATCGGTTCGGCAGTATACAAGGCACTCCCCGAAGACTTCCGGCAGTTCTGGATGTACCGCGCTTTTGTTGGAGAGGCGATGAAGATGCTGAAAGACAAGGAAATGACAGGAGAGCAGGTGCTTGAAAGCCTGTTCAAAACCTATGTGGAAGTCTGGTATCTCAAAGCGGAAATAAAGACGGATGAGAACAACGGGCCTGAGAAGATCACTGGTTCAGCGAAAGGCAACAGGCCCGTGGAGCTTAACATCCGCTGGAAAGAATATAATGAGCCTGTCCGGTTAAGCAAAGCTGAAGTAACCGCCAATTTTAATACAGCCGGTAAGCCGGTTGAATATTTCCTATCCTCTGGTGGGGGAATGGGGCCTCCGGACCCCGGCTGAAAAAACCGCTCAGTCCGGCAGCTATGTATTCCCTTACCGGACGCTCTTCTGTTTTTCCGGAAAGACGAGATAAACTACCTGTCTTCCCAGGCCCCTGATCAACGTCCTAAGTAAACTCTCCGGGCATCGATCGGGAGCCCGCGATGACAATCCCTATTCACTCGAATTTCAACACAAAAACAATTTTCTATCTCCCCGACACTATTCGCGTTCATTCGTGCCCATTCGCGTCTCAGTTTATCTCCAGCTCATCCACAAACAACCATGCCCGATGATCCGCTCCCGGCAAACCTGTAGGAATCATCCCCTTATTCTTCACCCATACACGAACAAAACGCGCTTTAACAGGCGAATTGAATTTCAGATTTAATGTTTTCTCAGTTGTTATTTCCGATGTTGTCCCTGCGGGCTGAAATTGTTTTCCATCCGCTGATGTAAACACTTCCATTTCTGAAGGATAATAGATCCAGCTGCCTCTTTGTTCCAGTGTATGCGCAACAACTTCGCCGATACTGATGATCTTTCCAAGATCGATCGTAGCGTCACAATCTGTTCCCTCAAAACCCAGGAATTCACGGGACCGCGCCATGCCGCGGTCATTCTGCACACCATTTACAAGCGTAAAAGCGCCATCGCTGGTATACTTGCTCGCGGGTTGCGTGGCAAGCGTGATCTTTTTACCGGTGGCAAGATTGAACCGGAAATCCTGTGTGATCACCGTACCGCCGGCTCCTTTCAGTGAAGGACTCCAGCCTGCAACAGATGTAGATGATGTGACGGGTACCGGCCTGCTATAAACCAACCCTGTATTGCCACCCATCTGTATCCGCACATTCGGACCGTACTTCTGATAACGGATCACTGCACCCGGCTCCTTCGACTCAAGTTTCCATAGAAGACCGTTGTAACCCGGAGCAGGAGTGACGGACGACTTCAGATCAAAGAACGCCCGGCTGTAATTCGCATCCCACAACCGGTATCGTTCAAACTGTTTCATCAGGCGTTTTTCAAAATCAGCCCATGTTTTATTCGCCGGCTGTGTCCATAATACTTCGCTTAGAGCTGTCATTCTTGGAAAGATCATGTATTCAACCTTACCCGGATTTTTCACGTATTCAGACCAGAGGTTCGCCTGCGCTCCGAATACATATTTCGCCTCTGCAGAGTCGAGGGCAGGAGGGATGGGGTTATAGCCATATACTTTTTCAAGGTTGATATAACCGCCGATCGTTACAGAATCTTCATTGGTTGTTTGCGAATAGTCAAAATATACATAATCAGTTGGCGTCATTACCACTTCATGATGCTGCTTCGCGGCTTCTATGCCACCCGCTTCACCACGCCAGCTCATTACGGCTGCATTTGGCGCCAGGCCACCTTCCAGTATTTCATCCCATCCGATCAGCTTGCGGTCTTTACTGTTCAGATATTTTTCCATCCGCTGGATAAAATAACTCTGCAACTCATGTTCATCCTTCAATCCATTTTCCTTCATACGCTGCTGACAAAGCGGACATCTTTTCCAGTTTGCTTTCGGACATTCATCTCCACCCACATGCACCATTCTGGAGGGGAACAATGGCAGTACTTCATCCAGTACATCTTTCAAAAAGTTGAACGTATTTTCTTTCCCCGCACAGAACACATCATCAAATACACCCCAGGTTTGCTGCACCTGTTTGCCTGTAGTATCGCCGGCCCATGCACAGTCTTTCGGATAGAACTTTTTTGTTGGTTCATCAGGAAAACAGCTCAGCTCCGGGTAGGCGGCTATCGCTGCCGATGCGTGCCCTGGCATTTCTATCTCCGGCACAACGGTGATATGCCTTGCAGCAGCATAAGCCACCACTTCCTTCACCTCGTCCTGCGTATAGAACCCTCCATAATGCAACCCGTCATTTCCTGTTCCCGGATAGCGCCCGATGATCGTTCCATTCCTCCATCCGCCAATAGCGGCCAGCTTTGGATACTTTTTGATCTCAATACGCCATCCCTGGTCATCCGTCAGATGCCAGTGGAAATAATTCATCTTGTGTAAAGCGATATAATCAATATACTTTTTTACAAAAGAAAGAGGGAAGAAGTTTCGGCACACGTCCAGATGCATTCCCCTGTACGCAAATCTTGGCGCATCCTGTACGGATACGGCGGGAATTTTTAACATTGCAGCTTTTGTAACGGGAAGCAACTGCAGCAGGGTTTGCATGCCATAAAACGTTCCGGCGTATGTATCACCACTCACTTCAATACCTGATGCGGTTGAATTGAAAGAATAACCGTCTTTATCAGGAGCTTTAATAAATTTCTTTGTGTAAAAACGGATCGAGTTGTTCGCCGGCGTTTTACTTACCGCCAGTTTAAATCCATACAACTGTTCCAGATAACTGTTCAGGAAATCTGCTGCCGGAAGATCACCATCATCCTGCAATACAATTTGTGTGGTTCTGGAAAGATTGAAAAAGCCCGTCCCTTTCTTTAATGAAGCGGGCTTCGGTATGATCGATATTTCCTGCGCCCGCATCATCGCAGGCAACAGCAACAATAAACTCAGGTAAATGAATGATCTCATAATGTTCTTTTATTGAATAGTGCCTTTTTACGCGTTAGTGTAATACCGGAAGGACGATATTACTGCTGTTCTTACTGTCATGATAAACACGGATCGTTGCCTTCTGAAAATCCTTTTCATCCATGCCGGGGATATAACCAAACTTTTGCGGGTTTCTGTCGACCAACGGGAACCAGCTGCTTTGCACCTGCACCATAATACGATGCCCCTTTTTGAACGTATGCGCCACTTCATTCAGTTTAAAAGATACTTTCTCGATCTTATCTTTTGCAAACGGTTCCGGTTTGGAAAAACTGTTACGGAACTTGCCACGGAACACTTCCGCTCTTACCATTTGCTGATAACCTCCCATTGGGGTAGGGCGTTGCTGCGGCGCATCAGGCGCTGCGGGAATGGTTTCACTATCGCCCCAAACATCGATCAGCTTAACGACGAAGTCTGCATCAGAACCCGTCATGGATACCAAGAGATTGGCAACCACCTCGCCGGTTAATGTAAGATCCTGAGCCAATGAATCTGTTTCAAAACTGATCACATCCGGACGTTGCGAAGCGAAGCGCTGATCTTCCACCAGGTATTCATTATTCCTGCGGGAACTGATCACGCTGGTATAAGGAACAGGCTTGTTCGGGTCGCTCACGTAATCAGTAAAACTGTTACCTCCCGATGGCTTTGCGGTAGACAGTCTGCCTTCCGTCTGAAAATAGTAAGAGGTAGCCTGGCTGTTTGCCGGCGGCCATACATCATATGTTTTCCATTTGTTGGAACCTGTTTCAAACAGGGTGACTTCCGCCTGGTTAAAACTTCCCTGATCCTTCAGGTAGAAACCGAAGAATTTTGTTTCGATCTCATCCTGGTAATATCTGTTAAGATCGCTGCCAAAATGATACTGTCCATAGCTTGTCCATGATTGAGCAGCCCACCCGCCATGCGTCCATGGCCCCATTACCAGCCGAGTATTGTTGCCGGGTGACTGTTTCTCTATTGCCGCATAAGTCTTCAACGCACCATACATATCCTCCGCATCAAACCAACCGCCAACAACAAGCACAGCAGGCTTGATGTTTTTCAGATGCGTACGGATATTGCGTGATTGCCAGAACTCATCATATGTATCATGTTTGATCACCTGACGCCAAACACTATTACTGTCATAAAAATACTTTTCGGTATTGGCATTCTTCAGCGGGCCAAGCTTCAGAAAGAACTTATACGCATCTGTATAACGCGCTCTGAAAAATGGTGTGTAGCCTTCCCCGTTCGCTGCTTTCGGGCCGTCAAATCCGCTATAGAATCCAAAGTTATCCATCAGAAAAAACGCACCGTTGTGATTGCAGTCATCTCCCAGAAATTCATCCGACATCGGCGCCTGTGGCGATACCGCTTTCAATGCTGGATGCGCATCCGGCAACGCCGCAGAAGAATAAAAACCGGGGAATGAAATACCATAGATACCTACCCGGCCATTGCTGTTGGTATTTTTCAATAACCATTCGATCGAATCAAATGTATCGCTTGATTCATCCACATCCTGCGTTGATTTTTTATTATCAATAGCAGGCGTCATCTCCCTGAACTTTCCTTCGCTTTTATACCGGCCGCGCGCATCCTGGTATACAAAAATGTATTTGTCTTTCATCAGGCTCGAATTTGGTCCAAGCCTTGAGCGGTAATTATTCTCTCCATAAGGGGAACACGAATAGGGTGTGCGCTGCATCAGTACCGGATACTTCGTTGCGCTGTCCTTCGGTGCATAAACAGCTGTATACAGTTTGATGCCATCACGCATGGTGATATAGTATTCCTTCTTCACAAAATTTTCCTTTACCCAACCGGCATCAGGACCTGGATTTTGGGCCGATGCAATGGCCGGAAACAAAATACACAGGTAAAACGCGATTCTTTTCATAAATGATTTTATAACTATTTATTTGAAATCTGATTGGCCAACAGTTCATGTCAAACTGCAAAGCCCGGCCAACAGCCATCGGTCATCGAGCCGTCTCGTACTTATTGCAATACAGGCAACGTAATGCTGCTGCTATTTGTATTATCATGATAAATGCTGATAGTAGCCGCTTTGAAATCTTCCGGTTTTGCTTTATAAATATCCATGAACACCTGCGGATTACGATCCGCCAATGGGAACCAGCTGCTTTGGATCTGTATCATCAAACGATGGCCTTTCCCGAATGTATGCGCCACATCCGGTAAAGCAAATTTTACTGTTTCCACTTTGCCCGGCTTAAATGGTACCGGTGTTTCAAAGCTGTTGCGGAATTTACCACGCATGATCTCACCGCGAACAAGCATCTGGTATGCGTTCATCGGATATGGGCCTCCGGCTGTGCGCCCTGTTTGCGGCACAGTACCGGGATAAACAAAATTATCAGGAAATACATCAATGATCTTTACTACATAATCAGCATCTGTTCCGGTGATGCTTGTTTTGAGGTTGGCAATGACGGCACCAGCTAAAGTCAGATCATTTTCCAGCACTTCGGTTTGAAAGGTAAGAACGTCGGTACGTCTTGAAGCAAACCGCTGATCGTCCGTCATGTATTCACGTGTGCGGCTGAAATGCACATCCTCGGTATATGGCACCGGATGCGCCGGATCGCTGATATAGGAATAAGGTGTTGCTTTGGCTGCTGGCTTTTCCCAGGAAAGCGTGTTGTTATCGCTTATATAGATCTCTTTATCAACTGATCCTGCAGGAGGCCATTTATCAAATTTCTTCCAGTTGTTCTCGCCGGAGAAGAAGATGCTGGCTTCAGGCAATGCGGGATCTGTGCCTTTTCCTTTGAGATAGAAATTGAAGAACGGGATCTCGATATTATTCTGATACCAGAGAGCAGTATTGCTGCCGAATTTCACATTACCCAGAAAACTTCCGTCACGGCTGGCCCATTGACCATGATACCAGGGCCCCATTACGATCTTGTTGTTGGTAGATGGACTTTGCTTTTCGATCGCTTTATATAAATTCCATGCGCCATAACAATCTTCCGCATCAAACAGACCTCCTACAACAAGTGTCGCCGGTTTGATATCATACATCGCATTACGGGCGTTGCGCGCCTGCCACCAGGCGTCATAGTTGGGATGAGCATACATCTCCTTCCAGAATTTGATACTGTCGCCCATATAGTTTTCCAGTTTAACCAATGAGCCTGCTTCAAGGTAGAATTTGTATGCATCACGTACAGGAAAATCAAATCCTTTGGGCCCGACCGTCGTTGGTTTCGGGCGAGGTTTTCCAAATCCAGTGTAGAAACCAAAGCCATCCATCTGGAAAAAAGCGCCGTTATGATGAAAATCGTCACCCATGAACCAATCTGTAACCGGCGCCTGCGGAGAAACGGCTTTCAATGCAGGATGCGCGGAAGCCGCGGCCATGGTGGAGTAAAAACCAGGATAGGAAATGCCGAATACGCCAACATTGCCATTGTTACCGGGAACGTTTTTCACCAGCCAGTCGATCGCATCGTACGTATCGCTTGCTTCATCAATATCGGTGTTTGATTTTTTGTCTTTGATAAAAGGACGCACATCCACAAACTCACCTTCACTCATCCAGCGGCCACGCACATCCTGTCTTACAATAATGTACCCTTCACGCAGATAATAGCGCAAATGCTGCAGCCAGAGATTGGACGGATACAATGTATCGCCGTAAGGCGCACAGGAATACGGCGTTCGCGTCATCAGGATCGGATGCTTTTCCGCATTGTCCTTCGGCGCATAGATCGCCGTGAATAACTTCACGCCGTCACGCATAGAGATATACACTTCTTTTTTGATGTAGTTGTCCCTGGTCCATGCAGAATCCTGCTCATGCTGAGCAAACGCTGCAAAGGGGAACAGGATCACCAGAAAGTAAAACAGGGATCTTCTCATGTTATGTGTAGTTTTGAAGCGCTAAATTTACCCAATCTGTTTTGCCAAAACCAATAAAATTTATGAACAATAATCAGGAGGTGATCGAACGGTTTTATACAGCATTTCAACAGCTGGACTATAAAACAATGCAGGACTGCTACAGCGATGATATCGTCTTCAGTGATCCCGTATTCGGCCTGTTGAGAGGAGAGGAGGCAAAAGCGATGTGGGAAATGTTATGTAAAAATGCCAAAGACTTCCGCCTGAGCTTCGGCGATATTGAATTACTCGACGAAGAATACGCCACCTGCCGCTGGACGGCAAACTATACATTCACCAGGACCGGCCGCCATGTGGAAAACAAGATCAAAGCCTACATGAAACTGGCGGATGGAAAGATCATCGAACACAGCGACGCCTTCAGGTTGAGCACCTGGCTGGCACAGGCTTTCGGCTTTAAGGGCGTACTCTTCGGCTGGACGGGATTTATGAAGAGGGCGGTGCAGAAAAACGCAAGGAAGAACCTCGACTCATTTATGAGCGGCAAAGCCTCATAAATTGATTGGCGTAAGCTCCCGCAGATCACGCAGATTTATCATGCGTACCAATCGAATTATCTTAAACATCGTACCGGTTTAATTAGGAAGCGCAGATCACGCAGATTTTCCTGTTGCCGGGAATTGATCTGCGTTATCTGCGCTTAGCTGTATCAAGAGTGCGCATCAATCAATCGACTTCTCTTTAATCCTGAAGATAGATCTGCGTAATCTGCGGGAACCTAAGCCCTGCAAAACAAATTAATCTTCGAGCACACCAAACTTCCCCGTACTAACGTCCCTGTACGCCTGCTCCAACTCCTGATGCGTATTCATCAGAAATGGACCATACTGCGCAATGGGTTCATCAATTGCTTCACCGGAAAGCACGAGCAGGATGGCGTCTTCGGATGCATTGATACTGATCATTTCCCCGTCATTTTTGAACAATACAAAATGATCCGTTGGAATAGCTGTGTCATTGATCGCCGCGCTTCCTTCCACTACAAGGATCGCTGTATTATAAAAAGAAGGAAAATCCATTTCAATCTGAGCGCCTTTTTTCAACCGGGCATTATACACATGCATTGGCGTGAAAGTAGAGGCAGCACCCCGAACGCCATTGAACTCTCCTGCGATAACTTCCACTTCACCTTTATCATCGGGAAGTTGATACCGTCCCAACATCGCGCTGGTGACCTCCTGGTATTTGGGCTGACTCATCTTGTACTTCGCGGGCAGGTTCACCCAAAGCTGAACCATCTGGAACAAACCGCCTTTCCTGCTGAATTCCTGCTCATGGTACTCTTTGTGCAAAAGTCCGGACGCAGCCGTCATCCATTGCACATCACCTTCACCAATTACTCCGCTGTTGCCCGCACTGTCGTGATGGGCAACCTTGCCATAGTAGGCGATCGTAACCGTTTCAAAACCGCGATGCGGGTGAACGCCAACACCACGCGGTTCGTTCCTTGGACTGAATTCGATCTTCGCATTATAATCCAGCAGGAAAAATGGGCTCATCCTTTTTTTCCCGATCACATTGTTCGGAAAAAAATTGTGGACCCTGAACCCGTCGCCAACCATATGGGCTGGGGGTGGAGGGATCACCACTTCGATACTTCGTATCGTTTTTGACATAAAGACTCCTTGTTTTAACGTTGAATGAGTTCATTCATAAGCAGAGTCCGTTGGTATGGATCAGACAGAGATCCGTTCCGGCAACAGCTTTTCAGAAAGCCAAATTAATTCAGACATGAAGTTGTGAACATTGTTCGCAAAACTTTCATCCGCCAGCGTTCCGTCCACATTGAATTTCTTCTCTACAAACGGCACGATCAGCATATAAGGTGAAGCCACCCCGAACAATGCCGGGATCAGCAATAACAATTGCTGCGAGGCTCTCAAACCACCGTAAGCACCCGGCGAAGCTGTAACGACCCCAAACGGTTTATGATGTTGCTTCGGATAGTGGTCCAGCAGATTCTTCATCACCGGCGAATAGCTGCCGTTATACTCTGGCGTCAAAAGGATAAATCCATCGGCACCAAACATGCGTTCACTCAGCACCCTGAACTCGTCAGGAGTCTTATCCACGCTCACAAAAACCGTCTGCACCGGCGGAAGACTCCAGTCTTTCATATCAATAATGCCGGCCTCATGCGGCGTATTCGACTCTATCCAGCGCTGCAGATGCAGGGCAACCCTGCGGGTGATACTATTCGGACGGGGACTTCCCGATATGATCTCTATTCTCATCTTTCAGAATTACGAATGCAAAGATAACAATTAATGTTTAAACATTAAGTTAAGGAGCAGCCCTGCTTTACGACCAAACTTTTTGTTGTGATTATTACAGGATGCCCCTGAAAGCCCTAATTTCGGCAGCTTAAAGATATACAATGATCAACCGCAGAAAGTTTATATTCTCCTCAGTCTTTAGTTCCGCCGCTGTTTTTGCCGGCAAGCTCGCCTCCGGTCAATCGATCCGCCCTGTCAAAGACAATCCCGTTGTGATCTCCACCTGGGATGCGGGCCTCTCTGCCAACCGTGCCGCCTGGGAAGTGCTTGGCACCGGTGGCCGCGCACTGGATGCGGTAGAAAAAGGAGTGATGGACACTGAATCAGCCCAGAGCTGTTGCGTGGGATTGGGCGCCAATCCTGACCGTGATGGATTCGTTACGCTCGACGCAAGCATTATGGATGAGTTTGCCAATTGCGGCAGTGTGGCCTTCCTGGAGCGCATCAAGCACCCGATCTCTGTTGCCCGCCGTGTAATGGAAAAGACCCCGCATGTGATGCTGGTTGGCGCCGGTGCACAACAGTTCGCTGTCGCGGAAGGATTTCCACTGGAAGAACAAAAACTTTCAGATGATGCGCAGAAAGCCTATACAGAATGGCTGAAACGATCAGAATATAAACCTGTGATCAATATTGAGAATAAAGGTCATGGTCCGTTCGCTCCGGAGAAATTGGAAAATGGTGAATGGAATCATGATACGATCGGTATGGTGGCGATGGATGCAAACGGCAACCTCAGCGGCAGCTGCACTACCAGTGGAATGGGTTTTAAAATGCGTGGGCGTGTCGGCGACTCGCCGATCATTGGTGCCGGTTTGTTTGTGGATAATGAAGCCGGTGCCTGCACAGCAACCGGTCAGGGGGAAGATGTGATCCGCGTAGCGGGTTCTCACACAGTGGTGGAATTGATGCGCCAGGGGCTTTCACCCGAAGCAGCCTGCAAGAGTGTGATCAACCGGATCATCAGGATCAAGGGCAGCAAAGCAAAAGATATCCAGGTTGCCTTTCTCGCATTAAATAAGAAAGGACAGGCCGGCGCATTCGCGATCCAGAAAGGATTCAGCTATGCGATCAGGACGAACGCAGGTGAGAAGCTGATTGCCGCAAAGAGCTACTTTGTCTGACCTGTTGAGCGATGCCAGAAATCGGGCATCTCTTTCCAGGGCGACACTGATACATATCTGCAGACTACATGTGCTTTTTTACCTTTTACATTTGATTTTTAAATTTGCCGTAAATGAGTTACCTCATAGAAATTGCCACATCTGATTTTGTTACAACCCGCTCTGCCGTCCAGGGTGGTGCGGACCGTATTGAGCTTTGTGCAAACCTTGCAGAAGGCGGAACCACAGCATCTGCCGGAATGATCCGGCAATGCAGGGAGTCGTTCGATGTTTTGTTGTACCCGATCATCCGCCCGCGCGGTGGTGATTTTCTTTATTCAGAGGAAGAGTTTCAGATCATGCTGCATGATGTAAAGCTTTCCCGCGAGCTTGGCTGCGATGGAGTAGTGATCGGCATGCTGCATGCCGACGGCCGTATTGATCTTCCGCGTACAGCCAAGCTGGTTGAGGCTGCTTATCCTCTCGGTGTCACTTTTCACCGTGCATTTGACCGTTGCCTCGATCCGTTTGCGGCATTGGAAGAGTTGATTGAAGTTGGCTGCGAACGCATTCTTACCTCAGGCCAGAAACCTGCTGCGCCAGATGGCGTAGAGCTGATCGCGCAATTGAATAAAGTGGCAGATCACCGCATTACCATCATGCCCGGCAGCGGCGTTCGTGTCGACAACGTTCGTCAGCTGGCAGACCAGACGGGTTGTACCGAACTGCATTCTTCTTTGCGCCGGAAAACAAAAAGTCAGATGGATTTCATTCACCCGGGATTTGCTTCTTCGGAAGAAAGCTATATGAACAACGCGATCGATGCCGAAGAAGTAGCTCAATTAAAAAAAGCACTGACCGGTCAGTAAACTCTTTATCAGATCAGGTTATTATCGTTCTAAACCTTTTCGCATGCGCACCATCCTGTTACTCTTCGCATCAAACATCTTCATGACGTTTGCGTGGTATTATCACCTGAAGCATGAAGGCTGGCCTTTATGGAAAGCCATTGTGATCAGCTGGCTGATCGCCTTTATTGAATATTGTCTTGCCGTACCGGCAAACCGCCTTGGTCATTCGGCAGGCTTCAATCTTTTTCAGCTTAAGATCATACAGGAAGTGATCACACTGATGGTATTCGCGGTTTTTGCAGTCATCGTAATGAAAGAAGCATTTCACTGGCGCTATCTTGTAAGCTTTGCATTCCTGCTCGGAGCGGTGTATTTTATGTTTACAAAGAGGTTTGGGTGAGGGGGGGCCGCGGCCGTTGATGATGGCGGTGATAACTTTACTTAAAAGAATAGCATTGACTCAATCTGTTCTTGATTTTTCATACGCGATATTACTTTATAAAATTAAGCAGCCGTCGGCGGTTGGCGGTCCCGTGATCAGCCTTCTCCTTCCCCCAACTTCCCAAATATTCCCTTAATCTCCCTTCCTGCCTTCTTTTCCCGCAACCTGTTTTGTAAGTTTGTCGTCTATCTTTACAATATGAAAAAAATCTCTGTCCTGATGACCATCCTCTTGTGTAGCATATTTGCTTTTGCGCAGGAGGCCCCCGAAGGTCTGTTCCTCAATTCAAAAGCGCCGGACTTTAAAGGTAAGGACCAGAACGGGGCCGATGTAAGACTGAAAGATCTCTTAAAAAAAGGCAAAGTAGTGCTGATCTTTTACCGTGGCGAATGGACTCCTTACTGTATCTCCTTCCTTCAGAAAGTACAGGATTCACTATCGTTTATCAAGGAAAAAGGAGCGTCGGTTATTGCGGTCACGCCGGAATTACCTGAAAACATCAGCAAGACGGTGGAAAAAACAAAAGTTGAATTTCCCATCCTTCATGATGTTGATATTAAGATCATGAAAGCCTACGATGTGGAATTTGAAGTACCGGAAAATATGTTGACCCGCTATCGCAATTCAGGCATCAAGCTCGATGAGATCAACGGAAAGAATGGCAATTTTCTTCCTGTGCCTGCAGTCTACATCATCAATAAGGAAAACACTGTTGTTTATCGTTTCTTCAACCAGGATTACAAAAAGCGGCCGGCGATAAAGGAATTGCTGGATTTTCTGCAGAAAACACTGTAGCCATTGTTCGATCGCAGGCTTTCGATTTGATATTCTCTTAATAAAAGAAGCCGTTCAAATATTGAATGGCTTCTTTTATGTTTATATATATGATTAAAAAATCAAACACCGATCATTGCGGGCTTCACTCTTCGCCGAAATGCACCTTCGCCACTCTTCCTTTGTTGCCAGCCAGGTAAACCGAGCGGCCAACGCGTGAGATCTTCACCACGTGAAAACCCTCCTGGGTAATGAGGCGCCAGGTTTTGCCGCCGTCATTTGAATAATCAACACCATTGAGTCCGCAGGCAAGAAGGGACTTTTCAGAAAGATATTCGACGCAACTGCGGTAACCGTGCGGCGGAACGGTTGGTTTATTCCATGTTTTGCCGCCATTCTTCGTATAAACGCAATTCTGCGCGGACACTGAGTCTGCTGCAAAATCGCCTCCTACAATCACCATTCGTTTGCCGGCCTTGATAGGAACACCGGCATCAAAGATATCGATGGCATTGGCGCCAGTGGATTCCCTGCCCTGCAACAACGGCAGCTGCACTGTACCTGACGGCGTCATTAATCTCGATTTGGTGCCGCCGCTTACCAGGAAGTAATGGCCGTTTTCAAACAACTTTACATTACTGCCGCTGGCTGCAAAAAAAGCCTCGCCGCTGTCAAGTGCAACACGGTTGTCGGCTGATTTAAGTTCTTCCCAGGTATTGCCGCTGTCATGTGTAAAGGCAATAAATGCTTTTCCATCGATCGGGTCGCCGATCACGATGCCGTCACGCGGGGTGGAAAAGTCCATTGCATCGAGAAACATGCCCTTTCGTTTGTCTTCATACACCACTTTCCAGGTATCGCCACCGTCGTTTGTTTTCAGGATGTAGGCAGGTTCACCGATGCCCATTACTACTGCTACATTGGCGTCAAATGCCTCAATGTCGCGGAATTCCGTTTTCTCAAAACCAGGGACGGTGATCCATTTCCAGGTTTTACCGCCGTTCGCGCTTTTACCAACAATGCCGCCGCTGCCGCTTACCCAGATGATATTGTCATTCACCACGCTCAACCCGCGCAGGCTCGATTTTGTTCCGGAGCTGAGTATTTCAACCGAAGGGTATTGGGCAAAAGACGATAATGCAGAAATTGCCAGGCAGAGAAAGAATAACGGTCGCAACGCCAATTTCATAGATAAGGAATTTTATCAGGTTGTTTTCAATAACGCCAAGATAATCAAAAATTTGAATCGGTTAATGGAGTTGCTTTTTAAGCTCACTGGCAGTCAGTATGCCTTCTCCGCGCCATGTTTCCTTTCCGTTTTTGTAGATAATGAATGCGGGAATTGATTTTGTTCCCAGTTGTTGCTGGATCTCTGTTTGCGCGCCTGCGTCGATATTCACTACTTCAAAATGCAGGGAATGGTCTTTTTTCAGCTCATCTATAACGGGCTGCATTTTACGGCAGGGCGGACACCAGTCCGCTCCGATATCCACAAGGGTGATCTTATTTACAGGGATCATCGTCTTTAGATCTGCCAGGCTGATCTGCTTTACCACCGCTGCGCTTTCGAGGCTTTTACCGGCGGCCTTCCACGCATTGATGCCTCCTTCCAGCTCAATCACATTTGAAAAACCATGGCCCCGCATCCACCGGGCCGCAGCCGCGCTTCGTGCTCCAACCAGGCAATAGACATATATGGGTTGCTGCTGATCGATATGCTGCAGCCGTTGCCTGAATTCGGCAGAATCGTTCCAGTTGGCCTGCATTGCACCGGCTATATGGCCGGTCCGGAATTCCTTTTCAGAACGCACGTCCAGGATCAATTGGCCGCCGGAACTGACCGATCTTTCAAAATTATCGGGTTTCTGAACAATAGCGGAAGCCGGTTGCGTGAACCCGGCAACTGATATGAACAGGCTGAGAGTTAGGATCATCAAACGCATTGGGAAGTAATAGTTTCATACAAAAATAAAGCGAAGGCAACACCGGCAGCACCTATACCGTTATTTTATTGGATAAGAAGGCTCCTGCGCGCCAAAAAACTCTTATTTTTAAGCACCCTAACAACACCTTTTATGAAGAAACTATGCGGGTTACTGCTAACCGCCCTTATTTTCCTTTATGCCTGTCAAAAAGAAGTGAGCTTTGAGAACGGTAACGGGCTTTTAGCCGAGGGCTCCCTTCAAAGCGAGTCTACCGGAGACTGTCTCCCCAAAGAAGTGGCAGGGACATATGAAGCGGGGGTTGAACTTGTACCTGCAGCCAACGCAATTGAAGTTACCGTCAACGTAACCAAAACCGGTCCCTATCTGATCTATACCGATACCGTAAACGGCTATTTTTTCCGTGCCAGCGGAAGTTTTACCGCAACGGGGATTACTACGGTAACGCTTCCCGGTAAAGGAAAGCCTGAAATTGAAGGGATCGATAATTTCAGGGTGATCTTTGACACCTCGGAATGTATCTTACCGGTGACGGTTGGCGGCGTACCTGCTGACTTTACTTTCGCCGGCGGTCCCGGAAGCTGTATGGACTTTAGCACCGGCGGGGATTACGTGGTTGGAGTAGACCTGAACTCCACCAATATTGTCAATATCAAACTCAACGTTACCGTCGCTGGCTCTTATTCCATCAGTACCTCTACCAGCAACGGCATGACCTTTAGTTCCACTGGTTCGGTTTCCGTGGGCGAACAGATCATTACCCTGACGGGATCGGGCAGACCGGTAAATGTGGGAATAACGCCGATACCTATCGAATACAATGGGAGCTCCTGCAGCTTTAGTGTAGAAGTGCTGGCAACAGCACCCGCAAAAGATTATTTCCCAAGAACGCCACAAAGCGAATGGAGCTATGAATGGGATGACGACCCCACCGACTCAATTGCCTGGCGCTCGGACCCGACAGGGATCTCAGTGATAGGCTCAAACTCCTACAACATTTTTGAGGCAAAGAACGAATCCGTACCGGACTTTGTGCCAGTGACCGCCTACAGGAAAAGCGGGAATGACTATTACGTTTATACAGATCTTGCTTACTGGCTTGGCTTCGAAAGCAGCCAGGAAGTTGAGTTCTTATTCCTGAAAGATAACGCCAACGTCGGCGATACCTGGTCAACACCGGTTTATTCAGGGGTAATAGCCTCTGCAGCAATTAACATCCAGATAAAATTCACGGTTACACAAAAGAATGTGATCACCACCTTCAACGCATCCACAGGTACCATGAATTTTGCAAACACGATCGTTGTGGAAGAACATTACCTGATTGAACAATCACCCGGTAATTTTGTAGAAGACGATAGCTATTATAAACATTATTATGCAGAAGGCGTGGGGCTAGTACTCGACGAGATTTACTCAAACACCAACCCGTCAGTACCTATAGCGAAACAAGAATTACGACGCTACCAGATCGCACCTTAGAGATATTCGTTTTAAAAGAAAGCCGGATACCATTTGCAGAGAATTGCTGCATGGTATCCGGCTTTCTTTTTGCGGTGATCAGAATCCTTTTTTCGGGGTTGCCGATTTTAACGGGGCAAGTTTAAAGTCATCCAAAGCACTTTTCTGGGCGATCATCTTTTCAATTGCTTCAATAGAGCGTGGCGCGAAGGAGGACAGCAGTTCATAACCATTCTGTGTGATCAATGCATCATCTTCGATACGGACGGCAATGCTCCACCATTTCTTGTCGCAATCACTTCCTTCCGGGATATAGATGCCCGGTTCGATCGTAATCACCATGTCCTTTTTCAACGTGGCGGAATTGCTGCGGTCATGCACGTCCAAACCAATATGGTGGGATAAACCATGCGGATAGTAACGTCCAACTTCACTTTTATTTTTGATGACCCCGTTCTTTACAAGTCCTTCTGCTATCACATCGCGCGCAGCCTGGCTTGCATCAGCCCATTTTGCACCATCCTTCAGTAATTTGAATGCGGCTTCCTGTGCATCATAGACGAGCTGGTAGATGATCTTTTCTTCCGCAGAGAATTTGCCGCCTGCAGGTATCGTACGCGTAACATCTGCTGTATAGCCGTGATACTCCGCGCCAACGTCCATCAACAGGAGGGAATTGCCCACTTTTGTCTTTGTGTTTTCCATATAGTGCAGCACACATCCATTCTCACCGGCGCCAACGATCGATCCATAGCCTACGCCTTCGGCGCCATATTTTTTGTGAACGAATTCATGAAGACCCTGGATCTCCAGTTCGCTCATATCCGGTCTTACGGCTTTCATCACTTCATTTTGCCCTTCGCAGGAGATCTCTACCGCTTTGCGGAGCAATGTGAGCTCTTCCGGAGTTTTGATCTCGCGCAATGTGCCCGTCAGCTGGCGGAAAGCCCGGTTATCGAACCTCGCATCTTTTGAATAATCTTCGGGTAACGCAGCTTTTTGCCTGAACTGTGCAACCAGGTCGAACAGGTCAGCGCGGTCTCTTGGGTTGTCTGCAATATCATCTGGCAGACGGTCAAAGATGAGTTTATCGAACTTTGAAAAATCAACAGCATAGCTTTTAAACTCTTCGCCGTTAAAAGCCATGCGGATCCCCAGTTTCGACTGTGCCCCTTCCACACCGAGGCGGCGTCCGGTCCACTGTTCGGCCTGAGCGTTTCTCTTTTGTACAAAAAGCACCTCTGAATATTTTTGACCAGCGGAATCCGTTTGATCATCTTTGAACACAAGAAGCATCGACGCGGGCTCCTTATAACCGCTGAAATAATACAGATCCGGGTTCTGATGATACAGGTAGTCTACGTCATTGGAGAAATTACGTGCAGGATATGCAAAAACGATCGCAACGGAATTGGCAGGCATCAACTGCCGAAGGGCAGCACGGCGGCCGGCGTGAAATTCTTTGGGCAGATAGTCGGTTGGCAGATCATCCTGTGCCGCGGCAGTCAACGCTGCGCAAACCAATGCAACAGGGAGAAGCCTTTTTCTCATGAATGTGGTAAGCATAAAAAAATGGTGATTAGTTTCGACTAAAAATAGTCTTTTCTAATCACCATTATTCATTAAATACATGAATGGCTTAACCAAGATCATTCATCATCTTCTTCTTCGTAATAAGCGTCTTCACTGGTATAATGTTCTTCCCAGGCTTTCACCGCATCATCACTCAGGCATTCGATAATGTCAAAAAGTGAATCCTTTTTTAGTTTCCATTCTGTTTGCGTCGGGTCATCGAATCGTTGAATGAAGAGGCAGTGATCTGTTTCAACCGCCACTTTTATCAACGAGATCGGGGACTCATCCTTTTCCTTTACCAGGTAATAACATCCGTTTTCCAGCAGATCATAAGTGTACATACATCATCCTCCCTTTATTTTTTTGTTGTTCATTGTCTTTCTTTCCACCATCGTCTGGCAGTTCTTCTCATAAACCCGCAGGCTAATTGGCAGTTTGAACGGGAGAATTTAATCGGGTTAGTGGGGTAGTAATCCAAAATTAGTGATTTGCCCTGTTTCCACAGTGAAATCAAAAAAAGAAGATGTGAATTTTTATAAACAAGTCATAAATATTTGACTTATAAATAGTTACCACATATTTCATGTATAAATCCACATGTTAATATCTTTTGTCGGCAAGGCTTGGCCCGTATATTTCCGGCCTTTAAAGCCAACCGGGTGAATCCTTCAGATTATAATACCCTGGTCAATGAAGAACAGGGTTGCTGACATTTGAGGTGGAGCACCTCACCACTCTACGCCCTGGAGTGTGTCAGATAGAATCAGCAGATCCTGTAATCAGAATACCGATGATCTCATGATTTTTCGGCCATTGCAGCAGTGAATACACAAATCGTTTTTAATCATCAAAACCAATCTGCATAGTCCGCGCAAACAAATAAAATACTTTGCGACCGGCTGATCAATCATCAGCAAGAAAAACAGCTTCACATAATAAAGCACGGATGCCATTCAACATTGAAGTGAATGGCATCCGTATACAATGGAAACGAACTCTCCGTTTTAATTCTTAGGCTGCAATTGAATTTCGCCAACGTCTGTAGATTGGCCATCTGTTACAACTACATCTTTTTTACGTGTATTGGCAAATGGTTCCTGTGCTTCAATGATCACATTGTAAGTACCAGGCTTGGCATCTTTGATCTCGAATGCTCCGTTCTGTATATCTGCGCGAAGCGTATCCGTTGTTGAGATCGCCCATGCACGGATCGCTTTATCCGCCGGAGTTACAGTACCTTTTACAGAACCACCTTCAAGTGCTTTAAAGGAAAATAATGATGCAGCAGAAATTGCGATCGCCGCCAGTGTTAATCTTGCTTTTTTCATGGTTAGTAATTTTTAAACGCACACAGTTTATCAAATGCAATACACAACATCATATGACATATCATTATGCCACCAATATAGCTGCATCACTTATAAAACCGCTGCTTGCGTTTACTTTGTGATTTGAAATTTGTTAGCGTCTATCACTTTGCAACTACTATGCCATAGCATAAAATGACAATATATACCTGAAGGAGTGATTATGTTAAAAGTTAAAAGGCCCTGAATTCAGAAATCACCTGTTCAGTTTAAAAAAATATTTTTTACTTTCCAATAGCCCGAAAAAAATCTGCGGCTGCGGTCTATCAATCATTACTTACCTGTTTTAAGACTCTTCTCCAGCATACTGATATATTTCTGCGCTGTTTCATTTGCCGGATCTACCGTCAGGATCTTTTTAAAATATTCGATAGCTGCGTTGTAATCTTTCTTTGTATTTGTTTCATAAGCTGCCATGTAATTGTAGGCCTCGATCAGCCATTTTTTATCGCTGGCACCGGGCATGGTTGAATCGATTGACTGCACCAGCTGCTGATAGTAAGGAATAGCGCGGCCTTCCGCCATGGATGTATCGATCGCGGCATTGCTTCTTGCCTGCCAGTAATAGCCATAGCTTTTCTGCTCGGGATATTTTGCAGCGTACATTCCGAAGATGGAATCTGAAGCGAGATAATCAGCCGCTTTGTATGATGCAAGACCCCAGTTGAACAGATGCACATTGGTAGCCTTTTCATTTCCCATATAATATCTGCCAAGCCATTTGGCTTCGGCAGCACTGTTATTTATCTGCTTTGCAAGGCGGGCGAGGGTCTGATAATGCGCACGTACCGCTTCTTCATCTTTTACCAGGTCAAGGCCTTTTTCAAGATAGGACATTGCAGAATCGGCCTTGTCATTTGCAATAAATAACGCACCCATATTCTCGAAATCTTTCAGGATGAAGTTGCTGTCAACTTCATGTTCGAAATATTGTTGCATATAATCGATCGCGGTAGCAGAATCCTTTATTTCCTCATATGAATACGCTACCAGTTTATACAAACGCGCAGGCGCTTTTTCTCCGTCACGCAGGATCAGTTGCGTTGCCTGATCAATGGCTGGTTGATATTGTTTGGTGAGATATAAAAGATCCGTTTGATCATAATCATGCTGTGGTGTTTTATCAGAACATGATTTATACTGATCAAAATATTCTTTTGCTTTTGCCGGATCCGTATAGAGGTAATGATTGTACAGCGCATAATAGGCCGGGGCGAATGCCTTATCCGCAGCGATGGATTTATTGAAGTAATCAATATACATTTCTGCATTCTTCTGTGTCAGAAAAATACGTCCCAGCTGAAAATATGCATTGGGTGAATTCTTATCAAGTCCGATCGCCTCCTGGTATGCCTGGTACGCTTCGGATCCCTTGTGCAGGCGGCGGTATGCATTTCCCTGCAATACAAGAAGGCCTGCATTTTTCTTATCGCGCTTCAGCGCCTTTTCAAGCACCTGCAAAGCATAGTCCGGATTCCCTTTGGCTGATTCGATATGTGCTTCAGCTACAGCTGCCAAGATACCGGCATCTTTTGATTTGGTGAGGGAGATGGCCTGTTCAAAATAATGATTTGCACTGTCTGCCTTGTCTGTATTCAACAGCAAACCTCCATAGGCAACGAGATAGTAGGGATCTTCGTGTACAGAGGGGGGAGCGAGTGCCAGCGTATCCGCTGCTTCATTTGCCAGTTCCTGTTTGAAATAAGTGCTTGTCAGCAGATACCAGGCCTCAGCATTGGCCGGTTGCTGATTCAATACTGCATGAAAAGCGCTTTCAGCACTGGCATAACGTTCATTTTCCAGATAACTCTTTCCATCCGCAATGGATTGTGCGGACAGCGCAAAAGAAACATTCACAAAACTAAAAATCAGAGCAGTTTTTTTCATCGTGGTAGTTTGTATTTCAGGTTAACTAATCAAGCGGGTTGTATTGCCAGGATCTGCGTGCGGGAATCTGATGGCAATAGGTCAGCGATATGACGCACCGGGAATAAACCTGCATCGGTTTCAACTCCCGGATAAACGATCAGCATATCCGCATTTACTTTATTACAATATTTCAGCAGGGCGCGTGCCTGGTTATTCCCACGCACAACGTCATATTCAACAGGGCCGGGCCAGGTTGTTTTCAGCATACGGAATGTATTCAGCAATGAATCTTTTGAATAAGCATCATCTTTATCATGGCTGAGACAGGAGACAAGACGGACAGCAAAGCCAGGTTTGCTTTTCCATGCATCCAGCAACTCAAGTTTTTTCTTGGGAAATTTTGGCCCTACCGGTATTACAACGGTTCTGATCGGATTTTTCAATGATCCCGGTTTCACCGTCAGCACCGGGATCCCCGTTGCCGATGCAACACGTGCAGAGATCACTTTTCTTTTGAATGGAAACACAATGCCTGAAGAATGTTTACCAATCACAACAAGGTCGGCAGCGAGGCTTAACGCTTTACTGGCAATGGCCTCCTCTACAGTAAAGGAATCATCGACACAGCAAGAAACAAGCAGCCCGGGCCTTACGCTATTGATCCGTAACGCAAGATGATCGAGCTTTTGCTCTACATGCTTGTTGCGATGTGCTGCACCCGTAAGATCCTGCATCACCCGGGCAAGCAATCCCGGCTTATTCACATGCAGAAGATGGATCGTAGTTGCACCGGCATCCTCTACCAAACCGATGGCCTTGGCTATAGCCACTTCAGTATTGAGGGTAAAATCTACCGGAATAAGTATGTTACGGAACCTGGCTGACATGGCGCTCAATGTATATTTTCACGCTTAGTGACTGATTAACTGTGAATTAGAATACTATTAGAACTTATTCAAATTCATTGATAGCCATTGAGGATCACCGTAAAGGACTCATGCCATAAGCCCGTGAATCCGTACCTTGCGCGTGAACAAAACGAACGATAATGGAGGATTTAAGAATATTGCTGGTAGAAGATGAAGTGCGTATTGCCGATACGCTGCGGCTTGGACTTTCAGAAAATGGTTATGAGGTGGAAGTGGCTTACGATGGCCAGATCGGATGGAGAATGTTTCAAAGCAAGCGTTTCAATCTACTTATAGTTGATATCAACCTGCCAAGTATCACCGGTTATGAATTAACCAAAATGGTAAGGGCACAGAATGAGAACATCCCTGTTATCATGCTGACCGCTTTAAGTTCGCTGGATGATAAGATTGAAGGATATGATGCGGGTGCCGACGATTATATCATCAAACCATTTGAGTTCAGGGAACTGCTGATGAAAATCCGTGTGCTGATGCGTCGTACGGCCGACGTTCAGGCACCTGTAGGTAACATGCTGCGCGCTGATGACCTGCAGATGAACCTTGACACCAAAGAAGTAAAACGGGACGATACTGCCGTTCATCTGACAGCAAAAGAGTTTCAGTTGCTGGAGTATCTCCTGCGCAACAAGAACAGGGTCGTATCCCGCGCGGATATCGCCATCAACGTATGGGATATTGACTTTGATACAAACACCAACATTATTGACGTGTATATTAATTATGTCCGCAACAAAATAGACAAGCCATTCCCCAAAAAACTCATCCAGACACAAGTGGGCATGGGTTACATGTTAAAAGAAAGCTGATATGCCTATAAGGTTCCGCATTATTTTACTGTTCACACTGGTGGTGTTTTTTATTCTGGGAATAGTATGCGGTTCCATTTACTACTTCTCGTCAACAGCACGTACAAAAATGACAAAGACACGGTTGACCAACCGTGCGATGACTACCGTACGGTTGCTAAGACAACCCGAAGTATTTAACCGGGAGCTGGTGCGGAAGATCGACTCATCCATGTCAATGTCCTTCAAGCATAAGTCCGTGCAGGTGTATAACGAAGAGAACAAGCGGGTATACATGTTCATGGATTCTCCCGCCGATACGATCCGAAGCACGCCGGCGCTCTTAAATGAAGCAAGGATAAAAGAAAACATCTACTTCAAGGAAGGGAACAGGGAAACCGTGGTGGTACATGCACCATTACAGGGCAATGACCTGGTTATTATTTCCACAGCAATCGATGAAACGGGCCTTCAGAATCTTGTGTCCCTGCAACGGCTGCTGCTGATCAGTTTTATTCTGGGAATACTGATCTCTTTTGCCGGTGGTTATCTCTTTTCCACGAGGTTGCTACGACCCGTAAAGGAGATAACAGAGGAAGTAACGGATATCTATGCTTACAATCTTGCCCGGCGCATCCCAACCGGCAACACAAAAGATGAATGGTATAAACTTTCCATTACGCTAAATGATCTGCTTGACCGGTTGAATCAGAGTTTCGAAATGCAACGGCGGTTTATTTCCAATGCTTCCCATGAATTGTCGACACCACTCACACTTATCTCAAGCCAGCTGGAAGTGTCCCTGCAACGCAACCGCAGCGAAGATGAATACAGAAAGGTAATGCAGGAAGTATTGAAAGATGTTCATTATATGAATAATCTTGTGCAAACGCTGCTAAAGTTCGCCACGGCTTCCGGGAATCCCGGCGGATTGAATATTGATCTTGTAAGAATAGATGAAGTATTGATGCGGATCCCGGCTTCTATTCAAAAACAGGATGCAAAGTTTTCCGTCTCCCTGCAGTTCAACAATTTCCCGGAAGATGAAGATCTGTTGCTGGTCTTTGGCAACGAAGAATTGTTATTTACTGCATTCAGGAATATTGCGGTAAATGCATGTAAATATTCTCCTGATCACCGCGCGGAACTGATACTGACGGTAACGACCGGCCATTTTATCATACATATCATCGACAAAGGGCCGGGCATTCCGGAAAACGAAGTGGAAAATATTTTCCAGCCTTTTTACCGGATGGAAGAAACAAGATCGGTCAGTGGCTTTGGCCTCGGGCTCTCGCTGGCAAGCCGGATCATCAAATTACATAAAGGAGAGATCAAAGTGGATTCAGATGCGAATAAAGGAACTACTTTCATTTTGCAGCTTCCTGTGGCCAGTAAGTTGTAACTAAAAGCAGTTCGCTTTAATAATTGCTGCATCTTCCATCAAACACCCGCCTTTACCGCTTTATCAGCAACCTTACTGATACCGGTCCTGTGCAGGATAAGCGTTGACTTTTCTTTATTCATAGACACTTCAATCCAGCCATAATAGAGCTGCCCGCTGCGTTGTACACGGATCGCAAGAAACTTATGGCTCACATCTTTCCACGCTTTTTCCCAATACGGTTGTCCGTAACCGATGTTCTTCATAGCCATTTCAACCTGCGATACAATGTACCAGTCGTGACCATCCACCGGCTTAACAGGGATTAAATCGCCTTTGCTGAATCGCGGCGATTCGTTGTCGCTACCCACCATCAATGCAGACTCAGTACCGGAAGCCGCGAAATACAACAGCTCATCTTCATGCTGATTGGGATTACCGATATACCACACAGCAAACATGACATCAAAAATCCCGTCATTGTCAAGATCCAGGCGTTGTGTTTTTTGGTATTCAACCTCCAGGTCATTCAGCCCGGTTATGATCATTTCAGGAAAATCTTCACCCGGAGGAGGAAGCTTTACCGGAGCATCCAGGGGAACATCCCTTTTGCTGCACGATGCAAGCAATGCTATTGCAAAAGAAAAAATAAAAAGAATTTTCATGGTAAATGTTTGCTACACTTACAAGGAAAACAAACCAACCGTTGCACTAAAAAGTTGAAACACGTATGAACTGCCCGAATCTGCGTATGAATTGCCTGGGAGCTTTTCGGTGTAAAACAGGTCAGTGAGCCAATGTTAAAGAGGTTAACGTTTGAACTTAAAATCCTGTTCATCCAATCTTTTCCAGCTCTTTAATTGCATTCTGCATATTTATTCCTTTACCCATTACCGGTTTGAACAGATCACCACGATCTTTTAATAATCGGGGAACATTTTTGATCGTAAAATCCTGCATTGAAAGCCCTTTCTTTACTTCATCCCAATGCAATGGCATTGACACGGTTGCTCCGGGTTTGGGACGTACAGAATAAGGCGCAGCGAGAGTGGCTTGCGGCCGGTTCTGCAAAAAATCAAGATACATCTTTCCCTTTCTGGCGGACACGCTCCGTTCGACACTGGTAAATTCCGGGATCTGATGATGAACGATTGTTACGATCAGCCTTGCAAATTCTTTTGAATGTTCATAGGAGTACAAGCCGCCGAGCGGAATATAAATATGAATCCCGGTTGATCCCGATGTCTTAGGGCAGGAGGGGATGCCAGCTGCTTCAAGTATCCGGTGCGTTACCTGCGCTGCCCTGATCACTTCTTCAAAAACTGTTTTCTTTCCCGGATCAAGATCGATGATACACCAGTCAGGATCATCCGGATTATCGGTCTTGCTGCTCCATGGATTGATCTCGATACAACCGAGATTCGCCATATAAAGCAATGCTGCTTCATCGTTGCAGATCATGTAATTCTTCTGCTGATCTTCATCCTCGCTTTTATAAGGAAATGTATCGATCCAGCCGGCGATCTTTCCCGTCACATCTTTCTGATAGAAACTTTTACCGGTAATACCGTTTGGGAAACGGTTCAATGACTCCGGTCTTCCTTTGAGGTAAGGCAGGATAAACGGCGCAACCTGATAGTAGTAATTGATCAGATCGCGTTTGGTAAGCTGTTCTTTCGGCCAATAGATCTTATCAAGATTGGAGAATTGCAACTGATGCCCGTTCACATCTCTTACCTGGGTTTTGTCAGTTGGATTCAACAAGGTTTTGCGGCTGTCTTTCCCTGGTTTTGCAGCCAGCTTATTGCCGTTTGATACTGATGACCGGGCCGCCTTCGGCTTCTTTGCAACAGTCTCCTTCGCTACCGGCACTTCCCTTGTCACATCCGTGGCTTTTTTATCTTCCCGCATTCCTTCGAAGGATGGATGTCGCATGACACCGTCACTGGTCACTTCTCTATAGCTGACTTCACAAACCAGTTTTGGTTTCAGCCAGGTGGCGTGTGCCTTTGGCGGATCGGGTCTGAAACGAGACGGTTTATTGATATCTGGCTCTGTATTGAACGGAGATTTTGTTGTAATCAATGGCTTGAACAGGCGCATCATTTCCTGTTGCTGTTTATCATTAAATCCCGTACCGATCTTACCCGTATACTGAAGCTTGCCTTTTTCAAAAACACCCACCAGCAAAGAACTGAAACGTTTGGCTGTTCCTTCATTTTTTGTAAAACCACCGATCACCACTTCATGGCGGAGGCTTGTTTTTATCTTCAGCCATTCGCGTGTCCGGGTACCCTGGGTATACAAGCTGTCCGGTCGTTTTGCCATGATACCTTCGAGCCCCATTTTACCTGCGGCAGCAAGCAGCTCCGTTGCAGATGCATCAAATGTTTCACTCATCCGGATATTTCCTTCGGGCGGAAGATTCGCCCGGAGAATCTCTCTTCGCTCCCGCAGTTCAACACCGGTTAGATCATAGCCGTCCAGCCAGAGGATATCAAATACATAATAGAACAGTGACCCGTCTGCTTCGCTTCGCCAGTTCTGCAGGCTGTTGAAATCTGATTGTCCTTTATCATTGATCACTACAATTTCTCCGTCTACTATAGCGTGTACCGCCCAGCCCTTCACCGCATGATATACCGGATAGAATTTTTCATTGAACGATTTACCGTTACGTGATAAAAGTTTTACCGTTCTGCCATTCATCAACGCAATAGCGCGGTATCCATCCCATTTGATCTCGTATTGCCAACCCGGCTCATCAAATACTTTATCAACCAGGGTTGCGAGCATGGGCGAGAAGTGCCGGGGAAATGCAGCTTTCCTGCCTGCCTGCATTTTTTTAACCGCAGTCTTTTTCTTTGCCGCTTTCTTTACAGGTTTCTTCGCCGTATGTGAAGCTTTTGTCTTGCCATATATTTTTACAGGGTCATTCTCCATTTCATCAATAGTTTTACCTGATAAAACCGAGCGGCCTTTCTTTGTTACATCCGTTGCCCGCGCATATTTGTCCTTTGCTTTCATAAGCAACCAGGAATTCTTTCCCTGGTAAGATGATCTGACCAGCAGGTATTCTCCTTTCAGTTTTTGTCCATGAAGATTGACGGCGATCTTTCCTTTTTTCAATTGCTGCAAAAGATTTTTCTCCTTCGCAGTCTTGCTGTCAAATTCACCTTCTGCCGGTTCATAGGTACCTTCGTCCCAAACGATCACTGTTCCGCCGCCATATTGCCCTTTGGGTATTATTCCTTCAAAGTTCCTGTAATCATATGGATGATCTTCCACCATCATCGCCAGGCGCTTATTGGCAGGATCAGTCGACGGCCCTTTGGGAACGGCCCAGCTTTTCAACACGCCATCCATTTCCAGCCGGAAATCATAATGCAGATGCGATGCATCATGTTTTTGGATCACAAACCTGAGTTGTTTTATATCTGCATTCCCGCCCTGCGGTTCAGGCGTTTCAGAAAAGCGTCGTTTATTCCGGTAAACTGTTAGTGCCATACCTGAACATATCAAATCAGGGGCCGGAGTAAAACGGGGCAAGGCTTGCTGAAGGTCCGCAGCTATGCGTTGAGCTCTTTGAAACCACTGTCAGCAATCATCTGACGGAAAAATGAACAACGAATCCGGGCATATGAGGGCCCTGGGATAAAGAGTTTGAAAAATAATTGGCCGGTTTCTGAAAAAAGAACGTGTCCGTACACGAAAAATCGGCAATGCAAACGTTTGATTTACCCTGCACCGTATTTTTACAGTCGATTACGGGTATTTTTTCTCTTGGTAATCAATGCTCAGCGACTTATGTTTGTATCAGAAGTTGATTGATAGTTATATCAATCTAATCCAATATCAACCGAAAGATCAGTTCCAATTAAATCCTAAAAAACCAAATCCAATATCGGTCAACTTCTTCTTTTTACCGTCCAGAAAAAGATTTCAGAAGGTCATTGCGATGAGCAGTGGCCTTTTGCTTTTCAGGTCATTGATATTACAAATCCAGCCCGCGTGATGAAGGATGGCATTTACAAAAGCGGGGCCATCAATAATTCTACTCGTCCCACCATTGCGTTGACGGATAAAAACCGTCAACAATAACCGGTTCACCGATCAACGGCGTAGTGACTTTTACATCTAACTCGTTTGCCTTTATCAACAACCTGGCAGGAGGTTCGTTCCAGGGATGATTGGCCAGCGCAAATTTGGCCCAATGCACGGGCATCAATACACGCGTATTCAGATCCTTTGCGGCCTGCGCGGTTTCTTCGGGAAGAAGATGTATATCATGCCAGCTTAGGTTGTATTGCCCGCATTCAAGCAATGCAAGATCAAACGGACCGTATTTCTCACCGATCATTCTGAAATGCGGGCCATAACCTGAATCTCCGCCAAGAAATAACCGGTGATCAAATAGCTGCAGCACAAAGGAAGACCAGAGCGATTCATTCTGAATAAGACCGCGCCCCGAAAAGTGACGTGCCGGCGTTGCAGTAAGTGAAATGCCATCCTGCAACTGCTGTGTTTCCCACCAATCCATTTCTGTAACAGGTTTATCAGAAGAATTGAGCGGAAGATATTTTCCAACACCCAAAGAGGTATACACCCGGCGGACTTTCGGCAGCAATGCCGTTATCGTTTTTCTGTCAAGATGATCATAATGATTATGCGTTATGATCAGGTAATCAATCCCGGGAAAATCGTCAGGCATATAAACATCAGCACCTTTAAATGCCCTGACCATTCCTGAAAACGGCGATGCATGACCGCTGAAAACCGGATCGATCAATATGCGCACACCTTTACAAACGATCAGATAGCTTGAATGACCAAACCATATCACCGACGGGCTATCCGATGAAAACTGTTTAAGATCCGTCTTCACCGACGGTAACACGTTAGATGGAATGACAGAACGTGGCCTTCTCAACCGATCCATCAATACATTGCCAAACCTTTTATCTTTCGAGAGACTTGAAGTTGGAATGAGATTACGAAACCTGCCATTACTGTAATGATCCGATGCCTGAGGCGTACGCCATTGTCTGTTCATAGCGGTAAAGTTCGGGATTATTGAGATTCGAAATGGGTGAGGGAGGGGAGGTTTGATGGGTTTCAGAAGTTTCATAGGTTTGATAAGTTTTATAGGTTCTTATGTCAGCGAAATCTCCAGGATGACGGAACTTCTGAAACCCCTCAAACCTTCTCACTCCCCTTGCAAACAATTTTATGAATTATTACAAAAAGAAGACCGCGTTAACTGATAAATGATATTCTGATCATTACCTTCGCAGTGCTGTGCATAAAATAGCCGCTGTAATATTGTTTGTTGCCTTTCTTGGTCAAACCTTTGACCAGGGCTTCTGCTATGTCGGCTATATCATCAACAAAGCAGAGTACATGCGGAATTGCGAAAACAAATACCGCCCCATGTTGCACTGCGATGGCAAATGCCAGTTGATGAAGAAGATTGACGCGCAGCGGAAAAAAGAGGAGCAACAGGCTCCCGAACTCAAGCTCGCTGCAAAATCGGACGTTATCTCCTCCAGGTCGTCTTTTCTTTTAAATGCCCCGGGCATATTCACCGATATCATCCGTGAATATGCTACAGAAAATACAGGCACACCTGTAGACAGGGCATCTTCCTTCTTCCACCCACCCAATTGCTGACCGGTCTGTTTCCTCAATGATCAATGATATTACCATCATTGACACTTTGCTGTTATTATCATTAAAGCATTATCAGATGGTTCGTCACTTCAACTGGTACGATCCCATACTGACAAGAAGAATGCGTCATGTGCTGACTGCTGTCATCTGGATAGCATGGCTGACCATTTTGTTCCTGCAGTATGAAAATATCGTACAGCTGATACAGGCAATGCGGCAGTATTTCTGATCAGTGATCAGCTGACAGGCACTGCGGCAATCAGTTTATGTAATTGTTGACAGGAAAAAAAGAGCTCCGGGTGGGGCAGGGCATTGTATTGCCCAAAATCAAACACTACGATCATTCAACCTCAGCAAATGAATCTATTTATGAAAATACGTTTTCACCTTTCGCTTGTTTGCATTTGTGCAAGCATGCTTTTCGCACAATGTAAAAAAGACAGGATCGAATCTCCATCCGGTGAAGAAGTCCCGGTTTCTGTAGAGTTCGACAATATCGTTGGCGGACAAAATCTTTTACTGAACTCCGTTAACTATACAAATGCCGCAGGGGAACAGTTCAATGTATCATTGCTGCAATACTATATCAGCAATATACAGCTGCATAAAACGAATGGAACGGTATTTACCGTAAACCAGGATAGCAGTTACTTCCTGATAAAAGAAAGTGACCCCATTACACGCTTTGCAAGATTTAAGGCGCCACCGGGTGACTATGATCAGCTGAGTTTTACCATTGGTGTGGACAGCCTTCGCAGCACCATGGACATCGGCAGGCGTACAGGCGTGCTCGATCCATCGGCCGGTCATGACGATGGCATGTATTGGGGCTGGAACAGCGGTTATATCTTTTTCCGCATGGAAGGTATCTCACCCGCAGCACCACCCGATCCGAGTGGACAACGCAAATTCAGGTACCATATCGGCGGATTTGGCGGCTACTCTGCTCCAACCATCAACAACATCAAAAAGGTAACACTGGATCTGAAAGCATCCGGTATTATGCAGGCCAGGACCGGCAGAACGCCGAATATTCACCTGATGGCTGATATACTGAAAGTATTCAATGGAAGCACCACCTTAAGCATCGCCAACAACCCCACTGTAATGTTCAGCGATTACAGCACCATTATCGCTAACAACTATTCATCGATCTTTTATCATGATCACACAGAAAACTGAGCACGCACATGAATAAGAAGCTCCCGGCCTTTGCTTTAGGGATCGTGTTGCTTGTATCCTGCAGCAAAGCTATCATGAACCGGTTCATTGGTTTCCGGCAACCGGCAAACTTTCCGGCACCGGTTTACCGGATGAATGATAATCCTATCACGGAAGAAGGTTTTGTTCTTGGGCGTAAACTCTTTTACGAACCAAGGCTGTCGCGAAACAATACCATTTCCTGCGGAAGCTGTCATATCCAATCCGCTGCATTTACCCAGCACGGGCATGACGTGAGTCATGGTATTGATGACAGGCTCGGCAGCCGCAATTCACCACCAATTATGAATCTTGCATGGTCAACCACTTTCTTTTGGGATGGCGGCGTATTTGATCTTGATCTGCAACCGATCGTACCGATCACGAATCATGTGGAAATGGATGAAACGATGGACAATGTGTTAAACAAACTGAGACAGCATCCGCAATATCCTTCCATGTTCAAAAAAGCCTTTGGCACGGAAGAGATCAGCACGGCAAGAGTGATGAAAGCATTATCCCAGTTCATGATCTTGTGCATCAGTAGTTCGTCCAAATACGACAGCGTGATAAATGGCACGAAAACGTTTACCAGCCAGGAACAGCAGGGCTATACGATCTTCAGGGACCGTTGCAGCAGTTGCCATAAAGAACCATTGTTTACCGATCACTCATTTCGCAACAATGGGATAGCTATTGGCCCGAACAATGATGAAGGCAGATATGCTGTAACGTTGAATGAAGCAGATAAGTACAAATTCAAGGTACCGAGCCTTCGAAATCTAGCATTCACTGCACCGTACATGCACGACGGCCGGTTCCTTACGCTCGATGCTGTGCTGGATCATTATGAAAATGGCGTGCAGTCAACACCCAATCCCGATCCGATTTTAACAAACGGTATTAAGATGACAGCACAGGAACGGCAGGATCTGCTCGTGTTCCTGAAGACTTTGAGCGACCGCAATTTTCTGAATGATCCAAAACTTGCGGAACAGTGATAATGGGTTCCGCAAGTTCCAGAAGCCCGGAACTTATGAAACCCTTTAAAACATCCTTAAACCTTAACATAAAACCGCTGAAAATACAAACATGAAAAAAACATCAATTTTCTTCTCTGTTATCTCCCTTCTTGTTCTCGCCTGCAATAACGCAAGCCGGGGCAAAGAGACAAATTCACCTGCAATGCACGAAGCACACTTGATGCCGGCAGGAAGCGGCAGCTATTGCGACAGCGTAAATGCCGGTCTGATCAAAAATGATACAATGAAAGGAAGCCCGCACCGAATAGCCATGGCTACCGTCAATGGAACACATGCGCATATCGAATACGGATCACCGGGAGTGAAAGACCGTGTGATCTGGGGCGGACTGGTTGCCTATGATAAAGTATGGGTAACCGGTGCACATAATGCAACATCCATTCAATTCAGCCAGCCGGTAACCATCGGTGACAAGATGCTTCCGAAAGGCACCTACGCGCTCTTTACAATTCCGGGCAAAGAAACATGGCAGGTGATCATTAACAGCCGCTATGAACAGCACCTCGCCGATGATTACCAGCAACAGGAAGACCTGGTTCGGATAACTGTAAAACCAACTGAGGTAATGATGACATCCAGACTGACCTACTCTGTCAGACCGAACGGAGATAGTGAAGGCGAAATAAAAATGCAATGGGAAAAACTGGCCATCAGTCTGCCATTTAAAACAAATGTAAAATGAAGAAGATCTTTCTGATCATACTACTCGCAGTTTCTATGTCTTCGTTTGCCTGTGATATCTGTGGCAGCGGAGCCGGAGGTTCATACCTGGGGCTGATGCCATCATTCAGCAAAAAGTTCTTTGGATTACGTTATCAGCATAACAGTCTACTGCATCACCTGGGGCCAGGCGGATCGATCAATTATCTTACAACAACAGAAAGCTACCATATTGCAGAATTATGGGGTGCGATGAATATCGGTTCACGCTTCAGGGTAACAGGTTTTATTCCTTATAATTTTATCGAAAGAAAAAATCAGCAGGAACACATCAATGATCAGGGCCTGGGAGATATAACGGTGCTCGGCTATTATCAATTGCTGACCGAAGGTAACAATGAACATGGCTGGAAGCAATCTTTATGGATAGGCGCAGGGGCAAAATTACCCACCGGAAAATATAACCCCGATGAGAAAAACATACAGCAGGCTTCACAAAATACATTTCAGTTAGGAACAGGCAGCATTGATTTTTCATTGAACGTAATGTACGATCTTCAGTATAACAACACCGGTATTAATATCAATGCCGGTTATAAATTGAATACAGCCAACCAGTATGAATACAAGTACGGAAATAAATTCACCGCAAATACATTATTTTATCAACGCATCAGCCTTGGTGGCAAAGTAATGTTAACGCCAAATGCAGGTATGCTTTTTGAAACAGCGGTTAAGGACAAAAAAACAAAAGACATCCGGGTTTGGGAAACGGGTGGATATTCCTGCATGGGAACTATCGGGCTTGAAATCTCTGCAGGCCGTTTTAATCTCGGTGCGAACTTTCAAAAGCCGCTTGACCAGGGTCTCGGGGAAGGTAAACTAAAAGGGCAGGAGAGGGCGATGATCCACTTTGGCATTTCGATCTGAATTAGTCCCCTTCAGTCCCTGATCTTACCGGAAAAATCAGGGACTGAAGGGGACTATGATCAATCATCGATATTAGTTACTATTAAAAGTCTTTTTATTATTTTCAGGATCATCTCCGATCAGGAAAACAAACGGATCGATACAAACCGTCACCGGTTTAAAATCGACAACAAACCGCAACTCCCAGCTGCTTCTGTTTATCAAATATTTTTTCGCATAAACAGGAACAGCGTTTTTATCAACACCGGTTGTACTATTGGTAAATAACGCGATCATCACACTATCGTTAACCGGTATCTGTTTAGCCGTATGGAATCCTCCGTCGAATTTCGCTGCGGACACTTTACAGCTCACTTCGAAGCGGCCTCCGGATAACGGTTTTAAACCTGCGCTGTCAAGAGACACTTCCCAGGTGATCATACGCTTGAACAGATCATCTATTTCCTTTGCATGCGTTGGCGTGCCCGCAATTTTTAACCGTTCATAAAGCTCCCGGACTGTTGATTTTTTTTGAGGATAGCCATATTCATTGATCAGGTTTCGCAATACATCATTAACAGTTTGTTCGCCCATCGTTTCCTGCAAGGCAAACATGGCAAGCCCGCCCTTTTGATAATACACAAAGGGCTGACCGGAAACGGTATCCATGGCCTGCTCTTCTTCGGTGAGTGAACGATAGGCCATGTACAACTGGTTATCATCCTCCAGATAAGTCTTCGTATGCATGATCCCAAAGCGTTTTTTAAGAACAACATTCTCCACATATTTTGCCAGCGACTCCGTCAATACCTTATTCCCAGGCGCTGAAGAGGGCTGCAGTTTCACCGCCCACCATTGATGCGCCGTTTCATGCACTGCAATGGCATATGCCTGATCAACTCTCGAAGAGTCCCTGTAATCGCTGGTGAAATTGATCCGCTCAGCGCTGAACAATACGCCCGGGTAAGCTGTAGCCGCTCCTCTGTATTGGGGAATTTCTGCAAGCGAAAGGCTGTTACCGTTATAAGAAGCGAAATTACCGCTGCAATAATCCAGTGCATCTTTCATTCCCGCTACCATTGCCGGAAGATTCGCTTCATGTCCTTTATGATAATAAACACTCAATCCTATGCCTTTATAATTCTCCCTCCTCACTACATATTCAGCCGAGCTCAACGCAAACATGAAAGGTATCGGCGCATCAGATTTATAATGAAAAAATGTACGACCGTCTTTCTCCCAAGTTCTTTGCAGACTTCCAACGGTCACTACCTGTTGACCTCTTTTGGTTGAGACAGTCGTTTCGTAATTGACATAATGATAAAGCGTATCCATATTTAAGCCTGCTGAATTTTCCGGCAAACCATTTTCTACACGTGAATGTTTACCGCTGATCTCATACCGGTCATTATATCCAAAGACCGGCAGGTACTTTTCCATCTCAATATAAGACCCGTTTTTTACTACCGAATTTTCATTATCGAACGGAGTAAAACCCGAACGGTCTATGTTCAATCTGAATGAAACTGACAGTTGCTGACCCGGCTTCAATGGCTGATCAAGATCATAGAGATACTGATCAAATTCCCTATCATGCTCAACGTGATCATTTCTCTGAACAGAAATAACCGCCTCTGTTACCTCCGGATCAATGCCAATCCAGAGTTGCCTTATATCATTTGCAGATTCATTTTTTACGATATAATTACCATTTACTTCATATCTCTGCTCATCCGGATAAAGATCAATATCCGTTTTGATGCTCTGAATAACCGGCTGAACCGCATTCGCCATTGCCTTATATTTTCTCTCATAGCCAGCCTGCCAATACATCCGGGCCTGTTTGTTCTTATATTTTCCAACGATATTCGTTTGATAATAGATCTGATAACCCGCGCCAATCCAGATCAGCAAGCTAATCAAAGCCACCAATTTCCCCGGCGTCCCGAGTTGCTTTGCTGCAAGTTTCACCCTTTGTACAACCTTTTGCTGACGGCTGTTCTGCCAAAACAGTATACTTAAAATTGCAAGCAGTATGGCAAAGCCAGCCCAATAAAGCATATACCAGCTGAACGCCGATGCGTAATGCCCAAAGCCGTTCATTTCAGAATTAAACATTTCAGGTGTATCCGCAAAACGAAACATATAATGCTCAATACCAAGACGGGTACTGAAAATAAGCAGAGCCGCAACGAGAGCCGCGATCAACATACCTGTATATTTATTTGGAACGACCGTCAAAATAAACATCGCCAATACGGCAAACAGCAAGAGGGGAGCGCCTGAGTAATAATAAAGCGGAAGATAATCGATCAGGTTGATGCCATCGTATCCCTTTGCCAATTGAAGACCTACCCCGATCCCGATATTCGCCGTTATCAGCACTACGATCAATATAGCCAGGCAACCGAGTTTGGCCGCCCATGGAACAATATTTCTTACTGCTGTTGAATAAAACAAGGATTGGATATTTACAGACCTTTCACGCCAGATCAATTCCGCTGCATAAAAAATGATCAATATCATTGATGGTCTCACTACCGCAAATTCTTCAAGCATCCGGCTTGTATCAGGATATGAATGAATACTGTAGATGCCCCCGAATAATGTATCCTTCATTTCAACCGTGTACATAAAGATCCAAAGGATCATCATCACCATAAAGGGAATATGCCTGAACAGGGCAGTTGCTTCCAGTTTTAACTGCGAGACAAAAGAATGCAATACATAATTGTATCCGTACGGTGATACCAGAGCTGTTCTATAACGAAAGAGCAGACCTGCTTTCTTTTCAATCCTTGCTTTTCCTGGTGATGATAGTTTAAGCTGAAAACGAAACGAACGGAAGCTCAGGTATAGTATGAACAGCGAAACGCAAATCCAGATCAGCCTGTTTGCAAGCAACGTTCCCTGCAAGGGCAGCAACATTTCATTTTTCTGCTGAACTGTCCACTGTTTGGTTTCACTGAAGAACACAGAAAGCGCAAACGGATCTGCCATCATAGACAGGTCACCGGGTACCGCCGTGGGATCAGAAGTTGCAAGCAGCGGCGAGTTGCCAGATATTGAACCAGCCCAATACAATACGTACAATAGAACGCCCGCAGCATATACTGCGCGTATATTATTGGTCAGTAAAACTGCGCAAAAAATAATAGCGCAACAAATCAATACATTGGGAAAGCCAATCACCAATAGCGAATAAACCGAATAGAACAGGTTGGATGGACCAAGCTCAGCAGAAGGCAAAATAAAACAGCCGGCCATCATGCCGAGTGATGTAACGACAAGTGTGAGAAATACCGCCGTCAGTAACCCGGTAAACCTTGAAATAAAATAAGGGAGTTTTTCAATGGAAGTGCTGAACAGGATCGCATCCAGGCGATATGTTCTATCTCTCAGCACTACGTTTGCGCAAAAAAGTGTCGCTGAAAAAATAGCGCATAGCGACAAGAGCCCTGTTATATTCATGATCACATAAGGAGAGTTTTTATAAACGCCGGTACCAAAACCGCCGCCAACGCAAACCAGCCCCAGCAGAAAGAAGATCAGTAATGCAATCCGGAAAAGTGTTTGTGAAAAATGATATTTCAATTCAAACCTCAATACAGGCATTAGCATAACACACCTCCTTTTTCCATGATTGATAAGCCAGACAATGCAGTGAAATAAACGTCTTCAAGTGCGGGATAGAATGGTTCAAAGCCAACTCCGGGATTTATTGCAGAAAGTACCTGCACCTGCATTTTGCCACCGGTCAAACGGGTGGAGATAATGTTCATGGATTCTTTATAGAACGGCAGTTCCTGTTTAGGAATGGTTTTCCGCCAGATCATCCCCTGCAGGCTTTGCGTCAGTTCCGATGGTTTTCCCCGCAGGATCACTTTGCCACCAGCCATCACCGCCATTTCCGGGCACAGATCATGTACGTCTTCGACTATATGCGTGGATAACAACACGATCACATTCTCACCAATCTCACTCAGCAGATCATGAAAGCGATTCCGCTCCAGTGGGTCAAGACCGGCAGTTGGCTCATCCACGATCACCAGTTTGGGATTTCCCAGCAGCGCCTGCGCAATTCCAAAACGCTGACGCATGCCGCCAGAGAATGTACTGACGGACCTTTTCCTGTCTTTATACAGATTGGTCTGCTGCAGCAATGAAGTGACCTGCTCTTTCCGTTCGCTCTTATGTAAAACGCCTTTCAGTATCGCCAGATGATCCAGCAGATCGATTGCGGATATTTTTGGATAGACGCCAAAATCCTGTGGCAGGTATCCCAGCTGTGTCCTGAGCTGTTGCGGCTGCCGGAGAACGTCGATCCCGGAAAACAGGATCCTGCCACTGTCCGGTTGCTGCAGTGTTGTAAGCGTGCGCATCAGCGAAGACTTGCCCGCTCCATTCGGACCAAGCAATCCAAACATACCCGTGGATATTGTCAGAGAAACGTGATCGAGTGCTTTCACTCCGTTAGAATAAGTTTTGCAGAGATCTTCAATTTCAAGTGTGTGCATAGCATTTAATTTCGCTGCCAAAGTAGAAACTGTGCACAGCCTGGTAAACTAATAGTGAGATAGGATCGGTTTGTGGTGACAAAAGCCTGATTCCTTTACAGCACAGCTATCGTCAGCCTACATCATCAAAAGAAGAACGTTCGTCATTATTTTTTTGAAAACATACATCTTTTCGCTTTTTTTACTTTTATGCAAACTGCGATCAAACGATACGCAAACAAGCTGATTGACCGCAGGGAAGCGTTCTTTTTCGTCGGATTATCTTTTTGGATCGCGATCGGCTTCTCCGAAGATCAGGCTCCGGGAAACTGGAAGTTTTATTTCAAAACAGTTGCCGCTGCCTGCACCTTTATGTTGCCGGTCATTCTATTCGCGGTATTCAAACAATCGCTGAAAAACAAACTAAGTAACCGGCAATATTCATTTGTATGGCTTATCTTCTTTGGCGGGATCCTCCCTTTAATGGGTTACCTGGCAATGCAAACAACACCAGCCGGCTTTCCCGGATGGATTTTTGTGTCCTGCGCAATGCTCAGCATTATACTTGAGCTATTCCTGGTGGTGAATGATTATTACAGGCAAAAACTTGCAGGCAAAAAGTGGATGAGCAGGATCGGTTTGGAAAGGGCGATCCTGATCGTCATCGGAGTGATCTCGCTGGTACTTTCAGCAATGGCGGTATCGAGCATGGACAACCCCACTTATAACAGGAATGGACAATTACTCATCGCATTTGTATTTAGCCCGTCACAACTGATAAAACATTTCGGGACGTTTCTCAGTCTGTCTGCGCAATTTCTGATCATGTATCTCGCCGGGTATCTGTTTTTTCTGATCAATAGCCGTTTGCTGGTGGGAATTATATTACGGAAATACGGATTACTGATCTATTTATGTAGCATGCTCACGATTACCGTGGCACTTTACCCACCGGTTGCCGCACTGCTTGCATCGCTGCCCATCAAAGAATTGCTCGGTTCAATATTTCCCGAAAATGCCTTTGCGGCCGAAAATGCAGCTGCTGCAATTGCGATCATGTTATTAAGCCTGCCTATTCTGCTCTCTCAACAATGGATCAGGCAAAACAACCAGATCGTTTCGCTGGAAAAACAAAAAGCCCAGGCAGAGCTGGATTTGTTGAAGCAGCAGATCAATCCGCATTTTCTTTTTAATACATTGAACAACCTGTATTCACTAAGTCTTCATCATTCGGAAAAAACTCCGGAAAGTATTCTTCAGTTATCAGATCTCATGCGTTATGTGATCTATAAAGGAAATGAAGACAAAGTGTCTTTGCACGAAGAGTTACGCTATATCCAGGATTTTATGGATCTGCAACGGATACGGCTGAAACATCCCTTGGACCTGCAATTCGAAAAAGACCTGAAAGATCCCGCTGTGGTAATCGCGCCTTTGCTGTTGATCGTTTTCGTTGAGAACGCATTCAAGCATGGGGTCGAGCCCGCAGAAGGGCCTGCTTTTCTTTCCCTGAAAATCAAGACCAGCGGGCAATTGCTGATATTTACCTGTGAGAACTCATTTGAGAAAGGAGAGGAGAAGCAAAGCGGTATCGGTCTTACAAACCTGCGCAAGCGGCTTGATCTGCTATACCCCGGCAGATACCTGCTGCACACTGAAGTAAAAAATCATACATTTAATGCTGAACTGCAAATAGCCTTCTCATGAGTTTGCGTTGTCTGATCGTTGATGATGAACCACTGGCCCATGATGTTATCCTGAAATATATGGAAGACATCCCGTTCCTGGAAAAAGCGGGGCAGTGTTATCGTGCTACCGAAGCAATGGAATTTCTAAGCAGTAATACTGTTGATCTGATCTTTCTTGATATCCGCATGCCGAAGCTCAGCGGCCTTGATCTGCTGAGATCGTTGCAGCAAAAACCACTCGTGATCATCACATCCGCATATGAAGAATACGCACTTGAAAGCTTTGATCTGGATGTGTGTGATTACCTCCTGAAACCTTTTCGTTTTGATCGTTTCTTAAAAGCAGCCAACCGGGCGCTTGCAATGTTTACGTTAAAAAAACAAGCTGGTACATCATACGCACCGGTACCGCCGGCAACGGAATCAGAGCCCGCGCATATTTATATCAAATCTGATAAGAAATTTGTCCGGCTCCAGCTGGATCAGATCTGCTACCTGGAAAGTTTGGGCAATTATGTAAAGGTCTGGGAAGATCAGCGCTTTTTGCTGACGGCAAGAACGCTGACAAGTTTTGAAGAACAGTTACCCGCAGATACCTTTATCAGGATCCATAAATCATATATCCTGAATAAAAAGTATGTACACTATATCGAAGGAAATTTCATCCGGCTGAAGAATGGAAAGGAGTTGCCGTTGGGGAAAAACTATAAGCATCTGGTAAAGGAACTGACAAGCTGATCATTTTCCTGACACCATTTCTTTCACATGCAAAAGTACAAGCCATCCACACCAGACGGCCTGTACTTTTATTCAACTTCAGTTCTTCTGCGTTCCTTTTTTCTTTCATCTTATACTGCTGCCGCTTCCAGTGCGGGGGCTGCAGGAAAATCAACCGGTACCTTTGTTACACCATGCAGATAGTTCGTGATCACTTTATCACCGATCACAATGATCACATCAACAAGATTCTCGTTTGTATAACCAACTTCATAGAAACGGTCTACCAATGTCGCATCAGGTCTGCCGTTTGTTTGAACAAAACTTTGGGTCAGTACAGCGAGCGCATCCAGTTTAGCATCAAAAGAAGCGCGACCAGTACGGATCTCAAGGATCTGTTCATCACTGAATCCATTCAATTTACCTATATAAGTGTGCGCAGCCAGACAATAATCGCAATTGTTGACCTGGCTGGTCACGAGATTCACTACTTCTTTTTCTTTTGCTTTTAAGGAAGTTTTCGCACCGCTTAATGCAAGGTAAGTGCCCAGCGCATTTTGGGAATAAGCCATTGTTGCGTAAAGGTTAGGTACTGTGCCAAGGCCTTTTTTAAGATTATCAAACAACACCTGGTTCGCTGGTGATACTTCTTCTCTTGTTGGGACTGTGAACATTTTCATCTTTTTAGTTTTTGATTTGCCTGTCATATTTATTGACGATGTAAAATTGCAATCAAAACACACAATGGAAAATGGAGATAGTTCCCGAACAATTGTGAAATTTTCCCGGAAATAAAAAAATGTTGAATAAGGAGCATTGCGTTAACATTTTATTGGCGCTGCCTGCTGTATCAACTGTCTGATGACTGGTCAGCTATCTGAATGCATCAATGTGTTTACAAGTACATGCATGCAACGATAGAACTTTGCAAATAACAAAGTGTTTGCAGGTGGCCGTAAGCTTCTTTACTGCCCCGGGCGTAACGGTGAAGCAGTTATCTGAATGAAGGGTGTGTCATAAGTAGTGCCCGAAGCATCGCGATTGGAGGTTACGAAATGAACAATCTGAACGTGCCTGTTAAGATCAGGTTTAAGATATGTAACCTTTTTACAGGTAATAGTTGAAAGCATACCCGCTATTTCGTCAAATGATAAGCGGTATCGTCAATAATGGCGTGGTTAGTCTTATGTTCATGTCCAACAAACGATATGGGCAACACCATTTTCCTTAGCGGCACTTCAGCGCGGAGGCCGACCTGGACAAAAAAAATGGGGCAAGTGCTGATTTATTGCATTTGCCCCGGTAAGTGACCCCGCAGGGACTCGAACCCTGGACCTACTGATTAAGAGTCAGTAGCTCTACCAACTGAGCTACGGAGTCAGCTCTTGAAAAGGGAGGCAAAGATCAACATTTTTAATCCAGTCTCCAAATAAAAATCAAATTATTATCCGGGATTAAGTACATAAACCCTTGCTCATTATTTGCAGTTGTTTCCTCACAACAACTGCAAACCTTCCATTAAAGTAATTCGAATTATGTACCAGTTGGGTCACAGAAAAATAAAGCCTTCAACGACAATAACTTTGAAGGCTTTATTTAAGTTTCGATATTTTTTGTTTTCAGTTTGAAAACTTAAAAACCATACATCCCGCCCGAAACGGAAATTTGCTCTCCCGTAATCCAGGCTGCATCATTGGAAGCAAGAAACACTACTGCTTTCGCAATATCTTCGGGCTGACCTCTACGACCAAGCGGTGTATTGGCAATAAACATTTTTTCATACTCACTGCCAGCTGTGACTCCCGCACTGGTCGCACCTTCTGTTTCCGTAGCGCCTGGCAGAATTGAATTGATCCGAATTTTTTTTGCGCCCAACTCTTTCGACAAAGAAATTGTTATCGCATCTAATGCCGCCTTAGTTGCAGAGTATAACGAAGCTCCGGGAAGAGGGTATTTGCTTGCACCCGAACTGATATTGATGATATTGCCCCCCTCATCACCAAACAGTTTTAAAGATGCCCGGATAGTAAGTATCGGTCCCAGAACATTAACGTTAAAATGCTGATGGAAAGCATTCTCCGATGCCTGTTCAATAGGCAAATATTGCTGAAAGACCGCATTGTTTACCAAAATATCCAATTTGCCGAAAGTCGCTTTTGTTTCTTCAAACAGCCTGATTACATCAGCTTCTTTCGATATATCCCCCTGTACCGGAATGGCAATGCCTCCATTAACAGTTATCTCCTTAACCACTCTGTCTGCGCCTTCTCTGCTTGAATGATAATTTACAACAACCCTTGCGCCTTCTGCCGCAAAGTGTTTCGCAATAGATGCTCCTATTCCTTTTGAAGCACCTGTAACTATAGCTACTTTGTTTTTTAATTTACTCATTATTCCTTTTTTAATGATTGAGCAACAAATTTAGATTGCCAAAGTTATCTTTAGTAACTTTGTGCTGAAAAATAACAGTAACATCGGTGTAACAAAGTAACATTATGGGGTGCAAAATAGAGGCGTTTCAACAGGAGCAAAAGAAAAGAATGAGAGCCGTTCAGGATTCAATGAACGTGCTGAATGGGAAATGGAAGATTTCTATTATTTCGTCTATCTGCTGTTATGGTAAAAGGCGATTTTCCGATATTTTGAATGATGTAGAAGGAATTTCCAACAGGATGCTGAGCAAAGAATTAAAGGAATTAGAAATAAACCAGCTGGTCAGACGAACCGTTTTAAATACGCAACCAATAACGGTTCAATATGAACTTACAGAACACGGCGATACATTGCAAACGATCATCAGCAATCTGACAGATTGGGGAATTGTACACCGAAAGAAAATTGTCGGGAAATAAAGAAAAAGCTTTTCGAACTCCTCTTAATCGATCTGTGTTGTTTAACAAGCTGAAACAACAACTTTTAATTGATGCACAATTCTCTTTCGGTGTACGATCACCGGTAGCGGAACAGGGATGCAACGTTTTTCTGAACAGGCATGTCCATGACCTTCAAACCAAACCTCCGCTTATGACCATCACAAATCACCGCCCGCTATCAAACCCGGCAGCTATCATATTAATGGCCTGCCTTCTCTTCCGGACAGGCAATCTCTGTGCACAAGAAAAGTTCTCGGCATCCATCACGGGCGGGCTTTCATTCCCCGCAGGACGCTTTGCAGATAAAGTAAACCCCATGCCCACTGGCCTTGTAAACGTAGATGGAGCGGCAAATACCGGCTGGAACGGCAATCTTCAGCTGGGCGTCGCTATTACACCGCAGATCCGGGCAAATGTGATCGTGGGGCTTTCGGTTTTCAGGCAGGATGCCACTTCTTTTGAAGAAACACTCAGATGGATACATGGCAATACACCCGTGGCCGAACCGGAATCCTGGAGAGTCCTGAAGGTCCTGGCAGGGCCATCATTCATATTGCCTCTTTGCAACAAACTTTCGCTCAGGCCTTCATTGGCAGCCGGTATTGCAAAAACATCTGTTCCCGAATTGACCTATACGCTCTATAACCCGGGAGGAAACCCGATCACAACCATTACACGCGATAAGATCAGCATGCCGGCGGCTTTCGCTTACCAGGGCGGACTCGGCTGGGGCTATAAACTGGGAAAACAAACCACATTACTGGCTGATTTTAATTTCTTCAGCGCCCGCGCGAAATATGATTATCAAACGCTCACTACTACGGGAAGCCCTGTTACTCTTAAACATGAATACTCATTGAGTTCATACTCCACATCGCTGGGAGTAGAGTTCTTTTTCTGAAACGTAAAACATATATAGGGGTTGCTGAACAACTACAGATTTCTGGTGAAAGGTTTGATAGATTTCAAAGGTTGGGCATGCTTGCAGCAACCAGACATCTGGCTGAACCTTTTCAACCTGTTAAACGACGAACGCTTATCAACCCATATTGATAACGGCAGTTATTCAGCAGCCCCGCATAAAGGCGAAGCCGCCCGATCACAGACCGGGCGGCTTCGCCTTTATACATTCAAGTATGCTATCGCTTACCCTTCTTGTGTTTTGCTTCTGCAGTCTTGCCGGCAGGATATTCTTCCAAAATCAGCTCCATCTGAATATTACTACGTTCATATGGAGAAGGTCTTCCGGTCAGTTTCACAAAACCGAGTTTTTCATAAAGCCTGATTGCTGGCTTCAACAATGTATTGCTTTCAAGAAACAACCCGGATGCGCCCGACGCTTTAGCTTTTTCTATCGCGGCAAGGCCAAGTTTATAACCGATATGATGTCCCTGGAACTTCGGCGACACGGCCATCTTCGCCAGTTCAAAATCATATAAAGGATCCTCCATTTTCACAAGGGCGCAAACGCCAGCGGGTTCTCCATTGAAAAGCGCCACAAGAATAAAACCTCCTTTATCAAGAATGTATCCCTTCGGATTATCAAGCGCCTTACGATCCGTTTCTTCCATCTTGAAATAGCGCGAGATCCATTCTTCGTTCATATCCTTAAATACTTTTTTATACGCAGGTCTATAATCAACGATCTCCACCTTCTGGCTTTCGCGTCGCTTGCGATGCTCCTGCACACGCTCAAACAATGTTTTTTGCTCAAGCAGGTATTCCCATTCGGCGATCGCTTTCCATAGGTCATACGTTGCCTGCGAAGACAACTCGTCAACAGCGCTGTTGATATCCGTATACTGGTCCTTTATTTTTACAGCAATGTCTTTCCCTTTCTTTGACAAAGCAGCGACAGTGCGGCGTCCATCAGTCTTATCTTTCTTTTCAGTCACAATACCGTTCTTCACCATTTCACTGATGATCTTGCTGACTGAAGCATGGGAATGACCGATCTCTTTCGCAATCTCCGTAATTGCTTTGTCTCCGTCTTCCGCCAACAGGTAGAAAGCCGGGAACCATTTAGGCTGCAGCTCCACACCATACATCTTGTAAATAAGCGAAGCGTCAGAAACCATTTTCTCCGTAAGTATTCTCAGGCGGCTGCCGAGGGCGAGCTTGCCCACACGATTAAAGAATTCCATATTGTAAAGTTAATTATGTAACTGGTTACACAAATATAGGAAAAGACGCTGAATATCCGCACGTCTTCAGCAGGTTACTGACTGCAGAAACTGATGAAGCCAACGAAATTTTGACCCCCCGCCTAGCTGATCTTCTTGTAGTAAGCGTCGAGAAACCGGTTGAACCTCCGGTTCTTCATGATCACTTTATCAAATAAAGCGATCCCAATGGCGGCGCAGAGAATTCCGGCCAGTACATCCAGCACATAGTGATGGCTTGTATATACGGCGGAGAACCAGATTCCTATGGTCACCAGTATAAAAGGGATATTCCAGAAGCCGATCTTCTTTTTGAACCCATAATACACCACGATCAGCGGATAAGCTGAGTGAAGGGATGGCATGGCCGCAAATACATTGGAGCTTTTTGCATAAATGGATTGAAAGATCGTCACACCAAAATATTCATCAAACCGGCGCAGACCGGCGGTACTGCCCGGTGTATTCAGCTGCGCAACCAACCCGTGTTCCTGAAGATACCATGGCGGCGCGGCAGGGTAGGTGTAGTAGCCCACAAAACCTACCAGGTTGACCAATACGAAAGTCAGGCTGAACTGAAGGAATAAACGGCGGTTGGTAAAAAAAAGATATGCTCCGAATGCCAGCGGAACGGGGATCCAGCAGAGATAGAACAATCCGCTCATTATATCCATCCAGCTATGCTGATGCTGCAGAAAGTATTCATTCGGCGTCAGGATCTCAGTGCCCGCCTTTATGCCGAAGATAGTTTTCTCGGCGGCATGCAGGCTGCCCGTATGTACATCAGCAAAAAGGTAATTGGGAAACGCCTTCATGTAATCGAAGATGATCCAGTAAACGATAAAAATGGAAAACCCAAGAATGAATTTGCGTGTAAAACCGGAAGCATAGTACAGAACGTTAAACAGCACAACAAGAAACACCTGGTCGGTTTTGAAACCAACCAGCAGTGCCGATAACAGCAGATACCCCGCCGATAAGATAGAGGTGATCAGCAGGTCCCTGGAAGTGAATAAACCAGGCTGCCCCTGGATATTCTTCATGCTTTTTGCTTCTTCTTCGGAAAACCTGAACGGAAGACTTCATCCCATAGGGAAGAACTCACGCCATAGCCTTTGGATGAATCGTCGTAATGATGCAACATGTGATGCTGCTTCACTCTTTTCATCAGGGAGCTTTTAAAATTATAGTGATGCATGGCATAATGCATCATGTCATAAACAAGATAACCTGTAATAAAACCGGGAAAGAACGCCCACAGATACGCTTTGTCCTTAAAAAATAACATAAACAGGAAATAGAATCCCACCGCCAGTGGAATACTGGCAGATGGCGGCATCACCAGTCGCTTTGCATCCTTTGGATAATCATGATGTACACCATGAAAGATAAAATGCAGGCGCAGGCCCCATTTGGACTTTGGTACAAAATGAAAGATCCAGCGATGAAGCACGTATTCTGTGATCGTCCAGATCCCCAATCCGCCCAGGAAACAAAGCGCAAACACGCCCAGGTTCAACGGTGCAGAAAGCGATCTGTATGAAAAATAGACCACCACCGGCACATACACAAACAAGGGCACACTGAAGTGTACCTTTGAAAGCCCCTCCATGATGCTGCTGTTGAACATCCTGATCGATTCGCTGGAATTGGAGATATAATTCTTCTTCATGCTCAGTTTATTTGTCTGCCGGGGCTATTTCAACACTTTTTTCCGTTCAACGATTTCCGCACCCGTAGCAGGATCAGCTCCTATTACTTCAAAATACTCAATATTGGGAGACCAGAAGGTACCGCCTTTATTGATCTTGATAAAGATACTTTTAAGGATCACCAGTTTCTCATTGACCGGGGCATACACGTGGTACTTACCATCCGCAGCTTTCACCAGGTACATCGAGTATTTGGAATAGGATACAAAATTAAGCTTGTACTTGCCATCTTCCATCCGTTTTGTCTTGATCCCGTAAGCAAATTTACGCTGAATAAAATTCAACTCCTCATTTTGACCTTTTTCCCCATACCGTATCCAATATACATGTATCGGATCACGTTCATCCAGCTTGCCATTTTCCAGGTTCAGGTCGCACACAATAGTGTTTGTGTTGGGCGTACGCTGCAAATAAAACAATAATTCGCTTGTGACCGGGGGAACCGGGAATCCATCCTGTGCCGACGCAAAAAGCCCCCAGCAAATGAACAGGGCAAGAAAGCCCTTTTTAAGTAACATAAATTATAGCCTTTGTGTGTTAAATCCTTTCTTCGAAGTCAAAAGTAAAAATTAAAAAAAATCACTATTTGACTATTCTATTTCAGTCTGATTATTACAATTTTTGAAGTCAAAAGTTCCCTCTGACATGGGATATTTTTGGCCTTTTACTTCACCCCATCCAACGCTTTCTTTGCATCCACCAATCTTTTTATAGCCGTAATATTGGTCAGTACAGCCATTATGGTAATAGGAATCGTGAATACAGACATTGTTTCGAACACCGGGATCGGCAGCCCCTCAACCGTGATCTTATAATCACCTCCGATCACACTGCTGGTTATGCCACAGGCAATGGCAGACACACCTGTCAACACCACACGTTCCGGCCGCTGCATCAAACCTCCTTTGTTTTCAATACCTAAACCTTCGCTTCTTGCGCGCGTATAGCTGACCATCATTGAACCGATCAGCGCAATAAATGCAAAGATCGAACTCAGGAAATAATGATGCGCCACCAGGTAATAACAAATCCCGAGGAACATGATACACTCGCTGTAGCGGTCCAGCACCGAGTCGAACAGTGCACCGAACTTAGAGCTCATATTGCCCATCCTGGCCACCTGGCCATCGAGCATATCGAAGAGCCCTGCAAACAGGATCAGGCCACCGGCCCAACCTACATAGGAAAGATCGCCGCGATGACCTTTCTCGCCACCTTCGATAAAAATGATCGCAACGCCGATATTCAGGACAAGCCCTGTGATCGTCACGAGATTGGGCGTAAACCCGATTTTGATCAACCCTTTAACCAACGGGTTAATAATTACGTAAATGCCTTTTTGCAAGCGGTCCCTTGTATTGGACATTGTTCTTTGGTTTTGGATCGTTAGAATTCAAATCGTATACGGCCTCTGATCCCCCAGGTCGGCACATCCGGATGCTCAAGGTAACTGAGCCTTTTTACAAGGTCCAGCCTCAGCAGTTTGAAAATGTTGCCGATACCCACACTGGCTTCCATATACGGTTTGCCGTCAAGCGTAAAGGTAGTAGGATTACCCAGACCATCGGTGGGGAAACGGACTGTCTTCGGATTCTTTGCAGGATTATTTTCATCCCTCATGCCGCCATAAAGCAGTTTAAAGCTCGCCACCTCACGCAGTTTCAATTTCTTCAGCAAAGGAATCTTGTTAAAAATAAACCCATTGAAATAGTATTCCGTATTGATCGATGTATACCTGTCACTCACAAACTCCATGAAATTCATCATGTTGAATGAGTAGAACTGGTATGAATAACTTTGGTTCGCACGGTGGATGCTCAACAGGGGATAAGGTACCTTTCCAAAAGTATAACCTCCTTCCACCACGATATCCGCATAGCCGAATTGCGACAGATAGAATCGCTTGAATGCGCTCAGGTTAACCGTCTGATAATTGTATTCACCACCAAAGAGATCTTTTACACCGGCGATGAATCTTGCCCGGAAAATAGGGTATTTGTTGAAAATAGGAATACGGTAGTTCTTCCCCTGGTAAAACTGTTCATTCGGTGCCCAGCGAAGCTCCGCCGAAAGCTCGGACGTGATCAGGTGCTGGATCGTATCAAACCCAATACCGGTGCCTGTTGGCTTGTCGTACACAATATTACCGGCAGGCATTTGTTCCCAACGTTTGAAACCAAACGTATAGGAGACGTTCTTTCCAAACTCCCGCACATACTCCGCCTTCGCAATCTTGTTGTAAAGCCATTTGTTATTATCACCGCGTTTGAATGAAAGCAGGAAGTTATCTTCTGCCACAAACTGCAGCTCCTGGCCCGGGATCTTCGTATCATACTGATAGCTCAATCGCAGATAATTCAGCGGGTACGAATAAATAGATTTATGGTTGAATGAATACGTTCCGGATAAATAATATTTCCATTTTTTGTCCTTGAATCCGTATGCAAGATAATTCTCAAAATAAAGGTTAGGGCTTAGTTTGGTAGTTGTGCGGCCACCAGCTCTCAGGCGGAAACCCTCAACCGGGTTAAAGCTGTAGAAAGTATTGACCGGGCCAACTTCAAATATCCCGAATGATTTATACCCCGCAAGGAGGAGGGTACCCCAATCCATCAGCCGTCTGTATGATTTCATCTTTACCAGGCTGTCCATATTGGTGTATACAGAAGATTCAGTTTCAGTAAGGGGCTTGTGACGGTTAGTTGTCCAGAAGCTATCGGAAGACTGTTCGTTATTTTGCACGTAAATGATATCGCGTCCCTGGTAAATGGAATCCGCAGCGGGCTGATTGATCGTAAAGCCCTTGAACGAAACCGTCCGTTCACCCAAAATACCTCCATCCGCTTTTTTGCTCAGCGCAAACTCTGAAAGCATGTTGCTCATGATCACATGGTAGCGGCCATCGGTACCTCTTTCAAAATCCTGGTTGATCCGGAGTTCACGGGACCAGTTAAGATTTGCATTCTTGCTCACCGCCATTGTGATCTTCTGCACGGCATAGTTGCCATCGAGCGTAACGAACAATGATCCCCTGAACAAAAGGTCATTCAGATTTCTTGGAGTGAATGCAAGCTGTATGAGTTTGATGCCATCCAGTTCAACCGTATCACGGATATAAAACCGATAGAAAGTTGGTGCGGCATCTGCGATGGGGCTAAGGAACTGATTACCCAATATGCCGATATTGTTTTCGTACACGTCAATATCCGCATACATGCTGTTGAGGTAGCGGCTGATCCCGTCGTTATCAATAAACTCACCAAGGTTTACTTTCTTTTTGGCAAGTACATATATTTTTTCCTTGGAAGGATCTTTGCGGAAGTATTTATCTGAAAGCGTTTCTTCAAGATAAACAGGAAGTAATGCCTTGCCTTCTATCTTGCTTGAATCAGAATTTTCCAGCAGAAAGCGAAAGCTCTTAAATAGCTTGTTCTTTAATAATTTCTCTGGCTTATTGGTTAGTGAGAGTTCGATCTTTTCATATTGCTGATATTGCACATAATCATAGGATGAAACGCGGTTCTCCTTTTTATGTGCTACGATCTGGCGGATGAGCTCAACAGCGGGGTTGTCCTTATTTCTGTATTTTCCACGCCTGGAATTTCTTACAGTCACGCCGCTTAGTTCCTCCTGATCAAGCTCAATGTTCAACTCCTGTTCTTTGCCTGATTCAATCTTGCGTTCAATAGTTTTATAGCCGCCGTAGGAATAAGTTACGGTAGCTAATTTTGGATTGGTTGTGGAAAGCGAGTAACTTCCGTTCTCGCCGCTGACCACACCTTTGGCACCCTTAAAATAGACGCTCACAAAGGGCAGGGGTGAGCCCGTGGACGCATCCCGGATCACACCTTTCACTGTTGTAACAGGTTGCGCATGCAACACAGTTACAGTGAATGTCAATAAAAAGAATGTCCACACCTCCTTTAATCTCGTCAACCGCTTCATCTTACTTAGTATTATTCAAAAAAACAAATCTTTTCTGTAACGGATAATTCCAGCCTATTGCCACTATTAAAGAAGTGACCAGTTTTGCCAACATATAATAAACACCTGCTTTTTTTTCCAGCAGGTAAAAACCAGCGGCATTCAAGATCAGATTTCCTGCCCATACAACCAAATACCTCCAGGCCTGTTTATGCATGGCACCATCGATTGCTTTAAATACCCAAACACGCCCAATCATGAAGTTGATCACACCACCACACACCGTACCTGTCACCATTGCATAAAATTTCACTACATGCAACAGTTCAACCAATAAAAACGTGATCAGATAATCAATCAGGGAAGCAATCAGTGAAGCTACATTGGCCTTTAAGAACATTTTCATATCAGACCGGGCTTTTTGTCTCAGATACGAATAAAAACCCCTGGAGAATGGCGAACGAATAAATCCCAGCCAGCACATCATCCCCCATTACACCCCATCCACCCGGCAATTTTTCAGCCTTTCTGATACCTAATGGTTTAAGTATGTCAAAAAAGCGAAACAACACAAACCCGGCAACAGCATATCTGATATCAACCGGGGTCCATGCCAGCGTGATCATCATCCCCGCTACTTCATCCACCACCACCTTGCTGCTGTCATGCCCCCAAACGCTTTCCACACGCGCCGAACTCCACGTACCAAGAAACAGTATGGCCAACGCGATCATGATTGACCATACTACCGGTATTTTCGTTGCAACAAACAACCACGCCACACAGTAAGCAGCGGCCGCTACGCTTCCGCCACCTTTTCCCATATATCCAATGCCACAGGTAGCAATGGCTTTTGCTGCTTTTATCATAAGATCTCGTCAACCAGCTCCTGGTAATAATCCAATCCCAGGTGCGTGATCAGGTCTTCACCCATTAAGTGGCGAAGTGTATTCTGCAATTTGATCAGTTGTTTGAAAATATCATGCTCAGGACGCAGCCCTTCTGCAGTTTGCGGTGATTTCAGATAGAAAGATAACCACTCCTGGATACCAGACATGTCTGCACGTTTTGCAAGATCAATGAACAATGCCAGATCCAGTACGATCGGTGCAGCCAGAATTGAATCACGGCAAAGGAAGTTCACCTTGATCTGCATCTGGTAGCCCATCCATCCGAAGATGTCGATATTATCCCAGCTCTCCTTATTATCACCATGAGGAGGATAATAGTTGATACGTACTTTATGATAGATCTCGCCATACAGATCCGGATTATCTTCAGGTTTGAAGATGTCTTCCAGCACACCGAGTTTAGAAACTTCTTTTGTTTTGAAGTTATCCGGATCATCCAATACCAGGCCATCACGGTTACCAAGTATGTTAGTGGAGAACCAGCCTGATACGCCCAGTGCACGCGCGTACAGTCCGGGGGCCAGGATCGTTTTCATCAAAGTCTGACCGGTTTTGAAATCTTTACCGGCGATCGGTGTGCTTGTCAGTTTGGATAGTTCCACCAGCGCTGGAATATCGCAGGTCAGGTTAGGAGCGCCATTTGCAAACGGAACGCCCAGTTTGATCGCGGCATACGCATAGATCATGCTTGGAGAGATATTCGGATCACTATCCTTCAAACCCTGTTCGAATGCTTCGATCGTGCTGTGCACCTCAGATGCTTCGAAATAGATCTCTGTAGAACCGCACCATACCAATACCACACGGTCAAGATCGTTTGCATCTTTGAAATTCTCGATATCGTCCATTACCTGTTTCGCCAGGTCCATTTTGTTTGCACCCGTCTTGATATAAGTACCATCAAGGTTTTTAACAAATGTTCTGTCGAACACAGCCTTCATCGGGCGGATCGCTTCCAGCTCAGGTTTGATCTGGAGGAGCATATGCGCATCCAGCACTTTTGCGTGCATCGCTGCTTCGTATACGTTGTCTTCGTAGAGATCCCATCCACCGAAAACGATATCTTTCAGATTAGCAAGAGGCACGAAGTCTTTGATCAGAGGGTTACGATCCTCCGTTCTTTTACCCAGACGGATATTGCCCATCTGTGAAACCGAACCGATCGGTTTGGACAAGCCTTTATTGATCGCGATCACACCCGCCATAAACGTAGTGGCCACGGCACCCATTCCCGGGGTCAAAATACCCAGTTTCCCTGCTGCTTTCCGTATTTGCTGACTCATGTTTGTTGATTTAAAACAGTATGTAAAATGTTATATCCAGTTATTATGTCTGTACCAGGCCATTGTTTCCTGCACGCCTTCTTCAAGATCATAGGCAGGAGAGAAGCCCAGTTCCTTTTTTGCCTTGTCGATATTCACATTCCAGTTGATCGCTGTCAGCTCATTGAGCTTTTCGCGGTTCAACGCGGGAACGGCATTCATAAAACGATACGTCTTCTCCAGTATAAAAGCCAGTCCTTTTACCATTGAATAGGGCAAATGGATCTTTGTTGTCTTCTTTTTTAAAAATCCCTTTACAGATTCTGCAAGCTGATAGCGAGTATAAGTGCGGCCATCAGATACATTAAAGATCGCACCGGATACCGCTGTATTGAACAGTGCGTTGACGGCGATCACCGCGAGATCCTTTACATAAACAAAACTCAGCTGCTGATCTTTCTTCCCAATGTATGGCTCCCATCCGCGTTTGATGGTACGGAACAGGATGAAAATATCTTTCTCCCTCGGACCATACACTGCTGTCGGGCGCAATACCACATACGGAACAGACAGGGTAGCCAGTTTCTCTTCCGCTAATAATTTGCTTTTTCCATAAGCTGTTACAGGATGCGGGCTGGTAAGTTCCGTGATCATACCACTTGCTTCAGACAGCGGGCCGAGTGCGGCAAGACTGCTGATAAAGACCATTTTCCTGAAAGCAGGGCCTAATGATTCGGCTGCCTTCGCAATATTGTAGGTGTAACCGGCATTGATCGCGTTGTATTCTTCCTGTGTGCCGGCTTTTGTAGTGCCAAGTGCATGAACGATATACTGGCAGCCGGTGCGTAGTAATTCCTGTGTAATGCTTTCAACGCTGTTGAAGTCGGGATAGCAGTATTGAATATTATGTACCTGAAGGTGGCGCACATCGCTGTTGCGGCGAACGGCTGCAACTACGTCGAGTCCCATTTCGAGGGCGGCCTCTATCAGGTGGAACCCGATAAAGCCGCTTGCACCTGTTATCAATACTTTTTCCTTCATAGCGGTTTCTCGTACATTCTGTACGTCTTATAGGCGTGGCCGTTGATGCTTTCGATCCCTTTTTTCATCATTTCATTATGCTCCAGGATCCAGGATGCTTCTGCACCACGCAGGTTCTTTTGCTGCGCGCTTTTAATGATCCTTGCATAAAAGCATGCTTCGATCCCGAGCCTTCTGTATTCATCAACAACTCCAAGGGCTAATACCCTTATATATTTGATCTTCTTTATACCAAACAGCAACTTAAAGATGCCGGATGGGAATAGTCTTCCTTTAGGGATCCTGCGCAAGATCTCGTTGATATCAGGAACCGCCAATGCGAAACCGACGAACGACCCATTATGTTCGGCGATCAAACAAAAATCCGGGTCAAGGATCATTTTCATATCCTTCGCCAGGTATCTGAATTCAGCGTCCGTTGCCGGAACAAACCCCAGGTTTTTGTCCCAGGCCGAGTTATACACAGCCTTCACTTTATCGGTCTCATTCCTGAAGTCCTTCATATTGATCGGGCGGATCGTAATGCCTCTTGCTTTTAACCGGGTTTCGATCGCTTCCTGCAAACGGATCGAGCGTTCGTCCGCACCGGCAGTGCTCATATCATATGCTATAAGATCAACCTGCTTGCGAAAGCCTGCTGCCTCGATCAATTTTGCATAATAGGGCTTGTTGTACGTCATCATGGCTACCGGCGGCCTGTCAAATCCGTCTACCAGTAATCCACACGCGTCATTGGTGGTGGGATTGGCCGGGCCTACAAAATTATTGGCGCCCCGCTGTTTTAACCATGTCGAAGCTGCTTCAAATAATTTGCCGGCTACTTCCTGGTCATCTACTGTATCAAAGAAACCGAAAAATCCGTCACTGACCTTGTTAAAACTATTATGATTGTTATTCATAATAGCCGCAATGCGTCCAACGATCTGGTCGCCGCGATAAGCCAGGAAAGCCTGAAGCTTTGAGTGTTCATGAAACGGGTGTTTTCCCGGACTCAGCAGATCACGTTGCGCGATAAACAGTTCCGGTACATAATTCGGATCACCCTTATAAAGATCGTGTTGAAAATCGATAAATATTTTTAGTTGCTTCGGGGTTTTCACCTCTGCGATCTCGATCATAATTCCTGGTTTTGTAAAGCCGTTTTTATATCCAGCTTGATAGCGGCCTTGTTCAGTTGCTCAACTGCAAAGTCTATCTGGCTGAATGTGTGTGTAGCCATCAGAGAAAACCGGATCAATGAAGAATCTGAAGGCACTGCCGGCGACACAACAGGATTTACGAAAACGCCTTCTTCCTGAAGCATACGCGTCAGCAGGAATGTTTTATGATTGTCTCTTATGTATACGGGAATGATCGGACTTTCGGTAATACCGGTATAGAAGCCGCAATCTTTCAGTAATTGAAGAGCATAGTTTGTATTTGCCCAGAGATTCTCAATACGCTCGGGTTCCTGCTGTATCAGGTCGAGGGCCGCGATCACGCTCGCTGCTGAAGCAGGTGTCATACTTGCGCTGAATATCAAAGAGCGTGCTTTATGCTTGAGATAATCGATCACATCTGCATTACCGGCAATAAATCCACCGAGTGATGCAAGTGATTTGCTGAACGTACCCATGATAAGATCCACTTCACCTGTAAGGTTGAAGTGAGATGCTGTACCGGCGCCTTTATCACCGATCACTCCCAGGCTATGGGCATCATCAACCATAATGTTCGCACCATACTTGTTGGCGAGCTGTACGATCTCGGGCAATTTCACAATATCACCTTCCATGCTGAAAATACCGTCTACCGCGATCAGCTTCATACTGTCCGCAGGGAGGGGAGCCAGCTTCGCTTCCAGGTCGGCCATATTGTTGTGCGCATACTTGATCACTTTTGAAAAGGACAACCGGCAACCATCAATAATGGAAGCGTGGTCATATTCGTCAATGATCAGGTAGTCATGCCTGCCCGTAAAACTTGAAAGCGCGCCGAGGTTCGCCTGGAAACCGGTGCTGAACAGCACTGCTGCTTCTTTACCAGTGTAGGCTGCCAGTTTACGTTCAAGCTCTATATGAATGTCAAGTGTTCCGTTCAAAAACCTGGAACCGGCACAGCCGCTGCCATACCTGTCCGCCGCCAGCTTACCCGCTTCCACGATCTTAGGGTGATTGGTCAGACCCAGATAAGAATTGGATCCGAACATCAATACCTTACGCCCGTCGAGCACTACCTCAGTATCCTGTCCCGATTCTATCACGCGGAAATAAGGATAAACACCTGCCTGCCTGATTTTCTCTGCATCCTGAAATGATGCAACCTTTTGCTGTAGTTTTTTATGCATTTTTTTCCAAGTATTCCTTTGCAGTTTATGGCAAGGGCCCTACTCGCGTGAAATTACGCAAAGTTGAACATAGTTCCCGGCTCTGCCTATGTCTAAAACGCTCTTTATTATGTCTAAATCCCTCTTTAACAAGATGAATTCCAATCACCCTGGCCCCAATTTAAAACGTCCTTCTGTATGCGGTAGGTGTTATTCCAGCATGATTTTTGAAAAATTTACTGAAAAAAAACTGGTCGCTGAAAAACATTTGTTCGGCTACCTGTGCGACAGACAAAGATAAATTACTTAACAATACCTTAGCTTCCACCATAACCATTTCATCTATAAAGGTTCCGGCCGTTTTGCCGCTCAGTTCCTTCACCGTTTGTGACAGATATTTTGGCGTCACAAACAAGTGATCTGCGTAGAACTGCAGGCTTCTTTCCTTGTGGGAATGTTCGGGAAGCAGCTTCAGGAAGCGCTTCATCAGATCCTCTTTCCGTGTCAGCCTGATCTCTTCTTCGGCGTGGTATTTCCGGTGCAATGAAGCCAGCTCAAAAAGAAATGCTATGAAGTGATGCTTCACCACTTCAGCGCGATACTCGCCCTGAATAGCTCCCTCTGACTGGTTCTTTTTTTGCAAAAGCCCCATCAGATCCATCAGCTCATCTGCCTCATTTTGTTCCATACGGAAGTATGGACTGCCACTGGCGGCAAAAAAATCAAACGCCCCAAAATACTTCTGGGTAATACCTGATTCGATCAGGAAATCCGGAGTGAACATCACACCTGTCAGGCGACAACCATCATCAGCTTCAACAAACTGACGGATCGTGTTCGGTCCAACTACCAGCACATCATTTTTCTGAAGGTGATAGTCGAACAGGTTCAATTTTATATGGAGGGAAGAATCGGTAACAACAATAATAAAAAAAGAATCTGCTCTGAAGGGATACAAAATATTACCTGCCTGCTTCTTGGCTGTCTTTGAAAACACATGCAGACCACTGTGCTGCGGAGCCTGGCCCGTGATTGCCAAAAGATCGCCCAGCGTAAGATGCTTTATGACGGTATTACTCACTTCTGGCATTGGACGGTGGTTGGTTTTTAGTTTATATCAGAGTTAATTTCTAATCCGGTCAGGTCAATGGCTCTCTTCAACAATTTCATTCCACGGAATGTTCAACTGTCAAGGCTGCATTCCTTATTAGTTCTATTGACCAGACTTAATTGGTGTTTACTCCTGGATCACAAATTTCATTAGCACGGTTAGCGTAGAACAATCCCGTAAAGGCATAACTGTCATACCCTACCCGGGATTCTAAATTTCATGCAAAGATAACAGCCTTTCTGATACAGCTGTCTAATCCGGCCTGTAATCTAACCCCCAAAATCCGTATTTGGCCCGGTTTTGTTCAATATTAACCTGACAAAATGCCGGTTTCTTCAAACATATAACAAATACACATTATATCAATTTAAAAAACGCGGATTTCACGGATTAGCGGACTGTAGCGGATTCTATTCTTTTTCAAGGCAGTTATGAAATCTTCCGGGCCGGTTTTTCTGATCCCCGCCCACGACCGTAATTCGCGAAATCCGCGAAAAAAAATCCGCGGAATTTCTTTTCAACACCTGTGAATAACTACAAATTCCAACGGCCAATCCCGATTCTTTATATTTGCCCGATTCAATTATACGAATTAGGATTCGCGGATTTCGCGAAACACGGTTTAACAGCGGAAACTCATTCCAATTAAATTTAAACGTTTCAATCTGAGTTAATTAATTCGCGTAATTAGCGCAATTCGTTGTAATTAGCGCAATTCGCGTACTAAAATCAGTGTACTCATATGGCGAAAGAGAAGGACAGCAACATGTTCGATTATACAGAAGACAGTATCAAAAGCCTCGACTGGAAGGAACATATCCGGCTGCGCCCGGGTATGTATATCGGTAAGCTCGGCGACGGTTCTTCGCCCGATGACGGCATTTATGTACTCGTAAAAGAAGTGCTCGACAACTGTATTGATGAATACACCATGGGCCATGGTAAGGTTGTAGAGCTCACCATCTCCGGAAAGGAAGTCACCATCCGCGATTATGGCCGCGGTATTCCCCTCGGCAAAGTGGTGGACGTAGTAAGCAAGATCAATACCGGTGCGAAATACGATAGCAAGGCCTTCCAGAAATCCGTAGGTCTGAACGGGGTGGGTACAAAAGCCGTGAACGCACTCAGTAACTATTTCAAAGTAACCGCGGTAAGAGAAGGAAAAGAAAAAACCGCTGAATTTGAAAGAGGCGTGCTTACCAAAGAACATAAAGAAGTAAAAAGCAGCGAACAGAACGGAACAATAGTGACCTTCATCCCGGATGATACTGTATTCCGCCATTTCAAATTCCATTATGAATTCCTGGAAAGCCAGATCTGGAATTACTGCTTCCTCAATGCCGGACTGAAGATCGTTTTCAACGACAAAGCATATATCAGTAAAAATGGTTTGCTTGACCTCCTGCAACGCAAAACCAATGAAGATGAGATCCGCTATCCGATCATCCACCTGAAAGGAGATGATATAGAAGTGGCCATCACGCACAATAATGATTATGGTGAAGACATCTACAGCTTTGTCAACGGTCAGCATACAACACAGGGTGGTACACACCAGCAGGCATTCCGCGAAGCCTATGTAAAAACGATCCGCGAATTCTTTAAGAAAGATTATGACGCTTCGGATATACGTACCGGTATTGTGGCAGCCGTTTCTGTAAGAGTGGTGGAACCAGTGTTCGAATCACAGACAAAAACAAAACTGGGTTCTATCAATGTAGATATTGAAGGGCCTTCCATGAAACAGTTTGTGAATGATTTCCTGGCGAAAGAGCTTGACAACTTCCTTCACAAGAACAGCGCCGTTGCCGACAATCTTAAAAAAAGGATCGAACAAAGCGAACGCGAGCGCAAGGAAATGGCTGGTATCAAAAAACTGGCAAACGAAAGAGCCAAGAAAGCAAACCTGCATAACAAAAAACTGCGCGATTGCCGTTATCACTTCAATGATGAACTGCCGGCAAAAGCAAAGGAAGAGTTCATTGCAAAACAACAGGAGACAACCATCTTTATCACGGAAGGGGACAGTGCGAGCGGTTCTATCACCAAATCTCGCAATGTGGATACACAAGCTGTATTCAGCCTTCGGGGTAAACCGCTGAACAGTTTTGGCTTAACAAAGAAAGTGGTGTATGAAAACGAAGAGTTCAACCTGCTGCAACACGCATTGAATATAGAAGATGGAATGGAAGGCTTACGGTTCAACAATATCGTGATCGCTACCGATGCCGATGTGGATGGTATGCACATCCGTTTGCTGCTGATGACCTTCTTCCTGCAATTCTTTCCTGACCTTGTAAAACATGAAAAAGTATATGTGCTTGAAACGCCGCTTTTCCGTGTAAGAAACAAACAGGAAACGATCTATTGCTATGATGAAGGAGAAAAACAGGCAGCGATCAAAAAGCTGGGCGGCAAACCGGAGATCACCCGGTTCAAAGGTTTGGGAGAGATCAGCCCCGATGAGTTTGCACGCTTCATAGGCCCCGACATGCGCAAACAATTAATGCGGCTGGAACAGGGAGATCATATTCAGCAGTTGCTGGAATATTATATGGGTAAAAACACGATGGACAGACAGGAGTTTATTATAAATAACCTGAAGGTTGAACTGGATAAAGCAGAGGAAGAAGCCTGATAAATTCATTTAAAACGAACTCACAAATATTGACATATGGTTCATATTGTTTTTAACGAAGTGGAAGTTGAGTTGATGAAGAAGGTAATGGAGTTGGATGAAACACTCAACGGCGAAGTTGAACTGATCCGCGATGATTTCGCGGTAGGACCGCTTGCAGAACTGGATACGGAAGAAGGATGGAATGCGCGTATAGAATGGTGGAAAACACTTGCGCAGGGTTCGCCCTATGGAAGCGAACTGGCAGGTAGTTTCGATGACCGCCAGACAGTACAGAAGCTGAAAGAAAAGCTCACTGAAAATCCACAGGAAGAATTGTGGATCTGGATGGGGCAGAACCAGCATGATGTAACAGGTTATTACTGGCTCATGCCGCAACTCCGCGAATTCCAGGGACGCGTGATGGTATTGTACATGAACAATCTTCCTTTTATCAATGAAAAAGGACAGATTTTCTATCCATCATGGCTGAACGAGATCCAGGCAAAGGAATTTACCAAAGCAAAAAAACTCGCCCGTCCGATCACACTCAGCGAATTTGAAGTAGACCCTGATGAATGGAAAAAACTGGTAGAAGAAAATGCCGTAGTGCGTATGCTGGAAGGAGGAAAGAAGATCGCTGGTAAAGACGGGGATTTCTATGACGCTGAGATCACAAAGAACATCACCAATGAATGGCAGAAAGCCAGCCGAGTACTGACCAATACATTAAACCGTATGAAGATCAAAACCGGTGATCTCTTTTTAATGTGGAGAATGAAAACGCTGATCACCGAAGGAAAGATCGAAGTAACAGGTGATACAACAAAGACATGGAAAGATTTTGATGTAAAACTGGCCGGGGCAGCAAAAGCCGAAAACGCAGAAGCCGCTTCAGCAACCGCCTGATATGGACATAAAAGCAATCCATCACGTTGCGATACTCACTGATGATTACGAAAAAAGCAAAGCGTTCTACACAGAAATACTTGGCTTTACCGTGATCGCAGAAACATATCGCGAACAACGGAACTCTTACAAACTGGATCTTGCCATTAATGGTCTTTACCAGATAGAACTGTTCTCCTTTCCTGATTACAGGGAAAGAGGTTCATATCCTGAAGCAAAAGGTCTGCGCCACCTGGCTTTCCTGGTGGAAGACGTAGAAAAAGCGGCTGCGGAACTGAAAGCAAAAGGAGTGGAGGTGCAGGATGTAAGAGTAGATGAACTGACAGGAAAGAGGTTTGTGTTCTTTTATGATCCCAACGGACAGCCATTGGAATTGTATGAAAACTAAGCTCGCTTTTATAACCACATCAGTATAAACAAAACCACGTGAACAACTTTAAAAACACCATCCGTCTGGAAGAATTAGCCATGGCAGCAGCCTGCTTTTATGGTTTGTATTTTCTGCAGGCAGAATGGTGGTATTACCTGTTGTTGATATTAGGCCCGGACATAAGCATGCTCGGCTATCTGGCGGGAAATAAAGCGGGCGCATTCACGTACAATCTTTTTCATCATAAAGCGATTGCTGTGCTGGTGTTTATCACCGGCGTTTCATTTTCGCAGCCATATCTTGTATTGGCAGGGATCGTATTATTCGGTCATTCAAGCATGGACCGTTTCTTCGGATATGGATTGAAATCGACAGAAGGTTTTAAATTCACACATTTAGGACAAATAGGAAAATAACAATAAGATGAGTGCTGCAAAGAACAAACTGACAGACGTACAGAATAATGACAGCGGTTTGCACGGCCAGTATAAGACATGGTTTCTCGACTATGCTTCTTACGTAATTCTTGAACGTGCGGTGCCCTCTGTGGAAGACGGATTGAAACCGGTACAACGACGCATCCTTCATGCCATGAAAGAAATGGATGACGGACGTTTCAATAAAGTGGCCAATATCATCGGCCAGGCGATGCAATACCACCCGCATGGTGATGCATCCATTGGTGATGCGTTGGTGAACATGGGTCAGAAAGATCTGCTGATCGAAACACAGGGTAACTGGGGAGACGTGCGCACAGGTATGGACGCAGCCGCACCACGTTATATCGAAGCACGCCTCAGCAAGTTCGCACTCGAAGTTGCCTTCAATGCAAAAACAACGAATTGGCAGGTCAGCTATGATGGCCGAAAGAACGAACCCGTTACATTGCCAATGAAGTTCCCATTATTGCTCGCTCAGGGTGCCGATGGTATTGCAGTAGGTTTGTCAACCAAGATCCTCCCGCATAACTTCTGCGAACTGATCGATGCTTCAATCAAATACCTGCGTGGCAAAAAATTTGATCTGTTCCCCGATTTTCAGACCGGCGGTATGGTGGATGTGGCAGAATACAATCAGGGAAAACGCGGTGGCCGGGTAAAAGTACGGGCACATATTGAAGAGGTGGATAAAAAAACGCTTGCCATCAAGAGTGTACCTTATGGGGTGACCACCACAACGTTGATCGATTCGATCGTAAAGGCAAATGATCAGGGTAAGATCAAGATCAAAAAAGTAACGGATTATACCGGTGCAGACGTTGACATTCACGTTGACCTGGCTGCCGGCATTTCTTCAGATATTACTATCGATGCATTGTACAAATTCACTGATTGCGAAATCTCCATTTCACCCAACACCTGTGTGATCGTGGATATGAAACCGCAATTTATGAACGTGATCGATCTGCTGAAGATCAATACGGACAGAACAAAAGATCTGCTGGAACTGGAATTGAAGATCAGGCTTGGTGAATTGCAGGAAAAATGGCATTATACTTCCCTGGAAAAGATCTTCTTCGAAGAAAAGATCTATAAAGAATTGGAGAAGAAACACGATACCTGGGATAAAGTGATCGACGCGATCGACAAAGCATTTGTTCCATTCAAAAAACAACTGAAAAGAGAGATCACGCGGGAAGATATCCTGAAGCTCACGGAAAAACCTGTACGCCGCATCTATCGTCTCGATATCGACGAACTGAATGCACAGATCAAGGGCCTGGAAGCAGATATCAAACAGGTAAAGTACGATCTTGCAAACCTCGTTGACTATAGCGTTGCATATTATGAAAACCTGCTGAAGAAATACGGAAAAGGCCGCGAAAGAAAAACAGAGATCAAACAATTCGAAGTGATCGAAGCAAAGCATGTTGCGATCGCTAATGCAAAACTATATGTGAACCGTGAAGAAGGTTTCATCGGCACAGGTTTGAAAAAAGATGAATACCTGTTTGATTGTTCTGACCTCGATGATATCATCGCATTTACCAAACGTGGTATCATGAAGGTGATCAAAGTGCAGGATAAGGTCTTTATCGGTAAAGACATCATTCACGTAGCTGTATTCCAGAAGAATGATGAACGCACCACATACAACATGATCTATGCGGATGGAAAAGGCGGTTTAAGCTACGCAAAACGTTTCCATGTGACCGGTATCACCCGTGATAAAGAATATGATCTGACTAAAGGTGATGAGAAAAGTAAAGTACATTACTTCAGCGTAAATCCAAATGGAGAAGCCGAGGTGGTTAAGATCACTCTTACGCCGGGCAGCTCCGCAAGGAATAAAGAACTTGATTTCTATTTTGAAGAACTGGAGATCAAGAACCGGAACAGCATGGGCAACCAGGTAACAAAATACCCGATCAAATCTGCTAAATTCAAAGAAGCCGGACGCGCAACGCTCAGCGGCAAAAAACTCTGGTTCGATGAACAGTTTGGCCGCTTGAATACAGAAGGCAAAGGTCAGCCGCTTGGCAGTTTCGAATCCGAGGACCGCATCCTGATCATCTTTAAGGACGGCCATTACGAGATCACTGATCAGGAACTGACACAGAAATTCGCCCCTGAAAATGTTTTGCTGATGGAGAAATTTGATCCGGAAAAAATCATCTCTGCAGTCTATCTTGATAAGAAAAATCTTCAGTTCAACGTAAAACGTTTCAAGATCGAAACAACAACACTGAAGAATAAATTCCTCTTCATAAAAGAAGGTGACGGCAACTACCTCGAAGCTGTTTCAACCGATCAGGAACCGGTACTGGCTGTGCAAACGGGTAGGGGAGAACAGATCAGGAAGGCTAAGTTCAAGATCACAAAAGTGGCTGAAATAGCCGGTTGGAAAACTGTGGGAACCAAATTGCTTGACTTCAGCAAAAGTGTACAAATGGAATGGATCAGATCGAAGACCGACCCCAATAACCAACCAGAGTTATTCTAAAAAAACTGTGACAGGCCCCGGATCATTATCCGGGGTTAAATTATCCTACCGGCCGGTCCTCAAAAGAGCAGGTATGCCGGACCAATCCTTATTAACTCTCAACCTTACTACATGCAGACCCGGCATCCCTTAACTGGAATACATCTTTCTATTACGGAATGCCGGATCAACAATCTTTAAACTTATTAGCTGACGAAAATTGGTCCGGCATTGGGTCGCTTTGGGGGAGGCTTCGTCCCGGGTCTTACAGTCTGGAGGTTGATTGGTCGTTTAAGATCGGTTACTTCTTCTTCCTTCGTATTCTTATCATGGCATTCCTCTCGAGGCTACTCGTCAATCTTATCTCATGCTGCTTATCTCCATCCGTCACGATCATTAATGCCGTATTCGGAGGAATGGAACCGAGATTATCCGCAAACATGCTGATCTCATTCACTTCTTTTGTGGAATCCAGCACAATATCAAAATGAATGGAGCGTGTGGTAAGACGTTGTGAAAACGCCAGCAACTGATTGTTGAAGAATACGGAGATAGAATCACCATCGATCTCCCCGTTATCATAAAAATCAAGCTTGATCGAATCCGACCTCACTTCTATCTCAGAAGCAAGAACACTCTCTCTTTGCTTAAACTGATTTTCCACCACATAATTAACCACTTTTCGTTGCTGTATTTTCACGGCGGCTACAGTGTCTTCAGGAGAAGGCGTCCAAACCTGACTCGTCTCTTTGTATTCACGGATTGCTTTTAACACGGAATCTTTCTGACTTGCATCAGTGTTAAGCGTAAGGTTGAAATTGATGTCGAGACAGGTATATTTAGTCTCCGGCAAACCCATAAATACGCCGACGAGATTTGAACCGGCTTTTGCCGCGCGGAGCGTGGCGCGAAGGTTCATCATACAGTCAACCTCCATATTCGGCCTTGACCCGAAATAGGTTACCGGGATATTATAAAGGCTCAGTTCCCTTGTGGCCGTATTGTAATTTCCTTTTACCTGCACGCTCCGGTAAGTGTTCTTAAAATAGTAATTCAACACCCCCTTCACATATCCTTTTTCCGGCTGCAGGATCATCTCCACCAGGTAGTTGTTCTCGGAGCTTTTCGCCTTTACCGTACCGAACCCGTACCAGTATCCAAACACAGTTTGTCCATACGTCTGTATGCTAAGGAAAATGGCTGCTAAAAGGATGATCTTTTTCATGCTCATGTGTTGGCAAAAACCATGCAAAGGGGTTAAAAGAGATAAAGGGTAAAAATGGATTTTCTATTTAAGATCTTTCTTTCTACTTCACATAACGTTTCATCTCTCGCTCAACGTCTTTCTGCTTGATAGTCTCCCGCTTGTCGTGCAGTTTCTTGCCTTTGGCAAGACCAATCTCTATCTTTACGAGGTTCTTATCATTGAAAAAAAGACGCAAGGGAATGATCGTATAACCCTTCTCTTTGAGTTTTGATTCGATCTTACGAATCTCTTTTTTCTGCAGCAACAGTTTCCTGTCGCGCACAGGATCGTGATTGTTCAGGTTGCCATGCGAATATTCCGCGATATGCAATGACTTTACCCACAGTTCGCCATCATGGATGAGGCAGTAGCTGTCATTAAAACTGACCCGGCCGCTCCTGATCGATTTTACCTCTGTTCCCAGCAATACCAGCCCCGCCTCATATTTCGCATCTATGAAGTATTCATGATAGGCCGACCTGTTTCTCATCTCTGCCATTTGAAATCTCCTTATTTCAGTCAAGTGAAAAGTCAAAAGTAAAAAGTAACCCCGCCTAACGAAAGAAGATTCTCCAAACGATAAGCGGGGTGAGTTTTCCCTTTGACCTTGTTGGCTAATTCTTAAATAGACCGACCACCCTGGTCAATTTATCTTTTAATTCAGTTCTCGGAACAATAAAGTCGAGAAACCCATGCTCAAGCAGGAATTCGCTGCGCTGAAACCCTTCCGGAAGGTCCCTTTTGATAGTTTCTTTGATCACGCGCGGACCTGCAAAACCGATCAGTGCGCCGGGCTCCGCAATATTCAGATCGCCAAGCATACCGAACGATGCAGAGATCCCGCCAAATGTCGGGTCTGTCAGCAACGAAATATAGGGGAGCCCCGCATCGCTGAGCTGCGACAGCTTGCCGCTGGTTTTAGCCAGCTGCATCAGCGAAAAGGCGCTTTCCATCATCCGTGCGCCGCCGCTCTTGCTGATGACCATATAAGGCATCTTATTCGCGATACAATGATCCACAGCACGGGAAAATTTTTCACCCATTACACTGCCCAATGAACCGCCGATAAATTCAAAATCCATACAGGCGATAACCATATCATGTCCTCCAACCTTACCCACCGCCACACGCATGGAATCCTTCAGATCCGATTTACTCCAGATCTCTTCCAGCCTTTTTTTGTAAGGCTTCAGATCTGTAAAACCGAGATAATCCCTGGACCGGATATTTTCAAATAGTTCTGTAAACACCGAATCGTCGAACAGGATATCATAATACTCACTGCTGTCGACCCTGTGATGATAGCTGCATTTTGGGCAAACGAACAGGTGCTCACGCAACTCAGATACTGTGCAGATATAGTTACACTCCGGGCACTTTGTCCACAAACCCTCGGGGGTTTCTTTTTTCTCCGAAGTCTTTGTATTGATCCCTTTTTTTATCCGTTTGAACCAGCTGGACTTGGTCTCTTCCGTCTTTCCCTCTTCTCCAGCCAGGTTCGCGTCAAAATCTTCGAATTGCTTCGCCATAACCTTGATTGTTAGAGTACAAATATAGGAAGTTTAAGCCTTTGTATAATAGTCCGGGAGATCAGGTCCGACGGCCAATTACCGTTGACCGCTGGCCGAATTTACCGCAGGAATGGTCAACCAAAGAAAAAAGAGACCTTCCTGTTAAGGAAAGTCTCTTTTAATAAAGCATTTTCTCACTACACGATATCGGTCAACGTCCATCGGCTTTTCCTAAAAAGCCTTCTTGCTCTCAGCCGCCCCCGTTCCCGCCAGTTCGATCATTGCAGTGATCTCCTGAACAAGCTTGTCGTCGCTGCCACTGAAGCCAACGGCTTTGAAGCGGATCTTGCCATCTTTGCCGATCACAAATTTGGTTGGGATCCCGTCTACCTTGAACTGGTCAACCACTTTGCTGTCGTTGTCCATCAATACATCGAAAGTATATTGATTTTTAGCGATGAAATCTTTGGCATTCTTTTCTTTTTCGTCCACCTGTTCCCAGGTATCGATGAACACAAATTTCACATCCGGATCGTCTTTGTATTTGGTAACAGCCTGCTGCATACCCGGGAAAGATGCCTTGCAGGGACCGCACCAGGTAGCCCAGAAATCAACTACCACCACTTTACCTTTCAATTCTGTGATGTCGATCTTTTTTCCTTCCAGATTCACCAACGCAAATGCAGGAGCATCTTCATTCAGCATACTTTCTTTCAGGTGGGCCAGCATTTTGCGATGGCTTTCTTCTTTCAGTGATGCGATATACGCGTCAAAACCATCTTTTGTTTTCTTTTCTTTTTCGTAAGCCCTTTCCAGCGCATTAGTAATGCCTGATGTACCCTTGCCTTCTTTTACGAATTGCTCAAACTGAGCCCTGTACGTTTTTACAGGCAGTACTTTCTCCGCCAGCAATGCGTAAGTATTATTCTGATCAGCGCTCTTTCCTTCTTCTATCGTCAACGCAGCTTCTTTGGCATAAGGAAGACCTTTTTTGTATTGTCCTGTCTTGTACATGATCATCGCATAAGTATCTGCATACATGCTATAGGTACTTTTGCGACTGTTTTCCCATTGTTTTTGGGTCAGGTAATCAGGCTTGGCAGAAGTAGGGGATTGCCATTGCTTTTTTGCACGGTCAGTCGCAAAACGAGACATTCTCTCTGCGAGTTGAAGATCGCCATCGTTTTCCTGCATGTTCCATGCTGCGCTATTGTATACAGAAGCCAGTTGTGAAGAATCGGTAACAAGCGGGTTGTCGATCACTTTCTTCAATCCTTCCCAGTCTTTCGCAGTAACATAACTCATCGTTACGCTGCTCCGGAAACTATTCAATGAATTCTTATACATCTTCCAGGCAGAATCTGTTTCGATCTTATGCGTCATCTCAGCCAGCAACGCCTGCTTTTTTGCAGGATCTTTTTCCGACTGAAATTTGCTGACCTGATCTCCGATCGTCCATTGACCATTCGGATATTTCTCTTTCTTCATAGTGGTGAAGAACTTCGACTGCTGCGGAAGTTTTGATGCATTGTACAGGTTCTCTACATAAGAATAATCTTCTTCTGTCTGCAAACCGCTCTTCAGTTTTGCTTCGATTTCTTTCTGGGCAAATGCCGAACCGGCGGCAGCATTGTCTGCACTTAATGCGCGGACATAAGTGCCTATATATGTTTTCTTACTTTCAGGATAGAGCTCAAATTCCTTTTCAAAGCTTGCCAGCGCAGCAGCATTGTCTTTATCAGCTCCGGCCTGTGTTGAATAATACTGATGATAGTAAGCTTTCTGAATATAGCCAGTTTTTTTCACCTTATCATCTGCATCTGTCAGGAAGTAAGAATATCCCTTATTAAAATTGTTGTCAAACTTCTTATCAACCGCGAAGGAGAAATAAAGGAATGAACCGGCTGTATCTGTTTGTACAGTTCCTTTCAGTTTTCCAAAACTTCTTGTCAGTTTAACGTCGATCGCCTTCTGACCTTTTTCACCCATCTGATAAGCGATCGCTTCCGGAATGGCCGTTGTTCCGGCAAGATCACCGGCCGGTTCATACGTAATAGTGATCAGATCGCCTGCTTTGGGTTTCTCAGGGCTGATCGTCAGTTTTTCCTGCGCAAACGCATTTACGCTGATACAGCACAGCAATAACAATAAAAAGTTTTGAGATTTCATGATTGATTATTGAAGTTTAATAATCAGTTTGCCATTGACTATCCCGCCTTTACCAAAGCAAAAGCGGAGAGGCAATGGCAAACAATACTTTTTGGAGAACCTTCCGAAGATATGATTTAGTTCTTTAATGTCCGCTCAAAAAGTTTGAAAATCCGTTTGTATTCATCAGTCCAGCTGCTGGGTTCAACAAACCCGTGATCTTCCATTGGGTAAGAAGCCAGCTCCCAGTTGTTTTTTCCAAGCTCGATCAGGCGCTGCGATAGTTTTACCGCATCCTGGTAATGTACATTCACGTCTACCATACCATGACAGATCAGCAGATTCCCTTTCAGCCCATCAGCAAAATAGAAAGGTGAGCTTTTGCGATAGGCAATACTGTCATTGAATGGTTCATTCAGGATATTGTCAGTGTAGCCGTGGTTGTAGTTTGCCCAGTCTGTTACGGGTCTTAATGCTGCGCCTGATGCAAATACTTCAGGTTCGGTGAACAAAGCCATCAATGTAATAAAACCGCCATATGACCCGCCGTAAAGACCTACATTCTTTGGGTTAACGCCAAAATTCTTTACCAGGTATTGTATCCCGTCCACATGATCTGTCAGGTCCTTTCCGCCCATATGACGATAGATCCCGGTTCTCCAGTCCCGGCCATAGCCCGCGCTGCCGCGGTAGTCGATATCCAATACATAATAACCATTATCCACCAGCATATTGTTAAACATATACTCACGGAAATAACTGCTCCACCATTTATGCGCATTCTGCAGGTATCCTGCACCATGTACAAACAGCACAGCGGGTTTGGAAGGAGCGGGGTTTGCAGGTTTGTACAGACGTGCATAAACCGTTGCGCCATCGCGTGCAGTAAAGGAGATCACTTCCGGTTCGCGCCAGTTGTATGACTTAAATTCTGCACTTTGCGCTTTGTCCGTGATCTGTTCCGCCTTTGCGCCTGGCTTATTTTCCATCAGGAATAATTCCCAGGGCTTATTGGAATAAGAATAAAGGACTGCGAAATATTTTTCGTCAGGCGAAATAGTTACCTGGTTAGACCCCGTCATGGTGGTGATACGCTCCTGTTTGCCTGTTGCAATTGTCAAACGATAGAATTGCTGTTCACCGGGATGCACTTCGTTGGTGCTGATGTAAAACGATTTCTTATCTTTTGAGAGACGAGCCTGTTGCACTTCATATTTTCCGGATGTCAATGCTTTCTTTTCGCCGGTTGCCGCATTGTAAGTATACAGATGAGAGTAGCCGGTTGCTTCTGACTGGAAATAGAAGGTCTGATCATCGATCCATCCTGTGCCGCCAAAGCCGATACCAGGGCCGGAGATCCATGCCTCATCGCGCTGACGGTCGAGCAATCTTAGCTTTCCTCCAACAGTGTCCATCAGCATCAGCCAACGGTCTTTGTTATCTTCTGAGCGAACATCCAGCACGGCATATTTACCGGCGGGGGACCAGAATGGACCTGTGATGGATACAGCACGGTTTGCGGCTCTCTTCGTACGCTCTTCCAGTTGTTTCGGATAATCTTTTACATAATCAGGCAGGTCTTTGATGCCCGGGATCGAATCTGCTTTTACCATCCACACGGTATCACGGTCACGGTCATAAACATAGAACTCAGACACGCTTGCCGGAGCGCCAACTTTTGTGCGGCCGGGAATATCAGTAGTAAACCCTGTTTCTGTAACGAAGCTTGGAACGATCGTCGATTTGGCATTGGTTGCAGCCTTGGAAAGGCGATAGGTCACAAAGCGGCCGTCAGGGCTGATGTTCAATCCCTGTAATACTTTATCAGCAAGAGGAATGCTTTTGATCTCCTTTGGTTTGGGAAGCGTTTTGGTATAAGCTTCCGCTTTCTCTCTTTTTTCTTTTCTTTCTTTCAATACTTCGAAATAGCGCAGCTGATCATTTTTCAGCCATTCTTCCTGGAGGTTCACATCAGCGCGTGGAGTAGCCGGAGCAGGACCACCGGCTGCCGGAGGTGCACCGCCGCCGCCTCTTCTCTGTCCGCCGCCACCGCCAGCACCAAAGGCCGCCGGAACAGCCGCTACCGCAGAAGCTTCACCTGCGCGGATATTGGTCAGCTGCATTGTTTCACCGGAAGCAATATCCCATGCGTACAGGTTCATCGCCCGGGTAAAAACGATCTTTGTATCATTAAACGAGAACTGAGCGCCCGATTCGCTATCGGTCGTTTGCGTAATGCGTTTTGTTTTTCCTGTCTTTACATCAACCAGGAATACATCTCCGTCTTTGCCATATACGTATGCGGTACGCGCCTGGTTATAGATGTAAGTGCCCGTAGTACGCACATCCTGCGTTTCCGCTGTGGATGCTTTACGCGGCTTTTTGTCCTTCAGGGAAATGTAGTACAGGGAATCTGCCGGCCCGCCATCAGGGTTCCAGCTGAAATAAAGAAACTGACCATCGCCAGTCCATTGCGCAGCGGAAGGGGAGCTGCCCATCCATTTGGGATCACGCATGATCTTATCAACTGTAAGTGGTGAAAGCGACGACTGAGAGAATGCCTGAATGCAAAGCACCAGGCAGAGAGCAGTGAGCAGTTTTGGCATGATTGCGATTTTGATGTTTAAATATATTGGATCAGGATAATTAAAAAGTAAAAAATCAAAAGTAGAGGCCGGGCATGCAAACCGTTATCCATTTTTGACGTCTTTTTTACTTTTTACTTTTGAATTTTCACTTTTAAATTGCTCAAAGAATGATGTCTTCGATATTTCTGTGGATATTCTGTGCAATTCTTTCAGTCGGCACATCATTCGGATCACCACCAAACGGGTCTTCGATTTCTTCCGCGATCAGCTCAAGGCTCGCCAGCACATAAAAGACGAAGGCCACAACCGGCACCACATAATAACCCAGCTGGAATACATAACCAAACGGAAGGGTCATGATATAGAAAAAGATGAATTTCTTGATGAACACGCTATAGGAAAATGGTATGGGCGTATTCTTGATCCGCTCACAGGCACCGCAAATATCCGTGAAGGACTGAAGCTCCGCATTCAGATAGATAAGCTGTTCCCCACTGATGGTTCCTGCTTTGTGGAGCTGCTGAATATGCCTGTAGATCAGGGCCGCCAGTTGATTAGGCACATGCTTTTCCCTGTCGATCTTCGTAAAGAGATGTTTGTGTTCTTCGTCTTCAAACAATTCTATCCTTGTTTGTTCCTTATGCAAATGATTATGCAATGCATATGCGTAAGCAGGAATGATCTTGCGGAAAAATGAACGCTGCGACTTTTCATCTTCGGGTAATATCACATTGAGTTTAAGCGCCAGGTTGCGGCAGTTGTTGACCAGTGCCCCCCAAAGCTTACGGCCTTCCCACCAACGGTCATACGCTGTATTGGTACGGAATACAAGCAGCATAGAGATCGCAAAACCAAGAAGACCGTGCATTACAGGAATATGGCTCACATAGCTTTTCTCCGATAGCTTCCAGTACTCAAGCTCTAAAAAGGCGATCAGAGTAGAGTATGCACTTATCCCAATGATCAGCGGCGCCAGCTGCCGTACTGTATCGGCCTTATGAAAGCGGAAAACAAAAGTGAACCAGTCCTTGGTGTTATAGGAGATCATGAAAATTATTTGTCCAAAAATAACCTCCCGGGAAGTAAAAATTCACAAGTCAAAATTAAAAAGTAAAAAATTGCCTCTTTTGTACAGAAGAGCCGCAGTTAAGTCCGGGGCAAACTACCAGCTATTCCGGGGCCGCCGAATAACGATGCTGTTATCAATAAGCGGTTGATAAGCGTTCGTCGTTTAACAGCCTGAAGAGGTTCAGGCTGTCTGCAATACCATATAAAAAAACCGTCAAACAGCAAGTTCTCACTATACTGTTTGACGGCACTATCTCTTCAATCAATCAAAGACGCTTACGCGTTCCTGTTGATACAATTCAGATCTTCAAAAGCAGTTTCCAGACGTTTGATGAAAGTCTCTTCGCCCTTGCGCAACCAAACGCGTGGGTCATAATGCTTCTTATTCGGTTTATCTTCTCCTTCCGGGTTACCCAATTGTCCCTGAAGATAACCTTCATTCTTTTTATAATTCAGCAGTACACCATCCCAGAAAGCCCACTGCAGGTCAGTATCGATATTCATTTTGATAGCGCCATAACCGATCGCTTCACGGATCTGGTGTTGCGGTGAGCCGCTACCTCCGTGGAATACGAAGTATACAGGCTTATCGCTGGCTGTTTTAAATTCTTTCTGAACATATACCTGGCTGTTATGCAGGATCTCCGGACGAAGCTCTACATTACCTGGTTTATATACACCATGCACGTTGCCAAATGCAGCGGCAACAGTGAACATATTGCTGATCTTGCTGAGCTCCCTGTAAGCGAAAGCCACGTCGGAAGGTTGTGTATAGAGTTTGCTGTTCTCCACATCGCTGTTATCTACGCCGTCTTCTTCACCACCGGTAACACCAAGTTCGATCTCGATGCTCATGCCCAGCGGAGCGATGCGTTTGAAATATTCAGCAGAAGTATGGATGTTCTCTTCAATTGGTTCTTCGCTAAGGTCGAGCATGTGAGAGCTGAACAGGGGTTGACCTTTCTCTTTAAAGAATTGTTCACCGGCGTCAAGCAGACCGCTTATCCAGGGCAACCATTTTTTTGCAGCGTGGTCAGTATGCAGTACAACCGGTACGCCATAGTATTTTGCTACATTATGAATATGCAATGCACCGGAAACACCTCCGGCAATATTTGCCTGCAGTTTATCATTCGGCATTCCTTTGCCGGCAATGAATTGGGCGCCGCCATTGGAAAATTGAATAATCACTGGGGAATTCACCTTTGCCGCCGCTTCCAGGGTAGCATTGATCGTGTTGGTACCAATCGTATTTACTGCGGGCAAAGCGAATTGGTTTTCTTTTGCGTCATTGTAGAGTGCTTCCAGTTCTTTACCAAACAGCACCCCGGCTTTGTACTTGCTCATTGTGGACTCGTCTTTTTGATTATTAATGGATCATAGTGGCGCAATCGTTTCCGAAAAGAGGCGCTAATATAATCTATTTCTTTGTTTGCTCCTGTTTTTTCAGAGGATTCAGGGTTTCTCGGGTTTGAGAGGTTTCAGCAGTTTGAAAGGTTTGATAGGTTTAATAAGTTTCATAGGTTGCCAAAGATCAGGGCCTGATCTGATAAGTCAAAAAAACGAACCCGTCAGGATTAGCCCAAACCTATTAAATCTATTAAACCTTTCTCCCCCTCCTTAATCAATATTCTTCCCCATATTCCGCTGCACCAGCATCAGGTTCTTCTGCAAGGTCTGCTTCAGGTGCCGTTTTACCACCTGGCCCATGGACTGGCAGCGTGAAAATGAGTGCGTATGAAGATGGGCGTTCAGCTCTTCCTTTAATTGCCTGATCTTATCCGGGGTAGAGATCTCTTCGGTAGACATGATATCCAGCAACTCCTTGATCCTGTAACGAGAGGACGCCAGCCGGAACGTGATCAGCGTCCGTTCCTCGGCCTGATATTGCTCGATGGACTCCTTATTGAGATGCGAAAGACAAAGATCCACATATGCGTTATTTTCCTTGAAGAACTGCGGCAGGTAAAAGTTCTTTCTCCCCTCATAACTCTGTTGATCAAAATCAATGGCACGGATCCGGTATTGATAATCTTCGATATCAGGTGTTACGTCCACCACAAAATTATAACTGCGCATATCACCCAACAGCCGCACGAAACAACGTTCATTGAACTTTACAAATTCCTTTGCCAGGCGGATCTGGTTTGTTCCCGGATCGCTTAAGATCTGCTGAAGGAACAGATCGCCGGGGATTCCGGGGATATGTTCTTCCACCAGCGTATCCCTGTCCGTAAACAATGTCATCCGGTTGGGCGAAAGGATATGCTCCAGCTCAAGGCCGTAGATTCTTGACGCATCGGCGATCTTGATGTAATAATGATCATAGTTATCATTGTATTTATTCACGATGCGTATTCGGAAAGGATGGGAGTTGCCGAATGTGCAATAATCAACACGCGCCACATCCAGATGATTGGTAAAACTGAAATCCCCTTCTGTTTTCAGAATAGCATAGATCTGCACCAGACCCTCACGGATAAAGTCCCATTCACGTTTATCGTAGATCGTTTTCTCCCAGAGCGTATCTTTTCCGCTCTTGTCTTTTATCGCAACGGAAAAGGTATAATTCAAAAGATCAGAATAGGAAACAGGCAGCTTTACTTCCCGGCCATGATGACGGAGATAGGAGCGAAGGCCCTTGCTGATAGGGTACATCGGCTTTTTACGGGAAGGTTTGTTGCTGCTCATAACGGGAAGATAATAATTGTTCACGATGAGACCCCGCAGATAGCGCAGATTTTGTCATCCTTATAATCTGAAAAATCCTTTGTCTCAGGAGATGTTTAAAGCCGGCTGCACGGATAACGCAGATTAGTTTCCGAGGTAATGAACTTTATCTGCATTATCTGCGGATGCAAATACAAGTCTGTACTATAACAAAAACAACTTATGGAAAAGAAGATTAAAATCCAGGTTATCTGCGGGAACCTTCCCCAGATCTTATTGATAAAAAGTACGATGCCGAATACAACAACCTGCTTCCATACCAGCTGAACATTTCACCATTCACCAGCATGATCTTTACTCCCGGCAACAACGGCTGCAGTTCATCAATATGTTTCTGACTAAAAGGATATGGTTCGGAAGATAGAAAAACATGATCACATCCTGAAGCCCGCAATTCATCCACCGACACTTCAGGATAACGCAACCGGTCAGCAAATACATTTTCATATCCCGCAACATCAAGCATCGAGTGAATAAATGTATCATGGCCGATCGTCATGTACGGAGATTTCCAGATAAGATACGCTACGCGAGGCCTGACCGGTGAGATGGACAAAGAAGTGAAGGTTTGCCTGATCTTCGCGGCGATTATAGCTGCCGCATCAGTCTTCCCGGTGATCATTCCCAGGTCATGGATCATCCTGTATGCGTCATCTACGGTGTTCACATCCGTTACCCATACAGGAAATAACGCTGCGAGCGCATCCACCTGTTCTTTTACATTTTCTTCTTTGTTGGCAATGATCAGATCAGGCTGCAATTGCTGAATGAGATCAGGGCGTATCTGTTTGGTGCCACCGATACGTTTTTTTGAACGGAACCATTTGTCGGGATGAATGCAGAACCTGGTGATACCGGTCACTTCTTCATCAAGACCGAAGTCTGCGAGTAATTCTGTTTGCGAGGGGACAAGCGAGATGATGCGTTGGGGAATACCCGATAAAAAAACAGTTTTCCCTGTCTGATCAACAAAAGCCGCCATTAAGATTTTTACCGAAGGTACGATCCTTCTTATCAGAGCGCTTTGGGCTTTTGAGATACCGGGAAAACTGTAAAATGAATTGGCTAATCTGAGTTTCACCGCGCCTCCTGCTAAATATTATTTAGCAGGAGGGTTCCGGACTTAATTTCTTTTCATGGATTTTGGACACGGTGACTTGAGGTCTTCAATTGGATGGATTGGATGTTAGGACGGTTTTTTCTGGATCTGGACCTCTGGTTTTTCCTGGCTTGGACTTTTTTGATTTTTTCTTAGGATTTGGTTTGGATTTCAAGGTTTTTCAAAAAGGAAGAAGTTGATCGATACTGGATTTTTTGTTTTGGTTTTTCTAAAGATGTTGGATCAGGTTTTTTCTTAAGCTATTGGATCTGGCTTTTCGGTATTGGATTTGTTAATGATTGTCTACCAATCAACTTCCAGTTCAAAAATAATTAGGATATCTTTAATACGATAGCGCATTTTTGACCGATTTATTCGCCTCAGTATTTCCCACATTTATCGTAAAGCATCGAATTCCAAGTTGTGGTAACAACGTGTGGATAAATAGTAATTCTACGAAAAAAGGCTTCCGGGAACGTTTCCGGAAGCCTTACGTCAAACTCATATGATTATTGTTGCGCTTATTTGCCAAGCGCCTGCAGAATATCATATTTCGTGATAATATGATAATTGCCGGCTTCATCTTTAGAAAGAATTGCCCCATTTCCCTTGGTGATAAGGGGACTTAATTTCTCAACCGGAGTATCAAAAGGAACAATGGGGAGAGAAGGTTCCAACACATCTTTCACCTTCGAGCTCTTGATTTCCGGATTGTCGAAAACTTTCTGGAACAACCCTCCTTCACTGATCGCTCCGACCGGGCCTTCGCCATTCATCACGGGGATCTGCTCGATGTCATACTTTTTCATCAGGTCAACCGCCTCGGCCACCGATTTATCCGGTTCAATGGTGATCAGGCGTTTCATACCCCTCGAACTGATCACGTCTTTGAAAGTTTTCACATCCAGAAAGCCGCGCTCAATCATCCACTGATCGTTATAGATCTTCGCTACATACCGGCTGCCATGATCATGGAAAATGCAAACCACAAGGTCATCTTTCCTGAGCGTACTCTTAAGCTGCATCAGCCCCTGCAAACAGCTTCCGGCGCTATAGCCGCAGAATAATCCTTCTTCCCGCGCCAGTTTACGCGCCATCACCGCACCGTCTTTATCCGTCACCTGTTCGAACTTGTCGATCACACTCATATCATAATTCTTCGGTATAAAATCTTCACCAAAGCCTTCGCTGATATAGGGGTGAACTTCATTCATATCAATCTCACCCGTATTGAAATATTTTGTGAGCAATGAACCAAATACGTCAATCGCCCAGATCTGTATATCCGGATTTTTCTCTTTCAGATACATCGCTGTACCGGTGATCGTACCACCTGTGCCTGCTGTACAAACCAGGTGGGTGATCTTCCCATCGGTTTGCTCCCAGATCTCCGGACCGGTTGTCTCATAATGCGCAAGGCGGTTGGCCGGGTTATCATACTGGTTCATGTGGTAGGAATTAGGCACTTCCTTCGCCAGTCTGGCCGCAACACTATAATAGCTGCGTGGATCTTCGGGCAATACATTTGTCGGGCAAACGATCACTTCCGCACCAACGGCTTTCAGTATATCTGCTTTTTCCTTGGATTGTTTATCTGTTGTAACAAATATGCATTTATATCCTTTCACCACAGCGGCCAGCGCAAGTCCCATACCTGTATTGCCGCTGGTCCCCTCTATGATCGTACCGCCTGGTTTCAGTTTGCCTTCTTTTTCGGCCACTTCCACCATTTTCAGCGCCATGCGGTCTTTAATAGAATTGCCGGGGTTGAAATAATCCACTTTTGCAAGTACCGTGCAGGGCAGGTCTTTCGCAACTTTATTCAACCGGATCAGCGGTGTATTTCCTATCGTCTCGAGAATATTATTCCTGATGTTCATTGTATGGTTTTTTGGCGGCCCAAAGGTAGGGATTATGGGCTGACAGCTGTTAGTTAAAGTTGACTGAGATGTATCGCCAGACGTTCCTGCCTGTAATCCTGCTGTCGGGCATCACTCGGTTGACAACTTCGGTTCAAGGGTGCTCAGCGAGGCCACATCCCTAATGCTTTCTTAGAAAGTCCGGGGAAACTGAATCCTCTTTTCGGCTGCGGGATATACCGGCATATCAATTTCGAAATGTACAGAAGAGTCTTTTGCTACAGTCTTGTTTTTTAATACGACCCTGAAATACCTCAATAATTTTAAATATTACATTAAACCTTCTTTTTCAGCTTCAGTCTATCCTGAAAACTTTTAAAAAATGAAAATCTTCAAAGCAGCCGGAAAAACAGTCCTTATTGCCACCCTCTTTTTAGGCTTTGCCGGTGCCGCATCCGCACAAAAAGATTCTGCCGCACATTCCCCTGAAGCAAGAGCAAAGACCCTTACGGATAAAATGAAAACAGAGTTATCATTATCGGATGATCAGACATCCAAAGTATATGATATCAACCTTAAATATGCACAAAAGAACCAGCAATCGTTGCAGGGTGAGGGATCAAAAATGGAAAAAGCAAAAGCGGTAAAGGGCGATAACAAGGATAAGAATAAAGAGCTTAAAGGAATATTATCCGAGGAACAATTTGAAAAATATAAAGACCTGCAACAGGAAAAAAAAGCAACGCTGCGTGAGAAACTGAAGAACAGGAAAACCGGGGGATTGAATTAACGGTCATTGATCTTCTGTACCCATTCATCTAGCAGCACACTTCTGTCTTCTGCATTAAACGCAGCAAAAATAGCTTCGTCTGAAATACCAGCGATCCGTCCAAGTATTATGAGCGAAAACATTGCGTGACCCGGATTTTTCCAACGCGCCATTTGTACTATGGGACTCAACGCATCATTTTTCAATAATTGTAATACCTTATCATCTCGCTTACGTGTCAACGCTTCAAGCACCATCAGGCCTTTATTCCTGTCTGTCCAAACAATAGAATACAGCCTCCTGATAAATGGCGCTGCCGGTATTACAATTCCGGATGACGGATGAAGATCTGCGTATCTCGCCATTACACCCAATGCGCGCGTTGCATTATTGCGCACCGTTTCATCTGCATCATTGGTCGCATAAAGCAGATCTTCTATAACAGATATTTTATCTGTTGTAAAAGCGATGATCCATGATGCGGCTTGTCTTTGCGATGCATCTGCAGCATGACGTAAAACCTGCTTCAATAATGGAAGATGCGAAGACGCATATAACAGCAGGCTGTCCTGCAACGGAATAGCAGGAGGGTAGGAAAGCAGTACATGTCCCTGATCATCATTTTCAGTAGCCTGTCCGGCTCTCACAGCATCCCGGAGAGCTTCATCGTAGTGGTCATAAGTAGCCAGTATGTACGGATCAAGTCTGAAATTTCCATTAGGTTTATCATGAAACGCATCAGCGGAAACAACTGCATCACTTACGCCAACATAAAGGATGGAACGATGTTGCTTATCATCGCAGCAGATCAGTGTAACATCTGCAGCAACTATTCCCGGAACGGACCTGATCCGTTTTTCGATCGCAGCTTTATCATATTGATAACGGATGATCGAATCGCCTTCTTTAAAACCAGTTGATTTAACAATATCGGTCACCGGCACATTCACGGAACCATACACTTCAATCGTGCCAAGCCTTTCCGGCTGGGCGAATGACTGGTTTATAAAAAACAGCAACGGTAAAAAAGAAACCCTTTTCATGAAATAAACTTACAGACAAAACCATTCCATTGTAAATAAAGATGTATGAACTGTCAAATAAAAGGGCCTCCCTTGCGGAAGGCCCGACCGGACTCAATGACATACATCATCAAGCTTCTTTATGTACGTTCTTACGTTTGTTGGAGAGATACCGATCTAACAGGAAAAGTCCCAATACAACATTCATCATCATAAACACATTCACAAACGTGTTGCTGAACATAGGGCTAAGGTCGATATGACTAAAATCAACCGGGAGCTTTGAATCACCCGCCGATCCGTTGGACCACTTCACCTGGCCGACACTATAGATCAGGAAGCCTGCGATCATTGTGATAAAAAATATCGCGATGCCCCAGATGATCTTCTTATTGATATATGTTTTTGCCGCAGGCGCAATCTGCAGCAATGCAATTTCCTCCATCACATTCTTTGTAAAGCGCATGGACGGCTCTTCCAGTTCGGAAGACAGCAGCAGCGAATGTGCTTCCAGCAGTTCGCCATATTTGGCGCGCCATGCCGAATCCGCTTCGATGAGCTGTTCGATCACTGTCGTTTCCGCCGGCGTCGACATACCGTCGATATATTCCCAGAGGCGTTCCTCCATGTTCAGTTGTCCGCTCATATCTTTCAATTTTTAGGATCAGTTCAGATCGTTTACTTCAGCTGGAAAATGCTTTTGCATTTTATCTTTCAACCTTGTTCTTGCGCGGTGCAGCCTCACTTTCACGGCATTGGTTTCGATACCTAATACCTGCGCAATTTCGTCAAGACTTTGTTCTCCTTTATAAAACAGTGTGATCACCTCTGCATCGTCGCTGCTTAACAAAGCGATGGCCTGGTTGACCATGGCGATGCGCGATTTCTGTTCCACCTGGTTGGCCCGCATGCCCGAGTCCAGACTATCTGCCACTTCAAATACTTTTTCGTTATCCAGCGAATGCACTTCCAGTCTTTTCTTTCTCAGAAAAGTGATACAGGTCGTGTTCACGATCGTATACAGCCAGGTGCTGAATTTCGAAGCGCCTCTGAAATCGGCCAGGGCCCGGTATGCCTTAATAAATATATCCTGCGATACCTCCTCAGCATCCTCCCGGTTCTTTGTAAAACGCAGCGTCAACGTAAACACATAGCTTTTATAACGGTCAACCAACACAGCATAAGCCTGTTGATCTCCCCCTAGCACTTTGCTAATGAGCTCATTATCATTTTGTCCGGTCGACATACAGCAGTTTAGACAACAGAAGGGGAGGTTTGGTTACAGCAAAGTACGGAATTTTCATTGGCCGGTGAGTTCGTTGCCCCCTGTAACCTCTTCCTCCCAACCATAGTCATACTTCCTGAAACCGGTTTTGAAAAAAAGTTTTCGATGGCTGTAACCTGGTTGAACGAACCGTAGTCAAAGAAAGCAGAACAACATTAAAACAATAATAAATAGTAAGTTATGCAAGGCACAGAAATGCTCGTGGCAATATTGATCCCACTGAGTTTCTTTTTACTGATCTTCGGAATATTCTATATGCAAAAGCGGGAGAACCTGGCTTTGATCGAAAAAGGCAGGAACCCAAAAGAGTTTGCCAGTCTTCCGGTTCCTTTTAAAAACCTGAAATGGAGCCTCTTACTGATCGGCGCCGGTTCCGGCCTTTTCCTGGCATATTTGTTTGATACGTTTTTGATCCCTGGTAATCATCACCGCGAAAGCGAGCCCATTTACTTCTCCCTGATTGCCATCGGCGGAGGTCTCGGACTCTTCGGTTCTTATAAGATCGAAAGAAAATGGTGGGAAGAAAACAAGGAACTGATGAAACAGATCCTAAAAGAAAAGATCAAAGTGGAACTGGAAAATCAATAGACAATCTGCTTCAACCGACCAACTGATAAACGATTTTTCAATAAAAAGAGCGCCTTCCTGTGGAAGGCGCTCTTTTTATTGAAAAATCATATTGCCTGCTTTTCGGCCTGCCGGATCAGTGTACAGTCAATGCACAATTTCATAGGGAAAACCCCGGCTTTAGAGTACCAGTAGTGTACCAAATGACTACAATCTTCATACACCCTCTGCCATCTCTCTGCGATCTTTCGTCGTTGTCAAAGCTGTATTCCTGAACGTCAGCCATCGAACTGATCACACGCCGCCAGAATCGAACCTGACTATCATTTCTCCCTACTTCTTCGACAATTCAATCGCCTTATTCACCGCCGTATCGTCATGATTCAACACCTGTATATACCCGTTACTCCTCCAGCGGAACCGGCCAAGCAATGCCTCCAGACGACGCTGCAATGTTTCCTGCTGCTTAACATTCAACGTGCCCGGATTGACCGAATCTTTCATCGCCGCATATTGCGTAAACTCATTCCACATCTGCTGCGTTTGATTGAAATGCTGCGCATAATCTGTAGCTGATGCATAGTTATCGATCTGCTGACGATTCTTCAGATAATACATATAAACAAAACTGTTCGATGTTCCATTTATGAACAAACGGTTGATGCTGGAAGGATAAGTAGACGTATCGATCGGCACAAAAACATCCGGCATGATACCTCCGCCGCCAAAAACAATATGACCGGCCGGCGTTCTGAATTCCTTGCCTTTATTGATCTTATTGGAATCAGCAAACAAGGCTTCGCCATTTGAATACCTTTCCCAGATCTCATCCATATACACTTTCTTGCCTTTATCATACGGACGCTGAATGCTTCTTCCAAGCGGTGTATAATACCGTGCAACAGTAAGGCGGATAGACGATCCGTCACTCAGATCATATTGCTCCAGCACAAGACCTTTACCAAAACTGCGGCGGCCAACGATCGTGGCACGATCCCAATCCTGCAACGCGCCAACAAGCACTTCAGTTGCACTTGCAGACAGCTCATCGATCAAAACAATCAGTTTGCCTTTCTCAAACAAACCGGGACGTTTGCAACGGTACTCTCGTTTTTTGTTGTGCAGGCCTTCCGTATAAACGATCAGCTTATCACCATCCAGGAATTCATCAGCCATATCAATAGCCTCATTCATAAAGCCCCCATTATTGCCACGAAGATCATAGATCAGTTCCTTCATGCCTTTTCCGTTGAGGTCCTCCAGTGCGGCCATGAATTCTTCATAACTGGTAGCCGTAAATTTATTAAGCTTGATATAACCCGTCGTTTTATCGATCATATATGCCGCATCAACTGAAGGAACAGGAATGCTGCCTCGTTTAACGTTTATAACCATTGTCTTTCCATCCCGAACGATCCTGATCGCGGCAGTAGATCCGCTTTTACCTCTTATAAATTCCCTGATACGCGCGGATGATGCATTAACGCCAACAAGTGAAGAATCATTTACCGCAACGATCTTGTCACCCAGCTTCAGACCGGCCGTTTCACTGGGGCCATTGGGCATTACATATACAATGTTCACCGTATCTTCAAACACATTGAATTCAACGCCGATGCCGTCAAAATTACCCGCCAGGTCTTCCACTGATTCCTTTGCTTCTACAGGAGGAAAATATACCGAATGCGGATCCAGCTCACTCATCATTTCCTGGATCGCTCCCCCCTGCAATGAATCGAGATTTACAGGATCCACATATTTTGTCCGGATCAGATCCAGCGCCTCCTGAAGAGAGGTAGGCCTGCTGGTTTTGAAAAAGCCTTTTGAACTGCCGCCTTTATTCAGTTTGTAACCAAAAAACATTCCTGCTATCAATACCACCGAGAAAAGAAGAGGTAACCAAACCTGTAATTTTTTACTTCCCATCATTTATTTTACTGAAATTTGCCGCAAAATAGACAAAGTTTATTGTTTATGGTTTGTTGCCTTTAAAGAGGCAGCCAGATTGATGGTTATCCGGATGTTAAACATTCCCCCAATAAACACTGGTTTGACCGCCGGTAACGATAAACACCGAATACAAATTCATATCATGCCTTCAGTCAAATTAATTGCCGACTGCGGCTCTACCAAATCAGAATGGACGTTGGTGGGCCCTGGAAAAGTAAAATCAGTGGTCACCCAGGGCATCAGCCCTTATTTTCTGAGCGGAGAACAGATCAGCGAAGTGCTGCTGAAAGAACTCAGGCCAAAGCTCAAAGATGCGTCCATCGAAGAGATCTGTTATTACGGAACGGGGTGCGCCAGCCCCGACAATGTAGTGATCGTAAAGAAAGCCCTGAAAAGAGTTTTCCCTGAAGCAAAAACTGTACATGTCATGCATGATATGCTGGCTGCAGCACGCGCACTTTGCGGTGATCAGAAGGGTGTGGCCGCAATACTCGGCACTGGTTCCAATTCCTGTTATTACAACGGTAAAAAGATCCTGCAGAACAGTCCGGGTATCGGTTATGTACTGGGAGATGAAGGCAGTGGCGCTTATCTGGGCAAGAAAGTGATCCAGTATTATATGTATGGCACATTTGACGATGAGCTTCGCGGAAGATTCGACCTGACTTATATGACGAATCCAACCGAAATACTCGAAAATGTCTACAAAAAGCCATTACCCAATCGCTACCTGGCAAGTTTTGCAACATTCCTTGCAGAAAACCGCAATCATTATATGATCGAAAACATAATTGAAGACGGTCTGAATGATTTTTTCTTTAATCATTTGTGCAAATACAGGGAAATATGGTCGCATCCGGTGAACTTTGTGGGCAGTGTGGCATATGGGTTCCGCGATGTGCTGGCCCAGCTTTGCCATAGCTATGAGTTTGAATTAGGAAAAGTTATAAAGAAGCCTATGACCGGGCTGATAGAATATCATAGTTAAAAGAGGATACATGGCATTTGAAAAATTCACGGAACAGGACAGTTTATACCGGCATCTTGAAAAAATGAGCGTAAGAACATTGCTGGATAACATCAACAAAGAAGATCAGACCGTTCCCACTGCTGTTGAAGCAGCAATTCCCCAAATTGAAAAGTTGGTAGAAGTAGTTAGTGACAAAATGCTGATGGGCGGCCGTTTGTTTTATATCGGCGCCGGCACCAGCGGGAGACTCGCTGTGGTCGATGCAAGCGAATGCCCGCCAACCTATGGTGTTCCTTATGGTCTTGTTGTAGCAGTGATCGCCGGCGGTGATAAAGCTATCACCACAGCGATCGAGTTTGCAGAAGATGATCGCGAACAGGGATGGAAAGACCTCAGCGTATTCAATGTTTCCGATAAAGACGTGGTGATCGGCATCGCCGCAAGCGGCACAACCCCCTATGTGATCGGCGCGTTGGATGAATGCCGCAAACACGGCATCATCACCGGCAGCATCTCCTGCAATCCAGACTCACCCATAAGCGCAGCAGCGGATTTCCCCATCGAAGTAGTGGTAGGCCCCGAATTCGTAACAGGCAGCACACGCATGAAAAGCGGCACCGCTCAAAAACTCGTCCTGAACATGATCTCCACCTCCGCAATGATCCAGCTCGGAAGGGTAGAGGACAATAAAATGGTGAACATGCAGCTCACCAACGAAAAGCTCATCGACCGGGGCGTGAAAATGCTGATGGAAAGACTTGACTGGACTGATTACGAAAAAGCCAAACAACTATTGGTTAAATACGGTAGCGTGAAGAAAGCCGCGGAATCCATTTCAAAGTAAATGGTCAAAAGTAAAAATTAAAAAAATCTGCGTAGACCTTAGATATTTTCTATCGTTTACGCATTTTTTTTACTTTTTAATTTTTACTTTAACTTTTTACCTATATTGCATCCACGTTGACAGGAAATAATAACCATATCATCTTTTCTTCTATTGCAACAACTCCCGTTGCAACTATGGCTATTATTACAACGATTACAACAATCCGCTGATCGCGGATTGAATTTACCATACTACCCCCGGGGCTTCACTAAAGCTGAATACGACAAGAGCGACGCTCGCTTACTATCATTTTAACATCATAAACCAGGATCATGCAGGTCTTAAAGTTTGGCGGCACTTCGGTTGCCAACGCAGAAAACATCAGAAAGGTTATCAGCATCGTTAGTGCTGCTAAAGAAAAAGATAAAACAGTAGTAATTGTGTCAGCATTGGGTGGCGTCACGGACCTCTTGCTTTCCGCATCCTCACTGGCCGCAGAAGGAGATGAAACCTATAAAGAGAAACTGGCTGTGATAGAACAGCGGCATCTCGATGCGGTTAAACAACTCATCCCTGTTGCACAGCAGAGTCAGTTACTCAGCCTTGTAAAGAAAAGTTGCAATGAACTGGAAGATATCTGTAGCGGGATCTTTCTTCTTCGTGAACTGACGGCCCGCTCCAAAGACAGGATCGGTAGTTATGGCGAATGGCTTTCTTCCCGCATTATCGCATCAGCACTGCAATCAATGAATGTAGATGTGGTATGGAAAGACAGCCGTGAACTTATCGTCACCAATTCAAACTTCACAGCAGCTGAGGTTGACTTTGGCGCAACAGCAGAGAAAATAAAACAATTCTTTTCCTCTGCCGAAAGCCAATTATTCCTGCTGCCCGGCTTTATTGCTGCGGATAAAAAAGGAATCACCACCACACTTGGCCGGGGCGGCTCCGATTATACAGCGGCTATCCTCGCTGCAAGCGTTGATGCAGCTAATCTCGAGATCTGGACCGATGTAAGCGGCATGATGACCGCCGATCCACGGCTGACTGCCAATGCACGCATCATCCCGCGCATCTCTTACCAGGAGGCAATGGAGCTATCACACTTTGGCGCAAAAGTGATCTATCCTCCAACCATCCAACCGGTGATGAATAAAGGCATCCCCGTCCGGATCAGGAATACTTTCGCACCACAGGATGAAGGCACACTGATCGAAACATTGCCACACCGCAACGGCAATATCGTACGTGGGATCTCCAGCATCAACAATATTGCCTTGCTTAGTTTGGAAGGCAGTGGCATGATCGGTATCCCCGGATTCTCCAAAAGACTGTTCGAAGCATTAAGCAGCGAACGGATCAATGTGGTACTGATCACACAAAGCTCTTCCGAACATTCTATCTGTGTGGCGGTAGACGCAAGTTCCGCGGCCACTGCAAAACAAGTGGTGGATGCTGCATTTGCCAATGAGATCACCCTGCAAAAAGTAGAACCATTGCTGATCGAAAATGAATTATCCATTGCTGCATTGGTGGGAGAGAATATGAAGAGTCATCCCGGGATCAGCGGACGTATGTTCAGCGCCATGGGCAAAAACGGAGTGAATATAAGAGCGATCGCGCAGGGTTCATCTGAAAAGAATATCTCTGCAGTGATCTCTACAAAAGATGTCCGCAAAGCGATCAACGTACTGCATGAAGAGTTCTTTGAAACAACCTATAAGCAGGTAAATCTTTTCATCGCGGGAACAGGGAATGTTGGCGCCAAACTGCTTGGCCAGTTGCAGCAGCAGCTTCGTTTCCTGCAGGAGCAGATGAAACTGCAGCTAAGAGTGGTCGGCATCTCCAACAGCCGCAAAATGTTGCTGCGTGAAGACGGTGTTGATCTGGATAAATGGAAAGATGAACTTAAAAACGGAGAATCCGCCAGTATAGAAAATTTTGTAGATGGCATTATATCCCGCAATCTTCGTAACTCTATTTTCGTAGACGTAACAGCGAATGATAAAGTCGCCGCCGTGTATGACAAGCTCCTGCAAAAAAGTATATCGGTTGTTGCCTGCAACAAGATCGCTGCGTCATCAGCATATCTGCAATACAAAAAGCTGAAAGACCTTGCAAACGAATTCAACTGCCAGTTTCTCTTTGAAACAAATGTAGGAGCCGCATTACCTATCATTGGCACTTTGAACGACCTGCTGCGCAGCGGCGATCGCGTTCATCGTATCGATGCTGTATTAAGCGGTACATTGAACTTCGTCTTCAATAATTATGACGGAAGCCGTCCGTTCGCGGATGTGGTAAAACAGGCACAGGATGAAGGCTACACCGAACCCGATCCGCGCCTTGACCTGAGTGGCACAGACGTAATGCGCAAGATCATGATCCTTGCGCGTGAAGCAGGAGAAAAGATCGAAATGGAGCAGATCACCAACAGCAGCTTCATGCCGGCATCCTGTATGCAGGGATCCGTTGAGGATTTTTATGCGGCAATGGCCAGGGAAGAAAGTCATTTCAAAAAACTATATGACGATGCGGCCAAAGCCGGTTGTAAGCTCAAGTTTGTCGCTTCATTCAACAATGGCACCGCAGCAGTAGGTTTGCAGCATATCGACCCTCCACATAATCTTTATCATCTCTATGGGAAAGACAATATCGTTCTCTTCTATACAGACCGTTATCCTGAACAGCCAATGGTGGTAAAAGGAGCCGGAGCCGGAGCGGAAGTAACAGCAAGTGGAGTATTTGCGGATATTATCCGGGCAAGCAGATAGCAGCCAGAGGTTTGAGAAGTTTCATAGGTTTGAGATGCTGATGAGCGGAGTTTGAAGCTTATTTGAAACACCGGTAACTTAAAATGATTTCTATTTTTTGAGCCTTCCGAAACCTATCAAACTTCTCAAACCCATGAAACTTATGAAACCTCTCAAACCTTGAAGCCTATCAAATTTAACAACCAGTCAGCTAAAATGTCAACCATAAAAGTACACGCCCCCGGCACTGTAGCCAACCTCGTCTGTGGATTTGATATCCTCGGCCTTGCATTAAATGAGCCTTGCGATATCATGGAACTAAGACTGCTCAACGAACCAAAGGTGATCATCCATAATCGCGATGAGTTCAATCTGCCAACAGAACCAGAGAAGAACGTAGCAGGCGTTGTGCTCCTATCGATCATGGAGCAGGTGGGAGGACAGGTTGGTTTTGAGGTAACGATTGAAAAACACATCAAGCCCGGCAGTGGCATTGGTTCCAGTGCCGCGAGCGCTGCAGGCGCGGCTGTTGCAGCAAATCGTCTATTGGGAAACAGATTCAGCAAAGATGAAGTGATACAGTTTGCCATGAACGGAGAAAAGCTTGCATCAGGCGTGAAGCATGCTGACAATATCGCACCATGCATTCTGGGAGGCGTCAGCCTGATCCGGTCCATCCATCCATTGGATGTGATCTCAATTCCCGCACCAGATCTCAATGTGACCGTAATCCATCCGCAGATAGAGGTACGCACTTCTGATGCAAGACAAATATTGCGTCAGCAGGTATTGCTCAAGGATGCGATCCGACAATGGGGAAATATCGCCGGACTGGTTGCAGGCCTGCTGAAGAACGATCTCGATCTCATCGGCCGCTCACTCGAAGACGTGATCATTGAGCCGGTCCGCAGCATTCTCATTCCCGGCTTCGACGAAGTAAAAGCGAATTGCAAAGCAGCCGGAGCTCTGGGTGGCGGCATCTCCGGATCAGGGCCATCCATTTTTATGCTCAGCAAAGACGAACGCACCGCCAGAAGAGTAGAAGAGGAAATGAAACAAGTATATGATCGCATCGGCATCGCTTATCACACGTATGTAACTACCATTAATAGAAACGGGGTTACCCTTAGTGAGGGGTAACCCTTAACAAAGTTTGAGAGGTTTCATAGGTTCTTCCAATGACAACTTTTTCTGTAACCGGCACGCACTGCAATTTTGCAGAGCAACATCTCAAACCTATTTATGATCTGCCAACTTTTAAACCATTGAACATTTGAAATACTACAGTACCAATAAACAATCTCCCGTTGTTGATTTTAAGGAAGCAACAATACTGGGCCAGGCTCCGGATAAAGGATTATATTTTCCAGAGAAGATCCCTGTGCTGGATAAAAAATGGCTGGATAATATTGAGCAGCTCTCCAACGAAGAGATCGCTTTTGATGTGATCAAACCGTATGTGGCTTCGTCTATACCGGATGATCAGTTGAGACGTATTGTAAATGAAACATTGAGTTTTGAAATACCATTGGTAAAACTGAATGATACGATCTCCTCTCTTGAATTATTTCATGGACCAACACTCGCCTTCAAAGATGTTGGAGCAAGATTCATGAGCCGCTGTCTCGGCTATTTTCTTTCCGGTGAATCAGGAAAGGTAACGGTCCTTGTAGCAACCTCCGGAGACACGGGAGGTGCGGTTGCCAGCGGTTTCCTTGGAGTGGAAGGAGTGGAGGTGGTGATATTATATCCTTCAGGCAAGGTAAGCCCTGTCCAGGAAAAACAACTGACCACCCTCGGAAAAAACATCAAAGCACTGGAAGTTGATGGGAGCTTTGATGATTGCCAGCAACTCGTTAAACAGGCTTTTGCGGACGATGATCTGAGAAGTAAAATATTTCTTACATCGGCCAATTCAATCAACGTCGCAAGATGGCTCCCTCAACAGTTCTACTATTTTCTTGCATGGAAACAATGGAAGGACAAAAACAATCCGCCTGTGATCTCTGTACCAAGCGGCAATTTCGGCAATATCTGCGCCGGCATTCTGGCCAACGCATCAGGCTTGCCCGTAAAGCATTTTATCGCAGCCTGCAATGTAAACGATGTGGTATCTGATTATCTCCAGACCGGCAACTATCAGTCCCGAACGGCAGTGCCCACACTCAGCAATGCTATGGACGTTGGCAATCCCAGCAACTTCGTGCGCATACTGGAGATCTTCCATCATGAATTGCCCGAACTGAAAAAGAAATTATCATCCGATCGTATTACTGATGAAGAAACAATGAACACGATCCGCGGGATTTTCAACAACGATCATTATCTCGCAGATCCTCACGGAGCCGTCGGCTATCTCGCATTGCAGCGCTATCTCCATACAAACGAAGAACAAAAAGGTTACTTCCTGGAGACAGCCCATCCTGTTAAATTTCCGGCTTCCGTAGAAGAGGCGACCGGCAAACCTATCGCTCTCCCTTCATCCCTTCAGTCCCTCATGCAACAAAAGAAAAAAAGCCTTTTCATGAAACCCGACTACTATCATCTCCGTTCCATTCTGCTTGGCTAGGGAAAAGAGCAAGAGTTAAAAAAAGAAAACATCCGCCATTTTCCTTTTTTCTCTTGCTCTTTTTTTTCACCTTATATTATCTTTGCACCATGAAAAAGAGAGCCCGCTCCGTCCCTTTTTTCTTTCTCTCTTTTTCCCTTTTAGCCTATGCATGACATTGAACCTTTTTACAACTGGCGCCACATTTATGTGAGTGAAGAAGACGTACGTTCGCCGTTTTACGGAAGAGCCTATTCCGAATTTGAATTCTCACAGGCAGTTTACAATTACTACATCCATCCCCAGTGGGATGAATTTGGCAGCCGCACACTTTACCTCAAAGTATTGATGGCCGACTACGAAGAAGGCTATGCCGTTATCGAAATGATAGGAGAGTGGAATGATGCAATTGAAAACGATATCATGACACTGAAACGTGACGTATTGGAGAAGTTCATGTATGAAGGCATTCATAAATTCATACTGATCGCCGAAAACGTTTTAAACCTCCATAGCGGGGAAGCCGACTACTACGAAGAACTCTACGAGGAGATCTCCGATGAAAATGGCTGGGTCGTTGCCCTCAATATGCCCGAACAAACCCAATATGATTTCAAAAAAGCGAAACTGAACCGTTACATTGAGTTGCAGCAACTGGACAACTGGAGGGTATACAAGCCTTTTCACCTGTTCAAAAAGATTGATGCGGAGCAGATGTCGCGGTTGGATTAGAGACGTTGAGTTTGGATTTATCCCAAGGTCGTTCGTTGGCCGGGCTCCGCGCTTTGATAATAGATGACACTACTGAAGCATTCCCGGATGGGAAGGCTTCGATACTTTTAGACAGGTTCAAACTGCGAAGCCCGGCCAACGGTCATCGAACATCGTAATTTCCGCTTCAAATACCGCCCTGTCACGGGTTTTACTAAAAAAAGTTTAGTTATTAAGGACTTACCGATAACGATTGCAAAAGTTTTTGTCATTCTTTCGTCATCCGATGCTAACTTTGCAAAAATTTAATCACCATCACTTTGTTTGCGTATGAGTCATCTTTATCAGAACATCCACCGTCCTTTGATCTGAAAAGGGCCTGTTTTGATAGCGTAAGATCCATCCATGGCGGATTAAATAAAGAATATTCTGATGAAACGCCCAGGTAAGGTTTCTGTTTACAGAGAAATATACATCCGGCGTTCCATCCGTCAACAAAACCGTAAATGATATTCGGATGAAATGGTCTGATTTCTTCACATCTTCTGTCGGAAAGAAACTCATCATGAGTTTATCCGGTTTGTTCCTGGTCGCATTTTTAGTGGTTCACGTTGGGTTGAATGCCTGTATCTGGGCAATGGATGGAGGGCTTATGTTTAACAAGGCCGCTCATTTCATGGGTCAGAACGTGGTGCCACGCGTCCTCGAGATCGGATTATTTGCTTTCTTTCTGCTGCACATTATTCAGGGCCTGGCACTGGAATTCCAGAACCGCGCTAAAAGAAAGAAAGGCTACCAGGTTAAAATGGGCAGCAAGGGTTCTGCCTGGTATAAAAAATCAATGGGCCTCCTCGGAACACTTATCCTGCTGTTCCTGATCATGCACATTGCTCATTTCTGGGTTCCATCCCGTATTACAGGCCTCGAAGAGTACACGGATAATGGTATATTATATCATGACCTGTTCGGCCGCATGAGAGATGTATTCACTGATAACATTCCGGTTGTGATCCTTTACGTACTGGGATGCATCTCCCTTGCATGGCACCTGCTGCACGGATTCCAGAGCGCTTTCCGTACACTTGGTCTGAGCAACCATAAATACATCAGACTGATCAATGCAACCGGTGTTGGTTTTTCCATCATCGTTCCGCTGGCATTTGCTATGATGCCGGTCAGCTTTTACCTTGGTTGGGTATAAGCAATGACAGTAATGTCATGCAAACAAAATTGAAATCATTCTAATCATACTAATAAGAGAAATCCCCGGTTATGTTAGATTCAAAAATTCCTGCAGGAAAACTGGAAGAGAAATGGGTGGATTATAAAGGTCACTGTAAACTGGTAAACCCTGCCAATAAAAGAAAGCTCGAGATCATTGTTGTGGGAACCGGTCTGGCGGGTGCTTCTGCTGCCGCTTCTCTCGGTGAGCTGGGTTACAGGGTAAAAGCTTTCTGCTTCCAGGATTCTCCCCGCCGTGCGCACTCCATCGCTGCACAGGGTGGTATCAATGCTGCAAAGAACTACCAGAATGATGGTGACTCTGTTTTCCGTCTATTTTATGATACGATCAAGGGTGGTGACTACCGCGCACGCGAAAGCAACGTACACCGTCTTGCAGAAGTAAGCGTTAACATCATCGACCAGTGCGTTGCACAGGGCGTTCCCTTTGCGCGCGAATATGGCGGTCTGCTCAATAACCGTTCTTTCGGTGGTACACAGGTAAAAAGAACATTTTATGCCGCAGGGCAGACCGGCCAGCAATTGCTGATCGGCGCTTACCAGGCCCTCGAACGCCAGGTTGCACTGGGCAACGTTCACGTGTATTCCCGCCATGAAATGCTTGAGATCGTCAAGATCGATGGTAAAGCAAGAGGCATTATTGCCCGTGACCTCATCAGCGGTAAAACTGAAAGGCATTTCGGTCATGCCGTGCTGCTTTGCACCGGCGGATATGGCAACGTATTTTATCTTTCCACCAATGCCATGGGTTCAAATGTGACCGCGGCCTGGAAAGCACATAAACAGGGGGCATACTTTGGCAACCCCTGCTTCACACAGATCCACCCGACCTGTATCCCCGTAACCGGCGATCACCAGAGCAAGCTGACCCTGATGTCGGAGTCATTAAGAAATGATGGCCGGATCTGGGTTCCCAAAAAACAGAACGACCCCCGCAAAGCCAACGATATTCCCGAAGAAGAAAGGGATTACTACCTGGAAAGAAGATATCCTGCATTCGGCAACCTCGTTCCCCGTGACGTGGCTTCCCGCGCAGCAAAAGAGCGTTGCGATGCCGGCTATGGTGTTGGTACCACCAAACAAGCCGTGTATCTCGATTTCCGCTCCAACCTAATCGATAAGTATGGCCGCGCCGAAGCAAATAAGCTGGGTATTGCCAATCCCGATGAAGAGACGCTAATGCGTCTTGGAAAAGAAGTGGTGAAAGAAGAGTATGGCAACCTGTTTGACATGTATGAAAAGATCACCGGCGAAAACCCGTATGAAGTACCGATGAGGATCTATCCTGCGGTTCACTACACAATGGGAGGTCTGTGGGTCGATTATGAGCTTATGACAAGCGTAAAAGGCCTGTATGCATTGGGCGAAGCAAACTTCAGTGACCACGGTGCAAACCGCCTCGGTGCGTCTGCGCTGATGCAGGGCCTCGCTGATGGCTACTTCGTGATCCCTTACACCATTGGCAACTATCTTGCTGATGAGATCGCTACAAAACCGATCCCCACTTCACATGAGGCTTTTGAAAAAGCAGAGGCTGAAGTGACAGAAAGGATCAATAAGCTGATGAACATTAAAGGCAAGCAATCTGTTGAAAGCTTCCACAAACGCCTCGGCAAGATCATGTGGGAGAAATGCGGCATGGCGCGAAACACACAGGGCCTGACAGAAGCGATCGCTGAAATACAACAACTGAAAAAAGAATTCTGGAGCGATGTGCGCATTCCCGGCAATATCGACGAAATGAATAACGAACTGGATAAAGCAGGCCGCGTGGCAGACTTTATCGAGCTGGGTGAACTGATGTGTAAAGATGCGCTCGACCGCAACGAAAGCTGCGGCGGCCACTTCCGCGAAGAAAGTCAGACTGAAGAGGGTGAAGCATTACGTCATGACGACAGATACATGTACGTTGCCGCATGGGAATATAAAGGCGACAGCGCATGGGATCTGCATAAGGAATCGCTGGATTATGAGGTGATCAAACCCAGCCAGCGGAACTACAAATAAAGGTTTCAGGGGTAGATACCTCTCCGGATTTTGGAAGCCTAACCTCTGGAACCTGAAAAACTATTTCATTCAAGAAAAAACGGACTCACAATATGGAGCACTATTCAATGAATCTTACGCTTAAGGTCTGGAAACAAAAGAATGCAGCGGCCGAAGGTGACTTTGAAACTTACCAGGTAAAGGATATCTCTTCAGAGATGTCGTTCCTGGAAATGTTTGATGTATTGAATGAACAACTGATCCACGACGGAAAAGAGCCGATCGCATTTGATCACGACTGCCGCGAAGGTATTTGCGGTATGTGCTCGATGTACATCGATGGCCGTCCTCACGGGCCATGGCATGGTACAACAACCTGCCAATTGCACATGCGTGCATTCAAAGATGGCGATACCATCACGGTTGAACCATGGAGGGCAAATGCATTTCCGGTAGTAAAAGATCTCGTGGTTGACCGTTCCGCGTTCGACCGCGTCATACAGGCTGGTGGATATGTTTCCGTAAATGCCGGCATTACAATCGATGGCAATGCCATTCCAATCGAAAAGGATAATGCAGACAAAGCATTTGCCGCAGCGGCCTGTATCGGTTGCGGCGCCTGCGTGGCAGCCTGTAAAAACTCTTCAGCAATGCTGTTTGTTTCAGCTAAAGTATCTCACCTGGCATTGCTGCCACAGGGTAATACCGAAAGGAAAACACGTGTGCTGAACATGGTTTCCCAAATGGACAAAGAAGGTTTCGGATCCTGCACCTTCACGGAAGCCTGCGAAGCCGTTTGCCCTAAAGAGATCTCGATCACAAACATTTCCCGCCTGAACGCAGAATATACCAAAGCAGGTCTTGCTTCTGATAAGTAAGCCTGACACTATTTATTCAGGAAAAATAATCAAAGCTCCCAAAAAAGGGGGCTTTTTCTTTTCGCCCGCTAGCAGTAAATTCAAGCATAATTTTTCAAAGATGCAACCGAAAACCCTGCTGTCTGTATTGGCGATAGCCGCCTTATCTTGCACCAACAACAACAACAACGTGAAAAAACAAGCATATACATGGCCCGCCGGGATCAATCCACCGGTGGCAGAAAAAAAACCAAAGGAACTGATCGCACACGGAGATACCCGCGTGGACGATTACTACTGGATGAATGACTTCTTTAAGAAAGGACCAGACAGTTCAAAAGCGGTTGACTACCTCAATGCAGAAAATGAATACGTGGACACTATGATGGCGGGCACACATCAACTGCAGGAAGACCTGTTCAAAGAAATGAAAGGCCGCATCAAGGAGAAAGATGAAAGTGTACCTGTATTCAACAATGGCTATTACTACTATCGCAGAACGGATGATGGAAAGCAATACTTCAAATACTGCCGCAAAAAAGGAAACCTGGATGCAGCAGAAGAGATCATACTGGACGTGGATGCAATGGCTGAAGGACAGGGTTACTATTCCGTTTCCGCCATTACCATCAGCCCGGATAATAACCTGATCGCTTATGGGGTGGACAATGTATCGCGCAGGCAATACACGATCCATATCAAAGATCTGCAAACAGGAAAAACACTGAAAGATGAAATAAAAGGCACAGGCGACAATATTATCTGGGGCAATGATAACAAGACCTTCTTTTATGTACATAATAACCCGGAAACGCTGCTTTCGGAAAAGATCAAACGCCATTCGATCGGATCTGACGCAACAGAAGACGTAGTGGTTTATAACGAAAAAGATCTCTCCAATTATATCACTGTATCCAAAACAAGATCGCGGAAGTTTATTATCATCGAATCCAAAGCAACAATGTCTTCTGAATTAAGAGTGCTGGATGCGGACCAGCCTCTGGGAGAATTTAAATTATTCCAGCCAAGAATGAAAGATGTATTATATGATATCGATCATTCCGGAGATAAATTCCTGATCGTAACCAATCTTGATGCAAAGAACTTCAAGCTGATGGAAACTCCGTTGAACAATACATCAAAAGAAAACTGGAAGGATGTGATCCCTCACCGCACCGATGTATTGCTTGAAGACATTGATGTATTCAAAGATTACTGGGTGATCACGGAAAGGAAAGAAGGATTGATCAATCTGCGTGTAAGAGATCTTACAAGCGGGGGAGAACATTATGTTGACTTTGGAGAACCCACCTATTCAGCCAATCCATCTCTCAATCCCGAATATAACACTTCCGTGGTGAGATATGATTATACATCACTGACAACTCCCAATTCTGTTTTTGATTATAACATGAAGACAAAGGAGAAAAAACTGATTAAGGAAAAACCCGTATTGGGAAATTTCAATAAGGAAAATTACACCTCAGAAAGAATTTATGCTATCGCAAAAGACGGCACCAGAGTGCCTGTTTCACTCGTATACAAAAAAGGCATAGCCAAAGACGGCACAGCTCCTTTATTGCTCTACGGATACGGCTCATATGGCTATAGTATCGATGCATATTTTGACAGTGACAGGTTAAGTCTTCTTGACCGTGGCTTTGTTTTCGCAATCGCACACATCCGGGGTGGTGAAGAAATGGGACGACAATGGTATGAAGACGGAAAGATGATGCACAAGAAAAACACGTTTACGGACTTTATCAATTGCGGAGAGCATCTTATTGCACAGCATTACACATCTGAAGGTCATCTGTACGCGCAGGGCGGAAGCGCGGGCGGTTTGCTCATGGGTGCTGTTGCAAACATGGCACCGCAACTATGGAATGGTGTGATCGCTGAAGTGCCGTTTGTGGATGTGGTAACAACAATGTCTGATCCAACCATTCCACTTACAACAAATGAGTATGATGAATGGGGAAATCCTGCGAACAAGGATAGCTATTTCTATATGAAATCTTATTCTCCATATGATAACGTGGAAAAGAAAGACTACCCGAATATGCTGGTAATGACAGGTCTTCATGATTCCCAGGTGCAATATTTTGAACCAGCGAAATGGGTGGCAAAATTAAGAGAGCTGAAGACGGATAAGCATGTGTTGTTACTGAAGACTGATATGAAATCTGGACACGGCGGCGCTTCGGGAAGGTTTGATTATTTGAAGGAGGTGGCATTGCAATATGCGTTTTTATTTGCGTTGGAAGGGATTGAAAAATGAAATTGGATGACGCGTTTGATTGCATTGGATAGACTTCCTCCTCCGCTTCGCTACGGAGGAAGTCTATCCAAAACCTATCTCAAAGTACATATCCAACTTTCACCCCGGCCGTCCACAACGCATCCACTTCCGCATGCTTCCGGTAAAAAACAGATGGCCCGACGGCGACCTTTGGGCTCAGTTGATATGTTCCGGAAAGATTCACGCCGAGCGACAAGCTGGATGCATCCTTATAAATTCCCAGCGAAGGCCCCGCCAGCAACATCACACTTGATTTTGGCGTAGGATTACAGATGATGCCGGGCATCACCTGCACATACAGGTTATTTCCATATCTGAACGGATAACCGGCAACCGTTTCTTTTTTTCCTATGAAATAATCAATGCCTGCCTGTGCCGTAAAGCCGATCCATTTCCGCGCATTCACACTGTCGCCAAACCGGTGATTGCTCCAATTGTAGGACAAACCTCCGCCGACAAGATGACTGTCGGCAAACCGACCTACAGGCGCCGATGCCATGAAAGAAACCTGTTGATTGTGACCTTTGGGTATATGAACCCCGGCGCTCCGGTTCTGTGCCTTTACCGTTCCGTTGATCATGCCCGCAGCGAAAAGGAAGAGAATATGTTTTTTCATAATCTGAATCTCCAAAGTTGATTCTTTTTACCGAAATGACAGCCACCGGCATCATTCATGCAATAAAAGAGCGACTTTTACGCTTTTTAGGAAAAACTCCCTGCTTTTGAGCGTTTTACGCAGCATATCCCTGCTACTCACCATCCTGCTGCTTGGTGTGGCTGCCATGGCTCAGCTGCCCGGACAATCACGCTCCAATCTGCGCGCGAAAAAGATGGCCATCCAGGGAGATACCCTGCATCTCGATACGCTCAGCATCATCCCCGGTACATTCAATTCACCCGGCATTGATTCGGCCGATTATCAGTTCGACTTCATCAATTCACGACTGGTCTGGAAGAAAAGACCTCCTGCTGACAGCATACTGGTTTCATATCGCGTATTTAATTACAAACTGAATCCCGTTACACAACGGATGAAATACGATAGCGTAAAATACAATATCGCGCTTGAACCATATGAGTTCAACACCGAATTGTCCGACGCCCAGCGCGGTATTTTCAATTTTGGTTCGCTCAAAGCGGAAGGTAGTTTCGGAAGACAGATCGCTTTTGGAAATGCCCAGGACGCCGTTTTGAATTCAACACTGAACCTTCAGTTGAGCGGCATGCTTGGCGACAGTATTGAGATACAGGCAGCCATTACCGACAACAATATTCCGCTGCAACCGGATGGTACCACGCAACAACTGAATGAATTTGACCAGGTATTTCTTCAATTCAAAAAAAACAACTGGCAACTGAATCTTGGGGACATTGATATCCGGCAGAATCAAAGCTATTTCCTCAATTTCTATAAACGATTACAGGGCATCTCTTTTCAGACAACGAATAAACTGGGAGAGAAAATCGAATCAAAGACGCTGGCAAGCGGTTCTATTGCCAAAGGTAAATTTACCCGCAACATCATTGACAATACGAACACCCCGAATCTTGAAGGCAACCAGGGCCCTTACAGACTTGTTGGCGCCAACAATGAATTCTTCTTTATCGTTCTTGCCAACACAGAACGGGTTTTTCTTGATGGTCAGCTCTTACAACGCGGCGAAGACCAGGATTATGTGATCAACTATAACACTGCGGAAGTGACCTTCACGCCAAAACGCATGATCACTAAAGACAGCCGGATCCAGATTGAATTTGAATATGCAGACAGGAACTTTCTTAACGCAAACTTTTACGTATCAGAAGAACTGGAGTTCAATAAAAAGCTAAAACTGCGCATCGGTGCATTCACCAACAGCGATGCAAAGAATTCGCAGATCAACCAGATATTGAATCCTGAACAAAAACAATTCCTCGGCGCAATCGGTGACAGCATTCAGAAAGCATACTATCCATCCGCCGTGATAGATACATTTGCCGCAGGCAAGATCCTTTACGAAAAGATCTTTTACACCGGCCCTGCCGGCCTGGATTCATTTTATCAGTATTCCACCAATACAGCTGTCACTCTGTATAACCTTTCCTTTGCCATGGTCGGACAGGGGAATGGAAATTATATTGCTGACTTCAACGGAGCCAATGGCAAGGTGTACAAGTTCGTAGAGCCGTTGAACGGAGTTAAACAGGGCAGTTACGAAGCGGCAACGCTTCTGGTTACACCAAAGCAGCAGCAACTCGTTAACCTCGGCATCGATTATAATATTTCCGACAACACACAGGTGAAGACCGAAGTGGCCATGAGTAAGTATGATGCCAATACCTTTTCCAAAAATGGTAATGGAGACGACCAGGGATATGCCGCAAAAGTGCAATTGAACAATACGCAGCTGTTACGATCATCAAACAAACTGCAATTGCTTACCGCGCTGGATTATGAATATGTGCAGGACAGGTTCAAACCACTTGAACGTCTCCGCACAGTCGAATTCTCCCGCGACTGGGGACTGCCATTAGTTGTAACCCCACAAACCGAAAACATTCTCCGCGCTTCCATAGGTTTGAAAGATAACCGGAATCATGCATTCACCTACCGGTTCATTAACTATCAGCGCGGCAGTGACTACAACGGTTTTCAGAATTCGGTCGCTCATACGGTCAGTTGGAAAGGATGGCAGCTGAACAATGAGTTTGTTGCAACGAACTTCAATGCCGCAATTGAAAAAGGATCATTCCTTCGGCCCACAGTTGATATCAGCAAACAATTAAAACAGCTGAGTAACTGGAAACTCGGCTTCCGGTATGCGATGGAAAAGAATACTGTGCGTGATAAAAGTACGGATACGCTTACTTATAACGCTTTCTGGTTTGACAGTTATTCAGTGTATGTCCGTTCTGATGAAGCAAAAAAGAATCGCTACAGCGCCACTTTCTTTACAAGGGAAGACAAATACCTGGTCGGGAAGAATTACCAGGATGGTGACCGAAGCTACAACCTTAACCTGCAGGCAGAATTACTCTCCAACGTAAACCGTCAGTTTTACCTGAACACTACCTTCCGTAAACTCAATGTGCGCAATACCGCACTTTCAAACCAACAGGAAGATGAAACCATTCTTGGCCGCGCAGAATATGTAATGAATGAGATCAAAGGTTTAATTACCGGAAATGTGTTGTATGAAGTAGGCGCGGGGCAGGAGCAGCGAAGGGATATCACTTATGTGGAAGTGCCTGCGGGAACAGGTCAGTACGCCTGGATCGATTACAATGCCGATGGCATACAACAGCTGAACGAATTTGAACTGGCAGCGTTTCCCGATCAGGCAAAATTCATCCGCATCTTTACACCAACGAACGAATTCATCAAATCAAATTACATCACGTTCAACTACAGCATCAATATAAACCCAAGAGCGATCCTGAATAAGCCGGGATTGAAAGGTTTCAAAGGATTTGTATCCAGGTTTAATTTTATAACGGCTTTACAGATCAACAAAAAATCCGTCGCGCAGGGAAGCTTTGAATTCGATCCTTTCAAATACAGTGTTACTGATACAAACCTCGTCACGCTGAATACAGTATTGACAAATACAATTTCATTCAATCGCTTTAATACAACCTGGGGTATAGATGTCAGCAATCTGCGCAACACGGGCAAGGCCCTGCTGACCTATGGATATGAAAGCCGTAAGTTGAATGATTGGAATACTCGTTTCAGATGGAATTTCACGCGCGCGTTGTCACTGAATCTTGTTGGCCGTCTTGCAGGCAATTCATTGTTCACGCCAAACGCCCAGTTCGATAACCGCAATTATGAGCTCGATATTCAAAGCCTGGAACCGGTATTCAGCGTGATCAGGGGAACATCGTTCAGAGTTTCCAGCGGTTATAAATACGAGCACAAAAAGAATAAGCCTGTCTATGGCGGGGAAGTGGCGGACTCGCATTCATTCAATCTGGAATCGAAGTACAATGTATTACAGAACAGTTCTGTAACCGGCAAATTCACTTTCAACAATATCTCCTACAGCGGAGCGTCGGGCGTGGCTACGACAGTAAGCTATATCATGCTTGATGGCTTATTGCCCGGTAAAAACTTCCTGTGGTCACTTACGCTTACCAAACGACTATTGAATAACCTGGAACTGAATTTCCAGTATGATGGACGTAAACCGTCGGAGTCAAGAACGGTGCATACGGGGAAAGCGTCACTCACTGCGTTGTTTTAAAGGATGGCCGACGGCCGTATCTGTCGTAAAAAATAACCACCCGGCAGTGGCTAATTGTTACCCAAATTTTCTGGCTCACCTGATCCCAAACGACGCAGACCCTGGATGATACGGGGGCTTTCCTTTTTCTCCCGGAAGAATCAATGTCACCCCGGATCGAAGTCCGGGGCCGCACATTGATCCGGGGGACAATAAAACGTGTCTTCTTATATTGAAATAAGATAAGCCATTATAACCGGCAGGCTATATCATAAAAACCCGGGTACCGATTAGCCGCGGTGGAGAGGTCTTAAACTTTTACTGAGATATACACACTTCCTTATTTGTTCACGCCTGCGGTCATCTCCTACACATTAAACCTGAAATGCATCACGTCTCCATCTTTCACCACATATTCCTTTCCTTCAATTCTGAGCTTACCGGATTCGCGTGCTGCAGCTTCGGAGCCGTATTGCACGTAATCGGCGTAGCCGATCACTTCAGCTTTGATAAATCCTTTTTCAAAATCCGTATGGATCACACCCGCAGCCTGTGGAGCTTTCCAGCCTTCGTGGATCGTCCACGCACGTACTTCCTGCACCCCGGCGGTGAAATAAGTATAGAGATTCAATAAACGATAGGCGGAATGGATCAACCGATCAAGCGCTGGTTCCTTCATCTGGTATTCTTCCATGAACAGTGCTTTATCATCAGGACTTTCCATCTCCGCGATCTGCGCCTCAATATTATTGTTCATGATAATTACTTCAGCTTTCTCCCTTTTAACGGCTTCCTTAAGCGCTTCAGAGAATTTGTTGCCGGTGTGCATAGATGGTTCGTCAACATTGGCAACATACAGCACAGGCTTATCCGTCAGCAGGAACAGGTCTGCGATCGCCACTTTGTCTTCTTTGGAAAGATCAAGCTCACGAATGCTTTTGCCCTGTTCAAGATGTGCTTTGCAACGCAGCAGCACTTCCAGCTCTGTTTTCATTTTTGGCTCGGTGCGTGCCTGTTTTTCTGTTTTGGAGATCTTCTTCTCCACGCTGTCCAGATCTTTGAGCTGAAGTTCTGTATCAATAATTTCTTTATCACTTACGGGATTGATCGCACCTTCATCACGAAGGATGTTTTCATCCTCAAAACAACGGATCACATGAATGATCGCATCCACTTCACGGATATTGCCCAGGAATTTGTTGCCCAGACCTTCGCCTTTACTGGCACCGCGCACCAATCCAGCAATATCCACGATCTCGATCTGTGTAGGCACGATCTTGTTCGGAACAACCAGCTCAGCCAGTTTTTTCAGGCGCCCATCAGGCACATCCACCAACCCCACATTCGGGTCGATCGTACAGAAACGGTAATTACTGGCCTGCGCTTTCGCACTGTTACTCACCGCGTTAAATAAGGTTGATTTTCCAACATTCGGCAATCCGACGATTCCTGCTTGTAAAGCCATACTGGTTGTTAGTTTAAAGAGGCGCAAAGATAGGCAAAAATGGGGAGGGAGAGGGAAGGTTTGAGGGGGTGAGAAGTTTGAAATGTTTGAGAGGTTTCAAAGGTTATGCAGGAGCATCTGTAGCTGAATGGACATCCTGCTTTCGGGAGCCCCGGTACGTGTCGGTAGCCCGGTAGCCCCGGTGTGTGTCTCACGCACCGGAACCCCGGGGCTTTATCCCGGAGGCAATCTCCTGATTGCTAATATGCAGTTCTGCTACAAGACTTATTGAAATTATCGACAAGCTTTTGAAACCCATGAAACCTCTCAAACTTCTCAACCCGCTAAAATCTTCCCTCAAAACAGTGTCTGCACTCCATACATGATCTTCATCTCATGTTCGAGCAGCCATTTCTTTCGCCATAATCCTCCGGCGTAGCCGGTAAGTTCCCTGTTGGAACCGATCACACGGTGGCAGGGAACGATGATGGCGATGTTATTGCGTCCATTTGCATTGGCCACGGCGCGGGTGGCTTTGGGATCGCCGGTGCTGATGGCGAGCTGGAGATAGCTGATCGTTTTGCCAAAAGGGATCGCGGTGAGCAGGTTCCAGGTCTGCTGCTGAAAGCTGGTGCCGGGCTGCGCAAGGGGTAGTTCAAAGATGCGGCGCTGGCCGTTGAAGTATTGTATCAATTGTTCGATGCACTGGATCAGCATGGGAGGAATGTCTTCGCTGATCATCCCGGGTTCAGGCGCTTCGTTGCAGAAGGTGACTTCGCTGATAATACCGGTTGTACCTGAGATCCTCAGGAAGCCGACGGGAGACTGATAATATGTTGTAAAAGTACTATCCAATTTTCATTCCGTTGGTCACCGCCTGACCGGGTTGTAATAAAATTACATCTTTGTTCTCATCATACACACCAAGCACGAGACATTCGCTCATAAAGCCGGCAATCTGTTTCGGAGGGAAATTCACCACGGCGATCACCTGCCTGTTCAGCAAACTTTCTTTTGAATAAAACTTTGTGATCTGTGCGGAAGATTGCCTGATGCCGATCTCTGCGCCAAAATCGATCTTTAACCTGAATGCCGGCTTTCTTGCTTTGGGGAAGTCGTTCACTTCAATGATCGTCCCCGCGCGCATATCCACTTTTTCAAAATCATCCCAACTGAGCGTGATATCGTTCTCCATTGTTATTTTATTATTGCTGTTAAACTAAAAAATGGTTGCTAAATAATATTAGCAACATTCAGCTCTGCAAGCTATAAAGTTTTTTACTACCTTAAGCCCAAAAATTGCCTAATGAGAAAACAGAATAATAGCGACAATTCACGTCGCCGTTTTATCCGGCAGTCAGCAGTATTCGGCGCCGGCGTAATGATCGTACCCCGTCACGTTCTCGGTGGAAAGGGTTTTATTGCACCAAGTGATAAGCTGAATATTGCCGGCATTGGCGTTGGCGGTAAAGGCCAGGGCGATCTTGAAGAATTTGCAAAAAGTCCATATGTCAATATCGTATCGCTTGTTGACGTAGACGAAAGACAGGCGGCTAAATCCCGTAAGAATTTTCCTAAAGCCAGTTTCTATCAGGACTTCAGGGAAATGCTGACAAAGGAAAAGAACAATATCGACGCTTGTTCTGTTTCCACGCCGGACAATACACACGCAGTTGCAACGATGGCCGCGATGGCGCTTGGCAAACACGTGTATACACAGAAGCCGTTGACGCATGATATCTACGAAGCCCGTATGCTGGCAGAAGCTGCGAAGAAATACAAAGTGGTTACGCAAATGGGTAACCAGGGTGGCTCCGGAGATGGCGTTCGTAAAGCAAAAGAGATCTTCGATGCCGGCATGATCGGCGAGGTGACTGAAGCACATGCATGGACCAACCGTCCTGTATGGCCGCAGGGGATTCCTACTCCAACAGGTGCGTTTGAAGTTCCTAAAGAACTGAACTGGGATCTCTGGCTTGGACCTGCGAAGAAGATCGATTATAATCCTGCATACCTGCCATTCAACTGGCGGGGCTGGTGGGCATTTGGCACAGGTGCATTGGGTGATATGGCCTGTCATATCATGGATCCGATCTATCGCCTTCTTCCGATCGATTTTCCGGAATCAGCAGAGTGCAGCGTAGCGAATATCTGGAAAGATATGTGGGCGGAAGGTAATTATGTGGATAGCTGTCCACCTTCGTCCATCATTCACCTTGTTTATCCAAGAAAAGATAACAAGGCGAAAAAGATCAAAGTGTCATGGCATGATGGCGGTTTGCTGCCTGCACGCCCTGATGAACTGCTTCCCGGTGAAGCGTTCGGTAACTGGGATGGTGGTGTATTGTTTGTTGGAACAAAAGGTAAAATGCTCCTCGATTGTTATGGCGCCAATCCACGCCTGCTTCCAACCAAACTGATGAAGGAGAAGACAATGCCAAAGGAAACGATCAAACGCGTTCCCGAAGGACACTATATTCAGTGGGTGAATGCCTGTATTGCCGGCTATGGCAAAGGGGAAACAAGCTCTCCGTTTGAATACGCAGGACCATTTACCGAAAGCATCCTGATGGGCAACCTCGCCATCCGCAGCTGGATGATGCTGAATCCTGCGCGCAAAGGCTGGGACGATAAATACCTAGGCCGCAAGAAGCTACTCTGGGATGCGAAGGATATGAAGATCACCAACTTTGATGAAGCAAATGAGTTTGTGAAGAGGGATTATCGTGAAGGATGGAGCTTATAGCGAAATAAAAAGTAAATTAAAAAACGTCCTCAATATAGTAAACCGTTTACTGTATTGAGGACGTTTTTTAATTTTTACTTTTTTACGCCACAGCTCATCTCCGCAGGTAACTCCTCAGCATCCAGGCCATTTTTTCGTGCTGCTTCAACAGTCCTGTACAAAAATCGCTGCTGCCGATGTCCTTGTATTTTTCTTCGAAGCTGGTGGTGAGTGTACGGAGGCGATGGATGAGCGTTTCATGGTCCTGGGTAAGATTGTCGATCTGCGAGGGTTGATCTACGGGTACCTCAGGTTCTTCGAGACTGGCGAGTTTAAGAAGCTCTTTTAACCGGCCTTCGGCGAAATGACCGATGGTGCGGATACGTTCAGCTACTTCATCAATGATCTCTGCGAGCTGATCGTATTGCCCTTCATAAAGTTTGTGAAATTCCATAAAGCTCGGCCCTTCCACGCTCCAGTGATAGTTGCGTGTTTTGTTGTAAAGCACGTGCTCGTCTGCAAGTAATTTGTTCAGGTCGTTGGCAACCGCCTGTCTGTTCTTTTCAGAAATACCGATATCGATTTTCATAAAGAAAACTTTTTTGGGTGAAGACAAAGATGACCCTGTCCTCAATCCAAAAGTGATGCCAGCTCTGCCAGTTCTTTTTGCTTGTAGGCATCTGCATCTGAGGTAAAGCATTTACCAAATTCATCGAGGAGGTGGCGGATCACCTCTTTGTTTTTGAGCGGTTTGAAGTACGCTTCATTCGGTTTTACAGAGGTGCGTTTGAAGTAATTCTCAACATCATGATGGGTGAATACCTGGCCGGATGTCGGGTCTATAAAGAACTCGATCTTGCCCAACGGATCGGGAAGATTTTCCTGCGAATAGCCAGGTTTGAAGTACGCGATGATGGTTTGTTGGGGAATATTTACCGCTCTTACGGGGATATCCAGCAATTCACAAAGCAACAGGTAAAGGATCGCATTGCTGATCTGGTTGCCACGTTTTGCTTCCAGTGTTTTGTGCAGCAGGAATTCGTTGGTCTCTTTATAGGACGTTTCGCTGCCTTTAAGACCGTAATAGCTGTAAAGAATACTTGTTACAATATTGATCTGCTCAAGCGGCGTGAGATAGTTATTTAATTCAAGCCAGATATTGCGCCGGATCTTTTCTATTTCCTGCAGCACGGGCGCGGTTGCCAGATCAGGATATTGGAATTTGCAAACGAGCAGTGAACCAAGCAGCAGGTCGTGATGACCGGATACATTCCATTGACGAAAATCTTCCGAAAGGTCCCGGAAGTGTAAACGATGGATGAGCAGTTCGATGCGTTCCTGTATCTCTTCATCGGGTGTTGTTTCCCAAAGATGTTCGAGATTCGGGATGATAGGTTTTCCGTAACCAACGATCTTCTCCGATATTACACCAAAAACTTCCTCGTCGGGATCGTCAATCAAGTGAAAGAGGGCCGTTATTTCCTTTGTGTACTCCAATGCTGCAATTTGGTCAATGCAGAGGAAAAGAAATAGTTAAACTTTTCCACAGAGGTGAATTAAGTAAAAACAGAAACATCCCGGGTGTAGTTGTTCTACGCCCGGGATGTTTCTGTTTTTTGCTTTTTAGTTTTGAGTTTTTACTTTCCTCGCAACTGTCAGCCAATCCCAGGGCTGTGGTTGTTGCAGCCATGTTGGTGGTTCAATGAATTCAGTGTTCCAGTCGTAGTTGATCTTTTTGCGGGTGATGACTTCGAAGCCCTGATGGTGGAGGAGAAGATCGAGTTCGTCACCCAGGTAATGTTTGGTAGCGACATTGTCGATCTCAACATTACCCTGTTGTATGCCGGCGTAGCGTTTGACAGCCTGTGCGGGTTTTACAGTTGTGCTGAATAGTTTTTTGTCGATCCTCCATTGATGCTGGATGATGCGGGTAAGCAGCCATGACTCCAGGGAGGGGACTACCAATACGAGGTGGCCGTCTTTCTTCAGGGTTTTATGGATATTTTGAAAAAACCGCTGACGCTTGATCAGTGAATCGGAAAGGATGGCGTTTACGCAAAGCGCGGCATCAAAGCCATTGAGTGAATAAGATGGAGCGGACATATCCACACGCTTATACTCGATATTCGTTAATTGCGGGTGATTCTTTTTTGCAATAGAAACGTTCTTTGCGGAGATATCTGCAGCTAATACTTTTCTGAAAAGCGGGGAGAGGACGGGCAGCCATTTTCCTACGGCGCAACCAATATCAATAACTGATGCTTGAAGATTGGCGATCTTGCTGATCTCTTTTTTGATGAGCCCCTTTTTGTCCTGTTGTAAAACATCGAAGATCTCTTCGTCGTAATCAGGAGCCATTTTTTCCCAGTAGGAACGTTCCATGAGGTTTGGCTTTTTGTAAAAGTAGGAATTGAAAGGGGTTTAAGAGGTTTCAAAGGTTTGCGGATGCGTTGCTTACCATTTGCAGGCATCTTATAAAATATCGCCTCTCTCAAACCTTTGAAATCTCTCAACCCCCCGGCACGCTTTATTTCTTTTTTGCAGCTTTCTTCGGTGCAGCCTTCTTCTTCGCTGCTTTTTTCGTTGCGGTTTTCTTTTCCTTTTTTGCAAAGGCGCCCGGCACTTCGATCTCGATCCATTTCTTCACATCTTCCAGGCTGAATGTTGCAGCTTCTTCCGCGGTGTATTTGGTGTCATCTGCTTTCTTCGGAATCTTCAGCATTTTTTTACCGAAGCGGATAAAGGGGCCCCAGCGGCCATTCTCTACAGCGATGTTCTCACTTGCCCAGCGTTGAATAAATCTGTTCGCTTCTTTCTTCACTTTTGCATCGATCAGTTCATCCATATCGGCCTGCGTCAGCGCATCGAAATTGTATCTTCTTGGAACGTTGATAAACATGCCATCCCATTTGATAAACGGCCCGAATCTTCCTTTGCCTTTAGTGATTGGTTTTTCTTCATAGAAACCAACCGGTGCATCGGCCTGCTTTTTCTCATTGATAAGAGCGATGGCGCGGTCAAGATCCACCGTGGCAAGATCAGTGCCCCTCGGGATAGAAATGTATTCTTCACCCCATTTTACATACGGGCCAAAACGGCCGACATTCACCGAAATATCTTTATCCTCGTATTGGCCAAATGTGCCCTGCAGTTTGAACAGGTCCATGGCTTCTTCATACGTGATCGTTTCAATACTCTGGCCGGTTGGTATTTTCGCGAAGCGTGGTTTATCTTCGTCTTCGGCACTCCCGATCTGCACCATCGGACCATACCGGCCCATCCGCGCAACAACCGGTTTACCTGATTCCGGATCCGAACCAAGTTCTCTTTCGCCCTTGATACGTTCCGCTTTTTCGATGGTGTTGTCTACATCCTTTTTGAATGGGCTGTAGAATTCATCGATCATTTTATTCCACTTCAGCTTTCCGCCGGCCACATCATCAAACTCTTCTTCGATCTTGGCGGTGAAGCCATAATCCATGATATCGTCGAAATACTGTTTTAGAAAGTCTGTTACAACAAGGCCAAGATCCGAAGGGAATAACTTTGATTTCTCTGCACCGGTATTTTCCTGGTCAACTTCTTTTGAAAGTTTATCATTCTTCAATACAAGCACACGGAAATCTCTTCTCACGCCTTCTTTCTCTCTTTTTTCTACATAACCTCTTTTAAGAATGGTAGAAATAGTCGGCGCATAAGTTGAAGGGCGACCAATGCCAAGCTCTTCCATTTTTTTCACCAGCGAAGCTTCCGTATAGCGCGGCAGCGGACGGGTAAAGCGTTCTGTTGCTTTCAGTTCGCGCAGCGGCAATTGCTGGCCGGGCGTGAGCGGGGGTAACATGCCTTCCTGTGTATCATCTTCACTTACGTCATCATCGTCCTTATCTTCCCTGTATACTTTCAGGAAGCCATCGAATTTCAGGACTTCGCCCGTTGCGGTGAGTTCATCCTTATTAGTAGAGATCTCGATTTTTGCGGTGGTCTTTTCCAGTTCTGCATCTGCCATCTGGCTTGCCATAGTGCGCTTCCAGATGAGTTCATACAGGCGTTTCCAATCAGGCTCTTCCACGGTTGAGTTGTTCATGTACGTGGGCCTGATCGCTTCGTGCGCTTCCTGTGCGTTTTCGTTCTTGTTTTTGAACTTTCGGAACTGATGGTATTTTTCTCCGTACAGGCCGTTCACTGTATTGGTGATATCGCCGAGGGCCGTATTGCTCAGGTTCACACTGTCCGTACGCATATAAGTGATATAACCATTTTCGTACAGCTTCTGTGCGATCAGCATTGTTCTCGACACGCCATAGCCCAGTTTGCGTGATGCTTCCTGCTGCAGTGTAGAGGTGGTGAACGGGGGAGCGGGGGAGCGTTTACCGGGTTTTACCTGGATATCAGTTACCTTATATGTAGCACCCACGCAGCTTTTCAGAAATGCTTCCGCGTCTTCTGCTGAAGATTGTTTCTTTCCTTCCGCGGTAAAGCCAACGGTTTTATCACTCAGATCTTTTGCGGTGAATTGTCCTTCCACCTTGAATGAACTGGTTGGGATAAATGCATTGATCTCTCTTTCGCGTTCAGCGATAAGGCGGACGGCCACGCTTTGTACACGGCCGGCACTGAGGTTGTTGCGCATGCTCATTTTGCGCCAGAGTACCGGGCTAAGCTCAAAGCCCACGATCCGGTCGAGAATGCGGCGTGCCTGTTGGGCCATTACCACATTCATATCCAGCACTCGCGGATTTTTTACCGCTGCCTGGATGGCCGGTTTTGTGATCTCATGGAAAACGATCCGCTTGGTGGTTTTCGGATCAAGGCCCAGCACTTCACATAAATGCCAGCTGATCGCTTCCCCCTCGCGGTCCTCATCCGTTGCGAGCCACACTTCTTCCGATTTTTTTGCGAGTGTTTTCAGTTCTCTTACAACCTTTTCTTTGTCATCCGGAACTATATACCTCGGCTCATAATTTTTTTCAATATCAATACCCATCCCGGCTTTTTCCAGGTCTCGGATATGCCCGAAACAGCTCTTCACCTGGAAGTCATTTCCCAGGATCTTTTCTATCGTTTTCGCTTTCGCAGGGCTCTCTACAATCAATAGGTTTTTCGCCATATTCACTCCGTAATTAAATAAAATAACCACCTGTTAGTGGCTGCAAGTTAGAACAAGAATAATAAATTTTTTCGGAAACCAATGGCCGAATCTCTTTTATGCATTCTTCCAGGCACTTGCTGCGTCTCGTAAAAACCTTACCAGTAAAGGGTTTCAGGGGAATTGATTTTTTTATGCTTAAGATCGTTACGTTTTTTTTCACAAACGCACTTCATGGGGCGGGGGAAGCCACGTGCAATTGCACGCAATTCATTGTTATTTTTCTGTTTCCGGGCTGATGTATCTGCAGATTTCCGCCGCCCATTCGCTGTAAGCTTTTGCGGACGGATGCAGCCCGTCTCCGGCCAGTAATGACGGGTCGTTTGCTGCTTTTCTTGTGCCCGGCGTGATATCTATATAGTGTACTTTATATTTTTCCGTGATCAGCAGATTGGCAGCATTATAGGCATCGATATCTTTTGCAATCTGTGCGCGGTCGCGGTCTTCAGCAAACGGCGTGACGCCCCAGTCGGGGATCGACAGCACCACCACATGCGGGGTATCGTTTCCCGCGAAGCGGATAGCCTGCAGCAGCAGATCTTCGAACTCCGGGATATAGTCCACCACTTTCAAACCACGGTACTGATTATTGACTCCTATTAATAAGGTAACAAAATCGTATTTCTTTTTCAACCGGGCTTTGTTGATCGCTGTTTGCAATTCGCCGGTGGTCCAGCCGGTGGTAGCAATGATCTTTGGCGCGGAGAAATCCCGTCCTTTTTCACGCATCATCTTTACCACCTGTGATGGGAAATTTTCATCGGCGCTTACTTTCTCGCCAATAGTATATGAATCGCCAAGGGCGAGATAGCTGTATGTTTTTTTGGAAGGCGCTTCTTTCATTGCGATAATAAAAATAATAAGAATGGCGGACAGAAACGAAATGCCGTGTTGTACAAGGAGTTTATATAAATTCTTCATAACGGTTGTCATCCATCCCATCCTTTCCATCTTCCCGTTTTTTACCGGTAAGAAGGGGAGGGACGGAAAGTTTATTAATCATAAAGAAAGTCCAATACCTGTTCCCTTATAGCTGCTTCGCGGTAGATCCGGTTATGACCGAGTCCTTTTGTGATTACGAATTTAATGTTTGGCAGATTCCTGTTCCTGATCTTCAATGCATCGGCCAGAGGTGTGATCTGATCATCCTCATCATGCAGCCAAAGGATCGGGCAATGAAGACGCTCCAGCGTTCTCCCGATCGAAAACCACGCTACGGGCTGACCGCCAATGTGAATGATCAGTTTGTCAAACTCTTCTCTCACTTCCGGCCGTTTCAAACGGACAAAGTGAAAAAACTGGTTGATCGCTGTAACGGTTTCTGTTGCCGGAGCGATCAGCGCAATACGATTTTTTTCATGTACGCCAGTCTCCGCCAATGCCATGCAAAGTGCCAGTCCTCCCAGCGAATGCGCCATAAAATAATCCACCGGGCCATAATACTTATTGATATGCTGAATAAAATCACTGTACTCCAGCACGTTCACGCGTTTGCCGCTGCTGCGGCCATGAGCCGGGGCGTCAAAAGCCAGCACTTCATATCCTTTATCCAGCAGTCCCTTTATATACAAATCAAAATTGATAATGGATGACTCGAATCCATGGATCACCAGTGCTCGTGGCCCGCGGCCCTTATTCCAGCGGAATCCGCTGATGTGGTATTGCCCAAATCTGAAATGCAGCTTTTCCGCTGTGGTGAAAACAGGCGGTAATGGACCGTTTGTTCTTTTCCGGGGAGTGGAAAAAAGCCTGAAAGCCTGTTTGGCTGTTCTGCCAGGTGAAATGGACGACATCACCCTGAATTTGCTGCGCAGGTAACCCGCTGCAATTTTTTGCACTAATTTCATAATCGGATACAAAATTATTCAATAGTGTTAAACTAACGGCGAAATATGAACATCGTTATTATCGGGTCTGGCAATACCGCGGCAATTCTTGGCAGAAAATTCAAAAGGGCGGGGCATGAAATATTGCAGGTGGTCAGCCGCAACGCTTCCGCCGCCAGCGAACTTGCATATGAATGGAATACAGAATCGGCAAATTATCTGACGTTGCTGAACAAAACAGCAGATGTATATATCGTTGCGGTATCCGATAACGCGGTGAAGGAAATTGCGGCAGAATTAAAACTTCCGGGCAAAGTTGTCGCGCATACGGCAGCGGCAGTACCTGCGGACGTATTGAAATCCGTGACGGAGCATTATGGCGTCTTCTATCCTTTGCAAAGCCTACGGAAGGAAATGGACCGTCTGCCGGATATTCCTGTTTATGTAGATGGTCATGATAACGTATCGCAACGCATGTTACAGCAGCTCGCACTGTCAGTTTCCAATTATCCGCCTGTAGAAGCAGGTGATGACCAGCGGTTGAAATTGCATGTGGCAGCAGTGATCGTCAATAATTTTGTTAATCATCTTTTTGTGCTTGCTGAAGAGTATTGCAAACGTGAAGGCATTGAGTTCAGCCAGCTAATTCCATTAATTGATGAAACGATCTCACGCATAAAAGAAATTTCTCCGCGCGAGGCGCAGACCGGTCCCGCCATCAGGCATGATGAAAACACGATCAAAAAGCACCTGGATGTGCTTGCTGCCCATCCTGAACTGAAGAAAATTTATTTGACGCTGACGTCGAGTATTCAGCATGAAGTGTGAGGAAAGCAGTTTAAAGGTCCGGAAGTTTGGATAACGGAGAAACCGGAATAAATTATCGGATTAAAGGCCGGCTGGTTACAAATCAATTCAAATGCCGTAGAAAAAAATGACTGTTTTCGCTGCGCCTGGCAGTCGTATAATATGTAATAAAACATTTTTTTAAGCTCCCAAACCTTCTAAACTTGTCAAACCTGTTTTAAAACATCCTTTTTCTCCATTATTTTTGACCCCGCCATGGATATCAACGCTCAACTAAAAAAGATCAGCACATTTATCCTTGATGTGGATGGAGTGCTGACGGACGGTACCATTCTTGTACTTGAGAACGGCCTGCAGGCAAGAAAGATGAACGTGCGGGATGGTTATGCGCTACAGCTGGCAGCGAAGCGTGGATATCGCATACTTGTCATTTCGGGTGCGGCTACGTCGCCGGTGGTTGACCGTCTGAACAAACTTGGCGTTACAGATGTGTATATGGGGGCGCATGACAAGCGTGGGATCGTGGAAAAATATGCGTTGGAAAAGGGATTGCGGCGCGATGAGCTGTTGTTTATGGGAGATGATATGCCGGATCTCGATGTGATGCAATATGTGGGAATGCCTGTTTGTCCGGCGGATGCGGTCACAGAAATAAAAGAAATATCTTTTTATACCACCTCACTCAAAGGGGGGGAGGGGTGTGTCAGGGAAATCATTGAGAAGGTGATGAAGCTCCGCGGGGACTGGTTGCATGCAACGGATGTGTCTTCCCGCTGATCATACAGGTTCCCGGATCTTTAAATCATTGAACCTTCTTGATAATCATTTCAGACGGGTTTTATTCATGAATACGGTGATGTATCTTTCAAAAAAAACAGAATGAGTTTGTTTGCAGCTTTTCTGAGATTGGTCCGCCTGCCAAACCTCATTTTTATTGCACTTACGCAGATCCTTTTTCAGGTCTGCATCTTTTATCCATTATATAAAGGGAGCATTGCGCCGCACGATACCCGGCATTTCATTTTGCTGATCGGTGCGTCTGTTCTGATCGCGGCAGCGGGTTATATTATCAATGATTACTTTGACATTAACATAGATGAGGTAAATAAACCACGCAGGATGGTCGTGGATAAAGTGATCAAACGGCGTTGGGCAATTGCCTGGCATTTTATTTTAAGCGCATTGGGCGTATTACTGACAATGCTGGCATTACCGGTTTTTGCAAAGTGGTACCTGATCGTTGCCAATATTGTTTGTGTGATGGCCCTTTGGTTTTATTCCACCACGTTCAAAAGAAAATTGCTCATTGGCAATGTGCTGATCTCTTTGCTTACAGCATGGACCATCCTGATCATATTCTTTTCTAAAGTATCGGTGATAGATGCATTTGAAGCAGCTCATCCTGAACAGGCCAAATTGTTCAGGTTTGCCTTTCTGTATGCCGGTTTTGCGTTTATACTTTCGCTGATCCGGGAAGCAATAAAAGATATTGAAGATATGGATGGCGATGCACGATATGGCTGCAGGACCATGCCTATCGTCTGGGGCGTGAATGCATCAAAAGTATATATTGCGGTATGGCTGATCATACTGATCGCTATTCTGATCGTTGTGCAGGCCTATGTATTGCAATTCCGATGGTGGTGGGCCGTAGTGTATTGCGTGGCCGGCATTGTTGTGCCGTTGCTTTATATACTCGCCGGACTTTTTAAAGCAAAGACGGTCGCCGATTATCACCGGCTGAGTTCATTGACAAAAACCGTGATGCTCACCGGTATTCTTTCCATGATCTTTTTTTATTTTTACTTATGACGCCAGTTATTCTTGCTTCTCAATCGCCCCGTCGTAAACAGCTCCTGGAATGGGCGGAAATTCCTTTTGAGATCATTATAAAAGATACTGCTGAAACCTATCCTCCGTCAATGGCAGTGGAAGAAGTGCCTGTTCATATAGCACGTAATAAAGCGCGCGCGGTTCAAGCAATTGTTGCAAAAGACAAAGTGGTGATTGCGGCAGACACAGTGGTTGTGCTGGAGCAACGCATTATCGGCAAACCACGGAGCCGCGAAGATGCCTTAAGCATATTGAACGATCTGGCAGGAAACAGTCATCGTGTGATCACCGGCGTTGTGATCAGGCAGGATGAGAAAGAAACTGCTTTTGCTGATATCACGGAGGTGCATTTTCATCCGTTGACAAAAGAACAGATCGAATTTTATGTAGATAAATACAAGCCGTATGATAAGGCCGGTGCTTACGCGATCCAGGAATGGATCGGTGTGGTGGGCATCCGCAGTGTGAATGGTGATTTCTATAATGTGATGGGCTTGCCTGTAAGCCGTGTGGTACAGGAGCTGAAAAACTACATCTGATCTCCGTTATTTTCACCGAATAAACTGTTGAAAAAACGCTGGCCGGTTTGAACAGACTTTCTACTTTGGGTAATAATTAAATCGTACCCGATGACGGAAAGACTTTTACAATTCATCTGGCAATTCCAGTATTTTAACAGGACAGATCTGCTGACAGCAGATGGCGAGCGCGTGTCTGTATTTTCACCGGGCACGTATAATACAAACCAGGGGCCGGATTTTCTGAATGCCCGGATCAGGATCGGAAGGGTGATCTGGTCGGGCTCAGTGGAGTTGCATCTTCATACATCTGACTGGAATAAGCATGCGCATGAAAACGATCCGCATTATAACAACGTCATTCTTCATGTTGTTTGGAAAGATGATGGATCTGTGAATAACCTGCCGGTACTTGAGTTGCAGCACCGGATCTCCAACCTTTTACTTGAGCGGTATGATCGCCTGCTTCATTCCGGAGAGTTTATTCCCTGCGGAAATAAGATCACCATTATGGAGGATCCTGCCTGGCATGGCTGGAAAGACCAGCTGGTTGGAGAAAGGTTATTGCGTAAAGCAGAAATGACAGAGGGATTTCTGCAGCAGAATAATTATCACTGGGCGGAAGCATTCTGGTGGCTGCTGGCAAGGAGTTTTGGCAGCCGGTTGAATGCAGATTTTTTTGAATCACTGGCAAGGTCAATACCTCTTTCGATACTGACACGGCATAAAAATCAGTTGCAGCAACTGGAAGCGCTGTTACTGGGGCAGGCCGGCATATTGAATGGTCATTGGGAAGAAGATTACGTGATACTGCTGCAGCGTGAATATCAGTTTTTACAAAAAAAGTATGGATTAGTGCAGGTGCATGGCCAGCCTCTTTTCCTTCGCATGCGGCCAGTTAATTTTCCTACTGTCAGGCTGGCCCAGCTCGCCATGCTCATTCATCAGACCAGTCATCTGTTTGCACGCGTGAAGGATGCGACGGAGTTAAAGGACCTGTATCAATGGCTGGATGTTACGGCGAATGATTACTGGCATTATCATTACAGGCCGGGTGAGCTTAGCGGGTTCAAACCAAAGAAGATCGGCTCTGTGATGATAGAATCGATCATTATCAACACGATCATCCCCGTGCTTTACACCTACGGGCATTTTCACAAAGAAGAGCCGATGAAAGAAAAGGTGCTACGATGGCTAACAGCATTGCCTGCGGAATCAAATTCCATCATAGAAGGTTATGCCGCACTTGGCATTGGCGCAGCGAATGCCTTTGATTCGCAGGCCATGCTGGAATTAAAGAACTCTTATTGTAACCAGCTGCGGTGTTTGGACTGTGCCGTTGGTAATGCGGTGTTACAACGCGAATAAAGTGAGAATAAACATAAATGATCCCGGATGAATAACGATTAAATTTAGCTGAAACATAAATTCATCCGGGATCATTCTCATCTGTTGCCTTACTGGCTGAAGATCGTTCTGGCTATTACCGTGCTTTCTGTTTTCAGGTGAAGGATATATACGCCGGAAGAAAGCTCCTCCAAAACTTCCACATCAAGCTTGTTGGCCAATGGGCGAATGCTGTAGCGTATCGGAATATTCTTACCGGTGATGTCCGTAACAATGATCTTTTCCGGTTGCAGGTCTTTTGAAAGGGAGATCGAGAAATTCCGTTTGAATGGCATCGGGCTTATGATGAGTTCATTCGTTGGTTCAGGCGATACTCTTACTGCTTTGCTGTGAATGATGGACTGGTCTGCATTGAGGAATTTGATCATATAGAAATTGTATCCCGGTACGGGCGATTTATCGAGGTGATCAAAAGTGGTGGTAGCATTTTCCGGTGCGTCAACGGTGGCAATTGTTGCAAAGTGCAGTGCATCGGTTGACCGTTCGATGATAAATTTCCCGGACGAAGATGAGCCGGTCATCTTCCAGCTCAGTTGATTTCCGGAGGAGAGGCTGATGGCTTTCAGGTCAATGAATGCGGCTTCAAGTACAACGAGTGCCGCGCAGGACGAACAATTGGTGACCACATGCGCCGGGCCCCAGTTATTTGCGGGACATCCGCCACATCCTGAATATGAATTATGCCCGGATGAAAGACACACGGACAGGTTGGGGTTCGATGTAAGCCGGTTGTTGAAGATTGAAGTCTGAACCACATACAAACAGGCATTGCCTGTATTCACTTTATATGCGTCTGCAGTTTTATTGATAAGAATATTCATCCGGGTGACGCTGGTGCTGCCAAGGCAAACGGATGAAGGAACGGAGAACTGATCCGTGATCACTCCACCGAACTCCGCCGTGCCATTATTTACAAACCACGAGAAAGAATTGTTGATAACAAAATAGGCAAATGGTATGCGAAAGATGGATGATGGGGTTGCATTGATAATGATATTTGGTGAGGCTGCAGTAGCACCTGCATCCATGGACAGGTTACGGAATACGTCGATCGTGCCATAGTTATAGATGGCACTGTTGCCGCTCATGATGAGGCCGGCGCCGGACCCTGAACCGATCGTGAGTTTGGCACCCGGTCTCACAAAGATCGTACCTCCTGTCATGGAGAAATTATCGATTGTGAGATCTGAGCAGACAACCATCGTGCCTCCGGCAAGATCAACCGTGTTAAAGCTCGTGGTTGGCCCGTAGTACCATTTGGTGGTTCCTGTAATGACAGTTTCATTATTGATAAGAAGCGGTTCAGATCCCGTACAGGCAGGCGCGGGTGGCGCAGTGAGGCATTGAGATAAAACAGGAGAGGAAACTTTGGAAAAAAGCAGAAGAAAAAGCAGGAGGCCTTTCAACATACGCTGATAGTTTGGTGTGTGCTATCCGCGGAGAAGTAGCCGCATCCTGTTTCCTGAATTTATTCAACTTCGGTTTTTCAGGATGGATTTTTGGGCCCAGCTTCACCGTGGACTGGTATTGGATGTTTACAAATCCAAACTAGCTAACTAAAAATAACACCGCAACTGCGGATGCAGCAAGTAACGGGAATGCTGCACGAATTGCAGGAAAGTAAGAATGAATAAAGTAGTAAGGAAGCAGCCATGCGATCGGCAATAAGACAAATATTCGCAGATCCCGTGTCCGGCTACAGATCAAAGAATGCAACAGCAGACATGCCTGCTGCTGATAGCGGATCAGGGATTGAAAAGCGGGCAGATCAAACTCCCGGTTATTTTCCCAGCCACTCCTTAAAGTCTGTCACTCTTTTTCTGCTCACGATAACCTCTTTATCGGCAGCAGGAGCGAGGTAAAGTTTTAAACGATTGCCGAAATAAGCGTGGATCTCTTTTACAGTTTGCATCGAAACAATATAAGAGCGGTTGATGCGGAAGAACTGGTTAGGAAACAGAACATTTTCCAATTGCTCCATTCTGTATTCAAGAAGATATTTCTGGTTGTCAAATGTTTTGAAAAAGATGAATCGTTCCTGGGAGAAGAAATAGGCGATTTGGTTTACATGAATGGAAACCAGTTTTTGTCCCTGTTTTACAAGGAAGCGTTCTTTGTATGCTCCGTTGTTTGAAGTTTTTGCCTGGCCCCAATACTGATCGAATGTGCCAAGTTTTTCCTCATTTACCAACCGTTCCTCAGTGCCGGGAATTTCATTCAGTAGATGCCGGATGGCTTTATAACGGAATGCTTCGAAGTTATAGGCCTCTTTGTTGGTAGAGAATGTAACAACTGCTTTTATTTCGCCACGTCTTTTTTGTGTACCGGTAATCATTCCCTGATTGGCAAGTATCAGATCCGGAATTTTATTTCGCGTCAACCACTCTGCAGCCGCGAACATATTTTCTGTTACTCCAACAATCTGGATGGTTTCATCTATTTCGTAAAGAAGATCTTTGATCTTTTGTACTATTCCCGTTTCGTATTCAATCACAAGTACGTTCATATCGTCCGCGTTATCTGCCAAGAAAAGCAAATTTTCGTATGATCATACTATAAAAGAAAACATATAAGCACCAAATGCCTAAATGGATGAATGAATTGCCCGGGCAGTCCGGAATTATCAGAGTACAATTCCGGTTGCGTTGTTCGATAGCGGATGCAGGAACTGCAGGCTGTATTTGTTCTATAAAACAGAAGCCTTACAAATTGAGTAAGGCTTCTGTTTTGGAAAAAAATCAGTCATGAAGTTGATCACCGGACTTCGTTTTCTTAACTCCATGCACCCCATCCGATCTTCACCTCTATATCCGGATGAATACTTTTCGCAACGGGGCAGGTTTCGCCGGTATGGCGCATAATGTCTTTGGTTTTTTGATCGATAGAACGAAGAGCTTCTGGTATATGAAATGTTAATTCTATTCCACCTACGCGCCGGGGATCGGCTTTCATTATCTTTAATACCTCGACTTTGACATCGTTCAGATCGAAGCCCATGGTACGTGCTTTGATGCCCATTACAGTGACCATGCAGGTCGCGAGGCTGGTTGCCATCAGGTCTGTGGGGGAAAAACGGTCACCTTTCCCATTATTGTCGGTAGGGGCGTCTGTTTCGAAACTGGAGCCACTTTTCAAATGGGTGCAGGTAGTGCGGAGGTCGCCATTGTAAACTACTGTTGAGGTCATTTCAATTTTTGCCCTAAATTTACGTTATAACCAGGAGTCAACCTCTTTGTAATTTTAATCAAATGAACGAATCTGTGAAGAAAATAAGTCTCTCCGTTATCGTTTTAGTACTTGCGATTGCCGCCTTTTCACAAGACAAGCGTATCGAAAGGAATGAAAAAAAGGAAGCAAAGCGACAGAAGATTAATGAACTGATGCGTCAGGCTGAGGAAGGCGTGCTGGTTTATCACAAGCAAAGCGCGTTCGGCATCCAGTTGCGTACAAACGGATATGGCGCCTTCTACGAATTCGGGAAAATGAAGACCAACCGTAAAACGAATCTTTACCGGATCGATTTTGGCGAAATAAAAGATCACAGGGAAGAAAAATACGTTCAGCAGAGTTTCGTATTTGGAAATCCGTTTATATACGGGAAGCAGAATTACTTCTATCCTGTAACACTTGGTTTCGGCCAGCAATATATTCTTGGACAGAAAGGAAACAAAAATGGGGTCGCAGTTACCGGCGTTTATTATGCGGGCGCTGCACTCGGACTGCTCAGGCCGTATTATCTGACCGTGAATGACCCTTCGCAGGGAGTAAGAGATATCAAATATGTGCCGGCCGACAGCGCCCTTTTCACTTCCCTGAGCGCCATCCGCGCGGGCGGTGGGTTCAGCAAAGGCTGGGGCGAGATCAAGGTAAAACCCGGGGCTTTTGCCAAAGTGGGCTTCCGATTTGACTGGGGTCGTTTTAATGAGACTGTTTCCGCCCTCGAAGTTGGCCTGAGCGCCGATTATTACCCCGGCGGTATCCCGATCATGGTCTATACCGATGAAAGAAAGCTCTTTATGCAAGGATATGTCGCTTTCCTGTTTGGCAGGAGAAAGTGAACCTTCGTGGGATGAATTCGTTATGTAATACGTGTTGTGCAGGAAAAGCTTAAGCTCCGGGGTTTAAAAGTTCAAAGCTTGATTTCCATAAACGGAGATCTTGAAAGTCTCTGACCTTTAAACATTTAAGCGGCCAGACCTTTAAACTTTTAAACAGACCTGTATAACTCCACGACCGAATGTCATTGTAACATAATCCCTCGTATTTTTGTAATTATGACCGAACTTCCAGTTGTACCCGCAACAAATGAAAAAGCCAGGGTTAAAAAGCCTGATTGGCTCCGGGTGAAATTACCCATCGGAGAAGAATACAAGCACGTCCGCGGACTTGTCGATACCCATAAATTACACACCATTTGCGAAAGCGGTAATTGCCCCAATATGGGTGAATGCTGGGGCGCCGGCACCGCAACCTTCATGATCCTGGGCAATATCTGTACCCGCAGCTGCGGTTTCTGTGCTGTGGCGACCGGCAGACCAGAGCCTGTGGATTGGGACGAGCCGCAACGCGTAGCCGAGGCCATCCACCTCATGAAAGTAAAGCACGCCGTGATCACTTCTGTTGACCGCGATGAACTGAAAGACGGTGGCGCTGCCATCTGGTACAATACGATCAAAGCTGTTAAGACACTTAATCCTGATACGACACTTGAAACACTGATCGGCGATTTCAAGGGAAAGAAAGAAGATATCCAGCGCGTGATCGAAGCTGCTCCCGAAGTCGTTTCACATAATATCGAAACTGTAGAACGCCTTACCCGCCAGGTGCGCATACAGGCAAAGTACTGGCGCAGTATGGAAGTGATCCGCACATTGAAAGAAGGTGGTCGCCGTACAAAAAGCGGGATCATGCTTGGCCTTGGTGAAACGAAAGACGAAGTGATCCAGACATTAAAAGATCTTCACGATAATGGTTGCGATGTGGTGACAATTGGTCAATATCTGCAACCCACACAGAAACATTTGCCCGTACAACGCTTTGTACACCCTGACGAGTTTGCTGAATACCGGGAGATCGGTTATAGCCTCGGGTTAGACTACGTAGAAAGCGGCCCGCTTGTCCGTTCTTCTTATCATAGCGAACGCCATGTGTTCGCAGGCTTGGGAAGAAAACAATGGGAAATGGATAAAAAAGTTCCGGCTTTATAAACTTCCATAAAATATTGTTCATGAAAAGAACCTTCGCTAAGTTTTTTTCACTGATCCTTCCTGCATTGCCAGTATCATCGTTCGCGCAATCAGGATTGAATTGGGTAAACGTAGATACGGCATTTGGTGAATTGCCTTCATCCGTTCATGTGTATCGCACAAAAGACCTGCTCGACGGTAAACCGAATATCGCCTACTATGTAGTTGCCGATCTTTCTGATAGGAAACTAAATTTCACAACAGATACCACGCTTGCAAGAAGAATGACGCCGAAGCAGTTTTACGAGCGCAATAATAAACCCGCTATAGTAGTAAACTGCACGTTCTTTTCATTTGCCACCAATCAGAATCTGAACACCGTTATTAAAGACGGTAAGCAGGTCGGCTATACGGTTCACACGATCGCTGGAAAAGGAAAAGATACGCTCACGTATACGCATCCATTTGGCAGTGCTCTGGGGATTTCAAAAAAGAGAAAGGCCGATGTTGCCTGGCTGTATACCGATTCAACTTCAAAATATCCAGTTGCCTGGAGCCATGCGATCGAACCACTTAAAGATTCTGTATCTGCATTCCATCTTTCAGCGGGGCAGATCGATCATATTTCACGTCTGTACATCCGTAAATGGAAAATGCAGACCGCTGTGGGAGGAGGCCCTGTATTGTTGCAGGATGGCAAAGTGAGCATTTCCAATAACAGCGAAATGAAATTCGCCGGTAAAGCAATCGATGATAAACATCCGCGCACGGCGATGGGTTATACAAAAGATAACAAGCTGATCATTCTTGTGGTGGAAGGCCGCAATCCCGGTGTTGCCGAAGGTGCCACACTTACACAACAGGCGTTGATCCTTCAGCAGCTTGGTTGTGTGGAAGCACTCAATCTTGATGGTGGTGGCAGCAGTTGTATGCTGGTGAATGGAAAAGAAACGATCTGGCCTTCTGACAAAGGCGTGGAGAGACCGGTACCGGGAGTGTTTGTCATTAAATAGTATTGCCAGGTTCCCGCAGCCTTACCGGTCCGAACCTAGAAACTGCTCTGTTTTCCTGAGATCTGTAATATTCGAAAGCGCAGATGGCGCAGATCATTCCGTGATAGCAGGAACTTATCTGCGCCATCTGCGCTTTACATTTCAAATACTATTGATCGCAACCTGACTGTTCAAAAGCCGGACTGACCAGATTTGCGGAAATCCTACGCAGAACAAACGAAGCCTATTCCCATACCAATGCACTCGCTCCCAATATTGCCGCATCAGACTCTCTCAGATGGCTGATCAGCAACTTCACCTTATTCTGGAACACCTGGATCAGGTTTGCTTCCATATGTTCCCGTGTTGGTTTAAGAATAAGATCACCTGCTTTTGTAAGACCACCGAAAAGAATGATCGCTTCAGGGCTGGAGAACATCACGCAATTGGCCATTGCCAGACCAAGAATGCGGCCGGTATATTCGTATACGTGACGTGCAAGGCCATCACCGGCGATGGCAGCTTCGTATACTTTTTTGGAATCGATATCGTCTTTTGGAACATCGCGCAATACACTTGGCGTATCAGTGGTTTCCAGTAACTCGAGTGTGGTATAACGCACACCTGTTGCGGATGCATAGCTTTCGAGCGACCCTTTCTTGCCTGTACCCGGATGCAATCTTCCGTCAGGGATGATGATGGTATGGCCGACTTCGCCTGCAAATCCATCATGACCATAGATCAGCTGACTATTGGCAACAATACCGCTGCCAACGCCGGTGCCAAGCGTGATCATAATAAAGTCTTTCATCCCTTTTGCCGCGCCATACATCATTTCACCAATAGCTGCTGCATTGGCATCGTTGGTCAGCGTAACGGGAAGTTTAAATTTGTGCTCGATCAGTTTTGCCAAGGGGATGATCCCTTTCCAAGGAAGGTTAGGAGCATATTCAATGGTACCTGTATAATAGTTGCCATTGGGCGCACCCACACCGATGCCTTTCATGCGGCCGATACCTCCGGCTTTTTCAATAATAGCAGAAAGAGCAGTATATAATTCGTCGATAAATGAATTTACATCTGCGTGCTTCTTCGTAGAGATCTCATCAGAGAATAAAAGATTACCGTCCCGGTCAACAATGCCGAATTTCGTCCCTGTGCCACCGATATCAATGCCAATCGAAAGAGGGTGTAATGCTGTTTTAGTCGCCATGATTTTGTTTTTAAAAATATGCCCCGTTAGGTTGTAACGGGGCGATAAATGTACGAAAATAACAGTTTAAGGTTCCGGAGGTTTAAAAGGTTTCAGAAGTTCCGGAGGTTAAACGACTCCAACCTTTGGAACTTCTGAAACCTTGAAATCTCTTAAACCTGAATTTTAATGTCCGCCACCACTCGCATTCACCTCATCATAATCGATTCCCTGGCTTTTCAAAATTCCTTTCACTTTCCATGCATAAAAAGCGAGATAAGCGAAGCAGAATACGCCAACGATATAGGACCACTGAATACCGAGAAGATCATTTGATGCAAGCAGACCTTGCAGTACGGAGATCACACCGCCGCCCATGATCATCATGATCAGGAAGCTTGCGCCTTCGTTGGTGTGTTTACCCAGACCTGCGATCGCCAGTGTGAAGATACAAGGCCATAAAGTGGAACAGAACAGACCTACGCTGATAAACGCATACACGCTGATCATTCCGTCTGCCAGAATACCGATCAGCAACGCTGTAATGCCAAGCATGCTGAAGATCAATAATTGCCTTGCAGGGTTGCCTTTGCTGAGGATATCTCCAATGATGATCACCAGGATCACGGCCGCATAAATATAGAATGGGGTGATATCATGATTAGCGATCGTATTTACCAGCAGGAATACGCCGAAAGCGATGTAAGGCATAAGGAAACGCATGACCTGTTTGAATCCTTTAGAGATATCAAACGCACCGACGGAAGCCGTCCAGCGGCCGATCATCAGGCTCGCCCAATAAAGAGACACAAAAGGAGCAATCTTATCCGTAGGTGTTTGCAGGTGTTCTTTCATGAATTCCGGAAGATTAGCCGCTGTACTTACTTCCACACCTACATAAATAAAGATACCAAGCATACCAAATACCAACTGAGGGTATTTCAGCGGACCTCCCCGGTCAATGATCTTTTTCTTCGCTTTGTTTGCTTCTTCAAACTCAAATCCATCATCTTTTTCCGCTTCACTCACCGTATCCATACTGATCTTATTAGGAACAGATGAGAAACGGAAGATAATTGCTACAATGACAAATGCCAGCCCCAGTATCAGGTAGGGAATCCGGATACTTTGTATGTCGGCTGTTGCTGAGCCGCCTGTCACAGAGCCAAAAATTGCAAAGCTGACAATTAATGGTCCTATAGTTGTGCCAAAATTGTTGATACCGCCCGCGAGGCTCAATCGCTGAGCTCCCGATTTGGGATCACCCATGATGATGGCAAGAGGATTGGCGGCCGTCTGCTGCAGTGAAAAACCAAGACCTACAATGAACAGACCGCTGATGAAAAGAGGGAAAGAGGCTGTTTGGGCTGCAGGATAAAACAGCAATGTTCCCAGTGCAGAAATGATCAGGCCAAGAGATATCCCGTTCCGGTAGCCGATCTGGTTAAGAATATCACCTTTGCGGGCTTTGCTGATCGCAAAATAGATAAGAGAGCCAATGGTATATGCAACATAAAACGCAAAGGAAACTAACTGGCTTTGTGCCTGGGTAAGATGAAGGTTTTCCTTGAAAACCGGGATGAGAATATCATTGCTGGCCGCTACGAAACCCCAGAAAAAGAAGACGATGATCAGGGTTCCGAATTGAGACCACTTGGTTTGTTGATTCATTACAAGCAGAATTTAAATTAAGACCTCAAAATAGAAATAAATACACCAACGAAAAATTTTTAATTATAAAAAGCCCTTAATGGAAAAAAGCGCTTAATTTGAAAACAATTGTTCGCATCTCAATTTTTTTAGAATGGAAATCATACACGTAGCGGCAGAATGTTATCCGGTAGCCAAAGCCGGCGGTCTTGGAGATGTGGTCGGATCTCTGCCAAGATATCAGACAGAATTGGGGCATGTTGCAAAGGTGGTCATGCCAATGTACCGCACAAAATTCCTGTATGACAACAACTGGGAGCTGGTGCATGAAGGCGGGCAGCAACTCGGCTCTCACTGGTTTCATTACAGTGTTATTAAGGAGAAAACAAACAAACTCGGTTTCGACCTTTACCTTATTGACATCAACGGCTTGCTCGACCGCGAAAAAATCTATGGTTATGATGATGACGCCGAAAGATTCACCGCATTCCAGATCGCTTTCTGCGATTGGCTGAATCACTGGCAGCATCTGCCCGCAGCCGTACATTGCCATGATCACCACACCGGTCTTATCCCTTTTATGTTCAAAAACTGTTATGCGTTCCGTGATAAACTGGCGGGTGTGCCAACAGTATTCACAGTACACAACGGACAATACCAGGGCTGGATCGGTTGGGACCGATACTACTTCCTTCCTGAATTCGACAGCAGGAACTGGGGCATGCTCGACTGGAACAATACGATCAATCCCATGGCTTCTGCCGTTAAGTGCGCCTGGAAAGTGACAACCGTGAGCCATAGCTATATGGATGAACTCCGCCATTCGGCCAATGGTCTCGAAAACCTTTTTGAATACGAAAGAGGCAAGAGCACGGGCATACTGAATGGCATCGATACAAAAGTGTGGGACCCCGAAACGGATAATTACCTTATCCGCAATTATGATAAAGAGCTGGTGGAAAAAGGGAAGATGAAAAACAAGAAGGAATTGGCCGGCCAGTTCGGGCTCGATCCTGACAAGCCGCTGATCGCATTTATTGGCCGCCTGGTGGGAGAGAAGGCGGCGGATCTTTTGCCGGAAGCCATTTCTCAATCGATCTATCAGCACCACGGCAAAGCAAACTTCATCGTACTTGGCTCAGGAGAACCACAACTGGAAGATGAACTCGACCAGATGAAGCACCGGTTTAATGGGTATTTTAATTCCTATATTGGATACAGCGAGGCATTAAGTCACCTTATTTATGCAGGCTCTGATTTTCTGCTGATGCCAAGCCGTGTGGAGCCCTGCGGATTGAACCAGATGTATGCATTGCGCTACGGGACCGTGCCCATGGTGCGGAACGTTGGCGGTCTGCGCGACACGATCACTGACTTCGGTGACTGGCAGGGCTTCGGCATCCGTTTTGATCAGGCATCAGTTAGTGATATCACTTACTCTGTCGGACGGGCAATCGATCTGTATACCAATAAACCGGACCTTTATACCTGGATGCGCAGTCATATGATGACGATCGATCACTCCTGGGATTCCTCCGCACAGCAGTATATCGATCTTTACCAGTCTTTACAACCAACAGCAGATAAGTAACAAGTAGAAATTTAAAAGAAAAAAATCAAACACAGAAAGTCAAAACGAAAGGTAAATCAGAATAAAAAGAAGAACTTATAGCCGGGAACATATTTTGATTTTTTAATTTTTACTTTTGACTTTGAAAATCGTTTGCCTATGTCTATTACAAAGGAAATCCTGAGCGTGATTCTTGGCGGTGGTGCCGGATCAAGATTGTATCCATTAACAGCCAGCCGCTCCAAGCCCGCTGTTCCCATTGCCGGCAAATACCGGTTGGTGGATATCCCGATCTCCAATTGCATGAACTCAGGTATCAACCGCATGTTCGTCCTGACGCAGTTCAACTCCGCCTCGCTGAACCGTCACATCAAAAACACTTATCACTTCAGCGCATTCAGTTCGGCTTTCGTAGATATCCTTGCTGCCGAGCAAACGCCCGATAACCCAACCTGGTATCAGGGAACGGCAGATGCGGTGCGTCAAAGCCTTCGTCATATCGCACCATTCGACAGCGATTATGTATTGATCCTCTCCGGTGATCAGCTTTACCAGATGGATTTCCAGGAAATGCTGGATAACCATAAGAAAAGCGGTGCGGATATTTCCGTAGCAACCATTCCCGTTGCAGACCGTGAAGCACCTGAGTTTGGTATTCTCAAAGAAGAGAATGGCATAATCAGCGCATTCATCGAAAAACCAAAGAAAGAACTGCTGGCTGACTGGGTAAGTGATACCGGAGCTGAAATGCAGAAGCTCGGAAGAAATTATCTCGCGTCAATGGGGATCTACATCTTCAACCGTGAGCTGTTGTTTGATTACCTCCAAAATGATTATCTCGAAGCAACAGACTTTGGTAAAGAGATCATCCCGCAATCCATCGGCAAATGCAAAGTAGCGAGCTACCAGTATGATGGTTACTGGACTGATATCGGTAACATCTATTCTTTCTTTGAAGCAAATCTTGGGTTGACTGACGATATACCTGAATTCAACCTGTTCGACAATAACCGTTCAATCTATACGCGTGCGCGCATGCTGCCTCCGGCGAAAGTAAGTGGCACCACGCTGGAAAAGACAGTGATTGCCGAAGGCTCGATCATTAACGCGGCGAGAATGGAGAAATGCGTTGTTGGGATCCGGTCAAGGGTAGGACATGGTTCAACGGTGATCAATACCTATATCATGGGCAGCGATTATTATGAAACGCTTGGAGATATTGCAGAAGATCAATCGCGCGGCGTTCCTTTGCTCGGTATCGGCAACGATAATTTTATTCAGAACGCGATCCTGGACAAGAACTGCCGCATCGGCGATAACGTACGCATCAACGGCGGCCCTCACCTGGAAAATACGGACCAGCCGCTCTACACAGTCAAAGATGGCATTGTGGTGATCAAGAAGGGAGCTATCCTGCCGAACGGGTTTACGATCGGGTAGTGTTATACGTTCCAGAGGTTTCAGAAGTCTCACAGGTTGATCCCGCCGGAAAGTGAAGGCTCGTCAGAAATCAAAATATTCAGGGTTTAAAAGTTATGGCTTTTAAACCCTTTTTTTTGGAGAAATCAGAGAAGGCCGCAGGTCATCATCTTTTGCAACAATCCCTGAAACCCATCAAACCTCTGAAACTTCCGAAACCTCCAAAACTTCACGCAAACCTTTCTGCGCCTGAAATGTGTACATGTTACATATTTCTGTATCTTTCCCGCTCTCAGTAAATTCGATTGCTTATGTCAACATCCTACAACGGAGTAAAACCCCGCCTCAGCCTTGTACAGATCATTAACATGTCGGTCGGGTTCTTTGGGATCCAGTTTGGCTGGGATCTGCAGAGGGCAAACATGGGAAGGATTTACGAAAGTCTTGGCGCCAATCCGGAAGATGTTCCCCTGTTATTCCTGGCTGCTCCGCTTACGGGGCTGATCGTTCAGCCGGTGATCGGCTACCTGAGCGATCGTACCTGGCATCCCCGCTGGGGAAGAAGAAGACCCTATTTCATGTTTGGCGCGATCTTGAGTTCGATCGCATTGTTGTTTATGCCTCACAGCAGCGCGCTCTGGATGGCGGCGGGTTTACTATGGATCCTGGATACCTGCGGCAACGTGGCGATGGAACCATTCCGTGCATTTGTAACGGACAGGCTGCCTGATTCACAGGTGAACCGCGGGTTTATCATGCAAAGCCTGATGATCGGATTGGGAGGAAGTATTGCATCGGCGCTTCCCATTCTCATGAGCGAAGTTTTTCACATCACAAACACCGCTGATATAGGATCAATACCTGACAATGTAAAGTGGTCTTTCTACATCGGCGCCTTTTTCTTTTTCTCTGCTGTGATGTATACCGTATTTACCACAACGGAGTATCCGCCATCTGAAGAAGAGCTAAGGCAAAAAGGTAAAAAAGGCGGCGGCCCCGGTGAGGTGATAGGGGAGATAGTGCATGCGTTACGCAATATGCCATCTCAAATGAAACGTGTGGCATTGGTACAGTTTTTCACATGGCCGGGTTTGTTCCTCATGTGGTTTTATTATACCACTGCCGTGGCAACAAATATTTTTCATGGTGTGGATAGCAGGGATCCGGCTTATGCAAAAGGAGCTGATTTCGGATCGCTGACACTTGCCTTTATCAACGTTACTACCTTCATTTTCGCATTTGTACTGCCATTTATCGCTGATAAGATCGGCAGAAAAATAACACACTCAGTTTGCCTGGTCATTGGTGCCATCGGTCTGATCAGTGTGGGCTGGGTGGAAAATAAAAACTTTCTTTTCCTGTCAATGGCTGGTGTTGGCATCGCCTGGACTAGCATCCTCTCCATGCCATACGCTATGCTCAGCGGAAGTTTGCCCCGGAATAAGATCGGCATTTACATGGGCATTTTCAATTTCTTTATTGTACTTCCCGAGATAATTGCCTCGCTGTTCTTTAAACCGGTAATGACCAATTTGCTGAATAATGACAGGGTACTTGCAGTACAACTGGGTGGTGGTCTCTTTATTATTGCCGCCATACTTTGTTATTTACTGGTAAAAAAAGAACGTAAACCGGATGAAGAAAATGCCATCCGCCCCGGCGGGATCGAAGAACAACGCTCTGTATAAAATTCAAACAATCTCCTCAATCTTAAATGCCTGATATGAAAAAAATAAGGGTACTCGTGCTTTTGATCCTTATCACTGTGAAAGGTTTTTCACAGGAGATGCAATTGTTTCCGACCAACTGGTTTGTTGGGTTTAAAAATCCCAAACTTCAACTGATCGTTCATCAGGAAGGTATTGCCAGTCAGATCCCGATGTATAAAATATCTGCCGCAGGAATGAAACTGGCCGATGGCGTTACGCTGAAGATGATCCATCGTACGGAGAACCCAAACTATGTTTTTCTTGACCTTGTCATAGATAAAACGGCTAAACCGGGTGTGCGCACATTCACATTGGGAAAAACCTCTTTCAAATATGAACTGAAGGCAAAACACACAGACAACGGCAGGGCAAGAGTGCAGGGTATTAATTCGACCGATTTTGTTTACCTGATGATGCCGGATCGTTTTTCAAACGGTGATCCTTCAAACGATATTGTTAAGGGCTATCGTGATGAAACATCCGACAGAAAGAATAAATTTTCCCGTCACGGTGGTGATTTCAAGGGAGTGGAGGATCATCTCGATTATTTCAACCAGCTCGGCGTAACAGCGATCTGGATGACCCCGGTGATCGAAAACAATACGACACTGATGCATGAGTGGGGCAACAATGTTGCGGGGTATCATGGCTATTGGTTCACGGACCATTACCAGGTTGATAAGCGTTTTGGTGGCAATGCCGGTTATCTTCAGCTCTGTGATGCAGCACATAAAAAAGGTATTAAGATCATCCAGGATGCAGTTTATAACCATGTAAGCAAAGAACACTGGTCTGTGCTTGATCTGCCAACGAAAGACTGGTTGAATAACTGGCCTGTCTTCACGGCGCCCAATCACCGGGAAGAAACATTATTCGATCCGTATTCTTCGGCTTATGATAAAAAGAATATGCTGGATGGATGGTTCACCGACCATCTCCCTGATCTGAATCAGCGCAATCCGTTTGTGGCAAACTTTCTTATTCAACACGCGCTCTGGACGACTGAAACCTATGGCATCGACGGTTGGAGAGTGGATACGTACAAATATTGTGATGAGCCTTTCCTGAATAATGTCAACAACGCCTTATACGCAGAATTTCCCAATATCATGGTTTTTGGTGAAGCATGGGTGAATACAGTGATTGGTAATGCCTACTTTACCAAAAATAATCTGAACGCGCCATTCAGTCATAACGCTAATGGTGTGATTGATTTTCAAAGTTGTTTTGCCTTGCTTTCCGCTATGAATCTTTCAAAAGGCTGGAGTGACGGTGTTAACAAGATCTATATGACGCTTGCGCAGGATCTTGTTTATAAGAACCCGATGAACAATTGCATATTCATGGACAACCATGATATGGACCGTGTATACTCTGTGGTAGGCGAGGACTGGGAAAAACTGAAAATGGGGTACAACTGGCTGCTGACAATGCGCGGCATTCCACAACTCTATTACGGAACCGAAGTGCTGATGAAGAATATGAAAAAAGAAACCGATGCCATGGTGCGTGAGGATTTTCCCGGCGGCTGGCAGGAGGACAAGGACAATAAATTCACCGATGCAGGAAGAACGGAAGCCGAAAAAACCGCCTTCAACTACCTGAGTGCCTTAGGGCAATTTCGTAAAAGATCATCGGCCATCACCAGAGGCAAAATGACACAGTTCGTGCCTAAAGATGGCACCTATATTTACTTCCGTTACAATACCGATCAAACTGTGATGGTCATCGCCAACACAGGAGATAAAGCATTTACTCCAGACTGGAATAACTACCAGGAAAGAACATCCGGTTTTACCAAAGCCCGTGATGTAGTGACAGGAGAAGTGAGATCGCTGGAGGGAATGGAGGTGAAGTCTAAGGAAAGTTTTGTGTTTGAGCTTGTGAAGTGAGGAGCTGGCAGACCGACTGCCGACCGCAGACCTGAACGATAAATGAAGCCTTAGTCTTTACCGACATAGAAGTACATAAAAGAAGACCGCAGTACTGATCATAAGAATGGCCCCTCTCAAACGGAGGGGCCATTTAGTTTCTTCAGGAGACACAGACACTTTATTTATTGTCAACGTCGGACGTTAGCCGTCGTATCACCCTTCCCTTAAATAACAAACGCCAACACCATCTTCTTCCCCCAGGCTTCTCCGCGGCTCAGCGCTTTATCCAGCAGGGTCAGCAATTCTTTCCTGTTCGTTTTCTTGCCTTTTGTTGCCGGCGCCAAAGCTTTTGGCTCCACAGCATTAAGCGCCTGCACTTTTGTGGCGAACCATGTAATATGCAGTCTTGGAATACCAACGCCCAATATCATGCCGGGTAAGCCGTTGATGCTTTCGGGGCCTCCTGTTACTTTTATTTCATCGGTATAGAATGCGAATATGGCAACCGTATCATACAAAATGCCGATCGCTTTACGGCATTCGAACCCGGCAATCACTCTTGTGTCCGCGGTTAGCTTCCATTTGATGTTTGCAAGACTGTCCTGTACAAGGAAAGTTTCTTCGAACACAGGCTTCTGAGAAATGGTAGTGCTTGTTTCATAGTCATTGAAGATCACGTTCTGATCAGCAAATGGCTGCCACCACATGTTCTTTGGAATTTCAGGTTCCTTCACGCGCTTGTAAACGGATTTGTTACCATCACTGGTGAAGTTGAAATAGCTGATCGTTTCCTTGGGCATATGATCCTTTCCCTGTTCAAACCATTCCGGCTCGATCTCTTTGATCAATGGCCATACTGCAACTGTCTTGGCGAAATCGATACTTACTTTATCGAGGAAGATCTGTTGTGCTTTCGCTCCGAATGAAAGAGCAATGACAAGGATCGTGAGGTAAATGCGTTTGTTCATCTTATATCTGTTAAAGCATGAATGATTGTTGTTGATTACCTGGCAGCGCCCGGCATTTTATTGAACGTCCAGCTTACTGAAAGCAGGAAGTATCTTGCCAGACGGTCATAGCGTTGCTCGCTGATGAAGTTGCTGTTGATCGTTCTTTCAAATCCAATATTCTGATTCAGCATATCATGTGCGATGACACCGATTTTCAGCGTTTTGTCTTTCAGCAATTTCTTATTCAGCTGAGCATTCCAAACGATGATGTTAACTGCATTCGGGAATGACGGCGTTTTCTGACGCAGATTGAAGTCGGCATCAGACTGCAGTTCCAGGTTCCAGGGAAGACTGATGAATCCATCTGCACGACCACCATATGACCAGTAATTGTTGTTACGGTCAGGAGTCAGTGATGATTTGGACAGATTGCGGGTAACACGTGGTCCTGCACGGATAGAATATTTATCCTGTACGTTATAGCTGAGGCCATAAGTCAAGCCGATCGTTGAATATGTATTCATATTCCGGTCTCCGTCGATAAAGTTTACGTTACGGCCGCCATTTATTTCCGGGGAGATCTCATGGTTCAGTTTTTTCTGGCCCTGTCCGGAGTTCCATCCGCCATATAACCAGAAGTTGTATCCTCCATCCACGTTTACCGGCATATAGGTCCTTTTACCGAGCACGATAGTATTCGAATTGGTAATTGCATTGTTGTTAAATGAAATGCCAGCACCCAGGTACGTATACTTCCCGCTCAGTACTTTATAGTCGTTGAAGTTCAGGTTCAGGTTATGGGTGAATCCAACTTTAAGATCAGGGTTACCGAGATAGACGTTCAGCGGATCAGAGTTATTGGGCAGAGGTTGCAATTGGGAAAGGGTTGGCTGAACCGTTGAACCACGATAGGAGAAGCTGATCCTTGTCTGCGTTTTCAGATTGTAGCCAAACTGAACGTTTGGCGTAAAGCCTGTGAAATTGTATGTATTCCTGGTATTGAGATCAAGATTTTTCATATTCAACCTGATCGCTGAAAGACCGGAACCCGCAGCCATTCTAAGTTTTTTCCCCTGGTAACGGAATACAAGATTTCCGCTGTTTGAACTAGCGTTCAGGTCAAAATTGTTACTGAATGTCTGGTTATAATTATCGTATTTACCATCAACACCTTTATCGTAGCTGTTTCGGTGGGAGGTTGAAACGCTTTTATTCAGACTGTATTCTGCAACGATATTCCATTGATCATTGATCGGTTCATTATAAGTCACTTTTGCGCCATATGTTGTGGAATTGCCTGTGTTGATCTTTTTCTGATCCACTGCATCGACGGAATCGATCAGTCCGTTTTTATAGAAATTTGTTGTAGAAATAAGCAGGTTGTCAGATTCGTCTTCGATCAAACCCAGTCGCAATGTTGTCATCAACTGGCGGTTTTTCTTTTTGAAGAGCTGTTTATAGGTCAGTACATTGTCCAGCTGTTTCTTGGTGGAAGTACCCGTGTTATCGCGATCGTTCGTATTGATGAGTTCGTTATTGCCTACAAGTGATTCGCTGTAGCTTTTTGTTGATTGCGATTTCAGGTTATATGTGCCCGCGGCCGTGTATTTGATTGATGCCAGTGAATCTATTTTCCATTCGTATTTCAGATTGGCGGAATGGCGTTGGGAAAGGCCTTCCATTGCTGACCTTGAGTTACTCAGGTAAGTCGTGTCTCTTGTTTGCGTTTCCGATTGTGAGATCGTTGTATTGGTTGTTCCAAGCCTGTTATAGAGATAAGACAGGTTCAGTTTATTTTTTTCCTCTCTCCATTTGTCGCCATACAAAGCACCGGCCGTATAGGCGTTTGGCAGACCGCGGAGCGACCAGTCGCTGAAATCATTACCGCCATCTCCATAGCTATAGTAATAGCCGGAGATCTCATCATATTCATAGTCATCTTCAATGCCCATTTTGTTACGGTCTTCCCAGCCAAGGCTTCCGGTATTGATATTACTTTTTGTCCCGTATACGGAGATCTTCTGATTTCCCTTGAACTTGTTGAACATTACTTTGGCATTGTGCAGTTTATCAAAATCTGTACTGCCTTCCACTCGCCCGAAGTAGCCTTTCTTGGCACTTTCCTTCAGCTTAATATTGATGGTCTTGTTTCCTTCACCGGTAGAACCGATCCCCTTGAGCTGATCCTGTTCAGACTTGGTATCATATACCTGCACTTTATCAACTGCTTTTGCCCCGATATTCTGTGTGGCAATGGTAGGATCAGCGCCAAAAAACTCTTCTCCGTCCACCAGTACTTTATCAACGCGTTTGCCCTGTGCAGTCACTTCCCCTTTACTGTTTACAGACATGCCCGGAATTACCTTAAGCAGGTCTTCAACTGTAGCGCCTTCGCGCACCTTGAAACTGTCTGCATTGAATTCGGTGGTATCGCCTTTTACCCTGATGGTGTTATTGGCTCTCACGATCACTTCAGATAAAAGCTGGCTTTTGGGTGTAAGGGGAATAGAACCAAGACTCAGTTCCTGTCCGGCAGACAATTTGATCCTGTCTGAATAATCTGCAAACTTTGGGAATGAGATCAGCATGATATAATTACCGCTATCCAGGTTTCCGATCCGGAAATCTCCGGAAGCATTGGTCCGCGTAAACTTAACAAGCACGGAATCCCCCGGGCTTAACAAAGTGATCACAGCATTGGAAAGATTTTTCTTTTCCAGCGTATCGCGGGCACTTCCTTTGACCGATGATGTTTGTGAAAAAGCAATTTGCCCAAGGCAAAGAAGGGTTAGAAGTAGTAAAACTCTCATGGTGGTTTTTGGTTGGGTGCAAAATATTGATTCGGCTGTGTACGACATCAGATATTTACATGAACGACGCAAAAATGCTGATTTCCGGTTAGTATTAATTACCGGAAAGGCAATGGCGCTGTTAATATTTCAATAAAAAGATGTAAGTTGTTTCTCAGACGCACAATTCAAAGAAATCCATACAAAAAATTATATGGACATTATAAAAGAGGATATTGGAGAATCAATGTGGGATGATAACGAAAGAAATAATGAAAAATTATTTTACCCTGCATTAGAAAGTGATAAATACGAGGAAACACATTTTGTAGATACGGGTAAATCCGTATGGAATTATTCCATTTTATCCCCGCAGGATGTTACCAATTTTCAAAACGGCACGCATTACTCCATTTATAAAAAATTCGGTTCGCATTCGATACAGGTCAACAATACCTGGGGAATGTACTTCTGCGTCTGGGCGCCCAATGCAACCCGTGTGTCGGTGATCGGGCATTTTAATGAATGGCAGCCACATCAGTATCCTTTAACACCAAGATGGGATAACAGCGGCATCTGGGAGGGATTTATTCCCGGATTTAAATTGGGCGAAGCCTATAAATATCATATCACCGGTTTTGAGAACAGGGAAACAGAGAAGGGAGATCCGCTGGCAAATTTTTGGGAGAAACGTCCTTACACAGCTACGATCACCTGGGATCTGTATTATGAATGGAAAGACCAGGAATGGATGCATACACGCCGCAGGAATAATTCACTTGATGCGCCCTGGAGCATTTATGAGGTACACCTTGCCAGCTGGCAACGTCCGTCTGCAGATGATGAAGAGAGTTACAATACGTATGATCAGCTGCGGGACCTGCTTGTTCCGTATGTAAAGCAAATGGGCTTTACGCATGTTGAGTTCATGCCTGTGATGGAACATCCTTTTGACGGAAGCTGGGGTTATCAGTGCACAGGTTTCTTTGCTCCTACATCAAGATTTGGTGATCCGCAGGGACTGATGCGGCTGATCGATGCATTTCACCAGGAAGGGATCGGTGTGATCATGGATTGGGTGCCTTCTCATTTTCCCTATGATGCACATGGTCTGTATATGTTTGACGGAACGCACACATATGAATACGCCGATATGCGCAAAGGATTTCACCCTGACTGGAACAGTTATATTTTTAACTACAAAAGGGGAGAGGTGAAATCATTTCTGATCAGCAGCGCAAGGTTCTGGTTTGATCTTTTTCATATCGATGGCATACGGGTTGATGCGGTGAGCTCAATGCTGAAATTGAATTATTCAAGGGAAGAAGGTGAGTGGGAACCGAATGAATATGGTGGTGATGGGAATCTTGAAGCCATTGCGTTTTTAAAGGATCTGAATGAAACGATCTTCCGTGACTTCCCGGATGTGCAGACCATAGCGGAAGAAGCCACCGATTGGCCGGGTATATCCAAGCCAACCTGGAGAGGCGGTCTTGGTTTTGGTATGAAATGGATGATGGGTTGGATGCATGATACGCTTGATTATTTCAAACTTGATCCGTTGCAACGTTCGGCCGCACAGGATAAGTTTGGTTTCAGCATGATGTACTATTATGACGAAAATTTTATGCTGCCGCTGAGTCATGATGAAGTAGTACATGGCAAAAGCCCTATGCTTTACAAAATGCCTGGCGATGAGTGGCAGAAATTTGCCAACCTCCGTTTGATGTATACATATATGTGGACGCATCCGGGAGCGAAGTTGTTATTTATGGGAAATGAATTCGGACAAACGTCTGAATGGAATTACAAATCAGAACTCAACTGGCCGCTGCTTCAGTATGATGGTCACCGCCTGTTGAAGGATTGTGTACAGCGACTGAATGAGCTGTTACGGGCAGAGCCGGCACTTCATGAGTTGCAGTTCAACCCAAATGGCTTTGAATGGGTAGATCTTGGCCACCGGATGGAATCGGTGATCGCATATAGAAGGATCGGTAAAAATACGGAAGACGACCTGTTGATTGTACTAAATATGACTCCGGTGGTACGGTACGACTGGACTGTCTATACAGATGGTAAATTATTTTCAAGGGAAGTTTTTAACAGTGATAATCAATTGTTCGGAGGAAGCGGAAATGTGTATAACCCTGACATCCGGTCAGAGCTGGTAGATAAAGACAAGCTACGATATCGTTTGCTGCTGAACCTGCCTCCATTGGCCGCTTTGATTCTCAAATAAATGAAGTAACTTGTGTCAGTTCGTCACCTGCCGCGGCGGGTGTAGTTTTTAAAATCCTTATTACGTACTAATTCCGTTGGACAATGATCCTGAAAACCCTACCTGTTCTGGGTGTATTCTGCAGCGTTATTGCTGCCGCCCAGGTGCCGGCAACTACTTCTGACAGCGCCTCGTATTTTTATCAAAAAGGTTTACAAGAAAAAGCTAGCGGCAGAAGAATGGAGTCTTTCAAGCAATTTGAAAGAGCTGCTGCCTATGATGCCAACAACAAAGAGATCGTTGCCGAACTTGCCTCTGCAGCATTTGATCTGCGTCGCTATCCCCAATCAAGAGAGTATTATAAGAAGTTGAATGAATTGGGAGACAATTCTGCTTCTACATACAAACAGTTATTGAATCTTTCCTACAGCCTGCGTCAGCAGGATGATGTGCTCCTGTATGCAGGAAAACTGAAACAAGCCGATCCTGCGGAGAAAGTAGCTTTCTTTATCGGTAAAGTAAGTTATGACCAGGAGAATTATAGCGAAGCAATCAAACAATTGAACACTGCTGCAAAAGAAGATCCGCAAAATGCGGAAGTACCCTACATGATCGCGCGTAGTTATGCCGATATGCAAAACTATAAGCAGAGCATTCCTTTCTTTGTAAAAGCGATCGAGCTTGATGCTACAAAGAATAACTGGATGTATGAGCTTGGCCTTATTTATTATGCCATGCATGAAGACAAAAACGCACTTAAATACATGCTGCTTGCAGGAGAGAAAGGTTATAAACGCGACAACGATTATCTTGAAAATCTTGGCGTCGCTTATCTGAATGCAGGTGAACTGGAAGAAGGCGTGAAGATACTTGGCGAGATCCTGAAGAAAAGGCCAAGCGATATGAATATCCTGAACATGATGGCTGAAGCATATTATTTCAAAGGCCGTTACCAGGAAGCAATGGATTACTGGGACCAGATGCTGGCGTATGATAAACAGAACGCATCAGCATTATATATGATCGGCATGTGCTATCAGAAAAAAGGAGAGAAGGAAAAAGGTCAGCGGCTTTGCGATAAGGCTATTGAAATGGATCCAAGCCTGGCTTCGCTGAAGCAGAAAAAGCAGATGCCGGGAGGATTGTAATTGTTTAAAAGATAATTTCAGATGGTGCGGGCGCTCCCTATAAATCTCCCCGGGGGGCGAGACTTATAGCAGTCCGAAATCACAAAAGTCAAATCACATTGAATAGTATCAATATGATTTGACTTTTGTTTTATATAAATGACTCTTCACAAGTCTCCCCTTCGGGGGAGATTTAGAGGGAGCTTCCTCCTCCTACATTCTATCAGGCACTTTTATACCCAACAAGGTCATTCCGTTCAAAATAACAGTACCTGTCAATGAGGTTATTTGTAATCGTAGTTGCTTCTTGTCATCTGAATCTGCATGCAATACCGAGTGATCATTCAGGAATGAGCTGAATGTCTTCGCCACATCATATATATATAATGCGATTGCAGAAGGATTATGTTCATCCGCAGCCTGCTCAACCACGGAAGGATATTGCTCCAGCAATACAACCAGTTCCTTTTCTTTCGGCAACAGTCCCGTGCTGGCCTTTACACCCAATCCCGGGGCTTCCTTCCGCAAAATAGATTTGATCCGCGCATGTGTATATTGAATGAATGGTCCCGTAAAACCGTGAAAGTCGATGCTGTCTTCCGGATTAAAGACCATCTTCTTTTTCGGATCCACGCGCAAGAGGAAAAACTTCAGCGCACCCAATGCGATCGTATCATACAATTCATTCAGCTCACCGGGATTGAAATCTTTTACCTTTCCCAATTCCTCCGTTTTCTCTCTTGCCACTTTCTTCAGCTCTTCAATAATATCATCCGCATCTACAACCGTACCTTCACGGGTTTTCATTCTTCCGCTTGGTAATTCAACGAGGCCATAGCTCAGATGATAGATCCCATCCGCATAAGGCTTACCCAATTTCTGCAGGATCAGTTTCAGCACTTTCATGTGATAGTTCTGTTCATCGGCGATCACATAAATGCTCTGATCATAATGAAATTCCTGGAATTTTTCTTCGGCCAGTCCAAGGTCCTGTGTGATATAAACAGATGTGCCGTCTTTTCTCAATACCAGTTTTTCATCCAGACCATCGGCAGTAAGATCGATCCAGACACTGCCATCGTCTTTTTTATAGAAGACGCCTTTCTGCAAACCTTCTTCAACAAACTCCTTACCCAACAGATATGTTTCACTTTCGAAATAATTCTTATCGAAATCGCTGCCGATCCTGGCATACGTTTCATTAAACCCTTCATATACCCAGCTATTCATTTTCTGCCAGAGATCGCGTACTTCTTTATCGCCGTTCTCCCAATCCAGCAGCATTTTTTGTGCGGCCTGCATCAACGGAGCATTCTTGTCGGCCTCTTCCTTGTTCATTCCATCGGCCATTAATTTCTCCATTTCTTTTTTATGCTCTACGCCAAACAGTACATAATAGTCGCCAACAAAGTGATCACCTTTGATACCGGTAGAATCAGGTGTGGCGCCGTCGGCGAATTTTTGCCAGGCCACCATGGATTTACAAATATGTATACCGCGGTCATTCAGGATGGCTGTTTTCACCACATCGCAACCGGTTTCTTTCAGTAACTGCGCTACGCTCCAGCCCAGAAAATTGTTTCGAAGGTGTCCCAGGTGCAGTGGTTTGTTGGTGTTTGGAGAGGAATATTCCACCACCACGGTTTTCCCAAGTGGCTGTTTGCGGCCCAGGTTTGGATCGCCATAGGCTGATATAAGAAAGTTCTGCCAGTAGCCATCAGCAATTGTAAGGTTCAAAAATCCCTTGATCACATTAAAAGCTGTAAACAGCTCATCATTATTTGCTACGAGATATTCACCGATCTCCATGCCCAGCGCCTCCGGTGATTTCTTCAGCTGCTTCACAAAAGAAAAAAGCACCAGGGTATAATCGCCTTCAAATTCCGGTTTCGTAATATTAATGGTAAGCTCATTCCCGGTCGTCTCATAACCATATAACTCACTGAGAGCCTTTACTATCAACGGTTTCACCTGTTTTACAATGCCCATTCGGTCTGTATTTTGGCGCAAAAATATGAAAACCAGAGCGAAAGTCCGTTGTCCATTGCCCATTGCCGTTGTCCGGAATACAAACGGCAAACAATGCAGAATGATATTTTCTGTAAACCCCGTCACCCGACAATGAGCAGCGGACACCGGAACGTAGTTCGGATAACTGAAAGAGACAGTCTTTTGTTCCTTTGCCGGATTGTAATATTTTTACCCCACCATGAAGAAACATATTTCTACAGCCACCGGCTTTCTTTTGCCCCTGATCGATTTTTTTCACCCTCCGTTTCGCAAGATCATGAACCTGCAGACATTCAGGTATGCGGTGTGTGGCGGCATGAATATGTTGCTGGGTTTGCTGGTGTATGTGATCAGCTTCAGGTATATTTTCAAGGGGGAGACGTTTGACCTGGGTTTTTATGCATTGAAACCGCACGTGGCGGCACTGGTGCTGTCATTTCTGTTCAATGTCTGTTTTGGTTTTCTGCTGATGAAATTCGTGGTGTTTACTGATTCAGACATACCCGCACGCACGCAATTCTTCCGCTATTTCATGGTTTGCCTGTTCAATGTAGCATTGAACCTGATCCTGCTGAAAATACTGGTTGAATACTTTCATATTCATGCGGAAGTTGCACAGGTGTGCGTGGTGGTGGTTGTAGTGATCACGAGTTATATCGCGCAGCGCAACTTCTCTTTCAAAATGAGTCCGCCGCCGGAGATCAAAGACTGAAATCGATCGAATCTACTTTAATGGCCAGTTCGCCGCTGCAATTGCTGCGGATCACAAGCGCCTGCCCAAGCGGGTAAATGCCGATCAACTGTATATCATCGATCTTTCCCCTGCTGCTGATGCCTTTTACCCATTCACGGTTCATTTGCTCATTGACCCGGATCTTCACACTGTCGATATAGGTTTTGAGATCAAAGCGTGTTTGCCTGGACACTTCATTAATGATTCTTTTGCTGAACAGCCATTCTGCCGTTTTCAGCAATGCGTCTTTTGAATAAATATCAAAATCAATATTCTTCACTTCCAGGATATGCGTTTCGGATGAATAAACGGGTTTGCCGGTGAGATACAATGTTCCGTTATCCGTTCCGCCAAAGTCGATCTTAATGATCAGTTTTTCATTTCCGGAACCGGAAAGTTTTACGTCCTTGATAATAAATTTCTTTTTTACCACCCCTTTATTGAAATCAAATTGCCTGCCCGTCAATTGATGATTGATCAGCGAACTGAGCGAATCATAGTTCAGCATTGCGTCAAGAAAAATTGAGAAGCCACGCTGCCGGCCAAGCTCTCCCATATCAGGGATCTTTGTACTTTGGCTGGACTGTTTTTCAAGACTTACAACAGGTCTTGCCGCAAGCCCAAGGTTCACGTACAACGAATCATCTTTTGCATAAAGGTTATTGATGCGGATCTTTTGAGGATTCACCTGTAGCCAGCCCGCCTCATAAACATTATACGTTTTTGAAAGCTGATCCCATAACAGCTGGAACTGCGGACGAAGATCCACATTCCCATAAGTCCGTTCAAGCACAGCCTTGGTTGTATCAAGTTCTGTTTTGAGGCCTTGCATGACCTGTTTGGTCACATCCTGGCCCCAAAAACACACTTCACATTTATCCAGCGGTACCGGCTCATTACGTTTGATGGAGAGTTTGATATGGTAATCGGGCAGGAGGCTCATCGCATTGTAGAACGATACGTTCACGCGGCGCTCCGGTTCATCAAAACCACAGCGGCAGGGTGCCGTCCACGGAGAAACGCCCCTGCCTGCAATACAACCACGGCTGGAACCAATGATCTTGTAGAAGCCAGTGAATGAAAGATTGAGACCCGTTCCCGCGGCTTTCATTTTCAATGGCCCTCGACGGAAGGAATATTTGTAACGGGTATCGCAGGCGGATTGCACCCAGTCATTGGGATAGTTTGGAGAAGTGAACAGGGTATCCACTTGTTTTTCCGCAAGAGCGTAGATCGGAAGAAGATTGATCTGCAAAGGAATATTGATCTCGGAATATGGCAGTGAGTCCAGTTTGAAATCTGTTGCAGAAAGTGAAGGCCTTTCCGGTTTAATCTTATGTGAACAGGAAACAAGCAATGCTGCGACGATGAGAAGGATCAGCCCTTTTTCTTTCATTCTGTTATTTTTTATACCCGTCGATTTGTTTGTATTAAAAATAATAAAAGAATGATGGCGGTTGGTGAAATAATTGCTAATTCATTGTGAGAGGTCCCCACCAACCTTCAATCCGTTTTGAGGTAACAGCACAATCCGATAATGAACAATGCATGTATCAAAAACGAACAGTTCTATTTGCTAAAATTGATTTAATTATTTGAAATATAGAAGATTATAAAACCGGCATCTTCTTCGAATGCCAACCACGATCTGTTTCATCTTCAAACATTCAAGCGTTCGCTATGCTGAAAAATTATCTCAAGATAACCTGGCGTAATCTCAAAAAAAACAAAGTCTTTTCTTTTATCAACATCATTGGTCTTACCATCGGCGTCACCTGTTGCATGCTGATCGTATTGTATGTAAGCAATGAAGTGAGTGTTGATCGTTTCCATCCGGACGCCGCACGGATCTTCCGCCTTATGAGAAGCTTTGAAAGCAATAGCGGGAAGAGAGATGTAGCGTATGTCTCTGGTCCGTATGCAAAGGGATTGAAGACAGATTATAAGGGGCAGATCGAAGATGTTGTACGTGTAATGCCGGTGAATGGATTGCTGCAGCTGGGTAACACGGTATACAATGAAAAGAAAATCTATCTCGCGGACAGCAGTTTCTTCACCATGTTTGGCTTTGGGTTGGTAAAAGGCGATCCTGCGACCGTGCTGAAAGATCCGCTAAGCATTGTATTGACAGAATCAGTAGCAAAAAAATACTTTGGTGATTCCGATCCGATGGGGAAAATGCTTGAGGTAGATAAGACCCTACAGGTAAAGGTAACCGGTATTGCCAAAGATGTACCCTCCAATTCTACTCTCGATTTTGATATGATCATTCCGATCAAACACTGGGATCAGTTTGGATGGATGCAGGGATGGACCAATAACAATCTGTTCACCTACTTAAAACTGTACAAGCCTGCTGATGCGGCGATCCTTGATAAAGACTTTCCGCGTTTCCGCGATAAATACATGGGAACAGAGATCGCTGAACTGAAAATGAAATTTGACCTCTTTCTCCGGCCTTTAAAAGATGTGTACTTTGAAAAAGTAACAGCGAGTGATTCAATGAGGCATGGTGATCAAAAAATGGTTTATATCTTCCTTTGCATTGCAATACTCGTACTGGTGATCGCATGTATCAACTTTACCAATCTCTCAACACTGAGAGCTGTTGAACGCTCCAAGGAAGTGGGTTTGAGAAAAGTGATGGGCGCGTTGCGCAATAACCTTATCCGTCAGTTCATCGGCGAAGCGATCGCATTGACGTTGATCTCCTGTATTCTTTCTGTAGGATTGTTTCTGCTGGTAAAACCGCTCTATACGCAGCTTGTAGGTTATCCATTGGATGTGAACTGGGCTTCCTGGCAGATCTATGCATTCTTTCTTGCCATCACACTTGTGGTGGGATTGCTTGCGGGAAGTTATCCGGCACTGGTATTGTCTTCTTTTTCGCCTATACAGGCATTGAAAGGGAAATTAAAGATCGGGAAAAGCGGATCTTTTTTCCGCCAGGCACTGGTGGTGGTGCAGTTTGGGATCTCTGTTGTACTGATCATCGGGATGATCGTGGTGGTAGTGCAGATGCGTTATGTAAAAAATCGTGAACTGGGTTATGATCAATCGCAATCACTGATCATACCGTTGGATAATGATGGGATCTATAACCATCATCTTGCATTCAAACGTGATCTGCAAAACAGAAGCGATATTGAGTCTGTGACCGTTGCTTCCGGTGAGCCCGGTGGTTTTCATGACAGTCACAATTTTGAAGCAGAAGGTGAGCATGAGGATATCCTGAAAATGCGAACAGCCTTTGTTGACTTTGAATATTTGAAAACATTAGGGATCAAACCAATTGCAGGAAGGGATTTCTCGCCGGCTTTCCGAACTGATTCAACAGATGCCGTGGTCATCAACCGCGCAGCGGCTTCGCTGATGGGTTACACGCCGGATCAGGCAGTTGGTAAATGGATCCTGAACAAGTTCAGGGATAGTACGAGAAGAAGAGTGATCGGAGTAGTGGAGGATTATAATTACCTGTCCCTGAAAAACACAATAGAACCACTGGTGATCTCAACAAGCAACGATAAGCGTCTGATCATTGTTAAAATCAAACCCGGAAATATTACCGCATCATTGGATGCAATAAGAAAAGAGTACGCGAAGGCTGCTCCTTTATATCCGTTTGAATATACATTCCTGGATGAAAAATTTGATCTTTTATATAAGAAAGATATCCAGCAGCAATCCATTCTTACGGTATTTGCAGGACTTGCGATTTTCATTGCCTGCCTGGGTTTGTTCGGACTGGCATCATTCACTGCAGCAAAACGTACAAAGGAGATCGGTGTGAGAAAAGTGATCGGTTCATCAACCTGGAATATTGTGATGCTGCTGTCAAAAGACCTGTTGAAACCTGTGCTGATCGCCACGATCATTGCAATTCCGGTCGGTTATACATTAATGGACAGCTGGCTGCAGAACTATGCCTATCGCATTTCCATCAGCTGGTGGATCTTTTTAGTGGCTGCGCTGATCGCCACAATGATCGCAGTGGTAACGGTGAGCTTCCAGGCAGTGAAAGCGGCGATGATGAACCCGGTGAAGTCGCTCCGTTCGGAATAGTGCAGGATCAGGAAAGCCAGCATGTTGTTCGATGGTAGATGACCGGTCTGCGGAGCCAGGTCATCTACCATCGAATTCCTGTTTGGCAGCCGGATTTTTAAGATTCTTTGCCAGCTTTTCAATTGTTCCTGTCACGCGTTCCCTGCGTGTTTCTTCACGCTTTGCAGTTATGATCCATTCGATATATTCTTTCTTATTGCTGAAGGAAAGTGTCTCAAAGAACCCGGCCTGTTTCCTGTTCTTTTTGAAAGCACTGATCAGATCATCCGGAAGCTTTACTTCTTTGGTGGCAGGGTTTACCCAGTTGAAGATCTCGCGTTGTGCAGGTTTTGCTTCGGCTTTCTTTTTATCAGCAGTGGTCTTTGTTCTGAAGCCGAAAACAGACCATGTATCATCAAAGGAGATCAGGCTGATCCAGGTAAGTTTATCATCTTCCCTTAATAAAGATTCCCAACCTTTATCTCTTGTAAGATCCGTTTGAATGCCTGAAGTCCCTTTGGGATAATATACCCATACGATCACTTCGTCTTTCAGCAATTTCAGGATCCTGCTTACTTCCTTTTCAACCTGTGCTTTGTTTTTCACGAACCAGTGTACCTGATCGTATTTTTTTGCAGTAGTGCTGATGGTAACGCCATCCGGGAGGTCATTCAGTGTTTTTTTAAAGCCGGCAGGAGCATCGATCGTTAGTAATGTTGCGTTTTCCTGTATGCGCAGTTTTTTTGAAAGGGGAGTGGCCATATGGTCATGTTTGAATTGATGCGGATGAACCGAAGATAGGAGCTTTGGGTAAAACTGCCTTCCTGATTATTGCCGTTGTGTTGTGTTTATCAAATGCTCTTGATAACATAATACAACATGAAAAAGCAAACCACGAGTTTGAGAAAGGAGCCCAGTAAAAAACCAACGAATGAGCCCATTGCGGCGCGGAATGATCTGTGTGAATCCTGCCCGGCAATTGTTTCACCTATAAATGCTCCTAGAAAAGGGCCGATGATCACACCCCAGGGGCCCATCCAGAAAGCGAGCAGGAACCCGAGGGTACAACCCCAGGCTCCGTATCTGGTGCCGCCAAATCGCTTTGTTCCCCATACAGGAACAAGGTAATCGAGGACCAGCGAAACTATCACGATCGCAGCCCAGATCCATAAGAATTTTGAAGTAAAAGGATCCGGCTCCCGCAATTGCTGCACCAGTAGCCCGATATAAGCTACCGGAGGTCCCGGAAGTAATGGCAGAATGCTGCCGGCGATGGCGATGAGGCAGAGAATGATGCCGAGGGTGATCCAGACGTATTCCATGGCCGTGGTTTGGAGCTCAAAAATAGTGGATGATCTCCGTCATTTCGGCGTTCAAAAGCGTTTTAATGGAAGCGTTTTTAACATACACAGCCATAGCCGGACCCGATCCGGAGCGGGGGAATTTTCCTTCATCCTAGAACAGGGAACAATTACCATACATATTCTATGTTTTAGTGACGACTTTTCCTGTGCAACAATAGTAATGGAGTTTGATGACCTTTCTCCGGTATGCCACCTCATCTTACCTGTCAGCCTTTCCGGGAAGCTGTTGCCGTTCTGCCATCTTTTAAATCCGTCAAAAGCATTCCGCACCGGGCATAACCCTGAATTTCAGGGCTAAACTGTATCAGCCTATCATTCAGAGCCTTATTTGGCCTTTCGGACCTGACATTTTTGCACATTTCGCTGCCACGGCATAATGATTGAGAAACATATGCAGCCAGATCAGCCCAAAGGTGGTCGGCAACTTAAAAGGAGAAAATTTAATTATGGGAAAAATAATCGGAATCGACTTAGGTACCACTAACAGCTGCGTAGCTGTGATGGAAGGCAACGAGCCGGTGGTAATCGCCAACGATGAGGGACGCCGTACGACCCCGTCTGTAGTGGCTTTTCTGAAAAACGGAGAGAGAAAAGTAGGTGACCCGGCAAAACGCCAGGCCATCACCAACCCGCAGAATACGATCACGTCCGTGAAAAGATTTATGGGCCGCCGTTTTGACGAGGTGACAGAAGAGATCAGTCACTGGAGCTATAAAGTAGCAAAAGGTGACAATAATACCGTACGGATCGACATTGACGGCAGACTGTACACCCCGCAGGAAATTTCTGCAATGGTCCTTCAGAAAATGAAGAAAACTGCTGAAGACTATCTCGGACAGGAAGTAACCGAAGCCGTTATTACCGTTCCCGCCTATTTCAATGACGCGCAACGCCAGGCTACCAAAGAAGCTGGCGAGATCGCTGGTCTGACAGTTCGCCGGATCGTAAATGAGCCTACCGCAGCAGCTCTCGCTTATGGCCTCGACAAAGGCAAACACGATCAGAAGATCGCTGTATTTGACCTGGGTGGTGGTACATTCGATATCTCCGTGCTTGAACTGGGCGACGGTGTATTTGAAGTAAAGTCTACCAACGGTGATACACACCTTGGTGGTGATGACTTTGATAAAGTGATCATGGACTGGCTCGCTGATGAATTCAAAAAAGAAGAATCAATCGATCTCCGCAAAGATCCAATGGCTTTGCAACGCCTGAAGGAAGCTTCTGAAAAAGCAAAAGTGGAGTTGTCTTCTTCCAGCGAAACGGAGATCAATCTGCCCTATATCACCGCGGTTGACGGCGTGCCTAAACACCTGGTGAAAAAACTGACACGTGCTAAATTTGAACAACTGGCAGACACATTGTTCTCACGCTGCCTGAAACCCTGCGAAGCTGCATTGAAAGATGCAGGTATGAACACTTCTCAAATTGATGAAGTGATCCTGGTAGGTGGTTCAACACGTATTCCTAAAGTGCAGGAGATCGTTGAGAAGTTCTTTGGCAAAAAACCAAACCGTGGTGTAAACCCCGATGAGGTGGTTGCAGTAGGTGCCGCTATACAAGGTGCGGTACTGACCGGTGAGGTGAAAGACGTGTTGTTGCTCGATGTAACGCCGCTTTCTCTCGGTATCGAAACAATGGGTGGTGTAATGACCCGCCTGATCGATAGCAACACAACGGTACCAACAAAGAAATCTGAAACATTCTCTACTGCAAGCGATAACCAGCCCGGTGTACAGATTCATGTATTACAGGGTGAGCGCTCCATGGCGAAAGACAACAAGAGCCTCGGTATCTTCAATCTCGATGGTATTCCGCCGGCACCAAGAGGCGTTCCGCAGATCGAAGTGATCTTTGATATCGATGCTAATGGAATCCTTCATGTAACAGCAAAAGATAAAGGCACTGGCAAAGAACAGAAAATTCATATCGAAGCCGGTAGCGGTCTGAGCAAAGATGAAGTAGAAAAAATGAAGGCTGAAGCACGTGCAAACGAAGCTTCTGATAAAGCAGAAAAAGAAAAGATCGAAAAGCTGAACCAGGCTGACAGTCTCGTATTCCAGACAGAAAAACAAGTGAAAGAATACGGCGACAAGATCCCTGCTGATAAAAAAGCAACGATCGAAGCTGCAGTAGAAAAACTGAAAACAGCCCATAAAGCACAGGACATTCCGGCAATTGATACCTCAATGGCTGAACTGAATGCCGCCTGGACTGCCGCAAGCGAAGACATCTATAAATCACAGGACGCTGCTGGTGCACAACCCGGAGCTGATGCTGCCGGTCAACAAGATGCCGGCGCAGGAAAAGCGGATGATGTGACGGATGTTCCTTACGAAGAAGTCAAGTAAGAAATAAAGAGTAAAAGTTTAAAAAGCCCCGGTTGCCGGGGCTTTTTTCTTTGATATTGTACTACATCCGAAAAGTTCAAAAACATTGTCAATAGCACCAGACACCGTTTTTACTTTTGAATTTTTACTTTTTACTTTTTATTTTAGAGAATGATCCTTCCGATACTTGTATATGGACATGATATGCTACGGCGCAAGTGTGATGATATAGCTGAGGATTATCCGCTTGAACCGCTTGTTACAAATATGTGGGAGACCTTGTATAACGCCGCCGGCTGCGGATTGGCTGCTCCGCAGATCGGAGAACCGGTCAACCTGTTTCTGGTCGACAGCAAACTGATCTTTAACCATATGGATCCCGAAAGCCGCTTGGTTTATTTTGAAGATAACAATGGAGTAAAGGAAGTATTCATCAATACACGAATTATTGCTTCATCTGAAAGAAAATGGGAGAGCGCGGAAGCTTGTCTTAGCATACCCGGCCTGCAATATGAAGCTGAACGTCCGTGGAGCGTTACGATTGAATATCTCGACAAATACTTTAAACCAAACAGGCGAACGATCAGCGGTATTACCGCAAGAATGATACTGCATGAATATGAGCATACACAGGGAATCCTTTATCTCGATCATTTACCCGTCAGAAGACAGAAAAGATTAAGCGGCAAACTGGATAAGATCAGTAAAGGAAAAGTGAACGCTCCTTATCCAATGAGTTTTGCCGGGAAATAAATAGGTCTGAGAAGTTTCAGCACAAACCTGTAGTTATTCAGCAGCCCTACATAAAGAACTGCTCTGAAATAACCTTACCGTTCTTTATTACGTAAACGCAAAGTTCACCCATCGACATCCTTTTCTTTCCTTTCATGGTAATGTCTAAAGTGCAGATAAACGCGATCACGTTTCCATCAACAAGAGGATTCGAAATGGTAATGTTATGGATCTCTTCCGTCATGTGTTCAAACTTTTCCCCTTTTTTAAGGATCGCGTCCAGGCCTTTGGTCTCTTTTGCGAATTCGGGTGTTGCTTCTGGTTCAATACTGATGGCATCGTGTGCAAAAAGTTCCCTTTGTGCAGTTTCAAAATCACCTTTGCCACAAAGCTCTACCAGTCTGGCTGCAATTTCCTGTGTTGTCATGATGTTGATTTTGTAAGATGGAGCAAATGGTTTGCCAGAGTGGCGGGGAACGATGGACGGCCATCCAACATCGGTCATTGTCTCTCTCAACTCACCGGCAAAAACACCCCATTCACTGGATCAAACCCTCACTTCACACACTTGGGGATTGCGCAATATCCATCGCCCCGTTACCTTTGCAGCGTCAAACCTGAGCAACGTATAATACTGAACAAAAGCGCGACAGATCCGACACTTCTTTGTAACGATTCTTAGTGTTCTTCTCCTGCGGCTCAGGGAATAATTTAAATAATAAACCATAAATAGTAAACAACATGAAACATGATGTAATGGAGTCTTATATCCAGGTGGATCCTGATGTATTAAAGACATTGCTGACAGAGGTAAAAGAAACAGTAGCTAACTACATTCAATTGCCGGTAGAGCGGGAAAAAGAGTTCGGAGTAGTAGATATGTGGAAGATCCGCAGAAATGCAAAAAGCGCAAGTGCAAGGGTAAGAAGGTAATCACTTTCTTACCTTTTTTCTTTATAAAAACAAACCCGTCCTGCTCGGGGCAAAACGGGTCGATTATATCTTCTGAAGCTTTTTCTTACATGATGTCCATCGCCTTCACAAAAGAAGTAGTCTGAAAAGGCAGGATCAGCGTCAGCCATTCCCAATGACCAATAATTGCAGCGATCAAAGCAGCTGTAGATGCAAAAAATACCAGCCACCAGATTCCTTTATTCGTTTTTTTCTGTTCCATGAATTGTGGGTTTAGTTTACCGCCGGTTCCCGGCAAAGGCGCTGCAAAAATAAGCGGCTGGTCTTAAAAGAAAAAATGCTTTTTTCCGGGACTTTTTACCACTCATGGCCCGTTTTTTTCACTTAAATGCCTGTTTTGTAATCAGGATACCATAAATTTCCGGGTATTCTTTCAAATAAATATGCGAACCTTGCATGTTTTATTATACTTTCGTAAATAATGTGTTCTTACCACACGAAGACTATGGCATTAAAGACAGAACCAGCGATTGCAATGAACCTTCAATTTACCCTTCGATTTCATACGTCCTTCGGCGAAAGTTTGTGGCTCTGCGGAAACATCCCGGCCCTTGGCAATGATGATCCCGCAAAAGCCCTGATGTTGGAATACCTGGATAACGAAAATTGGCAGGTAAATGCAGGCATCAACCCAAAAGAATGGCCCGGTGACGGACTCCGCTATAAATATTTCCTTAAAAACAAAGAGGGAGAGGTGATCAGCGAATGGGGGCATGACCGCGAAGTAACGGCCATCCCTAAACATACCTCTTCCATTGCTGTTTCAGATGTGTGGAACCACGCAGGCGAATTTGAAAACGCATTTTTTACCGCGGCTTTCAAAAACGTATTATTGAAAGGCAATTCGCCCAAAGCCAAACCCAAAGTTCCCCGCAAGTATACACACATCTTCAAAGTAAAAGCGCCACTGCTCAATAAACACGAAGTGGTATGCCTGCTCGGCGGTACGGAAGGCCTGGCTGACTGGTCACAGGAAGATCCTGTGTGTTTGGCAAAAGAAGGCGATTGGTGGATTGCATATGCGGATCTCAGCACGGCACATTTTCCCGTTGCTTACAAATACGGCGTATATCATACAAAAGATAAACAGTTCACCGGTTTTGAGGCGGGTGATAACCGTTTGCTGCACGGCGATAATCTAGACCCGCAAAGACTCACCGTTCTGCACGATGGATTTGTGCATCTTCCCAATGATACCTGGAAAGGCGCAGGTGTGGCCATTCCTGTATTCAGCCTGAGGACAAAAAACAGCTTTGGTGTTGGGGAATTCAACGACATCAAAATGCTGGCGGACTGGGTAAAAGAAACAGGCTTGTCGCTGATCCAATTGTTGCCGGTAAATGATACCATCGCTACGAATTCATGGACGGATTCTTATCCTTACGCAGCAATCTCTGCATTTGCCCTGCATCCGTTGTATGTCAATCTTGCGTCCATAGCGGGCAAAGCACATGCAGCCAAACTTACTCCGTTAAAGAAAAAGCAACAACAGCTGAACGAACTGGCGGAAGTGGATTACGAAGAAGTGCTGAAGTTCAAGCTTGCTTCTTTGCGCGAATTATATGAAGATCTCGGAAAAGAATGCGTGGCATCAGAAGACTATCAGCAATTCTATAATGCAAACCAGCATTGGTTGAAGCCCTACGCGGCGTTTTGTTATTTCCGCGACAAATTCAATACATCTCATTTTGAAGAATGGAAGACCAACAGCGTTTATAGTGCCGCAGATATAGATAAACTTATTTCTTCCAAATCTCCGGCGAAAAAAGAGATCCTGTTCTATTGTTTTGTACAATATCACCTGCATCTCCAGTTAAAAGATGCGGCGGATTATGCACACAAAAAAGGAGTGGTATTGAAAGGTGATATCGCCATTGGCATCTATCGTTATGGTTGTGATGCCTGGGTTGCGCCCGGATTATACAACATGGAGGCGCAGGCTGGGGCACCACCTGATGATTTTACACCGATCGGCCAGAACTGGGAATTTCCTACTTATAACTGGAAGCGCATGCAGCAGGATGATTTTGCATGGTGGAGGCAGCGCTTTGAGCAGATGAGTAATTACTTTGACGCTTTCCGTATCGATCACATTCTTGGATTTTTCCGGATCTGGACGATCCCTTCAAATGCTGTTCAGGGTATCATGGGACATTTCGTGCCATGCTTGCCGGTTCACTATGTAGAGTTTGGTGAAAATGGAATATGGTTTGATGAGCGCCGTTATTGCCAGCCATTCATTAATGAAGACGTTTTATACGAGGTATTCCAGCACCTGAATGATAAAATAAAAGAGCAGTTTGTAGTACCAAATGATCATGGCGGCTTTGACCTGAAACCTGAATTTGATACGCAGCGAAAAGTGCAGGCTTATTTTGCCACACAGGAACCTTCCGAAGAAAATGGCGCGCTGGAGAAGGGATTGTATGACCTGATCTCAAACCTGATCCTGTTCAAACAGGAAGGATCAAACGGTACAGAATTTCATTTCAGGATATCGATGGAAAAAACTTCCTCATTCCGGTTCCTGATCCCGCATGTTCAGGATAAACTTCGTCAGCTTTACGTTAACTACTTCTATCGCCGCCAGGACGATTTCTGGAAGAAAGAAGCAATGCAGAAGCTGCCTTATCTCAAGGAAGCAACGAATATGCTGATCTGTGGAGAGGATCTTGGTATGGTGCCGCATTCTGTGCCGGATGTGATGACGCAGCTTGGTATTCTCAGCCTCGAGATCCAGCGCATGCCAAAAGACCCGATGAAGAAGTTCTTTATCCCTGCTGATGCCCCTTATCTGTCTGTGATCACCCCATCCACGCATGATATGAGCACCATCCGTGCATGGTGGGAGGAAAATCCCGAACGTACGCAGGATTTCTATAACCACGTATTGGGGCAATGGGGCTCTGCACCATTCTTCTGTGAACCCTGGATCAATCGTGCCATTGTATTGCAACATTTATACTCACCGGCAATGTGGAGCATTTTCCAGTTACAGGATATACTGGGCATGAGCGAAACGCTGCGCAGACAGAACCCCCAGGAGGAGAGGATCAATAATCCGGCTATTTCCAAGCATTACTGGAGATACAGGATGCACCTTTCGCTGGAAGAGCTGCTGAAGCAAAAAGAATTTAATAAAGAGTTGAATGATTATATCGTGCACTCCGGCAGGGTGCAGGGATGATCAGAAGGTTTGAAGAGTTTCATAGGTTTCAGAAGTTTCACAGGTTGAGAGTCCTTAACAGATAAGAACCTTTGATTTCAGCATATACAAAGCCACTGAAACTTTGCGAACAACAACCTATGAAACTTCTGAAACCTATTAAAGATCTCAAACTCCTCAAACCCCTATTCTGTGCGTTGCAATTTCTGGTCATATAATCTTCCTTTCCGTCATCCGTTCACCATTTCAAAAGGAACAAAAACCCATCAGCCAACATTGGTGGTGGAGCTGGAGCATTTTGGCATGAAAGGCTACGGAGAAGCTCCTGCAATCAGCTACTATAATATCACCGTAGAGCAGATGATCGCGGATCTTGAGCGTAAGAAGATGTTCGTGGAAAAGTTTGCTTTTACAGAGCCGGACCGTTACTGGCACTATCTGCATCATTTGCTTCCGCAAAATCCTTTTCTTGTTTGCGCGCTTGATATCGCTGCATGGGATCTGTTTGGTAAAATGAAAGGTCTGCCGCTTTATCAATACTGGAAAGGAGATACCGCAAAAAATCCTGTCACGGATTTTACCATTGGAATTGACAGCGTTGATAGGATGGTGGCCAAAATGAAGGAAAAGCCCTGGCCGGTCTATAAAGTGAAAGTGGGCACAACGGATGATCTTGCCATTGTGAAGGCGCTTCGCGAAAATACATCCGCTGCATTGCGCGTTGATGCAAATGCCGCCTGGGATCTTGATACGGCTTTACGTCTGATCCCCGCGTTGAAGGAACTGGGCGTTGAACTGGTGGAGCAACCGCTGGCAAAAGACAACTGGGAAGGGATGAAAACCCTGTACAGAGAATCAAGCCTTCCGCTTTTCGCAGACGAAGCCTGTGTTTTTGAACAGGACGTTGAAAAATGCAAAGATCACTTTCATGGCATCAATATCAAGCTGACCAAATGCAGCGGCATTACACCCGCACTTCGTATGATCAGCAAGGCAAAGGAACTCGATCTGAAAGTAATGGTTGGATGTATGAACGAATCTACCATTGGTTCTGCAGCCATCGCACACCTGCTTCCGTTCATCGATTACGTTGATATGGATGGCCCGCTGCTGCTTAAAGAAGATCTTGCAACCGGCATCAGCTATGAAGATGGCCGCATAGTCTATTCAGATGAGCCGGGTCTTGGTATTCAGTATACCGGCATTTACAGCAAACCCTGAATAACAGCAGTACAATAACCTGTTATAACGGTTGATCCTTTTTGTAAAATAAGATCGATGGTTTTTCGTTTGCTTAGGCGTGGCATATCCCGGCCTTAAATTTGCAGGGAGTGCGACACAACGACTGATTATGAAAAGGACCTTGTCACTGCTTATATTGATCATCACCTGCAATGTATCTTTTGCACAAAGGTTTCATTTTGGCATATTCGGAGGCCTGGCAGCCTATAACGGTGACCTGACGGATAAGATCTTTCCGCGGAAAGTAACCAACGGAGCAATCGGTATTACCGGCACATACGAACTGACCGACAACCTGATGATCCGTGGCGGTCTGACCTTTGCAAGGGTGGGAGGCGCCGATCGCTTCAGTGATGACACCTGGAGACGGGCCAGGAACCTGAGCTTCGAAACTGCCATTACAGAAGTAAGTCTCGTTGCACAGTATTACCTGCTCAATCTGTATGATCATAAATTCACCCCATATGCGTTTGCAGGCCTGGCAGCTTTCCGCTTTAATCCCTATGCCTACAGGGGAAATACGGATAAGATCTACCTGCGCCCCTTAGGTACGGAAGGGCAGGGGATCCCTGGTTATGACAAAGAATACAAGCTTATGCAAATGGCGATACCTTTGGGCGGTGGCATTAAGTATGCTATTACAGATAATATTCATCTTGGTCTTGAAGCCGGGTTACGTATTCTGTTTACCGATTATCTTGATGATGTAAGTACAAACTATGCTGACCCCGCAGATCTGCTTATGTATCGCGGTCAGGCTTCCGTTGACATGGCTTACCGGGCCGGCGAATTGCCGGGAGCAAATCAAACCCAGCCAGCCAAGGGACAGACCCGCGGGAGCGCCAAATACAACGACTTTTATTACTTCACAGGACTTCACCTTACATTCCGTCTCAGCAGCAGCAGCTGGAATGGAGCCGGAAACAGGAATAGCGCGCGGTGCCCGGTGAACATCTACTAACAGATCAACGCTTACAAAAAATTTCCGGGCTCCTGAAGATCGTGGGGGCGCGTCGTTGCATAACGCAACCTTTGAAGCCTCCGGAACTCTCAAACTTGCTCACCCTTTGTTACCTTTGCGCCCATGGCATATAAAAATCAGCAGGCATTTATAGATGCATTGGAAAAGGCAGGTGAACTGGTGCGTATTACAGCCTATGTGGATCCGAAACTTGAAATGGCTGAGATCACAGACCGCATAAGCAAGGAGCCGGGCGGCGGCAAAGCAATACTTTTTGAGAATACCGGATATGATTTCCCTGTGTTGATGAATGCATACGGAAGCGATAAAAGAATGTGCATGGCGCTTGGTGTAAATCATCTCGATGATATCACGCGCGAAATAGAAGGACTGTTCAAACTTCTCGCCGCACCCAAAGAAAGCATTATTGATAAATTGAAGTTGTTGCCAAAGCTGGGACAGTTTGCATCATGGATGCCCAGGGTAAAAAAGGGAAGAGGCGAATGCCAGGAAGTGGTTGAACTGGTAAATCCTGATATTACCAAACTCCCTGTTATTACCTGCTGGCCCAAAGATGGTGGGCCGTTTGTAACACTACCTGTTATTCACACCAAAGATCCAAACACCAATGCACGCAATGTAGGAATGTATCGCATGCAGGTATTTGGACCCACGCTTACCGGCATGCACTGGCATAAACATAAGGTTTCCGCGAAGCATTTCAACGAGTACAAAAAACTGAATAAGCGCATGCCCGTTGCCGTTGCACTCGGTGGTGATCCGGCATATGCCTATTCTGCCACGGCTCCATTGCCGGAAAATGTGGATGAATACATGCTCGCTGGTTTTTTGCGCAAGAAAAAAGTGGAGTTGGTAAAATGTTTAACCCAGCCGGAGATCGAAGTGCCGGCGGATGCTGATTTTATCATTGAAGGATATGTTGACCCGCAGGATGAATTGATCTGGGAAGGGCCTTTTGGAGATCATACCGGTTATTATTCATTGCCGGATTGGTATCCACGTTTTCATATCACGGCGATCACACATAAAAAAAATGCGGTCTATCCTGCCACCATCGTCGGCATTCCCCCTCAGGAAGACGCATGGCTGGGAAAAGCTACAGAGCGTATTTTCCTTGCGCCGATAAAAATGACAATGGTACCGGAGATCGTTGATATGGATATGCCGGTAGAAGGTGTTTTCCATAATCTGGTGATCACGCAGATCCATAAAGAATATGCCGGCCAGGGACAGAAAGTAATGAACGCGATGTGGGGTGCGGGACAGATGATGTTCAATAAAATACTGGTGATCGCAGATGAAGGATCACCGATCACTAATTACCCGCAGCTTGCCCGATACGTTTTCAGAAATCTGAATCCTGCCACCGATATCTATTTCTCACAAGGCCCTATGGATGTACTTGATCACAGCTGCAGTAAGCTTGGCTTCGGCGGTAAGATGTGCATCGACGGTACCCGTAAATTCGATGAAGAGAATGATGAACGTTTTCATTGGGAAGAACCTTTGCAGGAAGGCATCCCGGCCGCATTGCAGTCAAAATTCCCTGAATTAAAGAATTTCAATACAAGCCTTCTTGCAAAAGAAATTCCCTGCCTTATCCTTTCCATTGAAAAAAACAGGAAAGGGCACATTAAAGAACTGCACGAGCAGATTGCCCAACTGCCGGCTCTTCGCGGCATCAAAATGATTCTGTATGTAGAACATACTGTTGATGCCAACGACCTGGCCACCGCTCTATGGCGTTTCTGCAATAATCTCGATCCCAAACGCGACTACCACCTTTTTGCAAAAAACGGTACTGCCTGCATGGGACTTGATGGCACCAGGAAAACAAAAGAGCTCGACGATTTTCATCGCGACTGGCCCAATATTATCGTTGCCGACGACGCTACAATCGCATCTGTGGACACCAAATGGAATTCGCTGAACATCGGCAGGTTCCTTCCTTCTCCCTCGCTGAAATTTAAAGATCAGATGTATGGGAGTGAGGCTGTAGTGAGTTGATAAAAAAACAAAAAGTAAAAAAATTCCCTTTCAGGACAGGCTGATCCTATCCTCCGAATTTTTACTTTTAAGTTTTTACTTTTTACCTAGCTTAGCTAAAATATTCCTGATGAAACGACTCAGTGCCGCCCTATTTTTTAGTTTCCTTGTGCTCAATGGCTGTGCCCAGAAAACAAAAACAAAACCAGTAAAAGAGACAGGTGAGGAAAATACACTGCTCTGGAAGATCTCCGGCAATGGATTGGAAAAGTCTTCCTACCTGTTTGGAACCATTCACATGCTTTGCAAAGAAGATGCGGCGCTGAGCGATAATCTTCGTGCTGCTATTGCGGGCGCCGATGATGTTTATCTCGAGATCGATCTGGATAATATGATCGAAATGCTGACCGTGATGAGCAAAATGAAAATGAAAGGAGATACCACGTTGCAGGAGCTGCTGAGTAAAGATGATTACTCCAAAGTGAAAAGCTACTTTGAAAAAGCCAACTCCATGCTGCCATTCTCCATGCTTGAAACATACAAACCAATTCTGGCAGCGTCATTACTGGAACAGGGAGCGCTTCCCTGCGATAAGAGTACCGCGATGGAACAGGAGATCATGGCCGAAGCAAAAAAACTGAATAAAAAAATAAAGGGTTTGGAAACGATGAGTTACCAGGTAGAAGTACTGGATGCCATTCCATACAAACTGCAGGCAGAGCAACTGGTAAGTTATATCGATAACGCAAAAAAAGGGGATAGCAGCTCTCATGAATTTTCGGAACTGCTGGATGCCTATCGTCAGCAGGACCTGAAAAAGCTGGAAGCGCTGATGATGAAAGATGAAGCGGGTATTTCTTCGTACGCCGATCTTTTGTTATACAACCGCAACCGCAACTGGATCGACAAGATGAAAACGATCCTTCCCGGACATTCATTCTTATTCGCCGTTGGTGCGGGACATTTGCCCGGAGAAAAAGGAGTGATCAATTTGCTGCGCAAAGCGGGATATACAGTAAGCCCGGTTGAAAATAAGACTGCAAAAATTATCTGATCAGGCATCAAATAAAAAAGTCACCCCGTTTTCATTCGAAGAATTCTTCTACTGAAAGCGGGGTGACTTTTTACTTTATAGCTGATCAGAAGTTCTTAAAACTGCTCAAGTCCGCTGAAGAAGAAGCTTCCTTCGATCCTGGCATTCTCGTCGCTGTCGCTGCCATGAACAGCATTTTCGCCAACAGAAACAGCATAGAGTTTCCGGATCGTTCCTTCTGCTGCCTGTGCGGGGTTTGTTGCACCGATCAGTTCACGGAAAGACGCTACAGCGTTTTCTTTTTCCAGGATCGCCGCGAAGATGGGGCCGCTGCTCATAAATTCTACCAGCTCACCATAAAAAGGCCTTTCCTTATGCACGGCATAAAATTCACCTGCTTTTTCTGCGGAAAGCTTGGTGAGTTTCAAAGCTACTATACGATATCCTTCCTTGATGAAACGATCAATAATAGCTCCGGAATGCCCGTTCTTGAAAGCATCCGGCTTAATCATGGTAAATGTACGATTGCTCATATAAGGTGTTAAACTTTTGGGGAGCGAAGGTAGGGAAAGTTTTGCTTGGGATTGTAAGGTTTTGATTTTCGATGACCCGAGATCGGTCAACTCACATCGAATCAAAAATCGCGCATTAACAATCCGAAATCCACAAATCCCTATCTTCGCCACCGTTTTATGAAACCTATACAGGAAATATTCCCCGAGCTGGTAAACCCACGGAAGGTGGTGATTACCATGCACCAGAAACCCGATGCGGATGCAATGGGCTCGTCATTGGCACTGGCCCTGTTTCTCAGGAAGTTGGGTCACCAGGTGTCCGTTGTATCACCTACCAATTGGGCTAAATGGCTCGACTGGATGCCGGGGTGCAAGGAAGTGATGGACTGGGAAAATGCAAATGGCCGGCCAAAGGCGGAAGTCGTGCTGGATGCAGCAGAGTGGCTTTTTTGCCTCGACTTCAACATTTTTCACCGAACAAAGAACCTGGCTCCGAAACTGCAGGCGCTGAAATGCACCAAAGTGCTGATCGATCACCACCGAGAACCGGATGAGCCATCGTTCGACTTTGGTATTAGCGATACCGGAAAGAGCTCTACTTCTGAAATGATCTATGATTTCATCGTGGCAGCAGGTTACCGCGATAGTATTGATGAAGCTATCGCAGAATGCATTTATGCAGGTGTAGTTTCCGATACAGGGTCATTCCGCTTTCCTTCGGCAAAAGCATCCGTGCATGAGCTCGTTGCGGATCTGAAATCAAGAGGACTCGATCACTCCAAAGTGCATGAGCGGTTGTTTGATAATTTCCTTGAAAACAAATTACGCTTCACCGGTCACATCCTGCTTCACCGCATGGAAGTGTTTTATGAATACAATACGGCACTGATCGCAATCCCGAAATCAGACCTGCTGAAGTATTATATCAAGACCGGGGATACCGAAGGGCTTGTTAACTTCCCTCAATCCATCCAGGGAATAAAACTTGTAGGATTGTGTATCGACCGCGATGAAGAAAGAAAATGGAGCTTCCGCAGTAAAGGCGATTTTGATGTAAACACATTCGCCCGCACTTATTTTGAGGGAGGCGGCCATTACAATGCTGCCGGCGGAAGAAGCAGCGATTCGCTTGAAGTGACGATACAAAAATTCAAACAGGCGATCAAAGAAAACAAATCATTATTACAATAAAACAAACATGAAAAGAACCCATTATTTGTGGATCGCGATTGCAGCCCTCGCATTTTCAGCTTGCAACGGCGTGAATTTCAAAAAGACCAAGAGCGGATTACTTTACAAGATCATTTCTTCCAATAGCAAGGATTCCCTGGTCAAAAATGGTGACTGGCTGAAACTTCATTATGTACAAAAAGTCGGCGACTCTGTTGTACAATCCAGCTATGGCAAGATGCCTGTGTATCAGAAAGTGGCGGAAAGTAATGGCGATTACAGCCCTAATGAGGTTTTCGGTTTGTTGAGAAAAGGCGATAGTGCGGTAACTGTGATGTTGGTCGATTCTATTATCAAGCGTGGATTTGATCCTGCATCACTGCCTCCTTACTTGAAAAAAGGTGGAAAGATCACGATCTCTTTCAAAGTTACCGACGTATTCCACAGTGATAGCGCCTATCAGGCCGATTACACAGTTGAGATGGAAAAAGACATGCCACGTCAGCAGAAAGAGCAGGCAGAACAAATGGCAAAAGCGCAGAAAGAACGTGAAGAGGCTATGCTTAAGGAAGAAGAAGAACTGGAGAAATCCGGAGAAAAAGCAAGAGAGATCAATGAACTGCAGACATATTTCAAAAGTCATAACCTGAGTCCCAGAGAAGTAAATCCGGGTACTTACGTGCTGATCACACAGGCGGCTAACGGCGCTGCAGCTGATTCCGGCAAATTTGTAACGGTAAATTACAATGGTAAAAAATTTGCAACGGACAGCTCTTTCCAGGCAAGCTCATTCACTGTGCAGCTTTATGTAAATCCTCCGCTGATCGCCGGTTTCCAGGATGGTCTCAGAGGAATGAAAGAAGGCGAAAAGGGCACTATTTACATTGCGGGCTTTAAGGGATATGGAAAGAATCCTCCGGCAGGATCTCCCTTCAAACCATACGAAGCGTTAAAATTTGAGGTTGAAATCACAAAAGTCTCAGATACAGCACCCGCATCTCAGCAGCCACATTAAAAAAATGATGGAAATCAATGCTCCACAGCGGGCTAAGTGAAAATAATGTTGCACCTTTGTACCGTTCCGCCGTCATAGCGGAACGGTTCTCATTTAATCCGCCGCGGCGGAGGATGGCCCCGTTTTTAGTCCAAGATTCCAATTGGCGTCCCTTCGAAAACTCACAACCAATTCACCGTACTTCTTTCTGCTTAAAATAGTAATCCAACTTCCCTTGAACCGCCCGAGGAACACGCATTGAGGCCTCTGATGTATTGAACGTCTTGATGTAACAAATCAAAAGCATCCACAAAGGGCGCAAGCCTGATGAGGATGCTTTTTTTGGTGTATAAGGCACGCATCGAAAACAAACAAACCTTGGAGGATTCGGGTCCGGAAGCTTCCTCGTTTAAAGGTCCAATAGTTTCAAAGCAGGATGGTTTGATAGGTTGCTACCGCGGATCGCATACGATCTGGTGGAACCCCTCAAACCTATGAAACTCATGAAACCTCCCGGCAGCCTCCCGCTGTTATCAATAAACCGGGGCGTTCCTGAGACATGCTCCGGAAACCTCATCCTACCGCCTCCACCAGTGTGATCGCTTCAACGGCCGCTTTCACGTCATGTACACGAAGGATCTTTGCACCATTCATGAGCGCGATTGTATTGACAACCGTGGTGCCGTTCAATGCATGATCGGCTGTTGTATTCAGTGTGCGATAGATCGTTCCTTTTCTTGAAAGGCCCGCCAGCAGCGGTTTTTCAAGAATGCGGAAGGTTTGAAGGTGATGCAGCAGTTCAAAATTGTGTATATGTGTTTTACCAAAACCAAACCCGGGATCAACAATAATATCTTTGATGCCTTTCTTTTCCAGTTCCGCTATTTTGCAGATGAAAAAATCGAGCACCTCACCAGTGACATCTTTATAGACAGGCGATTGCTGCATCGTTTGTGGATTGCCCTGCATGTGCATCAGTACATAAGGCACCTGGAGCGCTGCCACAGTACCGATCATCCCTTTATCGAGTGCCCCCGCGCTGATGTCATTGACGATCGATGCGCCGGCATGGACAGCTTCTTTTGCCACGCGTGCGTAATAAGTGTCGATCGACAGGATAGCCTGCGGGAATTGGCGGTGGATTGCGCTGATCACACCGATAGTGCGGGTCAGCTCTTCTTCTTCGGACGCTGTTTCACTGCCCGGCCTTGTACTCTGACCGCCGATATCAAGGATCGTTGCGCCGTCTCTCAGCATCGATTCAGCGGTCTCCAGAGCCGGACCGGTCGAAGAATGGCGGCTTTCCGCAAAAAAAGAATCCGGCGTGGTATTGATGATACCCATGACTACCGGTTTATCAATCACCAGCAATCTTCCTTTACAATTCAGCGTAAACATTAAAATACGATTCGTTATTTTTGAAGCTAAAGATAAACAGACAAAGGCGAGACTGTCTGCTGCAAAGATAAACAGTTCATATTCGCCGGAATCAATCAGCTATGGCATCAACAAATGAACAATACGACCAGGTCATTAATTCCTGTAAAGACATTTTCATCAAAAAAACAAAGGACTATGGTACCGCATGGCGTGTTTTGCGTACTATTTCCATCGTGGACCAGATCTTTATCAAAGCCCAGCGCATTCGTACGATACAGGAAAAGAAGCAGCAAAAGATCGCGGATGACATTGGTGGCGAATTCATCGGCATCATCAATTACGCGATCATCGGCCTGATCCAGCTGGAACTGAAAGCCAATGCTCCCGAAGAGCTTGGCGTGGCGCTTGTTGATGAATTGTATACAAAACACGTTCACAATACCAAAACCCTCATGAAGGACAAGAATCACGATTATGGTGAAGCCTGGCGCAGCATGAGCCAGGAAAGTTTTGTAGACCTGATCCTGATGAAACTGCTTCGCATCCGCCAGATCCTTGTCAACGAAGGCAGAACACTGATCAGTGAGGGGATCGATGCCAATTACCAGGATATTATCAATTATGGCGTGTTCGCATTAATACTGGCCGGGGAAAAGGAATAATCCCGGGTTAGCATAATTGTATCGCGTAGCCATCGCCATACAATTATGCAGGATCTCTTAATGAAAAAGCTACAGCAACACTTATGAAACTCCTGATCAACATCGTCCGTGTCATCGTCGGTTTGCTTTTTATTTTTTCCGGATTGATAAAAGCAGACGACCCGCTTGGCCTTAGCTATAAAATGCAGGAGTTCTTTGAGCTCTGGGGAATGACGCAGTTCAATGATCACACATTGTGGTTATCCATTGTTATGATCGCGTTTGAGATCATTGCCGGTGTAGCATTGCTGCTGGGATGGCGGATGAAATTATTTATGTGGCTGCTGTTGCTGCTCATCGTATTCTTCACCTTCCTTACAGGCTATGCATACCTGTCCGGTAAGTTCAAGAATTGTGGTTGCTTCGGCGATTGCATTCCAATCACACCGCTGACATCGTTTATAAAAGATCTTGTGCTTACCATTCTGATATTGTTCCTGTTCCGGTATAAAGACAAGATCAGGCCGCTGTTCAACAATAAACTAAGTATAGTGCTGATGTTCCTGGCAACAATCTTCAGTTTTGGTGTACAATGGTATATGTTGAATTACCTGCCGGTATTTGACTGTCTCGGTTATAAAAAAGGCAAGAACATCAACGAACAGATGAAGATCCCGGAGAATGCGATCAGGGATAGTTTTGATATCCGCTTTGTCTACGAAAAAGATGGAAAGGAATATGAGTTCTCTGTGGCGGAAATACCTTCAGATACAGCATACAAATACAAAAGCCGTACTGATAAACTGGTTCGCAAGGGAAATGCGGAGCCGCCGGTCAAAGGCTTCTCGCTGTCCGGTATCAGTGATCAGGACTCTACTGAAGTGGTCTTATCCCAGCCGCAGGCGATCGTTATATTCTCAGAAGATTTTGCGAAAGCAGGTGATTCATGGAAGAAAGACTTTACACAATTATACGCTGCGGCAAAAACAAAAGGCATTCCGGTGTATGCAGTAACCGGCAGGATGGATAACGCGCAGCAGGCAGTACAGAGAACGCCGTTCAGTGATATGCAGGTGTTCACGTGCGATATCACGGCGATCCGCACGGCTTCGCGTGCCAACCCGACTGTTTACCTGTTAAAAGACGGAACGATCGCGGAAAAGCAGAGCTATCGCAGAATGGATAAAATAACTGGTCTGATCAGGTAACCCTTATACAGATAACACGGAAAACCAGCTCACATGTTGCGTTATATCACAAAGAAGATTTTTTACGGCATACTCGTATTGATCGGAGTGGTGGTGCTGGTATTTATATTGTTCCAGGGCTTTGGCGATCCAAGCCGGTTGGTGATGGGGCAATCCGGTGATGCCACCACGCAGGCAAACATCCGTAAAGAGCTTTACCTGGATCAGCCCCGGTGGAAGCAGTTTGTATTTTATCTGAATGATGTTTCACCAATCAGCATTCACAGCCGCGAAGAGATCGCGCAAAAAAAACTACAGGGTATTTTTATTGGTGGTGAGACAAAGCTGGCATTAAAGCTGCCGTATCTGCGGAAATCATATCAGACAAAACGGAATGTTGGCGAAATGCTGATGCAGGCTTTGCCCGGCACAGTCTTACTGGCCGTTGCAGCGATGTTCATCGCGATCCTGATCGGCATTCCGCTTGGCGTACTGGCGGCAGTGAAGCAGAATACATGGCTTGATACGACGGCCGTCTTTTCCAGTATTGCCGGTATTTCAGCGCCTTCATTTTTTATGGGGATCATCCTCGCGTATGTATTCGGTTTTGTGTTGACAGATTGGACGGGTCTGCATATATCCGGCAGTTGGTTTGATGTGGATGCCGTTACCGGCGAAAAGAAACTGACCTTAGGTAATCTTATTCTGCCCGCTGTAACGCTTGGTATCCGGCCGCTGGCGATCATCACACAATTGACAAGGAGTTCCATGCTGGATGTGCTTGACCAGGATTTTGTGCGTACGGCATATGCAAAAGGATTGAGTCGCAGAAGAGTTATCTGGAAGCATGCACTACGCAATGCGCTGAATCCGGTGATCACGGCCATCACCGGCTGGTTTGCCGAATTGCTCGCGGGTGCTTTCTTTGTCGAATATATTTTTGGCTGGCAGGGGATTGGCAAGATGACGGTGGATGCGTTGGAAAAGCTCGACTATCCTGTTGTAATGGGATCAGTATTGATCGCCGCGGGATTTTTTATCCTTGTAAATATCCTTGCTGACATATTGTATGGCGTGGTGGACCCACGGGTGAGAAAAACCTGATCCCGCGTTATTGTATGATCACTTCCCTGATCACTTTTTGCCCCAATGCTTCATTTACGCGTTGAATGATCTTATCCTTCTGATAAATGAGCTCATGCTTCAATGGAGCAACAGTAGTGGTCACCACCAGTTTATCGCCAAAGATCTGTAGCTTATCCGTATATCTTGCAATAGTCTTTCCCATGATTTTTTCCCAAACCTCATCGATCTGCATCGCCTGGATATCACCCTTGATCCTGCTCTGATTGAGGAATTGCTGCATTGCTTCTTTGAAAGAAAATTGGCCCATGGTGCGAAGGTAAGGAAGGTTGGGATAAGACGGCCGGCCGCCAACCGCGGCACTTTTCGTTCCACTCACTATATGCCGGTTATCTCAGCAAATCTTGCCAGGAATATCTCTATCCTGATAACTGGTACCGCAGTCGGCGGTCATCTCTCCCTCACAGCTCTATCATCCCAAACTGCACCCCCAGCTTCTCCAGCTGAGCGCTCAGTCTTTCCTTATTTGTATCTGTGATAAATACCTGTCCTTCATTTTTTATACAAACCTTTTCAAGCAGGTTGGCGATCCGGTCTTCGTCCAGTTTTTCAAACACATCATCCAGCAGGAGGAGAGGAGGGAAGTGTTTTTCTTTTTGCAGCACGTCCATTTCTGCAAGTTTGAGTGCAAAAAGCAGGCTTTTACGCTGTCCCTGGGAGGCAATGTTTTTGAATAACAATTGTCCCATCTGGATCTCTATATCATCCCTGTGCGGACCTGTTGCAGTGCGTTGTGAAAGCAGGTCTTTTTGTTTTGTGGCCTGTAATAATTCGTTGAAGTCTGCCTGCAGCAGTTCGCTTTCGTAATAAAGATGCAGGTCTTCCGGTTGTCTCGCAATGTCCTGGTAAACGTGTTTTACAAGCGGAAGAAACGAGACAAGGAATTCCTTTCGTTTATCAAATACATATTTTCCCGGGGGGATCAGTTGCTGATCCATAATCTCCAGCAGGGACAGATCTTTCCGTCCGGTTTCCGCAAATGACTTCAGCAGTGAATTCCGTTGTTGCAACACTTTTGTGTAGATGATCAGCTGCTGCAGATATTTCGGATCCAGTTGCGACAGCAAAGAGTCGAGGAATTTCCTTCTTTCTTCGCTGCTGCCCGTGATCAGTGAAGCATCGTCCGGCGCAATGACCACGCAGGGATAGCGGCCGATATGCTGCGAGAATTTATCGTATGCCTGTCCGTTGACCGAAAATTCTTTTTTACCGTTTTCGCGAAGCACGCACACGGCTTTCTCTGGATTTTCCTGCAATACGAATTGTCCTTCTATCCTGAATCCTGTTTTTCCCTGCTGAACGCTGGTTGCATCCTGCCGGCTGAAATAGCTTTTGGTAAAACAGAGATAATGAATGGCATCCAGCAGATTTGTCTTGCCCATTCCATTTTTGCCGCAGATACCCGTTACACGTTCCGGCATTTTGAAAACCCGGTCGGAGTAATTTTTGAACTGAACAAGTGCAATGGTTTGGAGCTGGAACATGGGGGTGCAAGATAGTTGTTAGTTGGCAGTCATTGTGATTGCTGGTGCGTGAGACACGCACCAGGGCGTTCCCAACCCGCCCCGGTGCGTGTCTCACGCACCGGGAACTTCACCCTCTGAAACGTTCCCAACCCGCCCCCGGGCGTGTCTCCCCCCCCCGAAACCTCCCCACCTGCAACCTTCCCAACC